>Ga0208032_1000004_pt1 | contig 433337 bp, 377 predicted proteins | sample MalvirAntarct_66_FD_184254 | JGI IMG/M metagenome (GOLD analysis project Ga0208032, IMG submission 184254) | Marine viral communities from the Global Malaspina Expedition - Malaspina viral metaG Antarct_66 (SPAdes) (version 2) | ecosystem: Environmental > Aquatic > Marine > Oceanic | place... | reverse complement strand
TTAATAGCTGTGGCAAACAAATTATTAAAACAAGCATTTGCTATTGCAAAATCAGGATTACCTTATGATGAAAACTTTGTTTCTAAATTAGCTTAAAAAAGCTTGTTTTTTAACTCAGTTCTTTGTTGTGCACAGTATTTTTAATTTTTTCGACTTAATTTATCTCCAAAAACTTCCATTGTTGGTGTAAACTCCTTTCTTAAATCTACTTTTGTCAATTCGAACATTTCTTCCATTGTCAAATTTTTCCGATATTCTTTTTCATATTCAAGTTGTTTTCTTCCCTCAAAAGAATTTATATCCAAACTGTGTTTAAATCTTTTGTATTGTCTTTTAAGGGTTTCAGACCAACTTACTTTCGGAAAGTTATTTGGCTTATTACTCTCAAAAATTTCTTGACAAACTAAAAATGCACTATTAAAATCAAGTAAATCCAAGTTAGAAATCCATCCTCTAGAGCATAAATAAACTGGTAGTTCATATACATAGTTGTCTCCCTTTTTTTGCACGCTCCAAATATCAGATATACTGAACTCAACAGGCTCGTTATTGTCTTTTGTTGTTTCAATTCCATTATCGGTAATTGTCCAACGTCCTATTTTAATTTTCTTCTCCATACTCAATATAGTCCCAAGAAATTTCTTTTTTAAATGTCTGAATACATTCCTCCATTAATTCAAGCGAAATATTTTCTTTAAAAATCCGTATTGTTCTTGTTTTTTCTGTGTCGTCTCTAAATATTTCCGCAATTAACTCATCATTCCGATAGATTTCAACTCCAATTCCGTCACGCTCATTCACGTCACTTGCAATTATAACTCTATCTTTATTTTCTTTCATTTGCGTTCTGTTCGGATATTGTGCACAACGTGTTTGTATATGAAAAGTTGCGTGCAAATAAGCACACAATTTTTGGTTTAAAACTGACCTGTAAAATACAAAAACCCTTTTGAATTAAGCACTTACAAGCAATTTTTTATATACGGTGTTGCCCACAGTTATTTCTTCCGAGTTCTGTAATATAAATTCCAAGTTCCAGAATTCGATTCCACAATGTCGGGAAATCCATCGTTATTTAAATCTCCTATTTCTATGTTATAAGTATCGTCTTTTAAGTCTTCTCGTAAACCAATTTCTATAAATTCGCCATTTTCTTGACCTAAATAAACATAATTTCGCTCCTCTGAATTTCCCTCAACGATATCTAAATATCCGTCCTTATTCAAGTCAGCTACTTTAATTGATGAAGTTGAACGTTGTGTTTTGAAATCATAAATTCGATTAAATTTTAAATTAATGTCTCCAAAATAGATACTGTTTTTTGAACCTAAATTTCCTACTACGATGTCTAAAAATCCGTCATTGTCGAAATCTGCAACGTCAACAGAACGGGATTCATCTTCTTCCTTGCCAAATTCTATTACTTTTGAAAAATTCTGTTTTCCGTCATTTAGATAAATTTTATTTTTACTCTGTCGTTCTGCCGTAATCAAGTCCAAAAATCCGTCTTTGTTTATATCTACTATTTTCGTTTGAATTGTTTGGTCAGACTTGTTACCAAAAGTGATGATATTTTCAAAGTTGCCCTTGCCATCGTTTATGCAAATTTCATTTTCGGCTTTTCTGTTTGAGAGTATTAGGTCAAAATCTCCATCATTGTCAATATCTGCAATTTCAAGATTTCGTGAAGGTGAGATTGAGCCAAAAGAAATTTCTTTTTCAAAATTTTGATTGGCAGACCCAAAATATATTTTATTGGCAATATTGTCATTGGCTACGGCAATGTCCATAAATCCATCATTGTTGAAATCGGCACTTTTCACAGCATAGGAAGCGTCAAGAAATTTTCCAATAGGCTGGGATAGTTTAAAGCCTCCATTTCCGTCATTGTAGTAAATGTAATTTTGTTCCGCCCAATGTCTGCCATTTGCAACAAGTGCATCCAAATCTCCATCTTGGTCAATGTCTGATAATGTTATTGAAGCGGTTCGGTTCGATTGTGTTCCAATTGAAAAAAATCCATCAGCATTAAAAAATGTAACTTCTTGGGAAAAGCTGTTAACTGAAATTGACGTAAAAAAAAGTAGTATATAAAACTGAATTTTATTCATAATTGTGTCTAAATGTTAATTTTTGTTCATAAATGTTGGCAGGAAGATGTCTTTTATTATTGCGAACGGTAATTTGTCCTCTTGGGAATTATATGCTCCTCCTGTGAACACCGCAACCATATCCAAATCTGGGAAAACCATAATGTATTGACCTCCATTCCCAGTTGCTACTTTAGATACTATCTCTTTTTCTTTCACTTTAAACAAAATATTCCACCATAAATAGCCATAGTCAATTCCCGTAATCTTTGTTTTGGGTGTGGTTGATTCCTCAATCCATTTTTCAGGTACAACTTGTTGCCCATTCCATTTGCCTTTGTTGAGTACCAATTGTCCAATTTTAGCCATATCACGTGAAGCCATATACAATCTCTTGCCAGAAGGAATAATTTCTTTCTTGGAAGTATGTTCCCAACTTACATTTGAAATACCCAATGGTTTAAATAAATATTTCTCTGCAAATTTATCGATTGGCATTCCAGAAGCTTGACCAATTATTTCCGCTAACAGAACTGTGCCCATAGAACAATAATTAGAAACAGTTCCAGGCTCATTGACCATTGGCAGGTCAAGTGTATATTGAATCCAGTCCTCTTTTCTATAAACTTTATCCTCCTGTCCTTTGGATTTCTTGTCCCAATCATTGCAATCAAGTCCAGTTGACATTGTTAATAGATGTTTGATTGTAATTTTATCTTTTCTCTCGTCAAGATTTTTTGTGGGTACTTTGTTTGTTAGATATTTTGATATTGGGTCGTCAATGTTAGCTATATATCCTTTATCAATCGCAATTCCCAATAAAATTGACCTTATGCTTTTTGTTGCGGAACGAAGGTCGTGTTGCTGGTTTGCTGAATGGTCATTAAAGTACTCCTCAATAATAAGTTGGTTGTTTTTTATCAATAATACACTATGCAGTTTATTCTCTCCATTCCGTAATTGGGTGAATAATTGATAGATTCTGGCCGTGTCAATTTTCTGTGATTTTAGATTGTTTGTTTCCCATCCGTCCATTAGTTTCTGCGGTTGAGAGTAAGTATAAGAACTTTGCCCGTAAGTAAGCGTGCTTATTAGAAGAGTTAAAATTATTGATATTGTAGTGTTTTTCATAATTGTGGGCAACGGGTTTGTATAATATTTGTGCGACCTAAAACCCGAAGGATTTTCGGTTGTAACAAATCGGTTTATTTAATTTTTGTTTTTTCAATTTTACACTAATTTAAGCATAAATTTTATACGGTGTTGCCAGCTTTTATTTTAATATACTTTCTCAATTCCATTAGATTTATTTCCTATTCTATGATTAATTCTTTCTCCAGTCACTGCATAGGAATAAATCATTTCTCTTTTTATTTCTCCATCAATTTTATATTCAAGAATAAAGTCGTTTTCAAATTTTATTCCAATCCACTCAGTTTGCCTTTCTCCAACTCCAAGTTCTTTTATTATTTTAGTTTCTCCTCCGATTATTTTCAAATCTGTCAATTTTGTTCCAGTTTCATTGATGAATGTAATTCTCATTGTACTTATTAAAAACATTACAATATAAAAATACAAAATAACAATAGGAATATTTAAAAGCATTATTCCAGAAGTTAATATATACTTTTTTCTACTCTCGTTTTCGTTTATTAAGTTAATCAGAACTTTAACAAAAACTCCTAAATTGATTATTCCAGCGATTGCTATAAAAATCATTCCGTAGATTGTTATTGAAGTTGAATTAGTCAAATAAAATATAATTAACAATATAGTTCCAATTAGGAATGAAATTAAAGCAGTAAACAGTCCAATTTTATTTGTCATTTTTGTTGAAATCTAATTGCTGGCAACGGTCTTGGCTATGGTTTCGTTACGGAATGGTACGCGAGTATCATTCCGCCGTAACCATAAATTTAGCAAAAAGGCTTGAAATTCCGATTAGGAATTTCAGCCGTAATGAACTATAGCCGTTGTTAGCTGTAGTTTTTATTTTTTATTAAGTTCCTTACAATAATCGTTATGTCAGCTACTAAATATCCGCCAACAACTATAATTCCAAAAATTCCTAAAGGTCTTTGTCTTGTGTGATTTGGGTCTGGATTCAGAATCATTTGGATACATAAATAAAGGATAAATAGGCAGAATGGATATAGGATAATTCTTGTCAAAACTTTGGTAAAAGTCCATTCTTTAACCTTTTCTGTTTTTGATTCCGATTTTGGTTTATTAATAAGTTCGGGATTATTTACCTGTTCAATATTTTCAATTGCTTCTTTCAGCTCGTCAGTCAAAAGTTTGGTTTCGTATTTTTTTGACTTTCCCAAAACTAAACGTAATAAAAGTCCAATAACTAAAAGTCCGATTGTTCCAATTACTGCCATTTTAAAGTCAGTTGAAAGGAACAAACCTGAAATGAACACAATTAAAAATCCGATTGTTATTTTATTCAGCAGTTTATGATAAGGGTTTTTCTCTGTTCTTATTCCGTTCAGTTCGTCATTTTGATTAAAAGTCAAATGGAATATTGGATAAGCACCACGCAAAAAATGAGATGAACTCCAAATCAAAAGTTCATTCCGATTAATTTCTCCGCTGTACTTTGTCGTGTTGTAGAAAAATGCATCATTCCAATGGTTTTTCAGATTGCTTTTTTTATTCTGAACTATTAGTTTTTCGATGTCTTTCTTTTTTGCCACAAAGTTTGGTTTAAATTACAGCTAACGGTCTCGGCTATGAGTAGTTGCGTGGGTTAGCACTTACCTTTGCAAGTACGCACCAAACTGAAAATCCGCGAGGATTTTCAGAAGTAGGCGAGAACAAGCAATTACTTATAGCCATTGTTACCCAACGTTTTTTTTCCATCTTTTCATTTGTTCACAAAAATTTTCATCAAATAAATTTATCAAGAAAAATTTTCTCTCATTATAATTTTGATTTGAATAATGTGCAGCCATTCCAAAATAGGATTCACATTTTTTAATTCTTTTTTTATAAAATTCCTCCGATGTTACCCAAGTCTCACATCTAAACATCATTAGGTTAGTCAATTGTCTTAAAAATCGTTTTTCGCTTTCTTTAATTAAACTATTCACGTAACTTTTAACTTCTGATTCGTGAGCTTTTTTGTAACCCATTATTATAACTGTCTTGTCCTTATGCGGAAACGCATTTATAAAGATATCAATTACGTCTTCTTTGTCTTTTCCGTATTTCTGCCTATAATTTTCTAATTCTATAGAAGTTTCATAATTATAAAACGCTGATAGACACAATTCAATTTTGGTTATTTCTCTGGTTTCAAAAATAAAATTTTGAGTATTGTCTTTAATGTCTTTCCAAATCAGCTTTTCAGTTTTTTCAATATCTGAAAATCCAAGTTTCTCTTGTTCATTTTCATTAGCAAGATGAGTAACATTAAATAAGTCAGAATGCTCTGCTATTAATAATTCACGCATTCTAACATTAACTTGTTTTCTAAACTTCTCGTTATAGATAGTTCTTAATGTAAACAGAATTAATTGTCGATAATTAGAGAAATCAATTTCTTGTGTTTCAATTTCCTTGAATAGATTTGTATCGTGTTCATTGCAGAAGCATTTAAACGAAAATGCTTGATTAATACCAACTCTTTTGAAAAAATGAATTTCATCTTGAAATGGATTTATGTGCATTTCCATTAAATGTCCATCTTTTTCTAAAGATGACAAAATTCCATTTTTCTGAAGAATATGTGAGTTTATAGATTTTACTTCACAATCTGGATGAAAACAAGTCCCAACTTCTTTAATTGCTCTTGTTTTACATTTTTGAAATGCTGCTGCAATTTTTATTTGATGTTGGGTTTTCATAAATGTTGGGTAACGTTTATGTGTAAGGAACGTTGCGTGTTTGTGTGCGAGGATTTTCCGAAGGAAAATCAGATGCAAGCAAGCAAAGCAACGACCAAACGGTTTAACTAAAATAAGCAATGTTTTTTACACGGTGTTACCTTTAGTGCTTTTTTTCTGTCATTTTTTCGTCCGTAATAAATTTCAAAATCAGCTTTCCGCAAGAGTGAGGTCAGTCGTTTTCAATTCCGTTTGAGTGATAAAATCCGATCTGTTTATTTTCGCGAACAAGCTCAAAAGTCAGCGTTTAGTTTTGTCCGCGTATCGATTCCGCAAACTTGCTAAAATTCCGCAGTTCGGTTTTCCGCATTTTGCTTAAAATCCACGTAAAGATTGGCAAATGTCAGATAACTAAAATTAAAAATTCGGACTGAAATTTTGGTTTGAAACGTGTTTTCCGCATTAAAGGTAACGGTCTCGTATAACCGTCAGTTACGGGATTAAAGTTAATGTTTTTCGGTTAAGAACTGGCGTTAGCAATTCGGAGTGGATTCGGACGTAGTCGAATCCGCCGTAATTGCGGTTATACATTGTTGGCAACTGGCTTTTTTCCATTTATACTTCTTGAATTTCAAATCCGTTTTCTCTCGCCAAGTCCACAATGTTTTTAATATTGTCTTTTCCCCATTCGGTTGAAACTACAAATTGAATATTGTCAGCACTTGTCAGAATTTCATCATTTCCAGTAAAGTGTCTTTTGTTTGATTTGTTCGCATATTTAGTTTCCACAAAGTCCAATTTATTGATTACTCCAGTAGAACCTTGATACTCATCTTTAAAAACTCGTTTTAGCGATGAAAAGTCGGTCGGATACTTTTGCAAATATGCTTTTACAATTTCCAAAACAAACCTGTTTTTCGGAAGTCTTGCACTTGTTCCATTTATTATGTATTTGGTTTTGTCTCTTGTACTTTTATTTTCGGTTTGGGTCGAAACGTAGGCTTGAAATGTTGGTTTTTCGGTTGCTGTTTGGGATTTTGGCTGAATATTGATTGATATTTCTTTTAGAACATTGTCAATCAGTTCCGCATCATAGTTGTTTAGAAAATCTTGTTTTATCAATTCCAAAAGTTCTGTTTTGTATTCGGTCGATAAGATTTTTTGTTGCAACTTTTTTTGGTCAGCTTTTCGATTGATTTTTTTGAGCGAGTTTAATGTGAATGTTTTTAGTGTTTCATAATTAAAAGTTTGTTTTGAAAACAATTCCACAAATTTTAGCCCTTTTGCAGAGTCTTGCTCAAACTCAATAGTTTCAAGTAAAACAGGGTCATCGTGGTCAGTCAAATCGCCATCGTAGAATATCTGGATTACTTGTCCAATTAAAACTCCGTATTGAAGTCTTAACTGTCGCATATAAGAAAAAAGTTGTTGTTGGAAATTAATGTTTAATGGAATGCTCGGTTGTTTTATTTCAATGACAAAGAGGTTTTTCTTTTCTGATGAGTTGATTACAAAATCAGGCATAATTCTGTTAGAAGCTCCAATTTGGAATGAAGGTCGAATTTGCAGGTCACCCAAAAATTCTTTCCACTCCAAAACTCTCAAGGCTTGGATTACATTTTGCTCAAAATCACTTTCGCTAATATCAGTCCGAATATTGTCGGATAGTAAGAAGCAGATTTCATTCCATTTTTCGTTGTTCATTCTCGGTTTTCTCGGTTTTTTTTAGCTTGTTGCCAACTGGTTATATGTGGACTAATATACTCATTATCCCTAATTATTTTCCGGATAATAGGAACTTTTCTTCCTAATTATCACAAATTCTATTTAGCTTTTATAACCTAAAAGTTCGTCTATTGTATTTGCTGTTACAGAGTGATAGTTTGGTCTTGCTTTTTTGTAAATTTCTAAAGCTTCTTCAACTCTATCACTTTTTTTGTAGGCTTTAAAAATGGTAGTTACATACCAACGTCTGCCAACTGTGGTTAAAAACTCTGCAATTTTAGCATCAACATCTTGCCCATGGTAATTATGGGTTACAGCTTGCTCATACCAAACCATTGTAATATATGAGTTGGTTGAGTTGGTAAAATTAAAAGTGTTGTCTAACGTTTCCATTTGTTCTACAGTAATAGTTTCTGGGAAATTACGAACAAAATGAACCCATTCGTGTGGTGTCCAATCATTAGTGCTTTGAGCATCAATAGTATTGGTGTTTATAAACGCCTTTAAGGTGTTTTCTACGTTTTCAAAAGCATCAGATTGTATAATAGATTGGTTGGTTGGTATTCCTGGACTGTAAATCCACTCTTTTGTATTAAACGAAATGTTATGCTTTTCTAATAGGTTTTTATTCAAATAGGCTACAAAATCTTCAGTATTTGTTGTTGAAAATGCATGCTCTTTAAAATACGCTTTTAAAAACACATCAAATCGTTTACGACCTACAGTTTCTTCAAGTGTTCTTAAAAACAAATAGCCTTTATCGTAAGCAATACTATTCATACCATCGTCAGGGTTTCTGCCATCTAAATCGAGTTTTAGTTTGGTATCGTTTGGAGAATCTTTAAGTGTTTTTAGTACATCATCTAAATCTTGTCTGCCAATAAGTGCTAACATATTAGCACGCTCTTTTCCGTATAAAGCTTCCATGATTCTAATTTCAAAATACACCGTAAAGCCTTCGTTTAACCAAAAGTCGTCCCAAGTTGCATTGGTTACCAAATTACCAGACCAAGAGTGTGCTAACTCGTGTGCAATAAGTGTTGTTAAACTTTTATCGCCAGCAATAATTGTAGGTGTTGCAAAGGTTAATCTAGGGTTTTCCATACCACCAAACGGAAAGCTAGGAGGTAATACAATAACATCAAACTGATCCCAATCGTAAGCGCCATAAAGGTTTTCGGCAGCTACAACCATTTTTTCCATATCAGAAAACTCGGTATGAGCTTTGTTTATCAACGATTTTTCTGCATAAACTCCTGTTCTGTCGCTTATTGCTTTATACTCAATATCTCCAACTGCTAATGCTATTAAATAAGCAGATATTGGTTGTTGCATTTTAAAATTATAAACGCCATCTGCTGTTTTAGCTTTTGGATTTTCGGCACTCATTACTGCCATTAAATCTTTCGGCACTTTAACGGTTGCATTATAAGTAACTCTAATTTGCGGACTATCTTGAATAGGAATCCATGTTCTGGTTAATATTGCTTGTCCTTGAGTGAATAAAAAAGGATGTGTTTTATCTGCTGTTTGCTGAGCGCTTAGCCATTGTAATGCTTCAGTTTTATCGGTTGTTTTATATAGTACCGATATTTTTTGTGTGCCTTCATTTATAGTAATGGTTAATGGTCTTCCTAATTGCTCGTCTATTTCGCCAAGTTTAAAAGGAGCGCCTTTGCCATCGGCTTGCACATTTATAATGTTTAAATGTTTGGTGTCTAAAACAATTTCGGTAGCATTATTGTTTCGTATATCGTAAGTTGCTGTTCCTGAAATTATTTTTTTATCGAAATCGACATCGATATCTAAATTTAGGTGTGTAATTACAGCCTCATTAGGTTTTGCACAAGAGTGAGGCTCATTTACATAGGTTTGCATTTTTTGTTCTTCTTTTTTTTCTGCACAATTTGATACTATAAAAAGTGTGCTTAATGCTATAATTAGTGTTTTTTTCATTTTATGTTTTTATGAATGGCTAAGGTAATTAAATCTTTAAAAGTGATTGGTGTTAAACACAAGGCTTAACAAAATTTTGACAAGGTTGTGGTTAGCTTACTCGAAGAATAGCTTAAATTCTTCATAAATATTTTGTCCTTCAATATTCACACTTACCAAATAATGGTCGTCTTTTATATCTAGAACAATGTAGTTAAACTTATCGCCTTCAAAACTAAAGTTGGAGCGCGTTTCGTTATTACTTTCAATAAAGGTGAGCTGAAACTCATCATCGCTTAACCATTTGTAAGTAAGTTTTGAGTAGGTGTTATTTGTAAAAGTGTCTGTCCATTTGTTGTCTTTCATTTCTACATAAGTATCACTACCATCAAACTCCTTATATTTAAATTGTGTGCGTTTTTTAAATTCGGCTAGTTGCTTTTTATTCTGTTTGGTAACTGGTTTTGTAGTAATTCTTACAATTTTTTCTTTTGGTGGTTCTAGTCTATCTAATAACTCACGAAACCCAACACAGTTTCTTTGTAATCTGTAATACACACGTTGACCAGCAGCATCTATTTTAGACTCTTCAAAAGTGCCTAAATATGGATATAGTTTGTCTTGATATAATGTTGTGATTTTTAAAGTGTCGTTTTTTATGTTGCTTAGCGTTTTTAAATAGTCGCATAGTTCCATTGATACTGAGTCTATTTCTTTAGGAGTTTGCGAGAATGTAAAGTTTGATATAAAAAGGAGTAATAAGAATGCAATTTTTTTCATTGAGTTTGTTTTTATTGAGGCTCTAAAGTAGCCCATTCTGTCCAAGAACCATCATAAACTGAGGTTTTATTGTTTAATATTTGTTCGCTAGCTAATAGTACAATACAGGCTGTAATGCCAGAGCCACAGCTAAAAACTAAAGGTCGTTTTTCAGTTTTTAAAGATTTAAAAATTGAGTTTAATTCGTTTTTAGATTTTAATTTTCCGTTGTCTAATACATCTTCAAAAGGAATATTTATTGAGTTTGGTATATGTCCACTTTTAAGTTCTTTTCTTGGTTCTGGAGCTAAACCTTTAAATCTGCCTGATGAGCGAGCATCAATAACCAAACTGTTTTGAGTGATTGTATTATCTTTTATAAATTTAAAATCTTTAATCATTTCAGGGTTTAAAGACGCTTTAAAGTCTCCAGTTTTGTAGTCTTTTTTAGTAATTGTTTCGGTTTTAAAACCATTACTTACCCAATTTGGAAGTCCACCATCTAATACTGCAATATGTTGGTGTCCCATGGTTTTAAACATCCACCAAACTCTTGGGCTTGTGTAAATTCCTAAATTATCATAAACTACAATTATACTTGAGTTGTTTATGCCTAATTTTTGGCATTCGGTTTCAAATTGCTGTAGGCTTGGAAATGTATTTGGAAAACTACTGTTGCTATCGCTAAACGCTTTTAAATTAATTGGTCTAGCATTTTTTATTTGAATTGAACTCACATCTGAAACTAATCCTGCTTTATTGGAGTCTTGGCTAGCATCTAAAATAATTAAGTTTGGATTATTAAAATTATCCTTTAGCCATTGTGATGTTACAATAGTATTGGTCATTAGTAAAGCTACAATTATAATATGAAACTAATATAGTACAATTCATCCTAAATATTTTACAGTTCGGTAAGTTGGTTTTTATAAATCAAGTCTTTCAATAGATATTTGCTTCATCAATTAAAACATAATCATCATGAAATGCTCTTAATCATAAATTTGGCATCTACCAAAATTATTTCTTGGGCATTACATCTGACCTTAAAAAAAACAAATAAATAGTAACAGATGAAAACAATCGCTAAATTAATTTTACTACTTCTTATGAGTATTACAAATGTTAATGCTCAAGAAACAACTGCTCAAGATGTTGTGGTAAAAATCACAAATTTTGATTCTAATAAAGGCAAAGTGTTTATTGCTCTTTATAATTCGGAGACTTCTTTTTTAGGAACAGGTTTTAAATCTATAATTACATCAATTGAAAATAATGCGTGTACAGTTACATTTAAAGATGTGCCTCAAGGTATTTATGCTATTTCGCTTTTTCATGATGAAAACGGAAACAACAAAATGGATAGTAATTTTTTAGGTATTCCAAAGGAAGATTATGCATGTTCTAATAATGCAAAAGGTTTTATGGGACCACCTAAATGGGAAGACGCAAAATTTGAAGTTAAAAACGAAACTATTAATCAAAATATTAAATTATAAAAACTATGAAACATTTAATCATCATTGCAGTACTATTGGTTTCAGCAATTACAAATGCACAAACCAATTTTGAAAAAGGAATGCAAAAAGCATTCGAACTTTGGGGACAAAATAATTGGACAGAAGCCGAGCAACTATTTGAGCGCATTGCAGCTGCCGAACCAAATGAATGGTTGCCAAACTATTACATTGCACAAATGAATAGCTTAAAAACTTGGGAAGAAAAAGACCCTAAAATTGTAAAAGCTCAGCTAGATAAAGCACAAGAATACCTAAACTCTGCTATAGGGTTAACAAAAGATAATGTTGATGTATTGGTTTTACAAGCTCAAATTTATACTAATTGGGTTGCTTTTGATGGTATGACTTATGGAATGAAATACTCAGCAAAAATTACGGATCTTTACAATACAGCTTACAGATTAGCTCCAGATAACCCAATGGTGTTATTGTCTAGAGCTGAATGGAATATGGGAAGTGCTCGTTATTTCGGACAAGATACAAAGCCATTTTGTAAAGACATAGAGAAAGCCATTGAACTTTTTCCTAACTTTAAACCTGAAAGCGCATTTCACCCAAATTGGGGAAAAGAGCGTGCAGAAGAGGTGCTAAAATCTTGCAATAACTAATACAATAGTAAAACAATAATTATGACAGATAATACTAAAAATATCATTATTACTTTTATAATAGGCTGTGTTGTTTTTGTAATTGGAACCTTGCTTTCAGGTGGTTTTAATTTTAGCAGTAGTAATGAGTTTTTAGAAGATTTTTTATTCTATCAGTTATATGCTTTTGTTTTAGGGTATTCTAACATGTTCTTTTTTGATTATATGGAAAAGAAAGATTGGAAAGCAAACGATACCATAAAACGTATAGCTTTAGGAATGATAGGTTCTGTAGTAATTACTTTAATAGGCTTATTTATTTTACGTGTAGTTACTTCTGTTTTTTATTATGGTGTAACATTTAAAGATTTTATTGCAAATGAAGGGATAAGAAATTATCAATTTGGCTTATGGGTAACCTTAACTATAGTTGTTATTTTTCATGTTGCCTATTTCTACAACAGATACCAGAAAAATAAGATAAAAGAACAAAAGGTTATTGCTGGAACTGCAAGTGCAAAGTTTGATGCTTTAAAAAATCAATTAGATCCACATTTTTTGTTCAATAGCTTAAATGTATTAACGAGTCTTATTGAAGAAAACCCAGATAGTGCTCAAAAATTTACAACATCACTATCTAAAGTGTATCGTTATGTTTTAGAGCAAAAAAACAAAGATTTGGTAACTGTAGATGAGGAGTTAGATTTTGCCAGAACATATATGTCGCTTTTAAAAATGCGATTTGAAGACAGCATAGTTTTTGAAATTCCTGAGAAAGCAAACGACCCAGAAAGTAAAGTAGTGCCATTATCGTTGCAATTATTGTTAGAAAATGCAGTAAAGCACAATATGGTAACAACAAGTAAACCGTTGCATATTAAAATATATGAACATAACGGAAATTTGGTTGTAGAAAACAACCTTCAAACAAAACAAATAGTAAAAAAGAGTAGTGGAGTAGGTTTAGAAAACATTAAACAACGCTATCAATTACTCACAACAAGAACAGTAAACATCAATCAACAAGCAGACAGTTTTGCAGTTGCAATACCAATGCTCACAAAACAAATCACAATTATGGAAACAAAGTATCAATTTAACGAACAAGACGCTTACTACAGAGCTAAAAAACATGTAGAAGAAATTAAAGGCTTTTATGGTAATTTAATATCATATTGTTTAGTCATCCCTTTTTTAATGTTTATTAATTACAAAACCTATTGGGATTTTCAGTGGTTTTGGTTTCCAATGTTAGGTTGGGGAATGGGAATAATTTTTCATGGTTTTAGTGTGTTTGGATATGGTAAAACATGGGAAGAACGAAAAATTAAAGAACTATTAGAAAAAGAACAACAACAAAATAATAATACCTGGAAATAATGGAAAATAATCAAATGGAACAAGAGCGTTATTTAAGAGCTCAGAAGAAGGTGAAATCTATTAAAGGTTTTTATACACATGCATTAATTTATGTGGTTATTAACCTGATGATTGTTGCTATTAATATTCAGAATCTAAATCCAGGTGAAAGCTATTTTCAGTGGCATAATTTTACAACTCTTGGTTTTTGGGGAATAGGTTTGTTAGCTCATGGTATGACTGTGTTTATGCCTGATTTTTTACTAGGAAAAAACTGGGAAGAACGAAAAATAAAAGAGTTTTTAGATAAAGAAAAAGGTAATCGTTGGGAATAGAAAAACCATAAGTTATAAATTAAAAAAATAACCAAACATGAATATCATTATTATTGAAGATGAAAAACCATCTGCAAGACGCTTGCAACGTATGTTAAGTGCTTTAAATATGGAGACTGATGTTATGCTGCATTCTGTTGAAGAGTCTATAGATTGGTTTAAAAATAATAAACATCCAGAACTTATTTTTTTAGATATACAATTAAGTGATGGCTTGTCGTTTGAAATTTTTGAAGCTATCGATATTAAATCTTCAGTGATATTCACAACAGCTTATGATGAGTATGCGTTACAAGCGTTTAAGCTTAATAGTATTGATTATTTATTAAAGCCTATTGACGAAGATGATCTTAAAAAAGCAGTTGAAAAGTTTAATGAACGAATGCCGAAGCAACAATCGGTTACTTTAGATTTTAATGATATAAAAAAGCTTTTAGTGAATCCAATTGAGCGCGAATATAAAAAGCGATTTTCAGTAAAAGTTGGTCAGCATTTAAAACTTATTAATAGTGATGATATTGAGTGTTTTTATAGCGAAAACAAAGGTACTTATGTGTTTACAAATGAAGGTAGGAACTACTTGTTAGATTCTACTTTAGAGCAAATAGAGGCTGAGCTAGAGCCAAAAACTTTCTTTAGAGTAAGTCGTAAGTTTTTTGTAAATATTAATGCTATTAAAGATATGATTAGCTATACCAACTCTAGATTGCAAGTAAAGCTTAACACGTTTAACGAGCAAGACATTATAGTTGCAAGAGAGCGTGTAAAAGACTTCAAAGATTGGTTAGAATAGTTACTCTTCAATTCTGTTTTCATCAAAAGCAGATGGCAATAATTTTGGAATAAACTTCACAAATAATGGCAGCAAAATGCCACCACCAGGAAGCATGAATATTGCTAAACTAGGTATAGATTTTATAATATCCATTAGTTGTTCTTGCATTTTCTTTTGCTCCTCTTCGGTAAGTTCTCTAGATGTAGATTGAGATAGTAGTACCATAAGTTCCTTGCTTTCTCTCAACTCTTTCATTAATCGCTTGCTATTTCTACTAATAAGCTTGCTTACCATTTTACTTGAGTTATCATAAAAGCTTTTGGCCATATTTTTAGAACTCAACAACGGAATTTGGTCGCTGTTTAAAATGTAAAATGTATTTATATCTTTTATTGATTGTTCAACAACCTCTGGTTTTATGTGTAAATCTTTTGATAGCTGAACTAAAAACTTATGTTCGTCTATATCAATAATTTTATCACTCCATGATGCTATACACGCTATATCTATAATATATTGCTTTTCTAAAGGCTTTTTAAGGTATTTTAAAACATCATTATAGTGGTATGAAACTGAACTTTGATAACGTCTTGAAGCTTCAAATAGTTTAATAAGACTCTCGTCGTATTTTGTTTTTTTAACCTTCGAATCAAAAACATTTAGAGTTATTGTCTCAATAGCTATTTCTAATTGTTGAATATACTTTTCTGATATTGTGTTGGTAATTAAGAATTTTTGATATGCTAATACATCAATATATAAAAGAGCATTGGTAATAAAGTAACTAAAGTTTTTTGTTAAAATATTATCATCAATATGAATCCTTTTATTAATGATAACTTCAACTTGAGCATGCGATTTTTTTTCACCCAAAAGCCCATCAAAAAATGAAGATTTTGGTTGGTCAAAGTTTTTATAAAAATTAATGACACTGTCAGCAAAAGATTCTTTAGACGGTTTTGCATTATATATGTAATGAAGAGCCAATAATAAATTTACTTTACATAACTCTTCATCAGTTAAGTCACCTTTGTCTACAACATTATTTACAACACTTAAATTACTTCCATAAATAAAGCCGCTAAGTTTTAATTCGTTATAGAAAGTCTTTTCCGAAAGTTTTAAATATGCATCATTAGTAGAAGCAATTTTAAGTAGTTTTTTTATCCAACCACTTGAAGATGGATTCATGATTATGGTATTTAACTGCAAAGATAATTTTTAATCTTAACAAGTGTAAATTATTTCGTTAACAAAACTTTAACAAAACCTTGTTTTACATTTTTTCGTAGGTAGTGCAGAGACAATTTAATAATTAACAAAAATCTCATTATTATGAAAAAATCAAAAATTTATTTAGGAATTGCAATTGTTGCAATTGCAGGATTCTTTACAATTGCAGCCGATCACATCGATGCTCCTGCAGTGCAAGGTGGTACAAATGATATCACAGACTTCTATGCTTTTCAAGGGCAAAACTCAAACAACTTAGTTTTTGTTGCCAATGTTCAAGGTTTATTGAGCCCAACAGCAACAGCTGGAGCAGCATTTGATGAAAATACTATGATTGAGTTTAACATAGACACTACAGGTGACAATGTTGAAGACTTAGTTATTCAAGCAACTGCAAGAGATGGTAAAATGTATTTCTTCGGTCCTGCAGCTCCAAACCAAACAGGCTTGAATAGTACATTTTTAACTGGTGTTACACCAAATAGTGTAGATATTACAGCTTATGGTAGTAGTGCAGTTGTTGCAACAAATGCAGGTATGAGCTTTTTTGCTGGACCACGTGATGATCCTTTCTTCTTCGATTTTGCGCAATACAGTGCAATTATTGGAGGAACAGCTTCTGGGTTTAACAATCCAGGTTCTGACACCTTTGCAGGAAGCAATGTAATGTCAGTGGTAGTAGAAGTACCAAAATCTATGATAGGTGGTACTGGAACTATCAACACTTGGGTAGAATCAAAAAGAAAACAATAATCTTTAAAAACTTTAATTATGAAATTTAATAATATAAAATTAATAGCAATAGCAGTACTAATTTCTCTTACAGCTTATAACTGTAGTGATGATGATGCTCCAACAGGACCAACTGGTCCAAACTTTACAGGAACATATGTACAACAAGACCAAATGGGACGACCAGCAGTAAATACTGTTTTTGTGTCTTCAGGTAGTAAAGATATGTTTAATACTACAATTCCATCACAACAAAATGCAGCTTACCAAGCTATGTTTCAAACTAATTTAGAAGCTTTAAGTCCTGCGTATAATACACCAACAGATGCTAATGCATTAGGCTTAACTTCTGCTCAATTTTCAGGGTTTTTAGCTACAGATGTTTTAAATGTGTCTTTAGATGGAACCACTACTTTTTATGATGGTACTAATGTATTAACAGGACGTACTCTTGCAGATGATGTAATCACTGTAGAATTACTTTTAATATTTGGAGGTGAAGATTTTTCTGAAAATCCAGCATTTAGTGATGATCATGTTGATGCAAATGATAAACCATTTTTAGCATCGTTTCCTTACTTGGCTTCGCCATGGTAAAATAAACTATACTCTGAAACAAGTGTATGCTTGTTTCAGAGTTATTTAAAACAAAAAAACTCATAAAAACACTACACAATGAACTCACAAAAATATATACTAATAGTTTGCATCACGCTTATATTAAGCAGTTGCAATACATCACCAGAAAAAATCACTAATACTAGTGATTATGATACCTACATTGAATTAGCCGAGAATAAGACGCTGCAAAATGCAATGATTGATAATGAATTTTGGAAACATAAACTTGAAAAAGCACCAAATCAATTTCCATACATAAGTAAAATTGCAGCGACTTACTCTCATTTATTTGCAGCAACAGGCAAAATAGAGTACTTAAAAAAAGCAGAGGAAGAACTCATTAAAGTAAATGAAATTACTGGTTATAATAACCCAAGTTTTTTAATGAGTTTATCTGTAAACTATATCTCCCAACATAAATTTAAAGAGTCACTAGAATTACTTACAAAAGCAGAGCTTATAGGAGATCGTTTATCAGATGTTCAAAAAATGTTGTTCGATGTGCATTTAGAGCTAGGTAACAATAATTTAGCTAAACTGTATTTAGAGAAAATTAAAAACATGAACGATTTTGATTATCTCATTCGCCTTGCTAAATGGAGTGACCATCAAGGCGATTTAGATTCGGCTATAAAGTATTTAGAGAAAGCAAGAGTTATTGCTGAATCATCAAACCTTTCGAGTATTAAACAATGGACGTATACTAATCTAGCAGATTTTTATGGTCATTCAGGAAATATTAAAGCATCTTATAATCACTTTTTAAAAGCTCTAGAAATAGACCCAAATGATGCTTATGCAAAAAAAGGTATTGCTTGGATTATATATTCTTACGAAAAAAATCCTGATGAAGCATTACGAATTCTAAATTCAATAACAACAACCTTTTTTGCCCCAGACTATTACCTACTAAAAGCAGAAATATTTGAATACAAGGGAGATATCGTTTCTAAAAACGAGCAACTTAAACTATACGAAAGGGCAGTTGCAGATACGCTTTATGGAGATATGTACAACAAATACAATGTGTTCTTATATACAGACGAGAATAAAAAAATTGACGAGGCTATAGCTATTGCAAAAATTGAAGTTGAACACAGGCCAACACCACAATCTTATGTGTTACTAGCATGGGCTTATTATAGTAATGGAAATATTGACGATGCATTAAATATTGTTAATCAACATATTATTGGTCATACCTATGAGCCATCAGCATTGTATTATAGCGCAGAAATTTATAAGGCAGCAGGTGAAACAGAAAAAGCTAATGCGCTAAAAAAAGAGCTACTAGAAAGCGCTTATGAATTAGGTCCATTGGTAGCTGAAAAGGTTAATCAATTATAAAATTAGTAATAATGGCTAATGTTAAATTAAATATATTAATTGCTGTGATTACAGTCTTATTTGGTTTTAATTGTCAATCACAAGATTGGTTTTCAAAATCTAATTCTGGACTATTACCAATTATGTCTTTAGCTGAAGAAGATGAGAAAAGTAAAATATCACTAATTGATTTTTCTGAAGATGAATATACTATTGATGTATTCTCGCACGAATTGGATAAGTTGTCATTAAACTTCAATTTTAGATTAGATGATGGGTTGTCTTATATGATTGATTATAGCTCTATTAAAGAAATCACATTTTTTGATCTGTGTTTTGGGTATCAAATTGGTGCTATTGAAATGTCTTTTTCAATTTTGAATGTATTTAATTTTAACAACTCAGATTTTGCTATAGAGTCAGTTTTAGAAAGAAATAATGTAATTGATTCAGTTTATTTTTCACACGAACCAAATTTTAGTATACAGACAGCGATAATTTATAGTTTTTAAAAAAGAGAGAAAACATTTGATATTAATTTGAGGGAATTAGTAACGATGAGCTAATAAGAAACAAATAGAGTTTTATTAGTAAAGAGACCACGTGAGTTGTGGTAGTTTTTTAGAGTTTTTTGTTAGTGGAAAGTGCCTAATTACAGCAATGTGGTTAGGTGCTTTCTTTTTATAAAAAAAAATGCAGCTGTAAAATTAATTTACAGCTGCACAGAGATTTAAGCTATTAATCTGGATTTTTTTATGGCTGAGCAAACGATACTCTTGGACCACCAGTAGAGAATATTGCTAACATTCTACTCTTTTGATCATTAGAAAACATATACATTCCTGCATCATCAGTGTAATCCATATAATTCATTGTCATTTCTATAGGGTTTCCAGAGCATGTTGAGTAATGAGGATATGTTGGTATGCCATAGTTTGCAGTATTGTGAGTTGGTGTGTCGTTGACATAGTCGGTTCCGCAAGTAGTATCTCCCCAAATATGGCGTAAATTCATCCAATGACCAACTTCATGAGTTGCAGTTCTCCCTTTGTTAAAAGGAGCAGTAGCAGTACCTGTGTCTCCTAAATAACGTGAGTCAATCACAACACCATCTGTAGAAGAAGAACCTCCAGGAAATTGAGCATAACCAAGAATTCCACCTCCAATTGTACAAACCCAAAGGTTAAGTTTTGTTGTAGGTGAAGTAGGATTTAATCCTCCTCTGTTCGATTTTTTCATTGCATCATTTGTTCCCCATGATGTTTTGTTTGTAGATTTTCTGTAAACAGCATCTAAAACAAATGTAATTCCAACATTAGCTTTTACACCAGAAAATGCTGATGGTACTTGATTAAAATCAGAGTTTTGTGCATTAAAGTCTTCATTTAAAATATCAATTTGAGATTGAATTTGTGCTAATGAAATGTTTTCTGCAGCTGTTTTATATAAAACGTTTACAACTACAGGAATTTGTATTTGCCCATTTACTAATCGTCCTTCAGAAATTGCTCTCTCTGTAAGAGTTTCAAACAACTCCATTTGTTTAACTAAATTTGGGTTTTCTTTAATTTGTCTTTCTAATACATCTTGAGAAGCACAATGACGACCTGTTAGTGATGCAGATGTTCCTTGAGAATCATTAGTGTTAGACAATTCATCTTTGCTACAAGCAAAAATCATTAATAAAGCTGATGCTAGTAAAAATGTTTTTTTCATAATGGTTAAGGTTAAGTTAAAGTTATATTTAAATAATTGGCAATTTTATTATAAAATTTTTAAATAATTTCATAAAAAAATAAAAATATGATAATGATATTTTAAAAAGATTTACGTATGTTTATTTTTCTTTTTTTGATGAATGATTTCTGTGCAAAAAAATATTTAAGTATCTCAAATAAAAAAGCATCAACTCGAGTTGATGCTTTTTATATTTATGTAAAATAATGTTTCTTCTATTAAGGCGAGCTTGTTACAATTCCTAATGTATATAACTGTTCCATCGTTGGAGTTTGACTTCCTCCTGCTGGCTCTAATGTAATACCAAATGCTTGACTTTCGTTAGCATTAGTTATTTCAAATATTTTGTTGTCGTCTGTGTTAAAATTATCAATAGTACCTAAGCTTGTAGGTGTTAATGGGTTTAATGTTAATGACCAAACTTGATATACTTTGCCTTCTGGTGCTTCAGGAAGTCCTTGAGCATCTAAATAAATACTATTAGTTTTTTTATCCCAATATACCTTTGCATAAGTATTAGCAAAATTACCTTGTCCTCCAAGAGGTATTGAGATGATATCTCTATCTCTTAATACATTTAATAACGCTTTTGAAGCTTCTAAATCTGATTTTGCATCAGCAATTTGAGTTTCTAAAAATAATTGTTCATTTTCTACAATTTGTATATCTGATTGTAATTGTCTGTTTTCATTTAAAGCCCAAAGTAATCCTAGACCTAAAACTAGTGTTGCAGCCCAACCAGAATATGTTAACCAATTATACTTACTAATAGAAACCACTTTAGGATTATTGTTATTATTAGCTATTTGATCTTTTACAGTTGTAAATGTATGCGTATTAGTATTTTTAGATGTGGCAGCTGTTAGTTTAATTATTGCTGATTCAATTTCTAATACTTCTTTAAGTATTTCAGGATGTTTAAGCATAAGGTCATACACTTCCTTACTTTCTTTTTCAGAAAGGGCTCCTGCTACGTATAGCTCTAAAACACCTGATTGTATGTAAGCGTTAATATCCATTTATTTTAATACTATGTCTCTTAATTCTTTAATGCAATTTCTATTATGCGTTTTTATAGTGCCTATAGGTATATTTAGTTCTTCAGAAGCTTCTTTTTGGGTGTATCCTTTAAAATAAAGCAACTCAATTACTTCAATACATTTTTTTGCAAGCTTACTTACAAATTTACCTATACCAATGGCATCAGTCTTATTATCTAGACTGTCACTGTTTTGCAATATATCTACGAAATATTCGGCATCAAGGTTTTTTTTGGAGTTCTTAAATGCTTTAGATCTAGTTTTATCTATGGCAGCATTTCTGGCAATGTTTAAAATCCAAGTAAAAAACCTTCCTTTTTCAGCAGAATAGCTACTTGCATTATTCCATGCTTTTATAAATACATCTTGCATTAATTCTTCAGCAATATCATTATCTCTTACAATATTAAAAATAACACCATGCATACTATCACTATACATATTGTAAAGTGCTTCAAAAGCCTTCTCGTCTTTTTGTTGAAATTTTAGTATTAGTGTTTCTAATTGCATTGATTAATTATATTAACTCCGAAAATAGTGAATAGCAAATAAAAAAGCTACAATACTGTAGCTTTTTTGCAATCATTTTTTATAATATTTATTGAATAATACCACCACAGCTAACACGTCCTCCAGCAGCTCCTGTTGGTTGTGTTTTAAAATCGTCAGAACCTTCATGTACTATAATAGCTTTACCTAGAATATCTTTAGTTTCGTCACCACAACCTATACACCATTCGTCAGTTATTATTTTTGCCATTCCATTACCTTTGGCATCTGCAGTAAAATTACCTATATCACCTTTGTGATATCCATTTTGGCTTCCCCATTCACCATGTGGTTGTTTTGTAGGATTCCAATGTCCTCCTGTTGATGTTCCGTCTTCAGAAGAACAATCAGCTTTTTCATGTAAATGTATTGCATGAGTACCTTCAGTTAATCCGTCAAGTACAGCAATCATAGTTACAATTCCATCATCTTGAGTAAAAATAGCAGTTCCTGATACATTACTTCCGCTTTTAGACTCTAGTCTTACCTGAAGTTTTTTTCTTTCTTTAGTAGTGGTTGTATTTGTAGTTTTAGTTTCAGTTTTAGTGTCTTCAGTTACTGTTTCTTTTTTATCTTTTTTACAAGAAGTGAAAAGAGTAAATGTTACGATTGTTATAAGAATGGTTAATTTTTTCATGGTTTTTCTGTTGATTAAAGAATTTAGCTGAAAGTTAAGTATTATTTAAAGAATTTCAAATTTTAGTCTGTGTAATTACATTTAAAATAGGCTATATTTTTTAAACATGATTAATGTCATATTTTAAAATTTGTAGTAGGATTAGTTTTGTGTTATATAACAATAGGTATGAGTGATTCTTTAATAAATAAATATAATGTAGCTGGCCCAAGGTATACTAGTTATCCAACAGTTCCGTATTGGGACAATAATACATTTTCATTAAAGGAATGGAAAGAAACATTAATTAAGTCTTTTAACGAAACTAACCATTTAGAAGGAATCAGCTTGTACATTCATTTACCATTTTGTGAAAGTTTATGCACTTTTTGTGGATGTCACAAACGTATAACAAAGCGTCATGAGTTAGAAACACCTTATATAGATGCAGTTTTAAAGGAGTGGGAATTATATTGTAGCCTTTTTGAAGATAAACCTAAAATTAAAGAATTGCACCTTGGTGGTGGTACACCTACTTTTTTTTCTCCAAATAATCTAAAGTATTTAATTAATGGCATTACAAGTAAATCTACTCTAGCTGATGATTATGAGTTTAGTTTTGAAGGTCATCCAAATAATACGTCATATGAGCACCTTCAAACCTTATTTGATTTAGGATTTAGACGTGTAAGTTTTGGTGTGCAAGATTATAATGAAACGGTTCAAAAAGCAATACATAGAATACAACCATTTGAAAATGTTAAACGAGTTACTGACCATGCAAGAGCAATAGGCTATACTTCAATAAGCCATGATATAATTTTTGGTTTGCCTTTTCAGACTGAAGCACATGTTAAAGAAACAATAAATAAAACAAAATCATTAATGCCAGACAGAATTGCGTTTTATAGCTATGCACATGTTCCATGGATTAAAGGAAATGGACAAAGAGGATTTAATGATAACGATTTACCTTCTGGTGAATCAAAAAGAAATCAATATGAGCTTGGCAAAAAGTTGTTGGCAGAAGTTGGCTATCATGAAATTGGAATGGATCATTTTGCATTAAAAACAGATACATTATATAAATCGATAGTAAATAAAACCATTCATAGAAATTTTATGGGTTACACTGCATCAAAAACTAAAGCCATGATTGGACTTGGTGTTTCTGCCATAAGTGATAGCTGGTTTGGTTTTGCACAAAATGTAAAAGGAATAGAGGAGTATTATCATTTACTAAAAGAAAATATTATACCAGTGTATAGAGGTCATGTTTTAAACTCGGAAGATTTAGTTATAAGAACCCATATTCTTAATTTAATGTGCCAGTTTGAAACCTCTTGGAGTAATGATGATTTGTATTTTGATTCATTACCAGATACATTAATAAAATTAACTGAAATTGAAGTAGATGGACTCATTGAAATTAAATCAAATCAAATAATTATTAAAGAAAAAGGCAAACCTTTTGTTAGAAATATATGTATGGCTTTCGATTTGTTATTGCAGCGTAATCAACCAAAAACACAATTGTTTTCAATGACTATTTAATACTGTTAATTAAACATTAAAGCGCTAAAGTTAATTGTGTTTCTGCTTAAAAATCACTACCTTATATATAGAAATTAATAAATAATCAAACACTAAAATTTTAAAAAAATGAAAAAAATAATTGTACCTGTAGATTTTTCAAAACATTCAGAATATGCAATGGAGGCTGCTTCCATTTTAGCAAAAAAACATGGTGCAGAAATTTTGGCTTTGCATATGTTAGAAATGTCTGATGCGCTTTTAACTAAAGCAGATAACGAACAAAATGCTAAAGCTATCTTTTTTTTAAAGTTGGCTGAGCAAAAATTTGAAGATTTTTTGGATAAAGATTACCTAAAAGGAGTAGATGTTATTCCAATTGTAAAACATTTCAAAGTATTTAGTGAGGTTAATGAAGTAGCAAAAGAGCATAGTGTAGATTTAATAGTTATGGGCTCTCATGGAGCAAGTGGATTAACTGAGATTTTTGTTGGCTCTAATACTGAAAGAGTAGTAAGACATTCTAGCACACCAGTTTTAGTAGTTAAAAACAAACCAACAAAAATGGACTTTAATACTGTAGTATTTGCTTGTGATTTCTCTAGCGAAGCAGTTACAGCATATATTAATGCTTCAAAGATGTTTAATTCTAACACTACTAGTTTGTTATTATTATACGTAAACTTACCAGGTGAGAGTTTTAAAAGTTCAACTGAAATGGAATCTACAGTTAAGGATTTTCTTTTTAGAGCAGATGGCAATTACGATAAATTAAAAGATGTAAATTATGTAGCAGATGTTACTGTTGAAAAAGGAATTTTAAGCTTTGCTAAAAAAGTAAATGCAGATTTAGTTGCAATACCAACACATGGTAGAACAGGATTAGCACATTTTTTTGAAGGAAGTATTTCTGAAGATTTAGCAAACCATGCTAACTTACCAGTAATGACATTTAAAATAATGAAGTAAAAATTTATTTACAGAACAGCACTTTTTATTAAAATGTATTAGTTAGTATTTTATAAAGTGTATAAAAGCTGGACTTTGTCCAGCTTTTTCTGTTTTATATGTGCTGTTTTTAATTAGGACAAAAATATCCTAAATATGATATTTATCATGTTTTTTCATGAGCATAGGGTTTAATTTTGTGTTATTAAATCAATTTAAATTATGAAAAAAGCACTAAAAATTTTAGCTGTATTTATTCTTGCACTACTTATGAATTGTGGTGGTAAAGAAGAAAAAAAGAGTGAAGGTTTCACTTACGAGAATAACACTTCAACTGAACAAAAAGTTGAAACAAAAGCAGTATCTAATACACCTGCTTCGCAAAAAGTAGACTTAACCAATAAAGGTGTAGGTCCAATTAAGTCGCTTGCTCTGTCTCCAGAATTAGACCAAACAATGGTAGCTCATGGAGCAGAAGTATTTAAAAAAATGTGTACAGCTTGTCACAAGGCAGACAAAAAATTTATTGGCCCATCACCAAAAGGAATTTTAGAGCGTAGAACTCCAGAATGGGTTATGAATATGATTTTAAACCCAAATGAAATGGTTGAAAAAGACCCTTTGGCTAAAGAATTACTTATTGAATTTAATGGCTCGCCAATGGCTAACCAAAATCTTACAGAAGAGGAAGCTAGAGCTGTTTTAGAATACTTCAGATCGTTATAATTTCTGATTAATAACTAAAACTATAAAACCAATGAAAACTAATCACAAATTTTTATTAATTGCTTCAACTTTAGCACTGTTTTTAAACTGTAAAAACAATTCTGAAGGACAAGAAGATACAACGAGCCCAACAGTTGAAACACAAACTGATAATAAACAAGGACAAGCCTTTATAACAGATGATGAGTCTACTCCTAATGTGTTACAAATAGCAATTGGGTCTAAAGACCATTCCACTTTAGTAGCTGCAGTACAAGCTGCACAATTAGAAAATGCATTAGTAAATGCTGGGCCTTTAATGGTTTTTGCTCCTACTAACGAAGCTTTTGCTGCTTTGCCAGAAGGTACAGTCGATAACCTCTTAAAACCAGAAAACAAAGATCAATTAGCACTTATTTTAAAGCATCATGTTACACCTGGGAATTATTCAAAAGACTTTTTAAAGAAATTTAAACAACTAGGTCAGGCAAGTAACCAAAATGTAAAAGTTGAGGTTAAAGGTGACGATGTTTATGTTGGTGGAGCAAGAATTGTTGCTAGTATATCTGCTGGTAATGGTATTGTTCATGTAGTAGATAAAGTCATATTACCAGAAAATTAATTTTTAAACACTTAAACATATATATAATGAAAAATCTTTTTAAAATTTCTATCGGATTTTTAGTCATTGCTATAGCCTTTACAAGTTGTAATGATGGAAAATCATCAAAGTCTAATGGAGCATTGAGCTCTAATGCAGCCGAAAAGGTGTATGTTGCTCCAGGTGAGCATGACGAATTTTATGCTTTCATTTCTGGAGGTTTCAGTGGGCAATTATCTGTTTACGGATTACCATCTGGACGTTTATTTAAAGTAATTCCTGTGTTTTCACAAGATGCAGAAAAAGCTTATGGATATAACGAAGAAACAAAACCAATGTTAAACACGTCTCATGGATTTGTGCCATGGGATGATGCTCACCATCCAGATATTTCTCAAACTAATGGTGAAATTGATGGTCGCTGGGTATTTATAAATGGTAATAATACACCTCGTATAGCAAAAATTGATTTATCAACTTTTGAAACTACCGAGATTATTGAAATACCAAATAGTGCTGGTAATCATAGTTCATCTTTCGTAACTGAAAATACTGAGTATGTTGTAGCAGGAACTCGTTTTTCTGTGCCAATTCCGCAAAGAGATATGCCTATAAAAGATTATAAAGGAAACTTTAAAGGGTCTTTATCTTTTATTTCTGTAGATCCAGATGATGGCCGAATGGATATTAAATTTCAATTAATAATGCCAGGATTCGATTATGATTTATCTCACCCAGGACGTGGAAAATCTCACGGATGGTTCTTCTTTACAACTTATAATACAGAAGAAGCTAGCACATTAATGGAAGTCAACTCATCTCAAAACGATAAAGATTTTATTGCAGCAGTAAACTGGAAAAAAATTGAAGAGTATGTAAATAATGGAGGAGGAGAAATGATGCCTGCAAACTATGCTCATAACGTTTATGATGAAGAGACTCATACAGCTACATCTACAATGAAAAAAGAAGTTAGAGTTGTTAATCCTTTAGATGTTCCTGGAGCAGTTTATTTCTTACCAACTCCAAAATCTCCACATGGTTGCGATGTCGATCCAACTGGTGAGTATATTGTAGGTAATGGTAAACTTTCAGCAAACTTAACTGTACACTCATTTACTAAAATGTTAAGTGCAATTGAAAACAAAAAATTTGCTGGTGAAGCTTACGGAATTCCAATCTTAAACTTTGAAGATGTTTTAGCAGGTTCAGTAGAGCAACCAGGATTAGGTCCTTTACATACAGAGTTTGATGGAAAAGGTAATGCATATACTACTTTCTTTATTTCATCTGAAGTTGTAAAATGGAAGCTTGGTACTTGGGAAGTGGTAGATAGACAACCTTGTTATTATTCTGTTGGACACTTAATGATTCCTGGAGGAAATTCACAAAAACCTTTCGGAAAATATGTAGTTGCAATGAATAAAATTACTAAAGATAGATATTTACCAACTGGGCCTGAAGTCACACAATCTGCTCAACTCTATGATATTTCTGGAGATAAAATGGAACTGTTACTCGATTTCCCAACAATTGGAGAGCCACACTATGCAGCTGGTTGTCCTGCAGATTTGATTAAACCTCGTTCTAAAAAAATATTCAATTTAGAAGATAACAAGCATCCTTATGCAGCAAAAAGTGAGGCTGATACAAAAGTTGTTAGAAGTGGAAACATAGTACACGTTTATATGACAACAATTAGAAGCCACTTTTCGCCTGATAATATTGAAGGTATAAGAGTAGGAGATAAAGTGTATTTCCATGTCACGAATTTAGAACAAGATTACGATGTACCTCATGGTATAAGTATGATTGGAGCAAACACATCAGAGCTACTTATAATGCCTGGTCAAACAGAAACCTTCTTATGGGAACCTAAACAAGTAGGTGTATGGCCTTTCTATTGTACAGATTTCTGTTCTGCTTTACACCAAGAAATGCAAGGTTATGTTCGTGTATCTGCAGCTAATGCAAATACACCATTAAAATGGTCATTAGGAGAAGATATAGAATAAAACAAGTTAGGAGAATTTTGTTTTAGTGTTTATTTTCCTATCAAAGGCGAGAGTAGTTTTTTTCGCTCTCGCCTTTCTTTTAAAAACACTGCACCCAAAAATTGAATTTAAATTACTAACAAAACAGAAGGATGAAAAAGTCAAATATCATTATGCTCCTTGCAGCGATTTTACCTTTGGGATTATTCTTATTTCCACTTTGGAAAATTACATTGGAAGCACCTCAATATCCAACTCCATTAGGAATGTATATTCACATTAATGATTTTTCTGATGCCAATCCGCATGACATCAAAAACATCAATCTTATGAATCACTATGTTGGAATGAAGTATATTCCTGATGCAATTCCAGAATTTAAAATATTCCCAGCAGGAATTATTATAACAACTATAATTGGAGTAATAATTGCCTTTTTTGGTAACTATAAATGGTTCTTGTATTGGTTTATACTAATGATATTATTAAGCAGTGCAGGTTTATATGACTTTTATTTATGGGAACATGATTATGGTCATAATTTAGACCCTAAAGCTATTATGAAGTTTACCAATCCTGACGGAACACAAATGGGTTTTCAACCACCATTATTTGGTAGTAAGGATATATTAAATTTTAAAGCACATTCATATCCTAGGCTAGGCGCTTTGTTTTTAGCTCTAGGTATAGCAACATCTTTTATTGCCTATTTAGTTGGGAAGAAAAAACATAATAAAAAATTGACTATGTAGAGAGGATAAAAAACACTAAAACACTAAAATCATGCAAACACTAAAACACTATTTAATTATTGCATTATTGTTGATGCTAGTCAGCTGTAATGTATCACCACAAGCTATTGATTACGGAAGTGATGGCTGTCATTTTTGTAAAATGACCATTGTAGATAAAGTACATGCTGCAGAAATTGTAACCAAAAAAGGTAAAGTTTATAAATTTGATGCTACAGAATGTATGATCAATTTTATGAATGATTTTGATGCATCAGAAATTGAACTTTATTTATCTAATAACTACACAGAACCAGAGCAGCTTATTGATGCCCAAAAAGCTACTTTTTTAATTAGTAAAAATATTCCGAGCCCAATGGGAGCATATCTTTCAGCATTTAAAAATAAAGCTGATGCCGAAAAAATGCAATCTGAAAAAGGAGGCGATTTATATTCTTGGGAAGAGTTATTAGTTCATTTTAACGACTAACATCATGAAAAAGCAACTTGTTTCTTTAGTGGTCATTTTAATGGCATTTTCTAGCTATGCACAAAATATTGAAGTTTGTAATACTTGTGAAATTTCAACTTTAAAAAAAGCAATTACCATAGCTAAAGACTTTGATACTATCATTGTTAAAAAAGGAACTTATAAAGAGCATAATATTATTATCGATAAGCCTTTAACTATTATAGGAAAAAATTACCCTGTAATTGATGGCGAGTTAAAAGGAGAAATAATAACAATTGTTTCAGATAATGTTACTGTTGATGGGTTATTTATCATAAATGTAGGCACAAGTTATACTGAAGATTATGCTGCTATTCGAGTTAGAAGAAGCAAACATTTTGTAATTCAGAATTTGGTATTAGAAAAACTATTTTTTGGAATTTATCTTGAAAAATCTAGCTACGGAAAAGTATATCATAACAAAATAATTGGTGATGCTGTTGAAGAGTATAATTCAGGAAATGGTATCCAGCTTTGGTACAGTAACCATATAGAAATTGAACATAATTATGTTGAGCATGTTCGCGACGGAATTTATTTAGAATTCTCTGATGATTGCCTAATAAAAAACAATGTTAGCGCATTAAACCTTCGCTATGGCTTACACTTTATGTTTTCTAATAATGATGAGTATTGCGACAATACCTTTGAAAATAATGGAGCAGGAGTTGCTGTGATGTTTTCAAAGAAAATAAAAATGACTAATAACACTTTTAAGGAAAATTGGGGAACTGCATCTTACGGAATGCTTTTAAAAGAGATTAATGATGCCGAAATTATTGGTAATACTTTTGAAGAAAATACTATTGGGATAAATATTGAAGGCTCTAACCGAATTACGTATAAAAATAACAATTTCATTAATAACGGTTGGGCTATTAAAGTCCGTGGAGCTTGTTATACCAACAGTTTTGTAGAAAACAATTTTTTGTATAACTCATTCGATATTTCATATAATAGTAATGTAAATGATAACATTTTCGATAGAAACTATTGGAGCAATTATACTGGTTATGATCTCGATAAAGATGGTGTTGGTGATGTGCCTTACAGACCAGTTAAACTGTTTTCATATATAGTAAACCGAACTCCAGAAACTATAATTCTACTTCGCAGTTTGTTTATTGATATTATAGATTTTTCTGAAAAGGTTTCTCCTGTTTTTACGCCAGATAATTTGCTGGATAATAACCCTCTAATTAAAAAAATAACATGGTAAGTATTCAAAATTTACATAAAAAATTTGGCAAAAATGAGGTTTTAAGTGGTGTTGATTTAAATATCAATAAAGGCGGAATTTTTGCTGTTCTTGGGCCAAATGGCTCTGGTAAAACAACATTAATTAAGTGTGTTTTAGGAATGGTTATTCCAGATAAAGGTAATATAGACGTACTTGGAGAAAATATTAAAAAAGGATCTAATTACAGACATAAAATAGACTACTTACCTCAGATTGCAAACTTTCCAAGTAATTTAAGAGTTAAGGAGTTAATTAAGATGATTAAAGATTTAAGAGGTAATACAACAATTGATGAACAGTTAATAGACTTGTTTAAGTTAACACCTTTTTTAGATAAGAAACTAGGTAATTTATCAGGAGGAACAAAGCAAAAAGTGAATATAGTTTTAACTTTTATGTTTGATAGTCCTTTAGTTATTTTAGATGAGCCAACTTCTGGTTTAGATCCAATTTCATTAATCAGATTAAAAGATTTAATTCAAGCTGAAAAAGCCAAAGGAAAAACCATTTTAATAACATCACATATTATGAGTTTTGTTGAAGAAGTATCTGATGAGATTGTGTTCTTGTTAGAAGGTAAAATATACTTTAAAGGCTCTATTTCAGAATTAAAAACCAAGACCGAGCAGCCAGATTTTGAGCATGCAATAGCGTCTATATTAACTAATAATCATGCTTAAAATATTAAAATATAGTTTTTACGATCTTATGCGTAGTCGATGGAGTTATGTGTACTTTGCATTCTATTTATTACTTGGTATTGTATTATTGTTTTTAAATAACGATTTATCAAAAGCTGTTATCACTTTAATGAATGTAATAATAGTTCTCGTGCCTTTAATAGGAACCATTTTTGGTGTCATGTATTACTATAACTCAAAAGAATTTACAGAACTTTTATTAGCACAACCTTTAAAGCGTTCTTCAATATTTTTAGGACAATATCTAGGTGTGGCATTATCACTCTCAATGAGTTTAATATTAGGATTAGGTATCCCATTTGTGTTTTATGGGTTATTTAAAAGTAGTGCTATTTGGGACTTTTCATTACTATTAATTACAGGTGTTTTTCTAACCTTAATATTTACTGCTTTAGCCTTTAATATTGCGCTATCTAATGAGAATAAAATTAAAGGTTTTGGATATGCTATTTTACTTTGGTTATTCCTAGCCATTATTTATGATGGTATATTTTTAATGACCTTAATTATGTTTGAAGATTATCCTTTAGACAAATTATCTCTTTTTGGGACAATGTTAAACCCAATTGATTTATCAAGAACGCTCATATTATTAAAATTAGATATTTCTGCATTATTAGGTTATACAGGAGCTGTATTTAAGCAGTTTTTTGGTACTAATTTTGGACTTTTAGTTTCGTTTGCAACACTTGTTTTATGGGTTGTATTGCCAATTTTAAGAATAGTGATTAAATCTAAAAGAAAAGATTTCTAATTAAAATCCTGGAAAAAAATTGAAATTCTTTCCAGGACTTTCTAATTAACCAAAGTTATGTTTAAGATTTGCTATTAATCAAATTGTAGCTCTAGTTTTATGGCTTCAGGGAATAAAATATTGTTTTCTAAATGTATGTGTAAGTGTAAATCTTTTTCAAACTCATCAAGCATAGCATAAGTAACTTTATAAGTATTGCATGCATCTGAAGGTGGAGTATAATTATCTGTTAGTTTTGCTATGTGTCTAAAACGCTCACCTTCATTATCGTGTTCGTGTTTCATCATAGTTATAGGGTTTTCTACAGTTCCAAATTGAGGAGATTGTATAGCACTATTTTGCAATTTGGCAGTTGTCATTTTTTTAATAAAAGGGAAGAGGATAAGTTCTTCTTTTTTCATGTGCGCAGATAATTCTCCAGCAGAAGCCGTAAATAGTTCGTTTATTTTATGCAATTCTGGATGACGTTCACCGTGAACTTTACATAGCTTATTTAGAAATTGCAAGATCACAGGAATTTTTTCTTCAACATATCTATGATGTTTTTTTTCTATATAATCAATCAATAAATCTAATGGCCAAGATTTATAATCAATAGATTGATTAGTTGAAATCATTGACACTTCATATAGTTTTCCTAATAATTCGTCTGTTTCTATGTCATTTTTTTTGCAAACCTCTTCAATTGTTCTATCGCCTTTACAGCAAAAATCGATACCATATCTAGAGAATATTGCTGCAGTTCTAAAATCGTCTGCAACAAATTGCCCTATTTGTTTTTTTGAGTCTTTATGTAATGTTTCCATGTTTTATTTATTTCGGATAAAATTATCCTATTTATAATTAAATTTTTTTACATTTTTAAAAATGAAGCACCAGATTGTATATCTAAAGCAAGCTGTTCTAAATTAGTATTTTCAAGCATATTTTTAAGTTCAGATCTTACAATTTTAAATTTATCATGTACAGGACATGGATGTTCTTCATCACATGTATGCAAACCTAAACCACAACCATTATAAATTTTATCACCATCTATAGCGTTTACTATTTGAGATAGCTTAATGTTAGAGATATCTTTTTTGTCAATCTCAAAGCCACCATAAGCACCTTTAACAGAGTTTATAATGTTAGCTCTCACTAAATCTTGTAATATTTTTGCTGTAAAAGCTTGTGGAGAATCTATTTCTTTCGCAATCTCTTTAGGACTCACGCGTCTCCCATCTCGCGAATTTATCGCAATGAAGATTGAAGCTTTAATTCCATATTCACAGGCTTTAGAAAACATAATTTATTTTATACAAAGATAGAATTAATTTTTAATTAGGACAAATATATCTTAATTAATGACATTCAATTTGTCCTGTAGCAATTTCGGTAATTGGAGCAGGTGAGAGGTAAGGAATATCTAAACCTAATCCACGAATTATAAATAATAACCCAATAATAATTACAAATACAGGAATTGCTTTTTGTATACGTTGTTTTGCTTTTATATTTAGAAATTTACCAATATATATTGCAGTTGTCATTAACGGAATAGTACCTAAGCCAAATAGTATCATATACAAACTACCTTGAGTAGTACTTTGCATTGCTAATGATGCAAAAACTGCCATATATACCAATCCGCAAGGTAAAAAACCATTTAAAAAACCAATAGTTAAAAAAGTGTCGGCAGTTTTTTTCTTTAAAGCTTTACCTAGTGATGACTTTACTTTTGAAATGATGTTGTAGACTGGTTTTGAAAAATTGTATCTGTTAAACGTTTGCACAGGAATTAAAACTACTATAATCATTAAAACACCAATAGCAATAGATAATTGTTGTTGAAAACCAAATATATATAAGCTTTTGCCAACCAATCCAAAAAATAAACCAATAATACTATATGCTAATAAACGACCAAAATGATACGTAAAAATTTGTGTGATTTTTATAAAGGAATTTGTTCTATCAACTGGCAACATAAAAGCAATAGGCCCACACATACCAACACAGTGAAAACTACCTAATAAGCCCAATATGAATGCCGACCATAACATTTAGTAACTAATTTCTTTTTTGTATAAGTATTTATTTCCTTTATATTGCCAGTCAACTTTTATGTTCCAACGACCATCTAACAAACGTTTGTCAGGTATGAGCAAAGTGTGTTCAGACAATGAAATAGGTGTTTCAAAGTCTAATTGTTTATTAGATGGTCTATATAGGAACACTTTTCCTGTAATACTATTTATTTCAAGTTTTTCAGGAAATGCTATTAATATGCCTTCATCAGTTTTTGTCCAACTAAGGTTTTGTTCTAATGTTTTGGCATTATTTTGTTTGTCAATATCGTTTTGAAATTCTAACTCTAGTTTATAATAATCTTCAGCTACTAAATCATGATCATATTTTTTATTTATATTCATGTTTATAACAAAATACATTATAAAGCTTATAAAGCCTATAAATGCTAATACGATGCCTGTTCCCCAATTTATTTTCATAATCTTATTTTATTAGTTAAAACTTCTAGGGCCTAAAAAATTAACTGTTGTCGTTTCAATTAATTTGTCGTTACTATAAACCTCGATCATTAGTTTGTTTTTATCGCCTTTTAAGTCTTTTTTATCAATTTCTATAAATAGAGTGCCTTCAGCCATACCTTGTTGAGGTACTATAATATTTTCTTTGCTCGATACGAGTTTAATTTCTCCTTTATACTTGCGAAGCTTAAAGTTGATGTACTCAATATTATTAGATGTTTTATTAATTAATTTATAAGTAAAAACATTACTGATAATATCACCTTGTTTGTGTTCGTATAATTGCCCAGGAAGTCTTAAAACTCGAGCTTCTACATCATTTCTTAAAAAGAGCATACCAGTTAAAATACCAATTAAGATGAAAAGAACAGCAAAATATCCTTTCATTCTGGCTGTGAGTTTGAACTTTTCTTTTTTTGCTATTTCATCTTCACTTGCATATCGTATGAGCCCTTTTGGCAAGTTGATGCTTTCCATAATATGGTCACATTCATCAATACAAGCTGTACAGTTAACACATTCTAGTTGTGTTCCGTTTCTAATGTCTATGCCTGTTGGACAAACATTTACACATTGAAAACAATCTATACAATCACCATGGCCAAGGCTTTCTCTATCTTCATTTTTTCTAAATTTTTTTCGCCCATTTTCTGCTTCTCCTCGTTTGTGGTCGTAAGCAACTACAATCGATTTGGTGTCTAATAATACACCTTGTAACCTTCCGTATGGACAAGCAATAATGCAAACTTGTTCTCTAAACCAAGCAAAAACGAAATAGAAAACAGCAGTAAATATTAATAATGAAATTAGTGTATTTATATGCTGAAAAGGGCCATCGGTTATATATTGAATTACCTTATCACTACCTATTAAATAAGCTAAAAAAACATTTGCTATCACGAATGAAATTATCAGAAAAATGAACCATTTTAGACTACGCTTTCTTATCTTTTCACTATTCCATGCTTGTTTATCTAATCGCATTTGTGCACCTCTGTCACCATCAATCCAGTACTCTATACGTCTAAATACCATTTCCATAAAAATGGTTTGAGGACAAATCCATCCGCAAAAAATACGACCAAAAGCTACTGTAAATAAGGTAATAGCTATAACACCAATAATCATTGATATAACAAACAAATGAAAATCTTGTGGCCAAAATGGAAATCCGAAAATGTTAAAACGTCTTTCTAATATATTAAACATTAGAAACTGATTGCCATTAATTTTTATAAAGGGTGAAGCAATAAAAAAAACTAATAGAAAATAGCTTACTATTTTACGATACTCGTAAAGTTTACCACTTGGTTTTTTTGGAAATACCCAGGCACGTTTACCTTCTTTGGTTACGGTACCAATAGAATCTCTGAATGTTTCGTTTTCTGGTGTTTCCATTTTATTATATTGAAACTAAAAAATCAATTTTTTAGTTTTATCTAATTATTATCAGATGTAGCGTTTTCGTCAACCCAAACGTCTCCTTCGGCTTCTTTTGGTTCTGCTGGTGTTATATCTTGTAAGGTTAGTACATAACTTGCCACTTGAGCTATTTCTGAAGGTTTTAATCCGTTTTTAGACCAAGCTACCATTCCTTTTCCATCTCGGCCTCCATCGTTAATAGTTTTAAATACATTTTTTATGCCTCCACCAAGAATCCAATGGTTGTCAGTAAGGTTGGGTCCAATTCCTCCACCACCATCAGATTTGTGGCATGCAACACAGTTTTCTTCATATATAGCTTTTCCTTTGGCTAAATCTGCTGCGTCAGATAAAAAAGTAACGGTGTTAAAATCGACTAAATCTTTAGCAGTTTTTTTGTACTCTTCAAGTTCAATTTTTGCTTGTGCATATTCGCTTTCTAATTCATCATATTGGGTATCACCATCAAAAACATGATACTTAACTAAATAGATAGCTCCAAAAATAATTGATGCATAAAAACCATATAACCACCAAGGCGGAAGATCGTTATCTAATTCCTTGATACCATCATAATTATGATCTAATATCAATTCTTGTTCTTTTTCCATTGGTTTTGTACCTACTAATTTTTTATAGGTATTATTTAACCAAGTGAATTTTAAAGGCCTGTTTTTTGCAGCGATATAACGTTCTTTTGCAGCTTCATCAAGGCTTTGATACATAACATTTTCTAATGCACTAACAATTGCTTCAATAGCAATAATGATTAAAAACACTAATGCTAAAAACAACATAATTATTGGGTATTTTAAAAACGCAGGTTCATTACCTGAGTCAATAAAAAACTCTATAATTCCGAAAATTGTAAAAAATACTAACGGAACTCTTACGTATGATGGAAATAATTGTCTCATAATATAGTGTCGTTTTGTTGGTTATCTAAAGGGATGTTACTTACTTTATTGATATACTCTTTTTTGGCTGTGAAAACCCACCAAAATAGTACTACAAAAAAAGTAAAGAATATGAGTAGGGAGATTATTGGATATATTTCAATTCCAGTAATACTCTCCATATGGTTTTTTACGAATTTTAACATAATGTTTTAGTTTTGAGTGGTTTTATCTTCTAGATCTTTAACTTTTATATCTGTTCCTAGACGTTGTAAATAAGCAATAAGTGCTACAATTTCTCTGTTTTTCATTTCTACAAAATCTTCACCTGAGTTCTTCTTATCGTTTTCATAAGCAGTAACAAAATCTGGATCACTATAAAGGTTTTGTTCTATTTTGGTACCTTGTTCTAGCATTTGCTTTTGAGCATTTGCAATATCTTCATCTGTATATGGTACACCTAATTTTACCATTACTTTCATTTTAGATTCAGTTTGTGATTTGTCTAACTCGCTTCTAATTAACCATTGATATGATGGCATTATAGAGCCTGAAGATGTACTTTGTGGGTCGTACATATGATTAAAGTGCCAGTTATCTGAATATTTACCACCAATTCTATGTAAGTCTGGTCCTGTACGTTTACTTCCCCATAAAAAAGGATGGTCATAAACATATTCACCAGCTTTTGAATATTCTCCATATCGAGCTACTTCACTACGAAATGGTCTTATCATTTGTGAATGACATCCAACGCAACCTTCACGAATATAAATATCTCTACCTTCTAACTCAAGTGGAGTATATGGTTGTACACTACTAATTGTTGGTATATTAGATTTTACCATTATAGTTGGTACAATTTGTATTATACCACCAATTAATATTGCTATAGTAGCTAAAATTGTAAGCTGGATTGGTTTACGCTCCAACCAAGTATGCCATCCTTCACCAGCAACACGTTTTTTTGAAACACGTTCTAATGCAGGAGCTTCTGCTAGTTCATCTTCAACTTTACTTGCATTTTTTACAGTTACATAAATGTTATAAACTAAAATTAGCATACCAATAATAAATAGTGTTCCTCCAATGGCACGCATCCAGTACATAGGCATAATTTCAGTTACAGTTTCTAAAAAGTTACCATAAACCAAATTGCCGTCAGGTCTAAATTGTTTCCACATACTTGCTTGTGTAAATCCAGCAACATACATTGGTAATGCATATAATATGATACCTAAAGTGCCTATCCAGAAATGTAAGTTGGCAAGCTTTACAGAGTGTAATTTAGTTTTGAACAATCTAGGTACTAACCAGTAAATCATACCAAAAGTTAAAAACCCGTTCCATGCTAATGCTCCAACATGAACGTGAGCAATAATCCAATCGGTAAAGTGTGCAATAGCGTTTACGTTTTTAAGTGATAGCATTGGACCTTCAAAAGTTGCCATACCATAACCAGTAATTGCCACTACCATGAATTTGAGTACAGGATCAATACGTACTTTATCCCAAGCTCCACGTAGAGTTAATAGTCCGTTAATCATTCCTCCCCAAGAAGGCATTAATAACATAACAGAAAAGGCAACTCCTAAATTTTGAGCCCATTCTGGTAAAGCAGTATACAACAAGTGATGTGGTCCTGCCCAGATGTAAATAAATATTAAAGACCAAAAGTGAACTATAGATAGCCTGTATGAATAAACAGGTCTGTTTGCAGCTTTAGGAACAAAATAATACATAAGACCCAAAAATGGTGTAGTTAAGAAAAATGCAACAGCATTATGGCCATACCACCATTGAACCAAAGCATCTTGTACACCAGCATAAACAGAATAGCTTTTTAAACCACTTACAGGTAGCTCTAAACTATTAAAAATATGAAGTACAGCAACAGTTACAAACGTTGCGATATAAAACCATATAGCTACATACAAGTGACGTTGACGTCGTTTTAAGATAGTACCTATAAGATTCCAACCAAAAACAACCCAAATTAATGCAATAGCGATATCAAAAGGCCATTCTAATTCTGCATACTCTTTAGATGTTGTATAACCTAATGGTAATGTTATGGCAGCTCCAACAATAATAAGTTGCCATCCCCAAAAGTTAATTTTACTTAATAAATCGCTAAACATTCTGGCTTTTAGCAAACGCTGTGTAGAATAATAAACACCTGCAAAAATGGCATTTCCAACGAAGGCGAAAATTACAGCATTGGTATGTAATGGTCTTAAACGACCGAAACTAAGCCATGAAATGCCTTCCATGTAGTTTGGAAAAATAAAAAGAAAAGCTAGCATTAAGCCTACAGTCATGCCTATAATTCCCCAAAAGATAGTGGCATAAATAAAATTTTTAACGATTTTATTATCGTAATAAAACTGTTGTACTTCCATAATGATTCTGATTAGTCTTTAGATTGTATTGGTTTTTTTGTTTTCTCTTTTACGAGTTCATCTTCAAAAAGCATTCTAACCGAAGGTGTATAGCTGTCATCATATTGACCATTCTTTACAGCAAAAATGAATGCTACAAAGAACACGATGGCTACTATAATACTGATGGTTAATAAAATATATATAACACTCATACCTTATTGAAGTTATGGCTCAAAATTACATTTGAACACTTTGTTAAAACATGACATTTATCATGTTTGGTTATTTTTATTCATTTTAATCTTCTGCCTATAAAATTTGTTGCGAATGTGGTAAATACAACCACGCTAATAGAGCTCAAAGGCATTAAAATAGCTGCAATTACAGGTGCTAATTGTCCAGTTACAGCAAAATAAAGCCCAATAACATTATATATAAATGACAAAGCAAAACTCCATTTAACAATATTTATAGCTGATTTAGAAGCATTTATAAAACTGTTAAGTTTGTTGAATTGACTTGCGTCTAAAATAGCGTCACAAGCAGGAGAGAATACATTAACATTTTCTGATATGGCTATACCAACATTGCTTTGTGCTAATGCTCCAGCATCATTCAATCCGTCACCTATCATTAAAACTTTAGCACCTTCACTTTGGTGGTATTTAATATATTCTAGCTTGTCTTCAGGCTTTTGGTTGAATAACATTTTTGTTTTTGAAGGCAGCATTTTTTTCAAGTTCTCTAATTCACCTTCATTATCTCCTGAAAGAATAACCAAGTCGAATTGCCTTTTTAGTTTATTAAATAATTTTGATAAACCTTTACGATAGCTATTATAAAATGTAAATTTTCCCTTGTAAGTATTATTAGAGCTAATATGAACAGTAGTATTTAAAATAGAAGTATCTGATGAACCTACAAAGCCAGCTGAACCAATTTTAATCTTATTTTCTTTATGAGTAGCTTCAATACCTTTGCCTAGATGTTCTTCAAACTGATCTAGTGTAATTATATCATGCTCTTTTAAAAGCTCATAAAGTGTTCTACTTAAAGGATGATTTGAGCCACGTAATGTATTCTTTAACAGTAATTCTTCATCTTTTGAAAGTGTTATACCATCATAAGTTGCAGTGCTTTTTTTGTTAGATGTTATAGTACCTGTTTTATCAAAAATAATAGTATTGATAGCTGCTAATTGTTCTATTACAGTGGCATTTTTGAGGTAGAATTTTTGTTTACCAAATATGCGAAGCAAATTTCCTAATGTAAAAGGAGCTGCTAAAGCTATAGCGCAAGGACAAGCAATAATTAACACCGAAGTGAATACATTCATTGCAACAGATGCATCTGTAAATAACCAATAAGTAGTAGAAATAAAAGCAATGCTTAATACAGCTATTGTAAAACGCTTACTAATGGTGTTGGTGAGCGTTGTAAAGCCATCTTCTTTTACTTTTGTAAAGACATCATTGCTCCATAATTGGGTAAGATAGCTTTGCTCAACGGTTTTTATGGCTTCCATTTCAATAACTCCAGAAGTCTGCTTTCCACCAGAAAATAACTTGTCTCCAGATTTTTTTGAAATAGTTTTAGACTCACCTGTTACAAAACTGTAATCAATTTTTGCATTGCCACTAATTAGTATTCCATCAACAGGAATCAATTCTTCATTTCTGATAAGAATTCGGTCACCTTTTATAATTTCATATACTTGAATGGGTACTTCGCCCACTGACGTTATTTTGGTTACAGCAATTGGGAAATAGGACTTATAGTCGCGTTCAAAAGATAAAAAAGAATAGGTTTTTTGCTGAAAAAACTTTCCTAGTAGCAAAAAGAAAACTAATCCTGTTAAACTATCAAAAAAACCAGAGCCCAAATCGAATGCAATGTCTATGGTACTTCTTATGAATAAAACAACTATTCCTAAGGCAATAGGTACATCAATATTTAATATTCTAGCACGTAGCCCTTTGTATGCTGAAATAAAATAATCTTGAGATGCATAAAATACTACAGGTAATGAAAATGCAAACATTAACCATCTAAAGAGCGGTTTGTATTGTTCTAACCAAAATTCACCAACCTCAAAATACTCTGGAAATGATAAAAACATCACATTTCCAAAAGCAAATCCAGCTATTCCTAGTTTATAAATTAAAGTTCTACTAACCTGCTTTTTTCCAGCTGAAAAATCATCAAGACTTATATATGGCTCATAACCAATTGAGCTTAATAATACTACAGCCTCTTTTAGTGAATAGGCTTTGGAGTTGTAATGAATACGAACCGATTTTTTACCAAAATCAACTTGTGATAAAGAAATGTTTTTATTGAGTTTATTTAAATTTTCAAGTATCCATATACATGAACTACAATGAATATGAGGAATAAAAAGATTGATAATTTGCATATTACCATCATCAAACTCTACAAGTTTATCTATTATGTTTTGTTGAGTTAGGAAGTCGTATTTTCCTTCAATGTCTTTTGGAATTGCTCCAGGTGATGATTGTAAGTCGTAATAGCATGTTAAATCATTTTCAGAGAAAATTTCATAAACAGTTTTACAGCCATTACAGCAGAATGTTTTTTCTTGAAAGTTAATTACATTTTTATCGCAGTTATCACCACAATGGAAACAAGAGAGTTGCTCCATAATTATTTGCTCATTTATACCTAATGCAAAGGTTAAAAATGAAATGAGCTTAAAATATGATTTATATCATACTTAAAATAAAAACATGATGAGTAAGAAAAAAGCCCTAGAATTCTAGGGCTTTTTAGTTTTGAATTAATTTAATTTAAAGGTTTTTGTTTCTTTAAATGGTGATGCTTTTAGGCTTTCCATAGTGCTTTGATATGTTTTCCAATCGTTATTAAAAAAAGTATTGGTTTTATCTAATGCACTATTTAACTCGTCTTTAGCATGTTTTATTAAAGTGTTTTCTGTAGTTGTCAACCCATTTTGTCTTGATTGAACATAACCATTAGCATTACCTAATCTTTCCATTACAGTAATTTCTGGGTTACGAGTAATACCTTGTCGTTTGTCTTCTTTACCAAGATAAATATCAATAATATCATCTATCTTTTTAATAATATCTTTTGATGCTTTTATTTGCTCTTTATAAGTGTCTTTATCTAATTTTTTTAAATCACTTTGGTAAGCGTCGGCAATTTTTTTACTTTCTACTAATTGTTTTACTGCATCTGCAGCAGTTTGTTGCATGTTTTCCAATTCTTTTGATGCAGCGTAAACTTCATTAATATTAGCTGAAGAAACATCTAATCTTGGATCGGTTTTTACAGTTATCATTTCTTCAGATTTTAGATCTCCAAAAGTTAAAACAGCTTTGTATTTACCAGGCTTTACAGATGCTCCTCCTGGTTCGTTATTTCTCTTTCTTGTAGATTTTGATGGTCTTTCTACACCAGCTTCATCCATGTACCATGTCCATTTATGTATTCCGCTTTTTTCTGGTGCTTTTTGCTTTAACGTTCTAATTAGTCGCTCTCCATCATAAATTTGCAATGATAAAGAATCCCATTTAACCACTGCTTTGTCTTCAGCTGCTGAATCATCTTTTTCATTATCTGAAGCTTCATCTTTTTTCTTTTTATCCTTGTTGCCTTTTGCATCTTCCTTTTTTTCATCAACCTTTAAGTAATATGAGAAAATGGCACCAAAACCTTTATTTTCGCCATTATACATTGCATCACCACCAAAACGGCTACCTGTTGGTTGTTGGTATGCAGCTTGATAAGCAATAGGAGGTTCAAAAAGTTCTATTTTTTGATTTATAAGCTGTTTATTTTTAGCCATCTCACGTAATGGTCTAATATCGTCTAACACCCAAGCGGCTCTTCCAAATGTTCCTATTACTAAGTCGTGCTCACGTGGATGTATAACTAAATCTTTAACTGAAACTGTAGGGAAGCCTTCTGTCCATTTTGTCCATTTTTCTCCTGCGTTTACAGAAATATACAATCCGTCATCTGTACCTAAAAACATTAAATTTGGTTCTTCAATATCTTCAACAATAGATAATGTATAGCTTTTTACATCATTTTCATCAACAATACGAGTCCATGTTTTTCCATAATCTTTGGTTCTGTAAGCATAAGGAGTATAGTTAAATCGTCTATAATCGTTAGCTATTAATAATGCTTCACCTTTGTTTTTGTTTGATGCTTTAATTTGCGGAATCCAGCTACCAGTTGGTAACCCTTTAATGTTTTTGGTTACTTCTGTCCAAGTTGTACCTCCATTTTGAGTAATATGTACGCGACCATCATCTGTACCAATCCATAACATATCTTTCTCAATTGGTGATGGCTCTATTACTAAAATGGTGCAATGGTTTTCAGCTCCAGTAGCATCCATTGTTAAACCACCACTTTCTGCCTGTTTAAGTTTTTCAGGATCGTTGGTTGTTAAATCAGAGGAAATTATTGTCCAGGTTTCACCTTTATCTGTCGATTTATGTACAAATTGACTTCCGAAGTAAATAGTGCTATTGCTAAAAGGATCAATATTTATGGCTGAATTCCAATTAAAACGTAACTCAACATTTGGTTCTGGATGTGTTGGTCTAACAATATAATTATTACCAGTTTGCCAATCATAACGTTGTACATAACCTTGTTGGCTCATTGTCCAACCATAACGTGAATCGTCTTTATCTGGTACAACATCAAATCCGTCACCAAAACTTATTTCTTGCCAGTAGCTATTACGAATTCCTTGAGCCCTCCAAACATAAGCAGGACCTCTCCAAGAACCATTATCTTGCATTCCTCCATATACATTATAAGGGAATTCATTATCTACATTAATATGATAAAATTGTGCAACAGGAAGATTGCCAATAAAGCGCCATGATTTACCACCATCTTTAGTTATATTCATTCCTCCATCATTCCCATCAATCATAAAATTTCCGTTTTTTGGATGAATCCACCATGCATGATGGTCTGGGTGTACACCATTATCTACACCATATGCAGGCATTAGCATATCAAAACTTTTACCACCATCTTCACTTACATTTACGTAAGTATAAATTGAGTACACTCTATTTTCATTTTGAGGATCTACATAAATTTCAGAATAGTAAAAGGGTCTATTTCCAATATCATCTTTATCGTTTATCATTTTCCAATTAAAACCTCCATCAACACTTTTATAAAGTGCATTTTTTTCAGCTTCTACTAGGGCGTAAACTATATTTGGTTTGTTTGGAGCTATTGCAACACCAATACGACCAAGATTTCCTTTAGGTAATCCATCTTCATCAGTTAGTTTTTTCCATGTTTTTCCACCATCGTGTGTCATATGTAATCCTGAACCTTCACCACCAGAATTAAAAAACCATGGGTCGCGTTTATGTTCCCACATTGCTGCGATAAGTTTATTTGGGTTTGTTGGATCCATTACTAAATCGGCAGCACCTGTTTTATTATTAGCGAATAAAATTCTATTCCAAGTTAGACCGCCATCTGTAGTTTTATAAATACCGCGTTCTGGATGCTCTCCCCAAGGTGATCCAATAGCAGCAGCATATACTGTATTTGGATTTGTTGGATCGATAATAATTCGGTGTATATGTCTGGTTTTTTCTAAGCCCATTAGTGACCAATTTTTCCCACCATCTAGCGAACGATAAATACCATAACCACCATTTAAACTATTACGCGGATTTCCTTCACCTGTTCCTACCCAAATGACACTCGGATTTGATTGTTGAATTGCTACTGCACCAATTGAAGCTGTTACTTCTTTATCAAAAATTGGTTCCCATTTAATACCTCCCGAAGAAGATTTCCATAAACCACCAGAGGCAGTTCCAACAAACATAATATCTGGGTTGCTATGCACTGCATCTATTGCAGTAACACGACCAGACATACCTCCAGGACCAATGTTTCGAGGTTTCATGTTTTTAACTAAGTCCATTGAGAAATCTTGTGCTGCAAGAAGCGTAACGCATAGAAGCATTACAGAGGTTAGGAAATTTTTCATAATATATTTATTGAGTTGGTTTTTTAAACTTTTAAAATTAATTAAAACTTAACTTAGATATCTTAAAACTTTGTTAAGCTATTCTGTTTTTGAAATTAATACAGGAATATTAGCGCTACTGTTTTCGTCTTTTGAATTACTTAATAACCATTCAGTTCCATAAACATCAGCATAAGTTATTTTGAAAGAAATATTTCTTTTATTAAGCTCTTTTTGAAACTTTAAGATATTATCGGCATCTTTCATTTCTATTATTTTAATATCATCATTGGCTGGTAATACAAAACCACTAATTAATGTACTTGTGGTATGAGGTATAGTGTCAAGTCCTTCTGCTGTTTTAAAAATTTCATTAAATAAATCATCAGTATTACTGAAGGTTTTAGTAGAATCTAAAACAATTTCTACTTTATTTATAAATGCAGGACCTACACCTTTATTTCCAATAATAAGTTTAAACTCTCCATTATAATTGCTTTGCCATTGGTTGAGGTAAGGTAAAACACTAGCACTTTGTTGTTTTTGAATGAGTTTGTTTTCTTCTCTTGCAAGAAAAGATTGATATAATAAAGCTATTAATGAAATTACACTTATGAATAGTGCTGAAGTACTCATTATTTTATCAGTGGTCCAGTTAATTTTCCATGTCTTTAGTTTTCTTTTTTTCTTTTTTTTAGGTTTTATTTTCTCTTCAGCCATTAGAATAAATTTAATTAATACACTTACCAATCACCTTTACTTTTTATGTTATTGGTACACAATTTAATGATTTCAGTTATACGTTTTTGTCTAGTTTCCTCTCGTTTAGCTTGGTTGAGCCAATACAAATAACTTTTTCTGTATGATGGCGCAAAATTTTGATAGTTATTGTATGCATCAAGGTTTATATCAAATTGAATTTGCAAGTCTTCTGGGATTATACCATTCTCAACATCATCTAATGCTGTCCAACTTCCATTTTGTTTGGCAATTTCTATTTTAGATAAACCACTTTGATGCATTAAATCTTCTTTAATTAATTGCTTAATGTATTTTTTGTTTAAAGCACTCCAAACACTTTTTTCATTTCTTGGTGTGAAATATTGCCTCCGTTTTCCATTGCCTAAACTTTTTACTGTTGAGTCTATCCAACCATAACATAAGGCTACTTTTACTGCTTCTTCCCATCGCATTGAGTCGTTCTCATGTTCAACCTTATAAAAGATAAGATAAATGCCTTTACATGATGAATGATTATTGTGTAACCATTCTCTCCACTCTTCATCGGTTTTAAAATAATGCTCTTGTAATTCTGACATTTAATTTCTAAGAATTTGATTTGGAAATACGATTACACTTTCATGACCATTTTTGCCAACTGATGCAACTCCAAAGTAGAAATTATCAATAACAACACCTTCTAAAACAAACTCAGTTATATCTCCAACATATCTACTATTATCCCAAGTAGGAGATGTAGTATCTCTCCAATAAATTTTATAACCAGTTGCTCCTTCAACTTTATCCCATTTTAGTTTTGCAGATGGTTCTACAATACCACCAATAGCAACTGTTTTTGGTGCAGGAGGAGCAGAAGCCAAACTTGCTATATTTATAGCGTTAACAGCAGTTAATTTTTTTGCATAAGGAAAATTTACGTGTTCAAAAGTATCTCCATAATTGATGCCATTTTCAGTTCGAATATCTTGATGCTGCTGTGTATAATTTTCATGAGCCTCCATAATTCTGATACCTGCAAAACCTAAATCGTTAAACGGACGATGATGACCACCACGACCAAAACGATCTAAGCGATATACCATCATTGGATTCATTTCAGGCATATATGTTTTTACTGTTTTATACACGTAACGTGCTAATTGTCGTGAAATACCATCGACTTCACCACCATAAAAGCGACGCGCATTACGTTCTCGTTCGGTTTCAGTTGGAGGTACAGGCTCAGAGAAAATGCGAAATGTTCGATTGTCAATAACACCATCAACACCTTCAATATTACCAATCATATCGTTGTTGAGAATCCCAATAATATCTCAACCTTTTTCTTTTGCATAAGCAGCTAATCCTGCGCCACCAAATAATCCTTGTTCTTCGCCAGAAAGGCCAACATAAATAATACTGTTTTCAAATTTATATTTTGACAAAACTCGTGCAGCTTCAATAGTTCCTGCCATACCTGATGCATTATCATTTGCTCCAGGAGCATCAGTTGTAAAATCCATAGTATCACTAGCACGAGAGTCGATATCTCCACTCATAATAATGTAGCGATTAGGATATTTTGTCCCTTTTTGAATGGCAATAACATTAACAATCCAAGCATCATGAGGTACACGACTGTTTCCTTCTTTAGTTACAAAATCTTTTTGATAAAACACATTTAGGCAGTTAGCACAATCTTTAGAAATAGCTTCAAATTCATTTTTTATCCAACGTCTCGCTGCGCCAATACCACGAGTGTTAGAAACTGTATCGCTAAACGTGTTTCGTGTTCCGAATTCGGTTAAAATTTTAACGTCTTTTTTAATTCTTTCTTCTGAAACCGAATTAATAATATCATATATCTTTTGATCTGTTTGTGCTGAAGAAAAAAAGCTAAATAGTAGGAGAGAGGTAATAAAAATAGACTTCATAAATTATTTTTTGTAGTTAAATTTTACAGTTTCAATTGAGCCGTCTTTTTGATGAATATCAACATAAACATTCATTTCGTTATCATTAATTTTTTCAAAAGTCATACCTTCAAAAACCACCTTGTTGGCTGTAATTTCTTTTAATGGAAAGTCTACAGTTTCATCTTTTGTTTCCCAGCCTTTTAAGTCATTGTCAAAGTGTTTTAATTGTAAAATAAGTGAGTTTTCAACTTCACGAATAATTTCAATTTCATAAAATGCAACTTTATTATTATCAATTAGTTTAAATGTTGCCATCATTGAGCCACCAGAAGGCTCGCTCCAGTTTTCTTCTGTTTGCCCTCCAAACGCTTCACCTTTCCAATTGCCTGCAATCCATTTAATATTTTCTAGCTTTGGCTCAAGTTTAATATTAACCATTTCACCAACAACAGATATTTTTTTTCCATCTGGACTAACTGTTAAACGTGAAATGTTGTTTATTCCAAAATTTTTAAACAGAGCAACTTCTCTCCAGGTTGGGTCTTTTTTTGTTTGGTATCTATATAATATTCCATCTTTTGCCATTAATATACTTCCATCAGATAGCCAACACATATCTTCTGTAAGAGGTAGTGTTTTTGTTATTAATTTTGTTTCGAAAGTAATTGGGTTTAAAGATTTTATTACCCAAGTACTATCAATTTTTTTAGAAATATAACTGACTAACTCTGTATTTGGGATTTTGTGGAGAGAACGACCAATGTATTCATCTATTTTTTGATTTTTATGTGTATTTAAATTGCTTACATAAAGTGATAAATAATCATCCTCTAAAACTGAAGACACTAATATGTTTTCATTAAACCAAGTATGGTAGCCAATAACAATATCATCAATTAATTTTTCAGATTCACCATTTTTTAAATCGTATGTTCTTAAAACTTGAGTTCCATCCTTATCTAATCTAATTGCAGAAACTGCATTTTGCTTTGGGATTTTTAAGGGAGAATATTCGCTGCCTTCACTAAAATTTAGCCATAATTTTAGATTATATTTTAAATCATATTTTAAAATATCTGTCTGACCATTTCTTGTAGAAGCAAATAAAATGGTGTTATTGTCTAAAAATGATGGCTGATTGTCGTAGCCTTCGTTTTCTGAGATGTTTTTAAAATTAGAAAGTATAAATACTCCATCTTCAGTACTCAAATCAAAAAGAAAAACTTCTGTATTTGACTGTGCTTTTACTTGAAAATTGAACAAAAGGAGGATAACAATAATTAAAAGTCGCATAGATACATTATTAAGAGGCTCTAATTTACTAAAAAGAATCATTAAAAATTATTTCAATTTAGCTGCGTTCATGGTTTTTATATTCAAAAGGCATTGAAATTGAATAAGATGCACTGTGTTTTTTGTTAAATATTATATGTAGTTAATCGATAAAAGAATGCATCATTTTGCTATTTAACGAAAATTATAACCGCTTAAAGAGTTTTATTATCAATGAGTTATATGGAAGTTATGTTTGTTCTACCCTCAAACCTAAAATACAAATTTAAAATGCCTACTTATGAGAAATTCTCTACACCTATTAGTCAAAAACATACTATGTTTTTGTTTTATAATTACTTCTTATAGTATTTCTGCACAAAACTCAGGATTATGGGTTGCATCAGGAAGCGGAGCATCAACTAAATGGAATACTACAGCAGGAGGAATAAATATTGAAGCAACTGCTACTAATTACGGTTCAGGGACTTCTTATATTTTAAATGATTTTCAAACAAATGATACTATGGGTTGTAATAATTCAGCTTATAGTGATGCTTCTATTGTTGGTAATCCATCGTTAAGTATTAGACATACATTTCCAAATTCAGCACAAATAACTTTTAATTTTAGTACAGCAGTAGAGAACCCTGTATTACATTTTGATAGACTTGGTGGAGGAGAAGTTAGTAGTTTAACATCTTCATCTTTAGTTACAATTTTAACACCTGGAATAACATTTACAAGATTATCTGGAAATGATTCGCATTTTGTTGCAACTTCTACAACTGTTGGTAGAGAAGCAGGTAAAACTTATAATAGTTTACCGTCTGAATGTGGACCACCTTTAGATGGTACTGCATCTGGAAGTGTAAGATTAAATGGTGTTTTTAGTACTGTTACTTTTCTAATTTCTATGGATGCAGTAGGAAGCACATCTACTGTTAATGATAGATGGGAAATAGCATTTAGTGATGTAAGAAACTTAACTTTAGATTTTGATGGTGTTGACGATTACATTAATAGGTCTGCATTTTTAGGAAATAAACCTGAAGTTACTATGATGTCTTGGATTAAACTTGATAATGGTTTTGATGGTGGAGAGATTATGGGACAGCGTAATTTTAGAATTTTTCTAGATTCTAACCGAAGATTAAAAACATTTGTAAAAACAAATGGCATAACACTTAACTCAATAACTACTCCTAATTTTAACTCACCTGTTTTAAGTACAGAAATGTGGTATCATGTTGCCGCAATTTATGATGGAAACAAAGGAAATATTCAGCTGTATTTAAATGGAGATATGGTTTGGGAGTATACATTACTTCTAGGTAATGTATTAGATAATCAAGCGAGTTGGAATTCTAATCACGATTTTGAAATTGGTAGAAATACTGAAAATGATAACAATTATTTTGGAGGGTCTATTTATGAAACAAGAGTTTATAAAAAAGCACTTACAACAGACCAATTGCATAGACAGATTAATCAAGAAATTGAAAATAATGCAGGAAATGTAAGAGGAAAAGTTATTCCTAAAAATATTGATGGGTTATTATGGAGCGATTTAGAATTGTATTATAGCATGGACGTACTTAATACAGGGCAAACTCTTGATAAATCAATAAATGCTAGTAATGGGTATCTTCATAACATGAGAACATATCAAGACAAAACAGCTCCTCTACCTTACGTTACTAAAGCTGGCGGAAATGGGAATTGGTCAGATCCAAACAATTGGCTATATGGAAGTGTTTGGGATATTTCAGGAGCACACCCAAATTGTGCAATTGTAAAAATATCTGATAATTTAACAACAAATGTTAATCATAATACCATTGGGTTAATAATCGATTCAGGAAAGAAGCTTACTGTAAATAATGATTCAGGAATTTTTAATAGCTGGTATCTTAATTTAAATGGTAATATTGATTTAGAGGGAGAATCTCAATTAATACAAACTCAAAATAGCGAACTTGCCGTAACATCTTCTGGAAAAATAGAAAGAGACCAACAAGGTACAGCAGATAAATTTACATATAACTATTGGTCATCTCCTGTTGGAGTTAGTAATACAACATCTAATAACAATGGCTATAATGTTAAAAACGTAATGAGAGATGGGACACAAAATATTAATTTCTTAACCTCTGGTTATAATGGAACTAATACATCTCCAATAGGAATCGCAGATTACTGGATTTGGAAATTTGCTAATCAACTAGATAATGATTATTCAGCTTGGCAACATATAAGAAGTAATGGAATTATTTATGCTGGTGAAGGTTATACTATGAAAGGACCAGGATCTGGTTCTATTGCTGACCAACAAAACTATGTGTTTACTGGAAAACCTAATAATGGAGATATAAACTTAACTATTAATGCTGGTAATGACTATTTAGTAGGCAACCCTTATCCATCAGCAATAGATGCGCATCAGTTTATACTAGATAATGCACCTATTATTGAAGGTAGTGGTGCTACAACTGGAACATTATATTTTTGGGAACATTGGGGAGGAGGTTCTCATGTGCTTTCAGAATACCAAGGTGGATACGCAACATATAATTTATCAGGTGGATTACCATCTGCATCTAAAGGCACAAACGATCCTGATGTAGCTACTGGAGGTACTCCAACTAAAATACCTGGAAGATATATTCCAGTTTCACAAGGCTTTTTTGTTTTAGGTGAAACAACAGGGACGATTAAATTTAGAAACAGCCAAAGAGTATTTCAAAAAGAAAATGCTAGCTCAGTTTTTATGCGTTCAAATGGAGCAACAGCTTCAAATGATACAAATGATGGTGATACTAGAATGAAGTTAAGAATTGGGTTTAATTCTGTTAATCAAATTCATAGACAATTATTAGTAACCGTTGATTCTAACGCTACACAAGCTATTGACTTTGGCTATGATGGACATTTATATGATTCATTAATAGACGATATGTATTGGGTAATTGAAAATGAAAAATTTGTAATTCAAGGGACAAATGAAATTAATTCTCAAACTATATTACCACTTGAAATACGTACAGATATTACAGGAATAAATACTATCTCAATAGATAGATTAGAAAACGTACCTGCAGATGTAAATATTTATTTACATGATAAAGTATTAAATATCTATCATGATTTAAGATTAAGTAACTACAGTGTTAATTTAAATGGTGGAATGCATGTTGATAGATTTGAAATAACATTTAGCAATCAAGACACTTTAGGAATTAATGAAAATGAACTAGCTGGTTTTGATGCAAATTTTACAAACTCTATAGAGAGCATTGTTGTTATTAATTCTAATCAGCAAGATATTGAAAGCATAGAATTATACAATTTACTAGGGCAACCTGTTTATATAACAAATAATATTAAGCAAGATAATGTATCTGAGTATAAGGTTTCTGGATTGAGTTCAGGTACTTATATAATTAAGGTAAAAACATCTGAAAGATTATTAACTAAAAAGGTTCTAGTTAATTAAAATTCCTCTAACTTTTTCATATTTAAAAAGCCAATTCAATTAAATGAATTGGCTTTTTGTTTGCTACTAATTAACTATTTAATAAATAAAGGGAATTTTAAAAGCAGTATTTATTTTCTGCTTTAACTTTTTCAGCAATTGCTTTACGTAAATCTACGATATCTGGATAGTTTGTGTATTTAACAAAACGTTTTAATCCCATTAACATCATACGTTGTTCATCGCCTTCAGCAAATGAAATAATACTTTCTTTACCGTTTTTCTCAACTATAGATACTGCATTATATAAATATAATTTAGCCATAGCTATTTGTATTTCTTGCTCTTTTTCACCAAAACGCTTAGCGTTTTTCTCGGTTCTTAATATTGTAGATTCTGCCATATAGATTTCAATTAATATATCAGAAGCAGCAATAAGTAATTGTTGATGACCATCTAGTTCAGGACCAAATTTTTGCACAGCAGCACCAGCAACCATTAAGAATACTTTCTTAAGTTTTGCAATCATTTCTTTTTCTTCAGCAAATAATTCAGAATAATCTGGTGTGTCAAAAGAAGGAATTCCCATTAGTTCATTTTGTACTGCAGTTGCAGGACCTAATAAATCTACATGGCCTTTCATTGCTTTTTTAACTAACATTCCAACAGAAAGCATACGATTAATCTCGTTTGTACCTTCGTAAATACGTGCAATACGAGCATCTCTCCAAGCAGCTTCCATTGGTGTTTCTTCAGAAAAGCCCATTCCACCAAAAATCTGGATACCTTCATCTGCACAGTTTTGTACATCTTCTGATACAGCAACTTTTAAAATAGAACATTCTATCGCATATTCTTCAACACCTTTAAGTTCTGCTTCTTGGTGACTGTTTCCAGCAGCTTCACGCATAGCAATTTTATCTTCAATATTTTTAGCTGCTCTATATGATGCTGATTCACCTGCATAAGCATTAGTTGCCATTTCTGCTAACTTATATTTAATAGCTCCAAAATCTGAAATTGGTGTATTAAACTGTTTGCGTTCGTTTGCATATTGAACAGCAGATGTTGTGATTCGTCTTTGAGAATCTAAACATGCAGCAGCTAATTTAATACGTCCAACATTAAGAGCGTTCATAGCAATTTTAAAACCATTACCTCTTTCTGATAGCATATTTTCAACAGGAACCACTGTATCGTTAAAGAATACTTGACGTGTTGAAGATGCACGAATACCTAATTTGTGTTCTTCTTCTCCTAAAGTAATTCCATTAGAAGGGTCATTTTCAACGATGAAGCCTGTAATGTTTTTATCATTTTCAATACGAGCAAATACTATGAATAACTTACAGAAACCTGCATTTGAAATCCACATTTTTTGACCATTAATTTTATATGATTTACCATCAGCAGAAAGTTCAGCAGTTGTCTTACCAGAATTTGCATCACTACCAGCTCCTGGTTCAGTTAAACAATATGCTCCAAACCATTCTCCTGTTGCTAATTTTGGTACATATTTTAATTTTTGCTCTTCTGTACCATATAATGTAATTGGCATTGTACCTATACCTGTATGAGCACCAAAAGCAGTGCTAAAAGAACCTGTTCCACTAGATATGTATTCGCATACAATCATTGTAGAAACAAATCCCATTCCTAATCCACCATAAGCTTCAGGAACAGCAACACCTAAAAAGCCCATTTCTCCAGCTTTACGCATTACTTCTTCAGTTAAAGCATAATCTTTTGCTTCAAAGCGTGGTTTATGAGGGATAATTTCACGATCATTAAACTCAATTACAGAGTCACGCATCATTTTTTGCTCCTCATTAAAATCTTCAGGAGTAAAAACGTCTTCACATTTTGTTTCTTTTACCAAGAACTGACCTCCACGTAAGATGTCTTTTTCTGTTGCTTCCATTTTTTTATTGTTGTATTAAGTTTTGTATTAGTTTAAAAATTCAAATATTCCACAAGCACCTTGACCTGTACCTACGCACATAGTTACAGCACCATATTTACCTTTCATATTACGCTGACGCATTTCATCAAACAGTTGTACAGAAAGTTTTGATCCAGTACAACCAAGTGGATGACCTAATGCAATGGCTCCACCATTAACATTGATGATATCTGGATTTAAATTCAGTTCACGTATTACAGCTAATGATTGCGATGCGAAAGCTTCATTTAACTCAATCAATTCTAAATCGGATTGCTTTAAACCTGCTTGTTGTAAAGCTTTAGGAATTGCTTTAACTGGTCCAATTCCCATAATACGAGGTTCAACTCCTGCAGCAGCGTAGTTGACTAATCGAGCAATTGGCTCAAGATTTAACTCTTTAACCATTGCTTCACTCATAATCATTACAAAAGCTGCTCCATCACTCATTTGTGATGAGTTACCTGCTGTTACACTTCCGTTAGCAGCAAATACTGGACGTAGTTTTGCAAGTGCTTCAAGATTTGTTCCTGCACGAGGACCTTCATCTTTAGTTACTGTGTATTTTTTTGTTGCTTTTTTACCATTTTCATCAAGGTAAGTTTGCTCTACTTCAATAGGAACGATTTGATTTTTGAATCTATCTTCAGCTTGAGCTCTTAAAGCTTTCATATGAGAATTATATGCAAATTCATCTTGGTCTTCGCGAGATACTTTAAATTGGTTTGCAACCGCTTCAGCAGTGTTACCCATTCCCCAATAATAATCTTCATGACCAGCTTTAACTGTGTCGTAATTTAACTCTGGTTTAAATCCTGTCATTGGCACAGAGCTCATGCTTTCTGCTCCACCAGCTATAATGCAGTCTGCCATCCCAGCTTGAATTTTTGCTGTTGCTATACCAATTGTTTCAATACCAGAAGCACAAAAACGATTTACTGTAACACCAGGAACATCTACACTATTTAAACCAATTAGTGAAATAAATCGAGCCATATTCAATCCTTGTGAGCCTTCTGGCATAGCATTACCAACTATAACATCATCAATACGCTTCTTATCTAAATTAGGAAGCTCTTTCATCATATACTGGATGGTTTCAGCAGCTAGCTCGTCAGTTCTTTTAAAACGGAACACGCCTTTTGGTGCTTTGCCAACTGCGGTTCTGTATGCTTTTACTATATATGCTTGTTTCATTTTCTTAATTTCTTAACGGTTTTCCGGTTTTTAACATGTGTTGAATACGCTCTAAAGTCTTTCTTTCTGTACAAAGCGATAAGAAAGCTTCACGTTCTAAATCCAATAAATATTGTTCGTTAACAAGAGTAGGCTCAGATAAATCACCTCCAGCCATCACGTAAGCTAACTTATTTGCAATTTTCATATCATGTTCTGATATGTATTTACTGTCTTTCATTGAGTCAGTACCTACTAAAAACATTCCTAATGCTTGTTTACCAAGTACTTTTATATCATTTCGTTTAACAGGTTGCGTATAACCAGCATCTGCCATTAATTTTGCATGTGCTTTGGCTACTGCAATTTGTCTGTCTTTATTAACAACAACGACATCTTTTCCTTTTTGAAGAACACCTAAATCAAATGCTTCATAAGCAGAAGTTGATACTTTTGCCATACCTATAGTTAAGAAATACTCTTGAAGTGTATTTAACTCTACATCACCTTTTCTGAAAGTATCTTGAGCTCTTAAAGCCATTTCTTTAGAACCTCCACCACCTGGAATAACACCTACACCAAACTCTACAAGTCCCATATAAGTTTCTGCAGCTGCAACAACTTTATCAGCGTGTAATGATAACTCACAACCACCACCTAGAGCCATTCCGTGAGGAGCAGAAATTGTTGGGATTGATGAATAACGCATACGCATCATTGTATCTTGGAAATATTTGATTGCCATATTAAGCTCGTCATATTCTTGCTCTGCAGCCATCATAAAAATCATCCCAATATTAGCACCAACAGAAAAATTTGCTGCTTGATTACCTACAACTAATCCTGCGAAATCTTTTTCGGCTAAATCAATTGCCTTATTTAATCCTGCTAAAACATCTCCTCCAATAGTGTTCATTTTAGATTGGAATTCTACATTAAGAATACCATCACCTAAATCTTCAACTACTACACCAGAGTTTTTCCAAACTTCGTTTGATTTTCTAATATTATCTAATATGATAAATGAATCTTGACCAGGAATTTTTTCTTGTGCCTTTTTAGGAACATCATAAAAGTATGTTGCTCCATCTTTTATAGAATAGAAAGATTTGTTTCCTGATGCTAGCATATCGTTAACCCAAGCTGCTGGCTCTAAACCTTCAGCTTTCATCATTTCTATACCTTTTTCTACACCAATAGCATCCCAAATTTGAAAAGGACCATGCTCCCAACCAAATCCTGCTTTCATGGCATCATCTATTTTATACAATTCATCAGTAATTTCTGGAATACGATTTGAAACATAAGCAAATAATGCTGCAAAACTCTTGCGGTAAAATTCACCAGCTTTATCCTTACCAGAAACCAATACTTTAAAACGATCTACTACTTTATCAATCGTTTTAGTTAGTTCTAAAGTTGCAAAGCTTGCTCTTTTATTAGCTCTGTATTCTAAAGTATTTAGGTCTAAAGATAAAATGTCTTTAGATCCATCTGCATTTCTAACTAATTTATAAAAACCTTGTCCTGTTTTGCTTCCTAACCATTTGTTTTCCATCATTTTATTGATAAAATCTGGTAAAACAAATAACTCTTTACGTTCGTCATTTGGACAGTTTTCTCTAATTCCGTTTGCTACATGAACTAAAGTGTCTAATCCAACAACATCAACAGTACGGAATGTTGCCGATTTTGGACGACCAATAACAGGTCCAGATAGTTTATCAACTTCTTCTATAGTTAAGTCTAAATCTTTAACTGCATGAAATAAACTTTGGATACTGAATATTCCAATACGATTACCTATAAATGCTGGTGTGTCTTTAGCAACAACAGATGTCTTACCTAGAAATTGTTCGCCATAACCATTTAAAAACTCTAATACAGAAGCATCAGTTTTTGGTCCTGGTATGATTTCGAATAATTTTAAGTAACGTGCTGGGTTAAAAAAGTGTGTTCCACAAAAATGTTTTTGGAAATCTTCACTACGACCTTCGCTCATAAAATGAATAGGAATTCCAGATGTGTTAGATGTGATTAATGTACCTGGAGTTCTGTGTTTTTCAAGTTTTTCAAACACTTGTTGTTTAATGTCAAGTCTCTCAACAACAACTTCCATAATCCAATCGACATCTTTTACTTTTGCAATATCATCTTCAAGATTACCTGTAGTAATTCTACTTGCAAAAGATTGATGATAAATTGGTGAAGGTTTAGATTTTAATGAAGCAGTAAGTGAATCGTTCACAATACGATTTCTTACCGATTTATGTTCTAAAGTTAACCCTTTAGCTTTTTCAGCATCATTAAGGTCTCTAGGTACGATGTCTAGTAATAGCACGTCAACACCAATATTAGCGAAATGACATGCAATACCACTTCCCATAATTCCTGAACCAATAATTGCTATTTTTTTAATTCTGCGTGTGCTCATATTATTTTAAACTATGTTCTTTTTGAGTGTATATGTTTTTATTTGATATCATATTATTTATGATTTCAGCTACTTCATAAAAATTATCTAATTTCTCTTTTGAGATACTATTTTTAATAGTGTCATTGAATGTTAAAACTTTTTCTCTAGAGTAAGCTCTTTTTTCTTTACCAAAATCGGTAAGAAAAATTAATACTCCACGACCATCTTCAGGATTAGGTTTTCTAATAATTAATCCGCGTTCTTCCATCATTTTAAGCGTACGAGATAGGCTAGTAGCTTCCATTCCCATTTTTGGTCCAAGTGATGTTGATGGTGTTCCTTTTTCTGGGTCAATACTAAGCAAAGCAAAACCAGTTGCCATAGTACTTTCGAACTTTGCTGCTTCTTCGTTGTACATTTTTGTAACAGCTAACCATGTGGTTCTCAGTACGTAGTCGATGGTTTTGTCTTTCATTGTATATTTTTTGGAAAGTCAAATATACAAAAATTTATTATGCGTGCATAATAAATTTTAAAAATTAACTAAGATTTAAAGACAAAAAAACTCCTTAAAAGAATAAGGAGTTATGATGTTATGAGCGATATATTTTTTCGATAAGATTATGATATTTCTCTTTTATGATTTTTCGTTTCATTTTCATAGTAGGAGTAAGATGACCATCATCTATTGACCAAATATCTGGTGTTAACTCGAATTTTTTAACTTGCTCCCACTTTCCAAAATGAGTGTTAGCGTAGTCTATTTCTTTTTGAATACGATTCTTAACTTCTTCAGATGAAATAATTGAAGCATTGTCCGTTTTGATATTTTTGTTTTTTCGTTTAATCCAATCTTTTATAAATTCAAAATTTGGTTGAATTAGTGCAGCTGGCATTTTTTCGCCTTCACCAATAACCATTACTTGCTCAATAAATTGAGATTGTTTAAATTGATTTTCGATTAATGCAGGAGACACATATTTTCCGCCTGATGTTTTAAACATTTCTTTTTTGCGGTCAGTAATTTTTAAAAAGCCATCTGCGCTTACTTCACCTATATCACCTGTATGGAAATAGTCACCTGTCATTACTTCTGCAGTTTTTTCTGGGTCTTTATAATAGCCTTGCATGATGTTAGGACCTTTAACTAATATTTCACCGTCTTCAGCAATTTTAACTTCTACATTATCTATAACACGACCAACAGTACCAATTCTAAAACCTCCATTGCGTTGATCGTTTACAGAAATTACTGGCGATGTTTCTGTAAGACCATATCCTTCCATAATTGGCATTTGCGCCGCAGCAAAGGTTCTGGTTAAACGAGGTTGTAATGCTGCACTACCAGATACCATTAAATCTAAATTTCCGCCTAAACCAGCTTTCCATTTACTGAAAATTAATTTTCTTGCCAATTTAAGTTGTAGTTCGTACCACCATCCATTAGCTCCATAAGGCTCATATTTTAAACCTAAATTAACTGCCCAAAAGAAAAGTGTTTTTTTAATTCCTGTAAGGTCGCTTCCTTTTGCTATGATTTTATCATACACTTTTTCATATAAGCGAGGAACGGCTGTCATAACATTTGGTTTAATTTCAGCTAGATTTTCACTCATCTTTTCAATTGATTCTGCAAAATATATTTCTACACCACAAAATTGATATAAGTAAAGTATCATTCGTTCAAAAACATGACAAACTGGTAGAAAACTCAATGCTTTAGATTTACCATAATCAAACGGAACGCGTTTTTCACTATCTAAAACATTAGATACTAAATTACTATGTGAGAGCATAACACCTTTTGGTGTTCCTGTTGTTCCTGATGTATAAATTAAAGTGGCTAAATCACTTGGCTTTACTGCATTTTTTCTTGCTTCAACTTCGTCTTGATTGTTTTTGTCTTTTCCAAGTTCTAAAACTTCTTTCCAATTTTTTTCTCCAGAAATAACATCAAACGTATAAACTCCTTTTAATTTAGTATTACCTTTTATAGCATTAAGCTTTATTAATACTTCCATATCTGAAACAAAACAATAAACAGCTTCAGAGTGATTTAATATGTACTCATAATCTTCTTCAGAAATAGTAGGATATATTGGAGCATTTTGAGCTCCAATTTGTAAAATACCAATATCTAAAATGTTCCATTCGGTTCTATTTGTACTAGAAATGATTGCTATTTTATCATTAGGTTGTACTCCTAATCGCAGTAAACCTCTACTTATTGCATTGGCTTGATTTACATATTCTTGTGATGATATAGAATGCCATTTCCCATTATATTTAGTGGTAAAAGCCTTTTCTAAATTGAATTTTTCTAGTTGATAATATGGAAAATCAAAGATTCTGGTAATGTCTGTCATTAGTTAGTAAGAGTTTTGAAGTGCTGCAAAATATGAAATTAAAGACGATTTTCAAACGAAAGAACAAAAAAGGAGCTGCAAATGTTTGCAGCTCCTTCGATTCGGGAATATTTGTTGAATAAATATAACCAAAACCCTATTAATAACTAACTAATAACTAATAAATAAAACTTTTATAACCCTTATAATTAAGTTTATTTAAGGTTTTTTTATTCAGTTTAAAATTAAGTACAATAAAAAGGATAGTATTGTAAAAAATCGTAATTATTATTCTTTTAAATATTTTTTAATAAGTGGATACTCCTTTTTGAAATAAGCTTTTGGAGTTTCTTTCATAAATAAAGTGAAGTCTTTTGTGAAATGTGATTGGTCATAATAGTTATACATATAAATTAAATCTTTTAGATTTATTACTTGGCTTTGATACTTTTTCATCAATTTTAAAAAGCGATATTTACGTATATACTTACCAGGAGTTAAGCCAACTATTTTTTTGAATTGTGTTTCTAAAGTTTTTTGCGAAATTAATAACTCATCTACTATTTCGCCAACATTTAGTAGTCCTTCTTTAGCTTTAATTTGCTTTATAGCATTATCAATATGCTCTGTATTTTTGTCGGTTTTTAATGGATAAGCGCCAAAAAAAACGCTTAGCTTTTGTGCGATTTTTTTAGAAGAATTACTGGATTTTAAAACTGTGCTAATTGAATTATAAAAGGCTGTATTATAATCTTTTAATAGCACATGCTTGTTTTCGAACTTTGAAATGTCAGTTTGTAGTATCTTGTATAAAGCTGTAGGATGAAAACTTATACCAAATGATTTTGATTCACTATTTACAATAAATTGATAAGATCTGAAAAACTGACCAGATAGCATTAAATCTTCTAGTTGTGTTTCTTTTTTTCTAAAAACAGATTTTTGATCTCCTTTTATTATATGAGTTATGTTAGTAAACTCTAATGGTAAAATTAAAGACTGAAATGGAACTGACGAATCTGAAAAAGATAACTCAAAGTATTCTTCTACTATATGTGGTATTTTATTATTATCGAAATACGTAAGATTCATTATTGTCTTTTAGTAGAAAGAAAAATAATGTTTTTCTTTTAAAACACTTCACTTTTATTGAATAAATTAAGCTAATCGAAGCTATTATAATTAATAAATACTCTGCAGTTTGGAAGTGTTTCTTTAAGTTGAATAACTCTTTCAAAATTGAATTCGTCGCTTTCTTCTGAAGACATATAAAGTTCTTCTAGGTTAGGTAAATCTTTTAGAATCGTAATGTCGTTTAGTGATATGTTGGTCTTCATTAAATTGAGTAGTTTTAATTCTCTTAAATTATTAATGTAAGTCAAACAGGCTTTTGTAATTTGTTTAGAACTTTTAAGTTCTAATTTTTCGACATGTTTTACTATACTTATAAGCTTAACGCCTTCATCAGTAATATCTGTATTCTCTAAATCGAAAGCTCTAATGATTGGTACTCGTGAGGTTACATAGAAAAGAAAATCATCATCTAAATCTGAATCTATTGACACAATGCCTTTCATTTCTTGAGGAATATCTGCCAATTTCTCTATACGATAATGACGTTGCCAGAATTTTTTTTCTGTCTTGGTGAGTAATGCCATTTTGTTTTTTCTTATTGTAATGTTTTAAATGGTTTCAAATAAACGAAGGTATTTGATTCTACTGCATTTAATTTTATTTAATCTGTTTTTGCATAAATTAAGATAGCATTCAAAATAATGTCATATGTATTTTTTGGTTTTTTTATTTTATATTTTTCATATCGATATTCCATTCTTTTAGAATCATAATCATAAGTAACAGTATTACCATATCCTGCTTTGTTTTTAATATTTACATTCACAGCACCATTATTTAATTGAAGTGAACTAAAACTTTGCTTCGCTATTAAAACACCATCTTTTTCTATAGTATAATTTCCTGTGTATTCATTATAGTTATAAGTTGTGCCAGCCATATTCGTCGTTCCTGTTTCTGACTTAATATTACTTATACTAATTATGAATCCATCAGAAGTGAGTGTTTGAGCCGATAATATACTAGTGATTAAACATAGGATTATGAGAAAAGCATTTTGTTTCATGATTTTATATTTTAGTTTTTGTGTAATAAAAAATAATCTTCAATTTTGTATCCTTTAAAACAAGTTCATTTGCTGTTGTTTTTATAATTTTAAAAATATTATTATTAGCTGTTTCCCATTCCATGAGGAGCTTTTTTTTATCTAGCAAATATTCTCCAGAGAGTGATTTTTCAGAATCTATTGAGGTATTATAAAAAGCACTGTTAGGCTTAAATTCTAATGAAGTGAGATAATATTTGTCAAAAAGTAATTTAGCTTCAGAGTTTATTATTTCTAAATCTTCAAGTATTGATTGTTGCTCATCTGTAAGTTGCTCATATAGAGCTGCTTTAAAAATGTTTAACAGCTGCTCTTTGTTGTTTTCAGAATCATCAGCAACTATATTTTTAAAACTCACTTTTTGTAATTGCCAGTATCCTACAAGTTGAATTTTATTTTGAGCTGTTGCTGATAAAAATGAGAAACAACCTATGAAAGCTATAATTACTAACTGACGAAAAAAAAATTGGCTAAATGATGAAGGATGATGTTGAAGTTTGTTCATCTGTAATTAACATTATCTTTATTAAAATTGTAATAGAAGTTTGATGCAAAACAAATAACAACAAAATTCTTACAGAAAACAATACCTATAAGTGCGTATATTTTGTAAAGGAAATTTATATAAGTCCTTGGAGAATACTCTTCTTTATTAATTCTACCGAGTTTTTACAACCCGATTTTTTACTAATATTATTACGATGTTTTTTTACAGTTCCTTCACTAATATGTAGTTTTTCAGCAATTTTTTTGTTTGAATATCCTTCGGAAATACATTTAATAATTTCTATTTCACGTTTGGTATAAGTAATATAGTGACCAAAATTTGGTACTATATCTATATTCATATAAGATGGAAAACCATTAAGTCCAATTAAAGAAATTTGGTTGGAGTTTATTTTAGTTAAATGATCTATACAGGTGTGGATGTTTAATGATTTACCAAAACGACCAGACTCATCAACAGTAAGAATGATAGCTTGATGATTTAGTAACTCATAGTTGCCGTTTTTCATTCTACTACGGAAAGAGAAATTCGTTTTGTAATTTAAAATGTTTTCTTTTCCTATGTTTTTATATAAAAAGTCAATATTAGCAGCTTCTGCTTGAGACACAAACTCAATATCATCTGGATGAATACTTCTTAATATATCATCAAAAGTTACAGTATCAGGGTCAAAACCATGTATATCGTATATAGATGGGCTTACATTAGATAGTGACATGTCGAAAAAATCTATTATGTAATAGTAAAAAGGACCTACACTAATAATCGAGCTAATTAATTCTTCAAAGTCTAATTTTGGTAGTATTGTGTTTTGAATAGCAGTTTTCTTTCCTTCATCCCAAACATTCTTGAGTTTATTAATTTCATTACTCATATTATGAAATAGATAATTGTAATATCTTTAATGAAATTTAATACAAAACAAGATAACTCTTACAAAATGCAATGTGTTTTTATATAAAAAATGCATCCTTTTTTTAGATGCATTTTTACTTATTTGTTTTCCAGCCATTTACGAGCGTTTACAAATGCTTCCAGCCAAGGCGAAACTTCGTCTTTTCTGCCTTTTGGATAGTTTGCCCAATTCCATTGAAAAGTAGAACGCTCAATATGAGGCATAGTAACTAAATGTCTTCCTGTTGTATCGCACAACATAGCAGTATTATAGTCTGAGCCATTTGGATTATGAGGATAGCCTTCATAGCCATATTTTGCTACTATATTATATTTATTTTCCTCTAGTGGAAGTTTAAACTTTCCTTCACCATGACTTATCCAAACACCCAAAGTAGTTCCTGCTAAAGTTGATAACATTACTGAGTTATTCTCTTGCACTTTTACAGAAGTAAATGCACTTTCGTGTTTATTAGAATTGTTATAAGTCATTTTTCCATGAACTTGGTGTTCTGGATTAATAACTTCTAATTCCATAAATAATTGACAACCGTTACAAATACCAACAGAAAGCGTGTCTTCTCTTTTAAAGAAATTCTTTAAAGCGGTATTTGCTTTTTCATTATATAAAAATGCTCCAGCCCAACCTTTTGCAGAACCTAAAACATCACTATTTGAAAATCCACCAACAGCACCAATAAACTGTATGTCTTCTAACGTTTCACGACCAGAAATTAAGTCTGTCATATGAACATCTTTAACATCAAAACCTGCTAAATACATGGCATTTGCCATTTCGCGTTCAGAATTAGAACCTTTTTCACGAATAATGGCTGCTTTGGGTTTTGGTTTATTTGAATCAATTACTGGTAGTTTTCCTGTAAAATGATTTGGAAGCGTATATTGTAAAGGTTGATTTTTATAATTATCAAAACGGTCTTTTGCTAAACCATTAGCTGTTTGTTTTTGGTCGAGTAGGAAAGAGGTTTTAAACCACATATCTCTTAAACGAGATACTGTCATTGTAAAGACTTCATTGTGATTAATCACGCTTAACGTGTCACCTTCAACAACTTTACCTATGTTGAAAAAGTCAACATTAGCTTTAGTTAATATATTTTCTGCGGAATTATCTTTTGCCTGAAAAACGATTCCAGCGTTTTCAGCAAATAGAATTTTAAAGGAGTCTTTTTGATTTAATGCAGTAATATCTAATTCTGCTCCAAGATTTGTGTCAGCAAAGCACATTTCTAAAAGCGTAGTAATTAAACCTCCTGAAGCAACATCATGTCCTGCAACAATTTTATTATCTTTAATTAATTGCTGAATGACATTAAATGTAGATTTTACAAAGCTAGAATTAGTAATTGTAGGCGTATCGTTTCCAATTTTATTCATTATTTGAGCAAATGAACTTCCTCCTAATTTAAAATCATCTTGAGATAAATTTATGTAATAAATAGGCCCTGAATCCTTTTGAAAAACAGGCTCAACAACTTTAGTGATATCATTACAGTTTGCAGCAGCAGAAATAATTACTGTACCTGGAGAAATCACTTCTTCGTTAGGGTATTTCTGTTTCATAGATAAAGAGTCTTTACCTGTTGGGACATTGATTCCTAAATCTATTGCATATTCAGAGACTGCTTGTACTGCTTCATATAAACGCGCATCTTCACCTTCATTTTTACATGGCCACATCCAGTTTGCAGATAATGAAACCGATTGTAAACCTTCTTTTAAAGGTGCCCAGATAATATTTGTTAATGCTTCGGTAATTGCATTTCTACTTCCTGCAGTTGGATTGATTAATCCTGAAATAGGAGCGTGGCCAATTGACGTTGCAATACCTTCTTTACCTTTATAATCTAAAGCCATCACTCCAACATTATTTAATGGTAATTGCAATGGTCCAGCGCATTGTTGCTTAGCAACTTTACCACCAACACAACGATCAACTTTATTCGTTAACCAATCTTTACATGCAACAGCTTCTAATTGTAGTAATTGGTCTAGGTAATCATAAAACTTATTTGTATCGTAAGAAATTCCACCATAATTTCTGTCAACAGTTGTATCTGTCATGATGGTTTTTGGAGAGCTTCCAAACATATCTTCTAATGCTAAATCCATTGGTTTGTCACCTTTAGTTTTAGATTCAAAAGTAAAACGTTGGTTACCTGTAACATCACCAACAGTATACATTGGAGAACGCTCACGCTCAGCAATACGATTTAAAGTATCTAAATGTTTTTCGGCAATAACTAATCCCATGCGCTCTTGAGATTCGTTACCAATAATTTCTTTAGCAGATAATGTTGGATCTCCAACAGGTAATTTATCTAAATTGATAAGTCCGCCAGTATCTTCTACTAATTCAGATAAGCAATTTAAATGTCCACCAGCGCCATGATCGTGAATAGACACAATAAAATTTTCATCGCTTTCTACCATTCCGCGTACTGCATTGGCAGCACGTTTTTGCATTTCTGGGTTTGAACGTTGTACAGCGTTAAGTTCTATTCCAGTTGAAAATTCTCCAGTATCTGCAGATGAAACCGCTGCGCCTCCCATTCCTATTCGGTAGTTTTCACCACCAAGAATAACGATTTTATCGCCAACTTTTGGTTTGTCTTTAAGTGCTTGGTCTGCTTTACCATAACCAATTCCACCAGCTTGCATTATCACTTTATCGAAACCGAGTTTACGAGCATCTTGTTCGTGTTCAAAAGTTAATACCGAACCGCAAATTAAGGGTTGACCAAATTTGTTTCCAAAGTCTGACGCACCATTACTAGCTTTAATTAAGATATCCATTGGTGTTTGGTATAACCAAGGTCGTGCTTCCATTTTTTGTTCCCAAGGACGATTTTCTTCTAATCGAGAATAAGAGGTCATGTACACAGCAGTTCCTGCTAGTGGTAATGAGCCTTTTCCTCCTGCAAGTCTATCTCTAATTTCGCCGCCAGAACCTGTTGCTGCGCCATTGAAAGGCTCAACAGTAGTTGGGAAATTATGAGTTTCTGCTTTTAAAGAAATTACAGAATCGAAATTCTTAGTTTGATAAAAGTCAGGTTTATCAGCAGTTTTAGGAGCAAATTGTTCAACTTTTGGGCCTTTTATAAATGCTACGTTATCTTTATATGCTGAAACAATATCGTTAGGATGTTGTTTTGATGTTTCTTTAATCATTTTGAAAAGCGATGTTGGCTTTTCAGCTCCATCAATCACAAATGTTCCGTTAAAGATTTTATGACGACAGTGTTCACTATTTACTTGAGAAAATCCAAAAACTTCAGAATCAGTTAGTTTTCTCCCTATTTTTTTTGCTACATTTTCTAAATATTCAATTTCTTCATCACTCAGCGCTAAACCTTCTTTTTGGTTATAAGCTGAAATATCATCAATCTCTAAAATAGTTTCAGGTTGAATATTTATAGTAAATGATTCTTGATTTAACCCTTTGTATTTTTCTGAAATCATTGGGTCATAACCTTTAAAATCTTCAGCTACAGCCTTAAATTCTTCAATGCGAATAATTCCTCCAATTCCCATGTTTTGAGTAATCTCAACAGCATTGGTACTCCAAGGTGTTATCATTGCTGCACGTGGACCAACAAAAAAAGCATCGAGAGATGCTTGTTCTATTTTTGGTTGGTTGCCAAATAACCATACTAATTTATTGATGGTTTGAGTTGATAATTCTTTTGTTGTTTGAACAGCAAATACCTTGCTGCTTGCGTTTCCAAAGAAATGAATCATTATGTATGAGTTTGTGTTGTTGAATTGAAAGTGCAAATTTACTTTTTTTCAGCGTATTTTCATCTAAATATCTAAAGGAAAATTTAGAGTTATTCACTAGGTTTTAAACATAAAAAAAGCGACTCGAAAGCCGCTTTAGTTTTAATTTTTAATTAGTTTTTTACTAATTGTTGTATTGTTTTGTGTGATTTTCATAATGTAAACACCACTACTTAGTTGTTCTGTATTTATTTCAGATGAATCATTTATAACTTTAACAAGTACTTTTTTTCCTAGGATGTTATAAATTTCTATAGAGGTTACATTAGGCGTTTTTAAATTGATATATAATGAACTTTTTACAGGATTTGGATATATTTTAAAATTATCAGAATTAAAATTATCTATACTTAATGTTTGATTATGAGAACCTAAATCTGAACAAGTGTCTTGGGCTAAAGAATTCCACTCATTAGCATTGTAAGTGATTACAGGAGTTGTGATTTCTGGTTTTCTAACTAAAGTAACATTTTGAGCAAAGTTACTACTACTACCCAATACACCAATCATATCTATTAAAAGATCATTTTTAAATAAACCAATTGCATCATTTCCGTTAAATGTTAGAACACTGTTATTTGTTGAATTATCAACAACACCTGTACATACAGCTAAAGAAGAATTAGCAACAACATAAACATCTGAACTTGAAATTGATGCACCTCCAGGGAAACTATAAGGACTTCCCCAAGTGCCAGAGCCATTAAAACTTGCTTTAATTGTATAAATGGATAAGTTTACTGAAGCACCAGTAAAATTAGCAATTTCCAAAGCTTTATTATTACTTCCGCCTTCCATATATTCTGAAAAGAAAAGTTCAGTAGAGTTGCCAGCAGAACCATTGTTAGTTGTTGTTTCACAAGCTTGATTACTAAACCCAGATTCATTTCCAGCAGCATCTTTAGCTTTAACATCAAAGCAATATAATGTATCTGGTAACAATCCTGTAACAGTAAATGAATTTGTGGCTGAATTTGCTAAATATGTAGCATCCATATAAACATCATATGATGTTACACCAATGTTATCTGTAGAAGCTGTCCAATTAAGATTAATTGTAGTATCTGTAGGGTTTGATGCAACTAAATTAGTCGGGTTTGATGGAGGTGTTGTATCTGGAGTTATGTTCCAAATCATTGCAACATATTCAGGATGATCAACAAAAGGATTTCTATTTCTTTGATCTAGATTATAATAAATGTTATTATTTCTGTCAATCTCTTTTTGTGAAACAGGATCATTTTGATGCCAAGTTAATAAAATGCTTAAAAAAGTATTATCAAAAACTTTATCACTGCTACCATCAAACATTGCATAGGCAGACCATGCACTTATTTGATTTTCATAACGAGTAGCAAAATAAAAATAAATACGTGCAACATCACCTTTAAACTCATCAATAGGTTCGAAAACAATACCTGTATAACCAGCAGAATAACCACTGTCGAGGTTATTTCCAAGTTTAGAACCATTTAAAGTTGGGTTTGTAATTCCATTTTGCGACACTAATTGGGCATCATTTACTTTACCAAAAGGGTAATTGCTTCTAAAACCGTTTACACGACCATCTGTAGGTAATAAATGATGTGCATCGCTGTACATTGGTGTTTGAGATCCAAATACAGATTGAGGAATTATGTGTTCTTTATTATAACAATCACCTTCACCAGAATAATTACCACATTCATTAGTAATAGGAGTAAACGTATAAGGATCTGGCCCTGTTGGGTTTTCAGAATAAATATCTAAAATCTTATTACTTTGTCCAGCATCATAATAAAAATCTCTTTCGTAAGTTGCATTAAAGCCATCTAAGGCATTATAACCACGATCTATATGTAGTTGTTCGATTGTATTACTAATCTCAGGGTCATCAACATTGTTTATAATTTTATTAAGTTGTGTTTTAAGTGCAAAGCCTGTACCTGTTGCATAATCATAATAATTAGCTGGAATTTGAGCAGTCGCATTAATTGAGAATAGTAGAATGAATAAAATGTAAATGTTTTTCATAATAGACTTGGTTTATTTGTTCTTTTCTAACATTGCCATATAAAATCCGTCATAGCCAGATTCGTGTGACAATACTTTTTTGTCTTTTACAAAGGTAAACTCTTTTCCTAATTCTGATGTTAAAAATTGTTCTACTTGTTTCTGATTTTCAGAAGGTAAGATAGAACATGTAGCATAAACAAGTTGTCCACCTGGTTTAACAATTCTTGAATATTGTTGAAGAATATCTTGTTGTGTTTTTTTAATGTCTTCAATAAATTCTGGTTGTAATTTCCATTTCGCATCAGGATTGCGTCTTAAAACTCCAAGACCAGAACAAGGAGCATCGATAAGTACTCTATCAGCTTTATCGTATAATTTTTTAATAACCTTAGTCGATTCTATGGCTCTAGTTTCAATATTAAAAGCACCATTACGTTTTGCTCTGCGTTTTAATTCGTGTAGTTTGTTAGCATAAATATCTAAAGCAATAATTTGCCCTTTATTTTCCATTAAAGATGCAATATGTAGTGTTTTTCCACCTGCACCTGCACAAGTGTCTACAACTCGCATTCCGGGTTCAACATTCATAAACTCTGCAACTAATTGTGATGAAGCGTCTTGTACTTCAAAAGCTCCATTTTTAAAAGCCTCAGTTTGAAATACATTAGCTCTTTCTTTCAGTTTTAATGCATTAGGGTAATCAGGTAAGACATCAGTTTCTATGTCTAAATCAAATAATTCTGCTTGTAATTTTTCTTTAGTAGTTTGAAGTGTATTTACTCTTAAAATCACATCAGCTTGCTGATTTAAAGCAGCCATTTCTTTTGTCCAAACAGCATCACCAAGTTCTTTTTTACCAAGTTCGTCCATCCAATCTGGAATTGATTCTCTAAATCTTCTTGTTTTAGAAAGTTCATCAAATCGACCTTTAATTTTACGTGTTGGTGTACCTTCAAAATAAGTCCAATCAGGTAATTTAATTCCTCTTAAGGTTGCCCAAACCGCAAATAATCTCCAAATATTGTCTCTATCAAAAGGTTCTTTAACTTCAGCAATTTCAGCATATAATCGTTTCCATCTTACAATATCATAAGTGGTTTCAGCAACAAAAGCTCTATCTCGACTTCCCCAACGTTTATCACGTTTTAATAGTTGTTGTATCACTTTGTCTGCGTATTGACCTTCATTAAAAATCAACATCAATCCATCAATAACTGAAAAACAGAGGTTTCTATGTAATCTCATTTTAAAAATTTAGGATGCAAAGGTACATTAATTACCGTAATTGTTTTTATTTTAAATTATCATAAAATTCTGCACAAGTTTTTTTTAGAAATGGCATCTAAAAATAATTAAGTTTGTAATAAACAACTTTTGACTGAACACGAATTTATTCATGCATTAAAGTCTCATAGCCAAAGAGCTTATGGGATATTAATTGATGAATATGAGCAAAAAGTTTTCGCTACTTGTATTTCTTTTGTACCTAATAAAGAAGATGCTGAAGATATAGCTCAAGAAGTTTTTTTAGAAGTTTTTAATTCTATCCATACATTTAAAGGAGACTCTAAACTTTCAACATGGATTTACAGGATTGCAACCAATAAATGTTTAGAGTTTATTAGAAAACATAATACCAAAAAACGATTTGCTTTTTTGCAAAATATTTCAGGGAATGAATTGCCTTTAGATAGGACCAATTATTTTACTGAAATAAACCATCCAGGAATTCAATTAGAGAACAAGCAAACAAGTGAAATGTTATTTAAAGCTATTAATCAATTACCAGAAGCACAACGTATTGTATTTACGCTTCACAAAGTTGACGATAAGAGCCATGATGAGATTAGTGAGATATTAAATAAAAGTGTGTCTTCAATTGAATCGTTAATGTTTAGAGCAAAAAGGAATTTACAAGTTATTTTAAAAGATTTTTATAAAAATGAAATTTAAACGCAAGTTTTTTGAGAAAATTGCATCAAAATAAATTAGATGGAAACACAAAAAGACATACAAGAAAAGGTTCAAAAGGCTTTTAGTAGTCTTGAAAGCATTGAAGAGACAAAGGTTTCTCCTTTTTTTAAGGATAAAACTATGAATCGATTGTTTGCAGAGAAGAAAGTGCCGCAACCAAAGTTTTGGTTTTGGTTAACGCCACAAGTACAGTTAGTTATGTTAATCACTTTCATTGTACTTAACGCATTTGCTTTTATGAATGTAAAATCTAACACATATGATGAAAATGTCAACCAGTTTGCAGAGTCTTATGGGTTGTCAATAGAATCTGATTTCTCAACATTAAACTAATGGTAATGAAAAAAAACACAATTCTATACATCTTACTTGCATTCTTAATTATCGCTAATGGATTTTTCTTGGTAAATTATTTAGGAAGGTCTAGAAAGCCTGATGGTCAAAAAGGGCCAGGAGATTTTATTGTTAAAGAGTTAAATTTTGACGCTTCACAAATGGAACGATTTCATTTACTCAATGAAGATCATCGCTTAAAAATGAAAGCTGTTTTTGAGAATGAAAGACATTTAAAGGATGAATTGTTCAATAAAATATCTGAAAAGTCTATGGATGAAACCATAGATTCCATTACCACTCTAATAGGAAATAATGCAAAGTTGAAAGATGTATCTACTTTTTATTTTTTTAAGAATATTGAAAAAATTTGTAATGATCAACAAAAAAAACAATTAGATAAGTTGATTAACGGAGCATTACGCAGAGAAGGGAGACCAAGTGGCAATCCACCACCACCTCGAAAACAGCACTAAATATTTGGTTATAATAACTGAAAGACGCTTAAAATTAAAGCGTCTTTTTTTTTGTGATTTAATTAACAAAACCTACCACAAGAAATTATGAATAATGGCATCTAATATTATATAACAAAAATTTTTACAGATATGAAAAGTAGCACAATTAAAATAGCAATTCTAACATTTGGAATAGTGATGCTAACAAAAGTAAACTCTTTTGCACAAGGTAAAGACAGACAAGAGAAAAAGCCACCAACTTTTAGTGAATTATTAAAAGAGATGGATAAAAATGAAGATGGGAAATTATCTAAAGATGAAGTAAAAGGTCCTTTAAAAGATGAATTCGCTAAAATCGATACCGATGAAGATGGCTTTATCTCCAAAAAGGAATTTGAAAAGGCACCAAGGCCAAAAAGAAAAGAAAGAAAATAGTTTGTTTGGTTGATTAGTAGTTAAAAGCTTCATGAAGTAAAAGTAATGGAGCTTTTTTCAAAGTAACATCATACAAGTTTTTATTTCAGAAATATAATTAAATAACAAACACAAAAATTAAACAATGAAACAAAACGCAATTTGCATTGCAGTAATCTATTTTGGATTGATATTCAGTGTTGTAGCCTGTGCACAATCTTCAGATAAAATGAAAGAACCTCAAGGGCTTCCAAAAGTAGAAGAAGTATTCAAATCCAGGGACAAAAATGAAGATGGAAAATTGGCAAAAAACGAATTGATTGGCTTTGTGTCCAATGATTTTGAAAAATTTGATATTGACAAAGATGGTTTTCTCTCTATTGAAGAATTGGCAAAGTCCTCAAAATTTCAAAGAAGAATGCGACCAAATGATAGAAGAGGAGAACGTCCAACTGTTGACGAACTCATTGCCAGAATGGATAATAATAAAGATGGAAAATTATCAAAAGGTGAAGTAGATGGTCCATTATTGGATGATTTTTCCAAAATTGACAACAATAAAGATGGTTTCTTGACCAAAGAAGAATTGGAAAAAGCACCAAAACCTGAGAGAGAACAACAACAAGGTTCACCAAGAAATTAATTTTTAATTGAACGCAAGTTTATTTTAAAATTCGCATCTAAAATATTTATAACTAATATATATAAAATGAAAAAGACACTAAAAATCACTTTAGGAATTACGTTGTTAATTGTTGCATTTATAGCGTGTTCCAGCGACGACTCTACAACTGAAGAAGAAACAACAGGAACACTTCATGCAGCATTTGCAGAGTTTGATGCCGATGAAACCAATATTTACTTGAGTGGAAGTAATGTGGTAATCGAAACTACAGGTAATCCAAACCATACAACAGTATATTGGGGGCAAGGGCATCCACTTTATATAGAGGAGCCAACTGTAGCCTTAACACCGAGCATCATTCCAAATTTTGATGGTTCAGCCACTTTAACTGTATCACAAAATCCGCAATTTGCAAGTTCATCAACTCCTACTCAACTCGGTGCAATAGGTATAGCTGTAAGTGGTGCTGCAATTTATAATGACCAAGAAGGAAATGGGCCTTTAAATCAAGCTGCTTCAAGCTTAGATTATACAGGTGCTCATATTGGACCTAGTGTATATCATTATCATTTAGAACCAAAAGCATGGACTAACGATGATGAAAAATTGGTCGGAATTCTTGCAGACGGCTTTTTTATCTACGGAAGAAAATGTAATTCTACAGGAAACTATCCAACCAATTTAGATGCCTCTGGAGGACATACAAGTACTACACAACATACAACTGAAGCAGAATATCATTATCATATAGAAAATGAATTATACCTTAATCAATATTATATCATATTTCCAGGAAACTATAAAGGTACACCAAGTTCGATTAATTAATATCGTTTTAGTCAGCTTACTTATAGGTTTTACCGCTTGCAATGAGAAGGTTACTGGTTCTGTAATTATCAATGACTTTCAAATTAATAAAGCAGAAACTATTTTGCATCCAAATGAAGGGAAATGGTATTTTCAAAATACACCACTTAATGGCTATGCTGTGGAGTTTTATGAAAATGGTCAGATAAAAGAACGAATTGGTTATTACGATGGAAAAAAACAAGGCATTGCAAAGTTTTGGTATGAAGATGGTAGCCTTGCAAAAGAATCCTATTATGAAAAAAATCAGTTAAATGGAACAATAAAAAGCTGGTGGCCAGATGGAACTTTAAGTACTGTGTCAAATTATCAAAAAGGTAAACGTCATGGCGAACAAAAAGTTTGGTATGCAAATGGTCAACTTTCTAGAAAGACTATGATTAAAGAAGGTATAGAAGATGGTTTGCAACAAGCTTGGTTGGAAAACGGTAAAATTTATGTGAATTATGAAGCTAAAAATGGTCGCATTTTTGGTTTGAAAAGAGCAAACATGTGTTATAAGTTAAAAAATGAAGTTGTTGAAACTAAATAGGTATAATCTTTTTATATTCTTAGCTTTTACAATAATTGGTTGTAAAAAATCAGAAAAAGAAGTGGAGAGCAGAGTTGAGACACTGCCTTATTATAATGAAGCATCGTTTACGCCAAAATGGTTAAATAATGTTGAAGACTTGGAAACATTTCATAAAGTATCATCTTTTAATCTCATTGATCAAAATGGTAAAAGTGTTACAGAACAAACGTTTAAGGAAAAAATTTATGTTACAGATTTTTTCTTTACAACCTGCCCAGGAATTTGTCCAAAAATGACAGAGAATATGGTTTTGGTACAAGAAGCATTTAAAGATGATCCAGAGGTGTTACTCTTATCACATTCCGTTACACCAGAAACTGATTCAGTTCAGGTGCTAAAAACTTATGCCGAAAATAAAGGCGCTATTTCCAATAAGTGGTATTTAGTAACAGGAGACCGAAAACAAATTTATGATTTAGGTAGAAAAACCTATTTTGTTGAACAAGATTTGGGTCAAGAAAAAGAGGAAGATGAGTTTCTTCATTCTGAAAATTTTGTTCTCATTGATAAGAACAAACATATAAGAGGTATTTATAATGGTCTTAACGCTACTGCTGTACAACAACTAATTGCAGATATTAAAACATTGGAAAAAGAGAATTGAATAGTTGGTTTGTTTTTAATTTGAAAAGCTTCATGATTATATCGTGAAGCTTTTCTATTTTTATAGAAATATTTAAAAATGAAGTACGTATTTATTATTATTTGTATCGGAATTTTAAGTTCATGTAAAAATGAGAGTGAAATTCAACCAAAATCTTTCAGTTCTGTTGTTGTAAAAGATATTCTTATAGACTCGACGCTAAGTATAAGAGCTATAGATTTACTTGCAGATAAAAGCCTAGCTTTTGCAGCTAATAATAATTCTTTTGGATTATATAATCCTAAAAATGAAAGTTGGATGATATCTAAACAACTATATGACTCATTAAGTATTCAATTTAGAGCTGTAGCGCATACAACGACAGATTTTTTTATGTTGAGTGTTGAAAATCCAGCATTGCTATTTAAAACAGGTGATAATGGAGCAATGGAATTGGTTTATAAAGAAGAACACGAAAAGGTGTTTTACGATGCTATACGTTTTTGGAATAATAATGAAGGTATTGCTATTGGCGATCCTATCAACGGTTGTATGAGTATTATTATTACTCGTGATGGAGGACAAACATGGAATAAAGTTTTATGCGATAAGTTGCCAAAAGCTGTTGATGGAGAAGCTGCCTTTGCTGCTAGTAATACTAATATTGCAATAATAGGAGACAAGGTTTGGGTTGCTACAGGAGGAATTTCTAGCAGAATTTTACATTCGCCAGACAAAGGTAAAACGTGGCAAGTTTTTAATACACCTATTATGCAAGGAGAATCTACAACAGGGATTTATTCTATTGATTTTTATGATGAAAATAACGGATTTGCAATTGGAGGCGATTTTACTAAACCAGAACTAAACAAAGCCAATAAAATGATAACAAGCGATGGTGGAAAAACATGGACATTAGTATCTGAAAATAAATCTCCAGGTTATAGAAGTTGTGTTCAATATGTTCCTACAAGTAATGCTAAATCGTTAATTACTGTTGGATTTAACGGAATAGATTTTTCTATTGATAAAGGAAATACTTGGAAACATTTAAGTAATGAAGCGTTTTATACGATTCGATTTTTAAATGATAGCACAGCTTATGCAGCTGGTAAAGGAAGAATTTCTAAATTGTTTTTTAAATAGTTAAACCTAAATATTAGTTTTTCTTAAATTCTTCTCTACGCTTTTTCATTTCTTGAAGCATACGTTTATTAAATTCGTCTTCAGTAATTTTTAAAAGTATAATTTTCTTTGCAGGCATGACTTTTAGTAAGTCAGCTACAAATTTTTCACGTAATTTGCTTTTTTGATTTTCAACAGATACCATGTCATTGAGCATAACTTTTGCCTCTTGTTCACTTAAATTATCTATATCAGTTTTGCGACGATTTTCATAATTTTCTCTTCTCAACTTGTTGGTGTTATCTTCAAACGTATTATAAATTGGCCAAAACTGTTGCGCTTCAGTAGAAGTAAGTTCAAGACGCTCTGTAATAAAAGCAACTTTTAGGGCTTTAATACGCTCTCTGTTTTTAAAATCTTGTGCAGTTGCATTAAAAGTGCCAATAAGCAAAAGCAATAAAATAATCTTTTTCATTAGTCTATAATTAGGTCTTCTATAGTTGAATTTTGTAATAAATAGTCTTCAAGTGATTCTTCTGATAGTTTATTATCAATAAATACATCTTTTGATAAATCGTCATCATTTAAATAGGAAGCAATATCATAAGACGATAAATCTTCGTCATTTAAATAACTTTCAATTGATGCTGTTTCTAAAGCTTCAAAATCTATTTTTTCTGGATTATTATAAAATATATTGAAAGATAATATAATACTTGCTGCAATACCAGATATATAAGCAACTTTCTTCCAATTTAATAACGATACAACTTTAGTGTCTTTTTTAGGTTTTAATTGTTCTAAAACCTTTTCATTAAAAGTTTCAAAATAATCACTAGGCACAGAATAGCCAGTCGATTTTATGTCGCTTAATGAATTACTATTATTTAATTTTGATGCAATTTTTTCATCAAAAGTTTTAAAGTAATTATCAGGTGTTTTAAATCCTGTTGAAGTAATGTTATGTAAATTCTTGTTTTTCATTTTGTTATTTGACTAAAATTAAATCAAATGGTTTAATCTTTAGTTAAGTATTCTTCTATTTTTTTTACTGCTATATGATATGATGCTTTTAAAGCGCCTTCGCTGGTGTCTAAAATATTAGACATTTCGCTATATTTTATATCCTCAAAATACTTCATATTAAAAACTAATTGCTGTTTTTGTGGTAATGTAGCTATTGCCTGTTGCAGTTTTAACTGAATGTCATCACCTTCAAAATAAACATCAGATTTTAAATTGTTAACTGCTTTTTGTTGCAGTTCTTCACTTGAGATACTGTAGCGTTTTGAGTTTTGATTTAAATGCGTAATAGCTTCATTAGTAGCAATTCGATACATCCATGAAAATAATTTACTATCACCTTTAAAGGCATGTATATTTTTGTACACTTTTATGAATGTGTTTTGTAAAACATCGTCTGTATCGTCATGAGATTTTACAATATGTCTTATATGCCAATACAAACGCTCTTTATAAAGATTTAATAATTCTTTAAAAGCTTGTTCTTTTGTTTGTTCAGCATTTAAGCGGTTTAATAACTCAAGTTCGTTAATCACAAAATGTTTTTTATTAAGACTACTGAAGTTATAAAAAGTTTAATTAAAATATTAAAATAATTTAAAAATATATAAACAATTGAAAATCAAATAGATAAAATATATTATATCGATAAAGTGTAAAAAAATTACGATGAAATGCATTTTTTTCTTGTTTAGTATTTAAAAATGTTATATGTTTACATCACCTAACCTACTAAATATTACCAGTGTCCCCAAATCTGGTAATAAAAACGAAAAGGATGCGACTTGTGTTGCATCCTTTTCTGGTTATATCAAATAGGGTTTATATTACTCAAAACTTTGCATATCTACAAGTTTTTTGTATGTCCCATTTTTTTCTAAAAGTTCGTTGTGTTTACCTTGCTCTACAATTTCTCCTTTTTGCATAACTATAATTTCGTCGGCATTTTGAATAGTTGACAATCTATGAGCTATAACAATTGATGTTCTGTTTTTCATCATGTTTTCTAAAGCAACTTGTACTAAGCGTTCACTTTCTGTATCTAAAGCTGAGGTTGCTTCATCTAGAATCATGATAGGTGGATTTTTAAGTACAGCTCTGGCAATGCTTAAGCGTTGTTTTTGTCCTCCTGATAATTTGTTTCCAGAATCACCAATGTTGGTTTCAATTCCGTTAGGCAAATTCTTTACAAACTCCCACGCATTTGCAATTTTAAGTGCTTCGATTATTTCTTCATCTGTAGCAGATTGCTTTCCAATTTTTATATTATTTCGAATAGTATCGTTAAATAATATGGAATCTTGTGTTACCAGACCCATTAAATCACGTAATGAATGTTTGGTTAAATTCCTTATATCTTCATTGTCTATAGTAATACTGCCTTCATTTACATCATAAAAGCGAGTGACAAGATTAGCAATAGTAGATTTACCACTGCCAGATTGTCCAACAAGTGCAATACTTTTTCCTTTAGGAACTTTAATTGAAAAGTTTTTAAGTACTAAATCATCTTCATATTTAAATGAGACATTATTTAACGATATATCTGAAGTGAAGTCTGTTTTTACAATGGCGTTTGGCTTATCTTCTAAAACAGATTTAGTATCTAAAATTTCTAAAATCCTATCGGCTGCTGCATTTCCTGCTTTTACTTTATAGCTAGCTTTACTTATATCTTTTGCTGGTGTTAAAATTTGGTAAGCTAAAGCCATATAACCAATAAATGCACCTCCAGATAATGTTTGATCAACTAAAACCATATTACCTCCAAACCATAATAGAGCAGCAATAGTAACAATACCTAAAAACTCACTTGTTGGAGACGCTAAATTTTGACGATTTAGCAATACATTTGAGTAATGATAAAATCGTGATGTAGACTCGTTAAATGTATCGTTGAATTTTTTCTCAGCGTTGAATCCTTTTACAACTTTTAATCCAGATAAAGTTTCTTCTAATGTTGAAATAAATACGCCTTGTTCTTCTTGTACTTTATTAGATTGTTTTTTTAAACTCTTACCTATTCGTGATATTATTAAACCAGCAACTGGAATAAAAATAAAAACAAAAATCGTTAGTTTAACCGAAATTGTAAACATTGCTATAATAGCAAATAGAATAGTTAAAGGCTCTTTAACTATAAGCTCTAAAATGGCTAATAACGAATTTTTAACTTCATTAACATCGCCAGAAATTCTTGCAATTGTATCACCTTTACGTTTCTCAGAATAATAAGAAATAGGTAAAGTAATTACTTTGTTATAGATAGCATTTCTTAAGTCTTTTAAAACACCATTTCTTAAAAACGTGATAAAATATAAAGCTAAATAGTTAAATAAATTTTTTAAAAGGAATAAACTAATAATTAAGATAATCATATACAACAATGCGCGTTGCGAGCCATGATTTTCTGTTGTTGAGGTTATAATATAGTTTATGGAGTTTTCAACATAATCTTTTAAGTCTGTTATGCCATTATAAACAGGTTTACTTGTTACTTTTTTACCTTCACCAAAAAGTACATTAATCATTGGCATTAACGATACCATAGCTAATGTTCCAAAGAGTGCATAAAAAACATTACAAATAATGTTTAATACTGCATATCGCTTGTATGGAGCAATAAATGGCGAAAGTTTTTTAATATAATCCATTAATTGAGTTTCATATCTTTTATTATGGCATCTATTTTAGATTCCAATTTCTGTTCCGTTGTTTCAAACGCTGACACATTGTCTAGTTCTGAATTTACACTTATATAAAACTTAATCTTAGGCTCAGTTCCACTTGGTCTTAAAGCAATTTTACTACCATCTTCTGTGTAATAAATAAGTACATTAGATTTTGGAATATTAATAGCTTCTTCTGTATTGTTTATAAAGTTTTTTGCTATAGATAGTTGGTAATCTTCAATTCTAGTGACTTTAGAATTATTTATAACTGAAAGAGGATTTTTTCGAGCATCAATCATCATTTGCTTTATCTCTTGTGCACCTTCAATTCCTTTTTTTGTTAGCGAGATAAGACGCTCTTTATAAAAGCCATTATCAATATACAGTTGAATTAATTCTTTGTAAAACGAACTTCCTTTTGCTTTAGCTTGAGCAGCAATTTCGCAAGCTAAAAGGGTAGAAGTAACAGCATCTTTATCACGTACGAACTCGCCAACCATAAACCCGAAACTTTCTTCTCCACCACCAATAAAATCTAATTCAGGAAAGTCTTTAATCATTTTAGCAATCCATTTAAAGCCAGTTAAACCAACTTTACATTCCAGATTATAATTTGCGGCTAAACGTAGCATCATTGGTGTAGATACTATTGTTGAACCTATAAATTCTTTTCCTTTAAGTTTATTGTTGTTTTTCCAGTCTTTTAGTAAAAAATCAGTCATCATTACCATGGTTTGATTGCCATTTAGTAATACCAATTCATCATCTAAATTACGTACAGCAATACCTAGTCTGTCGCAATCTGGATCGGTTCCAATAACGATATCTGCATTAACTTTATTTGCTAGTTCTATAGCCATTTTTAAAGCTTCTGGTTCTTCAGGATTTGGCGACTTTACTGTTGGAAAGTTTCCATTAGGTGCTTCTTGCTCTTTTACTATATTTACATTAGTATATCCAGCTCTTTTTAATGTTTCTGGCACAGTTGTAATAGATGTACCATGAAGAGAAGTAAATACAATGTTTAAGCTTTCTTTAGCTTCTTTTGAAGTGTTAAAACTTCCGTTTTTTACAGATGCATTTATAAATACGTCATCAACTTCTTTACCTATATACTCAATTAGGTTTTCGTTTGCCTTAAACTTAATTTCCGAATAGTCTAAACTATTTATTTCGGTAATAATTTCGGCATCTTGAGGCGGAACTAATTGGCCTCCATCTTGCCAATACACTTTGTATCCATTATATTCTGGTGGATTGTGCGATGCAGTTAGTACAATTCCGCAGTGGCAATCTAAATGTTTTACTGCAAAAGATAATTCTGGAGTTGGGCGTAAATCTTCAAAAAGAAAAACTTTAATTCCGTTAGCAGAAAAAACATCTGCTACAACTTTAGCCAATTCTTTACTATTGTGTCTGCAGTCGTATGCAATTGCAACTTTTAATGGTTGATTTGCGAATACTTTATGTATATAATTGCTTAAGCCTTGTGTATTTTTACCTAAAGTATATTTGTTAATTCGGTTAGTGCCAACTCCCATAACGCCTCGCATTCCTCCAGTTCCAAACTCTAAGTCTTTATAAAAACTTTCTTGAATTTCTTCAGGATTATGTGCGATACTGTTTTTTATAAACTCTTGTGTTTCTGTATCGAAAGTTGGTGTTAACCAGGTATTTATTCGGTCTAAAATTTTAGGATCTATATAAATCATGTGCAATAAAAATATGCTGCAAAAATAAGCAATATGTTAAAAGGTGATTGTTTTAAACGCGTTAATTTGATGACTGGATATTATAAATTCAGTTCGTCTTTTATTAAATAACGTTTTTTGTCTTGTTTAGTTTGTAAAATTATTTCGCCTAGAAAGCCTGCAATAAAAAATTGAGTTCCGATAATCATGGTAGATAAAGCGATATAAAATTGAGGACGTTCTGTTATTAATCTTCCTGTAGTGTTAAAAAAAAGTTTGTCTATACCAAGGTATAACGTAAAGCCAAATCCAATAATAAACATAATTACACCTAAAGCACCAAATAAGTGCATAGGTCGTTTACCAAAACGTGAAATAAACCAAATGGTTAGTAAATCTAGAAACCCATGAATAAATCTGTCCATACCAAATTTGGTGGTGCCATATTTACGAGCTTGATGGAGTACTACTTTTTCAGTTATTTTAGTGAAGCCTGCATTTTTAGCTAAAACAGGTATGTATCTGTGCATTTCACCATTAACATCAATGTTTTTAACTACATCTTTTTTGTAGGCTTTAAGTCCGCAATTAAAATCATGAAGCTTAACACCAGAAGTTCTTCTAGCAGCCCAATTAAATAGTTTAGAAGGTAAATTTTTTGAAATAACAGAATCGTAACGTTTCTTTTTCCATCCAGAAACTAAATCGAATTTGTCATTTACAATCATATTATAAAGCTCTGGAATTTCTTCAGGATTATCTTGAAGGTCAGCATCCATAGTAATAATAACATCGCCTTGTGCTTTTTCAAAGCCAGCATGTAACGCTTGAGATTTTCCAAAGTTTTTTAAAAAGCGTATACCTTTTACATTGGCATCTTTGTTAGAAAGTTGCTCAATTATTGTCCAGGAATCATCAGTACTACCATCATCAATAAAAATGATTTCATAAGAAAAATGATTGGATTGCATAACTTTTGCAATCCAATCATATAATTCTGTAAGCGATTCTTGTTCGTTAAGTAGTGGTATGACTACTGATATATTCATGTAAATAGTTTCAAACTTTTAGTATTCAAAAATACTGAAATTATTTAAGCTGCGTTAGGATCAGATTTTTTCATTCCTAATGCTACTATTAAACCAATAACAGCAAAAACTAGTAACTGCCAAGCAATTGATTTTATTTGACTAATAATTGAAAACTGATTTTGTTCTTCCATTTTAGCAATAGCTTTATCAATTTCAGATTGAGGAGCACCAAAACTTTCCATCATTTGAGTTGAAGATTCAATAATTTTCTCTTTTAATATCTCTGAAGCTTCTGTATCAATAACATTAAATAATAGGATACTAAAAACTGTACTTAATAATACTCCAATAGCAATAGTTATAAAGTAAGATGAAAATGCTTGCTTAAAGTTTATGAATCCACTTAAAATACTCTTTGATTTTGCAGTTGAAACTATTCCAAAAGCAATAATTACTAAAAAAAGAATAATTCCAAACCACCATTTTGTCATTAAGCCTAGGTTTATGACATATGCTAATACAGTTACTAAAATTAAAAATACACCTAAGTATAGACCGTATCTTAAAGCTGAAGATTTAATTGTGTTTTCCATAATAATTGGTTTAATTAGTTTATATGATAGTTAGTAAACAAATATACTAAAACGTTACAATTTAATTCCACGAAAGTACAAATCATGTGATTTTGTTAGTGGTTAATTAACAGATTTAATAGGCAATTTTCAGGTTTATTTACACCATAATCTAATCTTTAAAAATGCTAAACAGAAATATAAAATCATAAATATCAAAAAATAAGAATAAAAACATTGCAGATTTGTAAAAATTACCTAAATTTGCACTTCCAAAAAACGAAATGATTTAAAGCTTTTAGTGATGAAAAAAGGTATACATCCAGAAAATTATAGACTTGTAGCATTTAAAGATATGTCTAACGACGACGTGTTTTTAACAAAATCTACAGCAGACACAAACGAAACTATTGAGGTTGATGGTGTTGAATATCCAGTAGTAAAAATGGAGATTTCAAGAACATCTCATCCATATTATACAGGTAAATCTAAATTAGTAGATACAGCTGGACGTATTGATAAGTTTAAAAACAAATACGCTAAATTTAAAAAATAAGTTTAGTTACAATATATTTTAAAGCCTTCAGATTTATTTTGAAGGCTTTTTTGTTTTCTACAATTACGTTACTTTTGATAATATAATAATAATCACAATAGTTATAGCATAAGCTTTTAACTTTCAACCTTTAACTTATAACTTTAAAATGAACTATATTCTTTTTGATGGTCCTTCTCGCAATAACTTATTGCCATTTACTTTTACCAGACCAGTTGCAGATATTAGAGTTGGTATTTTAACCATTAGAGAAAAATGGGAAACCTTTTTAGGTTATACAACCACAACAGTTACTGAAGAATATTTATCAGATAAATATCCGATGGTTGAGATGGATGAAAACGTGATGATTAACGCATCATATTTGCCAAATAACGAACTGGTTGAGATGGTTAAGAACCTAACCGAAAACCAAGCCATTTTTAAAGGTGAAGATGTTATTGCATTTTTTACAAAAGACGCACAAGAAGATATAGATTTTGCAGCGTTTGAAGCTATTGAGTTTAATGAAGACGTTATTAAAATTGAGCATACTTGGGATATATTTTCTAAAAACGGAATGGCTTTAGAAGAAGATTACGAGCTGCTAACAAGAGGAAGAGTTTCACAACCAATACCATCGAGTAATAATGTTATAGCAGCTCAAAACATATTTTTAGAAGAAGGTGCAAAGCTAGAGTTTACAACGCTTAATGCTAGCTCAGGACCAATTTATATTGGTAAAGATGCCGAAATAATGGAAGGTAGTATTATTCGTGGCCCTTTTGCCTTATGTGAGCATGCGACAGTGAAACTTGGAGCTAAAATTTATGGACCAACAACAGTTGGACCTCATAGTAAAGTAGGAGGAGAGGTAAATAACTCTGTGCTTTTTGGGTATTCTAACAAAGGGCATGATGGTTTTCTTGGTAATTCTGTGCTTGGCGAATGGTGTAATCTTGGTGCAGATACTAATAATTCTAACTTAAAAAATAATTATGCTGAAGTAAGACTTTGGGATTATAATACCGAAAGTTTTGCCAGAACAGGTTTGCAATTTTGTGGATTAATGATGGGAGATCATAGCAAATGCGGCATTAATACCATGTTTAACACTGGAACGGTTGTTGGTGTAAGTGCCAATATATTTGGTAGTGGTTTTCCAAGAAATTTTGTGCCAAGTTTTAGTTGGGGCGGAAATGGAGGATTTACAACCTATCTAACCAAAAAAGCTTTTGAAGTTGCTGAAGTTGTGATGTCGCGTAGACAAATTGAATTAACAGATGTTGATAAAGCTATTTTAGAACACGTTTTTGAAGAAACTAAAAAATATAGAAGAGATTAATATTAGATTTATAATATGTTAGAGATATTAATTATTTTTTTTACGGGTAAATATTTTTATAGACTTGCTGAAGATTATAATCAAAATAAATGGCTGTATGCTATTATTGGTGTTGTTACTTATTTTATTGGAGCTGTAATTGGAGGTGCTATTTTAGGCTTAATCGAAGTAGTTTTTCAAATAGGAATTGATTGGACGAATTCGTTTTTATTAACACTTATTCTTATGCCTTTTGCAGTAGGTGTTTGTTATGTACTCCACTATTTATTAAAAAGAAACTGGGATAAAAAAGGAATCATAGTTAAAGACGAGATTCAAGATATAGGAAAACCATTAGAATAATAAAATGAAGATACTTACATCTATAGCGCTATTATTAAGTATAAGTTTTGGCTTTGCTCAAAACTACACTATAAAAAATCTAGATATGAATGATGATAAAAGCCAATATGGTGTTGTTTATTATCAAGGTGATCAGGTGTATTTTACATCTTATATGTTAGATGAAAGAAATAGAGTGCGAAGAGATAAAGACAAACGTTTGATATTTACTTTATTTGAAGGACAAAAAACTGCTAGTGGCGAAATTATTAATGTGAAGCAGTTTAACAAATCTCATAAGTTTATATTTAATAGTTCAAGTGCTGCTTTTAGTCCTGATGGTAAGTATATGTATATTACCACAAACTTTGTAAGAAGAGGTAAAACCTATAAACAAGATTACAAATCGGTAAACTTACATATAGAAAGAGGTGAATATATAGAGGGCAAAGGTTGGACAAACTTCGAGCCGCTTTCATTTTGCGATCCTGATTATAATTATGGTCATCCAGCAATAAGTCCAGACGGTTCTACAATGTATTTTGTGTCTAATATACCTAGTGCTAAAGGACCAACAGATATTTTTAAAATTGCTATGCTTGGTGATGATGAATATGGTGAGATAATTAATTTAGGAGAAAAAGTAAACTCTTCACGCAAAGAAATGTTTCCTTTTGTGAGTGACGATAATGTGCTATATTTTGCTTCAGATAGAGTTGGAGGAGTTGGTGGATTAGATATTTATAAGTATGATTTAAACGGAACTTCTGAAGCTCAAATTCTACCCGAACCAATTAATAGTCGATCAGATGATTTTAGCTATATAGTTTCTAAAGATGGAAAAACAGGTTATTTTGCTTCTAGAAGACCACGAGGTAAAGGTGAAGATGATATTTACTATTTTGTAATCGAATAGTTAATTTTTCTTTACTCTTTTTAAATCTAATAAGTTAATAGGATTAATACCCAAACCGCTCACGTTTTTTCTAGTAAAGCGCAATACTTCGTCGTAAAACATTACAATTACAGGTGTTTTTTGCATTACTAAACTATCCATTTTAGAATATAACTGTTCACGTTTTTCTGTGTTTGTAATTGTATAAGCTTCTTCATACCATAAGTCGAATTGCTCATCTTTAAAATGTGTATAATTTGGTCCATTTGGTGCAAAATTCTTACTGTAGTATAACGACAAATAATTTTCAGCATCTGGATAATCGGCTACCCAACTTGCTCTAAACATATCTAGTTTACCATTAGCTTTGGCATCTTTTAATGTAGCAGCAGGTATAACATCTACTTTTACATTAAGTCCAGTTTTTTGAATTTCACGTTGTATATATTCGCAAAAGCTTAAATAATTACTTGTTGTAGTAATGGTAATCTCTGGATTTGCTATTCCTGTTTCTTTTTTAAATTGAGCCACTAAATCTTTTGCTTTTTGTGGTTGATAATCAAAACCAATTGTTTCATTATAACCAGGTAATCCTTTTGGGATAAAACCACCATTTGCAGGAATACCAACTCCATTGCGCAAATACACCATCATTTTATGTCTGTCAAAACCATAGTTTACAGCTTTTCTGATAAGTTCCGATTGTATTTCAGAAACTTTTGAATCCATATAAAACGCTAAATACTCGGTATTTAAATATGGGCCACGAATCATATTTACATCATTTGTATATAACTGACGAAGCTGTCCATCTGCAGTTAAAATTTCGTCTTTATATGATGCATCTAAACCAGAAACAAAATCGATGTTTCCTTGTGCAAATTGTAAAAATTCACTTTGTTTATCTGGTAAAAAAGTTATTGAAACTGCTTCGAGGTATGGTAATGTTTGTCCTTGATTGTCAACTTCAAAATAACTTGGATTTTTCCTAAAAACCAATTTTAAATTTTCTTCCCAACGTTTAAACTGAAAAGGTCCTGTTCCAATTGGATTTGAACGAAAATCACTTCCGTAGTGCTCAACAATTTCTTTCGGAACAACCGAACAATACTTCATGGTTAATAATCCTAAAAAGGCAGGAAAGGGTTGATTTAATTTTATCTCGAATATTGAATCATTTATGGCTTTAAAATCATCAACTTTTTGTAACACCCAACTTCCTGGAGATGCTAATTGTGTGTCGCGTAAACGGTTTAAACTATACTCAAAATCATATGCTGTTACAGTTCTGGTTGAATCTTTTCCGAATAGTTGATGTTTATGAAAATTTACATCTTTTCGAAGCGAAAAGGTGTAAACTAGTGCATCATCAGAAATTGTCCAGCTATTAGCAATACATGGTAATACCTTCATTTGGTCATCCATTTGCACCAAACCATTAAATAACTGATTTGTTGCCCAAATATCTGCGATGTCTTTTGAAAACGCAGGATCTAACGAGCCGATATTTTTGTGCTCATTATATCTAAAAACTAAATGATCGTTATTTGTTTTTGATGAGTTTCCACAGGAAAAACAAACTAATAGTATGCAAACTACTAAACTATGTATTGATATATTTATCCTTCTGCTAATGCTTTCCATTTTTTAATAATTCCTGTGTAAAAATACATAAATAGTAACCCTATTGCTAAAAGAACATAGCTTAAATAAAAGCCAATACTAGACATTAAAATGAAACAATCGTTATAACGATAATCATAACCAAAGTGATCTCTACAATAGTTTTCTTGATGTAAAGAAATAATTCCTATGATTAAAAATATGTACAACACAAATCCAGAAAGCGATATATTAAGGCAAATAGATACAATCTGCTTTTTTAAATTGGAAGCAAAAAACAATGGGATTGCTAAAATTATGGTGCCTAAAATTAAAGTAAAATACATAATAAAAAATCCAACAGAGTCACCACTTGATGGTTTAGAGGCAAATGCAAATAGCGTTGTTAGTAGCGAAACAAATATGGTAAGCACTCCTACAGTTATAATTGTAAATAATAATGATTTTAAACCAGTAACTCTAAACATAAAAATAGTTATAGCTAGAAAAAAAGATAACCATATAAAAACGTGAATAGACTCGCCAAATATATCAGCGTCTTTAATGTCTTCAATATTTTCAAATGCATGATGGAGTTTATCTGTTTCGATATAAAAATTTGAAGTATGCTCATTTACAAATTTTTCTAATTCGGTTTCTTCTTTTATAGCTAACCTATAATCTTCTCTAGGCTCATCATTAATTAAATGTTTTACTTCAAAATCTTGTGGATGATAAACTAAATTAAACCATTGCTCGCTTGACATATTATATTTAATCTTATAAATGTCTGCTATTTTTAAAAAGTCAGTTAAAATTTGCTTTATCTCTTTTGGATTATTTCTATTTAAAATCTCGTGTACATTTTTGTTACTTAACTTTGATTTATCAATGTTATCTGTATCATAGTAAAAATCGTAATTATAATCATAATTTAAATCTGATTCGTAGTTATAATCAACAGAATCGTACCCAGAAATTTCATCATTTTCTAACGAATAAAATGTACTTGAATAATTATAATAACTTGGAATAGCTGTTTTTACATATTGCGAAACATCTACAACAGTATCTCTGTAATAAAAAGTTTCAATAGAGTCTGTTCGTCTTTTATAAACATATCCATTATAAAAATTTTCATTATAAGTCTCTGATATTTTTCTCTCTTTTGTGTATAGTGAATAGTATTGATATTTTAAATCAAGAAACTCAAAATATGGCTTTTCTGTTTTTGTAAAACCATCTCTTGTTTCACAATAAAGTTCACTTAAAATGAAAGGATATTTTCTTTTGTTTAAAGTGTATTTTTCAATATTGTGTGAAAAAAATATGGCAGCGTTATTTGAAGCTTTTATTTCATTATAAACTGTAGCATCTTCATAGGTATTAGATATATAAACTTTTAACCCTAGGTTGTAAGAATAATAAAAGGTAGTCGCACAAAAAATGATTATGAAATAAAACACAAATTGAATAAAAAGCTTTAGTCTAGATACTGGGTAAAAGTTTTTAAAAGCATTGTTTTTAAACATATTAATTAACCAAATAACTATTAATAATATGGATAACATAACACTAAAAAAGACTGTTCCGTTATCAAAAAAGATATGCATTGCACCTCTTTCGTGAAGCAATTCTGGATCTGTTAAGGCAACTAACCCAAAAACAAAAAACAGTAAATGTATAGCAGCACTAATACCAAGCATCCAAACAATTTTTGTGTTCCAAACCGTTGGATGATGTTCAAGTAAATATTGATTAATTTTATGAATATATGTTTTCATTATAGTTTAGCTTTTAGGATACGAAAAAACGTCTTGTTGATTTTGAAATGTTTCTGGTATATATAACATCAATGTTATGTTTGCCAAGAGTTTCTAATACAGAAGAAAAATTTGTATTGTTAGAAAAATAAGCAACATACATACCACCATTAAAAATTAGTTTTTCTAATGATAAATGATTAAAAATTTCAATTAATTTTTCTCTTTCACATTTGCAATCAATCTCAACAATTAATTGATTTTCATCATGTTCAATTAAATTGTCTTTTTCTTTATATTTCCCTTCTTTAAGATAAATTACTTTATCAGATATTTTTTCTACTTCATATAGCTGCTGTGAGCTTAAAATTAATGCTATTGGATTGTTTAAAGAGTTGCAAATAGCCTTTAAATCTTCCAAAATAACTTGTTGAGCTAACACATCTAAATTTGCTAAAGGTTCATCTAAAAGTAATAATTCGGGTTGTCTTAAAAGTGTTCGGGCTAACTCAAAACGCATTTTGTAACCTGAAGATAATTCGCTCCATTTTAAATGTTTATAATTCCATAAACCAAAACGAGCTATCATCATTAATACTCTTGTTTCGTTTTCTTCTGGTGAAACACCATAATTAGATAAAACAAATTTTAGGTTATCCTTTAAACTGCCATACCATTTTTGGGTACGTTGTGGTATATAAACTAGTTTAGATCGTAAATCAAAACTATTACTATGTTGTTTATCAAAATTAAAATTTAATTGTCCTTCGTTATGGCTTAATTCTTTAGCTAATATTCTGAGAAGAGTAGTTTTTCCATTACCATTTTCGCCAACCAAACCATAAACTTGTCTTTTTTTAATATCTAATGAAATTGGTCCTAAAGTAAATCGATTTTGACCATAACTTTTTACAATATTTGTTGCAGTAACTATTGGAGTCTGAACATTGTATTCTTCAATGGCTATTTTTGAAATTTTGTTTAAAATGGTTGTGGCCTTTTCAACAAGTTCATTTTCCTTATCAGGAAATTGTTCTTTCCAATCTGTTAGCTCAATTACCTCTTTGTAAATAGTAAGATCTTGAGTGTCAATGGCACAATCCATAAACTTTCTGTAGCCTAAAACGGTGTCTTTGTTTTTAAAAAAAGCAAGGACTTCTTTTATTCTTTCTTCAGATTTTGACATATATGTTTTTAGTTTTTACCAATTAAACCAGTAATTGTCTTATTAGATATCGTTTATACTTTCAAACAATTGCGTAACTTTGCAGCTCCTTTTTTATTAGTGAAGTAAATATACTCATTCTTATTAAGGAACAAATTTTAATTTTTTTAAGTGGAAAATAGAAAGAAAGTAGCATTTTATACTTTAGGTTGTAAACTGAATTTTTCAGAAACATCTACCATTGCCCGAAACTTTACTGATGAAGGGTTTAATCGTGTGGAGTTTAATGAAGTGGCAGATATTTATGTGATAAATACATGCTCTGTAACCGAAAATGCTGATAAACGTTTTAAATCTATTGTAAAGCAAGCACAGAAATCTAATCCAGATGCTTTTGTGGCTGCTGTTGGTTGCTATGCACAACTTAAGCCTCAAGAATTAGCAGATGTTGATGGTGTTGATTTAATACTTGGTGCAACCGAAAAATTTAAGATTACAGATTACCTAAACGATTTGTCAAAAAACGATTTTGGTGAAGTACACTCTTGTGAAATTGAAGATGCCGATTTTTATGTAGGAAGTTATTCGATTGGCGACAGAACTCGTGCCTTTTTAAAAGTGCAAGACGGTTGCGACTATAAGTGTACTTATTGTACCATTCCATTAGCTCGTGGTATTTCTAGAAGTGATACTATGGAAGGTGTTTTAAAAAATGCTAAAGAAATTTCTGAACAAAGTATTAAAGAAATTGTGCTTACAGGAGTTAATATTGGTGACTATGGAAAAGGAGAATTTGGTAATAAACGTCATGAGCATACTTTTTTAGATTTAGTTACCGAATTAGATAAAGTTGAAGGTATTGAAAGACTTCGCATCTCATCAATAGAGCCTAATTTGCTTAAGAATGAAACTATTGATTTAGTATCTAAATCTAGAGCATTTGTGCCACATTTTCATATTCCGTTACAAAGTGGAAGTAATGATATTTTAAAGAAAATGAAACGTCGATATATGAAAGAACTTTATGTTGACAGAGTAAATAAAATTAAAGAGATAATGCCTCATGCCTGTATTGGTGTTGATGTTATTGTTGGTTTTCCAGGAGAAACTGACGAGCATTTTTTAGAAACATATAACTTTTTAACTTCATTAGATATTTCATATCTGCACGTCTTTACATATTCAGAAAGAGATAATACAGAAGCAGCAACAATGGATGGCGTTGTGCCTAAAAATGTGAGAGCAAAACGTAGTAAAATGTTACGTGGTTTATCGGCTAAATTTAGAAGACAATTTTATGAAAGCCAGCTAAAAACTACAAGAACTGTATTGTTTGAAAGTGAAAATAAAGAAGGATATATTCATGGATTTACCGAAAACTATGTAAAAGTAAAAGCACCTTGGAATCCAGAATTGGTTAATACACTTCATAAAGTTGAACTTACGCAAATTGACGAAGATGGTCTTGTAAGATTTGATTTTTTAGAAGAATTTGCAGTATAATAACAAAAAAAACCGAAGCAATTAACTTCGGTTTTTTAAATATGTTTTTTTAGTAATTATATTCTAATACCTACAGGAAGCATTTTCTTATACTTTCTATTTTTTCTTATAAATTTCGCAATTTCAGGACTCGTTGGTACAACACTGATATTACGTTCTGAAATGTTTTCAAAAACAAGTGTTAAAAAATCTGTTTCAAAGCCTTCAGTATTAATGCTTTCTGGGATAATTAACTTTGTTAAAAATATTTTTCGATCCTGCAAAGAATATTCAATAGTAGCAAGTTCATCTTCAATTTTAAGCTCAAACTGACGTAAAAAGTCATTGTCTGTTAATTCGGCAGCATCAATCATAATAATATTGTATTTAATTCAATGGTTGGTAGGGTAGAAACTATTAATTTGTATAGTTTTGTATTGCAAATTTACGAAAAAATATTACACATTTGAACTTGTTGTGTGTTAAATGCTTATGAACCAAGAAATAATACATGTTTATATGATGCCAGGAATGGCAGCAAACCCAACAATTTTTGAAAACATTAAGCTTCCTGAAGACCAATTTAAAATTCATTGGCTAGAATGGATTATTCCTAATAAAAATGAAACATTAGAGAGTTATGCTAAGCGAATGATAGAAAAAATAGAACACAATAATGTTGTGCTTCTTGGTGTTTCTTTTGGTGGTATTTTAGTACAGGAAATGAGTAAATTTATGACCTTAAAAAAGTTAATTGTAGTGTCTAGTGTTAAATCTAAACATGAGTTGCCAAGACGAATGAAAATTGCTAAATACACTAAGGCATACAAGTTGTTACCTACAAAGTTATTAAGTAATATAGATTTGCTTGCTAAATATGCGTTTGGAGAAACTGTTACTAAACGAGTAGAGCTTTACAAAAGGTATCTTTCGGTTAGTGATAAACGTTATTTAGATTGGGCAATTGAACAGGTTGTTTGTTGGGAGCAAGAAAAACTAAATCCTGATGCTATTTATATACATGGTGATAAAGATGCTATTTTTACACACTCTTGTAACGATAATTGCGTTGTAATAAAAGGAGGAACACATATAATGATAATAAATAAGTATAAATGGTTTAATGAAAATTTGCCAAAACTTATACTTAACTAATTTTGAAAGAGTTACATTAATTAATTACCTTTATAAAAAAATAAGATTATGAGCTATATAAAGAATATTTTAGCAGCAATAGGATTGATAAGTCTGTCAGGACTATTCATATTTGCAGTTCAAAAAGCACCATCGGATGATGCAGTTGTTAAGGAAAAGAAACTGATAAACGATTATAATGTTTATGCGCTTTCTGTGCCAGATGAGTTAGATTTTGCAGGCGAAAAAATGCCGCTTAACGATCCAGATGTTTATGAACGAATGGATAAAGAGCTATTGGTAAATACATATTGGCAATCAAATGGGCTTTTGATGTTTAAACGTGCCAGAAAGTATTTTCCTGTTATAGAGCCAATTCTAAAAAAACATGGAATACCAGACGATTTTAAATACTTATCAGTAATTGAAAGTGGTCTTACAAATGCAGTTTCTCCAGCAGGAGCTAAAGGGTTTTGGCAAATTATGCCAGCAACAGCTAGAGAAAACGGACTAGAAGTCAATGATAATGTTGATGAGCGTTATCACTTAGAAAAAGCAACAGAAGTAGCTTGTAAATACCTATTAAAATCTAAAGAAAATTTAGGATCATGGACACTTGCAGCCGCAGCATATAATGCTGGTAATGCAGGTATTGGTAACCGATTAAAAGATCAAGATGTGAAAAGCTATTATGATTTACTTTTAGGAGAAGAAACTGGGAGATATATGTTTAGAATAGTTGCCCTTAAAGAAATTTTAAACAATCCTAAAAAGTACGGTTTCAATTTTAACGAGAGTGACTTATATACAGAAATACCAACAGAGGAAGTGATTGTTGATGTTCCAGTTAAAGATTTTACAGCTTTTGCAAAAGAGTATGGTATAAACTATAAAATTCTGAAAATTCATAATCCTTGGTTACGTGAAGCTCATTTAAATAATAGTTCTAGAAAAAAATATAGCATTAATATTCCAAAAAAAGGATATTACAAATAAAGATTAACTGAAAAATAAAAGAAAAGCACTAATTAATTAGTGCTTTTTTATTTTATCTATTTCGAAGAGATTAACGTCTACGTCCTTGTCTTGCTCCACCATAATGCTGATTAGGTATTTGGGTTTTTTTCATGCTATCTTTCATCATTTTTATTTGATCAGTTAGCATGCCTCTTTTATCTAATTTTTGAGCTTCGTTCATTAATATTTTGGCTTCTTGTGGACGACGCTTACTAAAAGCAATTCCAGCTAAATTCAATTTTGCCATTGCCATATCGTGGTCCATAGTTAAACCTAAACTCACAGCATTTTTAAAATATTTCTCAGCTTCATTCATATTTGTTTGAGATACCATAATGCCATGTAAGAAATTATAGTAACCTTCTTGCTTTTTTACTAAAGCACTTGATGGATTTTTAATTTTATTAAGCCACTTTGTAGCACCTTCAAAATCTTGTTTACGAAGTTTTAAAAAGGCAAGTAGAATAAATTCATTCTTAAAATATAGAAAAACGAATATTAATGATAATAAAATAAGCATTATGCCATTTCCAATAAACCCTTCAGTAAATTGATAAACTGCATAAGCAATAATTAAAAAGGCAATAAATAATTTTATGTTTTTGTTATACATAACTATTGAATAATTTTATAAGTAATTGTTGATTTTATTGTTGTTGGTATTGTAATTTCTTGAGTAGTATAAACTGTATTACCAGTATTTTCGCCTGTAACTATTAGCTCTGTAAATAAACCAGTTTTAGAGTTTCCTGTTACAGTAGTTGATTGTGTCCCATTTAATGTCATAGATATAGTTTCATCTATACTATTCATAGTAGTAGCTGCAACTCCAGAAAGTTTAAAATTGTTTTTGGTTATTTCTGATAATGTCCAAGTAGTTTCAGCACTCATATCACCTTGGTAACTGTTTTTCCATTTGCTGTTCACCTTTACCTTATCTGTTGAAAACAAATAAGTCATTTGCTCAAAGCTGTTAGAAAGCGCCTCGCTACCAAATTGCTTTTCTAACTGCGATTTTGAAGCTTCTATTATTTCTGGTTCAGTAATATCGACAGCTTTAAACATAGACTCAATTAATAAATCTCCTCCAGTTACAGATTTAATTTTGCCATCTCTTCCCATAACAATTGTAATAGGAACGTTTAATATGCCTTTAAACATCATCGAGGTAATATCAGAATCGTCATCTGATGCCGAGTCTACATTAGATAACTCTCCTAAAGTAGGCGAGCTCATTAACATTTTCAGACTTTTAAATTCCATTATCAAAGTAAAAGTCTCTTTGTCTGCCTTTACAACTTCAAAACTCATTGTTCCAGATAAATCATTATTAATTTCTTGAATCATGCCACTAATGTCCTGTGTAATATGCTGAGTAGCTTGCTGATTAATGGTAAACTTATCACCAATCGAAAAGTTATACTGTAATAAAGTTTGTCCTGTTAATTGAGCAACAAATAATATCGCAAATACTAGTGTGAATTTCTTCATTTTACTTAGTTGTTTATCTAACCACAAAGAAACTAATTTTTTTTTACGTTTAGCTTATAAATTTTATATTTCAGAAGCTAGGAATATTCAAAAATTGAGTTTTTTAAAGACGTTTTTTTTTGAAATGAAAATTTCATATAAATATTTTTAAAATTAGGTTTGTGTAAGTAAAAAGTCTTTGTATATTTGCACGCAGTTTTGAAAATGGTCAAAACTATAGTTTAGATTATAAAGAAGATTTTTAAAGATACAAGACAATGAGCAAAAGAACGTTTCAACCATCAAAGAGAAAGAGAAGAAACAAACACGGTTTTAGAGAAAGAATGGCTACTGTTAATGGTAGAAAAGTCCTTGCACGTAGAAGAGCTAAAGGAAGAAAGAAACTGTCTGTATCTTCAGAATCAAGACATAAAAAATAATGATTAACAATTGTTAATATTTAAAGGTGTTACTTAGGTGTAGCACCTTTTTTTGTACCTATTTCATAACTATTTTTGCAGATATAAATACAACACAATGCCAAAAAACAAAACTATTAATTCCGTACTTATTATTGGATCAGGTCCTATTATTATTGGTCAAGCTTGTGAGTTTGATTATTCTGGAACTCAAGCTTTACGTTCTTTACGAGAAGACGGAATTGAAACCATCTTAATCAATTCTAATCCTGCAACAATCATGACAGACCCAACAATGGCTGATCATGTTTATTTGTTGCCACTAACTACAAAATCTATTATCCAAGTTCTTAAGGAGCATCCACAAATAGATGCAGTTTTACCAACAATGGGAGGGCAAACTGCACTTAATTTATGTATACAGGCTGATGAAAAAGGAATTTGGAAAGACTTCGGTATAAAGCTTATTGGTGTTGATATTGATGCAATTAATATTACTGAAGATAGAGAGAAATTTAGAGAATTAATGCTTAAAATAGGTGTTGGTATGGCGCCTCAAGCTACTGCTAATTCATATCTTAAAGGAAAAGAAATTGCACAAGAGTTTGGTTTTCCTTTAGTAATTAGAGCCTCATACACTTTGGGAGGTGAAGGAGCTTCTTTTGTACATACTGAAGACCAATTTGATGAGTTACTAACTCGTGGATTAGAAGTGTCTCCAATTCATGAGGTAATGATAGATAAGGCGTTAATTGGATGGAAAGAATATGAGTTAGAGTTACTTAGAGATAAAAATGATAATGTTGTAATCATTTGTACTATTGAAAATATGGATCCAATGGGAATCCATACAGGAGATTCTATTACAGTGGCTCCAGCAATGACCTTGTCTGACACAACATACCAACGTATGCGAGATATGGCAATACACATGATGCGTAGTATTGGTGATTTTGCAGGAGGTTGTAATGTGCAATTTGCAGTAAGTCCTGATGAAAATGAAGAGATTATTGCTATCGAGATTAATCCTCGTGTTTCGCGTTCTTCTGCCTTAGCAAGTAAAGCAACAGGTTATCCAATTGCTAAAATTGCTGCAAAGCTTGCAATTGGTTATAATTTAGATGAGTTGAGCAATCAAATTACAAAATCTACATCAGCATTATTTGAACCAACTTTAGACTATGTTGTTGTAAAAATACCACGTTGGAATTTTGATAAGTTTGAAGGCTCAGACAGAACTTTAGGGCTTCAAATGAAAGCTGTTGGTGAAGTTATGGCTATTGGTCGTTCGTTCCAAGAAGCACTCCATAAAGCAACTCAATCATTAGAAATAAAACGTAATGGATTAGGTGCAGATGGTAAAGGTTATAAAAACTATGATCAAATTATAGAAAAACTAACTTTTGCAAGTTGGGATAGAGTATTTGTTATTTATGATGCTATTCAAATGGGAATTCCGTTGAGTCGTATTCATGAAATTACTAAAATTGATATGTGGTTCTTAAAACAATATGAAGAACTATATCACTTAGAAAAAGAAATATCTAAGTTTACTATTGATACTATTGAACGCGATTTAATGCTTGAAGCCAAACAAAAAGGCTATGGTGACAGACAAATTGCACACATGCTTAAATGTCTTGAAAGTCAAGTGTATAAAAAACGAGACGAGCTAAAAATTAAGCGTGTCTACAAATTAGTTGATACTTGTGCTGCCGAGTTTAAAGCTCAAACACCATATTATTATTCAACATTCGAAAATGAAGTTGAAACTCCAGAAGGTAAGCTTGAGTCAATTAATGAAAGTGTAGTTACAGATAAAAAGAAAGTTATTGTTTTAGGTTCTGGACCTAATAGAATAGGGCAAGGAATTGAGTTTGATTATTGCTGTGTTCATGGTGTATTAGCTGCTTCTGAATGTGGTTATGAAACCATCATGATTAACTGTAACCCTGAAACGGTTTCAACCGATTTTGATATTGCTGATAAGTTATATTTCGAACCAGTATTCTGGGAACATATTTATGATATTATTCGTCATGAAAAACCTGAAGGAGTCATAGTACAATTAGGAGGACAAACAGCTTTAAAACTTGCTGAAAAACTTGATAGATACGGAATTAAAATTATTGGAACAACATACAAATCTCTAGATTTAGCTGAAGATAGAGGAAGTTTTTCAAAGCTACTACAAGAAAATAACATTCCATATCCAGAGTTTGATGTTGCAACAACAGCAGACGAAGCCTTAGCAATAGCTGATGTGTTAGATTTTCCAATTTTGGTTCGTCCATCGTACGTTCTTGGAGGACAAGGAATGAAAATTGTTATTAATAAAAAAGAACTGGAAGAGCATGTAGTAGATTTACTTCGTACGATGCCAGATAATAAATTATTGTTAGACCATTATTTAGATGGAGCAATAGAAGCTGAAGCTGATGCTATTTGTGATGGAGAGAATGTTTACATTATTGGTATTATGGAACATATTGAGCCTTGTGGAATTCATTCAGGAGATAGTAATGCAACATTGCCTCCTTTTAACTTAGGTGAATTTGTAATGCAACAAATTAAAGATCATACCAAAAAAATTGCTTTAGCATTAAATACAGTTGGATTAATTAACATTCAGTTTGCAATAAAAGATGATATGGTTTACATTATTGAGGCTAACCCAAGAGCTTCACGTACTGTACCATTTATAGCAAAAGCTTATAAAGAGCCTTATGTTAACTATGCAACTAAAGTAATGTTAGGAGAGAAAAAAGTAACTGACTTTAATTTTAACCCACAATTGGAAGGTTATGCAATTAAGCAACCAGTGTTTTCTTTCAATAAATTCCCTAATGTAAACAAAAAGCTTGGTCCAGAAATGAAGAGTACAGGCGAAAGCATTTTATTTATAGATAGTTTAAAAGATGATGAATTTTACAACTTATATTCTAGACGTAAAATGTATTTAAGTAAATAAATGTTTTTTGTTGGATTGATTATTATAATTGGTTTATAATTAATATTTTAGCTTTAAATTTAATAGTCCCCAAAAAAAAATATTATATGAAAATAAAATTACTATTATTCTCTTTTTTGTTTACATCTTATTATTGTGTAGGTCAGGTAGTAGCTGGTCACTTAGATAATTTTGAAGATGGAACAGTGCAAGGGTGGAATATTGATTTATTTGGAGCTGGAGCACCTAATCCACCAATCAACATAAATACTGGTGGACCTGCTGGTGTTGATGATAATTTTTTGCAATATACTACTACTGGTAATCCTGGTGGACCTGGAAGCAAGATGATTGTTTTTCAATTTGATTCTAATTGGATGGGAAATTATACGTCTCAAAGCATAGTAGCTATTAAATTAGATGTAAAAGCAGAAGCTTCAAATATTAACCTTCGTGTTGCGTTTAATGGCGATGGAGGTGAAATGTGTACTACAAATGCTATAGTTATACCAGCTGGATCTGGTTGGAATTCAGTTACAATACCGATTACATCTTCTGACTTTACTTTGGTTGATGGAGGATCTAATGTATCTGCTACATTAGCCAATGTTACAGAAATGAGAATTTTAAGTAGCCCAACACCAGCTTGGAGAGGTCAAGCTTTTCCTGGTGTACCAACTACTATGGGATTAGATAATATAACTGCATCAACAACTTTAGGAGTAAATGAAGTAGCACAATTAAAGGATTTTAAAATATCTCCTAACCCTTCAAAGAGTAAACTTAATTTAATCCTTCCAGCTTCTGATAATGCTTTTAAACTTGATGTTTTTGATGTGTTAGGAAAAAAAATATTATCTAAAGAGGTAAGTAAACTGTCTTCTTCAATAGATGTATCAAAATGGAATAATGGCGTTTATTTGGTTAGAATAACTTCCGAAAATGGAACACAAACTAAACGTTTTGTGAAACAATAAATTCTTATAAATTTTATAAAGAGGCATCTAATTTAAAATTGGATGCCTTTTTTATTTGCAATTTATGACAAGTTTTTGCTAAAAAATGCGTAAATTTAGTTAGTAATTTGATTATAAATCAATTATTTAACCTACACATTATGAAAAAAAACTACAATCTTTTATTCTCATTATCGCTATTTTTTGTGATGTTTTTGCAAATGCAAACTACAGCACAAGTAAGAATAGTAGAAGTCGATCCTGCTACCGAAAGAGTTAAGCTTCATAACTATGGTGGCTCTACAGTTAATATTTCTTCATACTGGTTTTGTACATTATTTGCATATGGTCAATTAAATGGGATGACTGTTTTAAGTGGCTCATTAAATTTAGCTGCTGGTTCTGATGTTGAAGTCACTAGTAGTGTTGCTTTGAATAATTCTGCTGCAGATTTAGGACTTTATAGTACACCAAGTTTTGCTTCTTCTACCGCTATGCAAGATTTTACCCAATGGGGAAGTGGTGGAAACGGAAGAGAAAATGTTGCTGTCAATAAAGGAATTTGGACAGCAGGAACTTTCATAAATTTGCCAGCACCTTATGAATACACTGGTGATGGAGCTCAAAACGGAGTAAGTTTTTGGGATACGTTATTAGGTATTGATGATTTTTCTGTTAATCAGTTCAGGATTTTACAAAACCCATCTAGTTCAAAACTTATGCTAAGTTTACCTAGAATATCTGGTAGTATAACATTAGATGTTTTTGATGTGTTAGGAAAGAAAATATTAACTAAAGAAGTGAGTAGTATTTCTTCAACCATAGATGTTACTAAATGGAATAATGGTGTTTATTTAGTGCGTTTAACAGCAGATAATGCTACCCAAACTAAACGTTTTGTGAAACAATAATTAAAACAATTTTAGATATATAAAAAACCATCATTTTTGATGGTTTTTTTATTTTAAGTAAGCATAAAGTATTCCTACAAAAATTGCTATCCCAAAGCTTATTAATGTGCCAATAAGTATATACTCTGTTAATTTTCTGTGCTTAGATTCTTTTAAGTCGCCAAATCTAAAAACAGACTTTGCAGTAATTAAAAAACCAACAGCTTCCCAATGATTTAAAATTACAAAAACGAATACTAAAATGCGCTCAAGTATGCCTATATACATTCCAGCATCTTTAAGAGATTCGTTACCTTGAGTTAATTTGGCAATATTCCATTTACTGAAAATAGTTTTCATTATAATGGAAACAGGTTGAGTTAAAAAAAGTATACAAAGAAACAGTAATAATGTTTGTTTTGTTATTATTGTTTCAACGTTAAAGTTATTTTCTATAAGTAGAGTATAGGCTATAAAAATTGATACAACATGTAATACTTGATCTGCAAAAAACCATAATCGTTTGGTTTTTTTGTTTTGAAAAAAGAGCTTAGCAACATCAATTATGAAATGAGAAACACTAATTGCAACAATTAATGGCCACAATGTAACATCCCAAGTTAGAATAAATAACAAAGCAATGTGTATTGCTATATGAATATATAATTTTAGTGACTTTAATTTTTTAGCTTCTTTTTCTTTTACCCATTTTTTTGGTTGCAGAAAGAAATCTCCTATTATGTGCGCTAAAAATAGCTTTAGTAGTATTATCATGGTAATAAAGTTTCAATTTTTTGCTTGTACATTTCGTTTAACTCCAAAATCTCATCTAAACTAGCACGTTTAATGCGTTTACTTATAGCATCTTGATTTGTTCCTATAAGTTTAGCTAAATCTTTTTGAAACTTGTTTGGGTGTTCAAGTGATAGTTTTACAATCTCTGCTGAATTTGTGGTCCAATTGTCAATGCTTAACAGAGCAAGCTTAAAGTACAAGTTAAGCTCGTTATTAATAGTTTCATTTTTAGTTTTAATTTTTAGATTTAGTTTTTCTTTTTTTAACGACTCTATAGTTTCGCCAGAAAAACGAAATGCTTCACCATTAGATTCGGTTACTTTTTTACCTTTAAACGATTTATCTCCTATGCCAATTGCCATTCTCACATCTAACCCTTTAATCATTTTTATATTGGCTTTAATGTAAAGAGCTGCTTCAAAACTTTTATGGATATCTTTTATTTCAATTTGAAAACTATCTCCTCTATAAATTTCCCAATACGAATCATCTGTACTTAAGGTTTTTAAAGCATCTTTTAAGCTGCTAATCCATTCGGAATTTTCAGCATCTCTCGATTTTATTATATCTCCTGTTATTACACTTGTTATCATAATATATGTATTCCATATTTAAGGAATAATCAAATATATGCCTTTTTTAAGGAATAAACAAATATATTCCGTTATTAAGGAATTAAATGAAAGAATATAAGTTAATCTTCATCAATCTTAGCTCTCTTTACAATGGCTTCTGGAAGCGATTTTTTAGCTTTTGCGCCTAATTTTTTTAGCTTTTGCACACTTGTAATAAGGTTTCCTTTACCTTCAACTAACTTATTCATAGCAGAAGAATAATCTTTTTTAGCATCATCAATCTTTTTGCCAACGCCAGTTAAATCACACACTAAACCTTCAAACTTATCATAAAGAGCACCTGCTTGTCTAGCAATTTCAATAGCATTTTGTTGTTGTTTTTCGTTGTTCCACATCGTGTCAATAGTACGAAGTGTAGCAAGTAGAGTAGAAGGTGTAACGATAACAATGTTTTTCTCGAAAGCTTTATTATATAATGAATTATCATCGTTTATAGCAATGGCAAAAGCGGGTTCTATTGGAATAAACATCAAAACAAAATCTGGAGATTGAATATCATACAAATCCTCATATTTTTTTTCAGAAAGTTGATCAACGTGCTTTCTTATGGAATTCACATGCGCTTTTAAAAACTGAGGTCTATCATCATCGTCTGCATTAACATAGCGTTCGTAATCGGTAAGCGACACTTTACTGTCTATAACCATTCGTTTGTTATCAGGAAGATGCAATACAACATCAGGTAGCACACGTGAGCCTTCAGCAGTAGTGAAACTTTGCTGAACAAAATACTCTCTATCTTTTTCCAATCCAGATTTTTCAAGAACACGTTCTAAAACCAATTCGCCCCAATTACCTTGCATTTTACTGTCGCCTTTTAAAGCTCTGGTTAGGTTTGTAGCTTCTTTTGTCATTTGTTGGTTCAAGTCTTTTAAGCCTAAAAGTTGTTCTTTTAAAGCACTATGCATTGAGATGCTTTCCTTTTGAGTGTCTTCAACTTTTTTCTCAAAAACTTGTATTTTTTCTTGAAGAGGATTTAATATGCTTTTAATATTTTCTTTATTCTGAAGTGTAAATTTTTCAGATTTTTCATCTAAAATTTTACTTGCCATTAACTCAAAATCCTTACGAAGTTGTTCTTGCTGTTTTGCAAGTTCTTCATCACGTTTTAAATTATGAATTTGTAGGTTTTCGTATTCTGTATTTTTTCTGGTTAATTCAGAATTTAAAAATTCTTTTTCACGACGTATTTCTTCACGCTCACTTTCAATTTTGCTTAAATTTTGTTTAAGTTCTTCTATAGTTAAACCTAATTGGTTTTGACGCTCTTGTAAAGTGCTTTGTTCACTTTTGCTTTTCAACTTAGTGATTGTCATGCCAATATAAGCACCAATTCCACCAGAGATAAGAATTGCTATAATGAGAATTATGTTGTCGTTCATGAAATGAAATTGAATTTTACCAAAGATAATTATTTTTTAACTCTAAAGCTTCCAGTGTTTTCATCAAAAGCAATTAAATCTTTTGGAAATAAGGTATTGAAAGTTCCTTTGCTAATCAAATTGCAAGGCGTATCTGAAACCACATTGTTAGCAGTTATTACAATCATTTTATCACATAATTGTATGGCTAAATCTATCTCATGAGAAGAAAACAAAATAGTTTTGTTGGTCTCTTTTGCTAGTTTTTGAAGCAGTTTTAAAATGTAGGCTTTATGATACATGTCTAGATGTGTTGTTGGCTCATCAAGTATAATCAAGTCTGTATCTTGTGCTAAAGCACGAGCAATCATCACTTTTTGTAATTGACCATCACTAAGTTCAAAACATCTTTTATGCTTTAAAGCTTCAATATTTGTCTGCTGTAATGATCGATTTATGATAGTAATATCATTATCACTTAAATTACCAACCCAATTGGTGTATGGTTGTCTTCCTAAAGCAACTAATTCAAAAACTGATAAATTTTTTGATGCAATTTGCTCAGTTAACACCAGACTCATAGCTTTAGCTAAATCTTCTGGCTGAAATTCTGAAAGCAATTTATTATTGATACAAATATTTCCACTTAAAGAATTTTGAACATTGGTAAGCGTTCTTAATAAAGTAGATTTACCAATGCCATTAGCTCCAACTAATCCTATAAATTCACCTTTATGTAGCTCGATATTGATGTTGTCAGCAATAACAGTTTCAGCCTTCTTAGTTTTGTAACCAATGGAAAGGTCTTCGGTTTTTAAAACGATATGTAGAGTTTCATTATTCATTTAAAACATCATTTTACGTTTTCTTACTAATAACCAAATTACTACTGGAGCTCCAATTAATGACGTTATTGCATTTATTGGTAAAGTATAATCGCTTGTTGGTACTTGTGCTATGCTATCGCAAATAAGCATTACTATGGCTCCAAACAAAAACACAGCTGGTAGCAATATTTTATGGTTTGAGGTATTAAAAATTTGCCTTGTCATATGCGGAATTGCTAATCCAATAAAGGCAATTGGTCCAGCAAATGCAGTAATAGTTCCTGCTAACAGGCTAGTTGCAATAATAATTATAAGTCTACTTTGCTTAATATTTAATCCTAAGCTTTTGGCGTAGTTTTCGCCAAGAAGTAATGTGTTTAAACCTTTAATTGATACAATACTTAGAATAATTCCGATACAATAAATTAAGAAGAAGATAAACAACTCATACCATGATAAATTACCCAAACTTCCAAAGCCCCAAAATATGTATTGTTGTAATTGTTCAGCAGAACTAAAATAAGAAAGAACACTCACTATTGCAGCAGTTATGCTTCCAAACATTAAACCTATAATAAGTATTGCCATGGTGTCTCTTACTTTTGCCGAAACTATTAAAACGGTAAGCAACACCAAGAAACTGCCTAAGCTTGCAGCAATTACAATACTCCATTTTGAGATTAGTATTGTGGCAAAAAATCCACCAAAAATTGATGCTCCCATAATTATTAAAGCGACACCTAAACTAGCTCCAGAAGTAATGCCAAGAACAAATGGACCTGCTAACGGATTTCTAAAAAGTGTTTGCATTAGTAATCCTGAAATTCCTAAACCAGAACCAACTAAAATGGCTGTAAAAGCTTTTGGTAGTCTGTAATTTTGAATGATATATTGCCAAGATTCATTGTCTGCAGTACCTAATAAACTATTAAAAATCGATTTTAATGGAATAGAAACTGAACCCAAACTAATATTGATTATAAAGCAAATTATTAGGATTAAAGCTAATACTAAAAAAGGGATTTTATATGTTTTACTAGTTTGCAATTATTCTAAAGGTTTAAAAAAGTATGGCTTGTAATCTTTAAGTAATTCTGGATGGCAAATTTTAATTAGATCTTTTAATACTAAGTCTGGTCGTGTTGTTCCTAATTCGTAATATAAAACACCTCCAGTTGCTCCAGTTGTATTTACAAACGTATAAATACTTTTGTTTTTAAAAGCATCAAATTTTGTGTAATGCTGATTTGCCTTTTCTAGTGCCTCAAACGAACTATAATATGATGGACTTAACCATAAATCGGCCTTTTTTGCTTTTTCAAAAACAGACTCAAAACTTAAAGCTAAACTTCCACTTCCAGTAGTTTTACTATAAAGATAATTAACATTAGCATCTTTTAATAATTGTGCTTCAGGGCTTGTTCCATTTGGTAAATACCAAACATCTTTGTGCATTGCACCACTTAAAACTGAGGGCTTTGTTGTTACTTTTGATGCTAGCGCTTTTGCATCTTGATAATCTTTCTCTATTCGATTAAAAATAGAATCTGCTTCGGCTACTTTATTAAAAAGCACACCAAAAAATTTTATCCATTCAGCTTTTGCTAAAGGTGAATCTTCAACCCAATCCCCATTATAAATTACAGGAATACCTGATTTTTTAATGGTTTCAAACGTTTTGTTGTTACCATCAATACCAAAACCAACAACTAAATTGGGATTTAATTCTAGTAAAACCTCAGTGTTTATGCCTTCATTTTCACCAAGTTCTCTTATTTTTTTAGTGTCTATTAAACCTCTTACTTTTTCTGAAGACACATAATCAGTTCCTGGAAAACCTACTAAGGTCTGTTCTACACCTAAAAGTTCTAAAGCAGGAATATGTGTGGTTGATGTAACTACTATTTTTTCAATAGGAATTGTAATAATAGCATCATAGTCATCTTTATTAAAAGTGCTAACCATTGCTTGCTCTTTGGTAAGCAATAAATACGTGTATGTTTTTTCAGATTTTGGCCACGGACTGTTGATTTTTAGTATTTTATATTGACCATAATCTACAACCGAAAACCCTTTTGCATACTTAAGAATTAACTCAGAACGGTCAAGAGATGGTAATGTTCTATTTATTTTTTTATCGTTTTTACAACCAACAAATCCAATAATTAAAACAAGTAAAAACAGTTTTTTCAAAATGAAATTATTTTTTTTCAAAAGTAAGATTATTTAAAGTTTTTAATGAACCCTTAAACAAAATGTTTACTTTCGCAGCGAATTTTGGTTCTATTCAGTTTTTCTGAATGGATTAAAAGGGAATCTGGTGCGATTTTTATCAAGTCCAGAACTGTTCCCGCAACTGTAAGCTACAAAGCTTCATGTTATACTTCTAGTCACTGGAAAAATTTCTGGGAAGACCAACATGAAGACGCAAGTCAGGAGACCTGCCATTTTCAAAACAAATAAGTCAAACTTTCGGGATAAAAGTTTACGTATGATATATCCATACGATTCTCGAGTAATTAAATTTTAAAATGAACAAAAACACTTTTGTTTTAGGTATGCTTTGTAGTATATCAATGTTAGGTTTTGCACAACAGCAAAAAGATTCTACCACAGTGGAACAATTAGATGAAGTAGTTATTACAGATTCTAAATTTAATTTAAAACGTGAAAACTCAGGTAAGGTTATTACCAAAATCACTCAAAAAGAACTTCAACATTTACAAGGAAAAACAGTAGCTGAAATTATTAACGCAACTGCTGGAATTGAAATTAATGGGACAAAAAGTAATGCAGGACAAAACCTTAGTTATTTTATTCGAGGAGGACGAAACAGACAAGTTTTAGTACTAATTGATGGCATTGCTGTTACTGACGCTTCACAAATAGCTAATGATTACGATTTGCGTTTGCTTAATGCAGATCAGATTGAAAGTATTGAGATTTTAAAAGGCGCATCGAGTACTCTTTATGGCTCTGGAGCAGCTACAGTTGTAATTAACATTAAGTTGAAAGAAGCATCTAAAAATAAGGTGTCTGCTAATTTTAGAAGTGTTTTAGGAACTAATCAATCTGTTAATGACGATAACTATGCTATTGAGGATTTTAAAAATAGTGTTTCAGTAAACGGAACCTTAAATAATTTTAATTATCTAGCAAGTTTTGGTAATCAATATACTAATGGTTTATCTGCAATTTCTAACGGAACTGAATCTGATGCATTTAATGCTATTAATGGAAACTTAAAATTGGGTTATCAATTTTCAAATGCATTTAAGCTTAATGTTTATGGAAGTTTTGATAAATACAAAGCCGAATTTGATGATGCTTTTTCTGGGATTGATACAGATGATTTATCAACTTCAAAACAATATAGAGTTGGTGTTTCACCAGAATATACATACAAAAATGGAAGCGTTACTTTAAACGCAGCTTACAACACTATTGAGCGTAATATATACTCTAGTTATCCAGCACAATTTAATGCAGATAGTTATGCGGCAGATGTATTTATTCGTTATAATTTTAATGATAAATTTTATACAGTTATTGGTGTAAATGCTCAAGAAAACAAAATGGAGAGTTTCTCAATTCCTTTTGGTAGTACAGATTTTGAACAGAGTATAAATCCTGATGCTGCTCAATTTACAATTATAGATCCTTACGCTAATGTGGTTTATGTTTCAGATTTTGGTCTAAATGTTAATGCTGGAACACGTTTAAATAATCATAGTGAATATGGTTCGCATGTTGTTTATAGTGTAAATCCTTCGTTTAAAAAAGAAACAAATTTTGGTTACTTAAAAGGATTAGCTAGCTATAGTACAGCTTACATCACACCTTCATTGTATCAATTATTTGAGCCAACTTATGGTAATGCAGATTTAAAACCTGAAGAAAATTCAACTATTGAAATAGGAGCAGAGTTAAATATTAAGGATAAAGCAACAGTAAGTCTTGTTTACTTTACTAGAGATGAGAAAAACTTTATCGATTTTGTTGATTTAGGAGGTTTTGTATTTCAATATAATAATGTAGATGAGTCGTTTACTGCTAGTGGAATTGAATTTACAGCAAACTATAAATTTACTAAAAGCTTAGTGCTAAATGCTAATGCGACATATACTAAAGTTGAAGATGATTTAAGTTTACGTATTCCAGAACTTAAAGCCAATGCAAGATTAGATTATCAATTGTGTGATAAAACGTTTATGAGTGTGTCGTATCAATTTAATGACGACAGAACAGATGCTGTTTATAATAGTACAACTTTTATGAATGATGAAATAACCATGAAAAGCTATAGCCTTTTAGACTTTTATGTAAGTCATAAAATTGCAAAAAATAAAGTCACACTTTTTGCAAATGTGACTAATCTATTAAACGAAGAGTATGTTGAGCTTTTTGGGTATTCTACCAAAGGCAGAAATATAAATGTAGGATTTAATCTAAGTTTATAAAACAAAAAAGCCACTCAATTGAGTGGCTTTTTTTATTGGTTTTTTTAATTCTTCTTAATAAAAGGCAAAGGTTTGTCACTATACATTTCTTTAGCAAAAGGAATAAAGTCGTTACTGTCTTTAACTTCTTCTAATCCATCACTAGTATAATTTAAACGACCTGTACCTTCAATATGTCCTATAGCAGCAGCTAATAATGGCTCACTTGGATTACCAAGCACACCTAAGTTTCCATAATTTTCAGCTATTTCTATATCTGGAGACAAACCATTAAAATAATCAGTCACATCATTTGCATTTAAAGATTTGAAAACTAAAGGCTGAATAGCATAAGTATGATTCGGATTTGCATTTTGTCTGCCAAAGTTTGGCGAGTCATATAAAGTTACAGAAGCTTGATATTTTCCTGTTGTAGTTTTTCCAACTTGTATAACATTAATATATGGATCTAGCCCATTAATAATAAGCTCACTAGCTGAAGCAGAAGCTTTTGTAGTTAATACATAAACTCTACTTAAATTTACATGATTTATATTTTGCTGAAACGTTACTGCGCCACTACTATTTGTTTTAATCATCTGGTTTACAAAAGGATTTAATAATAAATTTGGGTCGTCAGCAATAATTTGAGCTTGTATTTCACTATTCCATTGTTCTTTTACAAATGTACTTCCAGTAAACTGTCCAGTAATCATAGATGCTAGCCAAGTTGCAGTTCTAACAGATCCTCCAGGATTATAACGTAAGTCTAATATTAAATCGGTAATTCCTGCAGCTTGAAATTCGCCAAAAACAGAATTTAAAGCAGAATCAAAAGTATTTGTTCCTGTAAACCCATTATACATTAAATAGCCAACGTTATTGCCTTCAACTTGTAAAATAGAATGTGTTAATATTGGGTTTTCAGTATAATCAGCTTTAGTTAATGAAATACTTCCGCTTCCTGGTGTAACACTATCATCAGATGTTTCTGGAGTTCCATTATTATTATAAGTTGCTAGGTTTATAGTGTAATTATTAGCATTTAAAAGTCCAAGATTATTATCTGTAGGTGAGTTATAGTATAATGATTCGCCATTTACAGCATAAAAAATATCACCTCTTTGCACACCTTGCGACTGTGCACTTGTATTAGGTAATACATAACGAACATAACCAAAAATCGCATTATTTCCGTTTGGAACATAAACTAAGCCATATTCCATGCCATTGCTTTTGGTAACTCCGCTAAACAATTGCTCTAATGCAATATAATCATCTGTAATCCAGCTAAACCTATCTATAGTTGAACGCTGATATACCACACTTTCAAATAACTCCTCAGGACTAGAGAAGCTATTTAAATAGTCACCATATTCGTCATTAGTAGCAAAACGGTCGTTAGCTAAATCTGGTATTTCTTCTTTATAAAGATAAGCAGCATTCATGCCTTTCCATACAAAATCACTTATTTCACTGGCAAGAATAAGGTTATCGTCGTTATCTTTAAAGCAACTTGTAGCTAAGCCTAAAACAACAACAGTTAAAAGGGAAATTTTTACAATTCTTTTCATTTTCAAAGCATTTATTTTTTGAGTTAAATTAAACAATGTAAAAGAGATTACAATAGTTTAATAAACTTTAAATTTACTTACATTATTGTAAATTTAAAACTATTTGTAACAAAAATAGAAGTGTATCGTCGTAATCATATAAGCAGGAATAACTAAACTGTTTTATAAAACTAACCACTAATGACACAGGCAGATTTTGTAAATATAGTAATGCCTTTTAAAGATAAGGTGTTCCGATTGGCAAAAAGACTATTGGTTTCTAAAGAAGAAGCTGAAGATGCTACGCAAGAGATACTGTTGAAATTGTGGAACAACCAAGACAAAATTGAAGACTATAATAATGTAGAAGCGTTTTCAATGACAATGACGAAGAATTTTTGCTTGGATAGATTAAAATCAAAACAGGCACAAAATTTAAAAATAGTACACAGTAATTATCAAGATAATAATGTGTCGTTACAAAAGCAGGTTGAGTTAAATGATAGTGTAGATTGGGTTTCTAAAATTATTGAAGCTTTACCTGAACAACAAAAAATAATATTGCAATTAAGAGATATAGAGCAATACGAATTTGAAGAAATAGCAGAGATGCTAGATATGAACCAAACAGCAATTCGTGTAGCCTTATCAAGAGCAAGAAAAACAATAAGAGAACAACTAACAAATACACATCGTTATGGTATTAAATAATATAGAAAAGCTTTTAGAAAAGTATGATAACGGAGAAACTACTCTAAAAGAAGAACAACAACTCAGAGCTTATTTTGCTCAGAACGATGTTGAGCCTCATTTAGAATCGTACAAAGTAATGTTTCAATACTATTCTAAAACTAAACAAGAGAAGTTTACTAAAGACGTTCCATTAAAACCTAAGAAAAACAATTTGTATAAATGGATTTCTGTCGCAGCAGTAGCAGTCTTAATGTTTGGAGCCTATACTCAATTCGATTTTAACAAAAAACGAACAATAGACGATTTGAGTCATGAAGAGTTGTTAGCATACAACCAAACCAAAGAAGCATTAAATCTAATATCAACAAAATTCAATCAAGGTAGTAGTAGTTTAAATGCATTAACCTTAGCTGCTAATGAGTTTGAAAAAGGCAAAAAACAAATAAGCCATATAGGTGAATTTACTAAAACGACAAACAAAATTTTTAAAAACAAACAATAATTAAAAACAAATAAGATGAAAAAGTTAATATTAATAATAGCAATAGTAGTAGCTCCAATAATGAGTTTTGGACAACAAAGTGTTTTCGATAAATTTGAAGATATGCAAGGCGTTTCTTCGGTTGTAGTAAACCAAAAAATGTTTAAAATGCTTGCAGACATTCAAATTAATGTTGATGATCCTGAAGCGAATGAGCTATTAGCAATGATAGAGAAAATAACTAGTCTTAAAGTGTTAACCACTGGAGATGAAAATATTTCTAAGCAAATGAATGAAAGTGTTGCAAAATATCTTAAAACAGCAAACTTGCAAGAGTTAATGCGTATGAAAGATGGTGACCAAACAGTAAACTTCTATGTAAAAGAAGGAAAGGATGATAACCACGTAAAAGAACTTTTAATGTTCGTCAATGGTCTTAAAGAATTAACTAAAGGTCAAGATGTTACTATTAATGGTAAAAAGCGCGAAATTGAAACTGTAGTTTTATCACTTACTGGAGATATTGATTTAAAACAAATATCTAAACTTACTAGTAAAATGAATATTCCAGGTGGTCAGCAATTAGAAAAAGCTGGAAAAGCTAAAAAACAATAATAATGGCATCATTAATCAAAAATATAATCACTTTGGTGGCTTTGGTTGTAACTCTTTACAGTTGCAACCAAAGCACATCATTACAAAAGTATTTTGTAGATAATCAGGAAAAAGCTAATTTCTTGGCTGTAGATTTACCTGCAAATATTTTAAGTTTAGATGAGTCTAAACTAACCGAAGAGCAAAAAGAAGCTTATAAGTCTGTAAAAAAATTAAACATGTTGGCTTACCGATTAGATAGTACTAATGTGGCTAGTTACGAAACCGAATTAGCTAAAGTAAAAGCTATTTTAAAAGACCCAAAGTATAATGAATTAATGCGTGGTAATACTGAAGAAGGGAAGTTTACTTTTAATTATATAGGTGACGAAGGTAATATTGACGAATTAGTACTTTTTGGAAATGCCAATGATAAAGGGTTTGCAATTATTAGAATACTTGGTGACGATATGAATCCTAGTAAAATAATGCAATTATCATCAGCCTTTAATACATCAAAAATGGATACTTCGCAAATTGGCCAATTTGCAGAGTTTTTTAAATAAAGATTAAATTTATTTAAATGTTAATAGAAAATCACTTGGAAGTTATTTCAAGTGATTTTTGTTTTCATTTTTATTTACAATCATAAAAAGGATTATAAACAAAACAACAACTGCAACAAATAAAAGTGCTTTAACTATAAAATAATCCAATACATCAAGAACTCCAGCTGTAAAAAAACCAAAGGTAATAATGCCAGTATATATTAAAGCTAAAGTGTTTTTGCTCATAAAATTAAATGCCTGTGTAATTACTAGGTGTAATACGTTTAAGCTCTTCTTTTATTGTATTTGACACATCTAAAGTATCAATAAAATCTGAAATCGATTTCTGATTTATTTTTTCATTAGTTCTAGTTAATCCTTTTAATGCTTCATAAGGATTTGGATATGCCTCACGACGTAAAATGGTTTGAATAGCTTCTGCTACAACAGCCCAATTGTTTTCTAAATCTTCAGCAAATTTTGCTTCATTCAACAATAATTTGTTTAATCCTTTTAAAGTCGATTTAAAACCTATTAAAGTATGACCAAAAGGTACACCAACATTGCGCAATACAGTACTGTCGGTTAAATCTCTTTGCAGTCTAGATATTGGTAATTTTGCTGATAGATGCTCAAAAATTGCATTGGCAATACCTAAATTACCTTCAGAGTTTTCAAAATCTATAGGATTTACTTTATGCGGCATTGCACTACTTCCAACTTCACCTGCTTTAATTTTTTGTTTAAAATAGTCCATAGATACATAAGTCCAAATATCTCTGTCTAAATCAATAATTATGGTATTGATACGCTTTAAAGTATCAAACAAAGCAGCCATGTGGTCGTAATGTTCTATTTGTGTTGTTGGAAACGAATGTTGTAATCCTAATTTTTCTTGAACAAAAGCGCTTCCAAAAGCTTTCCAATCTACATTTGGATATGCAACTTTATGTGCATTAAAATTACCTGTTGCTCCACCAAATTTAGCTGCACTTGGTATATCGTTTAATAAATTAAATTGTTCTTCTAAACGTACTGCAAAAACCTCTATTTCTTTACCTAAACGTGTAGGAGATGCAGGCTGACCATGTGTACGAGCTAGCATTGGTACATTTGCCCAATCTTTTGATAGTTCTTTTAAACGATTAAGTATTATAGAATATTCAGGAACGTAAACGGCGTTCATTGCTTCTTTAATACTTAATGGTATAGCAGTGTTGTTAATGTCTTGTGAGGTTAATCCAAAGTGGATAAACTCTTTATATTTTTGAAGTTGTAAAGCATCAAATTTTTCTTTTATAAAATACTCAACAGCTTTAACATCATGATTAGTTACTTTTTCAATCTCTTTAATAGCTAAAGCATCTTCAGGAGTGAAATTTTTATAAATAGCTCTTAAATTTTCAAAAAGCGAGGTGTTAAAATCGGCAAGTTGAGGTAATGGCAATTCACATAAAGCAATGAAGTATTCTATTTCTACAAGAACTCTATATTTAATAAGTGCTTCCTCAGAAAAATATGGAGCTAATTCTTTTACTTTACTTCTATACCTACCATCTATAGGAGAAATGGCGTTTAATGATGAAATTGACATGTGTTGTGTTGTTTTTTTGAAGATGCAAAGATAGTCATTTCAAGTTTTAAAATTGAAACATAAATTAGTTATCTTAGTCCATAAATCGTTATAAAAATGAATAAGCTATACTTCGTAATTATTTTAATGTTCTCTCAAACTATGTTTTCTCAAGTCTATAAAAAATCAGAGCCCTTTACACATACCTATTCAATTGTAGCTCGAGATTCTGTTACAGGAGACATTGGTGTTGCTGTACAAAGTCATTGGTTTAGTGTTGGTAGTGTTGTTACTTATGGTAAAGCTGGAGTAGGTGTTGTTGCTACACAATCGTTAGTAAACCCAAGTTATGGACCAAAAGGGTTGGTTTTAATGGAGCAAGGTTTGTCTCCACAACAAGCATTAGATGCTTTATTAGCAAACGATAGTGGTGAAATGTATAGGCAAGTTGCTTTTTTAGACACAAAAGGAGAAGTAGCGACTCATACAGGAAGTTCTTGTATTGCAGAAGCTGGTCACAAACAAGGTAAAAACTTTTCTGTACAAGCAAACATGATGCTTAATAATACAGTTTGGCAGGCAATGGCAAATGCTTTTGAAACCACAAAAGGAACACTCAGCGAGCGTATGTTAGCTGCTTTAAAAGCTTCTGAAGGCGAAAAAGGAGACATTAGAGGAAAACAATCTGCTGCTATTTTAATTGTAAAAGGAGAAGCTACAGGAAATTCTTGGGAAGATGTAATTATGGATTTAAGAGTTGAAGATAATGATAACCCAGTAAACGAATTAGAGCGATTAATGAAAATTCATAAAGCTTACGATTTTATGAATAAAGGTGATTTAGCAATGGAGGAAGGTGACTCTAAAAAAGCTGAAGCATTATATTTAGAAGCTCAAAAGTTGTTTCCTGAGAATTTAGAAATGCAATATTGGTATGCTATTAATTTGTTGAATAATAAACAATTTGAAAAAGCACATCCAATTTTAAAATCAATTTTTAAACAAGATAATAACTGGAAAACTCTAACAGCAAGATTAGTAACTAGTAAATTATTAGTAATTTCTGATGCTGAATTAGAAAAAGTTATGAAGCTTTAATCTTCTTCAAAATATGTCTAGCTCTAGCTTTAAAGCCTGAACTCTGCATTTGAAAGTCGCGTTCTAAAATTGTTACTAATTCTGGGTGAATCCAATCAATATCTTGACCTAATAAAAAAAGCGAATTCATGGCATAAGCTTTTGGCGCAATTTTTTCGTCGTTAATCATCCAATCAAAACAAGACTCAACAATTCGCTCTTTGTGTTTTAAAGACAGTGAGGTTTTAATTTTGTTATCAGTTTTAGAGTATAGCGCAGTTACTAAATACTCACATACTTTAGCTACAGGTCGCACAGCAGAATCTTGATGTACTTTGTGTATGTTTTCTGTAAACTTATCTAAATATGGTATAGCAGCTTCTAAATTTTCGCCACACATAAATTCAAAAACCCAAGCAGCTCTGCACGATATTTTATCATCTACCATAAATAAAATATCTAATAGCTTAGAGATTAGTTCAGGATTATCAATAACTAAATTGGCATACTTCAATCTGTTTTCTCTCGAATGATTTACATAATTTAATTCTTGATATAGTTGGTCTGTAGTCAAAGGATTTTCTTATTTTTAAAATCTAAAACTAACAAAAATGAAGATTATAAAAAAGATACTATTGTTTTTACTTGTTGTGTTTGTAATAGCACAATTTTTTGGACCAGAAAAAAACGAAGGAGATTTAACTTCTATCGATAGCTTTTATACAGAAACAAATACTCCTGAAAACGTTAAGCTTATACTTAAAGAGAGTTGTAACGATTGCCATAGTGATGTAACACGATATCCTTGGTACAATAATATAACTCCTGTTAATTATTGGATGGCTGAGCATGTTGATAATGGAAAAAAGCATTTTAATATCTCTAAATGGGATGATTACTCTACTAAGAAGAAAGATCATAAACTAGAAGAACTAGCTGAAATGGTTGAGAAAAAAGAAATGCCTTTGCCATCATACACTTGGACTCATACTGAAGCTAAATTAACAGATGACCAAATTATGGTTTTATTACATTGGGTAAATAAAGAGCGTTTTAGATACAGTTTAGAGCTTGAAGCTGGAGCAGAATAATTTCAATATAAAAACATAATGCCCAAGCATCTTTTAATTGTTGGTTTTGTCTGGCCAGAACCCAAAAGTTCTGCAGCAGGAAGCCGAATGATGCAACTTATTGCAGCTTTTCAGCAGAAAAATTATCAGATAACATTCGCGAGTCCTTGCGCTAAAAGTGATAATGCTTTTAATTTAACAACTATTGGTATTAGTCAAGTTGCAATAGAACTCAATCATGCGAGTTTTGATGCGTTTGTAAAACAACTAAATCCTGATATTGTACTATTCGACCGTTTTATGATGGAAGAACAGTTTGGTTGGCGAGTTGCAGAGCAATGTACTGATGCTTTGAGAATTCTAGATACCGAAGATTTACATTGCTTGCGTAAAGGGCGACAATTAGCGTTTAAGGATAACAATCCATTTGATGAAAACTATTTGTTTAGTGATATAGCAAAACGCGAAATAGCAAGCATTTACAGGTGTGATTTTAGTTTGATGATTTCTGAAGTTGAGATTGAAATTTTAAAGACACAATTTAATGTTCCAGACAATTTATTGTTGTATTTACCATTTCTACTTGAAGAAATTTCAGAAAGTAGTACAAATAATCTTCTAGCTTTTGATGAACGTGAGCATTTTATTACCATTGGAAACTTTTTGCATGAGCCTAATTATAACTCTATTTTATATCTAAAAGAATCTATTTGGCCATTAATTAAAAAGCAATTACCAAAAGCAGAACTTCATATTTATGGTGCTTATGCATCTCAAAAAGTAAATCAGTTACAGAATAACAAAGATGGATTCTTGATAAAAGGTTTTTCTAACGATGTTAACGAGGTGATGCAAAATGCAAAAATTTGTTTGGCACCTTTGCGTTTTGGAGCTGGTTTAAAAGGCAAGCTCATTGATGCAATGCAAAACGGAACACCTTGTGTTATGACTACTATTGCTGCAGAAGGCATGTTTGGTAACTCACAACCTAACGGATTTATTACAGATTCTCCTGAAGATTTTGCTAATAAAGCTGTAAAATTATATAAAAGTGAATTTGATTGGAAAACGTATCAAAATAATGGCTTAGCAATCATAAATAAGCGTTTTCAAAAGGCAGAGTTTTTAGAACATTTATATTCAAAAATCGATATTATTTCACAAAATCTTAGTAGCCATAGACGTAATAATTTTACAGGACAGTTGTTGCAACATCATACCTTGCAAAGTACTAAGTTTATGAGCAAATGGATTGAGGCTAAAAACCAAAAAGAATAACTATACTATTTTTATAGATTGTCCGTTTTTTATATAACTAACCAAACAACTTATGAGTAAAAAAAGAGACATTCTTATTGTCATTTTTAGCACAATTATATTCGCATTTTTATTTCACAGAGAAGATTTAGGATTAAATCTATTTATTTTCGAAACCATATTTTTTGCTTGGTTACTGTATTCAAAACGTCTTCAATTCAAAACAAAAAACCAAATAACAGTTGCATTAGCTTTTATAACAACATCAATAGCTACAGTAGTTACACATTCTGTATTCTCATATTTTATAAATTATTTGGTGATGGTTGTTTTTGTAGGATTGCTTATTTATCCTCAAGTTAAATCGTTATTAAACGCATTTAGAATCTCTATAATTTCTTTTTTTAAGTCTCAAATATTTTTCTTCGAATCGCTTTTAAGTACTAAAGTAAAAGGTAAAAATTTCGGAAGCTACATCTGGAAATTCAGGATGTTTTTTATTCCGTTAATAATCATAATCATATTTATAGCAATTTACAGTGGTTCTAATCCTGTTTTTAATGATTTGGTTTCTAGTTTTTTGTCTTTTATTAGTGAGAGTTTGATTGCTATTTTTAAAAATTTCGACTTCTTAGTGGTGTTTACCTTAATTGTAGGGTTGGTAATTAGCAACTTTATGTACATTATGATTTCTAATAAGTATATAGAAAATGAAGACTTAAAAGCTACAGATTCGTTAGTGAGAGTTAAAAAATCTATTAAACGAATCTTTAGTATTACTGCTTTAAAAAACGAGTATAAAGCTGGAGTTTTTTTGCTAATTGTTCTTAATGTTTTATTGCTAATTGTTAACTGTATCGATTTAAATATTGTTTGGTTTAATTTTCAATGGGATGGTTATTTTTTAAAACAATTTGTTCATGAAGGCACATATTTGCTAATTCTATCAATACTTATATCAATAGCGTTAGTTTTATATTTTTTCAGAGGTAATTTAAACTTTTACCAAAACAATAAGCTTTTAAGAGTTTTAAGTTATGTTTGGATTATTCAAAATGCAATTTTAACGCTATCCGTTTTTGTAAGAAACTATAGGTATATCGATTATTTTGCGTTAGCATATAAACGTATAGGTGTTATTCTCTTTTTATTACTCGTTTTATACGGTTTATATACAGTTTTTGTGAAAGTAAGAGATAAAAAATCGGCATTCTATTTATTTAGGGTCAACGCATATGCGCTTTTTATAGTATTGGTTTTTAGCTCATTTATAAATTGGGATGGATTAATTGCAAAGTATAATTTCAATAATGCCAATAAATCGTTTTTACATTTAAACTATATGGCAACACTTTCTGATAAAGCATTACCTCATTTAGATAAACCTATTGAAGAGCTAGATGAGATCTACAAAATTCAGCAAGAAAAATTCCCTTTCGGAGAAGAGTTTATGAGGCCTTTTGAGTATCGCCAAATTATTAACAACCGTAAAAAAGAGTTTAAAGCCGAATGGGAGTCAAAGTCTTTTTTAGAGTGGAATTATGCCGAATATGTTGCTTATAAAGCATTATTTGGTTACTAATTTAATCGAGGATAAATCAAAAAAGAGATTCTTGAGTTTTTATAATAAATATATACTAAGCTTCAACCTGTTGCTTTTTAATTTTTCGGTACGTAAAAGAATTAAAAATGTTACGTTTTGCAAAACGTGTAAGCTTATCAGATTGTGAAAATTTAATAAATAAAGATTTATCTACACCAAAAAACTCATAAGTATTACCATCTAAAAATGTTATTTCTAAAACCAAACCTTTGTGTTGCCAATCTATAATTGGAGTAGTAGCAGTTTCATTAAATTCTTCCAAATTTGCTGCTTTTGTTTCAGGAGCAATACTTACCAAAAAATGGTAACCATCAATAATCTGTCTACTTTTTAATTCAGCTTCTATAGCTTTTTCATCACCAGCTTGAAATTTATCAGGATGCCATTCTTTCACTAAATTTCTGTAAGTAGATTTTAGTTCTTTAAGATCGATATTGTTTTCGACGTTAAATAATTTTTTGTATTCGTTGATACGTTTCATAGTGATGCTTTTTTAGAAGGTGCAAAAGTAGTCTTTTTAATGTATTGAAATTGAATTGTTTTTTATAAATAAATATGCCTTGCACTATCCTGCTTTTTATTAGTTTTGCAGCTTTAAAATTCAAGTATGATTTCAGTTGATAATTTAGCAGTAGAGTTTGGTGGTAGTGCCTTATTTAGTGATGTGTCGTTTACCATTAATGCAACCGATAAAATTGCCCTAATGGGTAAAAATGGAGCAGGTAAATCGACCATGATGAAGATTATTGCTGGCGAACAAAAAGCAACAAGAGGGAATGTTCGTTTTCCAAAAGATGCTATTATAGCCTATTTACCACAGCATTTATTAACTGAAGATAAGTGTACAGTTTTTGAAGAAGCCTCTAAAGCTTTTGCTCATATTTTTGCCATGCGTGACGAAATGGAAGCCTTAAATAAAGCTTTAGAAACCAGAACCGATTACGAATCTGATGAGTATATGAATATCATTACCAAAGTATCAGATTTAGGCGAAAAATACTATGCCTTAGAAGATATTAATTATGATGCTGAGGTTGAAAAAGCTTTAGGTGGATTAGGTTTTAAACGTGAAGATTTTACCAGACAAACCAGTGAGTTTAGTGGTGGCTACCGAATGCGAATTGAGTTAGCAAAAATATTACTTCAAAAACCAGATTTAATTTTACTCGATGAGCCAACCAACCATATCGATATCGAATCGGTAATTTGGTTAGAAGATTTTCTTTTAAATAAAGCCAATGCAGTAATGGTAATTTCGCATGATAAGGCATTTATTGATAATATTACCAACCGAACTATTGAAGTAACAATGGGTCGTATTTATGATTATAAAGCAAACTACTCACATTACTTACAGTTGCGTGAAGACAGACGTGCACATCAAATAAAAGCCTATAACGAGCAGCAAAAGTTTATTGCAGATAATATGGCTTTTATCGAGCGTTTTAAAGGTACATACTCAAAAACCAATCAAGTGAACTCTCGTGAGCGTATGCTAGAAAAATTAGAGCCTATTGAAATTGATGAGATAGATACTTCGGCTTTAAAACTACGTTTTCCGCCTGCACAACGTTCTGGTGATTATCCAGTAACGGTTAAAGATTTATCAAAATCGTATGATGATCATGTAGTGTTTAAAAACGCAAACATGTCTATTTCGCGAGGAGAAAAAGTATCGTTTGTTGGACGAAATGGTGAAGGTAAATCAACAATGATTAAAGCCATTATGAACGAAATTGAAGTAGATGGTCATTGTGCTTTAGGACACAACGTAAAGGTTGGTTATTTTGCTCAAAACCAAGCTTCATTGTTAGATGAAGGTTTAACTATTTTTCAAACAGTTGATGAAGTTGCACAAGGCGATATTAGAACACAGATAAAAAACATACTTGGTCGTTTTATGTTTAAAGGCGACGATATCGATAAAAAGGTAAGTGTGCTTTCTGGAGGAGAAAAAACACGACTAGCAATGGTTAAATTACTTTTAGAGCCTGTTAACTTGCTTATTCTCGATGAGCCAACGAACCACTTAGATTTAAAATCGAAAGATGTACTTAAAGAAGCCCTTTTAGATTTTGATGGTACACTTATTTTAGTATCTCACGATAGAGATTTTTTACAAGGCTTATCTCAAAAAGTATTTGAATTTAAAGACCAACGCGTTATTGAGCATTTCGAAACTATTGATGACTTCTTGGTGAGAAACAGGATTGAAAACTTAAAGCAGATTGATTTGAAGAAGTAATTTCTTTTACGTGTCTTTTTTATTCGATTAAGCGAATTTCGTTTAACTTTGAGTCATACACAATTTCATTTGTAAAATCATTAAGTTGTAAAAGCAACCTTTTGTTCGTTAAAAATTTATTGACATTTTAAGACTATGAATAGATTAATACAAATATGTTTAGTGTTGGTAGTTGGTCATTTTAGTTCTTTCAGTCAATCAGAATTGAACACTGATACTTCTAACAAAAAAATTAGTATTCTATTTATTGGCAATAGCCTTACTTATACAAACAACTTACCAAACTTAGTTAAGAAAAACGCTAAACAAAAAGGTGTAAAAATTCATGTAAAAATGATTGCTCTACCTGACTATGCCATAATTGATCATTGGAATGATGGTAAGGTTGAAAAACTAATTGAAAGTAAAAAATTTGACTTTGTAATTATTCAACAAGGTCCTTCATCTCAAGACGAAGGCAGAGAAATGCTTTTTAAGCATGGTAAAATATATAGTGATTTATGTAAATTAAATGATGTTAAACTATGCTACTTTATGGTTTGGCCATCATTAAGATACTATCATACTTTTGATGGTGTTATAAAAAATTATAGTGAAGCAGCAGTAACCAATAATGCTATTTTATTTCCTGTAGGTAAAGTATGGAAAGACTATATTGATAGCACTAATAGTTATGAGTATTACAGCGCTGATGGCTTTCATCCTTCTTTAAAAGGAAGTCAGGTAGCTGCAGAAATAATTGTTAATCAATTATTAATGAATTTAGACTAACACATAAATACCAATAATTATTACTTGATTTTCTCATTAAAAAAAGCGTACTTCGTTTAACTATCGATATAGATAATTGAAACAATCCATATCGTCGCATTGTACATAATACCTATATAAAATTGAAAAAAATTATACTAATTGGATTTATAGCCATTTTTTTTACTTCTTGTAAAAGTGCTAAAATAGAATCCCAAACCGAAAACTATAAATCTAACATTTCTAACATTGACTTACCTGAACGTATAGGAATAGTAAATGATTTTGAAAAAACACTAACAGAATTTCAAAGTGAACAAATCACAGCTGTTATTTCCTTCTATTATAATAGTTGTAAAAATGACATTTTAGTAGCTACTGTTGAATCTATTCCTGAAAAAATTGAGTTTGACGAATATGCGTCAATCCTTTCTAAAGAATGGAATCTTGGCGATGAAAATGGCAATGGTGTTTTAATACTAATAAGTAAATCTCTAAATAAAGTTAGTTTAAAAACAACATATGACTCTGAACTTACTCATACAAAAGACTTTTGCGAAAAAGTTATAAAGGAAGATATGAATCCTTATTTCGAAAAGGATGATTATTACAGAGGTGTTTTATCTGGATTAAAAGAAATAATCAAAAAATGGAAATAATTACTATCTACAAAATGCGTGTAATTGATTAATAATCAGGTATTTGATATAAAAATTAAAGATTAACCTTTGGTTCGGTTTCTTTTTTAGAAATTAGTTGTGCTAGACTCGCAACTAATCATACACAAACACGTTAAACGAACTTCCAAAATCATTTTATAAAAAAATTAAACATTACATTTTTTTTATTCAATAATGTAAAGTATATTTGTCATATAGTAAAAATAATTTGTCTTAATAATACATATATTTGTCATGAACACAAAAAACATAGAACAATGCGAGCGTACCAAATTAGAACGATTTTTAAACAAAATACAACTGCCAAACAGTTTTAAAGCCTTAGGTGTTGGTTTAGTTGTGTTGAGTTTTATAGGTTTAACGGTTATTAAGTTTATAGACGATGAAGCACTTTGGGTACGACCATTTTTAAAACACGCTATGCTTATTGGTTTATTGGTTATATCGTTATCTAAAGAAAAAATAGAAGATGAACTTATTGAGGTATTGCGCTCTAAGTCGTACGCATTAGCATTTATAATTGGTGTACTTTACACTTTGTTTCAGCCATTGGCTAACTATATTGTCGATTTTATTTTAGGTAAGCAAGATACTCCAACCGAAATAGGTTATGTGCAAGTATTGCTATTTATGTTACTCATTCAAGTTGGGTTTTACGAACTACTAAAGCGTAACAGATAATGGAAAACACAATAAAAGTAGAACGTGCTATTTTAAACTTAACACAAGACGAATTGGCTCAAAAAATTGGTGTGTCACGGCAAACCATAAACTCTATTGAAGCAAACAGATATGTACCATCAACAGTTTTAGCTTTAAAATTATCAGAGTTGTTTGGGAAACCTGTAAACGATTTTTTTAGGTTAAGCGATAATGATTAATCTAAACTTTCAATAAACCTTTTCATACCAACAGTAGCAGTTTCGGCAATAACAGTTAAGTTATGTTTACTTTCAATGGCTGGTTTTGGGTCGATAAAAAATGTTGGTGTGTGTTCTGGTACATAATGCATTAAACTTGCAGCAGGATATACTTGCATTGATGTGCCTATTATAAGTAAAATATCTGCAGTCATACAAACATCTACAGCAGTATCTATCATAGGTACTGCTTCACCAAACCAAACAATATGAGGTCGCAACTGGTGCCCTTTTGGGCAAGTATCACCTAGCTTTATATCTGTTTTGCAATCTATAACACTAAACTCGTCAACAATATTTCTGGCTTTAAGTAATTCGCCATGTAAATGAATAACATTTTTGCTACCAGCACGTTCGTGCAAGTCATCAACATTTTGAGTTACAATTGTTACTTTGTAGTTTTTTTCTAATTCAGCTAAACCAAAATGAGCTGAGTTTGGAGTGACTTCAAATAATTGTCTTCGACGTTGGTTGTAAAATTCTAAAACAAGTTCTGGATTTGCAGCAAAACCTTTTGGTGTGGCAACTTCCATAACATCATGGCCTTCCCATAAACCATCAGCATCTCTAAAAGTTTTGAGTCCGCTTTCAGCACTCATTCCAGCTCCAGTAAGTACAACAATATGTTTCATTAGGTATTAGCCTTTCCAGGTTTTATAAGCATCAGATTTTACTAAATCTTCTAAAACATTAATCCCTGTTTCATCATCTTCTTCAAGGTATTCAATAATGGCATCTTTATCATATTCTAATTCAACCAGTTTGTTTAAAACTGTTATAGCATCATCATATTTTTGTTGTTTGGTAGTAGCTATTAAATAGCCAGCATACCCTTGAAAAAAGTCAGGATAGTTTTCAATTATATAAGCGTAGTAGTTGCTAGCACTTTCATAATCATCACTTAAAAATTCTACATTACCTTTCATGTAGTATAGAAAATCGTCATTAGTTTCTATTTGTAAATTATCAATTAAATCGAAAGCTCTATCGTATTCTTCTTTTAAAATGTAATAATCTACCAGAGTTAAATACATTGTTGGGTCGTTATTATGCTTTTCTTTAAGTTCTTCAATAGCTGCAATATAACTCTCATCATCTAATTGGTAACTAATTTGAATTTTGATAAGCAGTAAAAATTTCTCATTCGCCAATTCGCCTTTAATGCTATTTAAAACTTTATAGGCTTTAGCAGGTTTACCACTTCGGTTTAAATTAACTGCTTCAGTAAATTTTTCGTAATCACCAAAATAGTCACCTTTTAAAAACTTAGCTAATTTGTTTTTAGGCAAAGCTGTCATGTACATTCTCGAAAACGTATCTGACAGATGTTCACCACTTAAGTAAATATATAAGTCGCTAAATTTAAACTCTCCATTGTTATCAACAACTCTGTAGTCATGGTAATTAACACCACTTTCTTCAGAGAAAAATCTAAATAGCATGTAATATGTTTTAGCTTCACTTTCGTATCTGTAGCTAATAAAATCGTAATAACCACCATTTTCTACATGAGCAGATAATTTTTTAGGATATTCATCAATACCTTCTAGTAAGCCTTTTAAAAACCCTTGACTGAAAAAATATTGCTCTTTATCATCATTAGTCATTTTTGTTATCTTTTTCCCAAAATCATCTAAATCGAATTTAGAAATATAACCTTCGTTATTACTTTCGTGTATAGAGGTTTCAATAAAGTATCCAAGTTCTTCAACTTTTTTATCGTTGTCTTCAGTTTCTTCAATAGGATTAACCTGAGAGAATAAGGCTGTTGTAATTAAAAGAATAAAAGGTAAAATGAAGCGTGATTTTTGTGCAGGCATTGTAGTAGTTTTAATTATATTGGCTAAATATAAACTTTTTTGAATGATTGATATTGAACTTTTACAACATTTAGAAACTTACCTAACAGAACATAGAAGGCTTCGTTTTGATAATGTGTTACAACAACGTACCAAACATTTTACTGTTGCTACAGAAGATGTTTACCAATTGCATAATACAAGTGCTGTAATACGTAGTTGTGATGTATTTGGCATACAAGAGGTTAATATTATTGAAGAGCGCAACTCTAAACGTATAGACAGAGAGATTGCGATGGGAGCCCAAAAATGGGTAGATTTAAATAGATTTCATTCTGTAAAAGAGTGTATAAAAGACTTAAAACAAAAAGGATATCAAATTGTAGCAACAACACCTCATGAAAACGATTGCTTGTTACATGAGTTTGATGTATCTAAAAAAGCTTGTTTTTTCTTTGGTAGAGAAACTGAAGGATTATCTCAAGAAGTATTAGATGAAGCCGATTGTTATTTAAAAATACCAATGTCTGGTTTTACCGAAAGTTTAAATATTTCTGTATCTGCGGCTATTATTTTACAACACGTAACTACAAAACTAAAGCAAACAGATATTAAGTGGCAATTATCTAAAGAAGAGCAATTAGATTTGCGTTTACAATGGATAAAAAAAACGCTTAAAAGTAGTGATGATATTGTTAAACGGTTTTATGAAGATAAAAATAATCACTAAATTAGTTTAACTAATATAAAACTCAACAACATGATATTCCTTTACATTATTGGAGTAATAACAGCAGTTATTATTCTACTAGCTCTAATAGCACCTAAAACATATCACGTAAAACGTAGTATTGTTGTAAACAAGCCCTTACCTGAAGTTTTTGAATACTTAAAACACATTAAAAATCAAGATTATTGGTCGCCTTGGAAAAAAAGAGATCCTAATATGGAGCAAGAAGCTTTTGGTATAGATGGTACTGTAGGATTTGTAAATAAATGGAGTGGAAATAAAGATGTTGGAGTAGGTGAGCAAGAAATAAAAAGAATAGTTGAAAACGATGTTGTTGAAAGCCAATTGCGTTTTTATAAACCTTGGAAATCGCAATCAGACGCTTATATTAAAGTTAATAAAGTTGATGCTAATAAAACAGAAGTAGTTTGGGGATTTTCTGGTGAAAATAAATTTCCTTCTAGCATTTTTATGATGCTTTATAATATAGATAAGCACGTAGGTAAAGATTTTGAAGAAGGATTAAACAGTTTAAAAGAAATATTAAACAAAAAATAATATGAAACATCCATGACTAAAATTTATACTCACATAGATATAACAATATGGATGTTCCGTATGACTATTGAAAAGCAATAAATATTTACATATGAAACATAATATGGTAGGTTGGTTTGAAATTCCTGTAAATGACATGAATAGAGCCAAAACGTTTTACGAAGCTGTTTTTAAAGTTGAAATTTCTATACACGATTTTGGTGGTATGCAAATGGGCTGGTTTCCAGATAGAGGAAATGTTGTAGGTGCTCAAGGTACATTAATAAAGCAAAATACTTATGTACCAAGTAAAGAGGGAACTTTAGTGTACTTTATATGTGATGATTTGCAAAATGAACTAGATAGAGTAGAAGCATCAGGAGGAAAAATATACCAGAAAAAAACGCAAATATCTCCAGAACATGGTTATATGGGAGTTTTTATAGATACCGAAGGAAATAGAGTTGCTTTACACTCTAATAACTAATTAGAGCGACTTTTGCTTAGTACCTTATACTCTTCATAACATTCGTTAATGGCATCAAGTATTTGAAGGTCGTTAGCTGTTTGAATAAAATCTTTTGAGTAGTTGCATTGGCTTACAATTTCGTCTAAGTCTAAACGATCGACTTGTAATAATACCATAAGCATTTCTCTATCAAAACGAGAAGCGAGTAAATTTCTAATTTCGTCGTCTTGTTTCATTTGACGAAGCTTACGCAACTCTTTAGGTTTTTTGCCAAATATATTATGTAAAAAATCTGCTGGATTAAAAATAGCGCCTAGCACTTTACTAACACCTGAACCATTATTACCAGCTTCGTAACCTGTTGCTGATAAACCAGAAATACTATATCTGTAATTTGTTTTTATAGGTACTTGTCTAACATCTACAATTAAATATCCAGTAAGTTTTAACTGATTTACAACAACTTCTTCTAATGCTAGTGCTAACTCAGTCATTTCAATATTTGTAGCACCAAACTTAAGCCAGTCGTTAGTAACTCTAACTTTTATAGATTTATAACCTAAATATGAGAAGTGTAAAGTATCATTTGCTTTTGCTCTTATTTCGAAAGCGCCTTTATCGTCTGTAGAAGTACCTTTAACCTGATTTAGGTTTACAATATTAACACTCTCTAATGGCTGACTAGTAGTAGTACTTATCACAATTCCTTTTATTGTAGTTTCTTCTTGAGCATTGCTAAAAGAGACTACAAAAACAATTGATAAAAGTAAAAAGAGTTGTTTCATGTGTTAAAAATATGGTATAAAAGTACTAAACAAAACGTAAATACGATATAAACCTTACAAATTTGACTAAATATTAACAAGATGGTTTAAAAAAAAGATTCCTTAAGAACTAATCTCAAGGAATCTTTTATGATATAACTAATTTGTTTTAGTGTTTAATCTCTTCTTCTAGAGCGTCTTGGTCTAGAAAAGCTAGCCTCAGCTGGTTTAGAATCTGAATTAGAACGTCTTTCTCTTCTGTTTGGTCCAGATGCTTTTGAATCTGATGAGCGTCTAGAACGCGACTCTCCAGAGCTTCTTCTATCACTTCCACCAGAACGTCTTTCGCCTCTTGGTTTAAAGTCTCCACCAGAGCGTCTTTCACCTCTTGATCTATCACTACTTCCACTAGATCGTCTTTTGCTTCTGCTTGTTCCGCGACCTTTATCTTCACTAATTTCAACATTTACAAAGCGTCCTTCGTGTTTAAAGTCTGTAAAGAATGCTAGTATTTTTTCTTGTAACTCTTTTTCAGTATTAAAGAAAGAGAAGCTTTCTTTAACATCTACTTTAAAGACATCATCTCTACCAAGATCTAAAATATCTTTTAAGAAATCTTTAAGTTTCATCCAATCGAAACCGTCTTTTTTACCAACATTAATGAAGTAACGTGTTGAGTTATCATTTCCGCCATAGTTACGACCACTATCTCTATCAGAATCTCTATCGTTATTTCGTGAGTCAGTAACATTTAGATTTTGTGCTTTTTGATAATAATTATAAAAGCGTGTAAACTCTACTGAGAAGAATTTTTTAATCAATTCATCTTTAGTTGTATCTTCAAATAGTTCGTTAATACTTGTTAAATACTTATCAATTTCGTGATTAACTTCAGTATTATGGATTTTGTTAGCTAAAGACATTAATTGTACTTCGCAAATAGCCATTCCATCAGGAATTTGTTTAAGTTCAAATTTCTGATTGATGATACGCTCAATACTTTTTATTTTGCGTACTTCACTTTTTGAAACAATTACCATAGATACTCCAGTTTTACCAGCACGTCCTGTACGTCCAGATCTGTGAGTGTAAGTTTCAATTTCGTCAGGTAATTGGTAGTTTATAACGTGAGTAATATCATCTACATCTATACCACGAGCAGCAACATCTGTAGCTACTAGCATTTGAATTTGACTTTTTCTAAAAGAATTCATTACCAAATCACGTTGGTTTTGACTTAAATCTCCATGTAAAGCTCCAGCACTGTAACCATCTTCAATTAATTGCTCTGCAACTTTTTGAGTATCACGTTTTGTACGACAAAAAATCACAGAAAAAATATCTGGATTTGCATCTGCCAAACGTTTTAATGCAGAATAACGGTCTCTAGAGTTTACTAAATAGTATTCATGTGATACTTGGTTTGTACTTTCGTTTTTATTACCTACAGTAATTTCAATAGGTGAATGCATGAATTTTTTTGCAATTGTAGATACCTCTTTAGGCATTGTTGCAGAAAATAACCATGTGTTTTTATCTTGAGGCGTATGAGATAAAATATCTGTAATATCTTCATAAAATCCCATGTTTAGCATTTCATCGGCTTCATCTAAAACTGAATATTCAATTTTAGAAATATCAACCATATTACGGCTAATCATATCTTTCATACGACCAGGAGTAGCTACTATAATTTGTGCGCCTCTTTTTACTTCTCTAGCTTGTTCACTAATACTAGCTCCACCATAAATAGCAACTACATTAAGTCCTTTGCAATATTTACCATACAATTTAAGCTCATTTGTAATTTGTAAACAAAGTTCGCGAGTAGGCGAAAGTATTAAACCTTGTGTGGTTCTACTATCTACATTTATTTTTTGTAACATAGGAAAACCAAACGCTGCAGTTTTACCTGTTCCTGTTTGTGCTAAAGCCACTAAATCGGTGTCTTTTTCTAATAAAATTGGGATTGCTTTTGCTTGGACATCACTTGGCTTCTCAAAGCCTAAATCTGTAATAGCATGTAATAGGTCCTCATTAAGACCTAAATCTTGGAATGTGTTCATTCGATTGTAATAAGTATTCGATTATGTTCTTTGGTGTTACAAGAGAAGCGAATCGACATACTTAAACCTAAACTTCTAGTAACACATCCTCACTCTGAGGAATTTCAAGGTGCAAAGATACGCTTTTATATATGACAAATCCTAATTGTTAATTATTTGATTTACAATATATTAAATAGAGTTTAAAAAATCAATCAATTGTTTTACAGCTTTTCCTCTATGTCCAATTGTGTTTTTTTCTTCTAATGAAATTTCAGCAAAAGTTTTAGTATAGCCTTTGGCTTTAAAAATAGGATCATAACCAAAACCTTTGTCTCCTTGTTTAGTTTGTGTAATATCTCCTTCGCAAATACCTGTAAAGGTTTGTAGTTTTCCATTGAGATGTAAAGCTATGACTGTTTTAAATTGTGCATGTCTATTTGCGTGTGGTTTTAGCTCCTTTAAGAGTTTATTTATATTATCATCTGCATTACGTTGTTCACCTGCATAACGCGCTGAATAAACTCCTGGATCTCCATTAAGAGCTTGTACTTCTAAACCTGTATCGTCGGCAAAACAATCGTAACCATAATTGGTTTTAATATATTCTGCTTTTTGTTTTGCATTGCCTACAATTGTTGATTGAGTTTCTGGAACATCTTCTAAACAACCAATATCTTCTAGACTTAATAACTTTATGTGCTGAGGAATTAAACTCTGTACTTCTTTTATTTTATTATGGTTATTTGTAGCGAAAACAAGTTGCATATGATTTGTTAATTTGAAAAATCAAAAGTACAATTATAAAGATTTAAACAAAATAATATCCTAACTTCGTTAATAGCTCAAGGTCTATCTTCTTAAAAACTTTCCTATCTTTAAAAGCATCAATTAAAACGTATGCATACATTTAATTCACCTTTGGAGGCTTTTTTACACTGGGAAAAAAATACGCCAAACCATGTTTTTTTAAAGCAACCAATTAATGGTAAATTTATTAATTACACATTTAAAGAAGCAGGAGATGAAGCACGTAGAATAGCTTCACATTTTAAAACACTTAATCTTAAAGAAGGTTATCATATAGCACTATTATCAAAAAATTGCGCACATTGGGTAATTTCTGATTTAGCGATTATGATGGCAGGATGTGTTTCAATACCTATATATCCTACGCTTAATGCCGATTCTATTAATCAAATACTAATACATAGTGAGTCTAAAGCAATTATTATAGGCAAACTAGATGATTTCGAATCTCAAAAATCAGGTATTCCAGATATTCCTGTAATTAGTGTTGGGATTTATGGAGAACAAGTTGGTGAGCTATGGGAAGATTTAATTGAAAAACGCAAACCTTTAGACTCTGTTTTTCTACCTGATACTAATAGTTTGCATACTATTATTTATACATCTGGTACTACAGGAACGCCAAAAGGTGTGATGCACACAGCAAGTAATTTTATGGAAAGCTCATCAACGCTAATTACCTTGTTTTCGTTGCCAAATAATTTAAGATTGTTTTCCTATTTGCCATTAGCGCATGTAGCAGAGCGTTTATTAATAAATGCAGGAGTTGTTTTGGGAGCAGCCATTTCTTTTGCTGAATCTTTAGAGACTTTTGCTAAAGAACTAGAAGCAAATCAACCACATTTGTTTTTTGCTGTACCAAGAATTTGGACCAAGTTTAGAGAAAAAACACTTGAGTCTGTATCACAAAAGAAACTTAATATGCTTTTGAAAATCCCACTTTTAAACACGCTTATTAAGAATAAGCTAAAGAAAAAATTAGGACTAAAAGAAGCTGTATTCATTGCTTCTGCAGCAGCTCCTATTGCAGCAGATATGGTTATATGGTATAAAAAGCTTGGTATTACAATTCAGCAAGGATATGGCATGACAGAAGATTGCTGTGTGTCTCATTTTAATACACCAAAAGCTAGTAAAGTAGGTACTGTTGGTAAAACACTTTACAATGTAAAAGCAAAACTATCTGCCGAAGGAGAAATTTGTATTAAAAATGACTGTTTAATGAAAGGGTATTACAAAGCACCAGATTTAACTGCTGAAGTATTTGATGATGAAGGCTATTTAAAAACAGGAGATATTGGTGAGTTTGATCATGATGGATTTTTAACCATAACAGGACGAGTTAAAGATCAATTTAAAACCGATAAGGGAAAGTATATCTCGCCTTCGCATATTGAGTTATTACTATCTAATAATACAGATGTTGAGCAGATTTGTATTGTTGGAACAGGAATTCCGCAACCTATAGCATTGATAACGCTTTCAGAATTAGGAAAAGCAAAACCTAAAAAAGAGTTTATTACTAGTATAATGAAATCGGTAGAGCAAATAAATCCAACACTTGAAAAACACGAACGATTAGAAAAAGTTGTAGTAATGAAAGAAGACTGGACTGTCGCTAATGGATTGGCAACACCAAGCTTAAAAGTAAAACGTAGTGCCATAGAGAAAATTCATCAAGACTTTTATAAAAGTTGGTTCGATATGGATGAAAAGGTAATCTTTGAGTAGTATATTTGTGAACACTAAAATTATTAATTATGAAAACTGTATTATATTCTCTATCCATAATATTGCTTATGAATTGTTCCAAAAAAAAAGAAGTTAAGCTTATAGAACTTTCAGCAGATAACTCATTTAATGTTGCTTTAAATGTCCCTGTAGATTATGCTAAAGTTTCAGGAAAATCAATAGAAGAATATGTTGATGTTACACTTAAAAATGCAGAACAAGCAGTTGAAGCCATAAAACAAATAAAAACACCAACATTTGAAAATACTGTTGTAGAAGGAGATAGAATTACTAGCGAGTTAAGTAAAGCAAGTAACAATGCATTTATGTTGTATTGGGTTTCACCAGATTCGTTAGTTAGAGCTAAAGGGTTGGAAGGGTACCAAAAGCTTAGCTCTTATTTTACAAGCATGGGTTCTGATAATAAATTGTTTAAGCAATACTTAACATTTTCAGAATCGGAAGAATATAAGCAGCTAAAAGCTCACAGAAAACGTCTTGTTGATGATGTTATTGAAAATTTCAAGCAATCTGGTGTTAATTTAAATGCTGAAGATTTAGAAAAATACAAGAAGTTAATAGATGAAATTAATAACTTAACCACACAGTACTCTACAAATATGAATACAGCAAATGAAGTATTGGTATTAGATGAAAATGGAGCTAAAGGGCTACCTGAAGCTTTTAAAGAGAAATACAAAAAAGATAAAGGTTATGAAATTCCTGTGCAAAACTCAACTAGTGCACCTGTTATGAGTAATGCAACATCTTCTGATGTTAGAAAAGCATTTACAACCAAATATTCAAATAGAGGAGCCGATAAAAATTTAGTAATACTAGATTCATTAGTTAGTAAGCGTTATCAATTAGCAAAATTAATGGGTTATAGCTCTTTCGCTGAATATAATTTAAAACCTAAAATGGCTAAAAACCCTGAAACTGTTTGGAAGTTTATTGATGGTTTGGTTGCAGAGTCTAAAGAAAAGGCAATCAATGATTTAGAAGTATTAAGACAAATTAGGAATAAAGAATTAAAAACACCAAACGACACTAGTGAAGTTAACCCATGGGATTTAGGGTACTATAAAAATCAAATATTAAAAACGCAATATAAAGTCGATAATGAAAGAATGCGCGAATATTTACCTATGAATGAATGTTTGGCAGGTATGTTTGAGCTTTACCAAGAATTACTAGGTTTAGAGTTTAGAAAAATGGAAAATGCTTCAGTTTGGCATGAAGAAGTTGAAGCATACGAAGTTTTTGAAAATGGAAAATTAAAAGGACGTTTTTACCTCGATTTATTCCCTAGACCAAACAAAGAATCATGGTTTTATGGAGTGCCTTTAACAAATGGCAGAATGACTAATGAAGGCTATGAAGTACCAGTATCAATGTTATTAGGAAACTTTACAAGGCCAACAGACAAGTTACCATCGTTGTTAAGTCATAACGAGTTAAGTACACTTTTTCACGAGTTTGGACATATTGTAGAAGGCATGTCGTACAATGGAGAGTTTAGTACTCAAGGTAATTCTAAAGCAGATTTTGCAGAAGCAATGTCACAAATTTTTGAAAATTGGATTTTCGATTATGATATTTTAAGCTCATTTGCTAAGCATTACGAAACAGGAGAGGTATTTCCTAAAGATATGTTTGATAGTATGATAAGTGCTAAAAATGTATCTTCAGGTTTAGGAGCTCAAGGCTCTTTAAGACGTTGTATTTATGATATGAATTTATACGATAAGTATAATCCAGAAACACCTTTTGATACAGACCAATTATGGCGAGATATTGATAAGCAAATGGGAGTGATGAATAGTTATATTGAAGGGACTCATACTCAAGCAAGTTGGATACATATTAATACACATCCAGTATATATGTATGGTTATTTGTGGTCTGAAGTATTTGCTCAAGATATGTTTACAGTTTTTGAAAAAAATGGACTAAAAGATCAAGCCACTGGGTTACGTTATAGAAATTTAATACTGTCTAATGGAAATCAAAGAGATATTTTAGAGGCTGTTGAAGAGTTTTTAGGACGACCTTCAAACAACGAAGCTTATATTAAGAGTTTAGGATTAGAATAATTTTAATAATGATATTCATCATATTCTGTTTTATGCATCATTATTATTTTTGAATTAATAATTAAAACCAAAGCGATGACAATAAATATTCAATATGTAAATATGGCAACTAGTGAGGCAATGAATGAATATGTCTCTGAAAGATTAAAAAAACTAGGAAAAAAATACGAATGGATAATTAGTGCTCAGGTTCATTTTGAAGTACAACCAGATCCAAAAGGTAAAGGTAAAATATGTAAAATAGAACTAAGCTTACCAGGACCTCGAATATTTGCTTCTTCTGATGAGAAAAATTACGAATTATCAGTTAAGAACACTATCAGTGATTTAGAAAAACAGCTTAAAAAACGTAAAGAAATTTATAAAACCCACTAAAATTTATCTGTGATGATAAGGTTCATTCTTTAAAATTGTGAATCCTCTGTAAAGTTGCTCTACAATAAACAATCGTATCATTTGATGAGAAAATGTCATTTTAGATAATGATATTTTACCTTGTGATTTGTTATATATATCTTGTGAAAATCCGTAAGGACCACCAATAACAAAAACAAGTTGCTTAATACCAGAATTCATGTGTTTTTGTAAGTAATTTGAAAAGCCAACGGAGTCCATTTGTTTACCATTTTCGTCTAATAGAATTAAAACATCTGTAGAGCTTATTTTGCCTAAAATAAGTTCGCCTTCTTTTTGTTTTTGTTGGTCTTCACTTAAGTGCTTTACTTTTTTTAAATCAGGAATAATATCAAATTCAAACTTAATATAAAATCCAAGACGCTTTTGGTAATCGTCAATTAAAGATTGAAGCTCTTTATTATCAGTTTTGCCTATGGCAAGGAGTTTTATTGTCATATGCAAATTTACATTTTTATTAGAATTTGCCTCGAAGTTTTGCTACAGTAATTTCAATAATTTGTATTTCAATTAGTATTTTAGCATTAAATTACAAACAATGATTTCACAAGAACAATTCAATAAAGAAATAGAACTCATAATTGCTAATGCCATTAGAGAAGATGTAGGCGATGGTGATCATAGCTCGTTAGCTTGTATACCAGCATCTACACAAGGAAAAGCAAAGCTTTTAGTAAAAGATGAAGGCATTATTGCAGGTGTTGAATTTGCTAAAAAAGTGTTTCAATATGTTGATAAAAACATGGCAGTAGAAACATTAATTGAAGATGGTAGTAAAGTGAAATATGGAGATATTGTTTTTTATGTTGAAGGCGCATCACAATCTATTTTAAAAGCTGAGCGTTTAGTGTTAAACGCTATGCAACGTATGAGTGCGATTGCTACAAAAACAAGAGTTTTTGTCGATTTGTTAGAAGGTACAGGAACTCAAATTCTCGATACACGTAAAACAACACCAGGAATTAGAGCTTTAGAAAAATGGGCTGTTAAAATTGGTGGTGGCGAAAATCACAGATTTGCATTATATGATATGATTATGCTAAAAGATAATCATATCGATTTTGCTGGAGGAATCACTAAGGCAATAAACAAAACAAAGCAGTATTTGAAAGACACAAATAAGGATTTAAAAATTATTGTTGAAGCCAGAAACCTTAAAGAAATTGAAGAAATTTTAGAGAGTGATGGTGTGTACAGAATTTTGATAGATAACTTTAACTATAACGATACTAAAACAGCAGTAAAACTAATAGGCAAAAAGTGTTTAACAGAATCGTCTGGAGGAATTAACGAAAAAACTGCCAGACATTATGCTGAATGTGGTGTAAATTACATTTCATCAGGTGCATTAACACATTCTGTATATAATATGGATTTAAGTTTAAAAGCGGTTTAAAATGACTAAACCTATTGAAGATAAACTTGATAAAATTCCGATACTAAATGTATTGGTTAGATTTCTTAAAAAAATAAAACCTCCAAGATTAGAAGGTTTATCTCTTTACGATTTATTAGAGTTATACACTATTGGTATTGCAAAAGGAGCTTTAGCTACTCGTGCAAGTGCAATTGCATTTAGTTTTTTTACAGCAATTTTTCCATTCTTGTTATTTATTTTAATAGTAATTCCATACATACCTATTGATGACTTTAAAATAGAATTTTTATCATTTTTAGAATCGTTTTTGCCGCCACAAACATCAGATTTTTTCTTTTCTAATATCTTTGAGAATATTGAAAATAATGAGAGTACAGCAAGAGGAGGATTATTGTCATCAGTATTTATATTGTCAATATTACTTATGGCTAACGGAGTAAATGCCGTGTTTTCAGGCTTTGAAAGTTCTTATCATGAACAATTATCAAGAAATGTATTTAAGCAATATGTATACGCTCTAGGAGTTGCAATAATTTTAGCAATACTTTTAATAGTTACAGTAGCAGTTTTTGGATATTTTGAGATTTATATTATCCAACCATTTTTTGATAGTTTAAATAATAAAGGATTTACCAAAAGCGGAACAGGAGTATTCTGGGTAGTTTTGGCCAAGTATTTGTTTTTTGTGCTCATGGTTTATATTGCAACTGCAATATTGTATTATTTTGGTACTAAAGAAGGAAAAGCATCTAGTTTCTTTTCTTTAGGAGCTTTATTTACCACGCTTCTAATTATTTTAACGTCTTATTTATTCGGAATTTATATTGATAACTTCTCTAAATACAATGAGCTTTATGGTTCTATTGGAGCGTTATTAATACTTCTGTTTTATCTATGGTTAAACTCAAATATTCTGTTGTTGGGTTACGAGTTAAATGCTTCTTTACATCGATTAAAGAAAAACTTTTAACATTATGGCAAACTTTATAGATGTCATATTGCCAATTCCTTTAGAGAAATCATTTACCTATAGTGTTACTCCTGCTGAAGCAGATTTTTTAAAAGTAGGAATGCGAGTTGCTGTGCCTTTCGGAAAATCTAAAATTTATACTGCTTTAGTATATAAAATTCATAATCAGGAACCTTTAATTTATGAAGCAAAAGAGATTCATCAAATTTTAGATGATAGTCCTGTTGTAACTAAAATTCAGCTTACACATTGGGAGTGGATAGCTAATTATTATATGTGCACGTTAGGCGAAGTAATGCGAGGAGCATTACCAAGTGCTTTTGTGTTAGAAAGTGAAACTGTTATTAGGAAAAATAATGATGTTGTTATTAATGATGAAGATTTAAAAGATGATGAGTTTTTGGTCTATGAAGCTTTGCATCATCAATCATCATTGAAGATTCAGGACATTTCTAATATTCTTGATAAAAAGAATGTGCTTCCAGTTATAAAGCGCCTTTTAGATAAGAATGCTATTGAAGTAGAAGAAGAGGTTTATGAAAAGTACAAACCAAAATTAGTACGATATGTAAAATTACATTCATCATATACATCACAAGAAAAACTTCAGCAACTGCTTGAAGATTTAAGCAGAGCGCCAAAACAACGCGATGTTGTAATGACATTATTTTCAGTTTCAGCAAAAACAAAGAAACCAGTAAAAGTAACAGACTTATCTGAAGAGAGTGATGCATCTACTGCAATTATAAAGACATTAATAGATAAAGGTATTTTAGAAGAGTACCATATTCAAACGGATAGGGTTTCATATTCTGGTGATGATAATGAAGACAGTAAAGACTTAAACGAACATCAAGAAAAGGCTTTAAAAGAGATATTAGAATCTTATAAAACTCAAAATGTCACATTGCTTCATGGCGTAACATCTTCAGGAAAAACTGAAATTTATGTTAAGCTTATTGAAGATGCAATTGCCAAAGGAAGACAAGCTTTGTATTTGCTTCCTGAAATTGCATTAACAACACAATTGGTTACGCGACTTCAAAATTATTTCGGAGAGAAAGTTGCTGTATTTCATTCAAAATATTCATCTCATGAGCGTGTTGAGGTTTGGTATAATGTACTAAATAATGAAGCAAAAGCTCAAATTGTGTTAGGAGCACGTTCATCTATATTTTTACCATTTAGTAATTTAGGATTAGTAATTGTTGATGAAGAGCATGAATCTTCATATAAGCAATTCGATCCAGCTCCTCGTTATCATGCACGCGATGCAGCTATTGTGTTAGCTGGACTGTTTAAGTCTAAAACCTTGTTAGGCTCTGCTACGCCAAGTCTTGAAAGCTATTTTAATGCACAGCAAAACAAATATGGTTTAGTAGAAATAACAAAGCGTTATAACAATGTGTTGATGCCAGAAATTGAGTTGGTTGATATTAAAGATAAACACAAGCGTAAGCGCATGAAAGGTCATTTTAGCGATAGGCTAATTGAAGAAATGACTGAAGCATTGCAAGATGGTCATCAAATTATATTATTCCAGAATAGAAGAGGGTTTTCTCCAATTGTAGAGTGTAACACGTGTGGTCATTCGCCACAATGCTCTAATTGTGATGTAAGTTTAACCTATCATCAATATAAAAATGAATTGCGTTGTCATTATTGTGGATATCATACAGCAATGCTTCAAAATTGTCAAGCTTGTGGTAGTGTAGAGCTCGATTCTAAAGGTTTTGGTACAGAGCAAGTAGAAGAAGAAGCAAAAAACCTATTTCCAGAACATAAAGTTGCTCGTATGGATTTAGATACTACCAGAGGGAAATATGGTTACGATAAGATTATTAATGCCTTTGAGCAACACGAAGTTGATATTTTGGTTGGCACACAAATGCTAACCAAAGGATTAGATTTTAGGAATGTAAAACTTGTAGGCATAATGAATGCTGATAATATGCTCAATTTTCCAGATTTTAGAGCTCATGAGCGTAGTTTTCAATTAATGTTACAAGTATCTGGCAGAGCTGGTAGAACAGATAAGCGAGGTAAAGTGTTAATACAGACTTATAATCCGTATCATCGAATTCTTCAGCAAGTGTCTACCAATAGTTATTTTGAGATGTTTGAAGAACAAATGAATGATAGGCATATTTATAAGTATCCACCAATTTACAGGCTCATTAAAATAACTTTTAAACATAAAGATTATAATAAGGTGAACTTGGCTGCCGATTGGTATGCAACGTCTTTAAGACAAGTATTTAAAACTAATGTATTAGGTCCTGAGTTTCCACCTATTTCAAGAATAAGAAATTTATATCACAAAAATATTTTGGTAAAAATTCCGCAACAACAATCATTAGTAAAAACTAAAGAAGCTATCATTAAAATAAATAATAGCTTCTTTAGTGTGAAAGATTTTAGGGCAATTAGAGTAATCTTAAATGTCGATAATTACTAAATTAAATGTTATTTAAAGCCTCTACTAAATCTGATTTTTTATTTCTACTTAAAGGAATTTCATAAGCACCAACTTCAACATTTTTACTGTTAAAACGGTCTACTTTATCAAGATTTACAATATACGATTTATGTATTCTTAAAAATTTGCCTTCAGGTAATTCTTGTTCAAAAGCTTTCATAGTAGATAATACTACTAAGCTGTTCTCTTCAGTAACTAATTTCACATAATCACCAAGAGCTTCAATCCATTTTATATCTTTGATGTAAACTTTACGCTTTTTTAGATTACTTTTAACAAAAATATGCTCACCATCAGTTTCATTAAAGTCTAACTTTAATTTATGTTGTTCTAGAGCTTTTTCAACAGCAGTGTTAAAACGTTCTCTTGTGATTGGTTTTTGTAAATAGTCAGTAGCATCGTAATTAAAAGCTTTAAAAGCGTATTCGGTTTTACCAGTAACAAAAATAATTTGGGGTTTATTGTTGAGTACATCTAGTAGTTCGAAACCGTTAAGTACAGGCATTTCTATATCTAAGAAGATAAGATCTACTTTATGAGTATTTAGGCCGTTCTTGGTTTCTAGAGCACTACTGTATTCTGCAATAAGGTTAAGAGAGGAATGATTCTCTATTAACTTTACTATCGACAATCGTTGTATTGCAGAATCATCAACTACTACACAGTTTAAAGTCATAACATTTCAATATTTTAGGTTAAGATATCGACAATAGTACAAAAAATTCGGATAAAAACCAAAAAACATCGGTAAAGTGTTTTATTTAACAAAATTTTAACATTTCAAAATATCTAAAAAAATACGTGAAATTAAGTTGCCAGAATTAGAAATTATGTCTATTTTTGCAGCCATTTTTAATTATAAACACAATTTTTATGAATCATTATGAAACTGTTTTCATCTTAAATCCCGTTTTATCTGAAACACAGATAAAGGAAACAGTAGAGAAATACGAAGATTTTCTTGTTTCTAGAGGAGCGAAGATGATAGCCAAAGAAGATTGGGGACTAAAAAAATTAGCTTACCCAATTCAACACAAAAAAAGTGGTTTCTATCACTTATTTGAATACACTGTAGATGGTGAAGTTATTTCTCCATTAGAATTAGAGTTTAGACGTGATGAGCGTTTTATGCGTTACTTAACAGTGAAATTAGATAAGCATGCAATTGCTTGGGCTGAAAAAAGAAGAACTAGAAACAAACAAAAAGCGTAATTATGTCATCAATAGAACAACAAGCTAAAGGAAAAAAAGATGGAGAGATTAGATATCTTACGCCATTAAATATAGACACTAGCAAAACGAAAAAATATTGTCGTTTCAAAAAGTCTGGCATCAAGTATATTGATTACAAAGACGCAGACTTTTTATTAAGCTTTGTTAACGAGCAAGGTAAATTGTTACCAAGACGTTTAACAGGAACTTCATTAAAATATCAAAGAAAAGTATCTACTGCAGTAAAAAGAGCTCGTCACCTTGCGTTGATGCCTTATGTAGCAGATTTATTAAAATAATAAAACATAACTATGGAACTTATATTAAAACAAGACGTTGAAAATTTAGGATTTAAAGACGATATTGTAACAGTAAAGAACGGTTATGGTAGAAATTTTTTAATTCCTCAAGGACAAGCTATAATGGCTACAGCTTCAGCTAAAAAAGTATTAGCTGAAACATTAAAGCAAAGAGCTTTTAAAGAGAAGAAAATTGTTGAAGAGGCTACTAAAATTGCTGATGCATTAAAGGCATTAGAAATTAAAATTGCTTCTAAAGTAGGATCAGGTGATAAATTATTTGGTTCTGTAAACAATATGGATTTAGCTGATGCTTTACAAAAAGAAGGTCATACTATCGAAAGAAAGTACATCAATGTAATTGGTGGAACTGTAAAACGTACAGGAAAATACGATGCTGTAATTAGATTACACAGAGATGTAACTGTAGATTTACCTTTCGAAGTTATTGCTGAAGCATAATTAACATTAATGCGTTAATAAATTATTAAGGCTACTCATTTGAGTAGCCTTTTTTATTTTACTTTTACATAAAATTAACTAAACCTTATAAAACTAATGAAAAAACTATTATTGACTTTTGTTTTAATGTTTTGTTCAGTTATAGCAATTGCACAAGTTACAACATCAAGCATTAAAGGATTAATTCTTGATGAAACAGACCAACCATTGCCTGGAGCTAACATTGTTGTTGTTCATACACCAACTGGTACTACTTATGGTGTAGCTACAAATTTTGATGGTAGATACAACTTAATTAACCTTAGAGTTGGCGGACCATATACAGTAACTATAAGTTATGTAGGTTATAAAGAACAAGTTCTTGATAACATATATTTAACTTTAGGAAAAACAGAAAATATTGACTCTAAAATGGTTCCAGATAGCGAGCAGTTAGATACAGTAGTTATTACTGGTTCAACAGGCACAGGAACATTTGGAAGTGATAGAACAGGAGCAGAAACCAATGTTGGACGTAGAGAACTTACTAGGCTTCCTACAATTTCAAGATCGGCATCAGATTTTACGCGTTTAGAGCCTACTGCTAGTAATGGTTCTTTTGGAGGTAGAAACGACCAGTTTAATAACTTCTCTTTAGATGGAGCAATTTTTACAAATCCATTTGGTTTAGACGCAGCAACTCCAGGAGGACAAACAGATTCTCAACCAATATCATTAGACGCGATTGACCAAATTACAGTTTCTACAGCACCTTACGATGTTACTCAATCAGGTTTTACAGGAGCAGCTGTTAACGCGGTTACAAAAAGTGGAACAAATGAATTTGAAGGAACTGTTTATGGGTTTTTTAGAAATGAAGATTTTACTGGAGGAAAAGTAAGAGGTGAAGATGTTATTAAACCAAAATTAGAACAAAACCAATATGGATTTAGCTTAGGAGGACCAATAGTAAAGAATAAATTATTCTTCTTTATGAACTTCGAAAAAGATGAGCGTACAGACCTAGGCACTAATGGTTGGATTCCAAACACAGGAAGTGGAGCAGTAAATGAATCTAGAGTTTTAGAAGCAGATTTAATAACCGTTCAAAATGCCTTATTAGATATAGGTTATAATCCTGGTGCTTATCAAGGATTTACTTATGCTTCTGAATCTAATAAAGGAATATTTAAGTTAGATTGGAATATTAACGAAAAGAATAGACTTGCTGTAATTTATAATTTCTTAAATGCAGGAAAAGAAAAACCAGCGCATCCAACAGCATTAGGTTTTAGAGGTCCAAACGCTAATACATTACAGTTTGAAAATTCAGGTTACCAAATAAACAACAATATTAGATCGGTTCAGTTAGAATTAACTTCTACTTTATCTGAAGATACAAGTAATAAATTGCAAGTTGGTTATACACATTTTGATGATTTTAGAAACCCGTTATCAACTCCAGCTCCAACTTTTACAATAACTAAAGATGGATCAAATTATATTATTGCTGGGCATGAGCCATTTTCAATTCATAATAAATTAGACCAAAAAGTATTTCAGTTTTCAAATAACTTAAACTACTTTAAAGGAGATCATACTTATACTATTGGTTTTTCATTTGAAAAATTCCAGTTTGATAATTCATTCAATTTAGGTGTTTATGGTGCTCAAGGAGTTTTCTTCCCTACAACTACTATGGCAGATTTTCCAAACTTTGTAAGTTCAGGACAATTACAAAACTTATATGACCAAGCATTAGCAGCACATAGTTCTTTATCTGCAAATGGAGATGGAGTAGCAGGTGGTTGGGCTTTAGCAGAGACTAATGTAGGTCAAATGTCATTTTATTTGCAAGATGAATGGAATGTGTCAGATAAATTTAAATTAACTTATGGTGTGCGTTTTGATAAGCCACTATTTTTTGACTCAGCTGAAAAAGCTCAAGAAGTAATTGATAGAGCTTGTTGTTATGTACCAAGTATTCCTTATGTTAATCCAAATACTGGAGAAACAGTATTTTTAGATAATACAAAAATGCCAAATAACGATTGGTTGATTTCTCCAAGGGTAGGATTTAATTATGATGTAAATGGTGACAAAACATTTCAGTTTAGAGGAGGTTCAGGATTGTTTACAGGCCGTTTTCCTTTTGTATGGTTAGGAAATCAAATTGCTAATCCAGAAGTATTCTTTTATCAAGCAGTTGATCCTGATTACAAATTCCCGCAAGTTTGGAGAACAAATATAGGTACAGATTATAGATTTGAAAATGGACTTACATTAACAGGAGATGTATCTTACACTAAAGATATTAATGGAGCGCACGTTCAGAATTGGGGATTAACAACTCCTAGTGGTACATTATCAGGAGTTGATAACAGACCAATTTATACATCTTCTGATGTAATAAACAATGCTTATGTATTTACTAATTCTGATAAAGGTAGAATCTGGAATGTAGCTTTAAAAGCACAAAAAACATTCGATAAAGGCCTATATGCAATGTTAGGATATAGCTACTTAAACTCAAAAGATGTTAACTCAATTGAAGCTGAAATAACAGGAGATGCTTTTGCGTTTAATCCAGCTTTAGGTAATGTAAATGATGATGTATTAGCTTATTCAAAATATGGAGATAACCACAGATTTATTGGTGTAGCTAGTAAAAAGTGGACTTATGGAAGTTGGGGAACAACAATCTCAACATTCTTTGAATATGCACAAGGAGGACGTTTTAACTATACTTATGGTGGAGATATTAATGGAGATGGCTCTAACTTAAATGACTTGATATATATACCAACTGAAGCTGAAGTTAATCAAATGAATTTTTCTGGAGCTGGCCAAGCTGCTGCTTTTGAAGCTTACATACAACAAGACGATTACTTAAGTGGTAGAAGAGGTCAATATGCTGAGCGTTATGGAGCAATTGCACCTTGGAGAAGCCGTTGGGATTTAAAATTATTACAAGATTTTAATTTTAAAGTTTCAGAAAATAAAACTAATACCATCCAATTAAGTATTGATGTATTAAATGTTGGTAATTTATTAAATTCAGATTGGGGACTAACACAACAACCAAATAGCGTTCAGCCACTTGGAGTTAGTGTAGACTCTAGCAGTGTGCCAACATATACATTTAACCCAGATTTGCAAAGTACATTTAATTATGACTCTAGTTTAGCGTCTAGATGGCAAGCACAATTTGGTTTACGCTATATATTCTAATAATAAATATTAAATTAATAAATTTGCGCTCCTTTTTTAAGGAGCGCATTTTTTATTTATAATATATTATGAAGTATACAAGACTTACTAAAGAACAATTTGAAGAACTACATAAAGAATTTATTAATTTTTTAGCAACACAGTCTATTACAGCTAAAGAGTGGGATGAAATTAAAGCTAATAAACCAGAAGTTGCTGAACAGGAATTAGATGTGTTTAGTGATTTGGTTTGGGAAGGTGTATTAGGGCAAATTACTTATTTAGAGCATATCTCACCACAGCAAATGCATTTGTTTCATCTTAAGGAAGATATCATGACCTTGATTGCCATAAAACTAAAGAATGAAGAAATTGACTTAACAACAAGCGAAGGATTTGATTGGTTTAGAAACAACTTATTATCTGACGATGTAGAGTTTTTAACCGCAAATAAATCATACTCAGAAGATAAGCCGTTGGATAAGTTTAGACTTATTCAGCAAGGAGCCGTCATTACAAAAGGGGATTTGTTTAAGTATTTTGAAAAATTAGTAATTAAATAAATTACTCATATCTCAACGACTCAACAGGATCAAGTTTTGCTGCTTTAACAGCTGGTAGTAACCCAGCAATAACAGCAACAATAAATGCAATCGTAAATGCGCTAAACATAGCTAGCCAAGGAATTACGAACTTAAAACCTGCTAATGAAGAAAATCCGTAACCAATTAGTATCCCAAGAATAATTCCAACAATTCCTCCTAATTGACCAATAATAATTGCTTCCATAAAGAATTGTGAAGCTATAGTTTTTCGTTTAGCACCAAGCGCTTTACGTACACCAATTTCTCTAGTACGTTCAGTTACTGATACAAAAAGTATATTCATTAATGCGATAGAAGAACCTGTAATAGTTATGATGCTAATAATCCAAGCAGCAATATATAAGTATTGAGTTATTGAGCCAATACGATTTATTAGGTCATCACTACGCTCTAACCCAAAGTTATTTTCTTCAACAGGGTTTAAACCTCTAATATTCCTAAATGTTAAAATGGCTTCATCTTGCGCACCTTCTAACATGTCTTTTTTATCAGTTTTTATACTTAAACTATAGTTTATGTCTGGATTTGTAAAAATTGTTCGAGCCTTTTGTAATGGTAACAATACACGTAAATCCTGATTGTTTCCAAACGTTGCTCCTTTAGACTTCAATACACCAATAACCTTAAATTTAGCACCTCTAACACTAATGGTTTGTCCAATTGGATTTACATCAGATAAAATAGATTTTGCTAAATCACTACCAATAACACAAACAGTATTACTATTAAGAACATCAAAATAGTTGAGTTCACGTCCATCATTCACTTCTAAGCCAGAATTTTGAATAAAATTTTCGTTAACACCTAAAATGGTTACTTCTGGATCAGTTTTTTTGTTTTCATATTTCACCTCAGCATTACGAGTACCAACAAATGAAATTGAAGTTTTTGTATAAGGAAAGTTATAATTCTCTTCAAAATCTTTTACATTTCTATAGCTAATAACAGGGTTAATTTTTCTTGCTTCACTTCCGCTTTGTCGTTGTGCGTTAAACTCATAACGTTGAATATTAAAGGTATTTGCTCCCATTGATGAGAAATCACTCGAAATAGTGTTTTCTAAATTTGAGACAGCACTTAAAATACCAACTAAGGCAGTTATTCCTATAGCAATAATTAAAACTGTTAAAATGGTTCGCAACAGTTGAGTTTTTATTGAATTAACTGCAATTTTAAAATTTTCTCTAAATAATGAAAACATAAATTTATGGAGTTCTTGTTAAGATTGATTTTCTATAAGACTACTAAATGCCAATAAAGTTACTATAAATTTGAAATATCTTATGATTGCCTATAAAAATTATGATATTTTTGCTGTAAGTAAGATTAATTTTAATCAGTTTTTATTTCGGAAGAAGTTTAAATTGATAGACTAAAAAAGAGATTCCTGCTTTTGCAGGAAGTTATTATGGCACAAAAACCAAGCATTCCAAAAGGTACTAGAGATTTTAATCCAGAAGAAGTTGTAAAACGCAATTACATTTTTAATGTAATAAAGCAGCAATTTGAAGTTTTTGGGTTTCAACCTATTGAAACACCAAGTTTTGAAAATTCTGATACTTTAATGGGAAAATATGGTGAAGAAGGAGATAGACTGATTTTTAAAATATTAAATAGTGGTGATTATTTAAGTAAAGTAGATGAAAATCTTTATAATCAAAAAGATTCAAATAAAATCACTTCTTCAATCTCAGAAAAAGCACTTCGTTACGATCTTACGGTTCCTTTTGCACGATATGTAGTACAACACCAAAATGAGATAGAATTCCCTTTTAAACGCTACCAAATACAACCTGTTTGGAGAGCAGATAGACCTCAAAAAGGACGTTTTAGAGAGTTTTATCAGTGTGATGCAGATGTTGTAGGTTCAACATCGTTATGGCAAGAGGTGGAGTTTGTGCAGTTATATGATGCAGTATTTACGGCGTTAAAACTAGAAGGTGTTACTATAAAAATTAATAATCGTAAAATTTTATCTGGTATTGCTGAAGTTATTGGTGCCCAAGATAAATTAATCGATTTTACTGTAGCTTTAGATAAACTAGATAAAATAGGCGAGGAGAAGGTAAAAGAAGAGATGTTAGGTAAAGGTATTCCACAATCTGGAATTGATAAATTACAGCCATTATTTAGTCTGTCTGGTACTTTTGAATCTCAAGTTTCACAGCTTAAATCTATTTTAAGCACTTCTGAAGAAGGAAAAAAAGGGATTGAAGAATTAGAATTTATTGATAAAGCTATTACAGAGTTAGGTTTAAAAACGGCAACCTTACAGTTAGATGTCACTTTGGCAAGAGGACTTAACTATTACACAGGAGCTATTTATGAGGTGTCTGCACCAAAAGGAGTAGATATGGGTTCTATTGGTGGAGGAGGACGATATGACGACCTTACAGGAATTTTTGGTTTAAAAGATGTTAGTGGAGTAGGTATTAGCTTTGGATTAGATAGAATTTATTTAGTAATAGAATCGCTTAATTTGTTCCCTGAAACAATTACCAATACAGTAAAAGCTTTATTTATCAATTTTGGTGAGGCAGAAGCTATGGCTAGCATGAAAGCTGTAAAGGCATTAAGAGAGAATGGAGTAAGTGCAGAATTGTTTCCAGATAATAAGAAAACAATAAAGCAGTTTAATTATGCTAATAAGCGTAATATTCCTAATGTGGTTTTGGTTGGAGAATCTGAGTTAGCATCAAATACTTTTACCTTAAAAAACATGAGTTCTGGAGATCAACAACAACTTACACTAGAACAACTTATAAAAGCATTACAATAAAAAAGTCCCGAAGTTATTCGGGACTTAATTAGGTTAAGATTTAACAATTTGGGATTATTTACTTAACTAAAACTTGTTTCGAAACTGAACCGCTTTCAGTATATAGTTTTATAATATAACTTCCTGTACTTAAGTTTTCAATTTTGTATTCAGAATATTCTTCTTGAGAAACGTTGTCTATTGTGTGAATAGATTGCCCTAACAAGTTAAATAATTCAATACTCTTTATCTCATTTAGTTTAGGATTTACTAATACTATACTCTTTGTATTGTTAGCGTAGTAAACTTCAAAAGCATTTAAATCATTTTCCTCTATTCCTAAAGCTTCAGCGTTTGCGAAAGTAATTTCATATCTATCTAAATATTGACCAGCTGGTACTGAGAAAGTATAATCACTATCTCTTAGATTATGATATGTATCTAGAACTTTATCATGAACAAAGATATTTATGTTATCAGGAACATTTTCTAAATGATCTATCATAATTTTATTCTGCCCTGCATTATCAACATGAATACCTAATGGAACTACACTATTAATGTCAATTGGGTTTCTTGCTTGGATATTATATTTTTCTCCATCTATCATCCAATACATATCATCAATTTGATCTTCATTTAATTTACCATCATAAGCCCAATCGTATCCAATTGTAGTATCATCATCTATTGTAAGTAATAGTTGTCTGTGAATAGTGTTTACCGAATTGAAACCAAATCTAAATTTCATTCTCGTATCACTATTTTCTGGATCAGAGTTATAATCGGTTGTTTGACTAGATCTCACAAAAACTGATGTGCCTGTAGTTTCTTTTCTGTAAAAACGTTGGCTGTTATTAAAGTTGATTACTCCTGTGTTTTCAGCAACTACAAAGAAACCTTGACTTACTGGTATATATCTATATGGGATTTTTGTTGGTGTACCTCCAGTTCCTACATCTGGATCATTTGTTCCGAATGAAGCTGAAGGAACTCCTCCAGATAGGTTATATGTAGCATAACCACCTTGATAATCGCCTAGATTATGTGAGGCTCCTCCCCAATGCTCCCAGAAATATAAAGTTCCAGTTGTTGATCCTGCACCAGCAATTGTTGGTCCATTATCTAATATAAATTTATTAGCATCTATAGCCGAAGGATAAGGGTTACCAACTAAATAATCATTACCTGCTGTTATATTAAGGTTTATGTTACCGTTATTAGGTTTACCAATAAAGGTATAGTTTTGCCTGTCAACGATTGTTCCTGAACCTGGACCTTTCATTGTAAAGCCTTCACCAGCCAATAGAGTTCCAGTACTTCTTACATGCTGCCATGATGCATAACTACCATCTGGTTGATTTGCAAATTTCCATATCCAGTAATCAGCTATTCTCTTAGGCGTTCCTGTTGATCCATTATAGCCAGATGTTAAGAATATTAATGCTATTGGTGTTGCAGGATTTGAACCATCACGCATAACATTAGGTAAAGTATAACTATTATTATTTGTAGTAATATTACTTATTCCAACAGGAGATGACCAATAATTGTAAGTGTATCTATCTGCAGTACCTTGTTGATCTTTTTCAAGAAGACCAGATGAAGTAACATCTAAATCACTACCAGTTGTTTGTACTAATTGAGATTCTCCATTTAAGTCAATTTTACCATTTAATCTTAAATAATGTGTAACGGTAAGACCATTACCTGTATCTCCGTCAAATTGGCTACCATCAATTGTTAGTGTGTTAGAGTTAATCATTAACCCTAAAACAGCTCTGTCGCGTCCTAAAACATTGTCTTTATTAATTAAAATATTGTGACTAGTTTCTACAATATTCCAATTAATAGGTGTTACTCCATCAACAATAGATAATGCATTAGGTAATGTTTGTACTGTATTATTTAACCAAGTTGCACTAGTTGTCCAATCGCCATTTGCATTAGATCTATATGGTAAAGGAGCTGTTTGTCTATCTACAGTATCAAGATTTCTTAAAGCACCTTGATTACCATTTCCTGAAGCATCATCTGTATTTGTATATGTATATATAGACATTGGGTAATAACCAGCTAAATCTGTCCAAGGAATTGTGCCAACATCATTTTTAGTAATTGTTGAAGGTAGTATTCTACCACTAACAAAACCTGCGTTAGTTTGTATTTCTTGATTCATTATAAATTTTAACTGAGCAAGATTTAAAGCCCTGTTCCAAACTCTTACTTCGTCTATGTTTCCTTTAAAGAACGAGGTTGTTCCAATTTTACCAGCTGCAGCTATATTAAATGATTGAGTAGTACTTACTGGAGCTAATCTTACTCCTGATGTATCAGCAACACCGTCTATATATAGTGTAGCAATGCCAGAGTCAAAAATAACTGCTAAGTGATGCCATTCGTTTTCTGGAATTACTACAGAAGATGTTAGTGTTTGAGGTACTACATTAATCCAAGTGGCTTCAAAACGTCCTGTGCTATTAATTTTTAAATCATAACCTTCAGTAAATGCAGCATCTCTTTTAGATAGGATAGTTGCATTTGTTGTTCCTGTATCTCTTTTTACCCACGCAGAAATTGTAAAACTAGAAGTATTTAAGTTTAATTTATTTCCAACTTCTACATAATCCGATACTCCGTCAAAATTAATTGAACGTTCAACTACAACTTGAGGCGCATAACCAAAAGTAACATATTTAGTTCCGTCAAAATCATACTCTGTTGTTAAGTTACCAAATCCATCAGGAGTCATTACTCTATAATCAGCTGTTGGATCAAAAATACCTGTATTAGATATAAACATGTAATAACTACCAGGAGGACTAATATTTCTTATTGCGTTTTGTGGTATAGAAATTTTCACTGAAGGAATATCTCCACCATTTTCAACAAACTTCCAAATACGTTGCATCCCTGTAAACGTAACATTTGTTGTTAAGGCTGGAGCAATACCAGCACTCATATTTACACTAATAGTGGAAGCAGCTAAATTTAAATCAGCACCATTATTTCCCCAAACTAAATATTGTTTGTTGGCTAGTGTAGTTGGGTTAGAGCTTATATTTTGATTATTTGTCGCATAAAGATCTGTTAAACCAACAGAAAGTAAACCTTGGGTTCTACCTGTTCCATCTGTAGCATTATTAACACTTCTAGATTGTTTTTGGTTTAATTGTGAAGCATCATCTCGACCAATACCAGCAATGTCGTAATTATAACCTGAATTGGCTACTTGATTCCATATTGTGGTTCCATCACTATTTACATAGTTCTGTGATGTACCATTTACACCAAGTGTTATACCATATTTTATTGCTAAATAAGATTGAATTCTATTACGTTCTTGTGATAATGTTACATCAGTTTTTCTTACTTTATAAGAAATAACTTCTGCAACTCTTGCATTTAAAGAAGCTCTCCAACCTTCACTACGTCCAATCCAAAAACGTGAATCATTAGCATTCATGTATTCAGCAATATCATTTTGAACATTACCTATATTACGAGCATTATAAAATAGCTCTTGTTGTGTATTTGCACTATTATTTCTAGCGTTTATAATACCAACATTAGTATAGCTAGAACCTGTACCAATTTCTGCTACTGCATATCCATCACCTGCTTCACCAGTTGTATAAGAGTCATGAGCATAACAAATAATTTCGTTAGTAACACGACCAGTATAATCTCCAAAACCAATACCTGTTGCGTCAGCAGCATTTGTTTCTAAGTGAGCATCTCCACAAAACACGTCCATAAAACCAAAACTGCTATTTATAGGCGTATCATCTGGAATTAATACTATAAACATTTCTTGAGTATACAATCCGTAATCTCCTTCTAAGAAATCTCTAGTTGTATCATTATATAGATAATTACTGTCAACTGTATAAGTTGCAAAAGGATTGTCGAATTCTACAACAGGGTTAAAGTTTACATTTTTTGTAGCATTATCTCTAAAAGTTGGTTCTTGTCCTGGAAGATGAGCTCTTGCATCACTAGCAAGACCTCTATCTTGCCATACTGATACACTTTGTCCATCTGTATAACTTCCGTCATTTCCTTTTAACCATATTGATAAATCTGCAGTTACTCCTCCAGGCGCATAAATTGGATTAGCTTTAGTTGTTAACCTAACATTGTCAATTGAAATATCACTATTATTACCAGCACCTGTCACACCTTGAATTCTTAATCTAATAGTCTGTCCAATATAAGTACTTAAGTCTATGCTAACAGGTATCCATGCTGAGTTTGTGTTTTTTTGAACATCTCCAGTTCTTGTCCATAATGTAGTTGGGAATGATAAACCATTATCTGTACTAACTTGCACTCTAAGTGTTCCTATATTAGAACCATATAAGTGGTGGACAAATGTAAATCTAGGATTTGTTGTTCCAGTTAAATTAAAACAAGGGCTTATAAAGTTAGCTGTTCTGCTATTATTGCCATCAGCTTCGGTATACATGTAAAACGAGCCTGATGCAGCACCAAAAGGACCAGTTGCTCCTGTAGGTGTTGTTCCTGTACGTCTTGTCCAATCAAAATTATCGCCAGTATCTTGTGTCCATGCTCCTATACCAGTTTCAAAATCTTCAGTGTAAGGATATGTTGTTATTGTTGTTAAACAAACTCCACCAGTTGTTCCAGTTCCAGTAATATCAAAATTATATGGATTTTCATCGGCATCATTGTTTGCTATTGTAAGTGTTGCAAATCTTGCTCCAATTAGGCTTGGGTTGAATCGAATACTAAATGTTGTACTACCAGCAGCAGCTATAGGTGTTGTAGGGATTAATGTAACAGAAAAATCTGCAGCATGTAAACCAGAAATTACAATTCTTGGCGAAGCTGCTGTTAAATTTAAATTAGCAGAACCTAAATTTTGAATTGTAAATGTTTTTGTAATTGGTGTTCCTACTGGGCTAGAACCAAAATCGGTATCATCTGCAGTTGTTGGTGTTGTATCATTATCAGCAATAGTTACTCCATTACCTAAAATATTCATTTCTGGAGCAGGAGCTACACCAGTTCCTCGTATTGCAAAATCATAAGGATTTTCATCACTATCGTTATTTGCAATAGTTAATGTAGCATTTTTCACTCCAGCTGTTGCAGGATTAAATCGAATAGTAAACGTTGTGCTATTAGATGCTGTAATTGGTGTTGTAGGAATTACTGTAACTGAAAAATCAGCTGCATTTGCGCCAGAAATTACAATTCTTGGCGAAGCTGCTGTTAAATTTAAGTTAGCAGTACCTAAATTTTGTATGGTAAATGATCTTGTTATTGGAGTAGCAACTGTTGTTGAACCAAAATCGGTAAAATCTGCAGTAGTTGGTGTTGTGTCACCATCAACAATAGTCGTTGCGTTACCTAATATATTAATTTCTGGAGCAGGAACAAAACCTGTTCCTTGTATAGCAAAATCATAAGGATTTTCATCACTATCATTGTTTGCAATAGTTAGTGTTGCGTTTCTTACACCAGCAGCACTAGGAGTAAACCTAACATTAAATGTAGTGCTACCAGATCCAGCTATTGGTGTGCTTGGTATAGCAGTAACAGTAAAGTCAGCGGCATTGGCTCCAGATATTACTACATATGGAGAAGTGCTAGTTAAGTTTAAGTTAGCAGTACCTAAATTTTGTATTGTAAATGTTCTAGTTAAAGATGAGGCTACAGCTACAGACCCAAAGTCAGTAAAATCTGCTGTTGATGGTGTAGTATCACCATCAACAATAGTTGTTGCATTTCCTTGTATGTTAATCTCTGGCACAGAAGGTGCTATTATATTTACTGTATAATCTTCAACCTCACCATAAGAGAATGTTTCACAAGATGTTGGTATACCATTATATTTCATACTAACACGCATTCTTGTATTTCCTGCCAATGCAGTTCCTGGAACAGTAAATGAACCTGAAACTGGAGTGGTTGTTGTGGCAGCTTGAGTAAACACTTGTTCGCCAGCATCCAAAAAGTCATTATCTTGATTGTAATCAATCCAAACAGAGTAACCTTCTGCATACACTGTACCTGTCCAAGTTGGTGTAATTGTTATTGTGTAAGAAGTACTAGTATTTAAACTTGTTGAAATCCCTGTAAAGTTAGAATAACCTACACTAGTTGTACCAACACCAGATGTGTTGTCAATTGTATTTAGTTGTACTCTACTAATGTATTCGTCATTAGTATTATTACCATTAGAAGCACAATATTGAGCAAATGTTGAAGTGCTAGCAAAAAACAATAGGATTAGTACAGCGTATCTAATTCCTGAAAAAGTATAATTTTTCATAAGCGGTTAAATTTTAGTTTTGGGACTAATTAATTATTTGGGTCAAATATATAATAACATTCCATGAAATGCAAATAAAATCGATGAAATGCATTCTGTAATTTTAAAACATTGATTATCAGGTTTTTAAAAAAATGATTTTTTTGTTAAAATCATTTATAATGTAAATTTTATTATGATTGATAATCAACTTGTTAATGTTTCTTTGCAATCCCAAACATATACGATAAAATGATTTATTTGGTTTTATTATCAAGGTGATGATTAATAATATTGAATAAAAAAAGGCTGAAATTATTTTCAGCCTTTTTAAAATATTATATATTAAACTTATTGTTTAACTAATTGTTTAACAATAGAATTAGAATTTAGGTTGTCTATAATCTTAATGAAATAGGTACCATTAGATAAATCACTCATGTTGCTTAATATTAAAGTTCCATTTACTGGACTTTGCTCGTCAAATTTAGCAATTGTTCTTCCGCTAATATCATATAATTGTAACCCAAAAGAGTTACTATTAAATTGAGTTGGAAGTTTAATGGTTATCTCATTATTAAATGGGTTAGGATAGATGCTCAATCCTTCAAAAACATTTTCATTTTCACCTAATGTATCTACTGTAACAGTAACAGGTTTAACAATAACATTATTACCACAGTTAACATTTGTTGATGTTAGCTCGACATTATAAGTTCCAGATGCAGCAAAGGTATATACTGGGTTTGCAGCATTAGATGTTCCAATAGTGTCTCCAAAATTCCATGAGTATGTAGTTGCGTTTGTTGATGTGTTAGTAAAAGTTACTTCACCATTATTTGAAGGGTTAACAACAAATGTAAAATTGGCAACGGCTTTAGGGTTTACAGTAACTACAACTTCTCTTCTTGCACTTTTAAGAGATGCAATTTTCCAATTATAGAAGTAGTAATAAAATGTCGTTCCTGCACTACTATCTGTTATAGAAATTCCGCCACTAGTATAAGGAAAACTCACTCCAGTATTGTTTCTCCATAAATTTAAACCACTTGATAGTCGTTTTGCAACTAATCTTAAGTTATTTGCTACAGGAATAATAAAGTTTAAATCTATTGTTTGTACTCCTGTTGAAGTAATTCTTATAATTCTTGAATCTAAAACGTTTCCAGAAGCATCTTGCAATTCAACATCCATTTCTCCAATTTGAGCTGGATTTATGATAACCTGATTAAGTCTTACTGATTCTGTACAGTTAAATATTAAATATCTACCATCTCCACCTAATGCACTACCATTATTGTTTGATTGTGTATGACCTGCATCAGGTTTTGAAATAACACGTTCTACAAAATATGAGCGAGTACTTGTTAATGCTGGAGTAACAAACGGGCTTCCTGTTGCTAATGGAGTACTGCTTGTTGCTGTATCATACCAATTTAAAGTTCCTGTTCCTGTTGCTGTTAAAGTTGCAGTTTCATTAGTACATGTTGAAACGTTATTAGCTGTAGGTCTTGCATTTAAAGCAACTAGTGTTACATTTTGAATAGTTTTTACTTTGTCAACAACAGTTACTGATATTGTTTGGGAAGCATAACCAGGTGCTGAATAAGTTACATTGTATGTCCCAGCTTTAACCAGTTTTTGATATTCACCTAAACCAGCTTCAGACATTCTGAATGTATTTAACTTATCGTGTCCAACAATTTCTATTCTTGCTACTATAGGATTGCCAGATTCATCTTTTACTGTTCCTTGTATACCATAATTTGCTTGCTTCATATAGTCTAGGAATGCTTGTCTGTTATAATTCCAATGAGCAGGTAAATTAGGTCCACTTACCCATTTTACGTCAGATAATTCTAATGTTACTTCTTTTACACCTAGGTAATAATTCATGTAATCTTGTCTTCCACCATATACTCTATACCATTCTGCACCATGAGTAACACCTGGACTTGGATAAATGTTTGAATCATCATCATCTACCATATAACCTGCTGGACTATTGTTTTGTGCATTGGTTGCATATTCAACTCCTATATATTCAAAATAGTTACCGTCTGAATGCGTATACTGACTTACATAAGCATTATCATAAGGATAGTTTACTAGTTCAGTCCCTCCATGTAAATTTGCTGACAGAACAAAGTTTTTTGATTTAGCAAAGTTTATAAATGCTAATGTTTCAGGTTGGTATGCAAAACCATCTGTATGTAATCCACCACCAGTTGTTGCATTATCAGGGTAGTTTCTGTTTAAATCGACATTATTATCGTTAGCTCTTCTTGGATTATCAATATTATTTGTATTTCCTAGTCTATAAGATCCATCTGGATTAGCACTAGGGTTTATATAAATTTCAGTAGAATTAACAAGGTTAGTTACTTCTGAATTTGTTCCATAATTTGTAAGTAAATAGTCTATTAATCTCATCATTAAAGGAAAACCTACTAATTCGTCACCATGCATTGATGATGTATAGAAAAATTCTGGCTCACCTTCATTTACTGACACATTATCAGTAATTTTTAAAACTAATAATTGTCTACCACTAACAGTTGTTCCAATATTTTGTAAAGAACACAAGTTAGGATATGTTGTTGCATAGTAATTCATTTTTGCAACATATTCGGTATAAGTTGGATAAGCATCCCAAGTTGTATCCCAGGCAGCAGGAGCAGCAGGAGTATCTTGATTAGAAGATCTAGCCATTATCGCTTCAGGCGACATACCAGCTTGATGAGCATCAAAAGGTAATTCGTTATCATCTTTATTTATAGTATATGGTAAACCATATTCTAAAAATTGTGCAAATGTATTTTCATTAGCGAAAGCTTCGGCAATTAATTCATTTTTATCTACATGCTTATGGCCAATAGTAAGAAATTCAGAGATTTCTTTAAATTGATCAATACTGTTTGCTTTAAATGTGAAACAAACTTCGCCATTAGTTGCAAGATAATTTTCGGCTTTTTGCTTTTCAGTAATTTGTGCAATACTACTAGATATAGTAAGCAAAAATATTACAAATAGAAGGGTAATTTTTTTCATTAGGTTAAGATTTTATACGATTTGGCAATAATATTTTCGGCTAATATATAATTATTTTTTTAAAATTATCCATAAAATGCAAAAAAATCCGATTAAGTGTAAAAAATATAATTTTACTGTAAGATGATTACTTCATTGTAGCATAAAACAAAAAAAAGGACTAATAAAAAATTAGTCCTTTTTTCTTGTAGCGAGAACGAGATTTGAACTCGTGACCTCCGGGTTATGAATCCGACGCTCTAACCAACTGAGCTACCTCGCCTTTTTTAAGGCTGCAAATATAAAAACAAAATTATTGTCTGCAAACAATAACTTGCTTAAATTATTTTTTATAAAATTAGTTTTTAAACTCAACAATTAATGTATATATTGGCATTGTAACAAAATACACTTATGGAAGAAAAAATTAAGTTCGAAATGGAGTTTCCAATACATGCTTCACCACAGCTTTTATTTCAATATATATCAACACCTTCAGGTTTATCTGAATGGTTTGCAGATAATGTAAACTCAAGAGGTGAAGTTTTTACATTTATTTGGAATGATAGTGAAGAAAAGGCCAAACTTTTAAGCAAAAAAAGTGGTGAGCGTATTAAATTTAGATGGATGAGTGATGAAGAAGAAGGAGAGTCTTATTATTTTGAGATTAGAATTCAGGTAGATGAAATTACAAAAGACGTATCTATTATAGTAACTGATTATATTGATGAAGATGAAGTAGACGAAGCAAAAATGCTTTGGGAAAACCAAATTTCAGATTTAAAGCAGGTTTTAGGTTCAGCATAAGCTAACACTAATTTTAAGTTATATCTTTGTCTCGATTTTAAAACATCGAGACTTTTTTTATGATAAATTTTAACGGAACCCTTCAAGATAATTCTTCAAATTTACTTTCTATAGATAATCGTGGTTATGCTTATGGTGATGCACTTTTTGAAACCATAAAAGTACTTAATGGTAAAATTCTATTTTGGGAAGATCATTATTTCAGATTAATGGCATCTATGCGAATTTTGCGTATGGAAATTCCAATGAATTTTACAATGGAGTTTTTGCAAGATGAGATTATTAAAACTTTAGAAGCTAGAAATGAGACTGGTAACTCTGTTAGGGTTAAGTTGTTGGTAAATAGAGTAGTAGGAGGTAAGTATTTGCCAGTTTCTAATGATATCGATTATGTTATTACTACCGAAGTATTGCCAACAGACTTATACCAAATCACTGATTCTTCTTATATAATAGATCTGTATAAAGATTTTTTTATTGCTCCAGGGTTACTATCTACATTAAAAACAAATAATAAAATCACTAATGTTTTAGGTAGTATTTATGCTAAAGAGAATGGATTTGATAATTGTTTACTGCTTAATACTAACAAGAACATTATTGAAGCTTTAAATGGAAATATTTTTGTAGTAAAAGATAATGTTATTAAGACACCTCCTTTAGAAGATGGTTGTTTGAAAGGAATTATGAGAAAACAAGTAATAGAGCTATTAAAAGCAAACGATGAGTTTGAATTTGTTGAAGATTCAGTGTCTCCTTTTGAACTTCAAAAAGCAGATGAGCTATTTATTACAAATGTTATTGTTGGAATTCTACCAATTACTAATTATAGGAAGAAAGAATTTTCGAGTGAGGTTTCTAAATCACTTCTACAAAAGTTAAATATAAAGATAAGACTAACTTAATTATAGCTAGGGTTTTCTGGAGCGTTCGACCATATTGAATAATCTCCTCCAAACTCTAACATTTTTTCTTTCCAGAAAGAGTCGTAGCTTTTTTCAATAATAGCTTTTTTATAAATGTTTTGAGTTACTACCCAAGCATTAGATTGTAATTCGTTTTCTAATTGTGAAGATTCCCAACCAGAGTATCCTAAAAAGAAGCGAATATCTGTATCTACAATTTTGCCTTCATTAATTAATTGAAGCGCAACATCAAAATCGCCTCCCCAATAAATACCTAAAGAAATTTCAATACTTTCAGGAATTAAGTGAGGTACTTTATGTATAAAGTATAGGTTGTCTTGCTCTACTGGTCCACCATTATAAACCTTAAAAGTTGCTTCTGTGTTTGGAACTAAATCAGTAAGTGTATATTCTAGAGGTTTATTAAGTATAAAGCCTATTGAACCCTCAGTAGTATAGTCTGCCAACAATATAACAGACCTGTTAAATGAGTTGTCACCTAAAATTGATGGTTCTGCAATGAGTAAATATCCTTTTTTGGGCTTGATAGTAATCATAGCGATGATTATTTGATATTAAAACTAAAAAATATTTTAATAAAAACCTAACTATTTTAAGTTTAAGGTCTTTTAAAATAAAAAGCCTGCTTTATTTAAGCAGGCTTTTAAATTCTATTGTTATACTGTATTAGTTTACAGCTTTACCTAAATCAGAACCAGCTTTAAACTTTACTACGTTTTTAGCTTTGATTTTTATAGTTTTTCCAGTTTGTGGGTTTCTTCCTTCTCTTGCAGCTCTTTTAGATACTGACCAAGAACCAAATCCTACTAAAGAAACTCTGTTTCCTTTTTGTAAAGATCCTTCGATATCAATTAATAATGAATCTAATGCTTTTTTAGCAGCTGCTTTAGTAATTCCAGCGTTTTCTGCCATTCCATTGATTAAATCTGTTTTGTTCATAAAATTAAATTTTAAATTATTATTAAATAGTTGGGTTAAACAATAAATGCTTAATTCCTCTACAAATTTATACGGATAATCCATTCACGCAAGTAATAGCAAGGGAAATACGAGTTTTTGTTGATAACTTTGAACATTTGTTAATAAAGACTATGCATTTTATCGGATATTTTGAAATATCAATGAGAATAAGGGTTTAGAGCATTTTTGAGTCTTCAGAAAAATGATATCCATTTAAAAGCGATTTTATATCCATTTTTCGTTTGCCTGGAAGCTGTATTTCTTTAATAAAAATGTAACCTCCTTTAACTGCGATCTTTAGGTCGTCTTTTGAGCTAATTATTGTTCCGAAGGGTTTTGAATGTGTTGCTGCATCTTTTTCAACTTTAAAAAGTTTTACAGCTAGTGTATCTTCACCATTTTCTAAATAACACCAAGCTGAAGGAAAAGGATTCAATCCTCTTATCTTATTATAAATATTATCTAAACTTTCATTCCAATCAATTTTACAATTGTCTTTATTTAGCTTATATGCTGTTTTTATTTCGGTTTGAGGCTGAATGGTTGTTGATACTTCACCTGTTTCAATAAGTTTAACAGTGTCAATTACAAGCTCACTACCAATATTCATTAGTTTATCATGCAAGCTTCCTACAGTTTCATCATTTTTAATATCAGCTTCTTTTTGAAGTATAATTGCACCTGTGTCAATTTTTTCGTCAATAAAAAAAGTGGTGACTCCAGTTTTAGTTTCTCCATTTATAATTGCCCAATGTATTGGTGCAGCACCTCTGTAATTTGGCAATAAAGAGGCATGTAAGTTAAAAGTTCCATATTCGGGCATTTGCCAAACCACTTCTGGTAACATTCTAAAAGCAACGACAATTTGTAAATTGGCTTTTAAAGCTTTAAGATCATTAATAAAACTTTCGTCTTTTAAGTTTGTTGGTTGTAAAACGTTTAAGTTTTGAGCTACTGCATACTTTTTTACATCAGACTCATGTAATTTTTGTCCACGACCAGCAGGTTTGTCTGGTGCAGTAATAACGCCAACAACATTATAGTTATGTTCAACCAGAGTTTTTAAAGTTGTTACTGCAAACTCTGGAGTTCCCATAAATACAATTCTCATATTCTTTTTCATGTGTTTTTAATTTTTTTTCGACCTACTTAATAATCAGTTTTATGTTGCCAATTGGTATTTGTTTACTAAGTGCTCATTATAGGTTTTATGTATGCTTTATTTTGTAAGTGTTTGTCGCTGTTATTATTAATATATTGTTTTCTACCATGAGTTTTAAAACGTCTAAAACATGTTGTTCTGCAAATGGCAAAGTTTCAACAATTTTTCTAGAATTAAGTGGTTCCTCTTCTAATAGTAATATAATGTTATGTGCAATAGCCTTTACATCTATAGCGTTTGAGCTTTTTTTATTTGAAATGCAATACGAGCACATACCACAGTTTTTCGTGGTTTTCTCACCAAAATAATTTAAAAGTATTTTGTTTTTACATTCATGGTCATTATTAACATAATCAATTACAGCTTTAATTTGTAATTCTTTTAAATCATTTTGCTGCTGGACGATTCTAGAGATTCTATTAATGGTTTTATCATCTTCTCTTGGTTGTAGAAAAATTATTTCAGAATCGGTATTAGAAAACTGAAAATTTACAATCTCATCTTTATTTAACTGCTGCAATACTTTTATAACGTTTTCTTCTGTTGTACTTGCTTTTTCGGCAATAAGCGTTGTGTTTATTTTTAAAAGATGTTCTAGTATTCCTCCATAAGTTCGTAGTATGGATTTTATAATTACATCGATATGTTTTCGTGTTTCTAAATAATTAAATAACGCCTGATTGGTAACAATAAACTGTAATTTGGTTTGGTAACGAAACTGTTGCGACAATGATATAATACTATTTCTATCTAAAACTTGTAAAGCATTAAAAGTTATAACCGAATTAAAATCGTAAGTCTTGCAAAAGCTATTAAAGTTAAATTGATGAGTGGATAACTCACCTTCTCCATAAGACACTTGAAAGTAGTTACACAGCTTTCTGTAAACTGTTTTTAGAAAATCTATAGTAGGTAAGGCGTTTAAAAACTGATTTTTTAACTTTTGCTCATCGGTTTTGTTTTTTAATACAACAGCAAACGCTTTTTCTCCGTTTCTGCCAGCACGACCTGCCTCTTGGTAGTAGCTTTCTAAACTTTCGGGTAAATTTATATGAATAATTGTTTTTACATCTGGTTTATCAATACCCATTCCAAAAGCGGTTGTAGCAACCATTATCTCCTTTTGGTTGTTAGTCCATTGGTGTAATCGCTCTTCTTTTTCTTTAGAATTGATTCCACCATGATAAAACGTACTAGAAAACCCTTTATTCTCAAGAAACGAATGTGTTTCTATTGTTGCTTTTCTGTTTCTAACGTATATAATAGACGAGCCTTTATGCTTTTTTAAAATCTGCTCAATTTTATAAAGTTTATCATCAGTTTCTAAAACCATATAAGCAATGTTTGGTCTAGCAAATGAGGCTTTAAAAATTTTTGGAGCTATAAAATCTAATTCACTTGAAACATCTTCAACTACTTTAGGTTTTGCAGTTGCTGTAAGTGCAATAATATTTACTGTAGGATGTAATTGCCTTAATACTGTAATATTTTTATAAGCAGGCCTAAAATCGTTTCCCCATTGCGATATACAGTGAGCTTCATCAACAGCAATTAAATTAACATTCATTTGCTGAATTCTATCTCTAACTAAGTCTTGTTGTAAACGTTCAGGAGATACGTATAAAAACTTATAGTTTCCATAAATGCAATTATCTAGCATTGTGTCTAGATCTGAATACGAAATTCCGCTAGTAATTGCCATAGCTTTAATACCTTTTTGATTAAGCGTATTTACTTGATCTTTCATTAAAGCGATTAAAGGCGATACAACTATACAAATGCCATCTTTTATAAGCGCAGGAATTTGAAAACAAACCGATTTTCCTCCTCCAGTTGGTAATAAAGCAAAAACATCTTCATTATTTAAAACAGCATTGATGATGTCTTCTTGCAATGGGCGAAAAGACGTATGATTCCAATAGCGTTCTAAAATTTGAATAGGATGTTGCATCGCTATAAATTTAAAACATCTAAAATAAAATCTGTGCGTTTTTCAATAGATTCAAAAGGAACGTCTAATAAAGTATAGTTGAATTTTTTATAGGTATTTAATAAGTGCTGATGAATAAGTTCGGCTTGTTCAAAACTTTCATATCTCTCACTATCACTCTGAAAAATATCTTGCCAAGGCGCTAAAATAAACACAATGTCGTAAGTATTATTAGTGCAAGAGTCAATAAAATGCTGAGGGTAATCACTGCCAAAATAATCCATGTATGCCAAAACGTCTGGAATTCCTCGATCTAAAAAAACAGTAGTGTTTTTATGGTTATTAGCTTCGGCAAACTGTTTTGCTCTACCTTCTAACAGCATTTGGCTAAACAATAAAGGTTCAGTTAAAAACAACTGCTCAATACCTTTCTTTCTGGCTTCTAAAGTCACTTGACGAGAAATTTCATCAAAACAAATGTGTCCTCTTTTCTTTAATTCATTAATAATTGATGACTTTCCAGTTCCTGGTCCACCAGTAATGACAATTTTTCTAGTATTCAATTTGGCAAGGTTTTGGAAGCAAAAATCGTAATTTTAAAAGGAATTAAAAAATGTAAAGTAAAATGTATCTTTGCATGAGAAAGAATTAATATGAATAACGAGAAAAAAACAGAAGAGTTTTATAATAAATTAAGAAGTCAGTTATACGATACAGCCTTATGGCCATCAGAATATCTTTATAAATTTATTGTAGTTACTGACGATGCTAAAATTGCAAAAGTAGAAGCCTTATTTGATAATCTAGGCGCAGTAATTAATACCATAGAATCTAAAAATGGTAAATACACAAGTGTATCTATAAATGTTAGAATGGATTCGCCAGAAACTGTTATTGAAAAATATAAAGAAGTTGCAGAAAAAATAGAAGGCGTAATTTCGTTATAAAACAAATACGTTTTATAATTTTTTTTGTATTTTGCACTCGTACATAAACACTACGTGTACATAAATTAAACACTACACATTATATTTTGACAATAGACGATTTAGAGTACAATACAGAACGTGAGCATCTCATTATTCCAGAGTATGGAAGACATATGCAGAAAATGATACAATATGCAAAAGAGCGTCCTACAAAAGAAGAGCGTGATAAAGTTGCAAAAGCTATTATTTCAGTAATGGGAAACATGCAACCTCATTTGCGTGATGTTCCAGATTTTCAGCATAAACTTTGGGATCAGTTATTTATTATGGCTGATTTTGATTTAGATGTTGACTCACCTTATCCAATTCCTTCAAGAGAAGAGCTTTATGCTCGACCAGAACGGTTAAAATACCCTCAAAATCATCCTAAATATCGTTTTTATGGTAATAACATAAAAACAATGATAGATGTAGCAAATACTTGGGAAGAAGGAGAACTTAAAGAGGCTTTAATTTTTACCATTGCAAACCATATGAAAAAGTGTTTCTTAAACTGGAATAAAGACACAGTTGAAGATGATGTTATTTTTAAGCACTTATACGAGTTATCTGGAGGTAAAATAAACTTAAAAGGAGCTGATGAAGATTTATCAGATGCTACAAGCTTAATGCGTACTAAGAAAAAGTACTCTTCAAACAAAAAATCACATCATAAAAAAAGCAATTCAAACAATAATCGTCAACGCAAACGCTACTAATATTTCATGGGTACATTTATAATTGAAGGAGGTCACCAACTAAAAGGAAGCATACAACCTCAAGGAGCAAAAAACGAAGCATTACAAATACTTTGTGCTGTTTTGCTTACACCAGAACTTGTAACAATTCATAACATTCCAGACATTGTAGATGTCAATAAACTTATTGAGTTGCTTAAAAAATTAGGCGTTAAAATCAATAAAATTGGTTCTGGCTCATATACGTTTCAGGCTGATGATGTTAATATGAAATATCTTGAATCTGCCGAATTTAAAGAAGATGGTAGAGGTTTAAGAGGTTCAATTATGATTGTAGGACCACTTTTAGGACGTTTTGGTAAAGGTTATATACCTAAGCCAGGAGGTGATAAAATAGGTCGTCGTAGATTAGATACACATTTTGAAGGTTTTATTAATCTTGGAGCAAAATTTAGATACAATCGTGAAGAGTATTTTTATGGAGTAGAAGCCGACAGATTAAAAGGTGCTTATATGTTGCTTGATGAAGCTTCAGTTACAGGAACTGCAAATATTGTAATGGCTGCAGTATTAGCTGAAGGTACTACAACAATTTATAATGCAGCTTGTGAGCCTTACTTACAGCAATTATGTAAGATGCTTAACCGAATGGGAGCAAAGATTAGTGGTGTAGGTTCTAATATGTTAATTATAGAAGGTGTTGATGCATTAGGTGGAACAGACCACAGAATGCTACCAGATATGATTGAAATTGGTAGCTGGATTGGTCTTGCTGCTATGACAAAAAGCGAATTGACTATTAAAAATGTGAGTTGGGATGATTTAGGTCAGATACCAAATGTGTTTAGAAAACTTGGTATTACAGTTGAAAAACAAGGTGACGATATTCATATTCCAGCACATACTGATGGTTACGAAATACAAAGTTATATTGATGGTTCTATCCTTACAGTTGCAGATGCACCTTGGCCAGGATTTACGCCAGATTTATTAAGTATTGTTTTGGTTGTGGCTACACAAGCAAGAGGAAGTGCTTTAATACACCAAAAAATGTTTGAAAGCCGTTTGTTCTTTGTTGATAAGTTAATTGATATGGGAGCAAAAATTATACTTTGCGATCCGCATAGAGCAACTGTTATTGGTCACGATTTTAAATCGTCGTTAAAAGCAACAACTATGACCTCGCCAGATATTAGAGCAGGAGTATCGTTACTTATAGCTGCATTATCTGCAAAAGGCACATCTACTATACATAATATAGAGCAGATTGATAGAGGTTACGAAAACATTGATACACGATTACGTGCTATTGGAGCTAAGATTACGCGAGTGAGTTAGAGGTTTTTATTAATTTGGAGGAGTTGATTTTTGATGATTTTTTTAATCTCATTTAAAATAAAACTTACCTTTTTTTATAGATAGAGCAGTTTCAATATTTTCAACAGATTCGCCTATCTTATCCATAGGAATAATGAAGGTGCTAATTGTTTCAATACTTTTTGGAGGATTATATTCTTCAACTTGAAGTGTTCCATTTTTATTTTGCATCTTTTTGTAATTCACTTTATCTTTTAAAGCACTCCAAACAGCTAATTCTTCTTCAGGTCTAGATCTAAATCCAAAAACAACCTCGTTTATATTTGCAAATGGGTCAACATACATATTATTTGCGGCTAAATATACTTGTCTATATTCATTTTCATAATTCCAAAAAATTGATTTATACTTAAAAAATATTTCTTGCCAAGGAGAAATTACTTTACCTTCTTTTCCTTTGTAATTTTGAATTAACTCTTCAAATTTTTTATCAATATCTTCTTTTAGCAAATATTCTATTTTGAAGTATTTAGATTTATTATCTGATGGAACTAATCCAATTGCAATACCCATATGGTTTGATGCATAATGTGCCCACATAAGAGGCTCTGATAAGATGCTTCCATTTATTGTTTCACTACTACTTAAACTTAATACTCCACAATTATTTACTAGTATTTTACTATTCATATCAGTAAATCTATCTTCAAAAGGATCATTCATTCTGTCCAAACTTGAAGCCCAAAATTTACCAGTTACTAGTGATACAATTGCTCTAGGTGAAATTGGTACAAACTTGTATAATTGCATTTAAATATAGTTTATAATTGTACTTTAATCATTTAATGTCTTTTATTTCATAAAATAGCTAATTTAGCTTTTTACGCTAAAAATCAGCACGTTAAAAAATAAACAATTACGAAAAGTTATAAACAAAAAACGCACTAAAGCTTCACTCATAAACTGGCATTTTCTGTTTACTATTCGTCTAAAACAGACGTAATAATACTGGTAAACATTTTTATTCCTGTTTCAATTAGTTCTTCAGGAAAATCATAATTATTGTGGTGTAAAGCAGGCGTGTTAATGCCAGCTCCTAATCCGAACATTGCTGTGTTGTGCGATTTAGAAAACCAACCAAAATCTTCTCCAAACTTAAAAGGGAAAGGTCTTTCTATTACTGTTAACTTATTTGTAATAGCTGCATTATTTACTAAAGTGTTACAATCTGTAGTATTCTTGCTAGACGGAAAATATTCAAACCAATCTATTGTGTAGTTTAGATTATGAGTTTTACATATTTTATTTGTAACATCTTCAATATTACGTTTTACAGTATTCATTATGGCTTCGTTCCAAGTTCGTAAAGTATAATGTAGTTCGCCATTACTAGGCGATATACCATACGACTTTTCTCCCATATTAATATGTATTGGTGTTAAAATAGAAAAGCTGTCCTTATGTGGCTCTAAAACATTAAGCTTTGACAGTTCAGTAACTATAGTTGAAATTCCTAAAGCAGGATTAATAGCATTTTCAGGTTCAGATGCATGAGCTTCTTTACCTGTTAGATAAATTGCAAGACTTTGTACTTCGGCAGAAAACTCCTTTTTCATGGTAATTACACTATGTAAAGGCTCTCCAGGAATATTGTGTAATGCAAAAATATAATCAGACTTTAAGTTTTTAAATCTTTCATCATTCAATACATTAAATGCTCCTTTACCTGTTTCTTCAGCTGGTTGAAATAGTAAAACAATTTTTCCTGTTTTAAATTTTTGATTTTTTATCCATAACGCAAGTCCTGCTACAATTGCCATATGACCATCGTGTCCACACTTATGAGAGACACCTTCAATAAGCGATTTATGACTAAATGTATTACTCTCAACAATAGGTAATGCATCTAATTCGCATCGAATAGTTATTGTTGGTCCTTTTTTAGAGAACTCAAATATTGCTAAAAGTCCATTGCCACCAACATTTTCAATTATTTTGGTTGGATTATGAGTTAATATAAACTCTTTTATTCTTTTAGCTGTATTGATTTCGTTACCAGATAATTCAGGATTCTGATGAAGTTCTTTCCTTAATTTTAGAATTTCTTTACTAATCAATGTTGTAGCTGTTACTTTAGATGGCTCTAAATTAGACTGAATGTATGTAATGCTAAAGTAAATTTAGTTTTTATCTTCTAAACCAAGAATAAATTTAAAAAAGAAAAAATAAAAGGTGACTAGAACTTAATTCTTAAACTAGCATTTGGTGTAAAGCCAAGTGATACATTGTCTATTTGTATGGCTTTAGAGTCGTCGTTAGGATCTACTTTATAATATCTGTTTATGATATTGGCTTCGTTGGTAACGTTTCTAACGCCTAAGTTTAAAGTGATTTTGGTTTTATCTGTTAGGCTTAAATTATAGTTTAACGAAATGTCTAAGCGTTTAAACTCATCTAAATTTTCACTATTTGGTGTATCGTAGTTTACAAATGTTAGGTTTCCGTTTTGCACTGTTTCATTGCCTTCAACAGGTTTTGTGTACGGAATTCCAGAATGCCAAATACCTCCAACAGATATTTCTAAATTGTCTAAAATATTATAGTTAAAAGCAAGTGATACAGAATGACGTATATCTGCATTATTAGGAAACTCTGATGGTGTAAATGTTTCAAACTTGTAATCGTTTTTACTAAATGTATAACTAACCCAAGTACTGTATTTGTTATGGGTTTTGTTAGCCAAAAACTCAACACCTTTAGCTGTATAGTTTCCTGTTGCATTTAGATATTGAAAATTGTTGTAAAACCCTTGGTTAGAAGCTGTAATACCTTCAACAAGTTTATAAAAACCTGTAACATCTACAATAAAATTGTTTTGATTATACTCAATGCCAAAAGACCCTTGTTTACTTGTTGAAATAGGAATATTGTTATTGTTGGCTAAAATCCAACGTCTGTTTTCGACACCTAAAAAGTCATCTTGAAAATCGACAATTTGAGTTGCAGATTGGTTTTTAAACTCTCCTTCTAATTTTAACGCAAATTGTTGATTTAGTTTTTGTCTTACATTTAATCTAGGCTCAATTAAAAGTTTTTCAAACTTCTGAAAGTAATTAACTCTAACACCAGCTCTTAAATAGGTGCCATTTTTTTTGAATTCTGCCTCAGTAAACACAGCATGATTTAAGAGCACATCTTTTTTTGTACGCTCATAAGATGGTGCACTAACAGTAGTCTCGTTTAAAATACCTGTTTCATTTACTTGGTAACCTAACAATAAATTTAAATTACTACTAGCTTTAAAATGAGTGTTTAGTTTAGCTCCAGTTTCTAAAACTTCGTTTGCTTGTGTTAGTAACTGATTAGTTTCTACTCGCAAATCGTTAGCATCAACATTATATTTTGAATAATAGGCTATAAGTTTTGTACTAAATTTATCAGACCATTGTGCTTGCCAATGACCTCCAAAACCTAGGTTTTCTTGTGATAAGTTACTCGATTTAGAATTGGTTTGATTAGAGCTGTTTGTAACACTTTCGGCATAATCTAGATTATTGCTAATACCAATAACATTGGCTCTAAGCTTGTGATTTTCATTCAAATCGAAAAGTAATTTTGCAGTGTAATCATAATAAACAAAATCTGATGACGATGTGCTATTTTCTATATCTTCATTGGTGTTTATTTCACTATCCTGAAAACTACGATCAAAATAATTATCATAAGTTGGTGTGCTTAAAACATCTGTAAAAGAACGTCTTCCTGAAATGTGAAGTTCTAATGTTTTTGTAATTGGAATTTCTAAAAAAGCATCTCCACTTATTAAATTTAAACCTGCTCCACCAGAAAATTTTGAACTTAACTCATCTTTGGTAAACATATTTATGGTACTCGATACACCATCGCTATACTCACTGCTAGTTCCATTTTTGCTGACAATTACTTTGTTAGTAAGGTTTGGATTATATGCAGATATGAGTCCGAAAAAATGTCCAGAATGATACATTTTAATATCATCCCAAAGCATTAAATTCTGGTCGTTAGTGCCTCCTCTAACATTAATGTTTGCAATACTCTCGTTAGTGCTTTCAACACCTGGTAATGCTTGAATAGACTGCAAAATGTCTGGTTCAATAAGTCCTGGTAAAATGCCAAATTTTTCAGTGTTTAGCACAACACTTCCATCTAATCTTTTTTGTAAGCCTACCGTTAAGAATTTTGTAATTAGTATTTGATTGAGTTCTTCATTGTTTTCTGATAGAATAATATCAGAACAACTATTTGTTTCATTAAACAAAAATGAAGCTTTAATTTGCTTGCTTTTATAGCCTAAATACGAAATAGTAATTGTGGCATTTAAAGGTATTTCTTTAAAGCTAAAAACACCTTCAGTATTACTAAAAGAGCCATTATTTGTATTGTTTACTACAATAGAGGCTCCAAAAAGAGGCGACTTATCATTTTCTGTTATAATCCTTCCACAAATTGAAATTGTTTTATTAATGACCGAAACGGTTATATAGCGATCGTCAAGTACCTTAAAATTTAAAAGTGTTTTAGAGTTGAGATACTCAATAGTTTCAGAAAGATTCAAGTTAAGATTTGGTGCTTCAATAAAAATAGTATTTACATCATCAAAAGCATAAGAAAACTTAACATTAAATTGTTTTTCTATACTTGTAAGTACTTCAATTAATGGTAGCTTAGATGAGTTATCTTGACCATAACCAAAACCACTAATAAATAACAAAATGTAAATTATAGATTTATTGACCTTCATAGTTGTAAAATACGACTTTTTTGCCATCTATCTTATAACTTAATTTTAATGGAATTGTTACCGATTGCAATGCAATATTTTTATCACTATGCGTAAATGTACCTGTGAATAATTGAGTTGTGTCGATATTTTCTGTAGAAATTTTTATGTCATATTGACGTTGTAACTCATCAATAACTTGAACTAACGGAACTTTAGCAAAGCTAGACTCTTTTTGCATCCAAGATGGACTGTTAGAGCTAAAATCGTCATTAATTTCAACAGAATTATTTATAACTCTAAAAGTTTTTCCAGGAGGTAATTTTATAGTTTCATTATTAAATGTTACACTAACCAAACCTTCATAGCAATGCACTTCAAAATAGTTGTCACGTTCTTTTACATTAAACTGTGTTCCTAAAACGTGTACAACTCCTGCATCTGTAATAACACTAAATTTTTGACCTTTACTTACTTTAAAGTAAGCCTCACCATCAAGGTTTAAATCGCGTTTATTTTTCCAGCTTTTCTTATTGTAAGTAAGTTTAGATTGCGCATTTAAAATTACTTCAGAATTGTCTGGAAGTAATAATGTTTCGGTTTGTGCAATTTCAGTTTCAAAAGATTTTACAGTATTAAAAAATAAAAAATATGAAGAGGTTAACATAACAACCAATACAGCTGCAACTTTATAAAAAGTACTAAGGTTAAGTGATTTAACTTTAGTTTCCTTTTTATTAAGTTTTCTGGTTTTAAATTCTTCAAGTGCTTTTTGCACATCAACTTGTGGTGCTTGCATTTGTGATGCATAATGAGCTATTTTGTCTAAAGTTTCAAGATTTTCAGTTTGTTTTAAATCTTCAATTTCTTTAGGCGAAAGTTCATTATTAAACCATTTTAATATGTCTTTTTCGTTTTTCATTTTTTATCACTCTATAGATAAGACACCTATAATATATTTTACCCTACTTAATTATATATTTTCTATTTGTTCTCTTAATATTTTTAAAGCACCAGACATTCTTTTTTCAACAGCTTTTTGCGAAATATCTAAAATCTCAGCAATCTCTCTGTACTTTTTTCCATCAATTCTATTCATTAAAAACACCTCACGTTGTATATCACTTAAAGATGCAATGGCATTTTGCAATTTTTTTTTGAACTCTTCTTCTTCTAAAATATATTCAGGACTCTCATTATTTGTATCAATATATGGAGCCGCTTTAGCATAGTTCATTACAACTTTTTGATGCTTTACTGTATTTAAAAATAAGTTATTTACAGTTGTAAAGAGGTATGTTTTTGCTTTAGTAAAGTCTATTGAAGAACAATTTTCCCAAATTTTTGAAAAAGCATCTTGTACCAAATCTAAAGCACTAGCCTGATCACCACACTTATAATAAGCGAAATTATTAGCTGACTGAAAATGGTCTTTATAAAAGGTATTAAAATAGGCTTCTTCGCAGAGGCTTTCTTTATTGCTATCCATTAATTTTATGCTTTATTTAAAAACAAAAGTAGGGTAAATTAAAATGTGTTTGTCTTATTTCTACATTAATCCCAAAATTACAAAAATATGGACTCAGACAAAATTTTTGAAGCTGTACAAATTGCATTGATGATTGCAGTTGTAATACTTTTAATAGCATCAATTAATATAATTAATGATTTAAAATAAAAAAAAAGTAGGGTAAATTTGAAACAAATTGTCTTACTAGTATAAAGGCGAAAAAATCGCTATGAAAAAGTTAAAACCCAAATTACAAAAATTAAGAATTATGAAAAAGTTTAAATTTATTTCCGCAGTTGTTTTAATGTCATTTCTAAGTTTCTCTTGTCAAGACGAAATTAATAATGAAAATGGACAGAACCCAAACACTAACTCAGCAAATTCACAAACCGCTAGTAATTTAGAACGTACATCTATGTATGATGGTTCTTTTGATGACTTTTTAGATGGTATGTCGTGTTCTTCAATTTTACTGCCAGTCACAGCAACAGTAAATGGAACGCAAGTAACAGTTGTTAGTCAGTCAGATTACCAACAAGTTATCAATATTTTAGCTCAATATACAAATGATGCAGATACTGTTGTATTACAATTTCCATTAACAGTAAGATTAAGTAATTATACAGAAGTAGTTGTAACTAATCAGGCTCAATACAATGCTCTTATAGACGCATGTGAGGAAGCAGAAGCAACAGCTCAAGACGCAATTTCGTGCATTGATATAGATTTTCCTATAACTATTCTTACTTATAGCTTAAATTTTGATCAAACAGGAAGTGTTGTTATTGAATCTGAGCAACAATTATATAACTACATGAATAACTTTGGAAGTGACGAGTTGTTTGCTATAAACTATCCAATTGGTATTACATTTAGTAACGGTACATCTGCAACAGTTAATAGTGATGTAGTATTACAGTCTAGTATTAATGAGTGTATTTCTGAAGAAGATGCTATGGATGATGCTGAAGAAAGTGCTGATTTACTAGAAGATATTCTTGTTGATGGATTATTTAGAGTTAACTCTTTCGTTAATTCTGGTGTAGATACAGCTAATAATTATGCTGAGTTTACTATTAATTTTGCAAATGATTTAACTGTAGTTGCAGATAATACAGTAAATGCAACAGTACAAGATGTACAAGGAACATACGCTGTAGCATCACAATTAGAGGTGTATTTAAGTTTAAACTTTACAGGTAGTGCAACGTTTAGTTTATTAAACCACACATGGGAAGTTACAAGTTTTAATAGCACATCTATTTCATTACAAAGCACTACCAATGCCGCAATTACATTAGTTTTGACCCAAATCTAGTATAAATTCTTTGTCCCAAAACTATCATGATTTTGAGGGTTAGTTTATTTAGTTGTTATGGTGAAACAGCTGTTAGGAAACTAACAGCTGTTTACTTAATTTAAAAGAAGACATGAAAAAAATAGCTTTAGTAATTTTGATATTGACTTTTGTAGCTTGCACAAAAGATAATGATGTAGATAATGCAAATAATAATTCAGGTTCTGCTGCTACGGCAAATCAACAACCAGTTGGTACTTCGGCTAACGATTTATTAGCTGATGATACTTTTACGAGCATGGTAATAGAGGTTGCCTATATAGATGGATACGAACCTTCTCAAACTTCTATAAATAACCTTATTGCCTTTTTAGAAGCAAGAACATACAAACCAAATGGAATTACTGTAGAGATTAGGCCTATAATTTCAACGCAAGATTCACCTTATACAAATCAAGATATTGTTGCAATTGAAGATGCTAACAGAACAAAATTTAATACAGCAAACCGAATTGCAGTTTGGGCATTTTTTGCTGATGGCGAATCTGCAAGTAATTCAAATTCGGGAGTAGTATTAGGAACAGCATACAGAAATACTTCATTTGTAATTTATGAAGAAACTATTCACGGATTAAGTGATAGCCCATTAGAGCCAAGTAGAAGTCTTTTAGAGACAACAGTAATAATGCATGAATTTGGTCACATACTCGGACTTACAAATTTAGGATCAGATTTACAAAGTAACCATGAAGATGCATCGCATCCAAAACACTGTAATGTTGAGAGTTGTTTAATGTTTTGGGCAGCTGAAACAGGAAGCGGAATTGGAAATATGATTTCTAATGGTTCTGCTCCTCAACTTGACGCTCAATGCATAGCAGACTTACAAGCAAACGGAGGAAAATAATTAATAACAAATAAAAACAACAACTATGAAAACAAAATTTTTATCAGTATTAATGCTATTATTAGCAATTAATATGCAGTCACAAGATGACAATAAGAAAGAATCTAATACAGGACTTAAAGGAGGATATAACCTTGCAGCTGTGTCTTTTGATGGCGATGGAGAAACAGGACAGCGACATAGCTTTCATATTGGGTTTTATTCTGAGTCATTTTTAAATGATAATGTTTCTTTACAAATTGAATTGCTTTATTCGCAACAAGGATATGAACTTAGTGATGGAGGAGGAACATATACTCAAAAACTAAACTATATTAATTTGCCTTTAATGTTAAAGGCTTATCCAAGTGATAATTTCTTTTTAGAAGCAGGACCTCAAGTTGGCTATGCAATAACACATAAAGAAGAGTTTGATAGTAGTTTTAGTTTGTTTGATACTTCACAAGAGTTTAATCCAAATAGTTTTGATTGGGGAGTTAATTTTGGAGGAGGATTTAAAACAGATACAGGTGTAAGCTTTGGAGTACGTTATCATTTAGGTTTAGGAGATATTTACGACGAAGGAAAACCTAAAAACAGGGTTTGGCAATTCTCTATAGGATTTGATTTTTAATTATTATTATCTTAACAAAAAAAGGCTTCAATATAATTTGAAGCCTTTTTTATTTTTTTAAATGTATAATTTAGTCTTTCACCACTTTATGAACATAACGTTTGTTATTTTCATATAGGTTTAAGAAGTAAATTCCGCTTTGTAAATGACTAATATTTACGTTCGTATTTGTTGAAGGTAATAGTGTTTTTGTTTGTACTATTTTACCTGTAATATCATATAATTCGTAATTTATATCAGATGATGATTGTAATCCTTCAATAGTAATATTTCCTCTTGTTGGATTAGGATATACCTTAAACTTAGATTCTGAAGTTTCATTTGTGCTTAAGGTAATACCTTCAACAATAGTAATAGATTCATTAATATTTGGATTGAATAATTCATCAACAGTACCAGATGGCCATTTTACTACGATTTTTGTGATACTTGAATTAGTTCCTAGCCCAAAATGTGTCATCATAGAATTCATTATTCCGTAGCTTTCACCAGAACGCACTTCTCTAATTTGTTTTCCCCAAGCACCATAAATTTCTATACGAGCACCTATTCCATTTATATTACTTGGTGATCCTTGTAATGTAATTTCGCTCCAATTATTAGCGTTTCCTGAATTAATAAAAAGTTTATCAGAAATTGAAGATGATGGTCCATTATAACCATTACCAAATGCAGCAATAACATCGAGAAATCCATCATTATCTAAATCTCCAACAGCTGCTGTTTGAATTCTTGTACTAGTTGGAAATGGATTTGTAACAGGTGAAAATGTATTACTACCTGTGTTTTTAAAAAGATAGTGATTACCACCTCTTACAGTAATAAATATATCTACTAAAGTGTCATTGTCAAAATCTTCCATAATTACCTGAATACCATTCCCTCCAATACTAGCCAATTCTGTTGCTATACCAGTTGAAGCTGTAATATCAGTGAAAGTTCCATTTCCGTTATTAACATAAATCATATTTGTAACGTCATGATTTATAAGTACGCAGTCTAAATCACCATCATTATCAATATCCTCAAAGTTCGCAGACCAAGATTGAGCATAAGGGACTAAGCCTGCAACTACACCAACTTCAGTATAATTATTATTACCATCATTTTGGTATAAAATATTTACACGTCTTCCGTCTAATGGATTGTTTACACCTAATCTGCATTTAGAAATATATAAGTCTAAGTCACCATCATTATCATAATCTGTCCAAATGCTACCATAATTTCCAGAGTCATCATCATTTGGGTCTGGAGAAATAGCGTTAATTAATCCTGCATTATTGATTGTGAATGTTCCTGTTCCATTATTGGAATAAGCAGAAGAAACACCTTCATCATGACAAGCAAAAATATCAATGGTTCCATTATTATCTATATCTACAAAATTTATATTCTGTAGAAATATATTTGGACCTCCAAGAGTTGTAGTAGTATAGTTGGTCCCTGTACTATTTGCGGTTAATAGTTTTAATCCGTTATATGCTCCACCAACAATTATGTCATTAAAACCATTTTTATCAACATCAGCAATTGCCATTCCCCATTCTGAACCATTTCCTGGTAAGTTGCCATAGTTTAATCGCGTAAAAACTCCTGTAGGAGATTGGTATTCAATTTGTAGACTTGTAGCACTGGATAATCGTATAATATCATCTAGTTTGTCACCATTCATATCACAAACACCTATTGCAACTCCACTTTTTAATGTTGAGTTAACTAATGAAGAGCTTTCATCTGTAAAAGTAATTTGTGAAAATGAAAAAAATGGTAATATAAATAAAACTGTAGCGAGTAGATTTTTAATCATATTTGGTAGGTTTTTAAGTTTAGAATTTCAAATATAATCTAAAAAATAAAAATAGCCACTTAATTATAAGTGATTTGTTGACAGATTGTTGCGTTAATTGTTTAGAGCTGATTTATAAGTTTCTAGACAACGTTCTCTAGCTTCTTTATGATTTACTATCTTATTAGGGTAAGTAAGCTCATTTAAATTTTTCACCCATATGTTGATATATTTTAATTCTTTATCAAATTTTTCAATTTGTGTAGTTGGATTAAATATTCTAAAATAAGGAGCAGCATCTACACCACAACCTGCAACCCATTGCCAATTACCAATATTACTTGCCATTTCATAATCATGAAGCTTTTCTGCAAAATAAGCTTCTCCCCAACGCCAATCTATCAATAAATGTTTGCATAGAAAACTACCAACTAACATTCGCACTCTATTGTGCATAAAACCTGTTTGGTTTAATTGTCGCATTCCAGCATCAACCAAAGGATAGCCTGTTTTGCCTTCACACCAAAGTTTAAATTCTTCTTCATTATTACGCCACACTATTCGATCGTATTTCGGTTTAAAACTTTTAGTTACTGTATGAGGGAAGTGCCACAATATTTGCATAAAAAACTCTCTCCAAATTAACTCTTGCCAGAAAATTTCATTTTTCTCTGCAATAGCTTTCTTTAACACTTTACGAATACTTACTGTTCCAAAACGAAGATGTGGTCCAAGCCTTGAAGTTGTATCTTTAGCTGGAAAATTTCTTGTTTTTTCATAATCTTGAATAAGCATAGGAGTGAGGTTATAATCAACTATTTTCTGTGATGATTTTTTAAAACCAATATCTGATAAACTTAAATTAGGTAAGTGTTTGTTTTTAATAAAATTCTCGAAATAGTTATCAGTATTTACAATTTCTAATTCAATATTTTTAAATTTCTCCTTCCATGTTTTCATGTAAGGTGTATAAACTAAATAAGGACTACCATCATTTTTTATAACTTCATCCTTTTCAAAAATGACTTGGTCTTTATAGGTTTTGAATAAAACATTATTTTTTGAAAGAAGATTTTTTATTTCTGCATCACGCTCTGTTGCATAAGGTTCATAATCGTGATTTGTAAAAACGATATCTATATTATAATCTTCAATAAGTTGATTATAAATATCCATTGGTTTTCCATAATAGATTGCCAGACTGCTATCATGTTCTTCTTGAAGCGTTTTTCTTAATTCCTGAAGTGTTTCAAATATAAAAGTGACACGAGCATCATCTTCTGGAAGATTATCAAGAATTTCTGTGTCAAAAATAAAAATAGGCAGTACAGGATGTTTTTCACTTAAAGCTTGATATAATCCAATATTATCATCTAGTCTTAAATCGCGTCTAAACCAAAAAATATTTGTAGTCTGTTTCATTTAATATGAGCCAAATAATTCTTCTAACTTTTTTGTTCTGTGATTAAATATTTCTTCCAATTTTGGTTTCACTAGAATAGGATGAACAAGCTGACCTAACCATCCAAAAGGAACTTTATAATCTATAATATCTTCCATTTCAACTCCACCATCTATTTCCTTAATAAAATGCTTGTGATGCCATAATGCATAAGGTCCAAAACGTTGTTCATCAACAAAATAGTGTTTATCAATACAATGCGTAATTTCAGTTACCCATTTAGTTTTAATACCTAAAACTGGTGTTACTATATACTGAATAATTTGTCCAGCATACATTGGCCTATCTGCACCAGATAGGATATTAAATCCCATATAATCTGGAGTTATTGTTTTAAGATTTTTTGGATTAGATAAAAACTCCCAAGCTTCTTCCAAAGTTATTGGTAAATTTTGCTTTTTATGAAGCGTATATATTTTCATTGAAATTAATTATATAAATAAATGTATGTGTTAAGTGAAGTTGCAATACAAAGCCAAACAAAATAAGGCAAAATGAATAACGTTTTTAATTTTAGTTCAGATTTAAATTTAAATAAAAATGTCGCTACAACTATAGTTAATGCAACAATAGTTATAAGACCAAAAACAATTAAATGTTGATTAAAAAACAAATAATTCCAAATAACATTTAGTATAAATTGAACGCTAAATAAAGCAGCAAATTTTGAGATTGGCAGTTTTAAATAAAGATAAGACATATAGATGGAAAAACATAGCATAATGGTTGTCCAAGCTACACCAAAAACCCAGCCTTTAGGTGTCCAAGGTGCTTGATTTAATGATGTATACCATTCTGTTTGTGGACCATTATTCATCAACCAACTTCCTATGGCAAGTGCGCCAAAATTGATGATTGAAAAGGTAATAAAAGGCTTTATAAATTTCATAGAAATATAATAATTCTATAAAATTACAAAATGTTTAATGTTTTTTAAAATATATTAAACAAAATTTAACAAAGAATAAACACTTCGTTTAGCAGCATTGATCATCTTTAACCAGTTTGCAACTAAAAACGGCTAAAAAAGAACCGATGAAAGGAGCTGTAAGATATAACCACAAATGTTGAAGATTACCTGAAACCAAAGCAGGTGCAAGTGAACGAATAGGGTTCATAGAAGCTTTTGTCATTGGGCCAGCAAACATAGCTTCTAATAAAATAACTCCACCAACAGCAATTGCTGCCATAGTGCCTATTTCTTTACTACCTGTTGATACATTTATAATAACGACCATTAAAAAGAAGGTGAGCATTAACTCTAGAACAAAAGCTTTATAAGGTTCAAAACCATCTGCAGGTAATGAGCTGCCTAGTGTTGTGCTTTCAGGAAACAAAAAGAATAATAACAAACAAGCTAAAAATGCACCTATACTTTGTGCTATTATATATTTAGGGACTTCTTTCCAATCAAATTTCTTTGCAATTGCAAATCCAAATGTTACTGCAGGATTAAAATGTGCTCCAGAAATTTCCCCAAAGGCATAAATCATTGCCATTACAATTAATCCCCAAGTTGCTGCTACACCAACATGACCAATACTTCCGTTGGTTATTTCGTTAATCGCTATTGCTCCACAACCACAAAAAATCATGGCGAATGTTCCTATTATTTCAGCGTAATATTTTTTCATTGATGAAATTTTTACAAATATACAACGTCTTAATTTAAGGTTTTGTTAACAAACTATGGATTTTGTAATTCGTAATTTTATAAAATTATAAACTAATCATTAAAACTATATTATAACATGAAAAAATTACTCTTAATTCTTTTTGTATTTGCAGTCTCAATGAATGTAAATGCACAAATTGAAACACCAGCACCAAGTCCGTTTGCTAAAATGGAGCAAAAAGTTGGTCTTACTGATGTTACTTTAGAATATTCTCGCCCAAATATGAGAGGCAGAACTATTTTTGGTGATTTAGTACCTTATGATAAAGTGTGGAGAACTGGAGCAAATGCTAGAACTAAAATAACATTTAGTGATGATGTTGCTGTAAACGGTCAAACATTAAAAGCTGGTACTTATGCAATTTTCACAAAACCAGGTAAGCAATCTTGGGAAGTTTATTTCTATACTGATTATAATGGTGGAGGAACGCCTCAAGAATGGGATGATAGTAAAGTGGCTGCAAAAGTAACAGCTGAAGTTTACCCAATGCCAATGCAAATAGAAACGTTTACTATGACTTTTGATGACTTAACAAGTAGTTCTGCTACAATTGGAATACTTTGGTCTGATGTTTATGTAGGTGTAAAGTTTGATGTGCCTACTGATAAAGCAGTATCTGCATCTATAGATAAAGTAATGAAAGGTCCAAGTGCTGGAGACTATTATGCAGCTGCAGTATATTATTTACAAGAAGGTAAAGATATTAATCAAGCTAAAACTTGGATTGATAAAGCTATTGCCATGGCTGGAGATAAAGCTCCTTTTTGGCAGTTAAGACAACAATCATTGATTTATGCAAAAGCAGGAGATAAAAAAGGTGCTATTGCTGCTGCAAAAAAATCATTAGCAGCAGCAGAGGCAGCTAATAATGCTGATTATGTAAAAATGAATAAGGACTCTCTTAAAGAATGGGGAGGAATGTAATCTCAATAACTTATTAAAAAAAGCGCAACTAGATTTAGTTGCGCTTTTTTTATTTTATTTTTTCAGGTGAATTATTATTAAGACTAATTACTTGAATAAAATAGGCGATTAACACAACTAAAGCGCATCCAAATAAATTGAGCCATAAATAAGGCATCCAATCATACCACCAACCAATAATAACAATTGCTTGAGTAATAAGTGCTGCTATAAAAACGGCATTAGCTTTCACATATTTAAAGAAGAAGGCTAGCAAGAAAATCCCTAACACATTCCCGTAAAAAATGGAGCCAATGATGTTAACTAGTTGAATTAAGTTATCTGCTAAATAAGCAATACAGGCTATAAGGATTGCTAAAACTCCCCATCCGAACGTAAACCATTTTGATGCTTTAAGGTAATGTGTGTCATCTTTATCTTTTACAATAGATCGCTTGTATAAATCCATTGTTGTGGTTGATGATAGTGCATTTAATTCGCTTGCAGTACTAGACATTGCAGCACTCAAAATTACAGCTAGCAGTAGCCCAATTAAACCACGAGGTAAATTATTAAGTATAAAGTGAATAAAAACGTAATCTTTGTCATTAGTTTCTACAGATAATTTTTTCTCATCTGAAGCTTTTTTTATAATCACTTTAGCGGCTTCTCTATTTTCTCTATCTTTTTTATTTGCAGCATTAATCAGTTCAGAATATTTTTCATCTTGAGTCTCTGTATATAATTTAATTAGCTCTTGTTTGTCATTAAATATAACAGCCTGTTCAGCCTCAATAGTTTGGTACTCTTGCGCATATGAAGAACTTAATACCGTTTTTGAAGCATCAGGATTAAAACTTACAGGTGAGGCATTAAACTGATAAAACACAAATACCATAACACCAACTAATAGAATAAAAAATTGCATTGGAACTTTTAATAGACCGTTAAAAATTAAGCCCATTTGCATTTCTTTAATTGATTTTCCTGATAAATAACGCTGTACTTGGCTTTGATCTGTTCCGAAATAGGAAAGGGCTAAAAATGTTCCTCCAATAATACCACTCCAAAATGTATAGCGATTATTAAAATCGAATGAGAAATCTAAAATATCCATTTTCCCACTTGCTCCAGCAATATCTAAAGCTTTAGTGAATGTAATATCAGCTGGTAACTTGCTAACTATGATGAAAAAAGCAACAAACATTCCAGTAAAAATTACTGCCATTTGATGCTTTTGTGTAATACTAACAGCTTTGGTGCCACCAGAAACAGTATATATAATAACCAAAATACCAATAATAACAATTAGTAAGTTTAAGTTCCAGCCCAATACAGCAGATAGAATAATTGCAGGAGCATAAATAGTAATTCCTGCTGCTAAACCACGTTGTATTAAAAATAACATAGCTGTTAAGCTTCTAGTTTTTAAGTCGAATCGGTTTTCTAAAAATTCATAAGCTGTATAAACTTTTAGTCGATGATAAAGCGGAATAAAAACCAAGCAAATAACTACCATAGCAATTGGTACTCCGAAGTAGAATTGAACAAATCCCATTCCGTCATGAAATGCCTGTCCTGGAGTTGATAAAAATGTTATTGCGCTAGCTTGAGTAGCCATTACAGACAACCCAATTGTCCACCATTTGGCTTCATTGCCACCTTTAATGTAGTCATCTACATTTTTGCTTCCTCTTGTTTTCCATGTACCATAAGCTACAATGGTTAAAAGTGTTCCTAATAATACAATCCAGTCTAATATTTCCATAACTTAAAAGGATTGCATTATGAAGTAAAACAATATAATATATATGGCATTAACAATCAATACTAAAGAATAAAGTTTTAACCATGGTTGTTTTTGTGATGTGTTTTCGTTCATGGTTAATCGTTTAATTTTTTATCTGTATTAATATTGTCTTTACCAATAGATAGCATGTTTGCAAAGAGTCTGTAAGCACCAGAAACACCTTCAGGGAATTCTCTAAAGAAGCTTAACCCTGTGTAGATATAATATCCTTTACCATGCTTGGCAACCAATAAGCTACCATCTTTTGGAGTTTCACCTTTATCATTCATAGATAAAAGTGGAGTGAACTCTGACGACCATTGGTCTGGAAAATACAAACCACGTTCTTGTGTCCAACCCTCAAAATCTTTCTCAGTTATTTTATTCGGATAATTTAATAAAGGATGATTAGGATTTAAAAATCGAACTTCTGCATTTTCATCAGTAACTCTGTCGCGTGATAATTCTAACTTGTAAGGCGCAAGTTCATCAACAATAGTTTCTCTACTTGTATTATATTGTACTATTAAGTTTCCGCCTTGCTCAACAAAATTGAAAAGTAACTGCTGTTTATATTTTAACGCTTCAACCACATTATAAGCTCTGATACCAACAACAATGGCATCAAAACGATTAAGAGTTTCTGCATTAATTTCTTCAGGTTTAATAACAACAACATTATAGCCAATTTGCTTTAGGCTTTCAGGAACTACATCACCAGCACCTTCAATATAACCTATATTTTCACCTCTCTTTTTTATGTCTAATCGAACTACTTTGCTTTCGCTTGGTAATAAAACAGTTTGAAAAGGAATATGGTCGTAATTGATTTCAACTAACTTTTTGGTATAAACTTCGTTGCCAACTGTTACCATTGGTGTAATTAATCCTTCGCTTTGGTTTTTTGGAGGAATAACAGTAAAAATTAGTGTTTGGTCTTCGCCTTTATGCGTAATTGATACTTTTTGCTTTTCTGGGTAAACATTCCAATCTTTCGGATGTGCTATTTGCACAAATCCTTCAAGATTATCTCTTCCAGCTTTTACAATTACTACTATATCTTTTTGCTTGTCGTTTTCGAATATGATAACATCTTCGGCTACTTTTGCAGAGGCTTCTGGAATAATCTCGAACGGTTTATAAACCTCTCCTTTTACATCATCATTAGTTTTGTAGACTATTGGTTTGGAGTAAGAAATTGATGTTTTGCCAAATGTTAAATTGAAAGTTACTAGTTGATTTCTTGGCGTTTCAGGTTGTCCAATTAAATTTTTATCATCTACTGTATACATTCCTAAACTCCCTTTTTTTGTTAACCAATAAGGTGTTGTAGGTTGTTGTTTTGAATCTATTTTTAAAACGTCTTTAAAGTCGTAACTAATATTATTTTTAAGCTCAATATTTTTAACAACATCTAAAGTGTTAATTGCATACGAGTTAAGTGTTATTTGGTAATCACTTCTATTTATTGACTCAATTTTTAAATTAATTGATGAATTAGCAGTTGCCTGATTTGTTTCTGCGACGGCTTCTAAATATAAACCAGCACAAGCAGCAATTACATTTTTAATATCTTCTAATTTGATTGCTTTCCAATGTTGGTCTTCTAAATTTTGAATCAATTTATAGGCTTCTAACAATTGTGGAATAGAAGCAGAAGGGTTTTTAAAATCGTAATTAGTTTCAACTTCTTTTAAGATATTTCCAATCTCTTTTCCTCCTTTTACACGATTCCAAGAGGTGTCAATTCCATCAAAAATATTAGATTTATCAACAGGTAAATCACCTTTTATCAGTTCAATATATTCAATTTGTTCGCCTCTGCTTCCAGTGCTTCCAAAACCTTGCGATTTATGTGAACTTCTACTTAATGCAGCTATTTCAGGATTACTTAATCCGTTTGATGGGAAGAAAACTCCTGTATCAACACTCAATAAGTTTGTTTTGTCAGCTTTGTCAAAATTTTCTTGGCTTCCATAAAACCACCACGATGTATTAAAAAACTCACGCTTTGGTTGCCATATTCCGTATTGTTTAACTTGTTCTGGAAAGGCATTTTTATCATTAGCTAAATCAAAAGCTTCATAACTTAACATAGCAGAACTTGTATGATGTCCATGTGTACTTCCTGGACTTCTATGGTCAAAACGATTAATAATGACGTCTGGCTTAAATTGTCTGATAGCTAATACCACATCACTTAATACTTCTTTTTTATTCCAAATGGCTAAGGTTTCATCAGGATGCTTAGAGTAGCCAAAATCGTTTGCTCTTGTAAAGCGTTGCTCACCACCATCAATTCGTCTTGCAGCTAGTAATTCTTGCGTGCGGATAACACCAAGAAGTTCTCTAAGCTCTGGACCAATTAAATTCTGACCTCCATCACCTCGAGTTAATGACAAATATGCTGTTCTTGCTTTTACGTTATTTGACATGTATGAGATAAGTCTTGTATTCTCATCATCAGGATGTGCTGCAATATATAATACTGAACCTAAGAAATTTAATTTCTTAATGGATTCGAAAATATCAGAACTATTAGGTTTTTTAGGTTGTTGTGCCTGTGTTGATAAGCAAAAAAATGAGAAAAACAGAAGTAGTAAGTAGCGTTTTAGCATAATAATTTTGTTGGCTTTAGTTTCAAATATAAAAAAGAAACCAGCCTCAAGGACTGGTTTTAATGTTTATTTAACGTAAAATTATATTAAATCTGTGCCATCATCAAACTCGTCTTCTATAGCATCTTTTTCAATTAAGGTTACAGCTTTTTGTAGCATTAAATTATTTGGGTAGGTTACCAAGTCGCCATCATCTAATCTTAAATGTAATTGAAAAGCTCTAATATCTTCAATAATACCTTCAATAGGGAAGTCTTTATCATGAATTTGAATTTTGTCTCCTACTTTGTATGGAAACGAAAAAAACATAATAATTCCAGAAGTTATATTACTTAAGATTGACCAAATAGCAAATAAACCTATACCTATTACAGCGAAAATGGAAGAGAAAACTACTGCTAAATCTTTAAATTGGCTACCAAAAATAAAAGGAATGATTAGCATTGCTAGTAAAAATAAAGCTACAGATATATAGCGATTCATTAAATGAATACGAGCTAGATTAATTCCGTTTTTACGTGAAATTTTGGTAACAAGTGTTATTAGTATAAACCTAACAACTAATAGGAAGAGTAATAAAAATCCTGTTGTTATAAGTTCTAATTGATATTTTTCAAAAAACATAAGCTGTATTAATATGTTTAACAAAGATAAACTTACGATTTAACAACAAACCCACTTTTTAGAATTACTTAACAAAATCTAATAATGTTTTGTAAACAAGATGTGTTGGTAAACCCATAACATTAAAGTATGAACCTTCTATTTTGGTAACTCCAATTTGTCCTATCCACTCTTGTATACCATAAGCACCTGCTTTGTCAAATGGTTTACAAGTATTAATGTAATAGTTAATTTCATCATCAGTAAATGCTTTGAATGTTACTTTGGTAGTACTGTTAACTGTTTTTTGAAATGTTTTTGATGTAAAACAAACAGAAGTAATAACCTCATGTGTTACATTACTTAAAGATTTAATCATTTGAAATGCTTCTGCTGAATCTTTCGGTTTACCTAATGCTTTATTATTATGCCACACAATTGTGTCGCTTGTTATTAAAATATCATTGTCTTTAAGTTCATTTTGAAAAGGAAGCGCTTTTAATTGGGCCAGATAGTCGCTAATTTCAAAATGAGACAATCGTTGAGGATATTCTTCTTTTACTGGTTTTAATCTAATGTCAACAGTAATACCTAATTCTTTAAAAAACTGTTGTCGCCTTGGTGAACCAGACGCTAAAATAATAGTGTAGTTTTTTAGTTTTTCGTTAAGCATTTTTGATAGTTTATTTTTTTAAAATAAAGACGTATAACAATAAAGATAACATACCTAAAAACATAACAATTTTAAGGATAGTACTAATATGACGAACATCTTTTTTTGTTTTAGCACTAAACGATTTTATTGTAATATATAGTAATGGAGCAACTAAAAAGAGTAGAAAATAACCAACTGCAATTTGCTGTTTGTATAAATAGGTTAGCATATAATAGACTACACCAAATAAAGGTAAAAGAGTTAGTGCAAATAGAACTTTTGTTGCACGTTCACGACCAATAGCAATTGGTAATGTATTCATTCCTGCTTTATAATCTCCATCTATATCTTCAATATCTTTAGCAACTTCTCTTACTAGGTTTATAATAAAGGCAAACAAGGCATAATCAAATAATATTTTAAAAAATGTTAATTGTGTTGCTTGATTTTGGGTGTTAACTACTGGAAGTAGTTCGAATAGGCCAACAATTAAAACACTCATGGCAACTAAAACAGAAATCACAATATTACCAATAAGAAGTGTTTGCTTTAAATAGGTTGCATATATATATAATAAAGCTGAAATAATTACAAAAATGGCAAAAAAGCCGCTTCTGCCAACTAGGTTTGATAAGTAAAAACCCAATCCAACTCCAATGACGTTTAAGATAATAAATAAATTATATGCTGTTTTTTCAGTGACTTTTTTACCAATTAAAACCTTTTCAGGTCTGTTTACAATATCAGTATCAACATCTTGAATGTCATTAATAATATTTCCAGCAGCTGCAATACAAAGTGTAGACAAGATTAGTAGCAAAAAGCCAAACCAATTGAGTGTTATATCAACATTAAAAGGTTTAAATAATGCATATTTAATTAGTAATTGCACAAAAGCAATCATTAATAAGTTTTTCCAGCGAATGAGGTTAAGAATATTCAATGTATCTGTTGTTTATTTTTTTACTAATATTATTAATTAATGTCTAATCAAAACTCGCATCAAAATTACCATTCCATTTGCTCTGTACTTTCATTACTTGTTCAATAACATCTCTAACAGCACCTTTCCCTCCGTTTTTATGTGAAACATATTTTGATATAGCTTTTATTTCTGGAACAGCATCTTGAGGGCATGTAGGTAATCCAACTAGTCTCATTACAGGATGATCTGGTATATCATCTCCCATATACAAAACATTTTCAGCTTTAATATTGTGTTTTGTTAAATACTCATTAAGCTGAACAATCTTATCATGAGCACCAAGATATATGTCTTTTACGCCAAGGCCTTTTAATCTTGCTCTTACACCTTCGTTTGTGCCTCCAGAAATTATACAAACATTATAATTAGCTTCTAAAGCACATTTAAGCGCATAGCCATCTTTAATGTTCATTGTTCGTAAGAGTTCACCAGTAGTTGTAATAGTAACTGTTCCATCAGTAAGTACACCATCTACGTCAAAAATAAAAGTTGTAATATGATTTAAATATTCTTTATAGCTTTTTTCTTCCATGAGTTTTTTGAATAGATGTTGTTAAAAGTTCATAAATGTCTTTATGATGTTGATTTTCTAGTAATTTTAAATGCTTTCTTATCGTTTTTTTATCATTACGTTTTGCAGGACCAGTTTGAGCCATGTAAGGCGATAAATCTTGTACTTTTTTTGCAGTCTCTAAAATTAAAGGTTTAAGAATATTAAACTCAACGCCTTTAGATTCTGTAATTTCGTGAGCAATTCTATAAAGTTGATTAGTAAAGTTATTTACAAACACAGCTGCCAAATGTAATGCTTTACGTTGTTCAGTATTTACTTTATGACTTTCACTTCCTAAAGCTTCAGATAAAGATTTTAGTGTTTTAAGATTAGTTTTTTTAATAACCTCAATACAAATAGGAACTTGTTTAAAATCTACTTCAGCATCTTTGCTAAATGTTTGAAGCGGATAAAAAACACCTCTTTCATTTTTTTTGTCTAATTCGTAAATACCTACACTACCTGATGTATGAACAACTAATCTGTTTTCAAACGGTAATTGAGAAGAGAGGTTGCTAATAGCATCATCACTTACAGCAATTATATATACATCGGCTTTTTTAAGTTTGTTGATGTCATCAATAACTTCAACCTCATTTTTATAAGTTTGAATAGGTTCTAAATTCCTGTTATACCATTGGCTAACAGATACATCTTTAGATTTAATAAAAGCTTTATATAAGTGTGTGGCAACATTACCAGCACCAAGTAATACTACTGAAATCATAATGCTAAAATAAGTAAGTTAACTATGAAATAAAAGCCTTAAGGTTTATCTTTGTAAACAATGGAAAAAAAAGATATTCAAAATAGAGAAGACGTTTTTTTATTAGTCTCAGAATTCTATAAAAAAGTTAGAACAGATAGTGTTTTAGGCCCTTTTTTTAATACTGTAATTTCTGATTGGGATGAGCACATACAGCGACTAACTACATTTTGGGAATCGAGCTTGTTTTTAAAAACACGATATACTGGTAACCCTTTACAAGCACATATAAAGGTTGATAAAGACAACAATAATTCAATAACAGAATTGCACTTTGGACTTTGGTTAAATTTGTGGTATCAAACTATAGATGAGCTTTTTGTAGGTGATTATGCAGAAAACGCAAAGCGTCGTGCACGTAAAATGGGAACCTTTTTGTATTTGAATATTTTTCAATCAAGAAACCAAAATTAATTTATATCTCAAGGAGTTTAGATAAATTTTAACAGCTTTTAATCAAACTCAAACCAACAAAAAACATTAAATTTGCCAAGTCCAAAAATCAGGCACTTTATCATGCAAAATAAACTCGCTAAAATTCTCTTTTCTACTCGACTTACTGCTATTTTATTTATTGTTTTTGCTTTTGCAATGGCTACAGGAACAATACTAGACAGAAACATGGATACTTCTCCAACACCATATACACGAACATTAATTTACAATGCGTGGTGGTTTGAAGCAATAATGGTTGTTTTTGTTATTAATTTTGTTGGTAATATTTTTAGGTATCGTTTGTTAAGAAAAGAAAAGTGGGCAACATTACTTATTCACCTATCCTTCATTTTTATAATTGTAGGAGCAGCCATTACAAGATATATTGGGTTTGAAGGTATGATGGCTATTCGTGAAGGAGCTACCGAAACACAATTTTTATCTCAAAAAACATATCTCACAGCGTATATAGATGGTGATTATGTTGTTAATGGAGTTGCACAACGAAAAGTTGTTGAAAAAGAAGTAGACTTTTCACCACGATTAGATAACGATTTTAAGGTAAATACAGAATATAACAATCAGCCAGTTATAATAGAATTAGAAAAATTTATAGCTGGAGCTGAAAAAGATATTGTACCTAATGATAATGGTGAAGAGTATCTTAAAATTGTTGAAGCAGGAGAAGGACAATCACATAACCATTTTTTAAAAGCAGGACAAGTACAAAGTATTCATAATGTTTTAATTTCATTAGATAATAAAGTTGATGGCGCTATAAATATTACCAATTCACCTGAAGGTTTAACCATACAGTCACCATACGAAGGAGAATACATGACAATGGCTACAGGAGCAACAGGATTGCTTGTTAAAGATAGTATTCAGCCACTTATTTTGCGTTCACGTTACTTAATTGGTAATATGGCAATGGTTTTTCCTAAACCTGTTGTTAAAGGAAATTTTGATATTGTAAAAAAACCACAAATCCTTAAAGGAGATGAAGATGGTGTTGTAATGAAAGTTACAGTAAATGGAGTTACAGAACGAGTAAAACTACTTGGAGGAAAAGGCATGAATAATGCTTTTGAACAAGTTAAAGTTGGTAATTTAGATATTGCAATGCGATATGGCTCTAAAGTTTTAGAGTTACCATTTGGAGTTAAATTAAACGATTTTATTGCCAAACGTTATCCTGGTACTGAAAACAGCTATTCATCTTACGAAAGTAAAGTTACTGTTGTAGATAAAGAAAAAGGCGATTTTGACTACCATATTTATATGAATCATATTTTAGATCATAGAGGCTATCGTTTTTTTCAGGCTAGTTTCGATCCAGATGAAAAAGGAACCATTCTTTCTGTAAATCATGATTTTTGGGGAACTTGGGTAACTTATATTGGATATTTCTTACTATATATTTCATTGTTAGCTATTCTTTTTGATAAAAATACTCGCTTTGCAGACCTTAAACGAATGCTAGAAAAGGTGAAAAAGCAAAAGCAAAAAGCAGCAACTATACTATTATTATTTATATCTACTGTAGGTTTTTCACAAACACATTCTGCAAATGATGGAAATGCTCATAGTAGACCAACTAAGGCTCAAATTGATTCTGTTTTAAAAGCAAATATTACACCAAAGGAGCATGCTGATAAGTTTGGTCACATGGTTGTACAAGACTATAGCGGAAGAATGATGCCAATGAATACTTATGCCTCAGAGATGTTGCGTAAGCTTAGTAAAAGTGATGTTTATGAAGATTTTGATGCTAATCAAGTGTTTTTATCTATTCATGAAAGCCCATTGCTTTGGTACAATGTGCCAATTATCTATTTAAAACCTCAGAAGGCTGATACGATTAGAAGTATTATTGGTGTGCCTACAAGTCAAAAATATGTTGCTCTAATCGACTTTTTTACTGAAGATGGACGATATAAATTAGCACCTTACATTCAAGAAGCATCTGGTGTACAAGTTTTAAATGGTACACAGAAAGAAATAAAAGAAGCTGAAAATAGAGTTAACTTATTATACAATGTAATTGAAGGTAGAGCTCTTAAAATTTTCCCTGTTCCGAATGATGATAATAACAAATGGATTTCTGGGTTAGAGTTTAGAGAAGATGGATATAGAGAAAAGATAGAAGATTCACTTTATGGAAATTTTATAAATAACGGATTTAGTGCGTATTTATTAATGCTAAATAATGCTAAAAAATCTGGTGATTATTCAAAAGCCGAAGAAATGCTTGCAGGTATTAAAAAAACGCAAGTAAAATATGGTAATGAAGTAATGTTGTCTGATAATAAGATTGATGCAGAAATAAAATATAACAAATACGACATTTTCAAAAAGCTATTTAGCTGGTATATGTATGCAGGAACGTTGATGTTTATTGTATTAATTATGCAGATTTTTAATGATAAAAACAAGGTAATTAATGTTACTGTAAAAGTATTTGGTTTTATCATTTTAGGCTTGTTTATACTTCACACATTAGGCTTAATTGCACGTTGGTATATTTCTGGTCATGCACCTTGGAGTGATGCTTATGAGTCGATGATTTACGTAGCTTGGGCTACAATGTTCTTTGGTTTAGCTTTTGGACGAAAAAGCCAATTAACTATTGCTTCAGTTGCTTTTGTAACCTCAATAATATTAATGGTTGCACATTGGAATTGGATGGATCCTGCTATTGCTAATTTACAACCTGTATTAGATAGTTATTGGTTGATGATTCACGTTGCGGTTATTGTAATGAGTTATGGTCCATTTACTATAGGTATGATATTAGGAGTTGTGTCTCTATTATTAATGATTTTTACCAATGAAAAGAATAAAGACAAAATGCTACTTAACATAAAAGAGTTGACCATTATTAATGAAATGGCGTTAACTACTGGATTAATTTTGTTGACTATTGGTAACTTCCTTGGAGGTATGTGGGCAAATGAAAGTTGGGGAAGATATTGGGGATGGGATCCAAAAGAAACTTGGGCTTTAATTAGTATTATGGTGTATGCCTTTGTAATACACATGAGGTTGGTTCCTGGGCTTCGTGGTCGTTTTGGTTTTAATCTTTTGTCAATAATTGCTTTTGCTAGCATTATGATGACTTACTTTGGTGTTAACTTCTATCTTTCAGGGTTACATGCTTATGCAAGTGGAGATCAAATAGTGAGTTTTCAATTTATTGCCATAGCTATACTAATTGTTGCAATTTTAGGATTTTTGGCTTACAGAAAGTATAAAGTTCACTACAAAAAGAAATAAACTGTGCCAAAAAAGGGTAGTGCAAAGAATACTAAAAATAAAGCGAAGCACAGTAAGTTAATGTCTCAAAAAAAGAAAAAGAAAACTACTGAAACTTTATTAAGAAAAGAACGATTAAAAGAAATTGTTGCTAAAGCAAATAATCAAAAATGATTATTTAGCTATTTCTAAAAAACGACTTGCAACGTTTTCAAAATAAATATCTTTAAAATCGCTAACAACAATATCAGCAAGTGAGTAGTCTTGGTTTTTAGAGTTTAAACTATCATATCCAATACAAAATATTCCAGCATCTTTTGCTGCTTTAATCCCATTTGTTGAATCTTCAATAACAACACATTCTTGAGGTTTAAAACCTGAAGCAATAGCAGCTTTTTCAAAAATTTCTGGATGAGGTTTAGATGCTTTTAAGTCAGCTCCACTAAGTTTAGCTATAAAATATTGGTCTAAATCAAAGCGCTTAAAAATATTATTAATGTTTGGCATAGATGCAGATGAAGCTAAAACCAACGTTAATCCATTAGAGTGATAATCTTTTATTAAGTCCAATACACCATCTATAAGAGCTAATTCGGTGTCGTTTTCAAATAAATATTTAAAGTGGTCACGTTTAATTTCTACTAATGTTTCAGGTGCAAGAGGTAAATTAAATTGCTTGCATAGCTCTTTACAAATTGCCATTGTTGATTGTCCAGTAAACGATGCATATAAGTTATCAGAAACTTCAATATTTACATCAGAAAACATGTGGTAATAGGCTTTGTGGTGAAGTGGTTCAGTGTTTACGATAACACCATCCATGTCAAAAAGAATAGCTTTAAGCATTTATAAATAATTAATTAATAGCAGCTACGAATATAAAGGAATTTAAATGATTAGTAGGTTTTTTTTTCTGGCAAGTACGAATACATTTTGTAATTTTATACATTATAACTTAATAAATCATGTCAAAGCAAAAATTAGGATTAAATACTATTTGTACTCATGTTGGCGAAATTATAGACGAACAGTTTAAAGGTTCAGTATCGCCAATTTATATGTCTACATCTTATCAATTTGATGATGTAGATGTTAAGAGATATCCTCGCTATTTTAATACTCCAAATCAAGAATACTTATCAAAGAAAATTGCAGCTTTAGAGCATACAGAGGCAGGAATGATTTTTGGAAGTGGAATGGCTGCTGTAAGTACTGTGTTTTTGGCTTTTTTAAAAGCTGGTGACCATATTGTGGTTCAAAACACTCTGTACGGAGGAACAAGTAACTTTATAAGAGAAGAGTTTCCTAAATATGGTATTGAATTTACGTTTACTGATGGTTATGAAGTTTCAGATTTTGAATCAGCAATACAACCAAACACAAAGCTAATTCATATAGAAACACCATCAAATCCATTATTAACTATTACAGATATAAAAGGAGTGGCAGACTTAGCAAAATCTAAAGGCGTATTAACAACAATAGATAATACTTTTGCATCTCCTGTGAATCAAAACCCTATAGATTTTGGTATAGATATAGTTATTCATTCTGCTACAAAATACCTTGGAGGTCATTCAGATATTTTAGCTGGAGCAGTAGCTTGTAGCAATGCACATATGGAAGTAATATGGAATGTTGCTAAAAATTTGGGAGGTAGTTTAAGTGATTTTACTGTTTGGATGCTTGAGCGAAGTATGAAAACACTAGCACTTCGTGTAAAAGCACAGAATAGAAATGCGAAAAAAATGGCCAAATTTCTATCTGAACATCAAGATGTAAAAAAAGTATTTTATCCAGGATTAAAAACTCATCCTCAGTATGAGTTGGCAAAATCGCAAATGAAAGGCTTTGGAGGTATGCTATCTTTTGAATTGGTAGACGGATTAGATGCTATGCAATTTCAAAAGGAACTAAAACTTATAAAATCATCAATGAGTTTAGCTGGTGTTGAGAGTACTGTACTATCACCACATAAAACATCACATTCTTTATTAACACAAAAAGAGCGTGATAGCATTGGAGTTACTGATAATTTAATTCGCTTTTCAGTAGGAATAGAATCTAAACAAGATCTAATCAATGATATCGAACAGGCTATTGCTAAAATTAAAAAGAAGCAACTAATATCAAAATAAATGACAAAAGGTAGACTAGAAGCATTTACTGATGGAGTTCTTGCCATTATTATAACTATAATGGTATTAGAGCTTAAAGTACCACATGGAGGCGAGTTTGAAGACCTAAAAGTGTTATTACCAATTTTTGGAAGCTATATATTAAGTTTTATATATCTAGCAATTTATTGGAATAATCATCATCATATGATGCAAACAGTTAAACATGTTACTGGGAGTATTTTGTGGGCAAATATGCATTTGTTATTCTGGTTATCATTAATCCCTTTTGTGTCTGGTTGGATGGGAGAAAATCATTTTACTAAAGCTTCAGTATTCTTATACGGATTGGTTTTATTATGTTCTGCTATTGCATATTTTATCTTACAGAGCTTAATTATTAAAAGTCATGGTAAAGAATCTATTCTCTCTAAAGCATTAGGCAAAGATTTTAAAGGTAAAATATCACCTGTATTATATGTAATAGGAATTATAGGATCTTTTATTAATGTTTGGATTAGTGGGTTTATTTTTATTTTAGTAGCTATAATTTGGTTAATTCCAGACAGAAGAATAGAAAGGAAGTTAAAAGAGAATAATATATGAAACTAGATATATTGGCAATTGGAGCGCATCCAGATGATGTTGAATTAGGGTGTGGAGCTACTCTAGCTAAAGAAATTTCAAAAGGGAAGAAAGTAGGGATTATCGATTTAACACGAGGAGAACTAGGAACGCGTGGTACAGCAGAAACTAGAGATGAAGAATCGGAAAATGCAGCCAAAATTCTTGGAGTTGCTTTAAGAACTAATATGGAATTTGCTGATGGATTTTTTGTAAATGATAAGGTTCATCAATTAGAGTTAATTAAAATGATTCGAAAATATAAGCCAGAAGTTGTTTTTTGCAATGCAGTTGAAGATAGACATATAGATCACTCTAAAGGGAGTAAACTCGTTAGTGATGCTTGCTTTTTAAGCGGATTACTTAAAATAGATACAAAACATGAAGATGACGAAAGCTGGCAAGAACCTTGGAGACCAAAACAAGTATATCACTATATACAATGGAAAAATATTGAACCAGATGTTGTTGTTGATGTTACTGGTTTTATGGATACAAAAATGAAAGCTGTTTTAGCTTATAAAACACAGTTTTATGATCCTAAAAGTAGTTTACCAGAAACACCAATATCTAGCAAAAATTTTACAGATAGTGTTGATTATAGAGCTAGAGATTTAGGTAGAATAATAGGAGTAGAGCATGCTGAAGGATTTACTGTTGAGAGATATTTAGCAGTTGATAGTATCTTTAATTTAATTTAATTTTTTTCAAAAAAAATCTTTGTAGAAACTACTAAATAAATTACATTTGCACACGCATTTAAAAATGCAGCTACATGGTGGTTGTAGCTCAGTTGGTTAGAGCATCGGTTTGTGGTACCGAGGGTCGCCGGTTCGAGCCCGGTCTTCCACCCAAAAGGCAAAAGCTTCTCAGAAATGAGAAGCTTTTTTTGTTTATTCACTTTAGTATATATAAAAAAAGAGCTTTACATAATTTTATAAAGCTCTTTTTTTATAATATTTAAAGTTATTATTCTGAAGGAATAACCTCTTTATCTACTTTAATTCTTTGATCACGATTTGCAATTTCCCAAGCTGTATAAAATACTAAACGCGTTCTAGTCTCTAATAAATCGTATTGAATTTTATCAGGTGTATCAGAAGGTTTATGATAATCTGCATGAGTACCATTAAAATAGAATATTACAGGAACATTATTTTTTGCAAAATTATAATGATCAGATCTATAGTAATAACGATTTGGATCATTTTCATCATTATAAGTATAGTCTAAATTTATCTTTGTGTATTTAGCATTAATTTCTTCAGAAAGATTATGTAACTCTTTACTTAATTTATCAGAACCAATTAAGTAAACAAAATTTCTGTTGTCTTTATGAGCATCATCAACTCTACCAATCATATCTATATTTAAGTCTACAACTGTATTTGCTAATGGGAAAATAGGATCATTATCTGTATAATGTCTAGAACCTAATAAACCTTTTTCTTCTCCAGTAACATGTAAAAATAAAATAGAACGTTTAGGGGTGTGTCCAGCATTAACAGCATTTTGAAACGCTTGTGCTATTTCTAAAATAGCAACAGTACCAGAACCATCGTCATCTGCACCATTGTACACTTCACCATCTTTTATTCCTTCATGATCTAGGTGAGCTGAAATAACAATTATTTCATCTGGTTTTTCAGAGCCTTTAATAAACGCAACTACATTTTCAGAGTCTAATTGTTCTGATTTACTTTTAACATCAACTGATAAGTTTACAGAAACAGTTTGTGGTTTGTCGTCTTCATAAATGTTTGGGTATAATGCTTTTGCTAAATTCTTACTAATTAAAAACTGTAGCATTTCTGGAGTATTGCTTTTTAATGAAATTCTTCCGCTTCTTCCAGATTCATCTTGAGATTTAAAGTATTGAGAATATCTATTAAACATCTCATCATCTAATAAAAACATTGCTTTTGCTCCTTTCTCTTCAGCTAAATTTCTTTTAGATGTAAGAGCCTGACGACCATTAACCCATTTTGTTGGCTCAGTAGAATTTGAAGTCACATAAGTGCCATCTTCATTTTTAGGCTCACCTGCTTTTATAAGTACAACTTTACCTTTAACATCTACGTTTTTATAATCTGAATAATTTTTATCTTCAATACCATATCCAACATACACAATATCGTTTATTGATAAGGTTTGAGAGTTTGACGATCCATAAGAAACGTAGTCATCATATACCTTGAAGCTATTACCATTTACAGAAATTGATACATCTGGAGATTTTTGTTTTTCTAATGGAACCTTTTGAAAATAATTACCTCCAGAAAGAGGAGAAGCAATTCCCATAGAGATATACTTTTGTTTCAAGTATTCTACAGCCATTTTTTGACCTGGCTCACCAGTTTCTCTACCTTCAAACTCATCAGAAGCATAAGTATAAAGCATCTCTTTTAGTTCGGAAGATGTAATTGAAGAGCCAAAAACAGTTGGGTCAATTGTTTTGGTAACTTCTTTTTGAGATATATTTTTTTGTGATGAGCCACAACTCAATACAAAAAGAGCTAATACGGTAATAGTAAGTGAATTTTTCATTAAATAATTTGCTATTAATTAGTTGATGCGATATTACAAAAAACAAATAGATAGTTGTTTTTTTAAGATGTTCTTTTAACAAATTTTAACACCAAAAAGTTATCTCTTATCTGCAATAATTCTTTTAGGTGAATTAACCAGGTACCAAGCAGTTGTAAATATAAGTTTGGTGCGTTTTTCTAAAAGAGGATAGTTAATTTTATCTGCAGTATCTGTTGGTTGATGATAATCTGCATGCTCACCATTAAAGTAAAAAATAACAGGAACTCCTTTTAGAGCAAAATTATAATGATCAGACCTGAAGTAATAACGGTTTGGGTCACTTTCGGAATTGAGCTTATAATCTAACACTAAATTTGTGAATTGTTTATTTGCCGCTTCAGAAATATAATGTAACTCGGTACTCAATCGGTCAGCTCCAATTATATATATATAGTTTGGATTATTCTCATGCAATTTATCTACTCTACCAATCATATCAATGTTTAAGTTGGCAATTGTATTTTCGATAGAAAAAATTGGGTGTTCTGTATAATAACGAGAGCCATATAAACCTTCTTCTTCGGCAGTTAAGTGTAAAAATAATATACTTCTTTTTGGACCAAAACCTTTTTGCACAGCTATTTTAAAGGCTTGTGCCATTTCCATAACAGCTGCGGTTCCAGAGCCATTATCATCAGCGCCATTATAAATGATATTATCTATTGTACCAAGATGGTCAGAGTGAGCCGAAATTATTAAAATCTCATTTGGAAATTCAGACCCTTTAATAAATGCAACTACATTTTGTGAATTTTTAATTTCGTTTGTAAAAAATGATTCTGGAATATTTTGATAGTAGTTATCAGTACCTAATGGGCTTGAAATACCTTCTTTTATGTAATATTTTTTTAGAAAACTAGATGCATTATGATGTCCTAAAGTACCTGTTTTACGACCTTGATTTTCATCTGAAGAAAAAGCATAAACATTCTTGCTTAATTCGTCTGCAGTAATTGTATTTGCAAAGTTGTTAATTTGATTTACATCTTCAAACTTAATATTGTCTTTGATATCTTGAATTTTTTCAGTGTATCTTTTTGTTGCACATGAGCCAACTAAAGATAACGCCGAAACAAAAATGAGAACTTTCATAAAGTTAGGATACTATTTATGAGCCAAATAAAACAAAAAAAAAGGTAATACCGAAGTATTACCTGTACTTTATATATGATAAGTTGATTAATTTTGAGTCTCTAACTCTTTCTGAGTCTGATCATCAAATTGTATGTCTTCTACGCCTTCAAATTCATCAAGATCAAGTCCTTCTAATTCTTCAATAGCTTTTTCTTCCGATTCTTTTTCCTTAAGCTCTAAAGTTTGAGTGTTACCAAGTTCAGCCTTATTAAAAATTGCTTTATAAGTAGTAAGTGATAAAGAAATAATAGTTAATAAAAATATAAGCTGAATAGGTTTTTTTGAACTCTGTTTAGCTAAATAAAAAGCTATTAATCCAAAAATAAACGCTGCTATACCAGGAATATAGGCTATTTTTGAAAAAGGTGTAACAGAAAGTATTACTGCTAAAACAGCTAAAATAAATCCTAGAATTATAAAAAGTCTTTTCATATTTTAATTTTTTAAACCAGTTGCTGATTTAATTTTTAACTCTCCTGTACCTACAGCAATTTTAAATTTTGCGTAAACAGGAATTTTATTCGCGTCAGCTGTAAGCCAAAGGATATTATCATTATTTCCTTTTAAAGAATTATCATTTTTTAAACTTATGGCTAATTTATAGCATTCCTTTTTGCCAATATTTGTACTAATTGTTTCTTTACTTATATATTTTACATTTAGTATTAGTTCTTCATTATCGAACAAAAAAGTAAAATTTTGAGAGTCGCCAGGTTTTGCTTTGTGAATATCTAAATTTCGTATATGATAGATGGTTGATACTAAATCTCGAGTATTATATCCTATTTTTACATTATTTTTATATTCTAAATCTCCAGATTTTTTCTTTTTTCGCATTATGCTTTCTACGTTTCTGGATTTATGATTGAACTTATACTGTTCGAATTTGTTATATGTACCTTCATTAATATCACGTTTATATAAAAACGGAGTTAATGATGTTGGGCTAACATAACTTTCATATAAATCACGAATTTTAAAATAACTATCAAAACTGCTATATGTAGCGGCAGAGCATTTTAATCTTAATAATGTTGAACTAGATGTTTTTACCTCACTTGTTTCCATAGTTACTTGTGCAATTTCAGTAAGCAAACCAGACATATTATAGGATGCTGAAAAAGTTAATTTCTCATTTGTACCTATAGATGTGTTTTGACCTACAATAAATGAGGAAACAAAAAGAGTTAAAGCTAAAAAGGTGCGTTTCATAAAGTTTAGTTTGTTTTAATAACGTAAATATTAGCATTTATTATGCCAAATTAAGTACAGACTGTAAAGATAAAAAAAACGCTTCACCTAAATTGATGAAGCGTTATAAAGCGGAGAAAGAGGGATTCGAACCCCCGGAGGTGTGACCCTCAACAGTTTTCAAGACTGCCGCATTCGACCACTCTGCCATTTCTCCTTTAGCGAGTGCAAATATAGAACCCTTTTTTATTTCTTTCAAATAAAAATTAAAATTTTTAAAAACTATTTTAATCTAGGTATTGAATTAATTTATAGCGTTTTTTATAGATAAAACTTCTCTTATGTTATTTTTGCACAATACAGATATTATAAAATGAACATAATTAAGAGTTTACAATGGCGTTACGCCACTAAAAAATTTGACGATTCTAAAACTTTAACTGAAGAAAAGTTGAATATACTAAAGCAAGCATTTAATTTAACAGCTACTTCTTTTGGATTGCAAACCATAACTATGGTAATAGTTACAGATAAAACAATTAGAAAAAAGCTGGTTGAACACTCATACAATCAAAAACAAGTGCTTGATGCATCACATTTATTAGTTATTTGTATAAATGAAGATATTAAAGATGATGATGTAGATATGCTTTTCGATTCAATTCATTCTATTAGAAACACTCCAGAGACCATTTTGTCGCCTTATAGAAGTGATTTAAAAATAACAATGCAGCAAATGTCTAAAGACGAACGACAAGAATGGTCGAATAGGCAAGCCTATATTGCTTTAGGCAATTTAATGACGGTTTGTGCTGTAGAAAATATAGACTCTTGCCCAATGGAAGGGTTTTCTTCTGAAATGTTTGATGAAATTTTGAAGCTAAACAAAAAAAAGCTTAAATCGGTTTTATTACTTCCAGTAGGATATAGAGCTGAAGATGATATGTTTGCATCTTTTAAAAAGGTTAGAAAAGAGGTAGACAAAAGTGTCATTGAGTTATAGTTAAAATAGAATAAAAAATTTGACTAACTTGTGTAATGCCTTATATTTGTTATTCACATAAAGCCCTTAATTATGAAAAGATGTATCCTGTTTTTTGCTTTTATTTTTAGTATTAATTCATACTCACAAGATATTCAACTAAGATGGAACAAAGATTTAGGGACAGCTAAAGAATTATCAAAAGCTGGGAATAAGATAATTTTAGCATATTTCACTAAAGATGATTGTAAATTATGCCAACAGTTTTACGCCGATGTTTTTAAATCTGAAAGATTTAAAACTATTTCAGATAATTTTATTTTTCTTATGATTGATGGCTCTAATCAGGACATTAAAAGTACAGACATGAATGTTATTAAACAGAGACGTTTAATTATTCATTATAATAAAACTGCATCATTTCCTGCGTTAGTTGCATTAGATAAAGATGGTGAAGTTATTGGAGAGCTGATAACTAGTGCTAATAAAGAAGATATAGATTCTTACATCGATTTTTTAAATTCACTAATACAATAATACATGCCTGGATTTGAGCTTTTTGGAGAAGCAGAGCGTAATGAAGTAAATGATGTGCTGCAAAGTGGTGTTTTAATGCGTTATGGCTTTGATGGCATGCGTAATGGACATTGGAAAGCTAAAGATTTAGAGCTGGAGCTTCAAAAACAACTTAAGGTTAAGCATGCTCAATTAGTTTCTAGTGGCACTGCAGCTGTATCTGTTGCTTTAGCAACTGCTGGAATAGGAGCAGGAGATGAGGTCATTATGCCAACTTTCACATTTGTTGCTAGTTTTGAAGCTATTATGATGTTAGGTGCAATCCCTGTTTTAGTTGATATAGATGATACTCTTACTCTAGATATTGATGCTGTAAAAAGCGCAATTACTCCAAAAACAAAGGCCGTTATGGTTGTACATATGTGTGGTAGTATGGCTAATATGGATGTTTTAAATAACCTATGCAAGGCAAACAACCTTATATTAATTGAAGACTCATCACAGGCAACAGGAGCTACTTATAAAGGAAAACCACTAGGGAGTATAGGAGATTTAGGTTGTTTATCATTAGATTTTGTAAAAATAGTCACTGCTGGTGAAGGAGGAGCTGTAATTACAAATAACGAGCAGTATTATAAACATTCTGACCATTTTTCAGATCATGGTCATGATCATATTGGTAACGACAGAGGAGCTGAAACACATCCTTTTTTAGGATATAATTTTAGAATTTCTGAGCTTCATGCTGCTGTTGGTTTAGCGCAATTAAGGCGTTTAGATGAATTTGTAGCAATTCAAAAGGTAAACTATACAATACTCAGAGATGCCTTATCAGTGATTCCAGAGGTTGCATTTAGGACTGTTCCAGATGGAGGAGAAGAAAGCTATTCGTTTTTAAGCTTTTTCTTACCAGACTTAGATTCAACTAGAAGAGCATCATCAGCATTAAAGCAGAATGGTGTAGACGCATGTTTTCATTATTATGATAACAGTTGGCATTACATTCGTAAGTGGGAACATCTTAAGGAGCTAAAAACATTGTATCCTTTACCAAAGGAGGTAAGAGAAGGTTTATGTTATCTTAAAGACAAAAAATTCACAAAATCTGATCATTATATTGGAAGAAATATTTCTTGTTTAATAAAACTATCTTGGACTGAAGAAGAGGTTAAACAAAGAGCCGCTAAAATGTTAGATGCAATAACTAAAGCTTTGTAAAACTTAGTAGTTTACATACTCCATAATCTCTAAACCATAGCCAATCATACCAACGCGTTTTGTTTGAATACTATTAGACATTAAGCGAAGTTTATGAATGTTTAAGTCATGTAAAATTTGAGCACCAATACCAAAGTCTTTAGAGTCCATTTGAATGCTTGGAGCTTTAATAATGTCTTTATTATTTTGTTGCTCTTTTAAAGTTGACAATCTATTTAGTAAGTCTGTAGATTGATTTTGTTGATTAATAAAAATAATAGCGCCTTTACCATCATCATTTATTAATTTAAACATATCGTCTAACTTTTTGTCTGCATTGTTGGTTAATGTGCCAAGAATATCATTATTCACCAATGTTGAGTTTACTCTTGTAAGCACATGCTCATTTGTATTCCAAGAACCTTTAGTTAAAGCAATATGAATCTGTTTATTTGTGGTTTGTTGATAAGCTCTTAATCTATATTTACCAAAACGAGTAACAATATCAAAATCTACTTTCTTTTCAATTAATGAGTCGTGTTGCATTCTGTAAGCAACCAAATCTTCAATAGAAACAATTTTTAAATTGAACTTTTTTGCCACTTCTAAAAGTTGAGGTAAGCGAGCCATTGTTCCATCTTCATTCATAATCTCAACAATAACACCAGCTGGCTTTAATCCTGCCAAGCGTGCAAAATCAATTGCAGCTTCAGTATGACCTGTTCTACGTAAAACACCACCTTGTTTTGCTACCAAAGGGAAAATATGTCCAGGACGTCCTAATTCAAATGGTTTTGTATCAGGATTTACTAATGCTTTAATGGTTTTTGCTCTATCACTAGCAGAAATACCTGTAGTTACACCATTACCTCTTAAATCTACAGAAACAGTAAAAGCTGTTTCCATTGGGTCAGTATTATTATTTACCATCATATTAAGCTCTAAAGCTTTGCAACGGCTTTCAGTAAGTGGTGTGCAAATTAATCCACGACCATGAGTAGCCATGAAATTAACCATTTGAGGAGTAACTTTTTCAGCTGCAGCAACAAAATCACCTTCATTCTCTCTATCTGCATCATCAACTACAATAATAACCTTACCAAGTCTTATGTCTTCAATGGCTTCCTCAATTGTATTTAGTTGTATTGCTGGTTGTATGGTTGTTGTCATCTTTAAAAAAATTATTTACAAAGATATGGCTTATTTTACATTTTCTATAATACTAGAGTCTAAGTCTTCTTTTAGCTTATTTTTTAAGAAGAAATGAGTTATAGCATAAAACGGAAACCCTAATATCATTAAAAAAATGCTTACCTGTTTTACCTTAATACTAAGTATGTTGTAGAAATGTTTAATTTTTACATTAGTTACTATAAAATATAATAGATAAATGCCTAATGAGATAATACTTAAATCTCTTGAAGCTATTGCTAATTCTGGTAATTTGTTGTTTCTAAACACTAAAAACAGGACTAATAAGATTACTCCAATACAATAAAAAATCATGGCATATTTTGAATAGTCTATACAATCTTTAGCAATCTTATCAGATTGATTATGTTCTGCTTTAATTACGATACCTTGGGTTTGAATCTCATCAATAGTTACACCTCTTTGTGCTAATAAATTAAACGCTACTGACTTGCTTCTTACATCATAATTATATTGTTTGTAATTTTTAATGATATCAATTAACTTATCGTCTTTAAAATTTTCAAATACATTAAAATTTAAAACATTGCCTTGAGCATCTAAAAGTGTTTTCGGTTTTAATTTTAAGAATTTTTTTATAGGTTCAAAATAACTATCAAACTCTAATAAGCCTCTATCTTTAGTTGCTCTACTTGTTAAATATATACTTAATGGCAACATAATTAAGGTAGATAGCCATGTCGCAAAAATCGGATTTACTGAACCATCTTGCGAACTGTTTTTTACAAAAATGCCAATAAAATGATAGGTTAAAAATAAGAGGATAGCAATAACTAATGGTAAGCCAATACCTCCTTTTCTTATTAAGGCACCTAAAGGCGCACCAACAAAAAATAAGATAATACAAGCAAAGCCTAAAGCAAATTTTTCATGCAGTGATATAATATGTTTATTTAACCATTTTGTTTTTACTGCTAAAGCTTGTTTTTTAGTTTCAATTATTTGACTAGTACTTGTAGTTGTATTTAGAGCTAGATTAAGTAACTGTATTTTTGTTTTTGTTTCAAAAAGGTCAATAATATTTCCATTGTAAATTGAATCCTTTTTCGGTTCAAGATAATTATCTAATGTTGAAATAGATGTTCTTGTATATAGTGTTTCAGAAAACCCTTTTAAATCTAATGACTTATCTTCATTTAGATTATCAATAGTTTTTATTAAACCGCTTGTGTTAAGCATGTTAAATCTATCTGTAGAACTTTTGTCCTCTAAGTCTACATTGTCTAAAGCCTCTAAGTCTATATTAAGTGTGTATTTTTCAAAAGAGCTTTTAGCATGTGGTTTTTTCTGAAAATCTCTTGGGTTTTTGGTAAATATCTCTTCATAATAATTACCGTTATAAAGTATAAGTTGAAGAATATTAGAGTTTTCATTTCCAATTAACTCACCAGACTCAGCAACGATAACTGTATTATTGCCAGGACGATTTCCTTTTCTTTGATGCATGACAACATTTTTTAAATATTGTCCTTTGTCACCACTTTTTTCTTCAACTTTAATATTAATATTTCCAATTTCATTAAACTGGCCTTCTGCAATAGCCATAGCAGGCTTTACTTGTGCAATATTTTTTCTTAGATTATAAAAATTATAGTTTGCCCACGGAATAACATTATTGGCAAAAAAGAAGGTAACAACAGAAAGACCTATAATAAAAACACTCAAACTTCTCATGGCTCTCTGCAGTGAAATACCTGTAGATTTCATGGCCGCGAACTCATAGTTCTCGGCAAAATTACCAAACACCATAATAGATGTTAGTAAAATTGTTAGAGGTAAAATTAAAGGAATTAGAGTAGGTGTAACATAAAGTAAAAATTTAAATACAACATCAATATCTAAATCTTTACCAGCTAGCTCACTAATGTAGAGCCAAATTGCCTGTAAAACAAAAATGAGCATGAGTATTATAAACACGCTCAAAAATGTTTTTAAGTAGGTCGTTAATATGTACCTATCTAATATTTTCATGAATGGTAAAAACCTAATCTAAATTGTTGATGTAATAGCCTTTGTATTTATTCTTGTCAAAGGTAAATAAGGTTTTTGATATTGGCTCGTTAGTTTTAAAAGAATTAACAGTTAAGGTAGTTTGTGTACCATTCTTACCTGTTTCTATTAAATTATATATATGTTTTGTTTGCGCATCGATACCTAATAACACATGTTTAATTTCAGAATTTGTATCGATAGGATTTAATTTTACATATTGAATTTTTCTTCCTTTTACATTTTGAACAATATCCATAGCATAAGTATATCCTTCTTTATAAAAAGACAACATTTTATTTGGTGTTATTGTATTCTCATCATCTGAATTATTTTTAGAGATAGTTACTTCTTCATCTTCAGGATTAATAGTATATAAAGTTTTACCATCATATATTCGAGTTACACCAAGTATATTTAAAACATACTTATTGCCTTCAATAACGACATCACCACGTGTTTCCTGATTTATATTCTCACTAATATTTTTCAACACATATTTAAAATCTATTGAAATATTACTGTAACCTTTTACTTTGGCGTTAACCTCATTAAGTAAAGCTTTAGCTTTTGCAGCATCTTGCGAATGCCCAGAAAAACTAATTAGAAGAATAAGTGCAATGATTATTTTTTTCATTTTTTTTTAATTTTAAAACCTTTTTTATTGACCTTCATTAGCTAAAAGTTGGTCTAATGCAACCAAATCTGATACTAATACTTGTCGTGCCTTGCTACCTTCAAATGGACCAACAATACCTGCAGCCTCAAGTTGATCAATTAAACGACCAGCTCTGTTGTAGCCTAATTTTAATTTTCGTTGTAATAAAGAGGCAGATCCTTGTTGTGCTGTAACAATAACTTCGGCTGCTTCTCTAAAGAGTTTATCTCTGTCTGCTATATCTATATCAAGACTTGTGCCATTCTCTTCACCTACATATTCAGGTAATAAGTAAGCATCTGGATAAGCTTTTTGGCTTCCAATAAATTCGGTAACTTTTTCTACTTCTGGAGTGTCAACAAAAGCACATTGTATACGTGTAAGTTCATTTCCTTGTGTAAAAAGCATATCTCCACGACCAATTAATTGGTCTGCTCCAGAGTTATCTAAAATTGTACGTGAATCTATTTTAGAGGTTACTCTAAAAGCAATACGTGCAGGGAAATTGGCCTTAATAATACCTGTAATAACATTTACAGATGGTCGTTGCGTAGCAATTATTAAATGAATACCAATGGCACGAGCTAGTTGTGCTAAACGAGCAATTGGAGTTTCAACTTCTTTTCCTGCTGTCATAATTAAATCGGCGAACTCATCAACTACCAATACAATGTATGGTAAAAACTGATGACCTTCATTCGGATTTAATTTTCGTGCTTTAAATTTTTCGTTGTATTCTTTAATGTTACGACACATTGCATTTTTTAGCATTTCGTAACGATTATCCATTTCAATACACAACGAGTTTAAGGTGTTAATTACCTTTGTGTTATCTGTAATAATAGCCTCTTCGCTATCTGGAAGTTTAGCTAAATAGTGTCGTTCTATTTTATTAAAAAGCGTTAGCTCTACTTTTTTAGGATCGACTAACACAAATTTTACTTCTGCTGGATGCTTTTTGTAAAGCAATGATGTTAGTACAGCATTTAATCCAACCGATTTACCTTGACCTGTTGCTCCAGCCATTAATAAGTGAGGCATTTTAGCTAAATCAACAACCATAGTTTCATTACTAATAGTTTTACCAAATGCAATTGGCAATTCCATATCAGATTTTTGAAACTTTTGAGATGCTATTACAGAACGCATTGATACTATTGTAGCATTTTTGTTTGGTACCTCAATACCAATTGTTCCTTTTCCAGGAATTGGTGCAATAATACGAATACCAAGTGCTGCTAACGACAATGCAATATCGTCTTCTAAGTTTTTAATTTTAGAGATACGTACACCTGCGTTAGGAACTATTTCATAAAGTGTTACTGTTGGACCAATTGTAGCTTTAATATTTGAAATACCAATACTATAATTACTTAAGGTTTCAACAATTTTATTTTTATTTTCTTCTAATTCTTCTTGGTTGATAGTAATACCTTCAGAATCATATTTTTTTAATAAATCTAAAGGTGGAAATTGATATTTGCTTAATTCTAAAGTAGGATCAAACTGTCCAAAGTCTTCAACAAGTTTGTTTGAAAGATTATCGGTTTCTGATTCTTCTTCAGCAATTTGCTCAACTTCAATTTCAACATCACTTTCGGGAGTTTCAATTTTTACTTCATTTGAAGCAACTTTAGGTGTTGAGTAGTTTTTAATTGTTGGCTCTACAACTTCAGTTGCAGATAAATCAAAAGCAGATTTTATATCTTCAGCTTCAGCAGTTAAATCATTATCTAAAGGCGCATAACCAGAATCATTATCAGAAGCAAAATCGTCTTTAATATCTTTTTTAGCTTTAGAAAACAGATTTACAAAAGTATGTCCTGTTACACCAAACCTAATAGCCATGTAAGTGATTAATCCGAAGAGTAGGAGCAGTGAGGTACCAATTATACCAATGTAATCTTGAAAAAAGGTATTCATTTCAAATCCTATGGTTCCACCAAGTGCATCATATTTGTGTGCAAAAAAACCAAAGAAAATAGAAAGCCAGATTACAATTAAGGTTCCCCAAATCCAGTGTTTTCTTAGTCTAGCTTTATTAATATCTAAAGTGATATAAATACCTGAAATAAAAAGTAATCCTGAAAAAATAAATGAAGCTATACCAAATCCGCGAGTAATAAATAAATCACTAACCCAAGCACCAAGTTTGTTAAGCCAGTTTTCTGCTTTTACTGTTCTTGTTGTTAATTCGGTAAGTGTACTTTGGTCGGCTTTACCTGTGAAAAAGAATGATAAAAAAGAAATACATAATAAAATACCAAGAATGATTAACAAGCTACCAAAAATAAATTTTTGCTGACTCGATAATTTTAAATTTGGTTTTTTAAGTTTAGGTGTTGTACTGCTTTTAGTCTTAGTTTTCTTTTTCGACATTAACGCGTTGTTATATTAAAACAAAAATACAAATTACTAACGTTTATCCTAACGGAATTAGTATTAAAAAATCTTTGGATAATAAATGATTATAGCAACGACTACTGCTGAAATTGAAGCAATAAAAACAGCTCCTGCTGCAACGTCTTTTATACGACCTATACCATTGTGACGTTCTGGGTGAATAAAATCTGCAATGTACTCTATTGCTGTGTTAACTCCTTCAATACTCATTACAAGACCAATCATAGCTACTTGTATAAGCCACTCAGTACTTGAAATATTAAAATAAAAACCAGCAATAGTTACTAATATTGCTATTACAGCTTGAACTTTTATACTAGCTTCAGACTTAAATAAGATAATTGCGCCTTTAACTGCCCAACCAACACTTTTAATTCTGTTAACTAAAAAAGAGTCTTTAGATTCTGTCATAAACTAAAACTAAGACAGCGCTTCAAGAGCAGATTTATAATTAGGCTCATCTACAATTTCTGATACTTGTTCAGTATGTGTAACAACTCCGTTAGCATCAATTACAACAATACAACGAGAGTGTAATGCTTCAAGAGGACCATCAACAAGGTTTAAACCATAAGTTTTACCAAAACTACCATCTTTAAAATCAGAAAGGCTTACTACATTTTCTAAACCTTCTGCTCCACAAAAACGAGCATGAGCAAATGGTAAATCGTGAGAAATACATAGTACTTTAGTATTTTTTAAACTACTTGCTTCTTTATTAAACTGTCTTACAGATTGAGCGCAAGTTCCAGTATCAACACTTGGAAATATATTTAAAACTAAATTTTGACCTTTAAAATCGGCTAATGTTTTAGTTGATAAATCGGTTGCAGTAAGTTTAAAATCTGGTGCTTTTGTGCCTACTTTAGGTAAGCTTCCAGAGGTGTGTATCGAATTTCCTTTTAAGGTAACTGTTGCCATAATATTATATCTATTTTGAAATGTTAAAATTACTAATTATTTAAAGTCTATTTGTTAAAATTTGACTAATATTTTTTTGAGATTTAATACTAAACAAAAAGCCTTTTCAATTACGAAAAGGCTTTCTTTTATCTTAACTCAGCACCAAGCTCTTTTTCAAAGTTAGCTTGCAGCTTGTTCATTATTTTATCAATTTGCTTATCGGTAAGTGTGTTGTGTTCGTCTTGCAAAATAAAACTTACAGCATAACTTTTTTTGCCTTTCGGTAAATTTTTCCCTTGATAAACATCAAACAAATCAACATCTTTTAGCAATTGTTTTTCTGTTTGTTTTGCAATAGTATCAATAGCTTCAAACGTAATATTGTCATCTAGTAACAAAGCAAAATCACGACGAACTTCAGGATATTTTGGAATATCTTTAAACTTAATACTATTGTGTTTTGCCATATTAATAACATTATCCCAATTAAAATCAGCATAAATTACTTCTTGTGTAATGCCAAAATGTTTCAATATTTTCTTGTTAACGATACCAAATTCTACAAGTGTTGTTTTAACTAATGATAAACAAACACCTTCGCTAAATACATCGTTTTTAATTGGTGATGCTTTAAAACGAGATAGACCTAAACGCTCTAAAATAGCTGTAATAGTGCCTTTTAAATAAAAGAAATCACTAGGTTTTGTAGTTGCATTCCAACGTTCTGCAGATTTGTTTCCTGTTACAAATACAGATAAGTGTTTATGCTCTTCACGATTCTCATTATAATGATGGTATGTTTTTCCGAATTCAAATAATTTTAAATCGTAACGTCTTCTATTTATATTATGACTTACAGCCTCTAAACCAGAGAACAACAAACTCTGGCGCATAACACTTAAATCGTTACTTAACGGATTAAGCATAGCAACATTATGTTCGTCTTTTAACTGCTCACTTAATTTTGCATAATTAGGAGTTGTTAATGAGTTTGATAATATTTCGAAAAAGCCTTGAGCAGCTAATTGTGTGCCTACAACATTTTGAAGTTTATAATCTTCAAATCGAGAGGTGTTAGATATAGATGCGTTTAACTTTTCTGTGGTTTTAATATTGTTATAACCATAAACACGCAAAATTTCTTCAATTATATCAGCTTCTCTAATAACATCATTTCTATATGCAGGAACAGTTAAGCCTAAACCTGTTTCAGTAACATTATTTATTTTAATATCTAACGACATTAAAATGCGTTTAATAATTTCTCTTGGTATTTCTTCACCAATAAGTTTACGAGCATTATCAAAACTTAATCTTACCTGGAAATCTTCAATCTTTTTTGGGTATATATCTACAATATCACTTGTTATTTCTCCACCAGCTACTTCTTGTATTAATATAGCTGCGCATTTAAGTGCATATTCAGTAATATTTGGGTCGATACCTCTTTCAAATCTAAAAGATGCATCTGTATTAAGTGCATGGCGTTTAGCAGATTTCCTGATGCTTACAGGATTAAAATATGCACTTTCTAAAAAGATACTTGTTGTGTTTTCGGTAACACCAGAATCTGCACCTCCAAAAACTCCAGCGATACACATTGGTTTTTCGGCATTGCAAATCATTAAGTCTTCTTCATGTAATTCACGCTCAATACCATCTAAGGTTGTAAATTTTGTGCCTTTCTCTAAGGTTTTTACAATAATTTTATTGCCAACAACTTTTGAAGCATCAAAGGCATGTAATGGCTGACCTAAATCATGTAAGATGTAATTAGTAACATCAACAATATTATTTTTTGGGGTTAATCCAATAGCTTTTAATCTATTTTGAAGCCATTTAGGAGACTCACCAACTTTAAGATTAGAAAGTGTTAAACCACAATAACGTGGTGCTAATTCTTTATCAATAACTTCAACATCAATCTTTAAAGTTCTACTATCTACATGAAAAGAACTTGCCGAAGGCGTAATGAGTTCAACATTCATGTTTTGTTGTATTAATCCAGCTTTAAGATCGCGAGCAGTTCCAAAATGACTCATAGCATCAGCTCTGTTTGGTGTTAACCCTATTTCAAAAACATGGTCGTTTTCTACTTCAAAAATATCTGCTACTAAAGTGCCAACTTTTAAATCGGCATCTAAAACTAAAATTCCATCATGCGATTTACCAAGACCAAGTTCGTCTTCAGCGCAAATCATACCATGACTTTCTTCGCCTCTAATTTTACCTTTTTTAATTGTCCAAGCTTCACCTTCTTCGGTATATAAAGTTGTTCCTATGGTTGCAACTGGTACTTTTTGTCCTGCTGCTACATTTGGTGCTCCACAAACAATTTGTAAAGGTTCTCCAGAGCCAATATTTACTGTTGTTACTTTTAATCTATCAGCGTTAGGATGTTGCACACAAGTTAATACTTCGCCTACAACTACGCCTTCTAAACCACCTTTAACCGATTGGTAGGCTTCAATGCCTTCAACTTCTAATCCTAAATCTGTAAGAAGCTCGCCAGTTTTTTCTGGAGCCCAGTCAATGTTTACAAATTGCTTTAACCAATTATATGAAATCTTCATTTTTGAATTTTAATAAGGCAACAAAGATAATAATACTAATTTCTAATAGAAATGCTAAATAATTTTTATTTGTAAGTATTTTGCCTTTATTTCGAATATTAATCTATAAAAACCGATTGAATCATGCAGAAAGCCCTCGTTTTAGTATTTGTTTCCTTACTTTTTTCTTGTAATAAAGAAAAATCAACTTCAATTAAAAGTGGTGTTTGGCGTGCTCAAATGCAAATTACAGACACAGAAGTACTTCCTTTTAATTTTGAAGTAACATCGCCAAAATCGTTAAAGATTTTTAATGCAGAAGAAGTTATTTTGGTTAACGATATAACTTATAGTAATGATTCAATTATAATTAAGATGCCTGTTTTTGAAGGTTATATAGCTGCAAAACTGAGCGATTCTGTTATTGAAGGTGCATTTATTAAAGATGCATTAAACCGAACTGTACCTTTTAAAGCTGTTTTTGGAAAGACGCATCGTTTTGAAGCACCTAAAGATGAGCCAAAAAGTAATATTTCAGGTAACTGGGAAACTGTTTTTAGTAAAGGTGTTGCAGGTGATGAATATATTGCAAAGGGCATTTTTAAACAAGAAGGTAGTAAAGTTACAGGAACTTTCAGAACCACAACAGGCGACTATCGTTATTTGGAAGGTGTATTAAATGGCAACCAGTTAAAACTATCAACGTTTGATGGCTCACATGCATTTTTATTTACTGCAACAGTTACAGATAGCACAATTAATGGCGCATTTTATTCTGGTAATCACTGGAAAGAGCCTTTTGAGGCTAAACGTAATGAAAGCTTTGAGTTGCCTAATGAAAACGAGCTAACATACTTAAATGAAGGTTATGACAAGGTAGAATTCACTTTTCCAAATACAGATGGCAAACTAATTTCGTTATCTGATGCGCAATACAAAGATAAAGTTGTGATTGTACAGCTTATGGGAACATGGTGTCCTAATTGTTTAGATGAAAGTAGATACTACTCAGAGTTTTATAAAAACAACAAGAATAAAGGAGTAGAGTTTATTGCTTTGGCTTTTGAATATGCTAAAACAGAAGCCTCTGCATTTAAAAGCATTAATCGTTTAATAGATAATGCAGGTATTGAATACCCAATTTTATTAGCACAATTTGGGAGTTCTGATAAAGCAGCAGCTCAAGAAAAACTACCAATGCTAAACCATGTGTTGTCATACCCAACAACCATTTTTATTGATAAAACAGGCAAGGTTCGTAAAATTCACACAGGTTTTAATGGTCCTGCTACAGGAATGAAATATGTGGAGTTTAAAAACGAATTTGAAAGTTTTGTAAGCGAGTTGGTAAAGGAGTAAGGTTTGAGTGGCGCTTATCGATATGATATGGAATCGTTTAAATGTTCTATATCAGACGATAAGCGAAGTTAGTATTTTTTCCTTTCAAAATCAATGGCAATAATTATATCTCATATTTTTTTTGTAAACATTTGTGCGTGAATGTTCTTCTTAAAAAACGTTAATTAACATTTGCTGTCTTTACTTTAACGTAACGCTAACATCTGCGATTGCAATTTGTATCTACCTTGTTGTAGGTAAATTATTTAATCAATTAAATCGCGTACAGTTTTAATAAAAGCCTAATAGTAACATTAGGCTTTTATTTTGCAATTTAGTTTAGCTAATGTAATTCCAGATATTTTTATACTTTGTAAGTTGGCTGTAAGTATATCGTATTACTTTATGTTCTGGTAACGAGAGTGAAGGATCGCCTTTAAGTATGGTTTTAGCGTAATGCCTTGCGTGTTGTAAAATGTCTTTATCTTTTATAACGTCAGCAATTTTTAGGTTTAAAACACCACTTTGTTGTGTTCCCATTAGATCTCCTGGACCACGTAAGCGTAAATCGACTTCGGCAATTTCAAAACCATCGTTAGTACTTACCATAGTTTGTAATCTTGTTTTACTGTCTTCACTCAATTTATGACCAGTCATTAAAATACAATAGCTTTGTTCGGCACCACGACCAACACGACCTCGTAGCTGATGTAGTTGCGATAAGCCAAAACGTTCGGCGCTTTCAATAATCATCACAGATGCGTTTGGTACATTTACGCCAACTTCAATAACAGTTGTAGCAACCATTATTTGAGTTTCGCCTTTTACAAAACGTTGCATTTCGTAATCTTTATCTGCAGCTTTCATTTTGCCATGAACAATTGAGATTTGATATTGTGGCATTGGAAAGTCTCTAACAATACTTTCGTAACCATCCATTAAATCTTTATAATCCATTTTTTCGCTTTCCTGAATTAATGGATATACAACATATACTTGTCTGCCTTTTGTGATTTCGTCTTTTATAAATCGGAAAACTTTTAGTCGATTTTTATCATAGCGATGAACCGTTTTTATATGCTTTCTTCCTGGTGGTAATTCGTCAATAATCGAGATGTCTAAATCGCCATAAACAGACATTGCTAAGGTTCTCGGAATTGGTGTTGCAGTCATAATTAAAATGTGTGGAGGCGTATCATTTTTGCGCCACAATTTACTGCGTTGAGCAACTCCAAATCGATGTTGTTCGTCGATAATTGCAAGGCCTAAATTTTTAAATTTCACCTTATCTTCCAATAGAGCATGAGTGCCAATTAGTATCTGTAACTCGCCATTTTCGAGCATTTTATGAATTTCTTTTCTTTCTGAAGTGTTACTTGAACCAGTTAATATTTTAATGCTGATATTCAATTTATTACATAGTTCAACTAAACTATTATGGTGTTGGACTGACAAAATTTCAGTCGGAGCCATTAAGCAGGCTTGAAAACCGTTGTCAAGTGCGATTAACATTGACATTAGCGCAACTATGGTCTTTCCAGAACCAACGTCACCTTGCAATAAACGATTCATTTGCGCATTGCTACCTAAATCTGCTCTAATTTCTTTAAAAACTCGCTTTTGCGCATTTGTTAATTCGAAGGGTAAATGCTCTTTAAAAAAAGTATTGAAGTTGTTTCCAACATGTTCAAAATTGAAGCCTTTAATTTTTGATTTATGAATTAAATTTTTAATAATTAATTGCAATTGTATGTAGAAAAATTCTTCAAATTTTAACCTGAATTGTGCGCGCGAAAGTAGCTCTTGATTTTTAGGAAAATGGATGTTAAAAAGCGCTTCACTTTTAGAGATTAATTTCAGTTCGGAAATTACATTTTCAGATAGCGATTCAGAAAAATTTCCTTGTGTTTCTAAAAATAATTGCTGCATTATTTTACTTACCACTCTATTGGTAATTCCCTTATTGGATAGTTTTTCAGTTGAAGGATAAACGGGTTGCATTGCTGAACGCAAATTCTTTTCATGCTCTTCAAGAAATTCCATTTCTGGATGTGGCATATTAAAAACACCATTAAACCAATTTGTTTTTCCAAAAATCACATAAGGTTTGCCGAGTTTTATGCTTTCTCTAATCCATTTCTGACCTCTAAACCAAACCAGTTCCATAACTCCAGTATCATCTTTAAAAGTTGCTACGAGTCGTTTTGCTCTTCCTTCACCAACATCTTTAAGATTTGTAATTTCACCAATAACTTGTACATCTGCATTGTTACGTTGCAGTTGGTTAATTTTGTAATATTGAGTTCTATCAATATATCGATTAGGAAAGAGGTTAATTAAATCTTGATAAGTGTGAATACCAAGCTCTTTTCGGAGCAAATCTGCACGATTTGGGCCAACACCTTTAAGATAGTCAATAGGAGTTTGAAGATTGGTATTCATAAAAACGAAAATAAGTTTTATACTTGAAACAAAAAAGTATTAACTTTTCGGTGTTTGTTTTATATAATTAAATAGTAATAAATGAGAGCATTAGTTATATCAGGAGGAGGAAGTAAAGGAGCATTTGCTGGAGGTGTGGCACAGTATCTTATTGAAAACAAGAAAATAGATTACGATATTTTTATTGGTACATCAACAGGTAGTTTATTGGTAAGTCACTTGGCGCTCAATAAAGTGCAAAAAATAAAAGATACCTATACTAGTGTAACAGACGATCAGATTTTTAGCATTTGTCCATTCTTAATTAAGAAACGTAAGGGAGTTGAAACGATTAAAATAAATCATTTTAATGTTATAAGGAATATTATTAGAGGAAGTAAAACGTTTGGAGAAAGTTATAATCTAAAACGTCTTATTAAGGTTACAATTACACAAAAAGAGTTTGAAACTCTAAAAGCTAGCAAAAAAGATATTGTCGTAACTGTGTCTAATTTATCAGCAAATCAAGTTGAGTACAAGTCTATTAAAGATTTTGAATACGAAGAGTTTTGCGAATGGGTTTGGGTATCATGTAATTATACTCCTTTTATGACACTTGTAAAGAAAAATGGTTGTGAGTATGCAGATGGAGGTTTGGGTTCTATGGTGCCAATTGAAGAAGCGATTAAAAGAGGTGCAACAGTTGTTGATGCTATTATTTTACAGACTGAAATTACACAGTTTAATAGAATGAATTCGCTAAATGCTTTTTCTTTGCTAACTAATATGTTTGCCTTTATGCTTGATAGAATTGAAAGTCAGAACATAAAAATTGGTAAGTTTGTAGCTACAAACCAAAATGCAATTATTAATTTTTATTATACACCAACAGTGCTTACAACCAATTCGCTCGTATTTAATAAGGAAAAAATGACGCAATGGTGGCAAAGTGGATTTAATTTCGCAAAATTTAAAGATGAAGAAACAAGTCAATTAGAACATCAATGAGAGCATTAGTTATATCTGGAGGAGGAAGTAAAGGAGCATTTGCTGGAGGTGTGGCACAGTACTTAATGGAAGGTTTAGGTAAAGACTACGATATGTTTGTGGGTACATCTACTGGTAGCTTGCTTGTGTCGCATTTAGCGTTAAATGATATAGGTAAATTGTATGATATATTTACCAACGTTCAGCAGCATGATATATTTAGTGTAAGTCCTTTTGTGCAACGAAAAAAAGGAGATAGAGAATATGTTTCTATTGATTTTATAAACTCTTTATGGCAATTTATTAAGCGAAAAAGAACCTTTGGTGAGAGTAAAGCGCTTAAACGAAATATAAAACGAAACCTTACTTTGGAAGAGTTTGAAAAAATTAGAGCCACAAAACACGATGTAGTTGTTACTGTGTCAAATCTTTCTAAAAACAAAGTAGAGTATAAGTCGATAAATGATTTTTCTTATGAAGAGTTTTGTAATTGGATATGGATTTCTTGTAACTACATTCCATTTATGTCTTTAGCAAAAGTTGATGGTTATGAGTATGCTGATGGAGGCTTAGGTTGTGTTGTGCCAATTAGAGAAGCAATTCAGCGTGGCGCAACCGAAATTGATGCTATTGTACTTGAGGCCGAACAAATGGATAGAGCTAAAGTGTTAGGTAAAAATCCATTTTCACTTATGATAAGTTTGTTTGGGCATTTGCTTGAACAGGTTGAAAAGCACGATATACTGATAGGGAAGTTAGCAGCTAAAAACAAAAACATTAAACTTAACTTGTATTATACACCAACGAGCTTAACAGAAAATTCTTTAATTTTTAGTAAGCGACTCATGGTAAAATGGTGGGAACAGGGCTATAACTATGCTAAACTTAAGCATGAATCTGAAGACGAAAATAACGAAGGCAACGATTAATTACCACATGTCGCCAACCTCTTGTTTTATGTAAGATAATGCAGCATCACTCGGAGCTCTTTTTTCTAACATTTCGGTTAAAACTACTTCTCTTAACTTGTTAGCTGTCTCAGTTTTTTCTAATAAACTTGCTTTTCTAATTAACTGAATTGTAGCATTTTTTGCAGCTGTTATTATATTCCAACATTCATCAGTAACATAGATTTGTTGAGAAAGATTATGTTCAAATTCTTGTTCAATACTTGCTATAAGTAACGATTCGTAATCTTCTTTATTTGAAGATGTTGGAGCAACTCTTATTAGTAATTTTGAAGGTGTTATGCGTTCTAAAAAAATAGCCATTCTTTCATAAGCCTGTAAGCGTAAAGGCATAGTATTTACTTGCATATCTTTTTGCAATAAAAAGCGTCTGCGACCATCCTCATTTTTTGTGTGTTCTTTAAAAAAGTAATAAGCAATCATTCCAGTTATTAATGCAGGAACAGAATATAGTAGTACTTCAAATATTTTTTCTACTTCCATAAAATTTTAGTTAAGTTTTTTATTGTAGTCTCCGCCCAAATATAAACAATCTTTTAAATCTTGCATGCCTTTAAATGGGATTGGTGTTTTTTCGTATTTATATGTTTTATCTAATTCGCTAGAAAGATTATGGTCGTCTACATTAACATCAATATCAGCCATTCTAAATTGGCAAGGATGTTCGTAACCAGCAGCATGTGTAATCTCTACGAGTTCTTTTCTAAAGGTTTTAAAATATTGTGCTAACCTTGCCGATTTTAATGTTGGGTCTATTCCGCTTTGTAGCCATTTGCTTTGTGTGGCAACACCACTAGGACATTTGTTTGTATGGCAAATTTGAGCTTGTATGCAACCAATACTCATCATTGCTTCACGAGCAACATTTATACAATCTGTTCCCATAGCAAATGCCATAGCTGCTTTTGCAGGAAAGCCTAATTTTCCGCTACCTATAAATACAATACGTTCTGTAAGTCCTCTTTTCTGAAATACTTTGTATAAATCGCTAAAGCCATAAACCCAAGGTAATGACACGTGGTCTGCAAAACTAGGAGGAGCGGCTCCTGTTCCGCCTTCACCACCATCTACAGTAATAAAATCTGGGCCTTTTCCTGTTTTAACCATAATGTCTGCTAGTTCTTCCCATTGCTCTAATTTTCCAACTGCAGCTTTTATACCAACAGGTAAGCCAGTGGCTTCAGCAATCTCCTCGATAAAAGTCATAAGTTCAGGTACATTATTAAACGCTTTGTGGTTTGGTGGAGACAATACATCTTTACCAATTTCTACACCTCTAATAGTGGCAATTTCTTTTGTTATTTTTGCTCCTGGTAAAACGCCTCCTTTTCCTGGTTTTGCACCTTGTGAGAGTTTAATTTCTATTGCTTTAACAAAAGGATTATCTTCAACTAGTTTAACCATTTTTTCCATTGAAAAACCTCCATCAGCAGCTCTTACACCAAAATATCCTGTTCCAAAGTGAAAAACAACATCTCCTCCATTTGAATGATATGGAGATAAACCACCTTCACCAGTATTATGATAAGCTCCAGCCATTTTAACACCTTTGTTTAGTGATTCTACAGCTTTAGCTGAAAGCGATCCAAAACTCATTGCAGATACGTTAATAATTGAAGCTGGTCTATATGGTTTTTTTCTTTTATTATATTGACCCATTACTTTAGCACAAGGTAAAAAGGTTTTATCTATAACATTAGGATGATTATCGTCAATTTTATAAGGCATCATTGCATTATTAATAAAAATATGCTGATGTTCATAAATATCTCTATCTGTACCAAAACCTTCGTAATTGTTTTCTTTTTTTGCCGATGCATAAATCCAACTACGCTCAATTCTGTTAAAAGGAAGTTCTTCTCTATTGTTAGCAATTAGATACTGTCTTAATTCTGGACCAATTTTTTCTAATATATATCGCAAGTGGCCAATTATTGGGAAGTTATGGCTTATTGTATGTGATTTTTGAATGAAAATATCTCTAATGGCAACTATAGCTAAAAGAATTAATATCCACATCCACCAAGTAATTTGTCCTAAAAATGTTAACATTTAGATTAAAATTTTAGTTAAGAGTCGTAAAGATATTTAAAAATGTTTGATTATATAAATTGAGTGAATTGTTTATAATTATTGATAAAAAACACTCGTAAAAACAGGAGCTTTAGTTAAATTCACACCTTTAAATTTACTATTGTTTTGGAGAAGTATTTAAGTCAGTTGAATGATGCACAATTAGCGCCAACTTTACAAAAAGATGGTCCTATGATTGTGATTGCAGGAGCAGGTTCTGGTAAAACTCGCGTGTTAACGTATCGTATTGCCTATTTAATGAGTCAAGGTGTTGATCCATTTAATATTTTATCATTAACCTTTACTAATAAGGCAGCGCGCGAAATGAAATCTCGTATTGCAGAGATTGTTGGCTCAAGTGAAGCAAAGAATATATGGATGGGAACGTTTCACTCTGTTTTTGCTAAAATTTTACGTTTTGAAGCAGATAAATTAGGTTATCCGAGCAATTTTACCATTTACGATACACAAGATTCACAACGACTTATTTCTGCTATTATCAAGGAAATGAATCTTGATAAAGATATTTATAAATACAAGCAAGTTTATTCTCGTATTTCATCATATAAAAACAGTTTAATTACTGTAAAAGCCTATTTTCAAAATCCTGAATTAATTGAAGCAGATGCTATGGCAAAGCGTCCACAGCTTGGTGAAATTTACAAAACTTATGTAGAGCGATGTTTTAAAGCTGGTGCAATGGATTTTGATGATTTATTATTAAAAACCAATGAACTATTAACACGTTTCCCAGATGTGTTAGCTAAATATCAGAATAGATTTAGATATATTTTGGTTGATGAGTACCAAGATACCAATCACTCACAATATTTAATTGTAAGAGCATTATCAGATAAGTTTCAGAACATCTGTGTAGTTGGTGATGATGCACAAAGTATTTATGCCTTTCGAGGTGCAAATATTAATAATATATTGAATTTTCAGAAGGATTATGACGATGTGAAACTATTCCGATTAGAACAAAACTATCGATCTACAAAGAATATCGTTAATGCAGCTAATTCAATTATTGAAAAAAACCAAACTAAATTAGACAAGGTAGTTTGGACAGCTAACGATGAAGGAGCCAAAATAAAAGTCAACCGTTTAATGACTGATGGTGATGAAGGGCGTTATGTAGCGAGTTCTATTTTTGAAAACAAAATGCAAAATCAACTAAAAAATAGTGATTTTGCAATTTTATATCGTACCAATGCACAATCACGTGCTATGGAAGATGCTTTGCGTAAGCGAAATATTCCGTATCGTATTTATGGAGGGTTATCTTTTTATCAACGTAAGGAGATAAAAGATGTATTATCTTATTTACGATTAGTTATCAATCCAGCTGATGAAGAAGCACTAAAACGTGTGATTAATTTTCCAGCTAGAGGAATCGGTCAAACCACTATAGATAGGTTGATTGTTGCTGCTAATGGTTATAATCGTTCCATTTTTGAAGTGATGAAAAATATTGGTAAAATTGAAATTAATATCAATTCGTCTACAAAAAATAAGTTGCAGAATTTTGTGACTATGATTGAAAGCTTTCAGGTTATTAACCAAACAGCAAATGCTTTTGATTTGGCTGATCATGTTACTAAAGTTTCTGGATTAATAAAAGAGTTTAATAGCGATGGTACTCCTGAAGGTGTTGCAAAAATGGAAAATATTGAAGAGTTACTTAATGGTCTTAAAGATTTTGTTGAAGGACAGAAAGAACTAGCAGATGCATCTGATGATATTGCTGAATTTTTACAAGATGTGGCTTTGGCAACCGATTTAGATAATGATAAAGGAGATGATGATAGAGTAGCACTAATGACTATTCACTTGGCAAAAGGGTTGGAGTTTCCTTATGTGTACATAGTTGGAATGGAAGAAGATTTGTTCCCAAGTGCGATGAGTATGAATACACGAAGTGAACTAGAGGAGGAGCGACGTTTGTTTTATGTGGCATTAACAAGAGCCGAAAAGCAAGCCTATTTAACCTATACGTTATCAAGATATAGATGGGGAAAATTAATTGATGCAGAACCAAGCAGATTTATTGAAGAAATTGATGATGAATATCTCGATATATTAACTCCTGTTGATGACAGACGACAAAACCCAATGTTAAGCGCAGATATTTTTGGAGATATTGAACCAAGTCAGATTCGTTTTAAAAAACCAATTAAAAGAAAATCAGAAGAAAAACCACCTAAATTTATTCCGCCAGCAAAACTTAAACCAATTGGAAAGTCTATAGGAAATCCTGATATTAACTTGTTTGATGGAAAGTTAACTGTAGGTAATATTGTAGAGCACATGCGTTTTGGAAAAGGCGAAGTGCTAAAAATTGAAGGTGTTGGTGCAGATACTAAAGCCGAAATTAATTTTGAACATGGAGGTGTTAAAAAACTATTACTCCGTTTTGCTAAATTGGATGTTTTAGGATAATAATCATAATATATTGTACATTGTGGTATGGCAGAATTTATAAGAATATACGAAGAAAACCCTAATCCTAAAGAGATTAAAAAGGTTGTTGATGTATTAAAAAGAGGAGGCTTAATTATCTATCCAACAGATACTGTTTACGGTTTAGGCTGTGATATTACCAATATTAGAGCTTTAGAGCGTATTGCTCAAATAAAAGGTGTAAAATTAGAAAAGTCTAACTTTTCTTTTGTTTGCCATGACTTAAGTAACCTAAGTGACTATGTAAAACAAATAGACACATCGACTTTCAAAATTTTAAAGCGAGCACTTCCTGGACCTTATACTTTTATTTTACCAGGAGCAAAAACATTACCACATCCATTTAAGAAGAAAAAAACTGTTGGTATACGTGTGCCAAATAATAATATTGCTTTAGAGATTGTAAGACAATTGGGTAATCCGATTATTTCCACGTCTATTCATGATGAAGACGAAGTTATTGAGTACACTACTGACCCAGAATTGATTTTGGAAAAATGGGACAATCTTGTCGATTTGGTTATTGATGGTGGTTATGGTGATAATCATGCTTCAACAATTATAGATTTATCAGAAGGCGAGCCATTTATTATTAGAGAAGGAAAAGGAAGTTTGGAGATTTTTTAGTTTAGCCATTAGCCATTAGCCATTAGCCATTAGCCATTAGCCATTAGCCATTAGCCATTAGCCATTAGCCATTAGCCATTAGCCATTAGCTATTAGTTATATTATATTGCGTTAAGGATTGAGCATTTGTTTGAGCTCCTCTTTTGAGAGCGAGTAGCGAAAGCCTGACTTTGAGTTTTTCGAAAAGTAACGCCATAAAAAAAAGCCCAACCTTTCGATTGAGCTTTCTATACTTATTATCTACTAAAAATTAGTTTCCTTTTGCAGATAAGTTTTTCATTTCTTTTTCAACCATTTCATAGAACTGGTCAATTTTAGGTAAAACTACAATACGAGTACGTCTGTTTATTGCTCTGTTTTCAGCAGTATCATTAGATACTAAAGGCACGTAATCAGCACGTCCTGCTGCGATTAACTGTTTTGGGTTAACACCTAAATCTTCTAATACTCTTACAATAGATGTAGCTCGTTTAACACTTAAATCCCAGTTGTCTAACAACACACCACTTTTGTAAGGTACGCTATCAGTATGTCCTTCTACCATACACTCAAAGTCTGGTTTACTATTTACAACTTTAGCAACTTTAGCTAAAACTTCTCTAGCTCTTGCAGTTACATTATAACTACCACTTTGGAATAATAACTTGTCAGCAATAGAGATAAATACAACTCCTTTTTCAACATTAATTTGAATGTCTGGGTCGTTAATACCTACTTCACGCTTTAAGCTAGTAACAATAGCTAAAGTAACACTGTCTTTTTTAGTTAATGCATCTTGTAAGCGTGTGATTTTAAGGTCTTTCTCTTTTAAACTCTCAAGAGATTTTTCTAGGTTTTCTGCGCCTTTTTGAGTTAGCGTAGTTAAATTGCCTTTAGTGTCAATTAAATCCTGGTTAGTTTTACGCATATCAGCCAATTGCTCCTGTAATCCAGTAACTCTAGCGTCAGCCGCAGCTTTGTCTGATAAACAACTGTTAAGTTTAACTGTTGCAGTATTTAATAAATCTTGTGTTTCTTTTTGCTTAGCTTCTAATTCTGCATATTGTTTTTTAGATACGCATGAACTTAAAATAAACAGCGAAAACACGCTTAATAACATTAGTTTTTTCATATAGTTTATGATTAAATAGTTTTAAAATTTAACAGTTCAAAATTATACAAAAAACTATCGTTTGTTTATGTATTAACAAAAATTTTAACACTTTTTATAAACAATTGAATTGTTTTCTTTTTTGTATAAAATATAACCATACAATTGATGGTTTTTGATAGTAGTTTTTACTCTGCGAAAGTAATTTTCTTTGCCTTAATAATGAGGAAAGATGTCTGTAAAAACTGAAGTGTGCCCTTAGTATAGCCAGAATATGTGAGAACTTTAGTTCTAATAGAAATTTAATTGCAGCCAAGCCATCTAATATTAATCGCATAAATACTATAAAAAACAAGTTGCCTCCAGCATTTTTTGTTAGTGTAAATAGGCTGTTTCTAAAATTTAGATATGTTTTTTTAGGGTTTATAGCATTTAAAGTAGCTCCTCCAACATGAAAAACTGTTGATGCCTCAACATATTTTATATTAAATCCTAAATTATGAGCTCTCCAACATAAATCGATTTCTTCCATGTGAGCAAAAAACGATTCATCAAATCCATTTAAGGTTTCAAAAACTGATTTTCTTATAAAAAAGCAAGCTCCAGAAGCCCAAAAAATATCTGAATCTTTATACTGGTTATTATCTTTTTCAATAGTATCAAAAATTCGACCTCTACAATAAGGATAGCCATATTTATCTATAAAACCGCCTGCAGCACCAGCATATTCAAAATAATCTTTACGCTTATAATCTAATAATTTAGGTTGAATAATAGCTGTGTTTTTATTTTCTTCAAAAGCTTTAATAATAGGATTTAACCAGTTTGGCGTTACTTCAACGTCACTATTTAATAGGCAAAAAACATCAGCGTCTATACGCTTTAAAGCATCATTATAACCTTTGGCATATCCACCATTTTCTGTGTTTTGGATAATTTTTACAGAAGGAAATGTTTGTTTAACAAAATCAATTGAATTGTCTGTTGATGCATTGTCAGCCACATAAACTGTTGCGTTTTGAGAATTAACAATAACTGATGGTAAAAACTGTTCTAATAAGTTTTTTCCGTTCCAGTTAAGTATGACTATTGCTATTTTCATTAATTATAGTTTGGGATATCTTTTAAAAATGAATAGGCTTCGTTCTCAAAATCCATCTGACAATAATAATGATTAATTCCGTTGGTAACCATTAAAAATGTTGCATTTACAGATAGATTGTATCGTGCAATTTGGTCAAAAGTATCTTGGTTAATATTAATTTTTGCCGATTTACATTCAACAATAAGATGAATGCTACCATCAGGATTAAACACAACAATATCATATCGTTTTTTTAAATCGTTTATAATTAATTCCTTTTCAACATTAATTAACGATTTTGGATACTTCTTTTCAGTCATTAAATAGTGTACACAATGCTGACGAACCCATTCTTCGGGTTGCAGAATCACAAATTTTTTACGAATCTCATCGAAAATAGAAATTTTATTTTCGCTATTTTTGAATCGAAACGAATATGTAGGGAAATTTAACTTTTGCACTACACAAATTTGGTGATTTTTTTTCAATGGACGAAGTCAAACAATTAGTAACTGACATAAAAAACAAGAATTTAAAACCTATTTATTTTTTAATGGGTGAAGAAGCCTATTATATTGATAAAATTTCAGATTTTATTGAAGATAATGTTCTTACCGAAGATGAACGTGGTTTTAATCAAATGGTACTTTATGGACGTGATGTGAGTGTTGATGATATTGTTAGCAATGCCAAACGCTATCCTATGATGGCAGAATACCAAGTGGTTATAGTAAAAGAAGCTCAAGATTTATCACGTAGCATTGAAAAGCTGGTTGATTATACCAAGCAACCACAACCTTCGACAATCTTGGTGATGAATTACAAATACAAAACTATTGATAAGCGAAAATCATTATATAAAGAACTAAAAAAAACTGGAGTAGTTTACGAAAGCAAAAAGCTTTATGAAAACCAAGTTGCCGATTGGATACGTAGAGTGTTAAGTGGGCAAGAGTATACCATTGCGCCAAAAGCTGCGCAAATGTTGGTTGAGTTTTTAGGAACCGATTTGAGTAAGATAAATAATGAGCTTGAAAAGCTTCAGATAATTTTACCAAAAGGCACACAAATTAGTCCAGAGCATATTGAGGAGAATATTGGTATTAGTAAAGATTATAACAATTTTGAGTTGCGCAAAGCTATTGGTGAACGTAACGTGTTGAAAGCACATCAAATTGTAAACTATTTTGCCGAAAACCCAAAAGATAATCCAATGGTTGTAACGGTTTCGCTGCTATTTAATTTCTTTTCGCAATTACTTCATTTTCATGGATTAAATGATAAATCACCACGAAGTGTAGCTTCGGCTTTAAAAATCAACCCTTATTTTGTTAATGAGTATATTGAAGCTGCACGTAATTTTCCGATGAAAAAGGTGAGTAGTGTTGTTGCTACACTTAGAGATTTTGATGTAAAAAGTAAAGGTGTTGGTGCTAATGCTGTACCTCAAGGTGATTTATTGAAAGAACTGATAGTTAAAATAATGAACTAATAAATGAGAGTTTTTCAAATTTTAATAATAATTGTATTGATGTTTTCTTGTAAGCAAACACAAACACTTCCAGGTCCATTACAAGCAGGCTGGAAAGGTGAATCGGTTTGTGAGGTTTTATTTGAAGATGATGATATGCGTGTACTTAAATGTACATTTCCTCCAGGTGTTGGTCATGAAAAGCATTATCATAATCCTCATTTTGGTTATACATTAGCTGGAAGTAAATTTGAAATCACTGATAATACAGGTATTCAAACAGTAGATGTTAAAACAAACTCTAGCTTTAACAAAGCAGAAATTAGTGAACACGAAGTTTTAAATGTTGGCGACAGTACAGGTGTTTTTTTAATTGTAGAGAAAAAATAAATTTTCTATTGTAATTTAAGTTGTTATCAAGTTCTCGATAATATTTTCTGACGAAAATCACTCGAACTGACGTTTATAATTTAACAAAAATCAAATTCATAACTAATTAGCAGACTTTAATAGTTTTTCGAAGCAAACACTGTTTTCAATACCAATATACTGTCCGTAATTCTCAATAATTCGATACCCATTTTTAGTGTAAAGTGCAATAGCTTCAGGTTGTTTTTTACCAGTTTCTAACACACATCTTTTATAACCGAGTTCTTTTGCCCAAATTTCAAGCTCATTTAAAATTTTTGAAGCCAATCCTTTTCCTCTATGCTCAGGAAAAGTATACATACGTTTTACTTCCATAGCATCAGTTTCAAACTCTTTTATGGCTCCACATGATATAGCAACACCATTATTATAAGCAACAACCACATGTTTAATGTGTGTTATTTTGTTGAACTGATCATAAAAAGCGTGTTCATCACCATCTCTTATAGCTAAATCTTTATCGAGGTGTTTTACAAGAGCAACAAAATCTTGATGTTGAGAATTGGTTCTTAAAAGCGATGTCATTCAGTTTACTTTTTTCTTATAGCCAACTTTCCACCAATTATAGCCATAGGAATGTAAGCACCAACAATATCGAGTATTGCAAACCATGTTGGAGAAGGAAGCATTATTACATTTATAACACCACCAATTAGAAAGAAGCAACCAATAGCAATGGCAAATTTCTTTTTGTTATTTGCAGCAATAGTTGCAGCTACAAAAGCACCAACAAGAGTTCCTAAAGCATGAGCTAAAAACGGAAAAATAAAATGCTTTGGTTCAAACAAGTGCATGGTTTCTTTTAGGCCTTCCATTGTGGTAACATCGCCACCTTCAGGAGGAGGAATAACCGAACCACTTATCATGATTAATCCCATATTTACTACGCTACCAATTATTAAACCAGCAATTACTGCTAAAATATTTCTTACTATTGGATTCATTAGTTTGTGTTTTTAGTTAGACTTAAAATTAGTTATTATTTTATTTATTTAATGTCCAAACCAGTGCTTTTTCTTTTGTAGCTCTAAAAATTGTGTTGTGTTTTTCTTTTGGTTCGTCAGAGTATTTCCAAATTAATCCTTTAGGCGTGCTATTTTGAAAAGTTTTTTCAATGCTTCTGGTAAATCGATAAATATCTTCAGCATCTGAACCTGCAAACCAAAGTTTTATATCTTTTTCAGGGAATTTGGCTAGTAATAACTCTGCATTTTTAGCTAAATAATTATTGTTCCACCAAAGTGATGGATCTATAGCTATATAAAAATCGAATGTTTCTGGTTTGGTAAAAAACGTTTCCATTACAAAGAGTCCTGCTAGAGATTCTCCAATAATTCCTTTTTTACTATTGGTTCTGTATTTTTTATTTATTTCAGGAATTAACTCATCAGTAATAAAAGCTCTAAAATCTTTAGCACCATCAGTTATAGGACAATATTTTTTATCATCTTCAGACTCAGAAGCGCCAGATAAATCTCTTCTTCTATCTGTATTTTCTATTCCAACTAATATAAAAGGAGGTATTTTTTTCTCTTCAATAAGTTTAGCTAGTGTATTAGCGATGTGCGGAAAGTCTTCTTTAATTCCGCCATCAGGCATATACAATACAGGAAAACTATCAGTTGCTTGTTTATTATAATTTGGAGGTGTCCAAATATTAATTATTCGGTTTTCATTTACAAATTTCGAAGCGATTGTTAAGCTGTCGTGTTCTGGAATTGGGTCGTTATATGCTACAGCATTGTTTTTGCAGCTAATGGTAAATACTACAATACATAGATAGAAGATTATTTTTTTCATTTAAGTATTATTTATGTAAGAAACTAAGTTAACTATAAACTATAAGCATTGTTGGTATTAGTTTTTTATTCCATCATTGGTTTTATAATTCTAGTTTCTTTCTTTCCAATTATACCTGTAATCAGTCCAATATTAATAAGAATTGATATTGGAAATAATAATGTTCCGATACAACCAAAATTAAAATCGGTTAATATTTCTTTTCCAGATTTTGGATTCATTCCTTCTTTAGAAATTGATTTAAAAACTTTCCCAAACAAATAATAATCAGTACTTGTCCATCCTTTTTTTAGAGGAGTATCGAGAATTAAATTTACGTATTCAATATTTTCCTGATTAAATTTACCTTTTTTTGGTCCGTTTCCACCTAACAATTCTCCTGACCAACCTTTTACCTTAGGATTGTGAAATTGTATATCGTCAATAGTTAGCCAATCATTATCAGGCCAAATAAAACTGATTACAGTCTCACTACCTTTTGCAGTTATTGTATAAATTCCGTTCGATTTGATATTTGTTTTGTCTGTAATCGTGAAAATCGAATCGTCAGAAAACTTTCTTTCTAAATATTCTTTCCAATTTTTTATATCAGTGCTAATTATCATCAAATGTTTACCAACGGTTTTATATATGATTTTATTGAAATTTTAAGCAAGTAATTTAGTAATAAATTATAAGCGTTGTTGTAGCAAATTTTTATTTATTTCATTGTTTTTATTTTTTCTCTTATTAACATAAAAGATAGAATAATAAAAATACTTATTCCGATTACTAATAATCCGTATTTGAATAATCCTGTTAGAAAAAATGTTAGGAATCCGCCATAACGACCTTTTTCAGAATTTTTAACGAGTTCAGGTATGATGTTAGAACTCTTTAATATAAAATAAAAGATAATGCAGAGTAAGCTAATTATGTATAGTTTTATAATTTTAAAATTCCTTTTATTCATAACTTATTTCTCAATCTGTGACATCGTTGTTGTAAACGGTTATTTTTTCTTTTATATAATTTTCAATTAGATTTTTATCAGTTTCATTTTTTATAATGAGTAACTCATTGTTTTTATGAGTCCGATAATTCATTAAGAATTTCTTTTTTCCGCTACGAGTTAATTCTAAGTATTCAAATCGGTTTGAGTCAAATTTTTCGGCTATCAATTCCGTTTTTTGAGTTTGGTTAAGTATTTTTTTTAGACGAATTATTTTTCCACTTTTTTCGTCAATTTTTAACTCCGAGTAATAAATCCATGATGCAAAGCGATATATAATGTAACCAATTAAAGTCAAAATCGCCACAAAAATTCCGATTCCAATTCCGAGTAACCAAATTAATAATATTAATGAAGCTGAAGTTCAAATAATTAGCTATTTCCATTTAAAGGGGATTCGGTCACTCAAAGTATGAACGTGTCCATTTTTGGAAATTCTGAAATAGTCTTCGTGTTCATTCATAATTGTTTACAACTAAGTATCTGTTATATTAAAATAAATATAATAATCTAAAACAGAAGTTTAAGGATGGTCTATTGTAATTCTTCTAATACCAAGTTATAATCGTATTGCAAATCGTCATGTAATGTGTTTACAATTTTTTTTACCACTACTATTTGTCGTTCGTAAATATTGGTTAGAGTTACATTATGCTTTATACTTGGAGAGAAGTCTTTAAGCTTTTGGCAAAAATAGAGTAAGAGTTCTACTTCGGTTTCCTTTTTTAATGAGTAGCGTGCGTACTTTTTAATAAGTCTTAAAATTTTACGCACGCTTTTTTTTATATAAAAATAGCTATTGGTATTAATGGTTTCAAATTGAGAGTCAATCTCACGTTTTACAGTTTCTATATAACCACTTTCATCATGAGCTTCAAAAAGCAAATAGGTGAGCAGCTCTTTGTTTTCTTTTTTAAATTTAGATAAACGTAAGCACAACTCTATAAGCTCTTCTTGCGTATGATGCTGTAATTCTTTTTTTATGTTTACTACCGAAACTGCTTTCATAATTTTTTCCGTGAAAACGGAAACCTTTTTAATTGATTACACTACTTTTTCATACCATCAACAGAAAACTTTCCAGCTCCTGCTAAACCTATTACTACAAAAGCACATAGGTACATAAGTGCTTTTTCTTTGGTTCCTATTGGGTCATTAATATGCACAACAAATGCGGCAACAAACATAGTTATTGCTGCTGGAATAGCTGCTAATTTGGTTTTAAAACCTATAATAATTAGTGCTGGAGCAACAACTTCGCCTATAAGGGCTAATATTAATGAAATGGTTGGGCCAACTCCAATTGGGTCACCAAATTCTGATGGATTTGAAAGCATACTTAATTTTGGTATGCCATGTGTAAGCATTAGACCTCCAAAACCTACTCTGAGTAGTAATAAAGCTAAATCATTAAAATTTTTGTTCATAGTATTTGTGTTTATAAGTTAATCTCCTTTTAATAAATTAATACTAACAGTTGCTAATTCATCATTAGGAAAAGTAGTAAAATAGTTTGGGTCTGGATGCAATCCTGCTCTTTTTGCGACTATATTAAATACATCGACCTCTAAAATATATTGGTCTGAAAAACCATGTGTAGCATCGTAAGCGGTTGCTGCAGTTTTGCCTAAATTTTGTGCTGTTAACTTTGGGTTTATAGTGTGTAGTTCTATAATTAGTAATCCAAAACGCTCTACATAAGGTTTCCATTTTTGTAAATGCTCTAAAAGGGAATCTTCAACCAAATTATTACTTATGCGTTTACCTTGATAGGCGTAAGCTCCTGTTGAGTTGCTTATATTATTGGAATTGTGCTTTGGTGCTTCCCAAATACGATTATGATCTAAAAACGTACGTACATTAAGTAAATCTTTAAGGTCTATATTATAATCGTCTTTTAAATCTTGAGCCAGTAAATCTGGTCTGCCAATATCTCCCCAAATTACTTTTGCCCAAATATCGGCTTTAATTAAATTGGCTCGAGTTACTTTTAATGCAGCCTGATTAAAATCGGCTCCTACTAGAAGTAGAGGATATTCGTCAAGCATTTTACCACGAAGGGTTTGGTATTCTATAACATCAAAAATATGTTGTATAAATGCACCATTACCACAACCCATATCTAATATGCCTTTTGGTTGCTCGTCTATTGGTTTGTTAAAGAGTTTTATAATTATGTTGTCAATAACTTTAAAATAGGTTGAGTGAGCTCCACCACTTCCCCAAACATTCATTTCTCTATCTACATGTTTTTCGGTGTCTTCTGGAGAATCTGATTTTAGTACTAATGGGTTACCAAAAATGAGCTCATCTAGCTTTACAAATGTTGGTAAATAAGACACAGTTACACCATAAGCACTTGCTCGCTTTGCGAAGAATAAACCTTCTTCAGTAAACTGATAAGTGTCTTTCTTTTTTGTAAACCATCCTAAATAAGAAAGGAAATCTAATATTTTTTTAAAGCTTTCAGGATCTTTATGATATTCATGCGCTCTAAAAGATGCTTCCATAAAGTATTTATGAAAGAAGCCATTTACACCTAATAAAACTATAATAGGAGCAATAATAGCGCCTTCGATATGTTTTAATATTTGGTATTCAATTGAATCTTTTTTTACTTCAGAAAGTCCAAAATTAGCTTCAAATTTTTTGAATATTTTTTCTAAAGCGCTAAAGGCATCTGGGCCAATTCGTTCCTCAGGAAATTTTACAGAATAGTTTAATAGCTTTACTACATCTTCATATAAATGCACTAACTCAAATGCTGTTTTGCTATTTTCGTTAGTCTCATATGCAATTGCATCATTTTTATTATCAATATGCTGTGTTAACCATCCTTGAGCACAAAGCACACGTAATGCAATGTTTAAATAGCCTTCGTTTGCTTTAAAATATGATGTAAGTTCTTGTAAATTAACTTTTTGATGGTCTAAAAGATATTGCAGTACACCTTTATTATGTAACGCAAATGCTGTTGTTGAAGTTGCTACACCATCAAGGTGTCTAAAAATTGTGCTTCTAAGGTTTTCTTTATCTTGTTTTGTTAGCATTGATTGATTTTGTTATAAATATAGCGAAAATCAAATATGTTGAGCATGCTACAGTAATGAAGATGAATTAAATTTTTAATGAAAAATGACCTCTGTATTCTTTTCCGTCGGGAAGTTTTAAATAAAACCAATAGTCGTCAGGAGTTAATAACTCGCCATTAAATTTACCATTCCAACCTGAAGATTGATTTGGATTAAATACTTTTAAAAGTTTACCATAGCGATTATAAACATGTATCACTACGTTTTGAAATTGGGTTGGGTCTAGCCCTTTAATATTCCAAACATCATTATTGCCGTCGTCATTAGGAGTAAAATATTTTGGAAAACCTATTACATAAAACTGTTGTGAAATAGTGTTGCAATTATAAATATCTCTAACAAATACAGTATGAAGTCCAGGTGTTAATCCGTAAAATATATTGCTTGGCTGATAAACACCATTAATGTCGTCTAGTGCAAATACAAAATCTGCAACCGAGTTATTTATATGAATTGTAGCATCATAATCATTAACTTCAATGGATGCAATTTCGGCAATTTCATTTTGTATAACAGTAATGGTAATCGAATCTTCACAATTTAATATTGGGTCTGATATTGTTACGTTGTAAACTCCTGGTTGAGTAACATATATTTCGTTCGATGTTTGGTTTGTACTCCAAAGGTAATTGTAGTTGTTTATATCAGAATTACTAAGTCCTGTATTAATATACACAGGAAAATTTGCCTGACACACTATAACCGTTTGATCTTGAAGAGAAGGAAAAGGTTTTACTATTAAATTTAAAAGCCCATTGCCATAGCAAACATTATTGCTTTCTGCTCTTACATAAAGTGTTCTAGATGTAGAGGTATATAAATCTTGAAGTGGATTAGTACCTATAGCTGCATTATTTGGTGATATATAAAACGTAATTGACACATTTGCTGGCAAATTTAATGCGTTAATAATTTCACTTCTTTTATTATCTAAATTAAATGTAGCAATACCATTATTTTGAGAGTCGCAGGCTTCAAATTCAAAAACATCTAAATCAACAGATTGTGAGGTTTTAAGTCTTATAGATGCCATACTATAACAATCGGTATTTGCTGTAAAAACTTTTGCGTAAAGTAACTCGTCTTGATATTGACTAGTATATATTGTATTAAGAGCGTTTGCATTTGTAGTATCGCTATTTGCATTAGCAATACTATGATAGTAAAACACTTGTATTGGATTAGTAGTATTATAGGTTAATGGTCCATTAGCTAAAGCTAAATTATAAGTGGTAATACCATCGTTAGGATTGCTATCAAAAGAATCGCACTGAATTAAATCATATGTATTTGGTAATACAGCTGGAGGTTCAGATATTTTAATTTGTTTAATTAAAGGATCTTGAGTAATACCATTAATAGTAAACCATAATTTTACAGTGAAAGTACCAGATTGTGTGTATGTATGATAAGGTTCTTCTAGTGTTGATGTTTGTGCATCGCCAAAATCCCATAACACAGTATCGTAAGGGTCTTCAGATGTTATATAAAAATGAGTAGCATCACCTAAGCATGTATTTTCATAATCAAAAGTAAATTTGAATATAGATTGTACAAAAGGAGGTAATCCTAATTGTGCGTAGCCATCTCCTAACGGAACAGAATTATGAGAATAGTTTGAAGAATTACCAAGATTATTGGGGTTACTAATTACCGAAAGATTAAATCCTGTGCTAAAAACCTTATAGCCAGCTCTATATATTTTACCATCTATAGCTAATTGAAGTGCACCAGCAACATTATCGGAATTGCTTATTGATTGTCGTGATCCAACAATATCTGAGCTTTCTAAATTGTATTGAAACAAATTACTATTTATAAAGACATCACTAGTATCAAAAGTACTAGCAGTTAAATACAATACTTTAGAGTTTTGCGAAAACTCAACACCATAAGGGTAGGTGTCATTTATAATTGTTCTTTCATTAGATACAATTCCAGTCGAATTATTAAAATCGTAAAGCAATACTTTTCCAGATTTTTTTGTTCCACTTGCTGGACTTCCCAATGAAATAGAGCTATGCGCTATAGCAATTTTTTTACCATCTGGTGAAACTTTTAAATAGCCAATGGCTGTAATGTTAGAGCCTTCTTCATCAAATCTGGGTAATACAGTTTGTTGTACAGTTGATATAATAGGAGTTTCATTAACACCATCAAAATCAACTCTAAAAGCATAAAATTTATTAATAAACTGAGTAATTACCCATATAGTACTACCATCGCTATGTGTAACTGCCGTTATTTTTTCTGAAGATTTATACTCGTTTTGTACGGGATCACTAGCATCATAAGTTATTAGATGCTTGTTTTTATTAGTAACAACTACATCACCAAACCCGTTGTTTAAAGACATATTAACTTCGGAATAATTAACTCCATCTATTGGTTGATCTTCAGTTAAAAAATAACTAGGCTTATCAATTGTAAAAATAAAGTATGACTGTGAGTTACCAGGCTTTGGTATTATTAAGGCAGACATTGTGCTTGAACTGTGTCCTAATAAGTTTATTCCATTTGGCATTATGTTATGCTGTCTGTCCCAAACCGTTGTTCCATCAGTATAAAACAAAAGATTTCCATTAGTATCTGATATTGTAGCGCAGCCTTCTTTTGTGACTAATTGACCATCATTTAATGGAACTGGATTACCAGAGTTAAAAGTAACTCCTGCAAGATTACCAAAGTACCAATTGGCAGATTCTCTTTGAGAAAATGCTTTAGTTGACACTAAAAGTGACAAAACAAATAATACTAATATGTTGAATAAGTTATGTTTCAAAAAACGCATTATGTTATCACAAAAAGATAAAAAAGTAAATATAAACTATTAGTTTAAAAGCAATTAAACTAAAACGATAAAATTATCTTAACTTCGGATAATCTTCAGGATTAACTTCGTGCATTACATTATAAACGGCTTCAAAAACATCTTCAGTTGAAGGTTTTGAGAAATAATCACCATCTGTTCCGTAAGATGGTCTATGTTCTTTAGCTGCTAATGTTTGTGGCTGGCTATCTAGATGCACAAAAGCATTTTGAGTATTTAAAATTTCGTTTAAAATAAAAGCCGATGCGCCTCCAGGAACATCTTCATCTATAACCATTAAACGATTTGTTTTAGCAACACTCTTAACAATATCATGATTAAGATCGAAAGGTAATAACGATTGTACATCAATAATTTCAGCATCTATACCTACTTCCTGTAATTCTTTGGCTGCTTGTTCTACTATTCTCAATGTAGAGCCATAAGATACCAAGGTAATATCACTACCTTCTTTTATTGTTTCTACAACGCCAAGAGGAGTTTTTAATTCACCTAAATTATTAGGCATTTTTTCTTTTAGTCTGTACCCATTTAGGCACTCAACAATTACTGCTGGTTCGTCACTTTCTAAAAGTGTATTATAAAAACCTGCTGCTTTAGTCATATTTCTAGGCACCAAAACATGTATTCCACGAACTAAATTAATAATTCCACCCATTTGAGAACCAGAATGCCAAATACCTTCTAATCTATGTCCACGAGTACGAATTATTAATGGTGCTTTTTGCTTTCCATTTGTTCTGTAATGTAATGATGCTAAATCATCACTCATTATTTGTAGCGCATAAAGAATATAATCTAAGTACTGAATTTCGGCAATAGGACGTAAACCACGCATTGCCATACCAATTCCTTGACCTAAAATGGTAGCTTCTCTAATACCAACATCTGCAACTCGAAGTTCGCCATATTTTTCTTGCATGCCTTCTAGGCCTTGATTTACATCTCCAATAGTTCCTGCATCTTCTCCAAAAACTAAGGTTTCAGGATATTTACTAAAAATAGCATCAAAATTATCTCTTAAAATTAATCTTCCATCAGCATCTTCAGCATTTGCATCGTAAGTTGCTTTTACTTCTTTTACATTTAACGCTGAATACTTTGAAGCGCTATAAAGGTGAGAACTATACTTAGGTTGATTAGTCTCTATATTAGCATTTAACCAATTTATAAGGGCATCTTTTTCAGAAGAATTTTCTGAAATAACATATCGTAATGCTTTTCTGGTAGTTGAAATAATATCTTTTCGGATAGGTTCTCCAATTGAAGATAAATCATTAACCAGCTTGTTTACAAAAACTTTATTAGAACTACTATTTGCTAAATTTGTAAGTAAAGTAACAGCTTGTTGTTGTTCGTCTTTAATTGGTTTTAAATACGCTTCCCAAGCTGCTTTTTTCCCTTCTCTAACTTCTTTTTTAGCAGTTTTACTTATGGCATCCAGCTCGTCTTGTGTTGCAATATTATTTGCTAACATCCATTCTTGCATTTTAGCAATACAATCAAACTCAGTTTCCCAAGCTAAACGTTCTTGATTTTTATATCGTTCATGAGAACCTGATGTAGAATGACCTTGAGGTTGGGTTAATTCTACAACATGTATCATAACAGGAACATGCTCTTCTCTGGCAATTTTTGAGGCTTTTTGGTAAGTTTCAACCAATGCAGGATAATCCCAACCGTTTACCTTAAAAATTTCATAGCCATTGTTCTTTTTATCTCTTTGAAATCCTTTTAAAATTTCAGAAATACTTTCTTTAGTTGTTTGGTGTCTTGCATGTACCGAAATACCATATTCGTCATCCCAAATATTAATTACCATTGGTACTTGTAAAACTCCTGCTGCATTAATGGTTTCAAAAAACAGGCCTTCACTTGTACTTGCATTTCCAATTGTTCCCCAAGCGACTTCGTTGCCTTTATCAGAAAAATTAGTAGTATCAATTCCTTTTACATTTCTGTAAATTTTTGATGCTTGAGCTAAACCTAATAATCGAGGCATTTGTCCAGCAGTAGGAGAGATATCAGCACTTGAATTTTTTTGCTTTGTTAGATTTTTCCAATCACCATTTTTGTCTAAACTATGTGTGCCGAAATGACCACCCATTTGACGACCACCAGACATTGGATCTGCTTCAATATCAGCATGACCATATAAGCCAGCAAAAAACTGTTGAATGTTTAGTGCTCCAATAGCCATCATAAAAGTTTGGTCTCTGTAATACCCAGAACGAAAATCTCCATTCTTAAATACTTTAGCCCAAGCTAGTTGAGGAACTTCTTTACCATCACCAAAGATTCCAAATTTTGCTTTACCAGTTAATACTTCTCTACGGCCTAACAAACTACATTCTCTGCTTGTTACTGCAATTTTGTAGTCATTGATAACTTCCGATTTAAAGTCTTCAAAAGTGATATCTTTTTTTGTGTTAGGTTTCGTTTGCATAATAATTGTTTTGGAAAGCTACAAAGTTAGCTAAACTTTATATGTTTTACAACGTCTTAAAATGTTATAAAAATGATAATTTGTAAGTGAAAAGTAGGTTTTACTAACTAAAAAGCAATAAAAGAGTGATATTAAAAAAACTGTTGAAATATATTTAATACCATTTTCTTCTGAATAACCCAAAAAGAGCTTGTGGGTCTACTGTAAACTTAATACGTATTTTTTGATCGTATCTAGGTTGCCCAATTTCCCAACCTAAATTAGAATATATAGGAAAATATAGCTCAAAATAGTCGGTTACTAAATCTAATTTAATGCCAGAATCATAAACAAGTTCTGGTGATTGATATTTGTTTTTAACTAATCCTAAATCTCCATATACTTCAATATATTTCCAAAGTGTTGTACTAGAGTTTATGGTAGCCATCCATTGATTTGCAAAAGCTGGATTTAGTTTTGACTTAAATCCTCCATCGGCAATAATAATCTGTTGACTAAAAATACCAGATGCCTCAGAACGTCCCAAGTAATTATAATCGAACAAATAGTCTGTAGGTCTGTCTAATGCAAAACTAAAGTAGTTGGAGTTGATGTCTGTTTTATTAAACAAAAAAGAACCAAAAAATGCTCTAAAATTGAATTGTCTATTATTTTGTGATAGTTTTCTGTATTCGTAAGTCAATGAGATTTTACCAAATTGTTTTGCCAATTGTAAATCGTAGTTCCATTTCTGAAAATGTATAAGACCAGGATTTGAACTAATATATCTAATATTAAAAACGCTATAATCAGGATCTTCAATTATTATATTTGGATTTTTATCTGTATTTCTATTAATATCTAAATACCTAATATTTATAAAATCTGTTTTATTTGATCTAAAATTTTCATCATCTCTAAAACTAAATGATATACTAGGAGTAATGCTAGTAACAAAAGCATTTTCAGCAAATGAGGAATATCCAGCAAAAAGACTATAGTTGATGTTGAAAAGATTTTGATTTTCAAAATCTTGAGTATAAGCTATAGTTGTCGAACCTGTTAGTGTTTTAGATTTAGTAGCATATACAGGAGCTATTTTATAATAAAAAGGCTTACGCAACATAGACTTGTTATAAAGCTTAGCACCAAGTGTTAATCCGTCATATATATTGTTAAACTGAACTAATGGCATTATAAAAACCTGATTATAGTTTGGGTCTTCAAAATCTTTAATTAATCTAAATTGCAAAGGTTTATTGTTAAAAAAGAATCCTTTTAACGATTTCCAATTGTCTCTTAAATTATACTCTGGAATTGTATTGTCGTAGTTTAGCACAAGTCTATTTATACTATCTCTTGGTATTGTAATTGTTTTATCGCCTTTAATATTTTCTATCCAAGTCTTTGAAACAATCGAATCATTATTAAAAGAAAATAAAGACACAGGCATATTATTATCTCTTTTGTTTCGAATAGTAAACGTAATCGAATCTTCAGTTTTTGAAACGTCTTTTATTCTGAAATCAATTTTCTTTCTGGTATTTAAGTAATCGCTAAAAAACCAATCTACATTTTTTTTTGTGTTTTGTTTTAATAAAACTTCAAAGTCTGAAGGTGATGTAGATTCAAGTTTGTTTAATTTTAAATATTCTTTGATGGTTTCTTCTAAAACACCAGAATTCACAAAGTCATCTAAGTATTTTAAACCAATTCCAGCTTTATATTTGTTAGCTATATTCGCATTAAATTTTAATAAAGAATCTTTTGGCATTGTTAATGGCTGATCTCTATTTGTTCGAGCCATTTGCATATATAATAAATTATATTGCTCATTAAAGAATAAATCTGCAGCATGAAAAGATTTTATTCCCCATACTTTTGAAAGTGTACCTAAAAGTTTTGTGTCTGGATAATTTTCTTCAACATACTTCATTAAAAAATAGATTTGTAATCCATCTTTTAACCAATAATCTTCTCTTGGATTTATAAGTAAAGTATTCTCTAAATAATTATTTAAAGCTGTTTTTAGGACTTTAATTTCATATTGAAAATTATTAGGAAAAGGTCTTATAAAATCTGGTAACTGATTTAAGCCATAAAGTGGGTCTTTGTTATACTCAATTTCAGTTAGAAGTAATTTTTTGTGAGGATATTCACCTAAGTTTTTAGATATGAAAGAAACTATTTTGTCTGTTATAATAGCTTTTTCTTCAGGTTTTAAGCCTTCATCCTCAATGTTGTTTACAACAGTAAAAAAATCGGTTTGTACAGATTTGTAATTAGAAAACTTATTTAAAATTAGTTTGCTATCAACCCTGTCTTTACCTAATAAAGTAAAAGTTTGTGAAGATTGGGTTTGTTTAATATTTATAATATCTAATTCAGAAATTAGAGCATAATTTAATGGAAACTCAACATTTAAAACAATATCTGATTTAGGTACATAAATGTCATCTAAGTTTTTATTACTATAAAAGTGCCATTTCCCATCAAAGACAGATGGAGTTATATACCAATATTTTAAGTTATAATCTCCATAATCTGTAACACCATAATCTGTAAAGGTATCATCTGGAACTCTAGAATTGTAGGTAAGATTTAATTTGTAAGATTCTTGAGGAAGTAATGGTTGTGCTAACTCAACCTTTATAACATCAGGATAGTTTTCTAACCTAGAGTATTCTAACTCTTGCTGTAAGTTTTCATCTTTTATATAAATAATATTTGTAAAACCACGTTCATCACTTTTTGCAAAATGAAATTTAGTACTAAATTCCTCAGTAAATCGTTCTGCTAATGGTGTTTTTTTTGTTGAATAGCTATTATTCCAATCTGTAAGATATATTACTTTTAAGGTGTCAGTAGATGTATTTTTATAGCTTATGCTTTGTGTAATTTTTATGAGTTTGTTGGGCATGTCAAACTTAGCATTGATGTCTATAGTATTTTGACTATTAACCCAAGCAGTACAAGACAACAGTATAACTATAAGTAAACGTAATTTCAATGTGATATCACAAACTTTAAAGGTTTAACATTAAGCTGAGGTAAAACTATGTAATATAAACCATTTGCCAACATGGATATATCCTCATTAATATATATCGAATTTTTTGTGTTTATGGTTTTAATTAGCTTGCCAATGCTGTCATAAACGTATAAAGTTTGATTAGATATAAACTCTGGTTGAATTTTTAATGATAATATTGAATTTACCATATTGCCATTAATAAATTCTATAGGTTGTTGAAACGCATAATCATTAATTCCTAATGTTTGATTTGTTTGCAACTCTATTGTAACGGGAAGATGGTCACTAAAATTGTATAAAGCATTTCTTATTGAAAAAGAAAAATCTGAACCATCACAGTTAGTTGAATTAATTTCTTGGTTAAAACACGATGGGTTATTATTGTTTCCAAACACTTTATAGGAATTGTTTACATAATACAAATCTGTATTGGAAATCATGTTTTCTGACGTTAATATGAAATCAAACCGATCATCAAAACCTCCTGTTGCTCCTCCTAAGCCAGTTGCTGTACGTGTAGATTGTGTAAATACATCTATAAATGTAGCATTTGTATGCCAACTACCAAGCCTGTTAGCTGGGTCAGTAAATGTAATATTGTTTGAAGGGTTTGTTAACTCTACAAATCCAGTTTCTGAGCTTGTATACATATTAAAATCACCAGCTAAAATTACATTACTATTTGCTGGCAAAGTATCTAAATAATTTTCTAAATCATTTATCATTTGAAGACGCAAAACTTCATTTTCACTTCCGCTAGATGCTTTTAAGTGACATACAATTGCATCTATATATATAGGATTTGTGCCTTGTTGTGTGGTGTTTAGTTTAAGTCTATAATGATTAAAATCTCTATAAATTGTAGTAATTACAGTTTGGCTTTCCAAAATAAACTTTGAACTATCATAGTACAGCATATTTTGCAAATCATTTTGATTGCCAAAATTATCATCAGAAGTATTTAAAACAAAATTTGCACCAGCATAGTTAGTGTTAATACTTTGTTGCATCATATTTAAAATACCATTACTAGCACTTTCATTGTTTAATTCGCAAACCATAAAAATATCTGGCTGATAATTACTTAAAATAGTTTCTAAATATTGTATCCTATTGGGAGGAATGCTTTGTAATGGAAAATTTAGAAGATTATAAAACATCATCTTAAAAGTTTCTTGTGCAAATAATCCATTAAGACTAAATGCACATAAAAAAAATGTAATGATGATATTTTTCTTCATACTTTAAAAGTTTGGACTCAATTCAAATTCTTTGTAGAAACTATCCAAAATAGTAATCACTTCTTCAGGAGTATCTACTAAATGAATTAAATCTAAATCTTTTGCGCTTATATTGTTAAACTTATCTAGAAGTGTAGATTTTACCCAATCCATTAAACCAGACCAGAAATCGGTTCCAACAAGTATAATAGGGAATTGTTCAATTTTATTAGTTTGTATTAAGGTAATAGCTTCAAACAATTCGTCTAAAGTTCCAAATCCTCCAGGCATAACTACAAATCCTTGTGAGTATTTTACAAACATTACTTTTCTAACAAAAAAGTAGTCAAAATCTAAGCTTTTATCTGAGTCAATATATGGGTTGTCATGCTGTTCAAAAGGGAGTTCAATATTTAAACCTACAGATGTTCCTCCAGCAATATGCGCTCCTTTATTACCAGCTTCCATAATACCAGGTCCACCACCTGTAATAACACCATAACCATGTTCAACAATTTTTTGAGCTACTTCTTCGGCTAATTTGTAATATTTATGATCTGGTTTAGTACGTGCAGAACCAAATATAGAAACGCAAGGGCCAATTTTACTTAGTTTTTCGTAGCCATTAACGAATTCGCCCATGATTTTAAAAATTGCCCAAGAATCGTTTGTTTTTATCTCATTCCAAGCTTTGCTATGTTTCTCTAATCTCATTATATATTTAATTTTTTAATATTTATTTTGTTAAGCTTTTAATCGCTTTTTACGATTTTCAAACTTGCTAATTTAATTCTTTTTTAAGGAATTTAGCTGTGTAACTCTTTTTATGTTTGGCAACTTCTTCTGGAATTCCTTCAACAATAATTTGTCCACCACCTTTTCCGCCTTCATAACCAATATCAATAATATGGTCTACAGTTTTAATAACATCCATATTGTGTTCAATAATAAGTATTGTATTGCCTTTGTTTACCAATTTGTTAAGCACAATCATTAACACTCTAATGTCTTCAAAATGTAATCCTGTTGTAGGTTCATCAAGAATATAAAATGTGTTTCCTGTATCTCGCTTGCTTAGCTCTGTTGCTAATTTAATACGCTGTGCTTCACCACCAGAAAGTGTTGTGCTTTGCTGACCAAGTGTAATATAGCCTAAACCAACGTCTTTTATGGTTTTTAGCTTATTGTTAATTTTTGGAATATGTTCAAAAAAATCGACCGCTTCATTAATGGTCATATTCAACACATCGCTAATGTTTTTTCCTTTATAACGAATTTCTAAAGTCTCACGATTAAATCGTTTTCCTTGGCAAGTTTCACATTCTACATAAACATCAGGAAGGAAGTTCATTTCAATAACTCGTAATCCACCACCTTGACAGGTTTCACAGCGACCACCCTTTACATTAAAACTAAAACGTCCTGCTTTATAGCCACGTATCATAGCTTCTGGAATTTTAGCAAATAAACTTCTTATTTCATCAAAAGTTTTGGTATAAGTTGCTGGATTGCTACGAGGTGTACGACCAATAGGCGATTGGTTAATATCTATAACTTTATCGATATGTTCTAAACCTTTAATGCTTTTGTAAGGCATTGGTTTTTTAACGCCATTAAAGTAATACGCATTCATAATAGGGTAGAGTGTTTCATTAATTAAAGTAGATTTACCACTTCCTGAAACTCCTGTAACTCCAATCATTTTCCCTAAAGGTAATTTGATGGATACGTTTTTAAGGTTATTGCCAGTACAACCTTTTAATTCTAAATATTTTCCGTTGCCTTCACGACGTTTTTTCGGGACTTCAATTTGCTTTGTTCCGTTGAGGTAGTCAGCAGTAAGCGTATGATGTGTTAGTAATTCTTTTGGAGTGCCAATACTAATAATCTCACCACCATATTTTCCTGCTTTTGGTCCAATATCTATAACATAATCGGCAGCTTCAATCATGTCTTTATCATGTTCAACTACAATAACTGAATTACCAATATCACGAAGTGATACTAATGATTTTATTAGTTTTTCATTATCTCGTTGATGTAATCCAATACTTGGTTCATCAAGTATATATAACACACCAACTAGTTGAGAACCAATTTGGGTTGCTAATCTAATTCGTTGTGCTTCTCCACCAGATAATGATTTAGAACTTCTGTTTAGTGATAAATATTCTAAGCCTACATCGAGTAAAAACTGGATACGTGTTTTTATCTCTTTTATGATTTCTTCAGAAATGAGTATTTGTTTTTCTGACAGATGATTATGTAAATCGTTAAACCAATCAGCTAAATCTATAATATCTTTATTAGCAAGCTCTGCAATATTTGAGTTGTTTATTTTAAAATAAAGTGATTCTTGTCTTAAACGTGAGCCTTGACATTCGTCACATTCAACCTTATCCATGTACTCTTTTGCCCAACGTTTTAATGATGTAGAGTCAGCATTGTTATACTGACTTTCAATAAAATTGGCAACGCCTTCAAATTCTATTTTATAATCTCGTGTAACTCCTAGTGTTTTACTTTCAACAGAAAATTTTTCGTTTCCTCCATACATAATCATTTGCTTTGCCTCATCAGGAATACTTTTGTAAGCATCTGTTAATTCAAAATTATAGCGTTGTGCTATAGTTTCAAACTGTTTAAAAATCCAACTATTTTTTTGTGGACCATGAGGAGCTAAAGCTCCAGCTTTAATAGATAAACTATCATCAGGAACAATTTTATTTTCATTTACCTGATACAAACGTCCTATACCATTACATTTTGGACAAGCACCTTTTGGTGAGTTAAAAGAAAAGTTATTAGGTTCTGGATTTGGATATGAAACTCCAGAGGATGGACACATTAAATTTCGACTAAAATAGCGCGCTTCATTAGTGTCTTGATCTAAAACCATTAAAACATCTTCACCATGATACATTGCTGTATTTATACTCTCTGTTAATCGTTTATCGTTATCTGCAGAATCATCAATTTTAAGTCTATCGATAACAATCTCTATGTCGTGAGTTTTGTAACGATCTAGTTTCATGCCCTTAACTAAATCCTTTACTTCGCCATCAGTTCGTACTTTAACAAAGCCTTGTTTAGCAATTTGATCAAACAATTCGCGATAATGCCCTTTTCGTGAACGAATTACAGGAGCTAGAATATTTATGCGTTTGCCAAGAAAACTTTCTTTTATAAGTAGTTTAATCTGCTCATCATTATAGCTCACCATTTTTTCACCAGTATTATAACTGTATGCATCACTAGCTCGTGCAAAAAGAAGCCTAAGGAAATCGTAAATCTCGGTAATAGTACCTACAGTAGAGCGAGGTGATTTGCTGGTAGTTTTTTGTTCTATTGCAATTACAGGAGAAAGGCCATCAATTTTATCGACATCTGGTCGCTCCAAACCACCTAAAAACTGACGTGCATAAGCAGAAAACGTCTCGATGTATCGACGTTGTCCTTCTGCATAAATGGTATCGAAAGCTAATGATGATTTACCACTTCCAGACAAACCAGTAATAACAACCAGTTTTTCGCGAGGAATTGTAACATCTATATTTTTTAGGTTATGTACTCTAGCGCCTTTAACCTCAATATGTTCTTCGAATTTACTCATAGAATTGCAAAGTTGCAAAGGTACTGTTTCTGCAATGAAAAAAGAAGTGAAGTATAACTAGAGTTATGTTAAATATGAAGATTATAACTAATCTTCAATAATTTCAATATTTACAATTAAATGTCCTCTTTGTTTAAATTTAGCAATCTCCATAAAAGCTTTTTTAGACAAATCTAGTTCTCTGCCTTTAACAAAAGGACCTCTGTCATTCACAGTAACAATCACTGACGAATCATTAACTGTATTTGTAACTCTTATTTTTGTTCCAAATTTTAATGTTTTATGAGCTGCTGTATATAAATTATTGTCAAATTTTTCGCCACTAGCAGTTTTTCGGCCATTAAATTTGTCATGGTAATATGAAGCATGTGCATTTTCTTTGTAAAGCTTATAAGCAACTAATGAAGAATCAACAGAAGTTGTATCGGTTTTAGTTTCTATAATATCATATTTTTTTTGCCTTGATTTAAAGCTGCTTATAAGAATTAGAAAACCTAAAAGTACTATGGTTTTTATTAGTAACTTCATGCGTTAATTATTTAATTTTATGAATAACGTAATAATGCATTAGTAATTATACGTTTTATTATTTGATTTAGATTTTTGCATTAGATTAAGTTTAACATTTTTTAGTTTTTTATTTGAAAGGTTAAAGCAGTATTTGTTATTATTGTGTTAGAATTAATTAAAATCGCATTCTCGTTTTTATGAGAATATAAAACATATTTTAAATGAAATTATTAGGAATAGGATCACGTATTAACCATAATGAATTTGGTAAAGGTGTAGTAACAAATGTGACTTCAAAACACTATTGGGTTACGTTTATAGATAATGGTTTAGAGACCATTGAATTAGATAGTGAGTTTGAAGTAATTGAAGCTGCTGAAGATGATGTTGATACTATTAGTTTTTATGAAGTTGAACAAACTTTAAAATCAATTTTAAAGAAATGGAGTGATGTTAGTGAAGTAGTGACTATAGCAGATAAATGGAAAGGCGGAAAACTTATTTTAGAACCTGGAGATACTAACCTAAAATCTAACGAAGTACCAATTGATACTTTTTTCCATAAAATAACAATGGTTCGTGACAGATTGCGTGTTATGGAACAGAAAATAAATAGCAGTAATCTTGATGAACAAGAAAAGATAGATTTGCAACAATATATTACAAGAAGCTATGGTAGCTTAACAACGTTTAACGTGTTGTTTAAACATAAAGACCATAATTTTGTAGGGCAGAAGGGAAGTTAGTTTTCTCCTTTAATATCTGTTATTTGCAAGCCTAAAATCATTAATTTATGAAACGTTGGTAATTGAGCTCCACTTTCTGTGGTTGTCCAATCTTTCCAAGTTGCTTCAAGCCCTTTTATAGGTAATATAGAAACCCACATTTTAAAGCTTGTTGGTTTTCCTTTATCATCTAAAATCCATAAATAAGAGTCACCAGGAGTTGTGCCACCAGATGTATAAGTTACTAGAAGCCCAAGTTTACCGTTTTCTAAAGTAACAACACTTCGCTCTGTACCAGAATCGAATACTTTGTATGGTGCTACTAACCAAAAGGAGTCGTTATTAAAATAATCTGTTGCCTTAGTAATTAGCTCTGCAGCTTGTTCACCCTGTACTTCAAAATTATGTATATATGTTTTGCTTTTTGAAGCGTCTTTTAAATTTAAATCTACTTTATAATCTTCCCAATGTACTGTACACGTTTCTTCATTTTTTTTCCACTGATAATGATGTCTATTTTTAAAGGTCCACTCAATATAGTTTGTATTTTTATAAGCTTCATAGTCTAATGCACTAAGCATTTTTGTTGCCATTTGTTCAGCTTGCTCACCTTTAGTGCCTATTGGTAAATCTTCATCATACTTTAAATAGACATAGCCAAAAAACAATAGGCTAGGCAAAGTAAAAAACACTATAACACCTATAATTATTTTAGCTATTTTTTTTGGTTTCATTTTAAGTTAATTTTAGTTTAATGGCTTCAGCTAAAACTGTAGCAGCTTCTGGATGATGTCTAAACCATAATTCAGGTTCAATAAGTTCTAACTCAGAAAGAGCAATTTTAGTATTGTTATCAGTAAATATATCAACTCTAGCGTAAATTGGCAATTCTGGACAAGCTTTTACTGTGTTTTCTGCAAAAGTAATTTCTTCATTTGTAGGACTATAATCTGAAACACTTCCTCCAAAATCATCTTGAACTCTAAAATCACCAGCTTTAGCTTTCTTTAAAATGGCATGTGTGAATTTTCCATTAAAGACCATCATAGAAATTTCACCTTTGGTTACTATATTGTATTGAAATGGTTGTAACATCATTGCTTCATTTATTATAAGCTCTTTAAAAATAGTCTCATGAGTATTTACTGTTTCTAGATTTAACTTGTATGTATGTCTGGCAGCACCTGAAACACAAGGCTTTAAAACAGTTTCGCTCCATCCTAATTGTGTATGAAGTTCTTTTAAGGTTTTATTGTTTCCTTTTTCTATAAAATATGTTTCAGTAATATTTACGTGCTTTAATTTTAAATCATTTAGATAGTGTTTATCTATATTCCATCTAATTAGCTTTTCAGAATTGAATAATCTAGTTTTTTTGGTAACGTTTGATAGCCATTTTGAAAACTCATCAAATCTATCAAAGTAATCCCAAGTTGTTCTAAAAAGAATTGATTTTGTTGAAGACCAATCAAAATTTTTATCATCCCAAGCTAGGCGTTGTGTATTTAATCCTTTATTTTTTAAGGCTTCAACTACTAGGTAATCTTCAAAAAACACATTATGCTTATACGTGTTGGTTTTAGAATCTTCGAGATAGCGTTTGTCTGTAAGTACAATTACATCAAAAAGTTTGTGCATAATTTTATTTTAAAAACCAACAGCAGTATCATCACCTCTATGGTCAGCACCACCTTCTAGTTTTCCGTTTGGTAAAACTAATATGGCGTCTACTTTTGCTGTTATAGGAGTGGCATTTTCATTTATAAAATAGCCTTTAGTAGCTAATTGTTTTTTTAGTTTTTCACTAAAGGTAGTTGCTTCAACTCTTATCTCATCTGGTAACCATTGATGGTGAAAGCGAGGTGCATCGACAGCTTCTTGCATTGTCATTCCAAATTCTTCAACATTTAAAATAGTTTGTAAAACAGAAGTTATAATTGTTGAGCCTCCAGGAGTACCAACAACCATGTATAGTTCACCATCTTTTTCAATTATTGTTGGAGTCATTGAGCTTAACATACGTTTTTGTGGCGCTATACTATTGGCTTCAGTGCCAACTAAACCATATACATTTGGAACACCAGGTTTGCTACTAAAATCATCCATTTCGTTATTAAGAAAAAAACCTAGTTCATCAACAAAAAGCTTAGAGCCATATGCACCATTAAGTGTTGTTGTTACAGAAATAGCATTTCCAAACTGATCAACAATAGAGTAGTGCGTTGTTTCGCTACTTTCGTAACCAGAAATATTTCCATGTGATATAGAGTCTGATGGCGTTGCTTTTTCAAACGAAAAATTGTTCATTCTCTCATGTAAATACACATCACTAAGCAAAGTTTTTAATGGCATCTCCACAAAATCTGGATCGCCTAAAAAGTGACTTCTATCAGCATAAGCTCGTCGTTCTGCTTCAACAATCACTTGTGTTGTTTTTAAGGAATTATGTCCATAAGATTTTAAATCAAAATGCTCAATCATCTTCATTATTTGTGCTAAACAAATTCCTCCACTTGAAGGAGGAGCCATTGATATTACTCTTAAATCTTTATAGTTAAATGTTACTGGATCTCGCCATTTTGCTTCATATAAAGCCAAATCTTCCATTGTAATAATACCACCTTTATCTTGAATAAAGTTGACTAATTTTTGTGCAGTTTCGCCTTTATAAAATTCGTCTTTACCATTATTCATTATTCGTTCTAAAGTTTCAGCTAAGGCTATATTTTTTAAAGTTTCTCCAGCTTTAGTTTTATTAGAAAACAAAATTTCTTTTCCGTTTACTGCTTTAAAAATGCTGTCTTTATCATTAATACGCGCTTGCTGTTTTTCGGTTATTACAAACCCATTATTTGCTAAATCAATAACAGGTTGCAGTATGTCTTTAACAGGAAGTTTTCCAAATTTTTTATGAGCTGCAAAAACACCAGCAATAGTACCAGGCACTCCAACGGCATATGCACCTACTGTACTTTTGTTTTCTATAACATTACCATCTGCATCTAAATACATGTTTTTTGTAGCTGCAAGAGGTGCTTTTTCTCTATAATCTAATGAGCCAATTTCTCCGTTTGCTAAGCGATATACCATAAATCCGCCACCTCCTAAATTTCCTGCATAAGGATATGTAACTGCTAAAGCTAATTCGGTTCCCATCATTGCATCAAAAGCATTGCCTCCTTTTTTTAGAATATCACTTCCAATTTTTGAAGCTTCAGCTCTAGCAGAAACAACCATAGCTTTTTGAGTTATTAAGCCATTTCTTTTAACTGTCTTTTTAATGTTGGAGTTAGAATCTTTACAAGATGTAAAGGCAAAAATGAATGCTATTAATAAAAGAGATTTTTTCATTTGTTATGGGTTTGTACTTTCAATTTCAATTAATTTAAGCTTTGAAAATGCTCTTAACTCTTCAAAAAACTGAATAAACTCACTTTCAAATTCGTTATAATATTCAACTAATTCTTTTGTGGCTTCATTCATTCCAGAAACATTTTTTGTTCTTCTGTTCATCCCGTTTAATACTCTTTGAATCCCATCAATACTTGCATAATTTAGGAGCCAATTATCAGCAATCATATATGGCATAAGTTTTTGTGTACGAGCAGGAAGTAATTCGAAATTGGTTTCTAAACTATCATAAAATTTATTTACATATATATCTAAAGGAATGTCAGAGTACGATTTCCAGTTTTTAGCTAAAAAATGATCATATAAAATATCTACTATAACACCACTATAATGGCTGTAATTTTTATGCAAACGCTTAGTACTTTGCCTTACAATTGGATGAGCATCAGTAAAAGTATCAATTTGTCTGTGAAGCAAAATACCTGTTTTAATATCTTTTTGAAATTTCTTGTATTGCTTGCCACGAACACCATCAGCAATAAAATTACCAATTGCAATCATTTCATTATCACCTGACAGATAAATATGTGCTAAAAAATTCATTGGACTAATTTACGAATTACGAGTCACGAATTACGATTTTGAAATATTATATTTGTCAAAATAAAATTAAAGAATGACACTTATAAAATCAATTTCAGGAATAAGAGGTACTATTGGAGGTCAAGTTGGAGAAAATTTAACTCCGATAGATGCTGTTAAATTTGCATCAGCTTACGGGATATGGTTAAAGCAACAACGCAATAAAGAAAATTTTAGGGTTGTTGTTGGAAGAGATGCTAGAATTTCTGGTGAAATGATACAGAATTTAGTCATGAATACACTAGTAGGCTTAGGAATACATGTTATAGACTTAGGGTTGTCAACAACACCAACAGTCGAAGTTGCTGTGCCAATGGAGCATGCAGATGGTGGTATTATACTTACTGCAAGTCACAATCCTAAGCAGTGGAATGCGTTAAAGCTGTTAAATGCAAAAGGAGAATTTTTAAATGGAGAAGAAGGTGCTAAAATTTTAGCTATTGCTGAAACAGATACGATGCAGTTTGCAGATGTAGATAATCTTGGAAAAATAACCAAAAATCAAGCTTATATAGATTTACATATTGATGAAGTTTTAAAAATGCCTCTGGTAAATAAGAAAGCTATTGAAGATGCTAATTTTAAAGTTGTTGTTGATGGTGTAAATTCAACAGGCGGAATAGCAATTCCGTTATTATTAGAAAGGCTAGGAGTACAAACAGTAAAACTGTATTGTGAGCCAAATGGAGAGTTTCCTCATAATCCTGAGCCTTTAAAAGAACATTTAGGCGACTTATCAAAAGCAGTTACAAAAGCACATGCCGATTTAGGAATTGTAGTAGATCCAGATGTTGATCGTTTAGCGTTCATGGATGAAAAGGGAGATATGTTTGGTGAAGAGTATACATTAGTTGCTTGCGCAGATTATGTATTAAGTAAAACACCAGGTAATACTGTTAGTAATATGAGTTCAACAAGAGCGTTAAGAGATATTACATTAAAGAATGGAGGTAATTATGAAGCAAGTGCTGTAGGCGAAGTTAATGTTGTAGAATTAATGAAAAAGAATAAAGCCATAATTGGAGGAGAAGGAAATGGAGGCATAATATATCCAGAATTGCATTATGGTCGTGATGCTTTAGTTGGCGTGGCTCTATTTTTAAGCTTACTTGCTGAAAAACAAATAAAAACAAGTGAGTTAAGAGCTACTTACCCTAATTATTTTATGAGTAAAAAGAAGATTGAATTAACACCAACTTTAGATGTTGATGCAATTTTGAAAGCGATGGAAGAACGTTATCAAAATGAGAAATTAACTACCATTGATGGCGTAAAAATAGATTTTAGTAATAGTTGGGTGCATTTGCGTAAAAGTAATACAGAGCCAATTATTAGAATTTATACCGAAGCGCCATCACAAAATGAAGCAGACAAGCTTGCAGATAAAGTAATTTCTGAAATTAAGGCTATTGCAAATATTTAGATTAATTTTATAATTATTTTTTACTAACTAATATGATTAGGAAAAAGCTAAAAAAGCTATTGTCATTTAACGGAATATCACTAATAATAGGAATTGTTGGAGGTATTTTTGGATTAGTAAGTCCTTTTATTGATGATTGGAATGTTCAAATTAGATTAAAATGGCTATTGTTTATTATTTTTCTATTTTCAATATTAATTTTAGTTTTAACAAAACTTGTTTTAGAATTAAGTGAAGATTTAAAATTAACAGAAAAGAATATAAGAATTATAAAATATCTACCTCAACATGATGCTTTCATTGTTGAAAAAAATAATTCACTCGGAAATGCAGCTCTTGTAAGTTTTTTTTATTTAGATAATAATTATGAAGTTGAAATTGGAAAGGGATATGTTGAAAATATACAAGAAAAATTTATTCAAATTAAAGTTTTGAAGTTTTATAAAAATTTTGAAAAGAATTATGATAGAGTTTTTGAAAAGATTAATAATAATAATATTGATGCCATTGAAAAACTTGTTGTAAAAAGTTATGTGAAATATGATTTTAGTTAACTATAAATTATGGATATTAGAGTAGCAAGTATTATAGATTTTGGAGAAATTGTTATTAATAAAGGAGAAATTGATGGCATTTATTCTCAAATGGAGTTTTTAGTTTATGAGGATGGACAGAGTATTATTGATCCTATAACTAAAGAAAACCTTGGTAAGTTAGAAATCCCTAAAGGGAAATTCAAAGTTTTACATACGCAAGAAAAAATGACAGTGTTAATTTCTGATTATCGACCAAATAAAAATGTTTTTAATCTTGGCATCATTGAACAAGAAGATAATAAATATGTCAAGATAAAGTCAATAAAAATTGGAGATAAGGTTAAAGTTCTTAATGAATCAAAATTTGTTGCTGGATGATTCTAGATAAAGAAAATAAATCAAGTTTAACTAGTTTAGAGCGCTATTTTAATCAGTTTCGCCAACATATTATTGGTATTGATCAAAAGTTTGAATCCCCTTTTGGTACTCAAAAAATTATATATACCGATTGGACAGCTTCTGGTCGTTTATACAGACCAATTGAAGAAAAACTATGTAATGAATTTGGACCTTATGTCGCAAATACACATACAGAAACTACAGTTTCAGGTACTGCAATGACAAAAGCGTATCATAAAGCAAAACATATTATTAAAGACCATGTAAACTGTAATGAAGACGATGTGCTAATTATGTCTGGAAATGGAATGACAGGTGTCATTAATAAGTTTCAAAGAATTTTAGGGCTGAAAGTGCCTGAAAATCTTCAAAAATTCACTAATGTACCAGATGAAATTCGTCCTGTAGTTTTTATTTCTCATATGGAGCATCATTCTAATCAGACTTCTTGGTTAGAAACCATTGCAAAAGTAGAAGTTATTCCTCCTTCAGAAGATGGTTTATTTAGTATAAATAATTTAAAAGTTCTATTAGAAACATATAAAGATAGACCCTTAAAAATTGCTTCAGTTGTAGGAGGCTCTAATGTTACAGGCATACAAACGCCATATCACGATATTGCTAAACTAATGCATCAAAATGGAGGTGTTTGTTTTGTTGATTTTGCATGCTCAGCACCTTATGTAGATATAAATATGCATCCTGAAGATGATGAGCAGGCATTAGACGCTATTTTCTTTTCGCCTCATAAATTTTTAGGAGGACCAGGAACTTCTGGAGTATTAATTTTTAATAAAAAACTATATAAGAATATGATTCCTGATTGTCCAGGAGGAGGAACTGTGAGTTGGACAAATCCTTGGGGAGAACATAAATATATAGATAATATTGAAGATAGAGAAGATGGAGGAACACCAGGCTTTTTACAGACAATTAAAACAGCTCTTTGTATTAAATTAAAGGAGCAAATGGGGGTTTCTAATATTCTAAAGCGAGAGCATGAAATAGTTGATTATATTTTTGAAGATTTAAAATCTGTTAATAATCTTAATATACTTGCAGGACAGCATAAAGAAAGATTAGGTGTAATTTCTTTCTATATAGATGATTTGCACTATAATTTAGGGGTAAAACTACTTAATGATAGATTCGGGATTCAAACTCGTGGTGGTTGCAGTTGTGCAGGTACTTACGGACATTTTTTATTGCATGTTGATGTTGAAACTTCGCATGAACTGACAAATGAAATTTCATTAGGTGAACTTACACGTAAACCAGGTTGGATTCGTATGTCTATTCATCCAACAACAACTAATGAGGAAATTAAGTTTGTTTGTAACAGCTTAAAGGATTTAGCAAAACATCATAAAGATTGGGCAAAAGATTATAACTATATTAAATCTTCAAATGAGTTTGTACATAAAACGAGTTCTGAAAACCCTTCAAATGAAACTCCTATAAACTCTTGGTTTGAACTTTAGTTATTGAAACTCAGCAGGAACACTATTTCTGTGCTTCCATCGTTTGTGAGTCCATAAATAGTATTCTGGAGCTTCTTCAATTTGTTTCTCTACAAATTTGAAAAATATATCTGTAATCTCGTAGTTATTATATTCTTTTGGGCTTGTAGTTATGGTTTCAAAGGTGGTTTCGTAAAAACCTCTTTTCAATCGTTTTACTTTAAAAAACACTATAGCCATATCTAAGCGTTTAGCTAGCATTTCTGCACCAGTGTGCATCGGAACTTTAATACCCATAAACTCATTCCAATGATAAGCTTTGCCAGCTTTAGGCGATTGGTCAGAAACGAATCCGTTTATAGTTAATTCACCTCTTTTTTGCGCTTCTATAAGAACAGGGATTGTCTCTTTTGTTGTTATTAAATGGCTATTGTATTTAGCTCTTATTTTTTTAATCAGTCTATCAAAGTAAGGATTTGCTAACCGTTTATAAACAGCATAACCCTTATGGTTAATATGTTTTTGAAGGATAAATATCCATTCCCAGCTTCCATAATGAGCACACATTAAAACAATACTTTTGTTTTGTTGTTCTAACTTATGAATTTCTTCAATATTGGTAAATTTATAACGTGATTTCATCTCTTCTTCAGAAATGCTCAACGATTTTATAGCTTCAACCATCATATCACACAAATGGTGATAAAACTTCTTTGTGATAAGGTTAATTTCTTCTTTAGACTTATTAGGAAACACAAGCCTTAAATTTTCTTTTACAACCTTTTTTCTATATCCAAATACTCTAAAAATTAATATATAAAGCAGGTCAGAAATTGCATAAAGTAATCTAAAAGGGAGTATAGAGACTATCCATAAAAATGGATAAACAAGAATGTAAATTAGAAATTGCATTTTTTAATATTAGATTTGCAGCTGTAAATATAGAGTATATTATAATTAATCGTTTATTGTTTATGGGTAATTTAAGTCTTATTACTATTGTTATTATTGCAGCAAATGCTATTATTTCCTTAAAAGGATTTGATGATTATGGCTTTTTTGAACGATACAAGTTTAATGTCGGGAGCATAAGAAGAGGAGAGCAAATACGTATGTTTAGTTCTGGTTTTTTGCATGTTGATATGATGCACCTGTTCTTTAATATGTTTACTCTGTATTTTTTTGCAGATGTAGTTATTGATGAGTTGGGTACTTTAAACTTTATTGTCATTTATATTGCAAGTTTACTGTTAGGTAGTTTGCTGTCGTTATATTTTCATAAGGAAGAATACCATTATAGTGCTGTAGGAGCAAGTGGTGCAGTTACTGGAGTTTTGTATTCAGCTATATTATTAGACCCAACCATGCAGTTGGGGATTATGTTTATTCCATTACCATTTCCTGCTTATGTGTTTGGTATTTTATATTTGTTATATTCTATTTATGGAATGAAAAATAGAATTGGAAATATTGGGCATGATGCACATTTTGGAGGTGCAATTGGAGGTTATGTAGTCACATTAATGCTTGCGCCAGGTTTGTTTAAAACCGATTTAAAAATGATTGCTTTGTTAGCAATACCAATTATTATATTATTTGTAATGCACAAAATGGGAAAACTATAAAAAAAAGCCTTCAAATATTGAAGGCTTTTTTATTAATTTAAAAGTTCAGCTACTTTATCTTCGAGAGCTTTGCCTCTTAAATTTTTAGCAGCAATTTTACCTTCAGAATCAAGAATATAGGTAGAAGGAATTGATTGTATATTATACTGTTTAGCTACAGGATCGTTAAAATAGTTTAGATTAGATACATGATGCCAAGTTAATTTATCATCCTCAATTGCTTTAAGCCATTTATCTTTTTGGCCTGCTCTATCTAACGATACACTTATAATTTCTAAACCTTTATCATGATATTTATTATATGTTTTCACAACATTAGGATTTTCTCTTCTACAAGGTCCACACCAAGAAGCCCAAAAATCAATAATAGTTACTTTGCCTTTAATTTCATTTAAAGAAATCATCTTTCCGTTTGGATCTGGAGCAGTGAAATTTGGAGCAACTTTACCTAAGTTTAAACTACCTAAACGCTCATTTTCTAGCTTTTGTACAGATATTTTACTAAATACCACTCTTCCATATCCAGAAGATTTGACAGATTCATCTAAGTTATTAAAACTATCTTCAATTTTACTTAAGTCAATTGAGCTACTTGTCATTAATGATTCAATAAGTTTTAATGAAAAGTAATTGTCCTTATGATTAGCTAAAAAGTCAAAAGGATAACTGTTCATTTCTTTTTCCATTTCAGCCATTGTAGCAGAAAAGTTTGCTTTTTCAATTGAATCTGTAGAACGCAAAACTCCCATATTTTCTCTACCTATTTTACTTCGTTTTTCCAGTAGAATATTAAAACCCTCATTATATTCTGTTAAAGCATCGTTTGCTTTTGTTCCATGAATTGTAGAGGTATTAATATTGTCTTTATTAACGGTAACAGTAATATTTTCATTTTCAACCATTATAGGAATATAACCATCAATACTATTAACTGATAAAAACCACATTTCTGGAATATCAATTTTTCCTTCAAACTTAAATTTTCCGTCTACAACAACGGCAGTGTCTTGGTAAAAATCTCTACCACGTTCATCAATAGTTTTTAAATAAACTCTAATTCCATTATAAACACCATCTGCAGTACCACTAATAACATAACCATCATTTTTTTTCGTTGTCTCATTACAAGAGATAAACAAAGAAACCATTAATATTAGGCTAAATAATTTTTTCATTTTCATTTAATTTTAAGTTGTACAAATATAATAAGTTCTTATTAATGATAAGTTATAATATAATCTTAAAAGAACTGAATCATTATTAAGCCAAATTACATTTTTACTATATTTTTGTTTAAAATTTATTACCATGCTACATAACGACACTATAATTGCTTTGGCAACTCCTTCAGGAAGTGGAGCAATTGCTGTTATACGTTTATCTGGAAAGGAAGCTATTTCAATTGCTTCTTCAAAATTCAAATCTATTTCTGGAAAGAGTTTAGCAAAACAAAAAACTCATACAGTGCATTTAGGCCATATTATAGATGATCCTAGAGTGATTGATGAAGTTTTGGTTACAGTTTTTAAAAATCCAAATTCATATACTGGTGAAGATGTGATAGAGATTTCGTGCCATGGAAGTTTGTACATTCAACAAGAAATCATTCAATTATTTTTGCGTAATGGATGCAGAATGGCTAATGCTGGGGAGTTTACATTACGAGCTTTTTTAAACGGAAAATTAGATTTGAGTCAAGCTGAAGCTGTGGCAGATTTAATTGCAAGTGATAGTGAAGCATCACATCAAATAGCAATGCAACAAATGCGTGGCGGATTTAGTAATGAAATAAAACACTTACGAGACGAGCTTCTTAATTTTGCTAGCTTAATAGAGCTGGAGCTCGATTTTGCCGAAGAAGATGTTGAGTTTGCTAACAGAGATGAATTTTATAAGCTTATTACAAGAATAATAAATGTTTTAAAACGCTTAATCGATTCTTTTGCAGTAGGGAATGTTATAAAAAATGGAATTCCTGTAGCTATTGTTGGTGAACCTAATGTTGGAAAATCTACATTGCTAAATGCTTTATTGAATGAAGAGCGTGCAATTGTTAGCGAAATAGCAGGTACCACAAGAGATACTATTGAAGATGAAATTTCAATTGGCGGAATTGGTTTTAGGTTTATTGATACCGCCGGAATTCGTGAAACTGAAGATATAGTTGAGAATATAGGAATTAAAAAAACTTTTGAAAAGATTGAGCAAGCTCAAGTGGTTATATACTTGTTTGATAGTACAAAGTTTAAATCTCTAAGTAAAAAATTCAAGGTTGAATTAGAAAAAATTAAAAACAAATATCCTCAAAAACCACTTATAGTTCTAGCCAATAAAATTGATAAGATTGACGACAGTCAGCTTGCAAAAATGCAAGAAGAAATCCCAGAAATAAAATTACTTTCAGCAAAATCTGGGTTTGGCGTAGAACAACTAACAAGCACTCTTTTAAACTTAATTAATACAGGTGCATTACGTAATAATGAAACTATTGTAACTAATACTCGTCATTATGACGCTTTATTAAAAGCCTTTGAAGAAGTTCAAAAAGTAAAATATGGTCTAGACTCTGGTTTATCTGGTGATTTACTAGCTATAGACATTAGACAAGCTTTATACCATTTTGGAGAGATTACAGGTGAAATTACGAATGACGATTTATTAGGGAATATTTTTGCTAACTTCTGTATTGGGAAGTAACTTACTTTCTTTTATTTGTTAATGTATTGATTTTATTGACTTTATAAATTTTTATCTTCTCTTTTTTGTTGCTTTTTTGCTCTTTTTTGACTAAATTTGTTGGATATCTGTTGCCTTAAATACGGATTTGTTGCCCAAATCTGTTGGCTAAAAGATTGGCGAAATGATGCACCATATTGCCCCACGTTGGACCATAACGCTACATAAAGCACCATTTATGAGCAGTAATTTATACATCCCAAAAACCTGTAAACATTGCGGTAATGCTTTTACAGCACGTACAACAGTAACTAAATACTGTGGTGATACTTGTGCTAAAAAAGCCTATAAGGCACGTAAGCGTAAAGAAAAAGTACAAGCTACTCTTACAAAGGATATGCAGCAGCAAAAAGAAGCTGTCCAAATTCTAAACCTCAACACGGTAAATAATAAAGATTTTTTAAGCGTTACTGAAGCCTCACAATTGATTGGTGTTAGTAGATGGACCATTCAAAGAATGATTCAACAAGGACGTTTAAAAGCTGTTCCTTTTGGAAGAAAACGCATTGTAGCCAGATGGCAAATAGAAAACCTTTTTAATTAGCATCCTATGAAAGTAACATTAAGAGAACGCAAAAAGAATGATAAAATAAGTTTGTATTTAGATTACTATCATAAAGGAAAACGCAAAACCGAGTATTTGCGATTATACCTTACACCTAATCCTAAAACTAAAACCGAAAGAGAGGTTAACAAGAAAACCAAGCAATTAGCAGAAACCATTTGCGCACAACGCCAAATAGAAATACAAAATGGTATTTATGGCTTTCAGGATATTGAGAAATTAAAAGGAAGCTTTATTACTTATGTTACGGCTTTAGCTGAAAAGAAAAATACCAGCTCTGGCAACTATGGGAATTGGAACAGTATGCTAAAGCACCTAAAAACTTTTTGTCCAACAGACGTTAGTTTTCAAGATATTGATAAGGATTTCGTAGAACGCTTTAAAGAGTATTTAGATAAGGATGCAATGGCAAGAGCAGGTAAAAAATTATCTCAAAACTCTAAATATTCATACTATGGTAAGTTTTGTGCAGCTTTAAAGCAAGCGGTTAAGGATGGCATTTTAAAAGTGAATCCGGCTAATGGTGTAGATTATTTCAAACAAGGAGAACCTCAACGAGAATTTTTAACGCTTGATGAATTACAAAAGGCAGTTAACACAGAATGTGAACTACCATTATTAAAAAATGCTTTTATATTTTCAGCCCTTACCGGATTACGTTGGTCAGATATTGAAAAATTGTTGTGGTCAGAAATTCAACACTCTAAAGAAATGGGTTATTACATACGTTTCAGACAAAAGAAAACCAAAGGAGCTGAAACCTTACCAATTTCAGAACAAGCAAGAGAATTATTAGGAGAAGCAGGAAAACCCGAAGCAAAAGTTTTTGAAGGGTTACATTATAGTGCCTGGTCAAATCTGAAATTGCAACAATGGATATTGAAAGCAGGTATTACAAAAGATATTACCTTTCATTGTGCGCGTCATACCTATGCTACTTTACAGTTAACTTTGGGTACAGATATTTACACAGTATCAAAATTATTAGGACATAAAGAATTGAGAACAACACAGATTTATGCCAAAGTAATTGATGATAAAAAGAAAGAAGCTGCTAACCGTATTCAACTCGATTTATAATGAAAGGAAATGTATTTTCAAATATGGTTTCTATAACCAACGGTTTACACAGAGACAATAGATCAGAAAGAGAATTTGATATTCTAAACTCTGAACTAAAGAAGTTACCAAAAGCAAATAATGCGGTTTTTAAAGTAAACTTTAAAAGACCTTTAAACAGTAAAAAAGAATATTACTTTAAGCTGATTTATAATGATACCGAAACTGAATTAGCAGGATTAAAATCCCAATTCCCAATAGATGCTACGGAACCCGAAAACAAGTATAACTATACAGTACAATTTAATAAGTTCAATAAGTATCTAAAGGACATTGCTAACTACATCAAAAAGCAGTCTATAAGTAAAGATTTAGGCAGCGATACCGATTACACCATTAATTACTTAAAAGTATCTGCAATTCGCTTATACATCGAACTACAAGAGCAATATGGACAGTTTTCAGATACAGCTTTATTTTCAATTCAAGAAATAGCGGAAAAGTATTTTAGCGATACTGATTTTGATGCTTCAATATTTATAAAGTTAGAAGCTGATAAAAAAGAGGTGGTTAAAAAGCCATCTAAACCGAAAAGCAAACCAAAAACCTCATTTGGTTATAAAAATAAAGACACATCTGGACTATTGAAAGTATTAAACGATTTTCAATTAAGGGTTGATATGCTTGATAATAGAACTACAGTGCAACAGTTATTTAACCTATTAATAGCAAAAGATTTTACAGAGTCAAATACACAAATTTATATTCAATGCGAAACAACACAGTTTAGTTATATTGTAGATGTTCTAAAACCATTCTTTACAGGATTCAATCCTACTTCTATTGAGCGTTCAGGTAAATTTATAACCAAAACAGGCACGCTATTAAAAGCAAACAATCTTCATAAAAACAAAGTTCACAACCCAAAAGAAAAGGAAGAAATAGACAATATTGTCCAACAACTGCAATAAAAAACAGTAAGATTAGTAAGAAATCTTACTGTTGTCTTACCCTCATTTTACACTCTTACTAAAATCGGCAAGCCAATTTTAAACCTTTGTCCTGTTCTTGAAAACCAAGAATGACATTTGGCCAGATGTCCATTTCTATTACTTAAAATTAATTAGTTATGGACGAAATATTAGAACGTCTTAAAATTATCGAAGCACATGTTTTAGACAGAAACATTATTGTAAAAAACGTATTGAGTTTTAACGAAGCCTGTAAATTTTTGGAATTGTCACAATCTCATTTATACAAGCTTACGAGTACCGGAACCATTCCACATTACAAACCGAATGGTAAGAAGATTTATTTCAACAGAGCAGAATTAGAACAATGGTTATTGAGTAACCGTGTTGATTCACAAGATGAAATCGAACAGCAAGCTGCCGATTACTTAATCAAGAAAGGAGCGGTGAAGTTATGACTGAAATAATCGATTTACTCTTGTCACTCTCACAAGAAATAAAGGACTTAAAAGCACGTGTCGAATTGTTGAGACTTTCGAGAGCAGAAGTATTAAAAGATACGTGGATAGACAATCAAGATGTATTGCAGACCTTGCACATCAGTAAGCGAACCTTGCAGACCTTGAGAGATAACGGAACGCTGCCTTATAGTAAAGTTAAGGGCAAATTTTATTACAAGGTGTCCGATGTAGAGCAATTGCTTCAAGATAACTACTACAACCATAATTTCAAGCAAGATGGACGTAAGTAGAGAAGCAATTTTGAACAAAACACATTACGGCTTAAAGATATATGCCTATGTGTTAAGACAGTATTATCCTGATTCTACAGTCCTTTCCGTAAAAGGAAGGGACTGCGGGTTAACCCGAAACCCTTTTAATGGTGGTAAAGAAACCTTACGGATACATATTGATGGTGTAATAGCAACACATCGGGACACAGAACTAAAGACCTTTAACGGTGATGTATTCGATTTTGCACAATACCATTTTAGAATAACCGATGAAGAAGAATTGTTACTCAAGATTAACCAAGAGTTGCATCTCAATTTAGAAGTCAAGGAAAAAGACGAATTAGATTGGTTGAATGGTCCAGACGATACCTGGTATGCTTACTGTAGCTTTTTCAAAGCCCCAGTTCGCAATGTATTTCCTGCGGAAACTATGCGATTACATCAAGTATTTGCATTAATCACAAGTGATAAATACAAAAGGGTTACTGAAGATTTAAGAGCAATAACAGATGCAAAAGAAGCACGTAAATTCAAAGCAAATCGCTTTGATTACGTCACCTTTTCAGGAACGTTTGAAAAGCGAAACGATAACAATTTGTTAGAGCATTCCAATCTATTAACTATTGATTTCGACCATTTAGATAATCTTCAAAAGTTAAAAGCACAATTATTAAACGATGAATACTTTGAAACCGAAATGCTATTTACATCACCATCTGGTGATGGCCTTAAATGGATTATCAGAATAAATGTTTCAGAAGTAACACATTCAGAGTATTTCACGGCAGTAGCCAATTACATTAAGCATACTTATAACATAGAGGTTGACCAGTCAGGTAAGGACGTTTCCAGAGCGTGTTTCTTACCATACGACCCAAAAGCCTTTTTACATAAAAGACACCAAGCATTATGACAAAAATATTTAATCCAAAAGAATGGTTGGAAGTTCCAGAAGAACAACCGCAACCAACAAGCAACAACGCAACAACAAAAGTTGTTGCTGTTGCTGATAACGACATTGAAACCTACATTTCTGCAATTGAGCAATCAGGTATAGACATTACAGGCAATTATGCCACTTGGAGAGATTTAGGATTTGCTTTAGCTGAAGAATATGGAGAAACAGGAAGAGACTACTTCCGTAGAATAAGCAAAAACTATGTAGGTTATGATTCAAAAGAATGTGACGAACAATTCAATAAATGCCTAAATGCAAAAGGTCACGGCATTAGCATTGCAACGTTTTACCATTATGCTCATCAAGCAGGTATAAAACCGATGAAGCAACAACACAACAACGAGGTTGCAACAAATGTTGCAACTGTTGTTGATCCATCGGAGCAAGCAATGCCAACAATACCTGATGAGGTATTTAATACCTTACCGCAGTTTTTACAACAAGTTGTAAATCCTGCGAGCAGTCAAGAGGAAAAAGATATTTTGTTATTGGGAGCTTTAACGGCTTTTAGTGCTTGTTTTCCTAAACTCTTTGGTATCTACGACCAACGTAAAGTGTTTGCTAATCTGTATCTATTTGTTACTGCACCTGCATCCGCAGGTAAAGGCAGACTTAACCAAATTAAAAATTTGGTAGATCCTGTACACAAGTTAAAGCGTGAACAAGCTAAAGTATTGAAACAACAATTTAATATAGAAATAGCAACGTATAATATGAACAAGGGTAAAGATGAAAACTTGGAGAAACCAGGTAAACCACCCGAAAGAATGTTGTTTATCCCTGCCAACAATAGTGTTACTGGAGTCTATCAATTAATTTCTGATAATGAAGGCAAAGGATTAATCTTTGAAACTGAAGGCGATACATTAGCGCAAGCCTTTAAAAGCGATTACGGTAATTATTCCGATGGTTTTCGTAAAGCCTTCCATCACGAAACCATAAGTTATTATCGCAGAACCGATAGAGAATATGTAGATATTGAAAAACCGTGTTTATCTACTGTATTGTCTGGAACACCCAAGCAAGTGGCAACTTTAATTCCTAATGCTGAAAATGGCTTGTTCAGTCGCTTTATGTTCTACTATATGAATATAAAGCCCACTTGGAAAAACGTATTTTCAAGTAACAACAACGTTGGTCTAGATGATTACTATTCGCAATTAGGAAACGAGTTTTTAGAACTATACAAAACGCTAAAAAACAATTCAGAGATTGAAATACGGTTAACCACAATCCAACAACAGCAATTCAACACATTTTTTGAATCCTTACAGACTAAATACATCAACTTACAACCAGAAGAATACATCGCAACCATAAGGCGTTTAGGCTTAATTGCATTTCGGTTAATGATGTTATTCACGGCATTTCGCATTATGGAGGATGGTGATGTCAATCAAGTAAAAGAATGTGAGGATATCGATTTTCAAAATGCGCTAACTATTATTTCTATTTTAGTAAAACACAGCAGTAAGGTGTTTAATGATTTACCGATAGAACAGAAAGCGGCAAAACGCTTAAATCGAAAGGAAAGGTTTTTAGAATGCCTTCCAAAGCAATTCAGCAGGCAAGAGTATTTAGATTTAGCAACTAAACAAAATATTCCACATAAAACCGCTGAAGGGTACATCACAAAGTTTGTAGATGCTGGATTATTGCATAGAGAAGCACATAATTGTTACTCAAATCCTGTAGGAGGCAAGTAAAGGAAATCAAGGAAATTAAGGATTTAAAGCAGTATCCTTTAGTTCCTTAAATCCTCAATTACGCTTTTCCGTAACTATAATTAAAGGTATTTGTTTTTCTTTACTTTTTACTTGTTTTTTAATTTAATGTTCAATATATTTGAATGTTCATTGTCACTGAACACTTAAAAATAATGAACAAAAGACTATGTATCGCAATAACGATTTTATTTATGAAGCTGTAGCAAATCTGGAGAGTGTTATCAATATACCTATTGATATTGAAACGGCAAGAGCTAAATATGATGCTATTTTGAATATCAAAAATATGCAGTTTGTGGTAGAGGCTAAATCAGCAATGAGAGCATCTAACCAAGGTCTTATATTATCGCAACTTGAAGAATTGAGAAATAATACAAGTAAGCCTATAATATTTATTGCAGATTACATTTCAAAAGAAGGAGCAAGTCAACTCAAGGAACGTGGTTTTAATTATATAGATACTGCTGGCAACGCTTTTATTAGTAAAGACGATGTAATGATTTATGTAGAAGGGCAAAAAAGAGCCAGTAAAAATAAAACCAATCAATCTCGAGCCTTTCAAGAAGCTGGTGTTAAAATTATTTTCCATCTGTTAAGTGAACCCGAAAACTTACAGGATTCATACCGAACAATCGCTGAAAAAGTTGGCGTGTCTCTAGGGTCTGTAAGTAATGTAATGGCTGAACTGGAAGAATTAAACTATTTGATTAAAACCAAAGATAAAAGAGTACTTAAAAATAAGGAAGAACTCTTGGAAAGATGGTTAGTGGAGTTCAATACGGTTTTAAAACCTCGAATTATAAGAAGCCGAATGAAGTTTATAGATGCTGATATGGCTCAAAATTGGCGTCACACACTTTTAAATCAAACAGGTGGCGAAATACTTTTGGGCGGTGAACCTGCGGGAGCTATCCTAACCGATAATTTAAGACCACAAGAATTTACCATCTATAGCAATCTGGAATTGCCCGAAATCGCAAAAACATTGCGTTTAGTACCCGATAAAACAGGTAATGTGGAAGTGCGCCAAAAGTTTTGGCAAAACAACAACTGGAATCAAAACACAGTGCCAGCCTTATTAATTTATACCGATTTAATAAACAGCGGATATGGCAGGAACATGGAAATAGCTAACCAAATATTTGAAAATGAGTTACAGCATATCCAGTAAAAAATTCAACCATCCGCTATTAAAGCCAATTCTTCAGGAATTAACAGACTTTTTTAAAGACTCTGATATTTCCTTTTTTGTCATTGGAGCGACAGCTCGTGATATTATTATGGAGTTGCACGATGAAAGTTCCGGACGTTTAACACACGATTTAGATATTGCCATCACCATCAACAATTGGGACCAATATAAAGCAGTTGAAGAAGGTATCACCAAACTACCAAATTTCACTAAAGACCCAGACCAAAAACAGAGGTTTCAGTATTTAGGCAAGTTCGATTTAGATATTGTGCCTTTTGGTAATATTATGAAAGAAGATGATAAAATCTTTTGGCCACCAGACGAAGAGTTTGCAATGTCAGTACTCGGTTTTCCTGCAGTAAATGAAGCAGCTTTAAAGGTCAGTATTGATGAAGATATTGTTATTCAAATTGCATCCTTGGCAGGTATAGGATTGTTGAAAATAGTGGCTTGGCGAGACCGCAATCACAAAATCAATAAAGATGCCGATGATATTGCCTTTATCCTGCAAAACTATTTAGAAATCCATCTAGACGAAGCTATAGAGCACTATGACGCAATTTATACTGAAGACCATACCATTGTTAAAGGTGGTGCAACCTTATTGGGGATTCACATCAATCAACTATTAAATGCCTATCCAGATGCTAAACAAAGTATCAAGGAAATTTTAGCTGTGGAAATAGGGCAAGAAGAACAAAGCAAACTCATCAATCAAATACTAGAAACCCATAAAGCTTTAAGCTACGATGAGGTTTTTAAAAGCATAGAAAATATAAACAACCAATTAAAATTATAGTCAATCAATGGCAACAGAAATAAAAGAAAAAAAGGACAGCACAGTATTAGAGGACAATCAGTTACTCTGTGTGCTTACCAATCAAGCGAAAAAAATTAGCGCCAAGGAAAACAACTTACAATCGGTAATACTGATGCTCAATGAGGAATATGGGTTTGATTTAGATGATATGGAGCGCGATTTCACTATTGAGTATACCGACCCTGAAACCGATAAATCCAAAAAGCAAAAACTAGAATTGGTGGTGTTCGCAAAAGGTAAAGAGCATCTTCAGGAAAACATCATCCGAATGATTGTCGTACAGGATGATAAGGTAAAAGTGACCGATAAGAAAAAAGGACTAACGGCAACGTTGGAAAATGCTATGGGAGCTGCTGAAGACTGCGAATTTGGTCTATGGGCAAATGGAAATGCCTACCATTTTCTGCAAAAAGAGGAAGACGATATTGGTTTGGATTTTCAATTCACCGACTTATCAGATTTCCCTGGTGAAGGTGAAACGCTAGAAGATTTAGACCGTAACGACCGGTCGTACAGTAGAAAACCAGCAAACGATTCATTAATCAAGGTATTCAAACGCTCTCACGATTATATCTATGGAAATGAAGGGCGTAAAAAAGACGCTTTCTGGCAACTCTTAAACCTTATTTTCTGTAAACTTTATGACGAAAAACGTCGTTTTTCCGCCAATGATGATGGCTCTACTTACCGACGAAAATTCTGGGTTGGTGTAAAAGAACAGAATACCGATGCAGGCAGAGAAGCGGTAGCAAAACGTATTAAAGGTTTATTTAATGAACTTAAAAATGATGAAGTCTTTTCAGAAGTATTTCAAGGCAATGAATCTATCGACCTTACCAACAAAGGTTTGGCTTTCATTGCTGGTGAATTGGCAAAATATTCCTTCCTAGATGCGTCCGTAGATGTAAAAGGGATGGCTTATGAAACCATTGTAAGTAACACCTTAAAACAAGAAGCAGGTCAGTTTTTTACACCGCGTAACATCATTAAGGCGATGGTTGAAATGTTAGACCCAAAAGAAAATCATCGGGTGCTGGATCCTGCTTGTGGTTCTGGTGGATTTCTAGTAATGGTACTAGACCACGTGCGCAAGCAAATCACTCAAGGGTTATTTCCAGACTTATCGGGTCCTTTGTTAGAGGCAAAGTACAACAGTCCGCAAGTGAATGAATTGGTAAAACAATATGCCGAGAACAACATCTTTGGTTTCGACTTTGACCCAGACCTTAAAAAAGCAGCACGTATGAATATGGTAATGGCTGGTGATGGACATGCCAACATATTTCACGTCAATTCCTTGGCATACCCAAATTGGGAACACCCAACAGAAATTGAAAAAATTGAAGCCAGTATCAAACAAAGCCTCTTGGCGATGGATGAAGATAGTAATGCTTATGGATTTGATGCACGTGAAAAGTTTGATATGGTTTTTACCAACCCACCATTTGGTGCCAAAGTAAAAGTAGATGCCAGTATTATTTATAAAGAAGACGGTTCCTTACGTTATGAGTTAGGGGCTTATAGCAATGCACCAGAAGTCTTGTTTATAGAAGCTTGCTACAACTATTTAAAACCGGGCGGCAAAATGGCCATTGTTTTACCAGATGGTATTTTAGGGAATCCTAATACGCAAAGCGTTAGAGAATGGATACTGGATAAATTTAAAATTTTAGCCTCAATAGATTTAGCGGTAGAAGCCTTTTTACCGCAAGTAGGAGTACAAGCATCCCTCTTATTTTTAGAAAAGAAAAGTGAGCTACAACGCCAATTAGCACAAGATAAAGATGAGGATTACCATGTGTTTATGGCAATAGCCGAAAAACTCGGTAAAGACCGACGTGGCAACCCTATTTATTTACGGGATGACGATGGTGCAGAACTGGTGTTTAGAGTAAAAAAAGAATACCTCGTACAAAAAAAGGATGGTAGTGCATCACAAGTAAAAACCAGAGTGGAGAAAGTAAAAAAACTGGATGACGATTTACCAAAGATTACAGAAAAGTATGTTGACTTTTTAAATGGGAAATTATAATGAAAGCATCAAAAGTAGCATTTCAAGATATTAATTCAGCAATGAGATTTGATGGTAGTTATCATCTATCTGAAGGTACAATTTATCTTAAGAAATTAAGAAAAATGCCTCACAAAGAGTTAGATGATTTGACTTCTGAAATCTTTACAGCTGGTAGAAGTAAAAGAATCTATACAGAAGAACAATTTGGGTATCCCTATTTAAGTAATTCTGATGTGGTAAGATTAAATCCAATAAGTAGTTGTAATTATAATTCTAAAAAATATGGTTATGATGCACCATCATTTCTTAAGGAAGGAATGATTGTTACTGGTCGAGTTGGTGCAGTTGGTCAAACTGCTTATATAACATCAGAATTTGAAGAGTATGAAACTATGGGTTCTGATAATATCATTAGAATAGTGCCAAAGGATATGGATAAGTCGGGCTATATTTATTCATTTCTGACCTCAAAATATGGAAACACTTTACTTTGGAGATTAGCGGCGGGTGGAGTGCAACCTTATATATCAGAGGATATGTTACGAGATATGCCTATTCCAATGCTTTCGGAAACCAAACAACAACAAATCCATAATCTAATTGTAGAAGCTTCAAAATTACGTGTTGAAGCTAACAAGTTGTTGAAAGAAGCAGTCGAGTATTTTGAAGAAGAAATAGGAGGAACAAAAGTTCATTTAGGTTATCAAACAGGTAAAATAAGTTCAAAAGCCTTAAATACATTTCACAAAAGATTAGATGGACAATTTCAGTTGCTCTGGAAAGATTTAGAAAGCGAGAAAAAAGATGAATTAAAATATGAGAGCCTTTGGTCTTTCGCTAAAACAATTTTTGTTGGTGGAAGAGGTAAAAGACTTTACACCGAAACCGGCGTGCCATTTCTTTCATCTTCAGATATGATGCTTTTTAATCCAAAAAGAGAAAGTAAAAAGGTTAGTAAAAGAACACCAGGCTTAAATAATATGATGGTAAGTAAATATGATATACTTATTTCTAGGTCTGGTACTGTTGGTAACACGGTTTTAGTAGGAGATGATTTGGCAGAAACAGCTATTTCAGAACATGCTTTAAGACTTATTATCGATTCTGAAAAAATATCACCGAAGTATGTGTTCTGTTTTTTGAAAACCAAATATGGAATGAAATGTATGGAAGCTTCCTCGTTTGGGTCAGTTATCATTACCCTCAACGAAGATTTAATTGGGAATATTGATTTACCTATTTTGGAGAATAAGCATCAAGAAATAATTAATTATAAAGTTGAATTGTATTTGCAGAAAATGGATGAAGCAACCTTAAAAGAAAACCAAGCAATCAACCTAATCGAAAACGAAATAGAACAATGGCAAACATCATAAAACCACCTTATTTCGAGACTGTTGTTAACGCAGGAGAACAGCGTTTAATAGATTTTCTAGAAGTCAATCTTCCAGAAAACTATACGTTGATTCCTAATATAGAACTGGCAGCTACCAACCCACGTAACAACCAAACCCAATATTGGGAGTACGACCTTATTGTGGTAACACCTCACGCCATCTACAACATAGAAAATAAAGACTGGAAAGGACGTATAGAAGGCGATGATAACTATTGGTATGTTAACGACCGCCAAAAACCCAATCCGTTAAAAACAGGGCGTATTAAAACCGCCATTTTGGCTTCTAAACTTAAAGAAGAAGATAGAGAATTAGGGAAAGCTTGGGTGGTAAATATGGTGAGTTTGTCGTATCCAAATAGTATAGAACCATCCATTTGGCAAGAAGCGGGTAAAGTGAGCTTTCAGTTAGACCAACGCTTAATCAATTTTATTACCAATCCAAACAATGTAGGTAAAGCAAGTAATGCCATTACAGATATACAAGACCAGATTATAGATTATCTAGTTGGGCGTTTCAGCGAAAAGAAAACCGAGGATAAAAAAGAACTTTACAGCCACGAGATTCTGGAAATCGTAGACCAAGAAAACTATTATACAGAGTATCTGGCCAAACCTAAAGGGGTAACCTCATCCATCCGCAAACGCATTAAGGAATATACGCTTCAGGTCAAAGGCTTATCACCAGAAGAACTCAAACAACGGGAACTGAAAATTAAAAATGGCTTTAAGGCTTTAGAACACATCAAAAGCAATCCGTTCATTACTAATGTTCAATATGAATTAGATGAAGAAAATCACTTGTTTTACGAAATTACAGATTTCCTTGAGGAAGATTCTCTTCGCAACAAAGCAAAAACAAGCGAATTTACCTTTTCAGAGAAGATTGATATTCTCAAAAATATTGCAGCAGCATTAAAAGCCGCGCATGAGCATAATGTATTTCATCGCGACATTAATCCGGATAATATTTATTATAGAGGTGGTTATGCGATGTTAGGCAATTTCGGTAAAGCCTATTTTACCTATCATAATGAAGAAGGATACACCGTTCAAGCCACTATTAACGAGCAAAATGCCACACCATACCACGCATTAGAGTTAACAGTTGGAGAGGCTTCTAGAGCATCCGATTTATATTCCTTTGGTATTTTAACCTATTGGTTATTTGTAGGTGAAGAACCTATAAAATCACCTTATGAATTAAATAACCTTAACGGAAGACTACCAGAAAATAAATACCCATCTAAAGTAAAGCCAACTTTACCTAAATGGATTGACGAAATTTGTAATAGAACCATTGTAGTCGATGAATTTCAGCGTATTGATAGCGTAGAGGAATTGGAAGCCATCATTAAAAAAGGAACCTCGCAAGACCCTGAAACGACGACCAAAGAAGAAACACAGGAATTTAAAAAAGAAGATGCTGATGTTTCCGATAAGGAGTTGGATGAAATAAAAGAAGGCGACCGTATTGGCGATTATACCATCTATAACGAATTGGGTAAAGGTGGCTATTCAAAAGTTTTTAAGGTAAAGCATTCCATTCAAGGGACGGAATATGCTATGAAACTGTTTAACACCAGTGTGAATGATGCTTCCGTAAAAGACGAATACGCAGCGTTAAGCAAGTTGAGCCATCCTAATATTGTGAAATTTGTCTGGAATGGTACAACACCATCAGGGCAATTTTACACCTTAACAGAATTATTGGATGGTGATAATTTAAGCCCTTACGTGCGTACAGATGCCAGATTGCCTATGTATAGAATTTACCAATTGGCAACAGATATATTGTCGGCATTGGTATCCATGCAATCTCAAAACCCACCTATGTACCATCGCGATATTAAACCGCAAAACATTATTTGGGACAATCAAGAACGTTTTGTGCTAATCGATTTTAATGTAGCCTCTTTTGCAGAAGATAATACTGATTTTGTCGGTACGAATCCTTATTTAGCACCAGATTTGGTAACAGATAGCAATAATGTCAATTGGGATACATCGGCAGATGTGTTTTCGTTAGGTGTAACCTTATTCCAGTTAGTGTGTAAACAATACCCATGGGCACCAAGTAAGATGCCTATCATGTCAAAAACGGCAAACAGCCCAAAGCAATTAAATGATGCCATCTCACAAGACTTTGCAGACTTCTTGTCTAAAGCCATCAGCACCAAAAAAGATGAGCGTTTTGGGTCGGCAAAAGAAATGCTGGAAGCACTAGAAGCTATTGGTGAAGATAATTTATTGGCCGAAAAAGAAGAGGCTGGGACTGAATTACCAAACACAGAACGCTTATATCATACTGAAATCACGATTTATCAACCGGGTTGCAATATCAAGTTGGCAGATAATATGCAACGTTTTGTAGTGCTTAAAGACACTATTGATGAAGCCTTGAGTAAATTTAAGGATAACCTAAAAAAGTATAAATCCTCAATAAAACTGGATGAAAAGATAAAAGTAAACATCAAGGTGGATAGTGAATCTATTGTGAGTGAGGTCTTTTGGAATGGGAATGCTAAAACGTTTACCGAAGGAAATGTGGACAGAGTTTATCAAAGTTTGATAGAAACTGTAGAGCGAAACAAAGACAAAATAAAACGCTTCAAGATAGATGTAGAAGGTTTAAATATTGTAGAATATATCAATTCGTTGTATAGCCAATCCAAACAGGGGAATTTTGGGACCAGAGCAAGCCAAACAGCTAATCAGTTTGATAAATTAACCTATTCACCTTCCTTATTGGATCAAAAATTAATACCTGATATCCTAGACGACAGATACAAGTTATTAATCATTACCGGAAATGCAGGTGATGGTAAAACAGCCTTTATTAAAGAAATTGAAGAAAACCCAGGTGTCAAAAATCTTGAAAATTTTGAGCATAAAAACGGAGCAAGTTTCCAGATAAAAGGCACACCTTATGAAAGCAATTACGATGGGTCACAAGACCAAGAGGACAATGCTAATAATGATGTTTTAGATACCTTTTTTGAGCCTTTTGAAAACATCAAAGATTTCAGTAGAGCAAAAGAAGGACGTATCATTGCCATTAATGAGGGGCGTTTGGTAGATTTCTTAATGACCTCATCAAAACATAAAGACCTTTATGAGTTAATAGACCAATATTTCTATAACGAAGGTCATTTTAAATTGCCAGAAGGCGTCATGATTATTAATCTGAACTTACGTTCTGTGGTGGCAGATACCGAAAATGGTGGAAGCTTGTTCAGAAAGCAAGTAAAAAAACTAACTAATAAAGCACTCTGGACAAAATGTGAAGGCTGTTCACTGGCAAATAAATGTTTCATAAAATACAATGTGGAATCCTTAAATGATTCAGCAGCTGGTGATGAGGTAATTACCAGAATGGAATGGCTATTAAGAACCGTAAGTTTAAAGCGAGAGTTGCACATTACCATGCGTGACCTACGTTCTTTTATTGCTTATACGTTAACCAGAGACCATGAATGTGAGGACATCCAAAAGTTATATGAAGCTGCTGCTGGAAGACCTGAAAACTATTGGCAATACTACTATTTTAATATTACCAATCCTTCTATAGACGATTCTGCCAACCAAGACCGATTAATAAAGTTGTTAAGAGAGACAGATATTGGAGAAGTTCCAATTCCTGAAACCGATAGAAACTTGTTTTTCGATAAGCATCAACCTAAAGAGTTTATCGAGTTTTCAGAACGAGAAATAGATTTAATAGAACTGTTCAATAAAGTGAAGGATGAAGAATTACGCATACCTGTTCACGAAAAAACAAGCGAAATACTAGAGCGAATTAGAACCGTTCAAAAATCTTATATAAGGCACCATTATTTTGAAGGTAAATCCACTTTAATAAAAGCTGAAAATCAGAAAGGTAAAGGGATGCCTTCATTTATGTTAAGGCTACCGTACCATTCGGTATTCAAATTTGTGCAATTGCTTCAGGATAAGAGTACTGGTAAAGAAACCATACAAAGTATATCAAGAGCAATTGCCTTAAATGAAGGTTGTGACAATACCAATATTGACCAAAACAGTTTGGTATTGGCGGCTACAGAGGTAACAGATCCATTTAGCAAATCCTTTAGACTGTTTAATCTCAATGATTTTGAATTGAAGGTAAACAACACAGAACACTTGGTGAAATATCTGGAATACGAACCAGACAGCTTTATGTTCAAACATAAAAGGCAGCCACATATTAAGTTAACCATATCATTGGATTTATACGAAATGTTGTATTTCATTCAGCAAGGGTTTAGTCCATCACTAAATGATATTAGAGGAAAGTTTGTAGAGCTAATTATTTTCAAAAATCTACTCAAGAACTTAAACTATAACGAAGTGGTCGTAACAAGAGACGATGCTGATTATTTCAGTATTAAAAAGGACAATCAAAATAGAATAGTAATCGAACCAATAAACTTTTAAGTATGGCGATTAAAATGAATAAAGACGAAAGTGTCTTCCGTAATGAACTCATTTATACAGTAGATGCAAAGGCGATTAATATAGAATATACCTTAATCAATTTGTTTATGCTGTTAAGATATAATGGCCAAAAACCAAGACAGTTAGCAAGGGGTAAAGGCAAATCTTTAGTAGAAATTAGCCATCTTAATAACGCGTTAAGTGTATTGGAAAAAGAAAATAAAGTTATTGGATACTCGGACAATTCGGAAGCCATAGAACCTTGGATACGCAACAATTTTGTCAACATGGCGTTTCGTGGAAAAATCGATAAAGAGAAAGTGGCTTCTTTAAGACCAATTCATTTAGAGAGTTATAGAGTAAGAAATGCAAGTGTAGCCAGAGATTATAATTCAGCAGATCAAGTCTATTTGATGTTAAGCGCTAACCCACAAGTTAAAGATGACCTAAAAAAATTCTTAATTGAAGGATGGGATGCAACTACCGATACGCTCAATAGTTTAGACAATCTCGATATAGATAGTTTAGGGATGTTGAATATTATACCTAAAGTGACACCTCGCTTCGTGTTGGATACATCAACATCATTAAACAGAATTGAACCATTATTAAAAAAACAAGCCGAATTATTCTGTGATGATATTAGAAGATTGTTAGTATATAAAGAAGAAATACCAAGAAGTGTTTTAGTAGATTATTTAAAAACAATCATCTCGTTTCACATGGCTTTATATACACAAAAATTAGTGCATCTTCTGCCTGAAATGGTGGATAATGGCACATCCGAAGTAAAAGACGATTGGAGTATTGTAATAGATACGACTGACGACTTTGAGAGTAAGGTATCGGCTTATGCTATAGAGGATGCGGATAGGCTTTACAATTCTATTTACAATTACATCGTGGCCACATTTAAAGTAAATATGACTTTAGAATTTTTGGGATTGAATAAGGACAACTCTGCCAATTTAAATAAAGCATTAGAGGAACTTAAAAAATCCAGTGCAGAGAAAGAAACCTATTTCAAGGCAAAATATAATATTCTTTATAAAGATTTGGATGAAGAGGATAGGTTGTTGGTTGATGATATCACTAAATATGAAGAAACCTATTTTGATAAGTATCTAGCCATTATTTTAAATAGTAAAGCAAAGAGACAATTTATCGAATACAGAAGATTGCTGGCAAATTTAAGTCAAAATAATTCCGACAGAGGCTTTATGGCACAAGGGAGAAGCAAAAAACACCCAAGACGATTTGTAATGGGAACACGACTATTAGAAACCTTGGTACAGATTATGGTTTTGGAAAGTCAAGACGACCATTTTATAACCCGTAGCTTATCTATTGAAGAATTAATGAATAGAATTAGAGAGCGATATGGTTTAATAATCAATGGAATTACCGAACCAAGATTTAAAGATGCTAATGTAAATACACATTTAGCATTCAAGGAAAATGTAGAGGCTTTTAAACAAAAATTACGTCAAATAGGGTTTTACGACGATTTAAGTGATGCATACATTCTGCAAAAAGTAAGACCGAGATACCAACTGAATCAACAATAGAAAGTACCGATGATGATAAATACATATTATAAGGAAATAATTGAGTTAGTTATTGATTTGCATCAAGAAGAGCTGCAAAGTGCAAAGCCTGGGCATTGTATGAAAATTGCAGGATTGGCATTTAAAGAATTAAATGTCTTATGCGATAAAATAAACGACCTATATCCAGAAATAGACACCTACATTATATCAGAGGTAAGCATTAATGAAAAATGTATTAGTGCAACCAAACTGATTGAATTAAGAAATAACCAATCCAAACCGCTTTTAATTCTTATCCCATCCAACAGCAGAACGGCGGCAGAAGATTCTTATGGGAATGCAACCTTTAAGGAGTTGAGTTTAGAAGGTGTGGAAACTAAATTAATCAAAAAGTTGATTGATGAAATTCCTGTAGAGTTTAAAAGCTTGATTATTGAGGATATTATCAATTTCATAGGTCGGGACAATCTTAAGAACACACAAATCATAAACTTCTTAATAAATCTCAAAGAAGTTGGCTATAGCCAGGGTAGTATAGGAAATCATATTTATAACCTTAATTTAATACCTGATTCTAATTTATTACAGGATAGCAATAAAATAAGGTCAAGAATTAAATTCAATTCAGATTGTGTTGACGTACTGTCAACGTTCGATAAACCTATGGCAGACCGTATTGCTGATATACCTATCGAATCGAATACCTTACAAGGTGACATTGTAAACTTTATTAAAAATGAAGACCATTTAAGCACAAAGCAGGAGATAGCAGAAACAATCTTCAAAAAATATCAAAATCTAAATTTTTCCAAATGGAAAATATCCGATTTAGAAATAGATTTTAATAAAGTAAAACTATCTGTTGATGATATTAAATCGAGTGATTTTAAAATAGAAGATGATATAAAAAAATTATATGCGAATCCAAATAGCCCTTCAAAGATTAAAGTAAGGTTTTCAACAACACCAAATCCTAGTCAGATATCAGAATTGAAATATTTTAGGATAGTTCTTATGGCTGTTGATGGAGGTAGAGGAGAAGAAATTACGGTGTTACGAAAACTAAAAAATTCAACATCGAATCGCCCATATCGTGATGCCGATGTGGAGTTGCATCCCAACCACATTGACGATGGAGCATACTTCATCAAAGTATTGGCAGAAAATGAGTTTGGTGATATATTAAATAATGATGATGATTTTAAGGAAATTAAAATTCAACAGGCTTGGGAACAAGAGAAGAAAAGCAATCCAGATACTCTAAAAGATGATTTTCAATTCAAACTAACCTGTGATTCCGAAGATTTTGACTTTGTGGTTGATGATACAATCGACCGTGAAGATAATCAAAGAAAAGACAAGGTTAAAAGTGTACTTCAAGCGTTTTTAAATTATAGAATCTACAACCTAAAACATGAAAATGAGCCTACAATTCCAGAGGCTGTAGAGCCTTCAAATACTTGGTTAGACGATAAAAAATTAAGTCATACCTCTGTATTTCACATAAACTATTCGCAAAACCATAACTATCAAATACTCTTATCATCTAAATTAAGAACCATTGAAAATAAGTTTTTGGAGAATGCAGAGCATTTGGGGTATGTTAAAGTAGATGTAAATAACAATGCGTCATTTACAAATTTTAACGATTGCAAATTTATTGAGAGTAAGTTGTCCTTAAGTGCACCAGAAACCGTATTGAGACTGCGTTCTAAAGTGTTCAATCGTATAAAGGAATCCAATGAAAATAACAATGGGATTTTTGAAACCGCAGATATTTTCAATTTTAAAGAAGATATTTCAAATTATATTTCAGCATATACAGCATGGACTTCAGAACTTCATAAGCAAATTTCGAATACTGAAATTTCAGAGGAAGACAAAGCTAATTTGGTAGATTTGGTAAGCGAATTGCAATTTTTGGATGTCGTTAAATTAGACACAAAGCTACCTGACGGCAATAAAATAGAAGCATTGCTTTTATCACCATTGCACCCTTTAAGATTAACTTGGACTCTACAGTTGTTGGATGTGTTTTTCAAATGGGAACAAGAAACATTAGGCTTTTCAAAACATAAAGAAGCATGGTCAAATAATTTAGAGATGCTTTTTAATAATGAATTTAGCTATTCCAATAATCCATTGGTTATTGTTGGCAATCAGTCTTTAAAAAATTACAATTATTCAGGTGAATTATCACATGGTTGGGGCTTATATTTAGAAGGGGTTGACAATAAAGAAAGCAAGTCGTTTACATCAATATCTAGGCAGTTACTTCATTATTTCAGAGGGCTTTTTAATATCACAAAAGAAAATTATATCGATACAGATATTAGTAAGAAACTGGTAATTAACCACATTAAAAATTACTTAAAGCAACATCCTTATGTAGACAAATTAATTTTGAATTTGGTAAATGCAGGAGATGCGAATGTGTTTTCTGATGCACTAATTGAATTGGAAAAGGAAAATGAATTTAGTGCAATAAAATATGAGATAAGATTATTCAAGGATAGTGATAAAATCATAGAGCATGGAGATGCACTTAAAAGTCTTTTAAATCCACAATCAACCATTTCTGAAGAAGCTGAAGCGTTTTCACAACCATCAAAAAATAGGTTATTTCCTAAATTAAGATTTTCAATAAATAACATTTCTGATTATTTAAAAAATCCATTGAAGTTCAACGCGCATATCAGTTTTTTAATAAGTCCATTTCCAATTAAAATAGAACTAGTTAAACCAGATTTAGACACTAGAAATTTCTTTGTAAATGGCATTGTTACAGATTATACGGTCAATGTTGAGAACGATGATAATAGATTTAAGTGGAATAGGTTTATTAAGGGTAATAACTTACCAATAGTTTATAGTAATCTTGGCCAATTGGGTATTCAACTATTTGAGAACATGCAATCCTTTACAAGTTGTGCTCTAAAATTAGAATATACAGAGGCAATTCCATCAACACAAATGGTATTGAATGAAAGGGATAAAGTGTTAATAACCCATTTACATGATTATTCAGACTGGGTAGTAACATTTGATAAGAATATGGGGCCAGAGGTATATGACCAACCATCAAATGGTGAGGATATTCCATTTTTATTGGATTATGTTCCTGGAGAAGAAGTTTCTGGTATATCATCCTACCTAACAACAAGACCAACATCAGAGGTACTAGGGTTAATAGGGCCTCACTTTAAGGAGTTTGATTTAGATATTCATAAAGAAGAACATCAGGTTAAAATTAAGTCTTTGCTAGAGGATTTAAGAGCTTTAAGCAGTTCACTAGTGTTACAACTTAACTCGTCTAAAAACAAGGCTTTCGAAGTAATTGGCTCTGCTTTTACAAAAAGGGTGTTAGAAAAGAAGGGGTTTTTAGAAAACGGTATTTTAATACCTATCGATTTGCATCAAAATTTATTTAATCAAAATAGTTTTGAAAGCAAAAGTAGAGCAGATAGCTTGTTGGTATCTATAGACCCAGAAAAAAAGGAAATTCTTATTACTGTTATAGAAATTAAGTGCAGGAAGGCACTTAATGAAACAGAACGTGAAGACCTGAAAATGAAAATGAAGGAACAGATTGAAAACACAATAGAGGTTTTAAGATTCCATTTCGACCCACAATATAATCTCTCTAACGATAGGTTGGATAGGGAAATAAAAAATAAAGAGTTGCGTGGTTTACTTGGCTTTTACATAAATAGGTCAAACCGTTATAACTATTTGAGCGATTTGGTATATGATAATTATAATGACTTCTTATTGAATTTAGATTTAGGCTATAGTTTAAAATTCAATAAAGTAGGTGTTATTTACGATTTTTCTACAGCAAAAAAACATCTCAAAGAAATAGTTGATGGCGATATAACCATGTTTACGATAGGCAAAGATTTAATCGAAGATATTTTAGATCCCGATTCCGATTTAAATACCATTCGATTAGAAGGAGATAACTTGGACAATGAGTTAGTGGAAGCTTTAGGGATTGACAATAAAATGAAAACATTTATTCAAAAGCTTAAAAAATCCCCGTCTCGCATAGAACCGGAAAATAAACCTCAAAAAGAGCAAGCTAGCAAGCCTGAAGAAGTAGATATAAAACCAGAAGAAAAAAGGATTCAGTCAAAAGACTTGATTCAAGAACAAGAAGAGATAAAGGAACCTCAAGAGCCTATTGTAAAACCAATTGATAATAAAACAACTAATCCAGATAAACCATATTCAGAGCCCAATTTCGAAATATTTATAGGTAATTCTAGACCGTCTTCACAGTATGGAATTTTAGGGGAAACAGCGCATCAAAATAAAAAAATTGCAGTTGATTTAAGTGGTGTTAATACAATAAGTTTATTTGGCGTTCAGGGTGGAGGAAAAAGTTATTCCATTGGAACCTTAACCGAAATGGTATTAAAGCAATTTAGTAATGTAAACAAGTTACCATCACCATTAGCAGGCGTCATTTTTCATTACAGTGAGAGTATGGACTATGAGCCAGAGTTTACCTCTATGATTGAACCTAATGACCAGCCAAATGAATTAAGGATTCTAAAGGAAGTTTATAATGTTGAACCTGATAATATTGAAGATATTATAATTCTTTGTCCGGAACGCAAAGTGGAAGAACGTAGAAATCAATTCCCATCTGTTGAAGTAGCACCATTATTGTTTAATCCAAATGAGTTATCCATCAAAGATTGGCAATTTTTAATGAATGCAGTGGGTAATACATCCGATTATATAAATGAAATCAACTTTATTTTAGAAGAATTATTCGATACAAATAATTTAAATGTAGCAACATTAAATCGCGCTATTAGTGATAGTGAGCTATTATCTAAAAGAGATAAAACATTAGCTACCCGTAGAATTAGGTTTGCCTCAAAATATGTTAAGGACGTCAATCATTTATCAGAATATTTACAACCTTCAAAACTCATAATTATTGATATGAGAGATGAATTTATTCATAAAGACCAGGCGTTAGGGTTATTTGTAACAGCATTAGATATTTTTTCTGCAACTAACAGTTCAGAAAATCAATTTAACAAGTTCATAGTATTTGATGAAGCGCATAAATACATGGATAATAAAGATTTGACAGGTAACATAGTAACAGCCATTAGAGAGATGAGACACAAAGGGGTGAGTATATTAATTGCAAGTCAAGACCCACCGAGTTTACCAAATGAAATTATTGAATTAAGCTCAATAGTATTATTGCATAAGTTTAATAGTCCGCAATGGTTAAAACACATTCAAAAATCCATTACACAACTGGCAACATTGACACCAGCAGATATGAGTATTTTAAAACCAGGAGAAGGATTTTTATGGGCTTCTAAAGCAAACGAAAAACGGGTAACAAATCAACCTGTAAAAATAATAACAAGACCAAGAGTAACAAAACATGGCGGAGCAACAATTAATGCAGTTAAAAAGGATGAATAGTAAGTTCATTTCAAATAAAGGGACACGAAAATCTAACCAAGATGTAGTATTAATCAAGAGTCTAGGAAACGATAATGACATATATCTTTTGGCAGATGGTATGGGAGGCTACAAGAACGGAGGGTATGCAGCAAACTTTATCGTTGCAAACCTTTATGAAGGCTTAAATACCATTGAAAATTTTGATAAGGATAGTATTCAAGCTGAAGTGAATAAAGTTACAAAGGCGTTGGCACTTGAAAATGAAAAACAAGAGTCTAAAATGGGTGCAACTTTAGGAGGTGTAATTCAAGATAATGGGGTTTTACACTGTTTTTGGATAGGTGATGTAAAAATTTGGCATATAAAAAATAGACAAATAGGTTTTGAATCTTTGGAACACAATTTAAAAAATGAATTAATTGAAAATAAGGTCTTTGTTGAGGCCAACAGTGCAAAAAAGTACAATCACATTGTTACCAGAGCAATTCAAAATGATATTAAAAAAGCGCAGATAGATTACAAATGCATTAAAGATTTTGAACAAGGTGATTATATCATTTTAGCTTCCGATGGAGTGACAGATGTTTTGAGTAACCATCAATTGTTGGATATCATAAATTCAGAAAAAAATGAAGATGACATTCTAGCTGTAATAGATGATATATTAAAAAAAACAGCAAAAGATAATTATTCCTTGATAATAACTAACAAAATAAATATGTAGAAAACCAGAAACACCTCATTATCTATGCAAGAACACTTAAAAACCAACATACTCAATTTTAAATGGCCAAGTAGCACACCTACTATATACTTATCCTTGGAGGATATAGAAGAAAGTCATCCAATTCATTGGTCAAAGTTTTCAAAGCAGATTAAAGAGGCGTTTCCTGATAAAGATTTATCTAAAATAGAGCATATTTACACTACGTTTACGCAAGAAATACCTAACGCACCAAGTATCAAAATAGACTTGACAAAAGGTAAAGAACTACGCATTTACAAGCAATTCCTTAAACACCAATTAAAAACCTACTTTTTAGAAAAGGGCTATATCGTAGTCAAAAACTTTGTTCGCGATGTACAAGTGTGGATGCCTTCAAAAAACGGGAACACAGCAGACTATAACATCTATTATAAATTTTCATTTAAAATACAGTTTGCAAAACTTACAGATTTACCGGAGCTAATAGTGTCTTATGATGGTACTTCAAAAGTCCTAACAAAGTCAGTTCAGGATATTGAGGAAACAGAGTTAATTAAAAGATGTGTATATGGTCAAAAGACGTTTAATTACCAAATGGACCGCGATACCGAGCATAAAGAAGACTTTTACAACAGAATAGATTTTAGTCAAGCCTTTCCAATATTCAATTTACAATTGGCAAGAGCTGTAAACATCCCAATTGAAGAACCTGAAAGACCAAAAAACAAATACCAAAAGTATGTAACACTCATTACTAATTTTGTAGAAAAATATTTGTTTACGGAAGAGTTCAAAGCCTTATTCCCATTTAAGCAAGATACCTTTATAGATGTTCCTGGTAATCGTATTAATCACATAAATCCCAACCTTGGTTTGTTGGAGTTTGGAAAAGACCAATATGGTAATAAGAAAACCCATTTAGTACCAAAAAAGGCTATGAATATGTTTACACCATACAGACGCCCTAAAGGTCCAAATATTAAATTCTTTTTTATATATCACACTTCACATAAAGAAGGAATTAAATCTTTTTATAGTAACCTAAAAAATGGTGTTGAAGTAACAGACACAAAGAAGAAATACTTCCATGGGATTGAGTCGTATGTAAATATTAAAGCGGCCACATCTAAAGAACACTTTATAGAGTTTACAAACGAAAACGACCCTATCCCAGAAATAGTTGAAAAGTTAGAGAGCTTAACCTTCGACCACGGTAATATTAAATATGCAGCGTTTTATTTAAGCCCATTCGATAGGTTTACACCAAATCCTGACGACCGCGAAATTTACATCCGCATTAAAGAACTGTTTTTAAACGAAGGCATTGTCACCCAAGTAGTAGATTATGAAAAAATGGTAGTCAATATTGAAAATCAATACAACTTCCAATTCTCATTACAAAATATGGCGTTAGCAATACACGCCAAATTAGGTGGCGCACCTTGGAAGCTGGCAGTAACCGATAAAAAAGAATTGATAATAGGTGTAGGTGCCTTTACCGACCAAGGAGAAAACAGAAGGTACATAGCAAGTGCCTTTAGCTTTCAGAACAATGGCTTGTTTAGAAAGTTTGAATACTTCAACCAAAACGAAACTGAACTATTGGCAGGGAGTATAAGTACAGCAATTCGTGATTTTACATCAGTATCAAAAGCAGATAAAGTAGTCATTCATTTTTATAAGGAAATGAGTTATGAAGAACTCAAACCTATCATAGAACGAATGAATAAATTGGATTTAAAAGTGCCATTATACATACTAAACATCAACAAAACAGAATCCGAAGACATCATTGCCTACGACCTCAATTGGGATAACAAACTAATGCCAGTAAGTGGTACATACATACGCATTGCCGAAAATCAATTCCTATTGTTCAACAATGCACGCTATCCAAGGGACCGTTTTTATTCAGATACAGATGGTTATCCATTTCCTATAAAAATTAAAATAAGTAGTCCCGACGAAGATGCTTTTGAAGATGTTGAGGTCATTGAGGAGCTATTAACCCAAGTCTATCAATTCAGCAGGTTGTATTGGAAATCATTACGTCAACAAAACGTACCAATTACTATTAAGTATCCAGAAATGGTAGCACAAATAGCACCACGTTTTAAAAATGGATTCCCAGAAGAAGCAAAGAATAAGTTGTGGTTTTTGTAAAGTTTAACCTATCATGAAAAATAAATCTGTGAAAGGAAAAATAGTAAAAATAAGTTCTAACCTAGGATTCATCCAATATGGAGATGACAATAGAGTGTCTTATGTTTATAAAGATTATAACGAATTTAAAATAGGGGATGACATCAATTTTGAATTGATTTTAAAGCCAGTAGTTGGTACTGATCAAACTTTTAACAGGGCGGTTAATCTGAAATCGTTTGATATGCCTAAACCTGATTTTATTAGGTTGAATAAAGTTTTAAGAGAATTGAATATTTCTTTAGACAAGGCTATTGAATTCTATGATAAAATCAATGTAGATATAGAAAGAAGTCCATCTACAAAAATTTCAATTGAAAATTATAAGCTTCTTTCCAATTACGTTAAAGGCGTAGAGTTAGATTTTAATACTAAAGAAAATGCTGATAAGACAGAACCCCCTATTATCATAGAAAGAGGGACAATAGTAGAGACAGATATTGTCGAAATAATCCATCCATCATTAATTATTGTTGATTTCTTTAATAATCAAAAAGCAATTCTTCCTCTTCAGAATTTATCCTGGAATATTTTCCAGTCTCAAAAGATTTTTTCAACTCTTAAAGTTGGCTCTAGATTAAAGGTCGTTGTTCTAGAAAGTGAACAAAACAAGGATGTAATAGTAAGTAAAAAGCATCTTTATGACAGGCCTAGTGAAAAAAATAACTGGAACAAGTATGAAATTGGAGAAAAGTTAAATGGAACCATTGAAGAAGTATTGGTTAATAAGTTTGTAGTTTCAATCAATTCGCACCTTTATGGCATTATAAATATTTCAAATGAACAAAAGTCACTCTATAAAATTGGAGATACCCTAAACCTTATTTTATATGGCAGAGATGAATTAAATCAGTTTTTAAAATTAGGGATTCAAGAAGATGTAGCATTAGATGATGAAGTAGAAATTGTTCAAGAGGATTATCAAACCCAAGATGAAGATTTAAAGTCATCACAAGCATTCAAAAAATCAATTTATTATACTGTTGCAAACAAAGAAGATCGAGAAAGTGTTTTAAGATGGTTTGAAGAAGACATTAAATTATTTTCAAGTGCGATTGCACTTGATAGAACTTTAATTTTAAGTTTTGGTTTTAATACAAAAGCATGGGAGAACGATTTCAAAAATGCTTTACAGCCATTTATAGGTGAAGATTCTACAGAAAAGGAGGCATTTAAGTTTTTAGAAAGTCAAAAATATTGGGTTAGATTAAATACTTGGTTTGATAAAAGTGAAGAAAGCATCAAGAATAATTGGATTTTATTTAATGAAAAGGTTTATCTATCAGGTTTTGTAACAGCAGATTCTGAAGAAATAAATTTTTTAATAACTAATTTGTCTTTAGAAAGGACAAAGAAAAAAGACTCATTAAACAAAGAGAGAAATTTAAATAAAGGGACTTTTTTGTTAAATAGTAAAGTTAAAGTATTATCACCTTTAGATCCCAAACCATTAGAGTCAAGCCAAAAAAATAATTTTTTAAAGATTCAAAGTAAGGTAATGGCATTTCAAACTTTGAATAAATTAAAAAAAGAATCGGGTGCTATTTTAAGAGAAGAAGGACTTTCCATTTCTATTTTTGATAAATTTTTAGAATATCAAGAAGATAATGAAAGAAAGGGGAACGAAAAGTCTCGAATCCCAGTAAATAGTTATAAGATTATACCAAATACAATTACTGAAACTGCTATTGAAATAAAGCTGGATTTAGATGATTTGTTTGGTGGAAACGGTGATGAAAACCAGATGGTGGCAATTAGAACGGAAGAGTTGTCTCATAAAGAAAATAAGGATACTGAATTTGTTATTTTCTGTGATGCGATAGTTGAAGCCACCAATGAGAAAACCAAACTGCACTTAAAAAACTTAAATAAACCTTTAGATATTTTAGATAACGGCTTCTTTATAGAGCCAAAGGTTTCACTTCGCCAATATCAAGTTCAAAGAGAAGTTATCAAAGACTTTTTTGACAAAAAATTAAAATTAGACCATATTGAATCATTATTGGTCAGACCAGAAAAAATTAAGCCACCCGAAGAAACCGCTTTGGTCTATATTAATAAACTTCTAGAGGAAACGGAGAAGAAACAACCTAATAATAATCAAGTCAGGGCAGTTAAGAAGGCAGTAGGAAATAATAATGTGTTTTTAATTCAGGGACCACCAGGAACGGGAAAAACTACTGTAATAGCAGAGGTGGTAGAGCAATTAATTTCCAAAGGAGAAAAAATACTTGTTGCAAGCCAAACCCATATAGCGGTTGATAATGTCCTTGAAAAAGTAGCACGAAATAAATCGCTAACATGTGTGAGACTTGGTAATGCACAAAGAATTAAAGAGGATTTAAGACAATATCAAATTGATAATCTAATTGAAGCTTATTCTGAAGATTTTGAAAAATTAATTACAACTAACATTAATCAATTAGATTATGTATTATCCAATGAAAAAGATGTTGACTTTAATACATTAAGGCCTTCGCTTAAAACTATTATAATTGAAAACAGTGCAGATTATAGAGAAGATTTTAAGGAGGTATTACTCAATAAAAATTATGAATTTTTAGAGATGCTGTCGAAAACAGCATTCTCAAATGTAAATAAGTTGAAAGACTTATTAATTGAATGGAAGAATAACTTATCTCATGAAAAAGAGATATTAATTAAGCCTCTTTTATATAAATCCATTGACGTAGCATTTGCGACTTGTATTGGTGTTAGAACAGACAGGGAGTTGAATGAATACAATTTAAAATTTGATACGGTTATAATTGATGAAGCAGGTAAAGCTAATATTTCAGAAACATTAGCAGCTATATCGATGGCTGAAAAAGTAATTCTTGTAGGCGACCAAATGCAATTGCCACCATATATAGATGGAAGTTTACTTGATGAGAATGAAGCAACAAGTTTTCCCAAATCTAAATACGGCAAGAATTTTTTAAAAGAAGATATTCAGCATGCATTAAAAACTTCTTTTTTCGAATTTCTCGTAAAGAGAATTGCAAACAAACAGTTTCCGGAAGAAAATAAAGAGCTATTAAACTATCAACACAGAATGCATCCACACATTGGAGAATTTATCTCGGATTCTTTTTATGAAGGAAAGGTTAAAATGGGCGAACACACCTATAATAGCCGCTTACAACTACCAAGTCCTTTCGAGAAAGAAGTGGTATTCATTAATACATCAAGTACGCAAAACCCTTATGAGAGTTTTGATGGTTTTTCTGCTCAAAACGATTCTGAAGCCTATTGCATAAGTAATTTGGTCATACCTAAACTTATTGGATCAGGTCTCACACCAAATGACTTCGCTGTTGTAGCCCCATACAAGTCACAAGTAAAACATATTAAGAAATCTCTTCAAGGCCATAATAATTCTCATTTAATTGAAGTGTCCACATTAGACTCTTTTCAAGGTATGGAGTTTGATGTAATTGTTTTCAGTTTTACGAGAGCAGCATCACCAGATCAAAGGAACAAAAAAGTTGGTTTTTTAGATGATGCGAGAAGATTAAATGTTGCATTTTCAAGAGCAAAAAAGAAATTAATTCTAGTAGGTAATTCAGAGACGTTAACCGACCCTCGTAGCCACTACGATACTTTATTTAATTATACGGGCCTTTTCTCAAGATTAGTGGACTTAAGTAAAAATGAAGGTATTGGTAATTTTGTTGAATTAACGGATTATACTGATTTAAAAACACCTTTTGAAATTTTCATGGAGAAGAATAAAAAAGGGAGCGTCATAGAAGGAAGAATAAAAAGATTAGAAAGTTATGGAGCATTTGTCTCTCTTGGTAACCTAGATGGACTTATTTACATATCAGATTTAAGTTGGTCTAAAGTAAATCACCCGCGAGACGTAGTTGAAATAAATGAGGATGTTAAAGTTAAGGTGTTAGATTATAATATAAAAAAGAAGCAGGTATCACTTGGGTTAAAGCAAACTCAACCAAGCCCGTGGGATAGTTTTAGTTTAAAAAGTGGTGACAAGATTATCGGTAAAGTTGAGAATATAGTTGATTATGGTTTGTTTGTTGAAATTGAAGAAGGTATAACTGGCTTATTGCATTTTACAAATTTACCGTACAAAGAGAGAAAAAATTTTAAAGAAAATTTTAAAAAAGGAATGGTTTTGTATGTTTTAATCGATAGGGTGAATAAATCAAAGAAACAAGTTTCACTAAAATTAATAAGAGGTTAATGGCATTATTTAATTTAGATATAGAAAGGTATTATCAAACCAAAAATGAAGAAGGAATTGAATTAAAATCAATTGCTTACTTACAATATCCAATCTATTGTATTCACGCAACCATACTGGATAGCACACCAGATCCATTGGAAAAATTAGATAAGGCTATTATTAAATGTATTCTTTTAAATAATGAAATGTCTAGTCTTGATATAGCCCAATTTTTAAGTGTTCAAAAAAGAGGTGTTGAATTGAGAATTGAGCAAATGAAATCTGAAGGTTTGATTAATGGTAAGAATAGTTTAAATGTTACAGAGCTTGGAAGAGATATATTAATTTTTTCCAAAGAAAAACGACTTCAAAAGCGTCAACATAATTTTTATTTGGATGGGATTGACTTTAAGCCATTAAGTAGCGAGTTATACTCTGCAAAATATCTTAAATCTTTTTTTAATGAAAATGAATTTACATATTATACAAATTCAAAAGGCGAAACAATTTCATATAAGCCATTCAAGCCTAATATTGTTCACGAACCATTAAATAAGGAAAAGGTTCTTGAGAATATATTTAATATTCCTGTTAATGAGAGAGAGTCTTGGGCAATACCATTAGGACTTGAAGAGATAGAAACGATTGATTTTACCAAAATGTCTATGTCTATTTTGGTGGGTTTAATGATTAAAGATGACAAACCCTATAGAGAGATTATTGATGGCTTTTCTAATGTTGGGGATTCTGAAAAAATAAAGTCTTTTGAATCAAAAATAAAAAATCAAATTGCAAAACTTGAATTAAGGATAGATACATGGAAGGATAAAAATGAGAATGAAAAATTTGCCTTTGCGTCTAACTGGGTTGAAATAGATAAAGAGAATGATGAAGATAAACTTCAATTTATAACTAGAGAAGATTTAAAATTAGCTTTAAGTAAATTATATAACGTAGAGTTTTCATCTGAAGATGAGATTATCAACACAAAATATGAAATTGGAATAAATATTACTGAAGAATTACTTTTAAAACAAAAATCAAATAGAAGTCTGATATTAAGAAATTTGGAGAGAGGTAGGGAATATCAAAGAATATCAGTTAATAACGGTATTTGGGTAGTTTTTATTTCATTTAAAACAAATTCGCCATTCGTTTATAACTTATTAGAAATAAAGAATTTTTTAGAAGATGCTACAAATAAAAAATTGGAAGTAAATCATATAACAGAAAGACTGTTTGGGTATAAAAATTATAGACAAGCCTTGGTTTTACTTGAAGAATTTGAACTACTTGAAAAAATCGATATCAATCAACACATGCACAAAGAAGAATTGGTCAATGAATAATATAAATACGATAAATGATAAAGGGCACTTCAAAGGTGGTTATTTTGTTCTCAATGAAAACAGAAATAATAACCCTTGGTTAGAGCGAGATGATTTTTTTATCACCTTGCCTAATCAAAATTCAATAAAAAGGCAAGTCATTGAGTTAATAAGAAACTCAAAGTCTTCTATAAAACTATGTTCATTTATCATTACTGATAATGAGATTTATGCAGAACTAGAAAATGTTTTAAAAAGAACTAATGTCGCTGTTTTTATTTTAACTCAATTAGATGAATCAAAGTTTTCTACATCATTACTATCAGAAGAGGAAATGATAGAAAATTTCAATCAAGTCCATCTTGACATAGTTAAAAAATTGTACTCAAATGGTGCTCATGTAAGGGCTACAAGAACAGCTCATGCCAAGTTTTTGATTTCAGATAGGGAAAAAGGGTTGCTAACAAGTGCCAACATGACTACACCTTCCTTAACTAATAATCCAGAAACAGGTATTTTCATTGAGAACACAAGTGCTTTAAGTCATTTAGATAACCTTTTTGATGAAATTTTTCAAAATGGTACTGAATACACGAGATTCATCACAGCTAATTCTAATAAACAATTTATTGTTTCCCGTAATCAAAATATTTCAGAAAAGGCAAAAGCATTAAAATCAGAAACAAAATTAAAATTTACCTTCGAAGACCATCAACAATCTTTATATGAGGAAATAGTCAAAATTATAGAAAATAGTTCTGGAGATGTATATTTATCTACCTATAGTATTGTTGGTCTTAATGTATTACCAGAATTCATAAGTGCTATTAAATCGGTAATTAAAAAAGGAAATGTCGTTTATATTTTTTCGAGGGGAATGAATTATAGGTCAGATCATATAGAAGGATGTACATTGTTAGCGAATTTAGGCTGTAAAATTTATGGAGATGTGTATAACCATTCCAAAGGGATTCTTACACCAGAAAAGAGTATGCTTTTTACAGCAAATATAGATGGTAAGCATGGTCTTAAAAATGGATTTGAAGTCGGTTTAGTTTTAGAGAAAAATCAAAAGGTAAATATGCAGGCATTTATTGAATGGCAAATAGCGACAGCACCTTATGTTTTCAATATATCGCCTCTTAAAAGTAAGTACTTTGATTATTATGCATACCACTGTGAATTAAAAGAAATTAAGCCTAAACAATTACCAGAGGATATAACAATTAAGATACATAAATCAAATAGTGGACTAATAAATTTACTTGATGAATTACCTTCTTATTATAAGATAAAAAACAATAGAATTTCTCAAATTCAGGTTGGTAAATATTCTTATGGAGCTGATTTCGAGGATAATATATTGACTATTGGTAATCAGCTTAATAAGATGGAATATAATTTAGAATCATATCTTCTTAAATATCGAAACGCTAAAATAATATTAGAATAAAATGGAATCTAATTTAAAATATACAGATGAATGGTTAGCTTTAGCTAAACATGGAAACTTTCAATTAGCTGAAAAGCTTTATTTTGATAAATTATTTCCAGAAATAATTAAGAATTTCCAAAATAAATATGAAAGTCTATTCAATGAAGAAGAGGTTTTAATTTCTATGTTAGGTTTCTCACCAGAACCTATAATTCTCACTGCCAATACAATTAAACCAATTAAACATTATGTGATAACAACAGAACATAAGGAAGAGGTTATTAATCGTGTTGAAGAGTTTGTAGAAAATGAATTTAGTTTGATTACAATTTCAGATACAAGTTTTAATACGATATACAAATCTTTGAAAGAAATATTGTATGAAATTGAATCGCAAAGAATTACAATTGATATTACAGGCGGTAAAAAGTCAATGGTGGCAGCTGCATCTATTTTTGGTAAAGATTATAGATGTAAAATTACATATGTAGATTTCGAGGGTTATATAAAGGAATTAAGAAAACCATTGCCTGGAACTGAAGTTTTAAATATTGTTTATAATCCAGATATTAACCAACCAGAATTATTTATAAAATAATGACACATCAAATAACGCTTTTAGGTGGTCAGATTTTACCTGTATACATAGGCGTATTGGAAAGAAATCCGGATACAGTCCATATTCTATATACAAAGGAATCCGTAAGATTAAAAAACAGATTAGAAAAAAACCTTTCTAGTTATAAGTGTATTAGCTATCAAGTAGATCCATATAATTATAAATCAATTGAGGAGACTGTAACAAATATTATTTGCGACAATGAAGGAGCAACATTTGAGCTAAATTTAACAAGTGGTACAAAGCTTATGGCTTTAGCAAGTCAAGAGGTCTTTAAAACTTTGGAATGTTTTAGTTTTTATATTGATCAAAACCAAAACTTGATAGATATATCTGATGGTACACAAACTAAATTACAAAAGAATATATCAACAAAAAATTTCCTTTTACTTTCAAATCATAATACATTTTCATCCACATCTTTAAAGGCTTTCTCAAATGAAGATTTAAAATTAGCAAATCAAATATTAGAGTTAAGGAAAAGTAAGTCTGGTATTTCAGAATTATTTAAGCTATTGAGAGCACTAGATGTAAAAAGTGAGCGTACAAGCTTTACTTATAAAAACAAAAAATTTAGTATTGATTGGAACGGTATTCATCTAAAGGTTTCTGCACCTAAATTTAATATAGAATCGAAAGGTGCAAATGCCTTTAAAATATTGTCATCAGGTCTTTGGTGGGAGCTAATTGTGGCTTCTGCGATATCTTCATGGAAATCTGCAAGAGAAGTTCACATGAGTTTAGCAATTAAATCGAATGCTGATAGCAAGTTAGATAAGAATGAAATAGACATATTAATTAATACGGGGCAAAAAATCTTATTTATAGAATGTAAATCTGGTAAGGTCACCCAATCTGATATCAATAAAATGAGAGCAATTGGTAAATTTTATGGAGGTATAAGCTCTAAATCAATACTTGTATCATATTACAAACCTCAAGCTCATTTAATTGAGAAATGTCAAGACTTTGGAATTGAAGTTTTTTATTTGGAAGAATTCAATAAGAAACATGTTAAACTTAATTCAATTTCAAAAAAGTTAGATTACATGTTATCAAAATTGGAGATATAATAAACTAATTAACAAGTGTTGAATTCTAAAATAGTAATAAAGAGTCTAAAGGTTGCAGTAGAGTTCAACAATCCAAAAATCTTCCAATATCATTTATTAGCCAATAGCATAGAGACGACATTTCCTAATAAACTAAATTTTTATAAGTTCTTTACGCATATGCTTAAATGTGCTTATAAAACATCTAAAGGGAAGTTGCATTTAAAAATTGAAAATCCAGAATGGGAAGATGAGGGTTACAAGCATTACTGTTTCTACGATAATTACCATAAGCATAGCCGAATCTATGTTAAAATCAAGGAATCCAAGGGAAAGCTTTATTTTGATATGTTACCATTTTAATAGCTAAAAATGTCAGATAAAAAAGGTCTCAAACGAAAGGATTTATATGATTTAGTTTGGTCTAAACCATTAACAATATTAGGAAAAGAGTTAAATTTTGATGCCTATAATTTGCGTAAAATTTGCAAGCAATACAATATACCATTACCACAATCAGGTCATTGGCAAAAGATAAAGCACAATAAAAAAGTGTCTAAAACTGCTTTCCCAGTTGATATAGTAAAAGACAAAACAATAATCCTATTTCTTGATGAAAATGGTCATGTAGCATTTAATCCACCAGGCAAAGTAAAAAGCAAACTAAAAACAGAAATTGAAACAAGTAAGGAATTGTCCTTAAAAGTTCCAGATAAATTATCAAAGCCTCATAAATATATTATTGCTACTAAAGAATACCACAAAGCGGTCAAAATTAGAAACAAATCCAGAAACTGGTGTATGAAAATAGATGATACCAATGTATTAAGTATTAGCGTATCAGATACTCTATTTCCAAGAGCGTTGAGGTTTATGGATACATTGGTAAAAGTAATTGAAAAACGTGGTTATAGTTTTAATACTTCTAATTGCACAGAAATAGTTATACACGACCAAACTTACAATATCAGATTAACTGAAAAGAACAGAAGGGTAAAGCGAGAAACAAATAGAAGCTGGGATGAATTTGATTTGGTCCCTACGGCTAATTTATGTTTAAAATTAGATAGATCATATCCTATAAAAGAATGGTCAGATACAAAAACTACTGTATTAGAAGATAAACTTGCTGATATTTTAGTCTGGATAGAACTAAAAGCAAAAGAAGATAAAGAGCGACAAATCGAAAATGCCATTTGGCGTGAGAAACAAGAAAAAATCCGTCAAAAGGAAGAAGAGTTACAAAAACAAAAAGAGCAGGAATTATCAAAATTTAAGGAGTTACTTTCAATGGCAACCCGTTGGCATAAAGCAGAATATTTAAGAAATTTCATAAAGGAATTAGAGAATAATGATTTAAAACTTCAATTTCAAAATGAAGTTATAGAAGGTACTGTTCAATGGGCAAAGGAAAAGGTAGATTGGTACGACCCATTAATTGAAAAGGAAGATAAATTATTAGAAGATGTGGACAGAGAATCATTAACTATGAAGAACAGAAGAAATTGGTAATCCCACACTTCAAGCACTTGAATCATCGTTTGTTCCGTTGCACTACACGCCCTCAAATACAAGAGCTTTACGTTCCCCGCAGTACAAGCTAAAATTTATCAATTTCAGCCTGTACTTTTTTGCCTTTGCACTCAATCTCGTTAGAGCAGGTAATAAGGTGTTCGTCAGTTGTTCCATTTTGTTCCATAAAGCATAATCACAAATGCGATGCATTGGTGCTTACCATACATAGTACTACTGCGGTGGCACATCCTCGTTAGCACTATGTATTTGCTTTATTTCACACACTACACAACTTCCTCACCCGCAGCTACTCTTGTACCCCAAACCCCAATAAGGTGTGTGCTTGTGGCACACTAAATATAAATTGGGGTACAACCGCTGCTTCATAATTTGGCTCGCCTGCTGTTCGCTGCGGGCTATTCAGGGTGTCACAGTTTTTGAAGACAGCCATTTTGCATATACAATAACCGCTTCAAGAAATTTGAAATTTCCAAATACATTTAAAATCTCATTAATAGTTGTTTAAATATCTTTTAAATGCAAAAGCGGATTATTCTATATTGCAAACGCACAGCAAGAGTAACACATTCAGTCAGCTATTTCAGCCACGATACAACCCATTTTTAAATTGGCAATTGTTCGTTAGGAAAAATCAAAACCCTCAATTTCCTTAATCTACTTAAATCCTTAAATATTAAATAGCAATAAGCACTCTCACAATTGCTAAAATTTAAAAACGGTAACCATCCTTCAATAGCTTCATTCAATTGTTACACTTGCTTTCCAAAGCTACACCCAAGCTAAAGCCACCGGCATCAAAAACCTGCGCCACCCTTGCGTTTTCAACGTAGGTGTGGTAGCCCTATCGGGCAATTTTCCCACACCACCCTTGCTCAACTCGCTGGCGGCTCGCTATTATGGCTATCGCCATACGCTACGCGATTACCTGCTTATTTTATTTTAGGTAATTTATTAAGCTCTTCTGCTAAAATTGTAAGAACACGTGTTCTATCGTATCTATCAGCAATGTGTGTATCCTCGTATAAAATTCTATTTACAAAGTTTACTATATTTTGTCTTGTAAAAGATATTTTTGAATGTTCGGCAACAAATCTGAACATATCTACAAACTCTCTATGCTTAAATTTTGCAAATAACTCGAAGATATTAGTTTTAACTTCTTCCCATACATCATTTCTGACTACACAGATTTGACATTCTTTTTGTTTATCATAGTTAATATTCTTTGTTGCTTCAAATGATTTTTCAAGCCCAAAAAAAGAGTGTTTCATTCCATTAACTTGTGTGGCCTTATTGTAAAAAATTATGATGTATTCATTAAACAATAAAAAATATGGATTTTTATATTTTGGAATATCTAAAACACTATTACTGGATAATTTTTTTACAGCATTAGAATTAAAAAAAATCCCGATAGGATAAGGACAATTCAAGCATATATCTTTTTCTACGTGACTTTTTAACTCTTGAATTGTGTCTTTCAGATTATTGTTTAGATAATTTCTTATTGCTCTGTGTTCTTTCTCTTTGAGAGTAAATTTGTTGTGTTGTGCAATAGAAAATCTTAAAACTACTGAATACCAGAATAAAGAAATTAATCCTGTATCATTTTCAAATGAGATAATATCATCTTTATCACATTCTAAAACACTTACTTTTTTATGGATTTTTTCAGCATATAGGGATTCTAAATGCCCAAGCCTTTTTTCACAATCACTACAAAAGATATTATCTTCAATAAAAGGAATATAGTTTTGTTCAATTTCTTCATCAGTAAGTTCTCTTCCCATATATTCCTCTATTTGTTCTGCTGTCAATTCTCGACCAATGTGGTTTTGTACTGCTTCACTTCCAATCGAAACTACAAACTCTTTATTTCTTTCAAATAGAGTTTTTAGGATAAATGCAGGTACTATATGTGATCCTTTCTTATCAGCTTCTTTATTTAAACAGATATTACATTTCATTTTTTAGTTTTTAATAGAGGTAAAGTAAAAAAAAGATTGCAAAGATAGATGGCTTCCTTCATCCCACGCTCATCATACTATAAAGTTCAAGCCCTACGGGTTTTGAAAAAAATATTGCACCTGTGGTCAGGCGCAAATTTCAAAACCCTTTCCATTGGCAATATTTTTTCCAAAAAACTTGACAGTATGTCAACGCCATCAAAGAAACGGCTTTCTTTTTTCTCTTTTTCTTTGTAAAAAAATATTCATTTTTTTATTTCTGATGCAAAAGGAAGCAATCTAAAGCAACAAAATCCATATCCAACAAATAGCATAAAAGTTGCCATATATTTCAATGGAAGGTACAACTTCGTGTTAAGTCCGTACCAAGTCCGAAGAAAAGTAAGTTTCATTTAAATCATTTATGTTATGGGTAAAATTGCTCAAGGAATTTTAGGAGGGCTTTCCGGTAAGGTTGGAAACATTATCGGTGGAAGCTGGAAAGGTATTGACTACATCAGAATTAAACCTTCAAGTGTAGCCAATCCAAGAACTGTAGGTCAGGTAAACCAAAGAACCAAGTTTACTGTGACTTTAGAATTTATTCAAGCTGTTAAACCATTTATCCAAAAAGGATATAAGTTTTTAGCAGTGAAGAAAACAGCATTTAATGCTGCGATGTCTTATGTGTTGAATAATGCCATTACAGGAGTCGAACCAGACTTTGAGGTGGATTATGCAACCGCATTAGTAAGTAGGGGAGGTTTATCAGCTGCTTTGAACCCTTCTACAGATCTTGCAACAGCTGGAGAAGTAACTTTTAACTGGGATGATAACTCTGCTGAAGGTAACGCAAATGCTACCGATAAAGCAATGTTATTGGTTTACAATCCATCAAAGAAAGAATCTATTTCTTTAACAGATGGAGCAGACAGAACAGTAGGAACTCAAATTGTTGCAATACCAACAACCTACGCAGGAGATACTGTAGAGCTATTTATGGCATTTATTACTGCCGATGGTAGCCAAGTATCAAACAGTACTTATTTAGGCTCTGGGATAGCCAATTAATAGCTTGGTGCTTTTATTTGAAAACCGCTCAAATCGAGCGGTTTTTTTATGTTATATTCGTAAGTGAATTTATTAATGATTGCTCTTGTTTTACTCTTTTTATGCATTTTTTGTATCCTATTTGTTGCCCAAATGCTGTAACTATCGTAAAATCAAGGATAATTACATATTGTATTGGAAAGTAATTTTCAATTTTATAACACAATGATTTTTAATTAATAACAAAATTTATTTTCATTAATCGATAAAAAAATATTCTCTATTTTATAAAAAAATCGACAAAACGCTTGTTTTTTTCGTTTAATTACATAAATTTGCGTTTATGACCCCTTAAATCATAAATATGAAAGTTAAATTTATATTATTCAGTTTTAGTTTTCTCCTACTTACAGGCATTGGATTTGCTCAAAATAAGAATGAAGCTCAAAGCATCATTACTGGTAAAGTATCTATTGCTAAATATCACGATCGTGATGAATTAGAAAAAATGCCAAAAGGAGAATTACTTGTATTGTATAATGAGAGAATTGAAGTTATAGTTAAAATATTACCTAATATAGCTTTTGCTACAAAACCAGGTGTATCTATGACTACTTTAGGAATCCCTGACTCAAAAGAAAATAGAAAAGCATTAGAAGATAATATACAAGCTACAACTGTTTATTTTGAAAGTACAATTGAGTTTCAGAAAAAAATATTACCATACTCTGATAAATCTAATCTGATTGCTGCGATTTTATTTTACGAAGAAACCCTTAAATCACTTCATACTTATAACGAGTTTAATAAATACTAAATCTATTAAGTTTTTAGAACTAAAATTCTACACTTTATAAAATAAAAATCTGATGTTTTCATCAGATTTTTTTTGTTCAATAATCCTTTCATTTAGCCATTTTCTTACTAATTCTGTTAATATTTCTATCAACTTTTTTATTTTTTAATTGAAATTGTAGGAAATATAATACAAAGATATATAAAACGTTGTATTTCAACGATATTATTTGTATTTCGTAGGATTTATGTTTATGTTTGACTCTAATATAATGAACCCCAAAATCTAATATTAAAAACCTACTATGAAAAATTATACTCAGATTATTATATGTTTAATGCTTTTAATGGTTGGCAATGTATTTGCACAACAAGAAAAAGGCATAGTTGGATCTAATAATTGGCTAAATTCATGGACTGAGTTCAAGCCAAGTTCAGTTGACTATCGCGAACCTACTCAAATATTAAGCGGTAACATATCTAAAGACACAAAATTATATAAAAAGGATACCTACTTATTGTTGGGTAATGTTTTTGTTACAGATAGTACTACACTTACTATAGAGCCTGGTACAGTTATTTTGGGTGACTTTAAAACAAATGGAACTTTAACAGTAAGTAAAGGCGCTACAATTATTGCAGATGGTTTAGAAACAGACCCAATTATTTTTACGTCTAACAGAAGTGTAAAGAAGCCAGGTGATTGGGGAGGGATTTTTATTCTTGGTGATGCACCAATAAACAAATTTGGAAATGAAGCTGCAGTAAACTTTGGCTTAAACCCTTCTTCATATAAAAATATAAGTTACGGTGGAGAAAATCCAAAAAGTAATTCAGGAATTTTAAAATATGTTAGAATTGAGTTTGCTGGAAAAAGAACTAAAAGTTACGGCTACTTTAATGCACTAACACTTGCAGGTGTAGGAAACAAAACTATTATAGAAAATGTAATGGTTAGCTATTGTGAAGGAAACGCATTTAATGTATTGGGTGGAGTAGTTAACTTAACAAAAATGATTTCATTTAGGTCAAATAGAAATGATTATGTTTTTAATGAAGGAACTCAAAGTAATATTTTTAATTCATTAGCTATTAGATCTCCATATGTGTCAAGTTCAGATGGTTCTAAATGTATGCATATTGCTTCTTATGATAAAAAAGAAGAAGCCGATTTAACTAAGAAAGGAACTTTTGTTAAAGCAGAAAACTTAACGTTAGTTAATGTTAGTGACGATTTAGCATCAGACATAAAAGTTGGCTTGGTAAAAGAAGCTTTGTATATAGCTAAAGATGCTTCTTTAGTTATGAATAAAAGTGTAATATCTGGTTTTAATCCTGCCGTTATTCTTGACAATAATATTACAGTTAACAGTCAAAATTTAGAAAAGATAAAATTTACTGAAATGTACTTCAACAATTGTAATGGTAATATTTTTGTTAAAGATAATGCCAATAATGAAGACTTAGAAAATTGGTATGGTAATAGAGCATTTTTTAATGTGTATTCTAAAGCAGACGATTCTGAAACTTTTATCGATTTAAAAAACTCAAAGCGCCCAGATTTTAGATTGCGAATTAATAAAATTATTGCTTCAAATGACTTCGATCCTGAAGACTAATTAATACGCAAAGTCTCATTAAGGAATTTCCTTAAAGTTTATCATTTTGTATTAAAAGTATATATCTGAATTTTTAAAATGATTCAGAATTGACAATAAAAAAATGTATGGAGAAAAATTACTTATCTAATAAAATTTTAATAATATTTAGTTTTTTTGTACTTCTTTTTTCAGAACACACAAATGCTCAAATAGTTATTGGTTCGCCTAGCTTAGGCTTTAGCCAGGCTTGCGCAAATGCTTCTTTTAATACATATAACGTAACATTTGTATTCTCTCCAGAATCAGCATTAAATGCTTCAAATCAGTTTATAATTGAAATGTCAGATTCTGCTGGAAGTTTTTCAAATGCAACAGTAGTTTTTACATCAAATCCTGGAGTAGTTACTACTTCTCCAGCTACATTAAGTTTTGCTTTGCCAACTACAACTGCTGGTGAAGGATATAGATTAAGAATAAAAAGTACAGCGCCAGTTGCTACTAGTTCTGGGTCTGCTGTTTTTGCTGCATATTATAAAATTCAAGACAGCCCATTCTCAATTAATAATTTAGTGTCTACAGGTGCTTATTGTACAGGAGGAAGCTATTTATTAACTATAGATAATCCTGGAAATGGTTCAAACGATTCGCCATTAAACTATCCATCGCTTACATTTAATTGGTATAGAGAAACAGGACCTACAACATCTGTATTTGTAGCTTCTGGCAATACATTATCTGTAAATCAAGAAGGAACATATTTTGTAAGAACTAATTATGGAACATGTACTTCAAACTCATTTTCTAATCGAGTTACAATAAGCGAGGCTACTTCTGGTCAAGCTAATGTAACTATAGCCTCAAGCCTTGGTAACCCATTTTGCTCTAGTGAAGGGCAAACAACTTTAAGTACTATAGGAGGAAACAGTTACCAATGGTATAAAAATGGTGTTATTATACAAAATGCAACTAGCCAAATGTACCAAACAGATGAATCTGGCACTTATTCAGTACAGATAGATCTTGGAAGCTGCCAAGCTTCTGGTACTATTAATTTAGTTAGTGAAGGTTTTACAAGTTCAATAAATGTTCAAGAAACAAATACTATGTTACAAGGAGAATCACTAACTGTTATAGTTACACATGATGCAACAAATCCAGAATTCCAATGGTATTACAATGGTAGTTTATTAGTAAATGAAACTAGTAACACTTTTGAAGCAACAGAGTTTGGTAATTATGAAGTAATTATAAGCCAAACTACAGGATGTATTGTTTCAACAGAGTATACTTTTTCTATTAGTGAGCCAATTAATGTTACTAATATACCTAATCTAATTAGCCCAAATGGAGATGGAACTAATGATACTTGGGTTATTCCTTTAGAGTATTCAGCAGGAACAAATACAGAAGTAACAATTTACTCTAGTCAAGGAAAAATTGTTTTTCAAACAAATGATTATCAAAATAACTGGCCAGAAAGTCAAATAAATTTAAGTAGTGTGAATTTAGTTTACTACTATATTATTACTAAACAAGGTCAAAAACCAAAAAAGGGTTCAATAACTCTAGTAAAGTGACATGAAAAAACATCTTTTGTCTATAGTGTTTTTTGTCTGTTTTACACAGATGTTCTATTCTCAAGAAGATGATGGAGTGGTTTCACTTGCCCTACCAATAAGAAATTCATTAAAGTTTAATCAGTACACAATTAATCCTACATTTAGTTTTGTTAGACAACAAAATAAATATTTAAGTTTTACAAATAAAAGAGAGTGGGTGCAATTTGAAGATGCTCCACAAACTTACCTAGCAAGTTATTCTGGCAGATTTAATGAAAACATGGGTGTTGGAGTAGGATTATTTCAACAAAACTATGGTGTATTAACAACATTTGGTGGTGTTTTAAACTTTGCTTACAATGCAAGATTAGATAATGATAATAATTTAACCTTCGGAATAAATTTAGGTGCTTATAAAAGCGGAATTGATAAAGGAAGAGTAATTACCAATTCTCCAGATCCATCCTTAGATAATGTTCCTTCAAACTTTTTATTAACCGCTAATCCAGGAATTAATTTTGGAACGGCATTTTTAGATTTTGGTGTTTCTGTAAATAATTTTTTTCTATATAATCTTAACACATCAGAAATGGTAAAAGATAACCCAGATCAAGGCATTCAAGCTCATATGATGTATACAGGTTATTTTGATAGCTATGGTTTTTTTAGTGACACCAAGTTTTCTGGATTAATAAAATCTGAGTTTAAAAAAGATAACACAGTTGTTTCAGCAATAGCTATGGTTACAGTTCCTAAAGGAATTTGGGCACAAGTTGGTTATAGTAATTTATATGGAGTATCTGGTGGTGTAGGACTTAATATAACCAATCAAATTTTGATTGAATACAATTTTGAAAAGGCTATTGGAGATATATCAGGTTTTGGACCTTCTCATGAAATTTCGTTGGCCTATAAATTCAAGAATAGAGACAACTATTATTATAGTGCAGAAGATGATATAAGCGCACTTATTTCAACTGATAAAAAGCGCGTAAAGCCTTCAAATATTGATAAAGATAAAGCAGAAGCGAATAGAATATTATCTAATGAAGCTAAAGCAGAAGCTGCAGCACTTAAATTGGCTGAGGCAAAAGCTAAAGAAGCAGCAGCAGCCCAAGCAAAAATTGATGCCGATAATAAGGCTAAGGCTGATGCAGAAAAAGCAGCTGCAAATTTAGCCGAAGATAAAGCAAAAGCTGAAGCAGATAGGTTAGCAGCAGAAGCGTTAGCAAAAGAAGTAGCCGAGGCAAAAGCAAAAATAGCAGCTGAAAATAGAGCTAAGGCAGAAGCAAAAGCGAAAGCTGAACAAGAAGCAGCCAAACTAGCTGAGGCTAAAACAAAAGAAGCTGCAGAAGCACAAGCTAAGTTAGATGCTGAAAATAAAGCGAAGGCTGAAGCTAAAGCAAGAGCTGAGCAAGAAGCAGCTAAACTAGCTGAAGCAAAAGCTAAAGCAGAAGCAGATGCTCAAGCAAAAATAGATGCAGAAAATAAAGCAAATGCTGAAGCAGAGGCAAGAGCAGCACAAGAAGCAGCAAAACTAGCAGAAGCTAAAGCAATAGAAGATGCTATAGCTCAAGCAAAATTAGATGCTGAGAATAAAGCAAAAGCAGAAGCAAAGGCTAAAGAAGAGTTGGTTTCAAATCCTAAAGATGAAATTGGAAAATCGATGAGCGCATTAGCTAAGCTAACAGAAGAAGCTAATGTAACTCAAAGTGCATTATTGAAAAAATTTAATGATGCTGTTGCAAGTAAGGATAAAGATCTTAAAGATTTAAAAGAAGAAAACGATTTAAGTGAAAAAGGAATCTATTTAGAACCTAAACCATTTAAGAGTTTAACGGCTGAAAATAATGCTATTGAAACTTTAAAATTAGAGTTAGATAATATTATAAAAACTCGAGATGAAAATATTAAAGAATTAGAAGACTTATACGAGCAACGTTTAAGAATTGCTACTCTTGAGAATGATGAAGTAAGCTTATACTATAAAAACACTATTAAAAGATTAAAGGCTGAGCAGTTAAATGCTATTCAAACAAAAACAAATTTAACAACGAGTCTTGAAAAAATTAAAGTAGATACTGAGTTTGAGAGAAAACGAAGAATAAAACGTGCTGCTTTTGATAATGAAGAAGAAAGATATTTACAAGATAAAGCCGCATTAAATATTATAAAGCAAAATACTACAGTAAGCTTAACACCACCAAAAGCTGAAGATTTTGATTTTGGTGAAGAACAAAGTGGTAATATTCAAATCCTTAAAAATGTTAAAAATGTTGAAAACGGATACTATATAATTATTGCAGTACATAATGACAAAGATAAAAGAGATGATTTTTTAATAAAAGCAGTGGCATCAGGACGTAATGATATAAACTTTTTCTATGATGTAAATACAAGTAAATATTACATCTATTATCAAAAATTTGATAGTATAGAAGCGGCAAACGAAGTATTAAAAACAAAAGGTAGTAAACCTTATAATAGTAAAATGTCAATAGTTAAAATTGAAAATTAAATAAATGGTTAGTGTACAATTTTATTTCTAAACGCCTCATTTAGAAATAGAGTAAAAAAAAATAATATCATGAAAAAACCTACTTTTTTTACGATAAGCCTAGTAGTAATGCTACTGGTAATGAGTTTTGAGTCAGTGGCTCAAAATCTTGTACCATTTACACCTAGGTATGATCAGGCAATTAAAGGTGATATGCTTTTAATTGGAAACAGTAATTTGGGAATACATGTTTCAAATCCTTACAATGGTTCAGCTACAAATGACAACCTAAATGCAGCAGTTCATGTAGATATTGATGGAGATCCAACAACTTTTAACTCTAGTAGTGCAGATTTAGAAGTGCCAAGTGCTGATAGTTGTTATCAAATTGTCTATGCTGGTTTATATTGGAGTGCTGTTGTTAATGGGGCAGATCCAATTTCAAATGTTAAATTTAAAGTTCCTGGAGGTACATATACTGATATTACAGGAACCCAAATTTATTTTCAAAATGCCGCAAATAATAATAATTCAAATACTTATGCTTACTACCATGATGTAACAAGTATTCTTGCTTCATTACCAAATCCTGAAGGAACATATACTGTTGCAAATATTTCATCAATGGTTGGTCCTAGACCTAATGCTGAAGGACTTTCAGCTGGTTGGTCACTTTTTGTTATATATGAAGACCCTGTTTTACCAGCTAAATACATTACATCTTTTGATGGTTTTACTAAAATCACAAGTACAATAAATGAAACAATACCAATTTCAGGGTTTAATACAATTCCTGTTGGACCAGTTAGAGCAAAATTTGCTTTTAGTACAATAGAAGGAGATAGACAGTATACAGGAGATTATTTAAGAATTAACGGAACTACAATTAGTGCGACAAACAATGCAGGTACGGTAATTCGACCAGGAAATAATTTCTTTAATAGTACTGTTTCAATTATCGATCCAGTTACAAATACACCAGAGCTTTTTAACTTAAGAAACCCTAATAGTTCTAACACCTTAGGGTTCGATTCTGGTATTTTAAATTTGCCAAATCCTGGAAACTCATTAATAGCTAACAATGCTACATCAGCAACTATTAGACTAGGAAGTAATTTAGATATCTATTACTTTTATTTTAGTGCTTTTGCCATTGAGATTATTGCGCCTAATATTGTTTTAACAAAAATAGTTGAAGATGATGCTGGTAATAATATTGGTGGACAAACAGTTGGACTTGACCAACCATTAAATTATATAATTGGCTTTCAGAATACAGGTAACGATGATACTACTAATTTTCAGATTAGAGATATTTTACCTATAAACATTGTATTTAATTACCCAACAGATTTAGTTTTACCAGCAGGTGTTACAGTAGCTAGTTACAATCCTGGGACAAGAGAAATTATTTTTGATATTGCAGATTATTTAGTTGAAGAAAATGATCCAGTTTATGAAATTATAATAAGAGTAAGAACAGTAGAAACCTGTAACCAGTTAGCTGATGCATGCTCTAATATTATAAATAATCAAGCTTTTGCCACTTATGAAGGTGTTACAAATCCAAACTTTGTTATAACAGACGATCCAAGTGTAAGTAGTAATACAGGTTGTTTATTAACGCCACAAGCAACAAACTTTTTGGCAGATTTAGATGACTGTACATTTGAAGAGAATGTTGTTCTTTGTGGTTCTAGTATACAATTAACTGCAGGAAATGGTTATGATTCTTATTCGTGGTCAACGAGCCCAACAGGAACTCCAGTTATAGGAACAACTCAAACAATTACGGTATCTGCAGCTGGAACTTATTATGTTCATAATACTGCTACAGCGCCTTGTCAGTCAACAGATCAAGTTTTTAATGTTACTTTATTTGGTGCTAATATTACAAACCCAGTAATTCCTTATGCTGATGAAGTAGTTACCTGTCCTAATGATGGAAAATTATTACCAAATATATTTTTATGTGGAGCAAATGATTCAAGAAATATTCAAACAAATATTTCTGGAGCAACATCTATAATATGGGAACAACTTAATGAAGGTAGTTGTGCACCAGTAGCAAACTCCGATTGTGCCAATGAAAATAGTGCTTGTACCTGGAATCAAGTTGGAACAGGACCAAATTTTAATGCTAATACTTCAGGGCAATTTAGATTAACAATTAACTATTCTGGAGGATGTTTTGTTCAGTTCTATTTTAATGTATATCAAAATATATTAAATCCAACTGTTACAACTTCAGATATCATTTGTACAACTCCTGGAAGTATAACAGTTAATAATGTGCCAAATGGTTATGAATATAGTTTAGATGGTACAACTTACCAAGCTAGTAATGTGTTTTCAATTTCAACTCCTGGTATTTATACAGTTTATATTAGACAAATAGGTATTCCTACAAATCCATGTGTGTTTACTGTGCCTGATGTTCAAATAAGAGAGAGAAATTTTACTGCTTCATCAATAATAACACAGCCATTATGTCATGATGATAAAGGAAGTATACATTTAGCTGCTAATGATGCTGATCCTCAGTATACATTTTCATTATATAGTGGTGCAACATTAGTAAATAGCGTAGGACCAATAGTGGCTAATAATCATACGTTTGCTAACTTAAATCCTGGTACTTATACTGCAATAGTAGAAACAGAAGATGGTTGTACATATTCAGAAGATATTACAATTGTGGAGCCACCATTATTAACAGTAACTGCAGCACTTACAACTCCTTTATCGTGTACTGATGGTGTCATTACTATTTATCCAGTTGGAGGAACAGCACCATATTATTATTTTATAAATAGTACAACTGTTTTTCAAACCAATCCTGAGTACATAGTAACAGCTCCTGGTGTATACGATATTACTGTAGTAGATTCTAACAATTGTAGTGCAAGCACATCAATAACAGTTGATGTTTCACCTGCGCCAGACTTTAATATTACATCTACAAATATATTATGTGCTGATGCAAGTAATTCTGGTTCTATTACTATTAATGTTACATCTGCGAATGGTAATAGTTTACTTTATAGTATTGATGGAGGCGTAACCTTCTTTAGTTCGTCAGTATTTACTGGTCTTGCTGAAGGTAATTATGATGTTGTAGTTCAGTATACAACAGGTTCTTCTGTTTGTGTAACCGATCCTCAAACAATAACAATTACTGCAAGTCCAGCAATAACTGGGACTGCAACATTAACAACACCTTATACATGTACTACTAATGGAGTAATTACTGTTTCTGGAGTATCAGGAGGTAATCCTCCTTATACTTATAGTATTGATGGAGTAAATTTTCAAGCTGGAAACACATTTACAAACTTAACCAGTGGTACATACACTATTACAATTAGAGATAATAGTGGTTGTACATTTATTGCTAATACGATAACTATTGATCCATTAAATCCACCAACAGATTTAATGTTCAGCAATACACCATTATCTTGTCCATCAAACACTACAACTATAACAATCACAGGAACAACAGGTGGTATTGGAGTTTTAGAATATCAAATTATTGCTCCTGCCTCAGAAGCGACACCATATCAAATTTCTAATGTTTTTGCTGGATTAGGGCCAAATACGTATACATTTCAAGTAAGAGATGAAAACGATTGTGTTTATAGCGAAACTTATTCAATTGCACCATTGCCTGCAATTACGGCTAGTGCAGTAATTACAAAAGATTTAGATTGTACAGCATCTCCAGACGCTATAATTACTGGAACAATTTCCGGAGGTGTAGCACCATTTACTTATGCTGTTTCTATTAATGGAGGAGGATATACTTCGTTAGGAACAACTGGAACAACATTTACGTATTCGACTGCTACATCTGGAACATTTCAATTTCAAATAACTGATGCTAATGGTTGTACCGCTTTAACAGGAGTGCAAACAATTAGCGCTATTTCTTTACCTGAAATAATATCTGTAACACAAACACAACCAATTTTATGTAATGGCGACTCAAATGCAGCGATTCAAATTATAATTAATAATACAGTAGGAACACCTCCTTTTGTAATAAATGTGTTTAATAATACAACAGGAACAGATTATGGCACTCAAACATCTGGCTTAACGGCTGGAGACTATACCATTACATTAACAGATTCAAAATCGTGTACAGATGTTGAAACCATAATAATTACAGAACCAAATGCTATTGCATTCAACTTAACCAAAGTTGATATTACGTGTAGTAATCCTGGAGGAACTAGTTTAGGGTCAATAACAGTAGAAAATGTTACAGGAGGAACAACTCCATTTAGATATTTTATTTCTAATAATTTTGGAGATGTAATTCCAGGAAATCCATATAATGCGGTTTCAAATGAAGACCACACATTTACAATAATAAATTTTGGTACTTATACAGTAAATGTTATTGATGCTAATGGTTGTATCTTGTCTCAACAAATTGTAATTGCTTCACCACCTTCAGATTTATTAATTGATGTAAATACTACAGCGCCAGATTGTACTTCTGGTGGAGTAGCTGAGGTTACTGCAATTTCTGTAGTAGGAAGTGGAAGTTACGAGTTTGGTATTTTAGAGTTTAATACAGTGCCTTATACTTCAACGTATTATCCGCCAGATATACCTGGAGGAGATACTAGAACATTTACAAATTTAACACCTGGAGTTATTTACACTTTTGTTGTTCATGACTTAGTAACCGATTGTTATTTTGTAAAGTCTGCAGATACTCCTATAGCTCAAGCATCTACATTAACATCTACAGTACAGCCAAATAATGTAATGTGTATTGGAGAAAATAATGGTAGTGTAACGTTTACAATTGATAACTTTGATAGTACAACAACTTCTGTTGATTATGCAATATATACTGCATTTACTAACGTATTAATTGATGGTCCAACAAATTTACCTGTGACCTTTGGAGTTCCAGAAACTGTAACAACACCAATACCTGGAACATTAGCTCCTGGTCAATACTATATTGTTTTCACAGAAAATGGAACTGGAGCATTTAATGGATGTATGTCGGCTTCTGCGATTTTTGAAATTACTGAGTCTGCAGTCGATTTAAGTATTAGTGCAACTATTGATGCAAATGCAAATTGTAATCCAAATTCTGGAGTTATAAGTGCAATAGCTTCAAATGGTACTGCGCCTTATTTATATCAATTAACAACATCTGCAACACCACCTTTAACTACAGACCCATTATGGGCTAGTGCTAGTACATTTAATGTTAATGCTGGTAGTTATTATGTGCATGTAATGGATGCAAATGGTTGTATTAGGACTACACCAGTTTTAAATGTTATCCAAGATGCAGAACCAGTAATTAATGCAGTTGTAAATAATCAATGTACAGCAACTGAAGGTAATTTTGTTATTGATGTAACTTTAACTACACCTGGAATTGCTCCTTATACTTTTAGTATTAATGGAGGTGCGTTTCAAACACAAACTTTACCATTTAGTATATCTAATTTATCATCTGGAACACATACAGTAGAAGTAAGAGATTTAAATGGTTGTGGTAACCTTGTTTCTGTAACTATAGCTCCTCCTTTAGGATTGACGCCTTCAGTAACAGCGTTACCAACGTGTAATAATGATGATGGTGAAATAACAATTACAGGTTTTGGAGGCTCAGGTATGTATGCTTATACAATTAGCCCAAATCCTGCATCAATAAGTTTATCAGGAAACGTGTTTTCTGGTGTGCCTTCAGGAACATATACAGTTACTATTACAGATACAGTAACTTTATGTACTGAAGATGTAACAGTAACATTACCTACAGCAATAGCACCTTCATTTACTACATTACCAAGTAGTGTTACTTGTTTTGGTGATAATTCTGGCTCATTTGAAATAAATGTTAGTGGTTATTCTGGACCATATAGTTATGAGGTGTTTGATAGTTTTGGTGCTTCTGTAACTGGTGTTGTAGCTGCTAACACCTCTACAAACCCAGAAACAGTTAACGGAATGACATCTGGTACTTTTACAGTTGTAATTACTGAAACTGCGACTCCGTTTTGTAGTGCTACATCAAGTATTATTATTTCATCACCAGCACAACCTTTATCAGTTGTAGCTACAGAAACATCAAATGTAACTTGTGATGACAATTTAGGAACAATAACTGCTATTGCTAGTGGAGGTTGGGGAACTTATGAATATGAATTAACAGGAGCTGCAACAGTTGGATATTCGCCAAACGGAACATTTACAAACTTATCAGCTGGTACATATACTGTAAATGCAAGAGATGCACAAGGATGTGAAGTTTCAACAAATGTGACTCTTAATATTCCTAACCCAATAACTGCAACATTTACTCCTAGTACAACTTTATTGTCTTGTTTTTCAGACCAAAACGCTACAATAACTATTACTAATGTTACAGGAGGTCAGGGAAGTAATTATACTTATACACTTAATACAATTTCACCTACTGTAAGTTCATCAGGTCCACAAAATTCTAATGTATTTAGTGGTTTAGGAGCTGGTACATATAATGTTACTATAACTGATGGCTACAACTGTAGTATGACTTCGTTAGATATTGTTATAAATCAACCGAGTCCAATTCAAGCAACTTTGGTAGCAGCATCAACACAAACTTGTTTAGTTGACGCAACATTAACATTAAGTGCGTCGGGAGGTACAGGAATATATACTTATAGCAACACAAGTAATTTTGCTACTATTTTAGGAACGTTTACAACTTCTACTACATTCTCTGTTCCAGTAGGAACTTATAATTATTATGTTAGAGATGCAAATGGATGTATTTCAAATGTTTCTAATGAGATTACAATTGATGCTCTTCCTCCTTTAGTAATTAATTTAGAATCTACAAATCCGACAATTAATTGTACTGGAGATAACACAGGAGTTATTAATGCAACTGCTCAAGGTGGATTAGGAAACTATGTGTATACATTACAAGACACTTTAGGCAATACAATTCCTGCAACTCAAAATAGTCCAGGTGTTTTCACAGGTCTTGTTGCTGGTACATACGTAGTAAGAGTAGATAGTGGAGATTGTAACACTGCAACCTCGCCAATTACTATTACTGAGCCTACAAATGCATTAAATGTAAATCACATAGTTAGTAATGTTTCATGTAGTGGTACTAATGATGGATCTGTAGAGATTATTGCTACAGGTGGAACAGGCATTATTAAATATGCAATATCACCTCAATTAAATCAATTTTTTGAAACTAATATTTTTGAAAACTTAGCTCCAGGAAATTATGATGCTATTGTACAAGATGAATTAGGTTGTTATGTAACTTTTAGTTTTACAATAACAGAACCTATTCCTGTTATGATTACAATAGTGCCTAACTCTATATACGCTGAGGTTTGTGAAGGTGATAATAATGCAGAGTTTAGTATTGATATTTCTGGAGGAACTTCTCCATATAGTGTGAGTATTGACGACTATAATGGACCTTATACTACAGGTGCAGTAGGTCAAACACAATTCGATTTTACTGATTTAACAGGTGGAGATCATAGTGTATTTGTACGTGATAGTCAAGGGTGTGAATCAGAATGGAATATAACTTTACCAGATCCTGTTAGAATAAACCCGATAGCTAATGTTGAATATGTTTGTGATAATAACCTTACTAGTAATATTGTAACAGTTACAGTTGATGATAGTATAACAGATCCATCAGATTTAGATTATTCATTAAATGGTGGTCCTTATCAAACAAGTAACATATTTACAAACGTAGTTGCTGGTACAGGTCATTATATAGATGTAAGACATACTAATGGTTGTATTCAAAGAACAAATAGTTTCGACATATTACAGTTTCAACCATTATCACTTGTATTAAATGATGGAGGTTTAAATGAGATAATAGCAATTGCTACAGGTGGTACAGGTGGTTATCAATACACATTAAATGGTGAGGATTATGGTGATGTTAACACGTTTATTATTACGCATTCTGGAGACTATACAGTTACAGTTACTGATAGTAGTGGTTGTGTTGCAGTAGCTACTAGATACTTTGAGTTTATTGATATCTGTCTTCCAGATTACTTTACACCAAATGGTGACGGAATTAGTGATGGATGGGGACCTGGATGTGCTGAAAATCATCCAAACCTTGAGTTCGATATTTTTGATAGATATGGACGTAAAGTAGGTACTTATAGACTAGGTCAGTATTGGGATGGTAAATACAATAATGCTGAACTACCTACAGGTGATTACTGGTATGTGGTTAGACTTAATAATCCAAACGATAATAGAGATTTTGTAGGGCATTTTACCCTTTATAGATAACGATGAATTGTAGTGAGATTATCTAATAAAATAACATTGATATGAAAAACATAATAAAATATATCCTTTTTGTAGTAATTACACAAAGCTATGGACAAGAGCTAAACTTACCTGTATGGACTCAATATCTGGCAGATAACGATTTCGTAATTTCTCCAACTTATGCTGGAATTGGTGATAATTTAAGAATTAGAGCCAATGGGTTAACGCAATGGGTTGGTATAAAAGATGCGCCAGACAATCAAGCATTATATGCCGATTTTAGAATTGCTGACCGTTCAGGTATTGGAGTGTCTTTTTATAATGATAAAAATGGATATACGCGTCAAACAGGAGCTAAATTCTCTTTTGCTCATCATCTTGTGTTAGATTATTATTCTAAACAATATTTGTCTTTTGGTATTTCATATAACATCAATAATTTTAGAATTGATATCAATGAATTTCAGCCAACTTACGATAATCCAGTAATAGACCCAAGTATTACAGATAACAGAGCAATTTCTAACAATAACTTTGATGTAGGTGTTTTATATAGAAATCATGGGTTTTATTTAAGCCTTAATGCTAATAATATTTTGGAGAAAGATATTGATAAGTTTGAAGGAGTAGAGCCAAGTTTACTGTTAAACTATCAGCTATATTCAGGATATGTTATTCAGAGTGTTAGAAATAAAAGGGTAGAATATGAGCCTTCTGTTTACTTTCAGCTATTTGGAAGCGACAAACGATCATCAACAGATTTAAATTTTAAATTCAGAAAGTATAATAGAGATGATGATTATTATTGGGTTGGTGCTTCTTATCGTTTTTTAAATGATCAGTTCTTGAAACCTTTAAATGTTGGTCCAATGGTTGGTGTTATGAAATCTAAATTTTATTTTGCTTACTCATATCAATTTACAATCAACCAACTATCGCCTTATAATTCTGGAACCCATAGTATAACAGTAGGAGTAGACTTTTTACAGGGAATTAGCAATTGTCCGTGTACAAAAAGTAGAATTAAATTTAAATAAAGAAAAGAATTTATTGGGTTATTTGAGCTTGATAAAATTCATTATCAATAACCACTTTTTTTATAAACTTAAAGGTGATATCAAAAAAATCAGCACTAGGTATTTTAGATAAATCGTGACCTTTATCTTTATAACTAATTAATATATTACTTGTATTAAAGCTAGAAATTGATTCGGTTATTTTTTTAGAACCATAAAGAGGTAAATACCCTTTATCTGTTGCTTTGCATGATCTATGAGATGCTTCATTATAAGGAACTACTTTATCAATTACACCATGAAAAAACACACCAGGAACACTATTGCTAGTTGTAATTAGATTAGGGTTTAAAACAGCTCCTGAAATAGAAACTACTGCACTTATTTTTATGTGTTTATATTTTTCATAATTGGGTAATACTAGCTCGTCTTTATTATATACTAAATTTAAAATGCTTTCAGCACCAGCACTAGTGCCAGATAGTATAATTTTAGTTTGGTCTATGTAAAAATCATCTTTAAAATTCACCAAAAAAGTTAATGCATCAATTACATCTTCAGCGGCTTTTGAAAATGTTTTAATTTTTTCAGCACCTTTATAATCACATCCAAATATTACATCTTTAGGAAGTAGCCTATAATCTATAGATGCAACAGCATACCCTTTTTTCGCTATACTTTCTAGCATTTTTACAGTCCCTAAATCATTTCTGGAACCAGAAGAAAATCCTCCTCCATGAACATATAAAAACAATGGTTTTGCTATAAGACTATCTTCAATTGGCTCATAGAAATCTAGTTTTAAAGTGTCTAAATTTTTAATTGAGTAATTATAAGTGTTTTTACTAATTTTTTTAAAAACACTATCTACATATCTTGTTTGAGACACCATCAAAATAGGAAACACTAAAAATAAGAGCGCAAAAAAGTTGAGTTTCATAGTTTAAGCAATAGTAAAGTTTAATTTTTTGCAAAAGTAGTTTATTAATACTTGATAATAACATACTTCAATACTATATATAACCTAACTTAACCTTTTTTTACTAGTTATATTTTCAATTTTTATTAAAAATACTATAGGTATTTCTTCCTTATATAGTTTGCTTGAAAAATCACTAATATAGTCGGGTTTCCATTGTTCCTTTTCAGTTATAATATCTTTAACTCCCAGTGAAAATAAATGTAAATATGATTTAGCATCACTTCCAAAATGTTGCTCAAATTTTCCGTGTACTAAGATAGATTTCCAATTGTTTATTGAGTTAATTTCTGCAATTTGAAGAGAAACATCATTGTTTTTTCGCATAGCTGCAATTTTATGTCCTTCACCAGAATAACAAATTATAGCATTATTAGTTTCATCAAAAAAATAAGTTATCTGAACAATAAAAGGTTTGCCTTGATGTATATAAGCTAAGTGACCTATGTAATTGTTTTTAAGTATATAGTCAATTTCGTCTTTTTCTAAGTTTTTAATCATAGCTATGTGGTTTATTTTTTTAATTCCACATCGAGTTTTGCCAGCATAAGCAATTCAGATTTGTTAACTCCAGCAAAGCTTGATGCAATTTGTCCAGCTGTTTTCATTATTAATCCTTTAACCTTGTCTGTGAATAGTGCATTATGCTTTTTCTTATAAAACACAAAATCATTATAGCAATCAGTTGCATTATACTCAGAATCATTATTAAGCCAATCAAAGACTATTTCAATCTGAAACGCTGCATCAGAGTTGTAATCATCAACAATGTCATCAATATCTAGCCAATGTGTTTTTACAATTTGTTTAAGCTTATTAAATTCGGTAAACTTTACACTACCATCAGATGCAGCTATAGCATAAAACAGTTTGCCTAGATTTTGATAAAATGTAATTTTTGAATGTTTATTAAACTTCATAAGTAACTAATTTATACTCAAAGCTATAATGTTTATATATATTTATCTATGATATTAATCAGTTATTGAAGGATAAATTAAACTTTGAAAGGAATTTTTGTTCTTTTGGTTTTTGTATTTTTATAGCTTATAAAGACACTACTATTTTATGTTCAAAAAAGATCAAGAAATTTTTAATATTCTTTTAGGCGCTGTTTCTGAAGGCGTAATTATTGTAAATGAACATCAAAAAATTGTTGAAATTAATCAGTCTGCCGAAAACACTTTTGGTTACACTAGAGAAGAGCTTATTGATGCCGATTTAAATACATTAATTCCACGTAATTATCATGCTAACCATGGAGCACATTTTAAAAGCTTTATAAATAAACATGAGAGCAGACAAATGGGTAGAGGAAGAGATATTTATGGACTTAAAAAAGATGGTACAGTTTTTCCTTTAGAAGCAGGTTTAAATCCTCTTAAAATTTACGGGAAAACTTATGTCATGGCCTTAATAACTGATATAACCGAACGTAAAATTGTAGAACAAGAAAAAACACACCTAGCAACAATTTTTGATGAGTCATTAAATGAAATATATGTTTTTGATGCTAAGACACTTAAGTTTATAAATGTAAACTATGGAGCTCAAAAAAATATAGGCTATACATTAGAGGAGTTAAAACAAATGACACCTGTTGATATTAAGCCAAATTATAACACTACAGAGTTTAAAGAAAAGCTGGATGTGTTACTAACAAAAGAAGTTGAAAAGCTAGAGTTTGAAACCTTGCACCAACGTAAAGATAATTCAACCTATCCTGTTGATGTGCATTTACAGTTATCGCGATTAGGTGATAAAGAGGTTTTTGTTGCTATTATAGTTGATATAACTGAGCAAAAAAATTATATGGATAAGCTAGAAAGAACAGTTGAAAAACGAACTGAAGAATTAAAACTAGCTTTATCTACAGAGAAAGAATTAAATGAATTGAAGACTAAATTCTTGTCACTAGTTTCACATGAGTTTAAAACGCCATTGAGTGGAATATTAACATCAGCTATGCTTTTAGGTAAGTATAAATTAGAGGATAATCAAGAAAAAAGAGAGAAACACCTAAAAACTATTACAAATAAAGTACATTATCTTAATAATATTTTAAATGATTTTCTTTCTGTAGAAAAACTTGAAACAGGAAAAGTAAACTACAATTTTAAAGAGTTTAAGCTAAGTAAAATAATGAATGAGGTTGTTTACAATTCTAATATGTTATTAAAAGATGGCCAAAAAATAAATTATCCTAAAAATATTGATGAAATATCTTTGGTTCAAGATGAGAAAGTTTTAGAATTAGCACTAAGTAACATAGTGAATAATGCTATAAAATATTCATTAGAAAATTCAATTATTGATATTAGTATTACACAATTAGATAATAACATAGAATTTAAAGTAAAAGATAATGGAATTGGGATACCAATAGTAGATCAGAAAAATATTTTTAATCGTTATTTTAGAGCTGAAAACGCTATAAATATTCAAGGCACAGGTATTGGACTAAATATTGTTAAAAGCCATATAGAAAATTTAGGAGGCTCAATACAATTTACAAGTGAAGAAAATATTGGAAGTACATTTATAATAACTATACCAAATAACCCTCTATAATGAAAAACGTATTATTAATTGAAGACGATTCAGTACTCAGAGAAAACACAGCAGAATTATTAGAACTCTCTGGTTATAATGTTATTACTTCATCTAATGGTAAATTAGGAATTACATCTGCAAAAGAAAACCTTCCAGACATTATTGTATGTGATATAATGATGCCAGAAGTAGATGGTTATGGAGTATTAGAAGCGTTATCTAAAAATGAGAACACTAAACATATACCCTTTATTTATTTATCTGCAAAAACCGAACGACATGATGTAAGAAAAGGTATGGATTTAGGTGCTGATGATTACATTACTAAACCTTTTAGTGAAGATGAGTTAATTAGCGCTATTGAAAGCAGAATGGCAAAAGCTGCTATTTTAAAGGAAGTTAGAGAAAATCAAAAAAGCAAACTTATTGAAACAGATAATGACGATATACGTTCGCTTAACGATTTAAAAAACTTTTTTGATGATAATGGTAAAGAGTTAACTTATTTTAATGGAGAAATTATTTATAAAGAAGGAGACAATTCTAACAATATATTTTTAATAAACAAAGGTGTAGTAAAGTGCCATAAATTAGATGAACAAGGAAAAGAACTCATTACTGCACTTTATAAAGAAGACGACCTATTTGGCTATACATCTTTCACCGAAAATTTTCCATATAAAGATACAGCAACTGCAATGAAAAATACTGTGCTAATGGCTGTTGCAAAGAGTGATTTAAAAGATATTTTAAATAAAAATCATCAAGTTACTTTAGAGTTAATTCAACTTTTAACTGAAGACCTTACAGGTGTTAAAGAGCAATTGTTACAAATGGCCTATAGCTCGGTAAATAAAAAAACAGCTACAACAATATTAAAGTTTGCCGAAAAGTTAAATAGTAAACCTAATGAGGCAATAAAAATATCTAGGAGCGATTTAGCAAGTGTGGCTGGTATTGCTACAGAAACTTTAATTAGAACAATGTCTGTGTTTAAAAAACAAGGGCTAATAGAAATTGATGGTAGAAATATTAAAATTATAAATCTTCAAGGGCTTAAAGAAATAGTATAGTTTTTCTTTGTGAAATTATAAATATGACTAATATCATTTTTTAAAAAAGTGTACAAAAGTACTTTTGAAACTATAAAGTATTTTTTACAATGAAGAATGTATTATTGCCGACAGATTTTTCCGAAAATTCATGGAACGCTATATTATATGCACTTAATTTTTTTAAAAATGAAAAGTGTAACCTTTATTTATTGCACGTTAATAAAATTAGCAATTTAACTATTAACGATTCTCCTTACATTCTTACACAAGAAGTAATAGAAGAGGTTTATAATAAGCCATCTAAAGCACAATTAAAAAAACTTCTACGAAAAATATCAGAGCAAGTACCAAATAATAAAAAGCATAATTTTTATACAATTACCGATTATAATTTCTTTATAGAGTCAATAAGAAATCATGTTTCTGAAAAAAAGATTGACCTAATAGTAATGGGTACAAAAGGAGCAACAGGTTTAAAAAAGCTTATTGTAGGAAGTAATACTGCAGATATTATTACAAAAGTTAAATGTGCAACTTTAGTTGTCCCAGAAAACGCTAAATATGTAGATATAAAAGAAGTAGCTTATCCAACAGATTTTTCTTTGCTTTATGGTATTGAAACTTTGCAGCCTATTGCTGACATTTTGGATACATATAACTCATCTATTAGAATACTTCATATTTGTAAAAAAGGAGAGGAGTTAAATACAAGTCAGAAAAAAAGTAAAGAGTTGTTAGAAGATTTTTTTACTCACCATAAGTATAGTTTTCACTTTCTAACCAATAAAAGAGTTGAAGATGCTGTACAGTGTTTTGTTGAAAGTATGGGAGTAAACATGATTGTTATGGTGGCTAAAAATCTTAATTACTTTCAGCAAATTCTGTTTCATGATAAGATTGAAGAGATAAGTTATCATACAGATATACCTTTCTTGGTTTTACATGAATAGATAGTTTTTCAATGGTATTTAATTACAAATATGATAAATGTCTCAAGACCAATTTTTATGCTTATTTTATTAATTGGTATTATTAGTACTATGAATATTAAAATTTAGTTACTGTGAAGTATTAATAAAGGCACTCTTAATTTATTGCTAATCTGAGTTGTTGGCGATCCTATAAAAAACCTTTCAAACAAAGATTCTTTTTGTACAATTAACGACATAAAATCTATAGTGTTAGTTTGTAAATAGCCGTCAACAACATAATGCATAGGTATATTACTTACTATATGATACTTAAAACGTTTGCCTTTTAAAATATCACTAATAGTTTTAGTATCAGCATTTTCTATGACAGACGGTTTTCCAATTGGATTAATTCTTAAAGCATGAAATAATAGTTTATACCTTTTTATAAGCTTAACAAGCTCATTAAATTTAGCTCCCTGTAAAGAATCATTCGCATCTAAAGGCAATAGTATGTCTTTTGGTTTTTTAGCATAATTAAAGCCTTCAGGTATAACTAAAGTATTGCAGTTTATATGTCTTATAACATTTATTGTATTACTACCAAAAACTACTTCTTTAGCACCAGTTACACCATTTGTACCCATAACAATAAGATCAATTTTTTTAGACTTAATAATTTGCTTTATAGAATCGGTAAGTGAATCATAATCAACAATAGCTTGAAAACTATGATTTTTATTAGTAAACTCTGATGTAAGGCTAACAATAAGTTTCTCTAATTTATGTTTTGACTTTTTTATAATTGAATCATAAACGGTTGTATTGCCATTTGTCATTAAATCGTCAGTAGTATAAGACTTAGAGCTTTGAACATATAATAAATAAAATGTGCATAATTCATCATTAAAAAAGTTAAGAGCATATTTAATAGCATTTTTTGAGTTATCTGAAAAATCTGTAAGAAGTAATATATGTTTCATTTTAATAGTTTTAGTTTGGTAAAACTACAAGAGATTCTGTCAAAATAACATGATATTAGTCAATATAAAATTTTAGTTAATTAATTGCTAATAAGATTGTTTGTAATGTTAAAATAGAACTACATTCGTCAATTATTAAACCTGATAGAGTAAAGTGAAGAAAAGCTTCTTATTTATTATTTTTTTATTCTTGTTTTTTACTGGTTTTTCACAAACTAAAAAAACCTATGTATATTCTATTATAGGTAAAGATACCTTAAAACTAGATGTTTATACGCCAGATAATTTAACAGCTTCAGACTCACTTCCAGTATTAATTTGGATGCATGGAGGGAGTTTTATTAGTGGCAATAGAGATAATTCGAGCGAAAAAAAGCTAGCTGAAATAGTTACTCAAAAGGGATTCATAGGTGTTTCAATTTCTTATCGTTTAACGCGTAAAGGAGAAAGTACAGGTTTTGGTTGCGAGTGTACTAAAGAAGAGAAAATTTCAACATTTAAAAATGCAATTATAGATTATTTAGATGCTTCGTTATACATATATAAAAACAGCAAGGCTTTTAATGTAGATAGAACAAAAATGATTGCTGGTGGCAGTAGTGCAGGAGCAGAAGTGGTTTTAAACGCTGTATATTTAAAAGATTACTTTTTAAAAGACTCACCTAAGTATAATGAGTTGAAATTTGCAGGTATTCTATCATTATCTGGTGCTGTTTTAACTGCAGATTATATTAATAAAAACAATGCTATTCCTACCATGCTATTTCATGGCACTAGTGATAGGTTAGTGCCATATTATAGTGCTTCACATCACAAATGCGATTTTAGTAAGCCTGGCTATTTAAAGTTAGATGGGTCTTATGTTATTGCAAAAAAACTTAAAGAGCTAGATTCTTCTTATTATTTATACGCAGTAAAAGGAGGTAAACACGAAATATCCTCAATTCCTTTCGAAAAGATTAATGTTATTTTAGACTTTTTTAATCAAGCAAGTTTTAACAAAAAGAAAGTTCAAACTAAAAAAGTAGTAAAAAAGCAAGCGTAATTTTTTCAAGTGAATATTAATACTTCAAAATAAGTACTATATTTGAATTGTAATTGATTAATAGCCAATAATTTATTATTAATTCAAATTAATTTTGATTATGAATAGGCTATATATATCCTTTTTCTTCGGACTATTTTTTTGCTCAACTTTTGCTCAATTACCTGAAGATTATTCTTCAACTACGCTTCCTGAAACATTTGCATCACCTATGGGTACTATTTTTAGTTCAGATGGTAGTAAAATGTTTGTTTGGACTAATGCTGGGCAAATTTTTCTTTTTAATTGGAATGGAACTCAATATGTTATGCAAGCCAATGCAGTTTTAGATATTTCTGACGAGGTTTCAAGCTACAGAGATTTTGGTTTGTTAAGTATTTGTTTAGATCCAAATTTTAATACTAACGGATTAATTTATTTGTTTTATACTGTAGATAGGCATCATTTGTTGTTTTATGGTACTCCTAGTTATAATCCTAATACAAATGATTATTATAAAGCTTCAATAAGCAGATTAACACGATATAAATTAAATCATCTTCAGTCACCAATGACGACAGATTATTCTACCAGAACTATTCTCTTAGGCGAAAGCATTACAACAGGTATTCCCATTACTCACGAGTCGCATGCTGGAGGTACAATAATGTTTGGTAGTGATGATACTTTATTATTAACAACAGGTGATAATGCAAGTTATAGTACTACAGATACAGGGAGTATAAGTCATACCTATTACCAGCAAGCTATTAATGATGGAATGATGCGACCTGAAGAAAATGTTGGCGCATTTAGAAGTCAGATGATAAACTCATTTTGTGGTAAATTGCTGCGATTAGATCCAAGTACAGGAGATGGAATTCCGTCAAATCCATTTTACGACTCTAACAGTCCGCGTTCTCCTAAATCTAGAATGTATGCTATGGGATTTAGAAACCCATTCAGAGCAGCAATTAAGCCTAATAGTGGAAGTACTAATCCTGCAGATGCAAACCCAGGAATTATTTTTGTTGTTGATGTAGGTTGGCAAACGTGGGAAGATTTACATATTATAGATAAACCTGGATTAAATGCAGGATGGCCACTTTATGAAGGGCAAACAACATTAAATAGCTATTACAATAGTGGTATTACTAATCCAGACGAAGGTAATCAGCTATTTAAAAATTTATGTAATCAACCAACAAGTTTTAATGACGATGCAAATCCGGCTAATAGAAGATTCACACATAGCAGACCATCAATAACATGGAAACATGGAGGTAGTGTTGAAACTCGTGTGCCTTGGTTTAGTGGTACAACTCCTACCAATCCTCGTATAGGTGCAAACGGTTCTCCTACAACAGGAAGTGAGTTTAGAGGTAATGCAGGAATAGCAGGAACATATATTACAGGAACTGGATTTGGTGCCGCAATGGAACACAAATTTATGTTTACCGATTATGCAAGAAATTGGGTTGGAGTTGCAACATTAAACACATCTAATACTCCATGGATTAGCCATACTTCTACTTTTGCACCTATTAACTATGGGACAGGGATTGTCCATATGGCACAGAACCCTATAGATGGTTCAATATATTACACTAATATTTTTGATGGAACAATTAAATATTTTAGTTTCTATGATGATACTTTAGGTATAAATGAGTCTAATTTAAGTTCAATTAATTTCTACCCTAATCCAATAGAAAATCAATTAAATATTTCTGGAATTCATGAAGAATTTAAGCTAGATATTTATAATATTTCAGGGCAGTTGCTCTTTTCAAATGAATATGATAATAGGAAGTCTATTCCAATAAAATTAAATTCTGGATTATACATAGCCAAGCTTAGTTTTTCATCAGGAAAAGCAGTAACAAGAAAGATAGTTGTGAAATAGACGAGGCATTACCTATACAAAAACTATACAAGCATGTATCTTGTTCAAATAATAGTTCATTTAGCTTTATATTAGAAAAATAACGCTAATTCGACAATTATGAACAAGAAAGTTTTTCTATTATTAATTACGGCAGTTTCTGCACTTGGAGGCCTTTTATTTGGTTATGATACTGGAGTTATTAATGGAGCTCAATTTTACTTAAGTAAGTATTTTGAATTAAATGATGCTTTAAAAGGTTGGGTAGTTGGTAGTGCGCTTTTAGGATGTTTTATAGGTGCAATTATAGCAGGACCATTAAGTATTAAAATTGGTAGAAAGTACTCTTTAATTATTTCTGCAGTTTTATTTACATTATCAGCTTGGGGATCTGGGTTACCTTCAATATTTCCAGAAACAGTATCTGTATTAGTATTTTTTAGAATTATTGGAGGATTAGGAATCGGAATAGCATCAATGAATGCTCCTATGTATATAGCAGAAATTGCTCCTAGTGCAATTAGAGGTAAAATGGTTACATATTACCAACTAGCAATAGTAATTGGGTTTTTCGTTGTGTTTTTAGCAACTTATTTTATTGGTAATAATTTATCTGAAGCAGAAAACATTCAATTTGGTTGGAGACGTATGTTTTGGTCAGAATTAATACCAAGTTGCTTATTTCTTTTGTTATTATTTTTTGTTCCTAAAAGCCCAAGATGGTTAGCTCTAAAAGGTAATAATGAAGAGGCTTTAATTGTATTAACTAAAATTCATGGTCAAGAACAGGCCAGTAAAGAAATATTGGAGATACAAGATTCTTTTAAGACCAGTAATGATGGTTCAAAGGTTAATTATTTTTCGAGAATTATTTTGGGAATAATTCTTATTGGAACTACTTTATCAATATTACAACAGTTTACAGGTATTAATGCAGTATTGTATTATGGAGCAGATATTTTTGAAAAAGCATTAGGTTTTGGTAAAGAAGATATATTATTACAGCAAATATTACTTGCTTTTGTAAATTTAGTTTTCACATTTGTGGCTATGTTTACAGTAGATAAATTTGGTAGAAAACCATTAATTTATATAGGTTCTTTGGGTATGATAGTTGGTTTTTTGTTGTTAGGTATTTCATTACAACAACAATCTGTTGGTTTTATATCCTTATTAGGAGTATTGATTTTTATTGGTTCATTTGCCCTCTCTATGGGACCAGTTGTTTGGGTGTTACTTTCAGAAATGTTTCCAAATAAAATAAGAAGTGTAGCTATGTCAATAGCAGTAGCTGCGCAATGGGCAGCAAATTATGTTGTATCACAATCGTTTCCAATTGTTATGGGTAGTGATGTAAATAATAGCACAACTTGGAATGGCTCTTTGCCTTATTTTATTTTTATTGTATTTATAGGCTTAATAGTAGTTGTTACATATAAATATGTTCCAGAGACTAAAGGTAAATCTCTTGAAGAGCTAGAGGATATTTGGAAGTAACTAAACATAACTGTATGGTTAATAATATTGCTTTGTATAGTTGTTATTTTGTATTATAATAAACTATACAAAGTTTGTATATTGCAGTATAAAACTCTGTAATGCATAAGTTTTTACTAAAAAATGGCCTTATATTTTTCATTGGCTTAACATTCTTGCAAAATTTTGCACAAGAACTACCTCCAGTTGAAATTTACTTACCTAAACAATATGGAGCCGAAAATCAGAATTGGTCAATTTCTCAATCAAAAGAAAAATATATTTATATAGCTAATAATAAAGGGTTATTAGAATTTAATGGCGCAAAATGGCAGCTTTATCCATCTCCAAATCAAACCATAATGCGATCGGTTAATGTTGTTAATAACAGAATTTACACTGGGTGTTATATGGAGTTTGGTTACTGGCAACGTAATGATATTGGAATATTAGATTATAAATCATTATCACAAAGCCTTAATATACCATTAATTGAAGACGAGCAATTTTGGAGCATTATAGATATAGATGATTGGGTTTTATTTCATTCTTTAAATAGAATTTACATATATAACACTAAAACCAATGATTATAAAATTATTGATTCTGAAACAACAATTACTAAAATATATAAAGTTGATGAGAGTATATATTTTCAAAAAATTAATGACGGAATTTATAAAATCCAAAACGGAAAGGAATTACTCATAACAGATAATGTCATAGTTAGAAACAATGAAGTCGTTAATATTTTTAATCATAATAACAAGCTTCTTATTGAAACAAGGCAAGATGGTTTTTATATTTTTGAGAAAAATAATTTGATAAAGTGGGATATTCCAGCAAACAGTTTACTATCTAATATAAGTGTATACAATAGTATTAAATTAAAAGATAATAGTTTCACATTAGGAACAATTTCTAATGGAATAATTCACTTAACACCTCAAGGTGAGATTAATTACAAAATAAATAGCACCTCTGGTTTAAATAATAATACAGTTTTATCACTTTTTGAAGATGTAGACCAAAATATTTGGCTAGGTTTAGATAATGGAATTAATTGTATAAATATTACGTCTCCATTTAGCATTTATAATGATGATAAAGGAGAAATTGGAACCGTTTATGCATCTGCAGTATTTAATAACAATCTCTATTTAGGTACAAATCAAGGGTTGTTTTATAAAAAAATAAATTCAGACAATAGCTTTAAATTTATTAAAGGCACTAACGGACAGGTTTGGTGTTTAGTAAGTATTAATAACACATTATTTTGCGGACATAATAATGGTACATTTATAGTTAATGATGATACTGTAAATAAGATAAGTAATGTCCAAGGTACTTGGAATATCAAACCAATTGAAGAGAATTCAAACTTATTACTTCAGGGCAATTATAACGGTCTTAATATTCTACAGAAAGTTGGTGAAAATTGGCAATTTAAAAACAAGATTGAAGGTTTTGATAATTCATCAAAATATTTCGAGCGCTTTAATAATGATGAAATTTTTGTGAGCCATGAATACAAAGGAGTTTTCAAATTAAAAGTCAATAAAGAGTTTACAAAAGTCTTAACTATTGTAAAAGAATCCTCAGCAGAAAAAGGACTTCATTCTAGTTTGTTGAAATATAATGATGATATATTATATACCTATAAAGATGGAATATATAAGTTTAATAGCAAAAAAAATAGTTTTCAGAAAGATTCAATTTATAGTAAGGTATTTAAAGATCAAGGTTATACATCAGGAAAACTTATTATAGATAACTATACAAATACTTTATGGAGTTTTTCTGATAAAGGAATAAACTATATCTCGCAAGGAAAACTAAGTTCAACACCAAAAATTAATAGAATATCATTACCTAGTTCATTACGTAAGGGAATGACAGGTTATGAAAGCGTTTCACACATTGAGGCACGGAAGTACTTATTTGGTACTTCAGAAGGATTTATTATCATCGATTTAGATAAGCTTAATGATAAAAAATATGAAATAAAAATTAATACAATTGCTAAAAGCACTTTAAATCAGTCAAGTATATTAATAAGTGAAAGTAAATTAGGAGATTTTAAAAACAATGAGAACAATATAGAATTTACATATAGTGTTGCAGAGTTTGATAAATATTTAGAAGTCGAATACCAATATAAGCTAGATGGTATCTATAATAATTGGAGTGAATGGTCAACTGCTTCTAGTGAGTTGTTTAAAAACCTGCCATTTGGTAATTATACATTTAATGTAAGAGCTAGAGTAGGTAATACATTAACTGCCAACACAGCTAGTTATAAATTTTCAATCGAAAAGCCTTGGTATTTAACTAGTGTGATGATAGTTGTTTATATTCTATCAGTATTGTTATTTTCTTTGTTAATGCATAACATATATAAACGTTATTATAAGAAACAAAGAGAAAAGTTATTAGAAAAAACACAAAAAGAATTAGAGCTCAAAAAATTAGAAAACGAACAGCAATTAATGAGTTTTAAAAACGAAAAACTACAACAAGATATTGAAAGTAAAAATAGAGAGTTAGCAATATCTACAATGAGTTTAATTAAAAAGAACGAGTTTTTAAACAATGTAAAAAAAGAGCTTAAAGGTACAGATGGTAGTAAAAATTTAAAGCCTGTCATAAAAATTATTGATAAAAATCTAAACAATACAGATGACTGGAAGTTTTTCCAAGAAGCATTTAATAATGCAGATAAGGATTTCCTAAAAAAAGTAAAAGCATTACATCCTACGTTAACACCTAACGACTTAAGACTATGTGCTTATCTTAGGCTAAACCTCTCATCAAAAGAAATAGCTCCATTGTTAAATATTTCAACAAGAAGTGTAGAGGTAAAACGATATCGTTTGCGTAAAAAAATGAATTTGCCACACGAGTCGAGCTTAACAAATTATATACTAGAAATATAAGCGCCTCAACAATTGTTAATTTAAACTATACATTACCACAACATTTTATTTTAAAGGTAGGTTTAAACTTATCGTATTTGCAACTATTTTAAATAGTAAAATATAGATTTAATCGATGCTTTAATGAGTTTTTCATAAAAAAAACCGCATTTTTTTATTATGTATATTTTTTGTTGAGGTCAAATTTATCGATTTCACAATTCATATAAGTAATTTTATAAAAAAGTAAAATCCAATTTTTATGAGACTAACGCTTTGCACATTTTTAGCAATACTATTTTGTTCAACCATTCAAGCTCAAAATTTTGAAATTTCTGGTAATGTTCAAGATAAAGATAGTGGATTTCCAATCCCAGGAGTAAACATATTCATCAAAAATTCTAGTCAAGGTGTAGTTTCAGACTTCGATGGAAATTTTAAAATAAATAATGTTCCTAATGGATCAACATTAGTTTTTAGTTATGTTGGTTATTTAACTTTTGAAGTTGTAATTCGTAACAACAATGTTTTAAACATTAAGTTAGAACAAGATATAGCTAAACTTGATGAGATTGTAGTTATTGGTTATGGAACTCAAAAGAAAAAAGAAATAACAGGCTCAGTAGCTGTAGTTTCCAGTGAAACAATTGAAGCCTTAAAACCATCTCGTATAGAGCAAGCTCTTCAAGGGCAAATGGCAGGTGTTAATATTACATCACAATCAGGTTCACCTGGTAGTGCTTCTACAATAAGTATTAGAGGAGTATCAACTAATGGAGATAGCAGACCTTTAATATTAGTAGATGGGAATGTTGTAGAAGATTTAAGTGTTATTAATCCTAATGATATAGAAACTATTAATGTTCTTAAAGATGCTACTGCAGGTATTTATGGTGTTAGAGCAGCAAATGGTGTTATTTTAATTACAACAAAGTCTGGTAGAAAAAATATGCCTCTAACGGTTGAGTATGATGCTTTTGCAGGATTTCAACAAACAACTAGAAAAATACCTTCGTTAAACGCAACAGAATATGCTCTTTTAGTTAATGAAGCTTTCGCGGCTAATGGTCAAGCATTAGTGTTTACAAATGTTTTAGACTTGGGTCAAGGTACAGATTGGCAAGATAAAGTTTTTGAAGATGCACCAATTTTTAATAATGCCATAACTATTAAAGGAGGAAGTGAAAACTCTACTTATGCCTATGGTTCTTCGTTTTTAACTCAAGATGGAATTGTGGGTGGAAAAAAAGCCAATTTTACTAGATTTACTAATAGAGGTAATTACAGTTTAAACTTTTTAGAAAACTTTAAGTTAGATGCAGGACTAACCTTTATGCATACAAACAGAAAAACGTTGTCAGAAACTGGTTTAGGTTCTGTTTTATTTAATGCACTAAATATGGCTCCAACATTTCAGGTAAGAGATAATAATGGAGATTATACAATTGCTGAAGGTCTAGGTAATGAGGTTATTAACCCACTTGCGCAAATAGAAAACACATATAATAGAGGACAAGTTGATAAAATAAGTGGAAATGCAAGTCTATCATATAATTTTTTCAGCCACTTTACTGCACAAGCAAATTATCAATTTAATTATGCAAAAGTAAATAGCCATGTGTTTAGTCCAGTTGCTTTTTACGGAAGCGGAAAAGTATTTAATAAAGACAGAAGTGAAGTTGTAGAAACTAAAAGTTTTTTTAGAGATTATACATTTGATGCATTTATAAAATATGAAAACAAAATAAATGACATTCATAATGTAAACATACTTTTAGGAACGTCAGTTTTTAAAACAACAGGAGAATTTAGTGGTTTTGTAGGTTTCGACGTTCCCGATAACAATATAGCTAATGCAACTATTGAGCAGGCATCAGGTGTGCAAAACATTTATCCAAATGGAAATGCAACATTCGATTCAAGATTATTGTCATACTTCGCAAGAATGCAATACGACTATAAAGGAAAATATTTAGTTTCAGGTGTTGTTAGACGTGATGGGTCTACCAAGTTTGGTCCAAATAATAAATTTGGTTACTTCCCTTCAGGGTCAATTGGTTGGGTCGCTTCCGAAGAAGATTTCCTAAAAGATAATAATGTATTAAACTTCTTAAAATTTAGAGCATCTTATGGAATATTAGGAAATGACAGAATTCCAGACTTTAGATTTGTTTCTTTATTAAATGGAGAAGGTACTTATGTAATTGATGATCAATTAGTTTTTGGTACTGCCATTGGAGCAGTTTCTAACCCAGAAATACGATGGGAAAAGCAAAAAACATTTGATGTTGGTTTAGATGCAAATTTCTTTAAAAATCAGATTGATATAACCTTTGATTACTACAAAAAAAGAACTGAAGATTTGCTAGTTGTTCCTCAAGTTTCAGGATTATTAGGAACAACAGCTCCAGGCTCTGGAGCACCAGTAGTAAATGCTGGAATAGTTGAAAATCAAGGATTCGAATTTTCAATTGGGTATACTAAAGTAGTTAATGACGATTTAAAGTTTAATGTACGTTATAATGTATCAACTTTAGATAACAATGTTGTGTCTGTAAGTGCAGATGGAGATTTTCTATCTGGTGGTTCGTTTGGTGTAGGTCAAGATCCTCCTTCTCGAATGGAAGAAGGCTTTCCTATAGGTTATTTTAGAGGTTTTGTAACTAATGGAATTTTCCAAAATCAAGATGAAATTGATGATTATCCAACAATTAATAATAATGTGCAACCTGGTGATTTACGATTTGTAGATATAAATGAAGATGGTGTTATAGATGATGATGATAAAACTAACATAGGTAATCCGTTGCCTGATGCTACAATGGGAATAAATCTGTCAATAGATTACAAAAATTTCGATTTTGCTGCTTATGCATTCGCTTCAATAGGAAATGAAATTGTTAGAAATTATGAAAGAAACCAAGCCTTAACAAATAGAAGTGTTTACTATTTAGATCGTTGGACTGGTGAAGGAACAAGTAATTCATTTCCAAGAGTTACTTCAGGCGCAAACTCTAATAGTTTATTTTCAGACTTTTTTGTTGAAGACGGAAGCTTTATAAGGCTTCAAAATGTACAATTAGGCTATTCGTTTTCAGATAAAGTACTAGAAAACTCTAAAATAAGTAAACTACGATTTTATATCTCTGCGAGTAACCTAGTTACTCTAACCAAATACAGAGGATACGACCCAACAGCTTCAACAGGCGAGCCAATTGGAGGCGGAATAGATTATGGGTTTTACCCAAATCCAAAAACATTTTTGCTAGGAATGAATTTAAAATTTTAATTAGCTATGAAAAGAATACAATTTAAATACGCAATTATCGCATTACTCATCATCTTTTCATGTAGTGATGATTTTGTAAATGTCGATTCTCAAGATCAAAATTCTGAAGATTTCTTCAACACTGAAGAAGATTATCAAAGTGCACTTATTGCTGCTTACGATATGTTACAATCTACATATTTAAATGTAATGCTTGGAGAAATTGCATCAGATAATACATTGGCTGGTGGCGAAAGTGCTATCGATGTGCCAGGTATACAAGAAATTGATGATATGGTTCATACACCAATTAATCAACAACTACGTGATATTTGGGGTTGGATGTATAGTGGTGTTAATCGTACTAACTATATCATGGAGTTTAAAGATAAAACTGATTTCCCTGGAAAAGAAGGTGTTATTGCACAAACACGTTTTTTAAGAGCATACTATTATTTCGAATTAGTTAAATGGTTTGGAGATGTGCCTTTTGTAGTTGATAGACGAATATTATTTGGTGATCAATATACGTTGCCAAGAACATCAAAAGCAACAATTTATGCTCAAATGGAAGACGATTTAATTTATGCTGCTTCTAACTTACCTTATATTCAAGCTGAAAAAGGGAGAGTTACTAAAGGAGCTGCTCAAGCTTTATTAGGTAAGGTTTATTTATATCAGAATAAATTTCCAGAGGCCGCAAATGTATTGGAAGATTTAATAAATAATGGTCCGCATGATTTATTAACAGATTACAGTACAATGTTTGAAAACGATAACGAAAATAATATAGAGTCTGTATTTGAAGTACAATATACCGATATTGAAGGTGCAGGTTTTGGTTGTTTACAATGTAGTGAAGGTAATGTAGCAGTAGGATTTAATGGAATAAGAAATTATGCAGGACCTGTTTTTGAGTCTGGATTTAGTTTTAATGTGCCAACACAAGAAGTTGTTGATGAATTTGAAGATGGTGATAATAGATTACAAACAGCAATATTAGATATTAATACTTGGTCAACTAATACTGGAGCTACTTTTAGTACAGGCTATGAACACACAGGTTATTTCAATAGAAAGTATATTGCTCGTCAAGGAGATTTAAATACAGGTGATGCTAATCTTACTAATCCAAATAATTATAGATCTATTCGCTTTGCTGATGTATTGCTTATGGCTGCCGAAGCTCTTAATAGAGGAAATATAGATGATGCGCGCGCAAGATTTTATTTAAATAGAGTAAGAGAACGTGCTTTTGGAAACACCAATAATAATGTAACGTCATCTGGTGCTACATTAACAACAGCAATTTATCATGAAAGAAGAGTTGAGTTAGTTGGAGAAGGGCATCATTTTTTCGATTTAGTAAGAACAGGTAGAGCAGCTAATGAAATTGATGGCTTTCAAGCTGGTAAAAATGAAGTATTTCCTATACCATCTATAGAAATTCAATTAGCAGGAAATCAATGGGAACAAAATCCAGGATATTAAAAAACATAACTATGAAAAGTTTTAAAAGTTTATTTGTTTTCTTAATTGTGTTATCTTATTTAGGTTGTACAACCGAAGATAGAGACACAAATTTTGTAGATCAAATTTTAGCACCTGCAAACGTCAGTGCAGTATTTAGTATAACTCAAGATAATACAGGTTTAGTAACCATAGCTCCTAATGGAGAAGGAGCAGTATCATTTGAAGTATACTATGGAGATGAACCAAATCATTTTGATGTGGTTTCAGTTGGGCAAACACTTTCTAATATTTATCCAGAAGGAGTTTATACGGTTACAATTGTAGCTATTGGTATTAATGGACTTAAAACCACAGTTACTAGAGAGCTTACAGTATCATTTTTAGCTCCAGAAAACCTGGTGGTCACTATAGAACCTGTTCAAGGTGATGTGTTTTCAATTAATGTATCTGCAACAGCCGATTTAGAAGCTTATTTTGAAGTTTATTTTGGTGATGTTATTGATGAAACTCCAGTAATGTTTATGGAGGGAGAAACCATAACTCATACATATTCAGATGTAGGTGATTATGTTGTAAGAGTAATTGCTTACAGTGGTGGTTCAGAAACTACAGAATATACCGAAACAATAACAATTGTTAATCCAATAGTATTGCCAATTACTTTTGAAGATGCAACAGTTAATTATGCTTTTACTGATTTTGGCAATGTAGCATCTTCTGTTGTTACAAATCCTGATATGTCTGGAGGTAATACAAGCGCTATGGTAGGTAGGTCAAATAAACCAGTAGGAGCAGAAGTTTGGGGTGGAACATTTCTACAATTAGACGACCCAATAGACTTTTCAACTCTAAACAATTTAAAAGTAAATGTTTGGTCTCCAGTAAGTGGTATTACAGTTAAGCTTAAATTAGAAAACGCTACAAATGGCTCAATATCTGCTGAGGTTGATGTTACAAATACAGTAGCAAACGCTTGGGAAACATTAACATTTGATTTTAGTTCTTCAGACCTTTCTCAAGAGTATCATAAAATTGTTTTGTTTTTCGATTTTGGAAACCCTGGAAATGGTAATATGTATTATTTTGATGATATTAATTTATCTACTCCAGTTGCTTCAACCTCTAATATAGTTGGTACATGGAAAATGGCTTCAGAGCCAGGATCTTTAAAAGTTGGTCCAAGTCCTGGAAGTGGTGAATGGTGGTCAATTGATGCTGCAGGAGTGACTGCTAGAGCTTGTTATTTTAATGACACATTTATATTTACTGCAGATGGTGCTTTTAATAATAATTTAGGTGCACAAACTTGGATTGAAGGCTGGCAAGGTGGTGGCGATAATTGTGGCACTCCAGTTGGACCATATAATGGATCAATTCCTGCTACATATACATATAACACATCTACTAATTCAGTAACAGTTAATGGAACAGGTGCTTATATAGGAATACCAAAAGCTAATAATGCTGGTGAACTTCCTAATGTTGCTGTACCAAACTCAATTACTTATGATGTAACATTTTTAGATGTTAATACCATGGTTGTTGGTATTGAAGCGGGTTCTGGAGTTTTTTGGACTTATAAACTTGTTAGAGATACAACACCAACAACTCCTATTCACGGAATTTGGAAAATGGCATCAGAGCCAGGTTCATTAAAAGTTGGTCCAAGTCCTGGAAGCGGTGATTGGTGGTCAATTGATGCAGCTGGAGTTACAGCTAGAGCATGTTATTTTAATGATACTTATATTTTTGGAACAGATGGCTCATTTAAAAACGTATTAGGAACACAATCATGGATTGAAGGCTGGCAAGGCGGAGGTGATGCTTGCGGTACTCCAGTTGCACCTCATAATGGTTTATCAGCTTATACATTTAACTATAACCAAGCCGCTGGTACAATAACTGTTAATGGAACAGGAAGTTATATAGGTCTGCCTAAAGCTAATAATGCAGGTGAACTACCTAATGTAGCAGTGCCAAGTTCAATAACATATAATGTTACTTTTATAGATAGTAACACAATTAGTGTAGGAATAGAATCTGGTTCTGGAGTGTTTTGGACTTACAAACTTATAAGAATATAAATGGCTATGATAATTATGAAAAAAATACTTAAAATTAGTTTTTCCGTTTTGATGATGATGTTGCTATATACTTGTCAAGATGAAGATCAAGAATTTGGAGATGTTGTTGCGCCAACAAATTTAGAGCTTACTTTTGAAATTGTAGGACAGGACGCAGCTAATCCATATGGTGACGGTTCTGGATTTGTAAATTTTACAGCTAGCGCAAGCAAAGCAATAACTTACAGATATGATTTTGGAGATGGTACAGGTAATATTTTAGCACCTTCAGGTGAAAAAATGCACAGATTTACTCTAAATGGTTTAAATAATTATGTGGTAACTGTAATTGCATCTGGTACAGGAGGCTTAACAACCTCAAAGTCTATAACATTAGATGTGTTTAGTGCATTTAATCCAATAGAAATAAAAAATAAGCTAACAGGAGGAGCATCTTCTAATAAAACTTGGTACTGGGATGCTTCAGTTACGGCACATTTAGGTGTTGGACCTTTAGATGATGTTGCACCAATTTGGTATGCAGCATCACCTTTTGAAAAAGAGAGTGTTGGTTGTTTATATGAAGATAGATTGGTTTTTGCTCAAGATGCATCAGAGAATGTTACTTTAGAGCTAAACAATAACGGAAATACCTACTTTCACAGATTTGAAGTGCTAGATGCCATAGGACAACCTAATCCTAATGAAGATACTTGTTACCCTTATGACGCTTCAGGTGTGAAGCCAGTATCATTTTTGCCTTCAAGTTCAGGAATTGATGAAACTATATCTACGCAAGCTTCATTTTCGGTTACAAATAATGGCTTTATGAGTTATTATTTAGGAAATAATGAATTTGAAATTTTATCTATTACAGAAACAAATTTACATGTAAGAGTTGTTCAAACAGAGCCAAGCGGATTTCAATTAGCTTGGTACTTAAAGTTTACAACTAATGACCCTTACAGTAATTCTGCTGATTGTTCTGGCGATTCAGGAAACACAGGTACAGGTGATAATTCAACATTAATTTGGTCAGATGAGTTTGATGTTGATGGAGCTCCTTGTGCTGGAAATTGGTCTTACGATTTAGGAACAGGTGATGGCGGATGGGGAAACAATGAAGCACAATACTATACAGATAACTCTGATAATATCATTGTAGAGAATGGATTGCTTAAAATTACTGCCAAAGCTGAATCATTTATGGGAAGCAATTATACATCGGCAAGAATAAAAACTCAAAATCTATTCGATTTTCAATATGGAAAGGTACAAGTAAGAGCAAAACTACCAACAGGAGGAGGCACTTGGCCTGCTATTTGGATGCTAGGTTCTAATTTTGATACTGTAGGGTGGCCAGCTTGTGGAGAAATTGATATCATGGAACATGTTGGAAATGATCAAAATAGAATCCATTCTACTTTACATTATCCAGGAAATTCTGGTGGTAATGGTAATGGAAATAGTATAGTTGTACCAAATGTCTCAACTGAATTTAAAATTTACGAAGTCACATGGTCAGCTTCAACCATCGAATTTAAAGTAGATGGAACTACTATTCACACTTTTACTAACAATACTAATGTGCCTTTTAATCACAACTTTTTCTTAATACTAAACGTAGCAATGGGTGGAAATTTTGGTGGAGCAATAGATAGTGGGTTTACCCAATCTACTATGGAAATAGATTATGTAAGAGTTTATCAATAATGAAATTATACCAACTAAAATATTATTTATTACTGTGCTTATTGGTAAGTGTTTCTTGTAAAAAAGGTACATCTTCAGATTTATTAACAGATGATACTAAATCTTATCTTAAGTATTCTAATATCGAAGATAAAGTTACTGCACTTTTAAATGAAATGACTTTAGAAGAAAAAATTGGCCAGATGAATCAGTACAATGGCTTCTGGGATTTTACAGGTCCTTCTCCTGCAGATGGTGAATCTAAAAAATATGACCACTTACGTAAAGGTTATGTTGGTTCAATGTTAAATGTTAGAGGAGTTAAAGATGTTAGAGCTGTCCAAAAAATTGCAGTAGAAGAATCTCGTTTAGGAATTCCGCTAATTATTGGTTTCGACGTTATTCATGGTTATAAAACAATAAGTCCAATACCATTAGCAGAGTCAGCTAGTTGGGATTTAGAGGCTATAAAAAAGTCAGCTCAAGTTGCTGCTGAAGAAGCTTCGGCTGCAGGTATAAATTGGACGTTTGCACCAATGGTAGATATTTCAAGAGATGCTCGCTGGGGAAGAGTTATGGAAGGTGCTGGTGAAGATACCTATTTAGGAAGCAAAATTGCTGTTGCAAGAGTCCAAGGATTTCAAGGAGATGATTTATCTAAACATTATACAATTGCAGCTTGCGCTAAACATTTTGCTGGTTACGGATTTGCAGAGTCAGGACGAGATTATAATACAGTCGATGTTGGAACATCAACATTAAACAATATAATTTTTCCACCTTTTAAAGCTGCTACAGAAGCTGGTGTAAGAACTTTTATGAACTCCTTTAACGAACTAAATGGAGTCCCAGCAACTGGTAATATTTATTTACAAAGAGATGTTTTAAAAGATAAATGGAAATTTGACGGATTTGTGGTTTCAGATTGGGGATCTATAACAGAAATGATTGCTCATGGACATGCAAAAGATGGTAAACATGCTGCAGAAATAGCGGTTAATGCAGGTTCAGATATGGATATGGAATCATATCTCTATGTTGAAGAGTTAGCAAAATTAGTTAAAGAAGGAAAAGTAAAAGAGTCAGTAATTGATGATGCAGTTAGAAGAATTTTAAGAGTGAAATTTGAACTTGGTTTGTTTGATGATCCATATAAGTATTGTGATGAGGATAGAGAAAAAGAAACTATAGGAAAGCAAGCTATTCAAGATGCAGTGCTAGATATGGCAAAAAAATCTATCGTTTTACTTAAAAATGATAACAGTTTATTACCGCTTAAAAAAGAAGGTCAAAAAATTGCCATAATAGGTGCTTTAGCCAATGATAAGACTAGCCCATTAGGAAGTTGGAGAATTGCTGCAGACGATAGTACTGCGGTGTCAGTTTTAGAGGGCATGCAAAAGTATAATGGTAATAAAATCACTTATGCTAAAGGTGCAGATGTAACAATTGGCAAAACAGAATTTGTTTCAGAACTTAAAATAAATACAACAGACAAAAGCGAATTTAGTGAAGCGATTACTGTTGCAAAAAATGCTGATGTTGTAATTATGGTTTTAGGAGAACACGGTCTACAAAGTGGTGAAGGCCGTAGTAGAACAGAATTGGGGCTGCCTGGAGTTCAGCAAGAGCTGTTAGAAGCAGTTTATAATGTAAATAAAAATATAGTTTTAGTTCTTAATAATGGACGACCATTAACTATTAACTGGGCTGATAAAAATATTCCTGCAATAGTAGAAGCTTGGCACTTAGGTACTCAAAGTGGTAATGCAATTGCTCAAATTCTGTATGGTGACTATAACCCAAGTGGTAAATTACCAATGACGTTTCCAAGAAGTGTTGGTCAAGTGCCAATATATTATAATTACAAAAATACTGGAAGGCCAGTTATGCCTGCTCCAGATATTGTGTTTTGGTCTCATTATTCAGACGAAGATAATAGCCCATTATATCCTTTTGGGCATGGATTGAGTTATACAACTTTCGAATATAAAAATTTATCAGTAACCAATGTATCAAAAAACAAGGTTAAAATATCGGTTTCAGTAACTAATACTGGTAAGTTAAAAGGTAAAGAAGTTATTCAATTGTATTTACAAGATATGTATGCAAGCGTAACACGTCCTGTAAAAGAACTTAAAGGATTTGAGCTAGCCGAATTTAATCCTAACGAAACTAAAGTTTTTGATTTTATATTAACTGAAAAGGAGTTAGGATTTTATTCAAATGAAGGAGAATTTATAGTTGAGCCTGGTGAATTTAAAGTTTTTGTTGGCGGAAGCTCTAAAACTGTTTTAGAAAAAGAATTTGAGTTGAAATAATGAAAAAACTGTGTTACATAGTATTTAGCATTTCAATTTTTGCGTCAGGTCAAGAAACTAATCCCTTTATTTTTGAAGAGCATTTTAATGGCACTCAATTAAATGAAAGCTATTGGAATTATGAGTTAGGTGATGGTTGTCCAAAACTCTGTGGTTGGGGAAATAATGAACGACAGTTATATACTAAAGAAAATGTAACAGTAAACAATGGTTTTTTAACTATTACAGCAACAAAAAATGATGCAAAATATCAATCAGGACGTATCACAACAAAACGAAAAGTAGAATTTCAATATGGTACAATAGAAGTAAGGGCAAAGTTACCTATTGGAAAAGGGCTTTGGCCAGCAATTTGGATGTTAGGAAACGATATTGACACTAATACTTGGCCAGCTTGCGGCGAAATTGATATAATGGAGTATGTTGGTAAAAAACCACATGAAATACATACAACTTTACACACACCTGACAGTTTTGGTAATTCAAAGAATACTAAAATAACAACTAATAAAGATATAGAACAAGGCTTTCATAATTATAAAACTAGCTGGTCTAAAGATTCAATTTCTTTTTATATAGACGATCAATTAGTTTACACGTTTTCTCCCGAAATTAAAAATGAGAGAACATGGCCTTTTAATAAGCCTTTTTATATCATATTAAATATGGCAATAGGTGGGAACTTTGGAGGCCCAGAAGTAGATGATTCAATTTTTCCAAAAGAGTTTATCATTGATTATGTAAAAGTATACAAAGAATAATATTAACTAATAAATAAACAATTATGAAGAAAATTACGATTTTATTTGTCCTTTTGACAGTTTCAATAGGATACTCACAAATTGATGGGACATGGAAAATGGCTCCTCAAGCTGGTGCAATGAGTGTTGGGCCAACACAAGGAAGTGGTGCATGGTTTACTAATTCTATAGGCGATGTTACTACTAGAGCTTGTTTCTTTGATGATGAATATATCTTCAATACCGATGGAAGCTTTAGCAATGTTTTAGGAACAAGTACATGGTTAGAAGGCTGGCAAGGAACCACGCCAGATGCTTGTGGAACTCCTGTAGCACCTCATAACGGTTCTAATGCGGCTACGTATAATTATAATGCAGGAGCAGGCACAGTTACTCTTACAGGAGTTGGCGCATATTTAGGTCTAGCTAAAGTATATAATGGTGGTGAGCTTACGAGTCCTTCTGGAGCACCAGCTTCAATTACTTATATTGTTACTGCCTTAACTGCAAATTCTATGACTTTAGATATTTCTATTGGTGGCGGATGGTGGCGTTTTGTAATGCAAAAACAAGGCGTTGCACCAACATGTACTGATGGTATTCAAAATGGAGATGAAACTGGTGTCGATTGTGGTGGATCATGTCCAAATGCATGTTTGTCACAAATAGATTTTCCAGTTACATTTGAAGGTTCTACTACTGATTTTACCGTTACTGATTTTGGAGGTAATGTATCAACTTTAATTGTTGATCCAACAAGCTCTGGAAATATGGTTATTCAAACTACTAAAACTGCAGGAGCTCAATTATGGGCTGGGACAACTATAGGTACTTCGTCTGGATTTGCTACTAATTTGCCATTTTCAGGGTCTTCTACTAAAATGTATGTTCGCGTATGGTCACCAGATGCTGGAATACCAGTTCGCTTAAAGGTAGAAGATGCAAATGATAATACACATACTTGTGAAACGGAAACGTTAACTACAGTAGCTATGGGTTGGGAGTATTTAGAATTCGATTTTAGCAATGAAGCACCAGGTACTGCTACTTTAGCCAATGGGTTAGCTAATGGTTGGATTTATAATATGGCATCTATATTTTTTAATTTTGGTACTGATGGTGCAACAGCAGGTGAAAAGATATATTATTTTGATGATGTCTCTTTTGCAACTTCTTTAAGTATTGATGATTTGGATAATACTAATTTTAATGTGTATCCGAACCCAACTCAAAATGTATGGAAATTGCAAACTAACAATCAAAACATAACCAAAATTGATTTATATGATATGTTAGGTAAACTTGTATTAACAATTTCACCTAATACTAACGAAGTTAAAATTGATGCTTCTAGTTTAGTTAAAGGATTATATTTTGCTAGAATTTCTAGTAATAATGGTGTAAATACAGTTAAACTAATTAAAAACTAGATAACTTTTAATTTAATATATAAGAGTGTATCTTTATTAAAGGATGCACTCTTTTTAATTTTATAAAATAATATATGGTAACATTAAAGCATTTAGCAGAACAATTAAATGTATCTGTATCTACAGTTTCAAAAGCGCTACATGATAGCCAAGAAATTAGTGCAGATACTATAAAAAGAACGAAAGAGTTAGCTAAAATGTTAAATTACCAGCCCAATAAAGTAGCATTAAGTTTAAAGAACAATAAAACAAAAACACTAGGTGTTATTGTACCAAATATTCTAAATCATTTTTTTGCTAAAGTACTGTTAGGTATCGAAAAAGAGGCTACAAAAAAGGGATATGATATTATTATCTGTAATAGCAATGAGTCTTTTGATAAAGAATTACAAAGTATAGACGTATTAGGCAATGGAAGTGTTGATGGGTTTATAATGTCTATTGCTGAAGAAACACAAATTAGAGACGAAAATAATCACATAAATAAAATTTTAAAGCAAAATTTGCCTGTTGTACTTTTTGATAGGGTGTCAGATAAAATACAATGTGATAAGGTTATTATTGACGACTTTGAAGCATCATATAAAGCCACACAACATTTATTGAGTGAAGGGAGAAAGCACATTGTATTGTTAAGTAATATAGAAGAATTGAGTGTTGGAAAATTAAGAGTAAATGGTTATTTAAAGGCTATTTCTGAAGCTAAATCATACACAAATAAGCCTCAAGTTATTTATATAAATAATAATGAAATTGAGACTCAAGTAAACCAACTTTTTCAACAATATAATGATATAGATGGAGTTCTATCTATTGATAATACATCTGGAGTAGTTGCTTTACATAAAGCATTAAAAAATGGATATAAAATTCCTGAAGATTTATCTATAATAGGGTTTTCAGATGAGAATATACTTCCTTTTACAGACCCAAAATTATCTACTGTTTCACAACACGCTTTAGATATTGGATCAACATCTGTAACAATGTTGATTAATAGAATAGAAAATGGAAATCAAAATCAGCATTTAACTAAACATATTAATACAACTTTAGAATTGAGAGGAACAACAAAATAAACTCTGATTATTCATTTTTGCTACATATTGTAACATTTTTGCCTTTTTCGCGTCATATAAGTACATCAATCATCAAAATATAATCATCATGAGAGAAGACAGACAATTAATCGTTATTACACACCTAAGTCAATTAGTTACATTGCTTACTGGTTTTGGGAGCCTAATTTTACCACTTATTCTTTGGGTTACTCAAAAGGAAAAAGTATATCAAATGGATGCACACGGTAAAAACATCATTAATTTTCAATTAAGTTTAATAGTATATGCTATTATTTGTGTGCCTTTAATTTTATTATTCGGACTAGGGCTTTTAGGATTTATAGCTTTAGGAATTATAGCAATAATTTTCCCAATACTTAATGCTATTAAGGCAAGTAATGGAGAAACACCAAAATACCCTTTATCTTTTAGTTTTATTAGTTAGTTATATAGTTATTTTGAGATAAAGAAAAAACGCTCACTGAAAAGTGAGCGTTTTTAATTATATATTAAAGAGTAATCTTTTAATTGTTAAGCATTACAGGCATAACAAGCATAGTAACTTGCTCACCTTCATCTAAACCATCTATCGGAGTTAAAATTCCAGCTCTGTTTGGTAAACTCATTTCTAATTGTACTTCGTCAGCACTTAGGTTATTTAACATTTCTGTTAAAAAACGAGAGTTAAAACCAATTTGCATATCGTCGCCTTGATAATCACAAGTTAAACGCTCTTCAGCTTTATTTGAGTAATCTATATCTTCAGCTGAAATATTAAGTTCTGCTCCTGCAATTTTTAATCTAATTTGATGTGTAGTCTTATTAGAGAAAATACTAACACGACGTACAGAGTTTAAAAACTGTGTTCTGTCTATTGTTAATTTATTTGGGTTCTCTTTAGGAATAACAGCTTCGTAGTTTGGATACTTCCCATCAATTAAACGACATACCAGTTCAGAGTTTTCAAATGTGAATTTTGCATTACTATCGTTATACTCAATAGTTACATTATCATCACTTCCAGCTAAAATCCCTTTTAAAAGATTTAAAGGTTTTTTAGGCATAATAAATTCTGCTACCTGACTTGCCTTTACATCTTCACGAGTGTACTTTACTAATTTGTGAGCATCAGTAGCAACAAATGTCAATCCTTCTGTTGAAAACTGAAAAAACACACCACTCATTACAGGTCGTAAATCGTCGTTTCCTGCTGCAAAAATAGTTTTGCTAATTGCTGTAGCTAAAATATCTCCAGTAATAGTTGTAGTACTTGGATCTTCTAAAGCAACAGCCTTAGGAAACTCATTACCATCGGCATAAGCCAAAGCATATTTACCATGATTAGAACTTATTTCTACAGTATTATTGTCTTCAACAACAAAAGTTAAAGGCTGCTCTGGAAATGTTTTAAGTGTATCTAATAATAGTCTTGCAGGTAATGCAATGCTTCCTTTACTAGTACTTTCTACATCTATAGTTGATGACATTGTAGTTTCTAAATCACTAGCAGAAACTGTAAGTTTTGAATCATTTAGTTCAAACAAAAAATTATCTAAAATAGGTAAGGTGTTAGAGTTATTAATAACACCACCTAAAACTTGTAGTTGCTTAAGTAAATATGTACTCGATACGATAAATTTCATTTATATTTTTTTATAATCTTACTATGATAATATTAGTCTTACAAATATATCTCAAACGTCTTGTTTTATAAAACAAACTTATTAACAACGTCTAGGCATATTTCTTCTTTCTAAAATAATTAAAAGCAAATCCGAAAACTCCTAGTAATAGCAGTGGTAACGCGATATTTATAAACTGCCACTTGCTTTTTTCATCTTCAACTTTTTGGGTGTCTAAAAAAGCAATTTGTATTTCTTTGCTTCTAATGTTTATAAGTCCATCGTCATTTAGGAGATAATTTACTGCATTTAGCAAAAATTCTTTGTTACCAAAACTACGACCTGTCCAACGGTCAAAACCTAGTTCTTGTGGTTTACTTTTTACTACATCATTTTTTATAACATCACCATCAGCAATAATAATCATTTTTGTAGGTGTGCTTTTATCTTTTATATCTAATTGATTAAAGGGCTTAATTCGGTTGTTATAAACCGAAGTAAATTCACCTTCTAACAATAGAGCTAAATTTTGTGGTCCTTTAGTAAATGTTGAAGGGTCTGGCTCTTGCGTTACAATATCTAGGCTTATTTCTTTTGGTACACCATCTAGTTTTGTAAGGCTTGATGTTTGTAATAGAATAGTTTTCTTAACCGAATTTTTTAAGGTATCTATCTGACTTGCAAAATCAAACTTAACTAAGTTAAGGTTACTGGTAATTGAATGGTCTGGATTGCCTGCTGCTAATGGCGAATAAGGCCATTGTAGAGGTTGAAATTGAGCATCGCTACCTTCACCAATAGCTAATGTTATTGGAGCAGAGTATAGGTCGTTTACTATAACAGGATTTACTCGAACGCCATACTTAAAGAAAAAGTCATTCATATTTAAATCACGCATAATAGCTACCGCTTTGCCTGAATCGTTATACAAACTGTCTTTATCCATCACAATAGATTCTGTAAGCCATAAACTCTTTCCTCCATTCATGGTATATTGATCCAATACTTGTTTTTCTTCTTCGCTAAAGGCTAGTGTTGGCTTTGCAACAATAATTAAATCGTACTCCTTTATGTTTTTTAAGGTTCCTAGCGGATTACTAGCAACACTATCTAAAGTAAAAGGCGCTAAAAAGTAATGTTCTTTTATAGTCTTTAAAAAGTCTGCTATATAAATATCACTTAATTCGCCATTACCTTTTAAAATGGCAATTTTTTTCTCTTTTTGTGATACTAATTTTTTAAATCCATCGGCAAAAGCATACTCTAAATTTTGAATAGAATTAGTTACTAATTCTTGCTGATTAGAGCCAATTTTATTTTTAATAAGAGGAATTAGTACTGTTTGATCATTATAACTTGCTAAAGCCCAAGGAAAAATAAGTTCTTGCGACGATTTTCCACTTTCATTAACACTTAATTGCAGTGGTTGCATACCTCGCTGCACTAACTGCTGAATGTTACTATCGCGAGTAGCCTCATCTTCTAAAGGGTTTATAAAATTGAAGGTTATATTGCTATTATAAAGCGCAAACTCTTCTAATAACTGCTGTGTTTCGTTTCGTAATCGTCTAAACTCTGAAGGGAATTCCCCTTCTAAAAACACATCAACAATAACAGGCGAATCTACGCCATTAACAGTATTTAAAGCCGATTGTGATAATGTATAACGTTTGTCTTTAGTTAAGTCAAAACGCTTATACACCTTACCACTTATCACATTAACTACAATAATGACAAGCAGTACAATAGCAATTTTTACAATATTTGATTTATTTTTTCTCATCAAATACAATAAGTTCATCAAAATAAAGAATATCTACTACATGGTTATCTTTAAATATAAAAGTCATATTAACCTTTTTATTATTAAAAGCTCCAGGTAAAATACCTACACCATAATTCCATTTGTCTTCATCATAAGTATTTTGCTTATAATCCCAACCTAACCATTCATATTTTCCTAAAAGGTTGGAAACCTCTTCTTTAGATTTACCAGTAAACTCTTTAGAATCAATCATGTTATTCATCATCTCATAACGAAGCCCTGGTTTTTCTGCCCAAGCTACTTTATCAAAATATTTTTCATGATGATAATTGCTTATTATATTAAGCATAGGATAAAATAAATAGAAATATACTACAGGAGTTAATACAATACTTACAAGCAAGGTAAGCCATTTGCGTTTATCTATAGTGCTTACAAAAAGATAAACGAGTATAAAAACTATAATTACAAATAATACTAATAAAGGCGTGATTATCATTGTTTTGAATTTTGAATGTTAAGTTTTGTGAGTATAATAAAAAGGATAGTAATACTAATAAAATAAATAATGTCTCTGGTATCTAAAACACCTCGACTCATACTTTTAAAATGTGATTCCATGCCTAGTTTTTCAATATAAAAAGTGTCACCAAAAAGATTGTAGTTAGATAAGCCTTCAAATCCAAAATAGAAGAAAAAGCAAATAAAAACTGCAATTATAAAAGCAACAATTTGATTGTCTGATAATGTTGAAGAAAATATACCAATTGCAGTATATGCAGCAACAAGAAACAGCAACCCAAAATAAGAACCTAAAGTACTTCCCATATCAAGATTACCTTCTGGGTTACCAAGTTTATTAACGGTAAACACGTATAATAAAGTTGGTATTAATGCAATTATGATAAGTATAAAAGCGCCAAAATATTTACCAAGTACAATCTGTAAATTTGAAATAGGTTTTGTAAGTAACAGCTCTAATGTGCCTTGTTTTTTTTCATCAGAAAAGCTACGCATAGTAACTGCTGGAATTAGAAAAATGAGTATCCAAGGTGCTAATAAAAAGAAAGCTGATAAATCGGCAAACCCACTATCTAAAATATTAAATTCACCTTTAAATAACCATAAAAACAAACCATTGAGTAGCAAAAACACAGCAATGACCAAATAGCCAATTGGCGACGCAAAAAAACTATTAATCTCTTTTTTTAGTATGGCTAACATGTACTTTTATTAAAAGTTATATGGTTATTATTAATTATTCTATCGAAACTAATTTGTCAACACTCCAAGCTTCAGGTTTGTCATTAAAAAGGGGTTTGGTTTTTGCCCAAACGCTTTTAAACAAATCAGATTGTCTGTAGTTTTCTAAATATTCTTCAGAATCCCAGTAGCTATAAGTAAAAAATACGTTGGTGTGGTGTTTATCTCTATATAATTCTAAAAACTCACAACCTTCAAATTCTCTAATCAATCGCTTTTTGGCTTCAAAATTAGCTAGAAATTCGTCTACTTTCAACGGATTAAAACTCATTTTTACAATTCTTACAAACATACTTAATCTTTTATGAAGTTTACGGTTACAGTATCACGCATTTGCAAGCCCATTAAAGTCGATGCACTACCAACAGTGGCATTATCACTTTTATAAATCGCAATTTCCAGATAGTCAGATGAGTTAAACAGTACAAGACCTTTTCCTTCATCATGGCGTTTGTCTTCTGGCATGTCAAAATTAACAATCTCACTGTATTTATTATATATCTCTTTAAATTTATAGCTTCTTGCCGAAATCTCATAAGGACGCCCTTTTTGTATGGTTTCAAAAAACTTTCGTTTAATGTTGGTAACCACATTTCCGTAGTTGTCAATATAAATAACACTTCCAATAATTTGTGTTTGCTCGTCATTAACAAACGGACTCATATTTTTTATAGGCTTAATGGTATCAATTTTTTTACCAACCACCTCTAAAGTTCCGCCACGTGCTATATGGCAAGCCACTTTTACAAACACATCTAAAACAGGAAAATTAGTTTCTATTTTGTCATGTATATTTATTTCAACAATCTTTTCAGCAGCAATCTCAGCACAAATCATGCTCATAATACCATTATTTGCACATATAAAATAATGATCGTCTAACTTTACAGCTATATGTTTGTTTTCTTGATTAAGCTCAGAGTCTATACCAATTAAATGGATACTTCCTTTAGGGAAGCTGTTATAAACATTCTGAATAATATAAGCAGCCTCAGGCACATTAAAAGGAGAAATAGAATGAGAGATATCAACAATTTTAACATTTTCCAGCTCGCTATATATAGCACCTTTAACAGCGCCTACAAAGTGATCTTTTTCGCCAAAATCAGTCGTTAATGTGATAATTGCCATGTATAAATTGTTTCTGTTTTTTAACGCTACTTTGTTATAAAATAGTGTGTAATTGTAATGTTGAAAACTAATTGATTTTTAAATGACAGAGGCAATCTCTTTATAAATATTTTCAATTATTTTTGTTACTATAGGTTGAAAAATCTATGTCATTTTGTTACAACACAAAACTAATAAAACAAAACAGATAAATTATTAAATCCCATAGCTTTTGAATGAACTTATAATCGAATTAGAAGAAATTGCTCCTAAGGATTTTTTTGGAGCTCAAAATGCAAACATCGAACTCCTTAAAAAATACTTTCCTAAATTAAAAATAGTTGCCAGAGGGAATAAAATAAAAGTCTATGGTGATGAAGATTTACTAGAAGAATTTGATCGTCGCATGACCATGCTTATGACACATTTTACCAAGTATAATAAAATCGACGAAAATGCTATTGAGCGCGTATTAACAAGTCAGAGTAGCGACGATTTCACAACGTCTGATAAAAGTGGAGAAGTCATTGTACATGGTGTAGGCGGCAAGTTAATAAAAGCGCAAACAGTAAACCAACGTCGTTTGGTGGAGAGTATGCGCCAAAACGATATGGTATTTGCCATAGGTCCAGCAGGTACAGGAAAAACCTATACAGGAGTTGCCTTAGCAGTACAAGCCCTTAAAAATAAAGAGGTAAAACGTATTATATTAACGCGTCCAGCGGTTGAGGCAGGAGAGAATTTAGGATTCCTTCCAGGCGATTTAAAAGAAAAACTAGACCCTTACATGCAGCCGTTATACGATGCGTTACGCGATATGATTCCTGCAGAAAAGCTGGCAATGTTTATCGAAAACGGAACCATTCAAATAGCACCTTTGGCATTTATGCGTGGTCGTACGCTAGATAATGCTTTTGTGATTTTAGACGAAGGTCAAAACACAACGCACAACCAAATGAAAATGTTTTTAACGCGTATGGGAAAAAACGCCAAGTTCTTACTTACAGGCGATCCAGGTCAAATCGATTTACCGCGTCGTACCATTTCAGGACTTAAAGAAGCACTTCTTATTCTTAAAAATGTAGAAGGCGTAGGCATGATTTTCCTAGACGATAAAGACGTCATTCGTCATAAACTAGTTAAAAAAGTTATCGAAGCTTACAGAAGTATCGAAAACAGAGAGTAATAATATGTAGGAGCTGAAACCTACTTTCGGCAGTCGCTCTCTTTGAGGAGCTCCAACAAAGCCTCAATTAGGGCTAAAAAAATAAGTAATGAGTAAAACAATAATAGATACCAATTTCAATTTTCCAAACCAAAAAAGTGTTTATAAAGGGAAAGTAAGAGAAGTATATAATATAGATAATAACCTTTTGGTAATGATTGCTACAGATAGGCTTTCGGCTTTCGATGTTGTAATGCCAAAAGGAATTCCGTACAAAGGGCAAATATTAAACCAAATAGCAACCAAATTCATGTCTCAAACTGAAGATTTGGTGCCTAATTGGCTTATTGCAACACCAGACCCAAATGTGGCTGTTGGTCATTTATGTGATCCTTTTAAAGTAGAAATGGTAATACGTGGTTATATGTCTGGTCATGCAGCACGTGAGTATAAAGCTGGTAAACGTTTGCTTTGTGGTGTGCCACTTCCAGAAGGCATGAAAGAAAACGATAAATTCCCAGAGCCTATTATTACACCTGCAACTAAAGCCGAAATGGGAGACCATGACGAAGATATTTCTCGCGAAGATATTCTTAAGCGTGGCATTGTTAGCGAAGCCGATTATTTGGTTTTAGAAGATTACACACGCAAACTGTTTCAACGTGGAACAGAAATAGCGGCCTCTCGTGGTTTAATTTTAGTCGATACCAAATACGAATTCGGTAAAACTAAAGATGGTAAAATTGTGCTTATCGATGAAATTCACACACCAGACTCTTCTCGATACTTTTATGCTGACGGTTATCAAGAACGTCAAGATAAAAACGAACCGCAAAAACAACTATCAAAAGAGTTTGTACGTCAGTGGCTAATTGCGAATAACTTTCAAGGCTTAAAAGGGCAAACGGTTCCTGTAATGTCTGATGAGTATATCGATACAGTAAGCGAACGTTATATAGAATTGTATGAAAATATAATGGGAGAACAATTTGTAAAAGCCGATGTTACTAATATTCAGGAACGCATAAAAACGAATGTAAAAACTTATTTAGCTAAAGCTAATTTTTAACGTCTTCTACCTCATTTTCTTCATCGTCATCTTCACCTGAAGCATCATCGTATTCTGTACTGTGTTTATTGGGCTTTATAACTAGGTGTAATAATCTACGAAGGTTGTTATATATAAAGGCATTGGTTTTACCTATATGGAATACAATTAGGCAAACTACAATCATAAATGCTATAGCTCCAAAAACAGCTTCCCAAGGCTCGAGTGATTTGTACCAAAAATGTTTTAGTCCTATTCCTGTAAAACTTCCGTAAATAATTATAAAATGAACCACATATATGTTTAAGGTCTTTTCACCAATTTTTGTGACTATCGACTGTTTCATATAGCGTTCAAGTAAATAGAAAACACCAAAATATAAAAACACATTCCCTAAGCGTAAAAACAAATAGTTATAATTTGCTGCATCTTCAAATAGCTGAATATTAGTTAGATAATACAGTAGATGTAAAATATCGGTTGAAAAGAATAACAAGACTAAACCTACTCCAAAAAATATAGAAACGGTTCGTACTTTAAAATATTCATTTTGTGATTTTCTAAAAAATATAGTAGCTAAATAACCACCAAAGGCAACATAACCAAACCAAGGAATAATGTTAAAAATAGACCCATTGGCTTTCGATATATAGTTAGAAAAAAACAGTGGAATACTATCTACTCTTAACGTTCGGTATAAAGGCTCAGTTAAAAAGATAACGCAACCAATAGTCAACAATACCACAGATAGTATTTTACTGTTTCTCCTACATAGCAAATACAGTCCTATTAATATCAATAATGACAGTCCAATACACTGTAGTACATCAATAACCAAAAAGTAAGTATCAAACTTTCCTTGTAACCATGATAAAAACGGAATCCTCAAAGCATAGCCAATGACTAACAGCATTAGTCCACGCGAAACGCCCTTTTTTATACGAACGCTATCATCGCCTTTCTCATTGGCTTTGAGCATCAAATACAATACAACTAATCCAGAAATAGTAAAAAATGTAGGTGCAGTAATACCTCTAAAATACGACCATATAGTGTATGCAATATAAGAGTCATCTCGATACAATGGATTTAATAAAGTATCGACAAAATGCCCTTGTAGCATCATCAAAATAGCAAATGCCCTAACAGCATCTAAAAAATATAATCTTGTAGACTTAGATTTCAATTGTAGTCGTTGTAAATGTAAATATAATGTTAAATATTAAAATTAATAACTTTTATAATCAATAGTTATTTCGTAATACAACACGTTTTTTTATATCTAAAAACAATATCTTTAGTTGCTATTATTAAATTAGTTTATGGAAACATTAGAACTTATTGCTCAAAAATATTCTGACTATGCTTGGGGATTACCATTGTTAATTTTACTTATTGGAGGCGGAATATATCTACTTATTTTATCAAGATTTCTTCCGTTCCGATTTATTGGTCATGCTGTTAATGTATTGCGTGGTAAGTATGATAATCCAGACGATCCTGGTGAGATTTCTCACTTTCAAGCCTTATCAACGGCATTAGCTTCTACTATTGGTATGGGAAACATTGCAGGCGTTGCTGTGGCTATAAATATTGGAGGTCCTGGTGCCATGTTCTGGATGTGGATTAGCGCTATTATTGGTATGTCAACAAAATTCTTCACCTGCACACTTGCTGTGATGTATAGAGGTAAAGATAGTGCTGGTAATATCCAAGGCGGACCAATGTATTTTATAATGGAAGGTTTAGGCAAATCATGGAAACCACTCGCTGTGTTTTTTAGCGTGTGTGCATTAATAGGCGCATTGCCTGTGTTTAATGTCAACCAGCTAAAACAAGCTATTAACGATATTTTACTGGTACCAAATGGAATCGAAGTGAGCTTTATGTCTAACCTTTGCATTGGCTTGGTTTTGGTGGCAATAACTGCTGTAGTCATATTAGGAGGCTTAAACCGAATTAGTAAAACAGCAGAAAAACTGGTACCAAGTATGGTTATCATCTATTTTGTTGCAGTGGTTTTTATTTTGTTTGCATATCGTAGTGAAGTCCCAAAATATCTAATGCTTATGATTACTGATGCCTTTGATGCTAACTACTTTAAAAAAGAGGAGTTTTTAGGTGGTGTTTTAGGCGGATTAATATTATTAGGTATTCGTCGTGGTGCTTTTTCTAACGAAGCTGGTATTGGTACTGCACCAATGGCTCATGGGGCATCTAAAACCTCTGAGCCTGTTCGCGAAGGCTTGGTGGCTATGCTTGGTCCTGCAATCGATACCTTGTTTGTATGTACACTAACGGCGTTAGCCATTTTAGTGACTGGCGTTTGGCAAAGTAGCGATGCTAATGGTGTGAGTTTAACAGCCATGGCGTTTAACGATGCTATTCCTGGTATTGGTAAATATGTGTTGCTGCTCTGTATTGCAACCTTTAGTATTTCGTCATTATTCACCTATTCGTATTATGGTACTAAGTGTATGTCTTTCTTATTCGGCGCCCATAACAAACATTATTATAATTATTTTTATATCGCTAGCATACTCTTAGGAGCAACAACCTCATTAAGTTTAATGCTTAATCTTATTGATGGTACCTTTGCGCTTATGGCAATTCCAACTATGACAGCCACCTTAATCTTAGCTCCAAAAGTAGTTAAAGAGGCTAAAGCCTATTTTATAAGAATGAAGAATCACTAGTTGGATCATAATAGTTATAGTACTAATAATTTTAGTACTTTAGAGTAGTCAAAATTTTCAAAGAAACAGCATGCAAAGATTTCAAATAAACTCATACCACGAATATGAAAAAGCCTATAAAGACAGTGTAGAAAATCCTGAAGCTTTTTGGGATGAAATTGCATCATCATTTCTTTGGAAAAAAAAATGGACTAAAACGCTGGAGTGGGATTTCACTAAACCTGAAGTTAAATGGTTTGTAAACGGAAAACTCAATATTACAGAAAACTGTTTAGACAGGCATTTAGAAGAACGTGCCAATCAAACAGCACTCATTTTCGAGCCTAATAGTCCTAATGAAGCAGCACAGTATTTTACCTATAAAGCACTACATAGCAAAGTATGTCAGTTTGCCAATGTGTTAAAAGCCAATGGCATTAAAAAAGGCGATCGTGTGTGTATTTATATGCCTATGGTTCCAGAATTAACCATTGCAGTGTTAGCGTGTGCGAGAATAGGAGCAGTGCATTCAGTGGTATTTGGTGGCTTTTCTTCATCAGCATTAGCTGCACGAATTAACGATGCGCAATGTAAAATGCTACTTACTGCTGATGGCGGATTTAGAGGTGATAAAATTACCCCTTTAAAAGCTATTGCAGATGAGGCCTTACAATCTTGTCCTTCTATCGAAAAAACTATAGTTTTAAAACGTGTACAATCTGATGTGGATTTAAAAACAAATCAGGTATGGTGGCATGACGAAATCAAAAAAGTAGATGATAACTGTCCTGCTGTTGAGATGGATGCTGAAGACATGCTCTTCATTTTATATACCTCTGGCTCAACAGGAAAACCTAAAGGGATGGTACATACTTGTGGTGGTTATATGGTATATACTGCCTATACCTTCAGAAATGTGTTTCAATACCGATGCGATAGAACACAACGTTATGGACGTGAAGATACTAGAGCGAGTATGCCAGATGTGTATTGGTGTACAGCAGATATAGGTTGGATAACTGGCCATAGCTATATAGTGTACGGACCATTAGCTAATGGCGCTACAACGGTTATGTTTGAAGGTATTCCTAGCTATCCAGACTACGGACGCTTTTGGGAAATTTGCGAAAAACACAGAGTCAACCAATTTTATACAGCACCAACTGCTATTAGAGCCTTGGCAAAAAACACAGTCAATCTGGCTGATAATTACAATTTAAAACACATAAAAACTTTAGGAACCGTAGGTGAGCCAATCAACCTCGAAGCGTGGAACTGGTATAACGATTATGTTGGTAAAGGCAAATGCCCAATCGTCGATACCTGGTGGCAAACCGAAACAGGAGGCATCATGATTTCCTCTTTAGCAGGTGTAACTAACGATAAACCTACTTATGCTACCTTACCATTACCAGGTGTGCAACCTGTGTTGTTAGATGAAAAAGGTAACGAAATTCAAGGCAATCCTGCTGAGGGTATTTTAGCCATTAAATTCCCATGGCCTGGATTGGCACGTACCATTTATGGCGACCATCAGCGTTATAAAAATGTGTATTTCTCAGCCTATAAAGGCAAGTATTTTCCAGGTGATGGTGCTTTGCGCGACAAATCTGGTAATTACCGTATTACAGGTCGTGTTGACGATGTTATTATTGTATCTGGACATAATTTGGGTACAGCACCAATTGAAGATATTATAGACGAGCATCCACTAGTGGCAGAAAGTGCTATTGTTGGCTTTCCTCACGATATAAAAGGCAATGCCTTGTATGGTTATGTCACCTTAAAAGATTCTGATAATACCTATAATCACGATGCCTTACGTAAAGAAATCAACCAGCTTATTTCCGATAGTATCGGACCTATTGCCAAGCTCGAAAAAATTCAGTTTACCGACGGACTCCCAAAAACGCGCTCTGGTAAAATTATGCGTCGCATACTCCGTAAAATAGCCGAAAAAGACACCAGTAACCTTGGCGATACCAGCACACTCCTCAACCCAGAATGTGTGCAAGATATTATCGATAATGCTTTATAACGTCACTGCGAGGACGAAGGACGTGGCAGTCTCATGAAACAACCGTCACTTCGATTGATGCTGAAGAATGAAGCATTGTATCAATAAGCATAACCCAACTCAACTGTTCGGCACTTCGAGTGATTTGCGAATAATGAGCAAATTGTATCGGGAAGCATAACCCAACTCACATGTCGTCACTTCGAGTGATTTGCGAATAATGAGCAAATTGTATCGAGAAGCTTTATCTCTTTAACCTGTTCTCGATACACTTCGCCTAAAGTCGAAGCACTCGAACTGACGTCAATGTTTTATTTCTCACAATGAGTTAACAACTCCACAACCCACTTGCAATTCCGACCACGTCGGAAAAAAATGACGATTTGCAGACGTAACGAACGGTAGAGTAGACTTAGCAATCAAAATCAAGGATTGGAGTACAATTATCAAAAGAGAGTAGAAGTATAACACATTGCACATCTATCGTCACTTCGAGTGATTTGCGAATAATGAGCAAATTGTATCGAGAAGCTTTATCTCTTTAACCTGTTCTCGATACACTTCGCCTAAAGTCGAAGCACTCGAACTGACGTCAATGTTTTATTTCTCACAACGAGTTAACAACTCCACAACCCACTTGCCATTCCGACAGCGTCGGAAAAACCGACGATTTGCAGACGTAACGAGCTGTAGAGTAGACTTAGCAATCAAAATGTACCAATCTCATTTTCATTCCGTCATTGCGAGGAGTTTGCGACGAAGCCATCTCATTTTCATTTCGTCATTGCGAGGAGTATGCGACGAAGCAATCTCATAATACTAGCTATAACTTCCAATAACAAAGAGAAACCTACTTCCAAAAAAAAGTGTTTTTCACACCAACCATTTAAAAAAAGAAACTATATTTAAACTCTCCCTTATAACGGATTAATTTGTTGGCACAATTAACCAAAACTTTAGTTATTAACTAAAGGGTTTTTATTACGATTTTTTATAATGAACTCTTGTAAGAATTTCTATTTTTACAATACATAATTAACCAGTTTATAATCATTCATGGCATTATACCAAGTTTCAGTACTTAATACCTATTTAAAATTACAAGATAAAGACCTTGTAGAAAAAGCCTATAAAAAGTACACTAAGTATTTTCATAATGCTACCATACAAGAAAACATTAAGGGTTCTAAAGAAGAAGAATATCAAGGTATATTTCTTACCGAGTTGTTCGACACTATTTTAGGGTATACCTTAAGTCCTAAACCAGAGTATAATTTAGTGGCTGAGTATAAAAACCAGAACAACTCTCGTAAAGCAGATGGTGCAATTTTGGTTAATGGTAATGCTTTAGCAGTTATTGAATTAAAGGGCACAAATACTAAAGATTTAGAAAGCATCCGTAAGCAAGCGTTTGATTATAAAGCCAACCAAAAAGGGTGTGTGTATGTCATAACCAGTAATTTCGAAAAACTTAGGTTTTATATTAATGATGCTACAGAGTTTGAAGAGTTTAATTTATTTACGCTCACGCTCGAAGAGTTTGCACTTCTGTATTTATGTTTAAGTAAAGATGCTATACTTAGTAATTTACCTTTAAAAATTAAAGAAGAATCGGTTACAGAAGAAGAACAGATAACCAAAAAGTTTTATGCCGATTACTCAGTATTTAAACGCGAACTCTATAGGGATTTAGTAAAGCAAAATGCAAAACGCCTAAAATCTACAAACGTCACATCGAGTGATTCGCAAAGCGAATTGTATCGAGATGCAGACGAGCAAAAACAACTCGAAAAAAACGTAAAACTAGCCTTATTTAAAAAATCTCAAAAACTGATTGATAGGTTTCTATTTATCTTTTTTGCAGAAGATAGAGGCTTGCTACCAGCAAACTCAACCATACAAATACTAGACGATTGGCAAAAACTTAAAGACCTCGATGCTATTGTACCATTATACGATAGATTTAAACTCTATTTTAAATATCTAGACGAAGGAAGAAAAGGCACTAGCCAAAAAGCCGAAATATATGCTTATAATGGAGGTTTGTTTAAACCAGACTCTATTTTAGATAATTTACTTATTGATGACGTTTTATTAAGCAAGCATGCACGTAAATTGGCTAATTACGATTTTGAAAGCCAAGTAGACGTTAACATCTTAGGACACATTTTTGAAAACTCACTTAACGAGATAGAAAGCGTAAATGCCGAAATTGAAGGTGGTGAGTTCGATAAACAAAAAAGCAAGCGTAAAAAAGATGGTGTGTTTTATACACCAAAATATATTACCAAGTACATTGTAGAAAATACTGTTGGTAAACTCTGCCAAGAAAAGAAAACAGAACTAGGCTTTAAAGAAGAAGAATATTATAAAAGCCGAACCAACAGACCAAAAAAGAAGTTACAAGAGTTGGTTAATGTGTTAGATACCTATAGAGAATGGTTGTTACAACTTACCATTTGCGACCCAGCATGTGGCTCTGGAGCATTTTTAAACCAAGCATTAGACTTCTTAATAAAAGAGCATAGGTATATCGATGAGCTTAAAGCCAATGTGTTAGGTGGTGGTTTGGTATTTAGCGATATAGAAAACACTATACTAGAAAACAATATTTATGGTGTAGACCTTAATGAAGAATCTGTTGAGATAGCCAAACTTTCCCTTTGGTTACGTACAGCACAACCACGACGTAAACTTAACGACCTTAACAGTAATATAAAATGTGGTAACTCTTTAATAGACAGTAAAACAGTAGCAGGCGATAAAGCCTTTAATTGGCAAACAGGGTTTCCTCAAATATTCAATACAAACGTCACTTCGAGTGATTCGCGAAGCGAATTGTATCGAGAAGGCGACAAAAAGCATAATACTAATATTATTGCAAGTAGCGAAGCAACGAAACAATCTCACCAAACCAAAAACGGTTTTGACGTCATCATTGGGAATCCGCCTTATGTAAGGCAAGAGTTATTTAAAGAAATAAAACCATATTTAGAGAAGAACTACAAATGTTACAATAGTATAGCAGACTTATATACTTACTTTATAGAAAAAGGAATTAACCTAATGAATGAAAACGGATTGTTTTCTTTTATACTGCCAAATAAATTTTTAAAGGCTACTTATGGTAAAAACATAAGGAAAGTAATGAAAGAAGATGCTAATCTAGAATTATTATTAGATTTTGATGATTATCCAGTTTTTACTGATGCTACTACCTATCCCATTATATATGTGTTAAATAAAAATCCAAACTATAATGCTAAAACATTTTACTATTCTGAAATAAATAAAAGAGATAATACTATCGACCCTATTAATAGCTTAGAATTAAAAAAACATAAAGTCCCATTTAAATCTCTAACCTCAGATATGTGGAATTTTATTGATTTATCATCTTTTGAAATATTAGATAAATTGAAAAGTAATTCAAAGTCATTAAGTAAAATTACTAATAAGAAAATTTTCAGAGGAATTACTACAGGAAAAAATGAGGCTTTTATTATTGATGAAAAAAAGAGAATAGAACTAATAAATAATAATCCTAAAAATGCTGAACGTATAAAAGTTTTAGCAACAGGAAAAGAGGTTAAAAGAAATGCGTTTAATTTTCAAAACAAATATTTATTATTTACTGGTTTTAATGATAACATACCAAGTTTGTATCCAGATATTCAACTTGAACTAGACAAACATAAAGAAGCATTAATTAAACGTTATGACCAAGGAGAAAATTATTGGAATTTAAGAGCTTGTGCATATTATGAAGAAATGCAAATGCCTAAAATAATTTATCCAAGAATAAATAATCAAGGTAATTTTTATTTTGATGAAAAAGGAGAAGTATTTCTTTTAGACAATAATTTCTTCATTTCAAGTGACTCAAAATCGCTTTTAGCGCTATTAAATTCAAAACTTATTTATTTTTACTTAAAAAATGTGTGCACTACTTTGCAAGGTGGTTTTTATGATTTTAGAAGAGATAAAATATCTACAATTCCTATTTCAAATAAATTTCAGAATATTGATTTAGAATTATCAAATGTTTCAGATGAACTTATAAATTACACACAAGAATTTAATCAGTTGGTTAGCAAATTCCAACGCACTATACAACGCAAATTTGAAGGCTTAGAAAAGTTGCCTAAAAAATTAGAAAACTGGTATGAGCTCACCTATGCAGAGTTTATAAAAGAGTTAGCAAAAAAGAAAATAAAACTAACATTAAGTGAAGAGGCAGAGTGGGAAACTTACTTTAATGCAGAGCAACAAAAAGCCCTAGCCTTACAAAACCAAATTACCCAAACCGATAAAGCCATAGACCAAATGGTATACGAGTTATATGGCTTAACAGAAGAGGAAATCGCAATAGTTGAAAACTCTTGAGATTTACTAAGTGAATTAAAAAAATAAAGTGTATGAAACTAAATTGTTAAGTTCCACTCATTACACAAATCTTTCTTAAAAAACTAATACAATTTTTTAAATTGTTTTAAATGAAAATTTTAAAATTGTAAAACTTTAAAACCTACTTATTATGAAAACAATTACTTTTATTTTATTTCTTTTATCAAACACTCTATTAGCCCAATTAAAGCCAATTAACATTGTTGATTTAAACTTTAAAATTGGAGCAATATCAGAACATGAAATGATGTATGGTTTTGCTGAAGGCGATAAAATTATTATTAATTATTCAGAAGAAAAATCTAAAAAATTAAAATCTTTTGAAATTATAGAATATCCATCTACGAATAAATTTTCTGATTTTAATGTTGTTGAAATTTTAAATAAAGAAATTACAATTCAAAAGACAGGAATTTATATATTTCGTTTTGAAAATACTTCTTTAGGTGGTAGAATTTGTAAGTTTAGTATAGACAGAATTCCAGCTTCTGAAGATAAAATAAGTTTTAATACAACAGTAAAATCTAGAACTGTTTCTGATACAACATTTACCTCAAGAATTGAGACTTATGTTAAGAGTGAGTCTTATAAAGTAAAAGAAATTGCTACAAATCAACATTACTTTATTAATAGTGGTTCTAATGCTTTTTTTAAAGAGGGTAAATCTAGAGTTACATTGCCTATAATATTACCAACCAATTCTGTGAAATGGTATTATACGGTTTCTTCATTTAGAGACAACAATCTGATAGAGAGCACTATGTCTCAAATTAATCTAGTTTCAGATTTAACTAATTTAATTGATAAATCTGGTGGTGTAAGCTTTGCTATCGATTTATTAACTCAACCACCAGGCGCAAATTTTTGTGATGTTTATTTAATTAACAATGATAATTACAGCTTGTTTTTAAATAAATCGGAATATCGCCATTACGCTATCGGAACAAGAGAAAATATTGTTTCTGCAAACGTTGAGATTCCATTTACATCAAATGAAGTTTTGTATTTAGGAATAAAAAATCCAGATAGTATGCATGGTATTAATGTAATAGTTAGTGCTGCAGCTATAGTATTAGAAAAAGAATTAGCTACAAGAGAAATAATTACGCCAAACGTTTCTTATAGTACAGAATATTATTTAGATTAAGCTATATATAGCTTTAGGCTATAAGCACCAAAGTGTAATTCCTGTTGGACTGTATCCTCCAAGGCAATGGCTTTGGTGTATTTTATTATAAACCGTCACTTCGAGTGATTTGCGAATAATGAGCAAATTGTATCGAGAAGCTTTATCTCTTTAACCTGTTCTCGATACACTTCGCCTAAAGTCGAAGCACTCGAACTGACGTCAATGTATTATTTCTCACAATGAGGTAACAACTCCACAACCCACTTGCCATTCCGACAGAGTCGGAAAAACTGACGATTTGCAGACGTAACGAGCGGTAAAGTAAACTTAGTAATCAAAAATCAAGGATTGGAGTACAATTATCAAAAGAGAGTAGAAGTATTAAACAACTAACGCGAGAGGTACACAGTAACGTCCTCAAATCGTATTGATGTTTTGGTTCATTTTGCATCAAGGTAAAATGAACAGAAATGAAAACCATCCATCATTTCAATCACAAAACTTTGTCAAGCAAAAATATGAACAGAAAGCATGAAATAAATAATACTATCTTTTTTAAAAGTGAATCAAAATGATAATACTTTCACTATATTTAAATATTGGTAATTACAGCTTTAAAAAGCCAAGTAACAACACAAAAAACGTATAACTTAAAACATAAAAACCATGGCAAAATCGCAAGACGCTAAGAAAAATGTAAAAAAAGAGCCAGCAAAAACGGCTAAAGAAAAGAAAGCAGATAAAATAGCTAAAAAGGCAGCGCGCAAATAATAACTAGTAAATTTTATCATTTTGTCTAAAGGCTACAACCAATGTTGTGGCCTTTTTTTGTGGTGTAACATAGCACAGATTACTACTAAAGATAAAAATCTTACAAACGTTCGTCGAAAACATTAAAATAAACGTTGTAATACAAAATATTTATATTTTATTTGAAAAACTATTGCCTTAAAAAGCAAAGTCCCCCTAACAACAAACTTTAAAAACACCTACTTATGAAACAAAAGTACACGATTAAGACCATTTTTGTAATGGCATGCATGGCAACAGCCATAAACACACAAGCACAGGGCACCGAAGTGTTTGAAACCGAAGCTACAGGAGCCTCTACCTTTTCTGAAGGTGGTAAAACCTTTACAGTGACTAATGGTCCTGGAGAAACCTACGATATTTACGATCTTGCAGGAGCAGGGTGGAATGGTTCAGCACCAGATAACAAGTTTTTAGACAATAGTTCTGGTATTGGCGCTAATAATGATGGTTCGTCTTTTACTATTAACTCATCAGATGCCTCTACCTTTGCAGTAAGACAACTTTATCTGTTTTGCTCTACAACTGCTTTAGCAAACCATTCGGGCACGCTAACAATTGAAGGTAAGGTAGGACCAGCAACGGTATTTACCATTACCAAAAGCGCAGGATTCTCTAATGTAGCTACGTTATCACCTAACAATGGCTTTACACTAATTGATTTTGCAACAGAAGGCGCAGCCGATTATTCAGATACAGCAATTAACCAATTGGTTATATCTAGTACTGGCAATTTAGATTATATGGCATTAGATGCTTTTCAATGGGCAGCACCAACCTTATCAGTAGGTACAGTTAATGCAAACCATGGTCCAGTAAAATTGTATCCAAACCCTGCAACTACCTATGTAAAAATTAAAAACTTAAGAGGAACTACCAGCTATACCATATTTGATGTATTAGGAAAAGCGGTTCAAAAAGGAACACTACAACAAGATGAAGCCATATCTATAAACAAACTTAACGTTGGTTTGTATATGGTAAAGTTAGACAGTGGTCAAAGCTTTAAGCTGATAAAAAATTAAGCGCTACAAATAAAATGTGCTAGGAAAAGCCGTTGCTCTATAGGAGTGACGGTTTTTTTGTTCCCAAAATATACGCACAAGTAGGTATTTTAATACAGCCTTTTAATAGTTACATTTATTCCGTAACAAAAAACAAATTAAAACCCCTATAGCTATGTTTAAAAAAACGACCAAACAGTGGGTGCTTATCCTGCTTACAGTTTGCCTTGGTAGCTTCACCGACCTTATGGCACAAAGCTTAAGTTTTGCAGAAACCAAACAAATGCTTACCGACTATAGATGGTCGTTAAGACGATTAGAGCAAGACGGACAGATGTACAACGTACCTGAAGATATGCGAGGACTAGTACGTGTTTTTTTAACCAATGGTATGACCTATAGCTTTGTGCCTTCCGATAACGAAACTGAAGCCGAGCAGCACAAGTATAGCATTACTAAAACACACATGACCTTTTACATTTACGATGATCAAATGACCTTTGCCTACCGTATAGAAGATTTTATTGGCTATAAGTTATATATGGATGTCGATAATAATGGCGATATTGTCACTTTTGTATTTGATAGAGCAGCAAAAAATTAACAACATTGCAGTCTTACTGTAAAGTGTATCTTGAAATGCTAGCCGACTATTTATAAGTTATACATATTGAAATCTTTTTAATAAAACCACTCCATTTAGAGTGGTTTTTTGCTATAAAGCCATTACCTTTAGAACAATAACAAAAAATGATGACAATTAAATGGATATAAAATTAGCAGTACTTATTGATGGCGACAACATACCTTCTGCCTATGTAAAAGAAATGATGGAAGAAATTGCTAAATATGGCAACCCAACTATAAAACGTATTTATGGCGATTGGACCAAGCCTCATCTGTCTAAATGGAAAAACATGTTGCTAGAAAATGCCATTACACCCATACAACAATATGGCTATACAACAGGTAAAAACGCCACCGATTCAGCCATGATTATCGATGCAATGGACATCTTATATTCTGAAAAAGTAGATGGCTTTTGTTTAGTGTCTAGTGATAGCGACTTTACACGTTTGGCAACACGACTGCGTGAAGCTGGCATGAAGGTATATGGTATTGGCGAAAAGAAAACACCAAGTCCGTTTATTGTGGCTTGCGATAAGTTTATTTATATAGAGATTCTTAAAAACTTAGTCGAAGAAAGTACTTCAGAATCTACAGATAAAAAGGCGTCTTCTAAAAATAACTACGATAAAATAACTGAAAAAGACATTAAGCTTATAGCTACCACCATTGATGATGTTGCCGATGATGATGGTTGGGCCTTTTTGGGTGATGTTGGTAGTTTATTACAAAAGAAACAACCCAATTTTGATTCCAGAAACTATGGCTTTCAAAAGCTAACACCTTTAATAAACTCTATTCCAGACTTTGAAATAGAACGACGAGAAGATACTAAAGGACGTATGAAGTTAATCTATGTAAAAACGAAAGAAAAAAAAACAAAAGGTAGAAAACGATAATAATATGTTAGATCGAGTGCTTCGACATTAGGAGAAGTGTATCGAGAACAAGTTAAAGAGAAAATAGCTTCTCGATACAATGCTTCATTCTTCAGCATCACTCGAAGTGACGAGGAGTTGAGTTTTTACTTCTCGAAAGAGTGGTTTGTTCCTCGCTTTACTCGAAGTGACAAAAGATGAGTAACAAGAATAGTAATAACACGTCAGTTCGAGTGCTTCGACTTTAGGCGAAGTGTATCGAGAACAGATTAAAAAGTATAACACATCAAAACAACTAAAAATAAAGTATATGAAAACAGTTAACGCTTACGCTGCACCTAGTGCAGGAGCAGAATTAGAAAAATTTCAATACGAATTACCAGAATTAAAAAATGATCAGGTAGATATAAAAGTACACTATTGCGGTCTTTGCCATTCAGATATGAGTATGATAAATAACGATTGGGGGCAAAGCAGTTATCCGCTAGTACCAGGACACGAAATAGTAGGTGAAGTGATCGCTTTAGGAAGCGAAGTAAAAGGGCTTAAAAAAGGCGATAAAGTAGGTATGGGATGGTTTTCTGGTTCCTGTATGCATTGCAACCAATGTATGGACGGAAAGCAACATTTGTGTGGTAGTTCAGAAAGTACTATTGTAGGTCGTCATGGTGGTTTTGCCGATACAGTAAGAGGGCATTGGTCTTGGGTAACATTGTTACCAAAAGGAATAGATATGGCTAAAGCTGGACCTTTATTTTGTGGTGGTATCACAGTTTTTAATCCAATAGTACTGTCTGGAGTTCAGCCAACAGATAAAGTGGGTGTTATTGGTTTAGGCGGATTAGGACATATGGCTTTAAAGTTTTTAAAAGCTTGGGGTTGTGAGGTTACAGCATTTACATCGAGCCCAAATAAAAAGGAAGCTTTATTAAAAATGGGAGCTCATCATGTAGTCGATTCTACAAACCCTAAAGATTTAGAAAGCATCGCAGGAAGCTTAAATTTTATATTGAATACTACAAATGTTAAGTTAGACTGGGATTCTTATTTAAGTACATTAGCACCTCAAGGAAAGCTACATACAGTAGGCGCAGTGTTGCAACCAATGGAAATTCCTGCATTTAGTTTAATAGGAGGAGAGAAAAGTGTTGGAGGAAGCCCATTAGGAAGTGTGGCCTTAACACGTAAAATGTTAGAGTTTTGTGTGCGACATAATATATACCCAACTGTTGAAGAATTTAAAATGGAAGATGTTAATAAAGCCATTCAGCATTTAGAGGAAGGAAAAGCACGTTTTAGAGTAGTGCTAAAAGTTTAAATTTTTACGTCAGTTCGAGTGCTTCGACTTTAGGAGAAGTGTATCGAGAACAGGTTAAAGAGATAATAGCTTCTCGATAAAATTTGCTTAAGCTTCGCTTATGTATCTTCAATCAAAATATATTTTGATTTCGATAATTTCGCAAATCACTCGAAGTGACGAAAGATGAGTAACAAGAATAGTAATAATACGTCAGTTCGAGTGCTTCGACTTTTGGAGAAGTGTATCGAGAACCAACTAAAATTTCTTTTTAGATAAATTAGGAAGCTTTCCAAATTCATTATTGATTAAAGCTTCTTTTTTTGCTCTCGACCATTTTTTAATTTGTTTTTCACTTTGGATAGCAAGGTTTATATCAGTAAATTCAGCATAAAAAACTAATTCAATAGGACGTCTATTATAAGTATAGCTATCTTTATGTTTTCCACTTTGGTGTTCAGTTATTCTCTTATTCAAATTTGAAGTAACACCTGTATAATACGTACCGTCTGAACATTTAAGAATATAGACATAAGACAATTTCATGTATAAATATAATACTTCTCGATACAATTTGCTCATTATTCGCAAATCACTCGAAGTGACGTAAGAGGTTTATGTTCTAGATACTTTTAATCGTAAAAAGATAAGTAACGAGATAAAACCGAATATTGAAAAACCTATAAATAAAGGTAACACAGATGTTTTTACAAAACTTCCAATATAATTAGCAATTGGCACAGCCATTACTGTAGATATAAATCCATTAATTGCTGCCCCAATGCCTGCAATATGACCAAGAGGTTGCATAGCTAACGATCTTAAATTACCAAACAAAAAGCCTATTGAAAAAAACTGAACAGCAAAAAAGGCTATTAATATTTCAATACTTGGGTTTTTTCCTGACCAATACAAAGCCACATATAATAGCGATACTACAACGTATGCAATAGTAGCCGTAAACGCTATTCGCCACATACCAAAACGGACTACAAATCGGCTATTTAAAAACGTTGCCAATCCAACAGCTATGGCTAAACTTGCAAATATATAAGGGAACTTATCTCCGAGGTTATATTGTTGTTCAAATATTTGTTGCGATGTACTTAAATACACCATAAACGAACCTGTAATAAACCCAGAAACTAAAGTATAGGCAACAGCATCTTTATACTTTAAAAACTCCTTAGTTCCTGTTATAAAAATACGTGGTGTAAATTGTATACGTTTTTCAGTATCTAATGTTTCTGGTTGTCGTAACCAAAACCAAATCATCACACCAATACCAAAAATAAGATTGACATAGAAAATAGATTTCCAATCGTAAAAATTAAGTAAAAACTGACCTAATGTTGGTGCAATTACTGGAACTAAAATAAATACCATTACAACAATAGATAATATTTTAGCCATATAATCGCCACTAAAAGAGTCTCTTACCATAGCAATACTAATGGTTCTTGGAGCAGATAATCCTATACCTTGAAGTATGCGTCCAAATATCATAAGTTCAAAGTTTTTGGTACTCACACAGATAATACTGGCTATTATAAACAATCCAAATCCAAAATAGACCATAGGCTTACGTCCAAAGCTATCTGATAAAGGTCCGAAAAGGAGCTGTCCGAAACCTAAGCCCAAAAAAATCATAGTAATTAATAACTGATTTTTATTGGTGTCAATCACACCCAACGAGTCGCCAATTTGTGGTAATGCTGGTAATAATGCATCTATAGATAAAGCAACTATAGACATTAACGCAGCCATTAGAGCAACGAATTCGAGTTTATATGACTGCGGATTTTTCATGCGGCAAAAGTAAGCTAATTATTTTCTATTTTTATGGTATTAAAATATTGAATTATGCTTACGCAAACGTTAAATAAATTGTTTAAAAGAGATTTAAACAAACTCAAAGAAGAGATAAAATTATATTCAAACGAAAGTAATTTGTGGATTGTAGATAAAGATGTTTTAAACTCTGGTGGAAACTTATGTTTGCATTTAGTAGGAAACCTAAATCACTTTATTGGAGCTGAAATTGGAAAAACAGATTATATAAGACAAAGAGATTTAGAATTCTCCTTAAAAAATGTGCCTAGAACAGAATTAATTCAGCAAATTGACGATGTTATGTTAGTCATTGAAACGGTATTACAGACTCTTACAGAAGAGGATTTGCAAAAGGAATACTCTCGTCGTGTGTTTGAAGACACCATGACTGTCGAATACTTTTTGGTGCATTTATCTATGCATTTAGGGTACCACTTAGGACAAATTAACTATCATAGACGTTTATTAGATAGCTAAAAAGCTTTTAGTTCACATTGTAATTTTACAGCTTAGTAACATTAGTTTAAGTATTTGGTAACTAAAAAATCAAATAAAAGCAGTGAATTTGCAAAAAAAAACTATGGAACTATTTTTAATCAGTTTTGGAGCATTATTCTCAATTATGAATCCGCTAGGAACTGTGCCTGTTTTTGTTGGATTAACACAAGAGCATACTAAAAAAGAACGCGCTATAACTGCCTTTTGGACAGCAATAGATGTATTGGCAATTTTGTTATTATCTTTTTTTGTTGGTAAGTATATACTATCCTTTTTTGGGATTAGTCTCAATGCGCTTAAAATTGCTGGAGGACTTATTATAGCATCTTCAGGATTTGCTTTACTAACAGGTAAATTTGGAGAGCATAAAGGCATGAAACGAAAAGGTGTACAAGATGATATTCACTCACGTGATGCCATATCATTAACACCATTAGCAATTCCTATGCTTGCAGGTCCAGGAACAATATCTTTACTTATAGCTTACAATCAAGAGTATCAACAATCTACTCAAATAATAACTATTGTAAGTGCTATGATTATAGTAACTTTTACTATTTACATCATTTTAAAAAGTTCTCATTTAATAGTTAAATCGTTAGGTGCATCTGGGATAAACGCATTATCGAGAATTATAGGTTTTGTAGTAATAGCTATAGGAGTGGAATATATTATAAGCTCTGTTGTTAACATATTGTCTCAGATATAATTACAAACAAAGCGTTATAATTTATTTTATACTATTTATTTTTTTCTATTATAAATAATTTCCATCGATTTCATTTCTGTATCTCCCATAACAATAAACATTTCAAATTTATGAGAATCTTCAGAGGTGTAAGTAACGACCTCTTTAACATTTAAATCTGCTCCAGAAATTGGATCTACCATAGTGCCACTTAAATTCATGGTTTTTGTTTTACTGTCATATGTGCCTTCTAAAATCATAACACCTGTTCCCATAGTGTCTATCCAAGTTGAAATAAATTTTTTCTTAGCATTATCGAAAGCAACAAGACTTTGGCCATAAAAAGGCATTCCAGCAAATTCACCTGTATGATCAGAATGTTGATAACGACCATCCATAATCATTTTCATTGTCGTAGTTCCTTTCGATTTAATTGGTGGTTGACTAGGATCCATCCACATGGTAATATCGGCATCCCATTCACCATCTAAAGTTGCTAGCCATTTGTGCATTTCAGTAGGTGTCATATAAGCTTCCCAAGCTTTCATTTCTTCCTCAGTTTGTGAATAAGATGTGTGGCATATCACTAAACAAAATGCTAATAAGAATAGTTTTTTCATGATTGTTTAAATTATTAGTTAGTACTATAAAGATACAAATAATAAGAATTAAACTATTTTACATTATCTAAATCTATTTACAAAGGAATATTGCCATGTTTACGTTTAGGTTTTGTAACCTCTTTGTGTTCTAGCATTGAGAAAGCTTTAATAAGTTTTCGTCTGGTGTCTTTTGGTAGAATCACTTCATCAATAAAACCACGCTCTGCTGCACTATATGGATTTGCAAATAATTCGGCATATTCTGCTTCTTTTTCTTTCCATTTAGCGTCTTGGTCTTTAGCAGATTTAATTTCATTTTTGAATATAATTTCGGCAGCGCCTTTTGCTCCCATAACTGCGATTTCGGCACTTGGCCAAGCAAAATTCATATCAGCACCAATGTGTTTAGAGTTCATAACATCATAAGCGCCACCATAAGCCTTGCGTGTAATTACAGTCACTCTAGGTACTGTTGCCTCACTAAAAGCATATAATAATTTTGCACCATGAACAATTATACCATTCCATTCTTGGTCTGTTCCTGGTAAAAAGCCTGGTACATCTTCCAATACCAATAAAGGAATATTAAAAGCATCGCAAAAACGCACAAAACGAGCTGCTTTTTTAGAGCTGTTAACATCTAGTACACCAGCTAAAAACATTGGTTGGTTGGCAACGATACCAATACTTCGTCCACCAAGTCGAGCGAAGCCAACGAGAATGTTTTCTGCATAATCTTTATGTATTTCATAAAAAGAATCCTCATCTATAATACCACCAATAACATCATGCATATCATAAGGTTTATTTGCATTGTCTGGAATAATATCTGATAAGCTATCTCTTACCTCATCTTGTAAATCATAAGGAAGTAGAGCAGGAGTCTCAGTATTATTTTGAGGGAGATAACTTAGTAGTTTTTTAATATCCTCAAGACATTCTACATCATTAGAAGAAGTTTTATGTGCTACACCAGATTTCGTTGAATGTGTGCTTGCTCCACCTAATTCTTCAGATGTTACTTCTTCATTGGTGACTGTTTTTACAACGTTAGGTCCAGTTACAAACATATAGCTAGTATCTTCAACCATAATTGTAAAATCGGTCATTGCAGGTGAATATACTGCACCTCCAGCACATGGTCCCATTATTGCAGATATTTGAGGAATAACTCCAGATGCTTGCACGTTGCGATAAAAAATATCGGCATAACCACCAAGCGAGCGTACACCTTCTTGTATTCTTGCACCTCCTGAATCGTTTAAACCAATAACTGGAGCTCCAACTTTTACAGCCAAGTCCATAATTTTACAAATTTTCTCGGCATGTGTTTCAGATAAAGAACCTCCAAATACTGTAAAATCTTGCGCGAAGACATAAATTAATCGTCCGTTAACGGTTCCATAACCAGTTACAACACCATCACCATAAAACTGCTGGTCTGCCATACCAAAATCTTTAGTACGATGTGTCACTAAAGCGCCAATCTCTTCAAAAGAACCTTCGTCTAATAAATATATAACGCGTTCTCTTGCAGTAAGTTTTTTGTTTTTATGTTGTTTGTCTATTCTAGCTTGTCCACCACCAAGATAGGCTTGGGCTAGTTTTTCGTTAAGATTTTTTATTTTGGATTCCATTATACTGTGTTTCGTTTATTCGTTTTTTGTTGATTTGTTTGATACAAAACAGATTACTTTTACTCATACTATTTAAGAGGTAAACGTAAAAGCTTTTGGTCTTCAATATATTGTTTTACAGCAATTAATGCTGCTATTTTAGCTTCTTCTTCCTGCTTACTTTTTAAGGCTTCTGGAGAATAATATGTTTTTACAAAATGTGTATCAAAATGTCCTGACTGAAACGCATCGTGCTCACAAACAAAAGTTCCAAATGGCAAAGTAGTTTGAATACCTTCAACTTGATAGTCTTGTATGGCTTTTAACATTAATTGTATAGCTTCATCACGAGTTTTTCCATAGGTAATCAATTTTGAAAGCATTGGATCATAATAAATTGGTACATCCATTCCTTGTTCAAAACCATTATCAACTCTAATATTTTCACCTACAGGTAATTTGTAAACCTCAAGATTTCCAACACTTGGTAAGAAATCATTTAAAGGGTCTTCGGCATATACACGAAGTTCTAAAGCGTGTCCATTTATTTTTAAGTCGTCTTGCTGTATTGGTAACACTTCACCTCGAGCCACACGAATTTGTAATTCTACTAAATCGGTTCCTGTAATCAATTCGGTTACAGGATGCTCAACTTGTAAGCGAGTATTCATTTCTAGAAAATAGAAATTATGAGCATCATCTAATAAAAACTCAACCGTTCCAGCACCTAAATAATCACAAGATTTGGCAACTTTAATTGCGGCTTCACCCATTTTTGAACGAAGTTCTGGAGTTAATACACTTGAAGGAGCTTCTTCAACCACTTTTTGATGACGACGTTGAATACTACATTCGCGTTCAAAAAGATGAACAACATTACCATGTGCGTCTGCCATTACCTGTATTTCGATGTGCCTTGGTGAGGTTACATATTTCTCAATAAATACAGAGCCATCTCCAAAAGCATTAACGGCTTCACTAATTGCTCTGTCCATTTGTGATTCGAAATCGGCTTCTTTTTCAACAATACGCATACCTTTTCCACCACCACCAGCTGATGCTTTTATTAATATAGGGAACCCAATCTCTTTGGCTATTTTTTTAGCATCACTTATATCTGTAATAGCGTCTTGAGTACCAGGAACCATGGGGATATTATAAGCTTTTACAGCGTCTTTTGCTGCCAGCTTAGATCCCATAATTTTTATGGCTTTAGATTTTGGTCCAATAAACGTGATATTGTTTTTTTCGCATGCCTCTGCAAAATCTGCATTTTCAGATAAAAACCCATATCCAGGATGTATAGCATCTACATTTAAGCTTTTTGCAACATCTATAATTTTGTTACCTAATAAGTATGATTTATTAGAAGGCGCTTCACCAATTAAAACAGCTTCATCAGCATATTTAACGTGTGGTGCATTTCGGTCGGCAGTTGAATATACAGCAACCGTTTTTATACCCATTTTTTTAGCAGTTCGCATCACACGAATGGCTATCTCTCCTCTGTTTGCTACTAATAATTTCTTCATTTTATTCAAATACTATTAATAGTTGATTTTTCTCAACTGCATTACCTTTATTTACTGAAATAGATTTAATAACACCATCTCTAGGAGAGGTTAATACGTTTTCCATTTTCATGGCTTCTAAAATTAAAAGGGCATCGTTCTCTTTAACTTCTTGACCAACTTTTACGTTTATATCTAAAATTAAGCCTGGCATTGGAGCTTTAATGTCGTTCACCTTTTTTGTGGCTCCAACTTCAAATCCCATTGCCTTAATTAATTCGTCTAAAGCATCATGTATAGCTACAGTATAGCTATTGTTATTGACTTTAACAGTATAGTTCTTTTGGTTGAAATCACTATTAATGATTTCAGTATGAAAGGTTTTGTTTTGTTGTAAAACATGTGATTTTGATTTAGATACTTTTACAGTATCTAAGTTTGTAGCCTGATGGGAATCAATATCAAATTCGAATGTGTTATTGACTTTAACTTTGAATGTTTCTGACATAATTTGTTATTAAGTTGCAAAGATAATTATTTGAAATTAAGCTTTGAAAATAGAATTGTTTTGATGTTTTTTAATTGCTTTTCTTGACAAAATAATTCCGATAAGTAATGATACAAATGCACCAACCCAAATACCTGGAATAAAATCAATGAATAAAAAGAAATCGTATGTGCCATGAAATAAAGCAGCAAGAAAAAGGCCTGTTAAATTTAGGATTATTCTATTATTTGAAAATTTGGCTTTTCCCATATAGTAACCCATAAGTATGGCAAAAGTTGCATGTGCTGGTACTGCTGTAAATGCTCGCATAATAGCTGTTTCAACACCACCTTCTAATACGTAAAATATATTTTCTGTAGCCGCAAAACCCATCGATACCATTACAGAATATACAATGCCATCAAAGGGTTCATTAAATTCTTCATTTGGCTGAGCATAATATCTTACAATAATATATTTGCTGAACTCTTCTGTTAAACCAACTACAAAAAAGGCTTTAATAAATTGCTCAAAAACACTTGTGTGATTATTTAAAGGTAGTGGTATATTTATAATTACATAAAGTATAGTTGTGATTATAATACTAACAATAGCACCAAGTAAAAAGTTTGATATTAATAATCTAGTTGGCTCTTTCTCGTATTTATCTTTTATAAAAATGTAAAAGATAATTGTTAAAACTGGAGCTATGGCATAAAGAATTAAATCCATTGATTACAATTGTTTTTTGATAGATTGTATTACAATATCATAATACGATTTATTACTCGATACAAAATGGTTGTTGGTGTCACTATTTTCTAATAGAAGATTAAAATCTTCAATACTTACTAGCTTTAAATCGTCAACTTCATCTATTTGTGGAGTTAGTGAATTTAAGTCTTCCTTTAATTCAGCAATAAACGTATGATGAAATTCATTATCAATAATACCATTAGGATATTTTTGAAAACATTGAAAAATGCCAATTTTTTGTAAATCGGTTGCAGTAATATCCAATCCTATTTCTTCTTTAACCTCTCTTATTGATGCTTGTTCTGTGGTTTCACCTGAATCTATATGACCAGCAACAGACACATCCCAAAGCAAAGGACAAATAGATTTTGATGCTGCACGTTGCGCTAATAAAATTTCACCTTTTGAAGTGTAAAACCATATATGAGCAGTATTATGGTAGTGACCTTTAGTGTGTATTTCTGATTTTAAAGCAGATTTACCAGTTGGTTCGCCTTCTTTAGTAACAATATCAATGTACTCTTCCATATTAGGCTTTTTGTAGAACCGAAGACATACAAGCAACTAATTTTTTGAAATCTTCTGAGGTGTTAAATAAATGACAAGAAATTCGGATATAATTACCTCTAAATGACACAAAAATATGTTGTTCGGCTAATGCAGATTTTAAAATATTTACATCTAAATCGTCTGGTAGTTTAATTCCGAAAAGATGATGACTTCTATAATTATCATCTTCAATAACGCAACCCAAAGCTCTTAAGTCTTTTACAGCATCAGCAGAAATACTTTTGCAATATTCTTGTATTTTTTTTGGTGACCATTCAATAACCTGTTTTAAGGCAGCAATTTGCATTCGTACATAAATAAAATTACCACTCTCACCAACCGAATATCGATTTGCTAATGGTTTGTATTGAGACTCATAATTTGTTAGTCCTGAAAAGTTTTCGCTATTTAAACGGTTAGACCAGTTTTCTTCAATTGGCACTCCATTGTCGAAATAAGCTCCGTAATACGCATAAGCACAACCATAAGGTCCAAAAAGCCATTTATATCCTGCACAAATAAGCGCATCTGGTTGTATTTCTTTTACTGAAAATGGCAATACACCTACAGACTGACTTCCGTCTATAATTAGTAACGCATTATGAGTTTTTGTTTTTTGTCTAATGGTTTTTAAATCGAATAAACTACCATTAGACCAATGAATATTACCCATTGCAACTACAGCAGTTTTGTCTGTAATAGCATCAATAATAGATTCATTCCATTGTTTTACGCGATTAACATCTGTATTTGGTGCTTTAATGGTTTTTATGACAGCATTATACTTGTCAGCCAATTTTTGCCAAGCATAAATATTACTTGGAAATTGCTCGTGAATTACTATAATCTCATCACCAGCATTTAACTTTATATTGTTTGCAACTGTAGCTATACCATAAGATACAGCAGGAATTGTTGCTATTCTGTTATAGTCATCAACATCTACAAGTTCAGCAAATAGTTTTTTTAGTTCTGTAACAGGTTCAAAATAATCAGATATAGTGATAGAGTATGGTCTATTTTTTTGTTTTAACCCTTCTAGTCCAGCTTCATAGATTGCTTTAAATGAAGGCGATTGCGCAGCTATGTTTAAATACGTAATATCTTCTGGAATATCAAACAAATGCTTTTGATGTTGTAAACTCATAATTTTTGCTATTAAGAAGGTTTAATAAATGAGATTCCTACAAAAGCAGGAATCTCATAAATACTATTTAAAGTAACTAAATGTTTCGCCATCTTTAATATTTAATAGCGATTCATAAATTAGTTTTATTACATTTTCAACATCATCACGATGTACCATTTCTACTGTAGTATGCATATAACGTAAAGGTAACGATATTAATGCACTAGCAACACCACCATTACTATATGCAAAGGCATCAGTATCTGTTCCAGTTGCTCTTGATAAGGCAGAGCGCTGAAAAGGAATTTTGTTTTTTTCTGCAGTGTCAGTAATTAAATCGCGTAATTTTTGTTGCACAGCAGGAGCATAGGCAACAACTGGACCTAAACCAAGCTCTAAATGACCTTCTTTTTTGCGGTCTATCATTGGTGTTGTTGTATCGTGAGTAACATCTGTTACTATAGCAACATTAGGTTTAATGGTTTGAGTAATCATTTCTGCACCACGCAATCCAATTTCTTCTTGTACTGAATTTGTAATATAGAGTCCGAAAGGTAGTTTTTTCTTGTTTTCATGGAGTAGTCGTGCTACTTCAGCAATCATAAATCCGCCCATTCTGTTATCTAAAGCACGACATACAAATTTGTCTTTATTAAGAATGTGAAACTCATCTGGATAGGTAATAACACATCCTACGTGAACTCCCATTTTTTCAACTTCAGCTTTATCTTTAGCACCAACATCTATAGTGATATTCTCTATTTTTGGTGTTTCTTCTTTTGCTTTATCTCTTGTATGAATTGCTGGCCATCCAAATACACCTTTTACAATACCTTTTTTGGTGTGAATATTTACAATTTTACTTGGAGCTATCATGTGGTCACTTCCTCCATTTCTAATTACATAAATCAACCCATTGTCTGAAATATAATTTACATACCATGAGATTTCGTCAGCATGACCTTCAATAACGACTTTATATTTTGCTTTTGGATTAATAACACCAACTGCTGTTCCGTAGGTGTCTGTTATAAACTCATCAACATATGGTTTTAAATAATCCATCCATATTTTTTGGCCATCCCATTCATAACCAGTAGGTGATGCATTGTTTAAATATTTTTCTAGAAAATCTAATGATTTTTTGTTTAAAATGCTTGTCTTTGCCATGTATAAAAATTTTGCACTAAAATAACAATATTAATACTATTTTAAGGTTAATGAATGTGTAAATTCTTAATTTTACACTAGATTTTGGAACGATTTTAGAGTCACATTGCTATATGAAGTTTATAACTTACATTTTTTTATTTTTTCCTTTTCTGATGATTGGCCAAATTGAACCAATTATTCAGGATTCTACTGCTGTAGAGTATCACGTGATTGATGGCGATACTGTTGCTATTCCTGTAATTCAGTTAAGAGAAATTGTGCTAAATGGTAAAGGTAAACCTTATGATAAAGATGCTAGAATTCGTTACTTAATTTTGAAACGCAAAACTCTTAAAGTATATCCTTATGCTAAACTTGCAGCTGAACGTTTAGTCGCTTTAAATGAACGTTTAGCAACATTAGAAAAGAAGAGTGATAAAAAGGCGTATGCTAAAATTATTCAGCGTTATATTGAAGATGAATTTTCCTCTGAACTCAAAAAGCTGACTAGAACAGAAGGTCAGATTTTAGTAAAATTAATACACAGACAGACAGGTAAAACAACTTTTGAACTAATTAAAGAATTGCGAAGCGGTTGGCGAGCCTTTTGGTTTAACAATACAGCTCGACTTTTTGATATCTCTCTAAAAAAGGAGTTTGACCCAGAAACAGTGAGTGAAGATTTTTATATTGAAGATATCTTACAAAAGGCTTTTAGATCAGGACAACTTGTGCCCCAAGAACCTGCATTTCCTATTGATTTTCTTAAGATAAAAGAAAAATGGGCTGATTTATATTATAGCAAAAATTAATATGAGAATACAAAGTCATTTTGAAGAACAACTAAACGCTTGGAGTCATGGTATTGGTGCTTTATTAGGTATTGCTGGATTAGTGTTATTAGTTGTATTTACTCAAAATACAATTGAGTGGAGTTTGTTTAGCGTTATTGTTTATGGTATTTCAATAATTGTGCTTTTTGCTGCATCAACGTTTTATCATGCAGTAAAAGGTGAAAAGCGAAAGCATTATTTTAGAATTGTAGACCATATTAGTATTTATCTACTTATAGCAGGTACTTACACACCTGTATTACTTATTACATTACCAGATAGTTTAGGATGGTTATTATTTTGGACCGTTTGGGGAATTGCTGCTTTTGGCGTGATTTTAAAACTGTTTTTTACAGGTCGTTTTGAAGTGTTTTCAACACTTTTGTATTTAGTAATGGGTTGGCTTATTGTGTTTGATTTTTCTACTCTTGCTGACCGAATGGATACAAACGGACTATTGCTGCTTTTTTCTGGTGGCTTATTTTATACTGTAGGTATTGTGTTTTATGCTATTCATAAAATTCCTTATAACCATGTAATTTGGCACCTATTTGTACTTGGAGGTGCTATTTGCCACTTCTTTATGATTTTTGGGTATGTGATTTAATTACACCAAACTCAAAGTATAACCTAACAATGCACCACCAATTACAATAAAAGCACTATTTAGCTTTTTATACACAAATACTGCAATTAAGCTTACAATGGCTATGACTATGGTTCGCCAATCGGTAAGTGTGCTTTTACTCATTTCTATACAAACCACAATTATTAATGCAATAGCAGCTACATTAACTGCATCTAAAAAAGCACCTATAGGTTTTGATTTCCTCATTTTTGGAATCAAAGGGTTTAATAGTAACACAAAAAGGAACGATGGAAGAAAAATTCCAACGGTTGCCATTAGCGCTCCAGAAAAGCCATTTATTTGCCAACCAATAAAGGTTGCTGTACTCAATACTGGTCCTGGTGTCATTTGCCCAATTGCAACAGCATCAATTAATGCTTGTCTTGATAACCAGCCATTTGCTACAAGTTCAGCATCTAAAAAAGCAAATAGTACATAACCACTACCATATAAAATAGCTCCAACTTTTAAAAAGGTTAAAAATATTTTTAAGTTACTAATTGTAAAATGTTCAGAAGTTTGATAAACAAATAGAGGAATAATACTATATAAATTTGAAGTTCTTTTTTTGAAAAAGAATAGAGCTAAACCTAACAATCCACAACCAAAAAGCGCAAGTATTTCATTCAGTCCAAATAAGCAAGCCACCACAGTTATAATACCTAAAATGGCAAGTTCAGTAGTTTTTATGGCTTTTTGTCCAAGTCTATAAACTGCCATAATAATGATAGCAATTACAGCAGGCTTTATTCCATAAATAAAAGGTTCAACGCTTGGTAATTGTCGATATTGCTGGTAAAGCCAAGCTAAAAAAGATGTTATCACTACTGCTGGAAAAATAAAACAAATACCAGCAATAAACAGACCTTTCCATCCAGCACGTTCGTGACCACAATGCATGGTCATTTCTGTAGAGTTTGGCCCAGGAATTAAATTGGTTGCACCAACAAGATCTAGAAAATGTTCTTTGGTCATCCATTTTCGTTTAGTAACCACTTCATCTTCCATCATTGCAATATGGGCAGCAGGACCACCAAATGCTATGCTTCCTAGTTTTAAAAACAATAATGCAATTTCTTTTAGATCTTTATTTTGGGACATTTTAAAATACTTGAATTACTTTTTGAACTTACTCACATCAATTTTAAATAACTCAGCGGCATTTTTCCAAAGTATTAACTCTTTCTTTTCGTCTGGAAGTTCTAACTGATCCATAAATTTTAAGTACGATTTCATATTAGAAATAGGCCAATCTGTTCCGTAAAGTAAGTATTTTGGGTCTCCAGCGTAGGTAATCATTTCTTCGATTTCTGTTTTCATGTAGCGTTCAAACTTATCTGAAAAATCGCCTAATACCAATCCAGAAATATCTGCATGTACATTCTTGTTTTTGTAAACCACTTCCATACAATCTTTTATCCATGGATTACCAACATGGCAAATCACAATTTTTAAATCTGGATAATCAACAGCTAAATCATCAATATGTAAAGGGTGTGAAAATTTAACCTTACCAGTAGGAGCGTAGGTGTCACCAGAATGAAACATCACAGGCACATCATACTCAACAGCCATATCATACACAACTTTAAGGCGAATATCATTTGGGTAAAAAGGCTCGTAACCAGGATAAAATTTGAGTCCTTTAATAAGGCCACTTTCAAGGTATTCACTAATTTCTTTTAAATCTCTATGATTGTAGTTTAAGTAGCTTATACCAGCAACCACGCCTAAATTATCACGTCCGCTGATGGCTTCAACTACTTGCTTAGTACTTGGTCGATGCTCATTTACCTTATATGAAGATAGCACTAAAGAATAATCAACCTTATTTTCCACCATAGTGTCAGTAAGTTTATTTAAGCATTCTTCTAATGAAACAACCCTGTCTTCATGGTAGTTATTTATGTGTGTGTGAACGTCAATAATCATAGTAATAGTTTAATTTATTTTTAGGTTTATAAAGCTAATGAATTCTTGGTGTAGTAGAAAGATTAAAAAGAATTAAACTTCTAAAAAGTCTTTATATTCTTCAAAAAAGGATTCAAAAACCCCCATTTTTTCATTAAAAAACTCCATTACATCTCTCCATGTGTTTTTATTGTGAATAGATACTTTTTGGTCTAAAGTGACGTAAATTCTGGAAATTTCCTTGCCATTGTCTAGTATATATTCTTCTTCAAAAATTGCGTCTGGAAGAAACTCGTCTTTTAAAATAGATTTTAGTGATTGTAGTTTTTCCCAATAGTTAATTCGATTTTCTAAATCGTCTTCTAAATCGAGAGATACTAAAGCTGTTTTTGTATCGAAATGAAATTTAAATGAAAAACCCTTAATTTTTGTGTCGTATAAAATCCATTTTCTGGGAAATGATTTTCCATAACTTATCCAAAAGTCTTCACGTAATTTTCTGCTTTCTTCTTTTGAGAACATGAATTATATTAAATATGCAATACCAACACCTAACAAAATCGACACTAATTTTGATAAATTAAACTTATGGCCTTCGCTACTTTCAAATAAAATAATTGTAGAAATATGGAAGAAAATACCAATAACAATAGCGTTGATATAATATACGTAACCAGAAACTAATTCCACATTATTTGAAATTACTGTGCCTAGAGGTGTCATAGAAGCAAAAACAACTAAAAAGCCTATAATTTGAGTTTTGGTAAAATGAGATTGCAGTAAATACATTGTTAATAACGCTGCAATAGGAATTTTATGAATCAGCACACCATATACCATATCGTTATGCTGATGAATAGGGAATCCTTCTAAAAAACTATGAATACATAGGCTTATAAAAAGCAACCAAGGAAAGGCTGTTTCGTGTTTATGAATATGTACATGACCATGTTCAGCTCCTTTAGAAAAAAACTCCAAAATAATCTGAATTAATATACCACTCATTATAAATAAGCCTGTTTGCTTGCCTTCAAGATGTTCATAAACTTCTGGAAGCAAATCAAAAAGCGTTAATGCCAATAAAAAAGCACCACTAAAGGATAATAATATTTTTGTGTAACTCGATTTTTTTTGCTTAAAAATTACCACAAGCATTACACCGATTGCTACAGCATATATAGGAAATAAGTATTTGTTCATACTGCTAAAATACCAAATATTGGTTATTTAAAAATCATTACTAAACGTTCTGAAGTTGTTTTATAATATTTTCTCAATTTGTAATCACCAAAAACATCTAATAAAAACACACCAGCTTTTTCAAAAAGTGCTTCAAAGTCTTTCAATGTTAAAGCTTTAACACGTTCTTGAAAGTTATAATCTTCGCCATCAGCAGTAAAAGAAATATCTTTAATTATATAACCATCTTTTACATAACGTTTTTGATGAAAATCAATTCCTTCAACAGTTTTTACATCTTCAGCAACTAAATTTTCAATAATAAAATCGGTATTCATAAAGTCAATAACACCAAAACCAAACTCGTTTAAATCTTCTTTTATAGCTTTAATAGTATTTAAATTATCTTCATCTTTATCAAAATATCCAAAACTGGTAAATAAATTAAAAACAGCATCAAACTTTTCATTATAAGGTTTGCACATATCATGAACCTCAAAACGAAGAGTGTCGTTTTCAAATTGCTTAGCATATTCTATACTATTTTCTGATAAGTCTACTCCAGTTACATTATAACCTAATGAGTTGAGATACACCGAATGACGACCCTTACCACAAGCTAAATCTAAAACTTTGCCATCTTCAGGAAGATTAAGATAATTGGTTAAATTATCCATAAATTGGTGTGCCTCTTCGTGATCTCTGTCTTTATATAAAATATGGTAGTAAGGTGTATCAAACCACGAAGCGTACCATTGTGTTTTTTCTTTTGTCATCGATTAATTCGTCTGACTGCAAAAATACTTTATTTTTGCAATCTATATTAGATGAATAATGGATAATAATTTTAGTATGGTTGCCAAAACCTTATTTGGCTTTGAAGAACTATTAGCAAAAGAATTAACTCAACTTGGTGCTCGAGATGTTAAAGTAGGAGTGCGTAATGTTAGTTTTGTTGGTGATAAAGGCTTTATGTATAAGTGTAATTTAGCTTTACGTACTGCTATTAAAATTCTAAAACCTATTCATTCATTTAAAGTAAAAAACGAGCAAGATTTATACGATAACTTGTATAACATGTCTTGGGAGCAATACCTAAAACCAACTGGCACTTTAGCTGTTGATGCTACTGTGCATTCACATTTATTTACACACTCTCTATATATAGCTCAAAAAACTAAAGATGCGATTGTAGATAAGTTTAGAGATACAACAGGTGAGCGACCAAACGTAGATTTAAAATTTCCAGATATAAAAGTTAATGTACATATTGATAGAAATATGTGTAATATCTCGTTAGATACATCAGGAGATTCGTTACATAAACGTGGTTATAAAACAGCTACTAATATTGCACCAATAAATGAGGTCTTAGCAGCAGGACTAGTAATGCTTTCTGGTTGGGATGGACAAACCGATTTTATGGATCCAATGTGTGGTAGTGGAACTATTTTGGCAGAAGCAGCAATGATAGCTTGTAATATTCCGGCAAACTTAATGCGTAAAGAATTTGCTTTTGAGCGTTGGCAAGATTGGGATGTTGATTTGTTTGAAAAAATTGAAGAATCGCTATTAACAAAAACCAGAGATTTTCATCATAAAATAATTGGTTATGATAAATCGCCAAGTGCTGTTGCAAAAGCTAAAGAGAATATTAAAAATGCTCAATTAGAAGATTTTATTGAAGTGCGACATGAAGATTTCTTTAAAACTCAAAAAGCAGGTGATGAGAAATTGCATATGGTATTTAATCCGCCTTATGGAGAACGATTAGATATAGAAATGGAAAGTTTTTACAAAAATATTGGAGATACTTTAAAGCAGAATTATCCAGGTACAGATGCTTGGTTTATTACCTCTAACCTTGATGCATTAAAGCATGTTGGTTTACGACCTTCTCGTAAAATACATTTGGTAAATGCGAAATTAGAAGCACGTTTAGTTAAATACGTTATGTACGAAGGAAGCAAAAAAGGGAAGTATATGAACTAAAGGCAAAAAGATTTCTTCAATTTGCTTACGTTACTAATAATCTACTATTGAAATACTTCACGTGATAATTTTTTATTTAAATTGATGGTTAAAGACACTCTATGATGACTTAATTTATAAATATCACTTTTATTAATTGGAATACTATAACCATAAGTAAGATTTGCAAAACCTAATACACTAATACCTAACTCAGGAATAATTCTAAATTCAGATTTGCTATTATTAAAGTAATTTGCGGCAGATAACCTTATAGTAAAAATTGTTGCTGAAATTTCATATCCGATTTTTGGAGCAATAATAAAATCTTTTCCGTCTTTAAAGTTAGACTCAAAACCCAATCTAACTCCTGAGATACCAACAATTGGAATTTTACCATTATCAATTGTAACTTTACCAACAATAATATTTACGTCACTAAAAAATTGATGTTGCAAGATAATACCTGGTGAAAACGCAAAATCAAGTTTAGTATTTTTTTCTTCAATATCTTGAGAAAACAGATAAGAATGTATAAATAAAGATAAAATTACAAGACAATATTTCATCAAATTAATATTTCTCTTGTAGTGTTTTTGTATGATGTTCTATGTGATATGCAGTCCACATAATAATTTCTCTAACAGGCATTTTACCCATTAATGGATGTGGCAAAATAAGCGTATCTAAATTTTTATCAGACATCTTTTTTGTTTTGTACTGTAACTTTTTGTTTTCAACTTGAAGCCTTGTTAAAATATATTCTTTTTCTTTTAAGTTTGGCACTTTCATATTCTGTGACCCTTTAAAAGTGCGTCCTTGAGCTTCTTTTAATCTATCTTGGTATCGCTGTACAACCGTTTCATAATCACGAACCTCACGATTGGCTTTGCCAAATTTATAACGAAGCAAAAATTTTGGCATACTCAAGGCGTCATTTAATGGTTTTATACTTTGCAATAAATGCAGTGCTTGCTGACCAGTTGTCCATTTGCCTTCTGGGCCTTTTTGCCATTTTTCTGGATCTTGTTTCTCTAACCAAGTAAGAAGATTTTGATTTTTTTCTTCTAAAATATCTGCAATAGATTGTTTGTCCATAGTACTGTTTAATTACTATGCAAAAGATATGAATATTTTAGCGATTTAGCTAATAAGAAAAATGAAGTGTTTACTCTTTAATAGTCGTTTTTTTATCTTTCTTATAAATAGGAATTAAATACGAGATATTGTACCCAAAGCCAACACCAAAACGACCACTATCATAAGTTCTGTTAAATCCTGGAACATATAAATTTTCGAAGTTTGTAGGTTGATCTTGAGTAATCATTCCTTTAAGTTGTGCATTAACACCAACATATAAATTGTTTAGGACTTCTGCCTTAATACCCACAATTAATTCAGCCCAAATTGCTGATAGTCCTTTGTGTTCTTGAGAGATGCCTGATGAAAATTGTTCTTGCCAATATTGGTCAGAATTATAAACTGTATAACTATTTAAGGTTTGACTAAACGAGCTTACACCAACCCTAAAACCACTATAAATCATGTTTTCCATGTCTAGCCAGTTTTTGTATAGATTAATATCTACACCAGCTTTAAAATAGCTTCCTGTTGTTGTAGTGTTTAAATAATCATTTTTTAGATTTCGCTCTTCTGTACCTAACTCTCCAGCTAAGTATACTTTTTTTGTTAACCTATAATCAGCATTAACTTCAAAGCCTTTGTAGTCTTTATCAGCAAAAGAACGAACTAATTTACTAACATCTCCACCCAATCGTAAACCATACTTTTCTTTTGAAATAATAGTATCTGTTTTGGTAGTTGTGTCTTGTTGTGATAATAATGTTTGCGGCAACATTATTATCATTAAAAGGTTAATGATATAAAATAATGTGTGCTGCGTTTTCATTGTCTATTGTAGTATTTAAAATATCTCTATTAATTATCCAATTGTTTGTATCAGATTCTATATCTAATGAAGCGTCGTTAAAAATGCTTTTATAGCCACAAGCTCTTGATACATATATAAATTGTGGTGTATAAACTACTTCTATTATATCAGTATTCGAATTCGTATTTACATCTGTATCTGTATCATAATCTGAATCTTTTTTTAATTCAAAACGAGTTGTAGTAATTTCACCTTCATTTTGAAATCGAAGAGGAAGAACAATTGAATCTGTAACTGTGTTAAAAACTATATTAGTAGAATTTCCTTCACCAATTACTGATAAACTACGTACAGTTTTTGTAGCAGTAATATTGCTGGCATCATGAAAACGAATAATTAAATGCGGAGTTGTTGCTGTAGCTTCAGCACAAATATCATCACGCTCACAGCTTAGTGTTATTGTAATGAGTACTATTAAAAGTAAGCTTATTTTTTTTATCATTTGTAAACGTATATCTATTTATCGTTTCTCCAAAAGTACAACATTTTCAACATGATGTGTTTGTGGAAACATATCTACTGGCTGAACTTTTGTTACTTTATACATGGCATCCATTAGCTCTAAATCTCTAGCTTGTGTTGCACTATTACAACTTACATAAACCACTTTATTTGGAGCAATATTTAATATTTGTTGCACAACATCTTTATGCATACCATCACGAGGTGGATCGGTTATAATAACGTCTGGATGACCATGTTGTTTTATAAATTCGTCATTAAAAACGTTTTTCATATCACCAACATAAAACTCAACGTTTGTAATACCATTTAATTGTGCATTTTCTTTTGCAGCTATAATAGCATCTGGTACAGCTTCTACGCCAATAACACGTTTTGCTTGCTTGGCTACAAACTGTGCAATGGTTCCTGTTCCTGTATATAAATCGTAAACTAGCTCATCGCCTTTTAAATCTGCAAAATCACGAGTTACTTTGTAAAGTTCGTAAGCTTGTTGAGAATTGGTTTGATAAAAAGATTTGGCATTAATTTTAAATTTCAAACCTTCCATATCTTCAAAAATATGATCTTGGCCTTTGTAGCAAATAACGTCTTGATCGTAAATAGTATCGTTCGCTTTTCCATTAATAACATATTGTAAAGAGGTTATTTGCGGAAAACTTTCAGCAAGAAAATCTAATAATAATTCACGATTAGCTTTATCTTCTTTAAAAAACTGAATCATTATCATGATATCTCCAGTTGAAGAGGTACGAACCATCATTGTTCTTAAAAAACCTGTTTGATTACGTGTATTAAAAAATTCAAGATTATTATCGATAGCGAATTTTTTAACTGCATTTCTTATATCATTTGATGGATCTTCTTGAAGCCAACATTTTTTTACATCCAAAATTTTGTCCCACATTCCTGGAATATGAAAACCTAAAGCATTTTTATCTCCTAAATCTCTATCAGATTGAATTTCTTCTAACGTTAACCACCTGCTATCACTAAATGAGAACTCCATTTTGTTTCTGTAAAAATACTGTTCGGAAGAACCCATAATAGGTGTAACTTCTGGTAATTGTAAATGCCCAATACGTTTTAAGTTGTTTACAACTTCATTTTGCTTGTATTCTAATTGGTATTTGTAGTCCATGTCTTGCCATTTGCAACCACCACAAGTACCAAAATGTTGGCATTTAGGCTCAGTACGTTTTTCAGAATATTTATGAAACGCAATGGCTTTACCTTCAAAATAGGCTTTTCGTTTTTTTAGAGTTTGCACGTCTACAATGTCTCCAGGAACAGCGTTAGATAAAAAAATCACTCTACCATCTGGTGCTTTAGCAATAGTTTTACCTTTTGCTCCTGCATCAATCACTTCAATTTTCTCAAAGACTTGCTTAATAGTTTTTCTTCCCATGGCGCAAAAATAGAATAATTGGCAGTAAAAAGTCTAAAAAATAAATTAAGATTTACTAATTTGCAGCCTTTAGGGATGATTTCTTTCCCACGCTGCTTTTTCGGACTCTTCGAAAGAATAAAGGTAGATAAGGAATGGTTATTTTATTAATTTAAACAAGATTAAAATGGCTGTTTTAGACCAATTAACATCGCAACAAGCGATAGATTTAGAAAACAAGTATGGTGCACATAATTACCATCCATTACCAGTAGTACTAAGTAGAGGAGAAGGTGTGTATGTTTGGGATGTAGAGGGTAAAAAATATTATGATTTTTTATCAGCTTACTCAGCAGTAAATCAAGGACATTGTCATCCAAAAATTGTAAATGCCCTGATAGAACAATCAAAAACCTTAGCATTAACATCTAGGGCTTTTCATAACGATATGCTTGGCAAATATGAGAAATTTGCTTGTGAGTATTTTGGATTTGATAAGTTGTTACCAATGAATACAGGTGCAGAAGCAGTTGAAACTGCTTTGAAAATTTGTAGAAAATGGGCTTACGAAGTAAAAGGAATAGAAAATAAAGAAGCCGAAATTATAGTTTGCAAAAACAACTTTCATGGACGTACAACAACTATTATTTCTTTTTCAAATGATCCTGTAGCTCGTAAACATTTTGGTCCATTTACAGATGGATTTATTAAGATAGACTACGACAATTTAGATGAATTAGAAACGGCTTTAAAAAACAACCCTAATGTTGCTGGATTTTTAGTGGAACCTATTCAAGGAGAAGCTGGAGTTTATGTGCCTAGTGAAGGGTATTTGTCAAAAGCAAAAGCATTATGCGAAAAGTATAATGTGTTGTTTATTGCAGATGAAGTGCAAACTGGTATTGCCAGAACAGGGAAACTATTAGCTGTTGATCACGAAAACGTTAAGCCAGATATTTTAATTCTTGGAAAAGCATTAAGTGGTGGAGCTTATCCAGTAAGTGCTGTATTAGCAAATGATAATATTATGAAAGTAATTCAGCCTGGAAATCATGGTAGTACTTTTGGAGGTAACCCAGTAGCTGCTGCTGTTGCTATGGCTGCTTTAGAGGTAGTTAGTGGTGAAAAGCTTGCTGAAAATGCTGAAACTTTAGGTCAATTGTTTAGAACCGAATTACAGAAGTACATAAATACTAGCTCAATTGCTAGTTTGGTAAGAGGTAAAGGTTTACTTAATGCTGTTGTTATAAATGATACTGAAGATAGCGATACTGCATGGAACATTTGTTTGGCGTTAAGAGATAATGGTTTATTAGCAAAGCCAACACATGGTAATATTATTCGTTTTGCACCACCTTTAGTAATGACAAAAGATGAGTTGCTAGATTGTATTAGTATTATAATAAAAACCTTAAAACAATTTGAGAAATAGTTTATGGAAGAAAAATCAGTTTTTGAGACTTTTGAATTAAATTTTTCCAATAAAATTGTAGATAGCCTAAAAGAAATATCAACTTGGAGTTATTTTCTTTCTATTATAGGCTTTATAGGTATTGGGTTTATGGTGATTTTCGGAGCATTGTTTGGAACTATTTTGGGTAGTATGCCTAATAATCCTTACGAAGAAATGGGGATTAGCATGGGTTATTTTGGACTTATATATGTCTTTATTGGATTAATTTACTTTTTTCCAGTATTATACCTGTTTAATTTTTCAAGAAAAATGAAAAGAGCTTTAAGTTTAAAAAATAATGACGATTTATCTTCTGCATTCGATAACTTAAAATCTCACTATAAATTTATTGGTATTTTTACAATTGTAATTATAAGTCTATATGCGCTTATGTTTATAATAGCTTTATTTTCAGCTGCATTATAAATTTATATCAAAACATAAAACTAAAAAGGCTGACAGTTACGTCAGCCTTTTTTAATATACTTTAATTAAGTGTTATTGTCCCATATTACGCATCATTTCTTGTTGCATTTCTTGAATACCTTCATACCCAATAGTTGAGAATATCCAAACGATGTATAATAAATATATAGCGTTTAATACTAATCCAATAATGGCTAGAATTTTACCGATTTTTACATTATTATAATCTGAATACAAATCTGGATTTGCTGCATATAATTTTGTTGCTTTACTAGCTAAAACTAAGGCGATAATACCAAAGATTAGTCCTATTATACCATAACAACAGCAGGTTACTATTGATATAATTCCGAAAACTAAAATTAAGGTTGAATTTGGTAATTGTTGTTTTTCCATCTGGTTGATTTTTTAATTGGTTATTTTATATAAGTAACTAGCAACAATGATTACAGCATTTAAAATGAGTAAGAATATTTTAATTTTTGAATCATGTTTAAATTTATAGAATAGATTAAAGATAATAAAAAAAGCTAATAATAAAATTGTGAATACAGCAGGATACATTTTAAAAGCTGCACTAAATTCACCTTGAAAGACCAACACTATTGCTCTTTGTAAGCCACAGCCTAAACAATCTATACCAAATAGTTTTTTATTTAAACAAGGTAACATGTAATCTTCTAGTGAAGACATAAATAATAGAGTTAGGTTTTACAAATGTATAAAACTAGAGTTTTAAATTTAGCTCGTTAATAAAATATTACTTTAAATCATAAAAAATATAATTTTAAACTTTAATTTCGAGCACAGATTTTTAAGCAAGTAAAACATGAATTTTTCAAGAATACTTAATTTTATTTTAATTGTAATTGGTGGAATTGTAGCTATTTATGCGCAAGCTAGAGCAGATCAAAACCAATATATACTTATTGGAGGTATTTGTATTTTAATGATTGGTGTGTATCGTATTTCTCGAAACATTCCTAGTAAAGATGATTCTGAAAACCAAGAATAATATATGGATTTTAAAGTTGGAGATACTGTTTTGGTTATAGATGAAGCTTTTTCTGGTGTTATTAAAAGCATCAGCCAAAGTATAATTTCTATTGAAACTGAAGATGGATTTGAACTTGACTTTAATCCTAAAGAATTACTAAAGATAAACCCTAAAGCATCATTAAAATCTGAATTATTTGCAGAGCATTCCATTGATTCGGTTATATCTGAAAAAGAACAACCAAAAAGGAGACAAGTACCAAAAGTAAAGCCTAAAGAAAGAAACTTACCTGCAATGGAAGTTGATTTGCATATTCATCAATTAACAAATTCAACAAAGCATATGTCTAATCACGATATGCTAACATTACAGTTAGATACAGCAAAGCGTCAGTTAGATTTTGCGATACGAAAACGCATTCAAAAAGTTGTATTTATTCATGGTGTTGGTGAGGGAGTTCTTAAATTAGAATTAGAGTACCTCTTTTCACGATATGATAATGTAAAGTTCTATGATGCCGATTACCAAAAATATGGTTTAGGAGCTACCGAAGTTTATATTTATCAAAATGTAGCGTCTTAATTTAAAACGTTGGAGTTACAGATCTAGTCCTAGTTTCTGTTAAAGTTCCAAAATCTAGTATTTGTTGAGTAATGTTTGGAAATTGTACATTTTGAAACTCAATTTCAATTACAAAAACTTGATTAATTGTATTTACTCTATAGGCTGTTGCAGGAACTGTTGTACTAACTAAAGGGTTTAAAAAATCTGGACCAGCTCCAACTGTTGTAACATCATTTGTAGGGTTTTGATCTACAGAAATATTTTCTTCATCACGTGTTAAAACACCATCACCATCATCATCAGCATCTAAATAATCTGGAAGGCTGTCACCATCAGTATTTCTTGGGTTTGTAAATGGATTGTTATCTCCATCAGTATTACTATCTTCATTTTTGGTTAAAACATTGTCTCCATCGTCATCTGCATCTAAATAGTTAGGTAAACCATCTCCATCAGTATCTGTTGGGTTTGTTGCAGGATTATTATCTCCATCTAAGTTTTCATCTTCATCAGCCGCAGGTATTCCATCATTATCATCTTCAGTAAGTGTTGTTGTAATAAATGCACTACCAGATGTTGCTGCAGAATCTCTAGTAATGTTTAAATCTGCTGGTGGTATATCGTTACAAAAAGGTGCTGAAGGCAAACTACTATAAGTTCTGTAATTAAACGTATTTGTTGAGTTAATTGTTATTACAGGAATTGTAGGATTAACTAAAGTTACTAAAAGTGGGTTAGTAGTATTAATACTTGTTTGTATAATTTCATCAAAAGTATATCCGTTCACTTTTAATGATAAAGACTCTGCTGGATCATTTTTTGTTTTATAAAAGACAAGCTCGCCACAATGAGTAAAAGTGTCATCAAAATCAAAATTAACTGTAATAATGTCTCCATCATTACAAGATGTAAATAGTAGACTTAAACAAAAAATAAATAGCAATTTTCTCATTTCAATAGATTTGGTAACAAAAATAAACGATTTGTCAATTTATAACGTTGCAAGTTGAAAATAATTTTAATTGACTTATTTTTGCGCTTTAATATTTAAAGATGAGCAGGCAGGTTTATTTTGATAATGCAGCAACAACTCCAATGCGTAATGAAGTTGTAGATAGAATGACTGAAGTAATGAAATTAAACTTCGGCAATGCTTCATCTACACATAGTTTTGGGCGTTCATCTAAAGCATTAATTGAGCAATCTAGAAAAGTAATAGCTTCATTTTTAAAGGTTTCGGCTTCAGAGATTGTGTTTACTTCTGGTGGTACAGAGGCTGATAATTTAGTGTTACGAAGTGCTGTTAAAGATTTAAAAGTTGAAGAAATTATTACTTCTAAAATTGAACATCATGCTATTTTACATACAGTTGAAGAATTATCAAAAGAGTTTAAAATAGATGTAAAGTATGTCGATTTAGATTCAAAAGGAAAAATAAAATATCAGCATTTAGAGCAATTATTGCAATCAGCTAAAAAGCAATTAGTATCATTAATGCATATAAATAACGAAATTGGTAATACGTTAGATATAAAACGTGTTGCTGATTTATGTAAACTAAACAATGCATTATTCCATAGTGATACTGTACAGTCTGTAGGTCATTATAAACTAGATTTACAAGATATATCAATCGATTTTTTAGCAGCAAGTGCACATAAATTTCATGGACCTAAAGGTGTTGGGTTTGCATTTATTAGAAAAAACTCTGGGCTAAAAGCTTCAATTTTTGGAGGAGAGCAGGAGCGAGGTTATAGAGCAGGAACTGAGTCTATACACAACATTGTTGGTATGGAAGAGGCTTTAAAAATATCTTATTCTAATTTAGAGGTTGAGCGCGAGTATGTGTTAGATTTAAAAAAGCATTTTATAAGCTCACTTAAAAAGTCGTTTTCTGAAGTATCATTTAACGGAAATTGTGAAGATATAGAAGATAGCATTTACACGTTACTTAATGTGTGTTTGCCAATAGCACCTGAAAAAGCAGCTATGCTTCAATTTCAATTAGATTTAAAAGGGATTGCTTGTTCTAAAGGAAGTGCTTGCCAAAGTGGAAGCAGCCAAAACTCACACGTACTTACTGAAATTTTAGATGAAGTACATTTAAAACGCCCTTCTGTTCGTTTTTCGTTTAGTAAATTTAATACTAAAGACGAAGTTGATTATGTAATTGAAGTTTTAAATTCTTTTGTAAACAATTAATTTTTCACAATCACCTTTTTAGTTATCACTTTAGCATTTCCTAAGTCAAGAGATGCAACATAAACACCATCACTTAAAGATTTAGTTGAAAAACGATATTTATTTTGAAGCTCTAAGTTTGAATAATTAAATACTTGTTTACCGTTAATATCATACAAACTAATACCTTTTACTTCTAAAAGAGTTGGATTAAGTACTGTTAACTCAAACTCATTATTATTCTGAAAAATATTAAGATTATTAATTTCGACTTCAGTAATGTTTAGTGTTTCTGCTTCAAATGTAACTTCAAAGCGATTACTATAATTTCCTTGAGGTAAGTTAATTTCAAAATCTTGAGTTCTTAAATCTAAATAAATACCATTTTCAATATCATGAATATATATTGGCTGCATTACATCAAAATTTTGAATATCACTAATTCTAATTCTTATAGATTTTGCTTCGTTTAAGTTAATTACTAAAGGAATTTTTAAGCTGCTTTCAAAATTAAATGCTTGAATTGTGTATGGAATATTTTCACCTATCCAATATGCATCAGACGCTACTCCTTCAGGGCTTACAGCTTCAAGTCCATAATCAAAACCAGACGTTGCAGTTGCATGAAAGTTCATTAGCAACTCTCTTGTATAAATATCATTAAAATCTACATAAACTCTAAATCGTTTATAGTCTTCTGGTACATAAAACGAAGCTTCAGCATCGTATGTGTCAGCCGAGTTATTTGAATTTATATTTGAAGATCTGAAAAACTCACTATCTGCACTAGATTCCTTATAGTAAACTCTATGATTATTAGATAATAATAAATTGCTATTTGCGACGCCTCTTACCATAAAGCCTTGACCAATTGGAATATATCTTCTTGCTCTTTTTGTTGTAGGACTAATTGTTCCAGGTAAAGCTGACGGTAAACCATTTTCTAAATAAGTGATAAAAGTAGCTTTAGTAAACGATTCTACTCCACCTGCAGATATGGTATAACTTGCATAGCCACCAACATAATCTGCAATATAATGTGATCCAGTTGAACCATTACCAGGTTGTTGTTCCCAATAGTATAATACACCATTTATTGAAGAAGTATTTTGTGGATCATGTATAAGATCTAAAGCATCAATAGCAGAAGGATAAGGATTTCCTACTAAAGTCCATTTTGCTGGAGCTACTGTATTTAAAATATCTCCATTATTTGGTTTTCCTCTAAACTCATATAATTGGTTACCAAAAACTCCAGTTCCCATTCCTTTCATTGTAAAACCTAATCCTGTTTTTACATTTCCTGTAGGACCAACATATTCCCAATCACTATAGTTAGATGACGTTACATATGTCCAAAGCCAAGAATCTGATATTGTTAATGGACTTGAAATTCCATTATAAGAGGTTGTAAAAACAGCATCTTGACTATCAATTAAACTAGGAGTGATTATTAATGGATCGTCAATTAAGTTTACTCTAAAATCTCTATTTAAAGTAGAGTTTAAATCAACATTACCAACTGGAGAACACCAATAATTATATGACCACTGGTTTACGGTTCCATCTTGCTGCACACTTAGTTCGCCAATACCTGAGTTTCCAGTACTACCAGAACCTTGAACTAATTGTCCTTCATTTCTTAAATATAACTTAGTAGTACTTTCTTCAAGATTTATATAGTCTTCAACAAAAACTATTTCATCATTAACAAAAATATAACTGTCATTTCTAACCGAAAGTTGTGCAACCAAATTGATGCTGAATGATAAGCAGATAATAGTGACTAGGTTTCTCATTTAGATAGATTTAGGAATTGTAAATGTAAATTAAAAATTGACAAAAAAAAATAAATTAAGTATTTTATCGAATATATTTGCATTATAGCGGTTTTATTGCATATATTGAAAACCAGAATTGCTATAGATATAAGAATCCCTAAACTATTATGAATTTAAGATTTACCTACTTAACCGCTTTATTATTTACTTTTTTTATTACTTCATCTTACTCCCAAGTTGGTATTGGTACTACAACTCCAGATGCGTCATCAATTTTAGATATGAGTTCAACAACTCAAGGTGTTTTAACGCCTAGAATGACTACTGCAGAACGAGTTGCAATTGCTAGTCCAGCTAAAGGCCTCTTGGTTTTTGATGCTGATTTAGACGTGTTTTATTATTTTGATGGAACAACTTGGCAGCCTATTGGAGGAGGAGATAAAAGAAACAATTATAAACTAGTAAAAAGTGTAGCAGATTTATCTGATGAGCTAACTGCTGGTGGTGGCTCTACTTATCTGCTCGATACAAATACATTATATGAAATTAATGGAACAATTGTTTTAAATTATTCAATAGACTTAAATAATGCATATCTAATAGGATTAGATACAAATGAAGATATTTTGGTTTTCCCAGGCGGAACACTTTTCTCAGGAAACAATGGAGGTAGTATAAGAAACCTAACTCTGTCTGCACCTGGAGGTACTGTTTTTAACATTGATGATGTATCTGGAAGTCAAAATTTTATTCTTCAATCTTCAGTTGTTGCAAATTCAAACTCAGTAGGAACATTAAAAGGTTTTTATTTAGCATTTTTAAATATTGTTCAATATGCTGGTAATACTGATGGAATTGCTTATGAAAGCATAAATGATTTGCTCTTAAATAATCAAGGTTGGTTAGATACTAACTCAGGTACATATGAGACTTTTGTTGGAACTTTTAGTTTAATTGAAAAGGTGAGTGGTTTTAGTCAAGTTTCTGCTGGTAATATTGGTGTTGATTTAAGTTCTAATCCAACAGTAAGCGAAGGTGTTTTATTGAGTACAGCGTTTTCTGGTGTTGGTAACTATGTTAATGGCTATACAGTTGGATCTTACACAAATTATTACTTTACAAAAGAATGGTTTGTAAATTCACCAGGGCTTGAATTAGAAACAGATTTTGTTGCTTCAGGAAATTTTTACAATACAAATTCACTTACAACTGGCTTTACACAAACTATCTCAGATGGAACAGCAGTTGAAATAGAAGGCACAGGTACTTTTACTACAGATGGTTTATTTCGTTTTGCATCTTCTGGTGGAGGAAATAGATTAACTTATGATGGATTGGCTACTCGTAATTTTAAAGTAACTGGCTCATTGTCTATTCGTGTTTTGAATGCAGCTGGAGATTTTTATGCAATAATGTTAGCTAAAAACGGTGTGGTAATAACACAATCAAACGCTGTTGCTTATATTGATAGTAATACTCAAATTCAAAATATTGCCTTAAACTGTAACGTAAAACTGGCTCAAGGTGACTATGTTGAAGTTTTTGTACAAAGGTTAACAGGTAGTGGTACAGATACTTTAGCCGTGTTTTCTGAAAATTTAAGTATAAATTAAATGGCCTAAAATTTCATAGTTAATCTAACATTAAATACACGTGGTGTTAAGTAGTTTGGAATTGCATATTGACGCTTGCTGTACACATCTCTAACCCAAGTATTTGTAATTGAGTTTTGAACATCAAACATGTTAAATATTTCTACTCCTAGAGTTAGTTCCTTAAAGTTGTTTTTCCAATTAGACTTATATTGTTTTTCACTATCAACAATTACATAAGAGAATCCAACATCTGCGCGTTTGTAATCTCTTAATCTGTTTTGATAATCATAAGGGTCTGCGTAACTTGGAGAACCACCAGGAACACCTGTGTTATAGACTAAGTTTAAGTACATTTTAAGTTCAGGAATATTTGGTACGTAGTCTTGAAACAAAACTCCAAATTTTAAACGCTGATCTGTTGGACGTGCAATATAGCCTCTATCATCAATATTTTCTTCAGTTTTTAAATACCCAAAGCTAAACCAAGATTCTGTTCCTGGAACAAATTCACCATTTAGCCTAAGGTCTAAACCATAAGCGTAAGCTTCTGCATTATTTTTTGCTCTATAACGAATACGAACGTTTTCAATAGTGTATGGATTTACATCTGTCATTTTTTTGTAGTAGGCTTCAGAAACTAGTTTAAAAGGTCTGTCCCACATTTTAAAACTATACTCATTACCTAATACAAAATGAATTGATTTTTGCGCTTTTACATTTGGTCTTACCACACCTGAAGAGTCTCTTAATTCTCTATAAAATGGTGGTTGGTAATATAATCCTCCAGCAACTCTAAAAAGCATGTCCTTATTCCAGTTTGGTTTTATAGCAAATTGTGCTCTTGGACTAAATACTATCTGATTTTCTCCACTAATACCATCACCATTAACCACCCAATTATGTGCTCTAACACCAGCATTATAGAACACTTCATTATCTCCCAATATTGTGCGTTTACTCCACTGCAAATAAGCTTGTAATCTGTCTATTTGAACGCTATTTGTAGCTCTAACATTCTGAAAAGCTACAAGTGGACCTTGATAAGGTTCGTAAGGCTGTTCGTTAAAGAAATCTAAGTGTGGTGGATTAATTGAAAATCCTGCAGAATCTATAACTTCCCATTCAACTAAACGGTCTCTTATATCTTCATGAGTATACTTAATTGACCACTCAAAAGTGTTTTCACCTTTAGTATAATCTCCTTTGTGTTCAATATTTGTTATTAGTGCATCTAAATCGTTTCGAGCGTGCGTTAACTGTGAGCCAATACCTTCACTAAATTCTACTTCTCCCAGATTCTCGTCTCCAATATTACTGTTTACTTCTCCAAGTCTGTATTGAGCCAATATATCAAAGTACTCTTCTTCTAATGTATGGTAAGTAGATGCAATTAATTTTAAAGTAACATTATCGTTTAAAAAGTAGTTTGCTTTTATAGCGCCAAAATAAGTTTGGTATTTATCTTTTTCTTGACCATCGTAAAACACAATTAAGGCCAGTGGATTATCAATAGTACCAAAATTTGTTTGTCTATTTTGCGGTTGAAAATTGTACTTGTTTATAGATATATTACCTAAAAAATTAACATGAAATTTATCTGTAAACTTATATGTTAAATAGGTTTGTGCGTCTGCAAATACAGGCTTAACTATACCTTCAGTTTCTAGTGAGTTTAGTAATAAGCTATTGTCTCTATAACGTAAACCAATAATACCAGATAATTTTGAGTCTTTAGAAATTGCTTCAGCAGAAAGACTTCCTCCTGTTAAGCTTAAATCGGCATTCATTGCAAAGCGAATAGGTTCTTTATAAGTTATATCTAATACTGATGACAACTTATCTCCATATTTGGCTTGAAATCCTCCAGCAGAAAAATCAACATTTTGAACTAAATCGGTATTAACAAAACTTAAACCTTCTTGTTGGCCTGAACGCACTAAAAATGGACGATATACTTCAATTTCGTTTACATAAACAAGGTTTTCATCAAAATTCCCTCCTCTAACAGAGTATTGTGTACTTAATTCATTAGAAATGTTAATTCCTGGTAATGTTTTTAAAATATTCTCAACACCTGGTTGCGCACCTTTTATTGTTCTTAGTAACTGTGGAGAAATAGTAGTTACACCATCAACTTTTTGTCTTGTATTAGTATTAATAACTACTGTAGGAATCTGCTCAATATTTAATAGCATTACAGTGTTAAACTCTAGTTCTTGACCATTTTTTAATTTAAAAGTTACCACAACACGCTTAAATGTAATATGTGTAAACTCAATAGTTACGTCTGTATTTGCAGGAATTTTTAGTTCATAAAAACCATTTTCATTAGTAGTTGTGCCTTTGTCTAGAGCTTTTATACTTACGTTAGGAACAGGTGAATTTGTTTCGTCTAGTATAACTCCCTTAATAGTTCCTGATTGTGAAAACCCCAAAAGAGGAAGACATAAAAAGAAGAATAATTGTAGATAAAATGATGCTTTCAATAGAGATTGGTTTTATTTTCTGAAAAATGTTGCTTCAAATGTAGAACTATTTCCAACATTATCTGTAACAACGAGCTTCAATTCGTTTTTAGTATCAGTAATTACATTATCATTAAAATCAAAAGTAAGACTTCCGTTTTTATATTCATACTCCATAAGTATCCATTTTCCATTTACAGTAGCTCTATAATTGCTAATTCCTGATAAATCGTCGCTAATTTTTAAAGTTAAATATCTGTAATTACTTATCCATTTGCCATCTTTAAAATTTGTAGGTGTAATGGTTGGGTTTGTAGTATCTAAAACCAAAGCATAGGTTCCTAAAGCGTTAGAATACGCAGAAAGTGTATTATCTTTCCTTTTTGTAGATAAATAACTTGGGTATTTTTTATAACCCAATAATTCGGCAATAAATAGTCTGTCTTTATCAGATTCTTTATAGTTACTTATATCGTATTGTAATGATACGTTTTTTTGAAGCGGAATTTTGTCTTCATCAAGATATATAGTATCATTACTGACTTTAAAATCTATAAAAGTATCATCATAAAAGCTGTTTGGTGCAAAATAGACTGATACATTTTTGTCTTTTAGGTTTGTTGCTTGATTTGCAAAAACATAATAGTTTTTTTTGTTTTCAGGCTTTTTTAGGATTGCTTTAGGCTGGTTTCCATCAATATGTATATTTATCCAACTTTCATTGCCTTTAAAATCAGAGATTTTTACTTTATAAACTGATGATGTTCCATTTTCAATAGTTATATATCCATTCTCATCTAAATTTTTATACATACTTAATGGATTGTCTTTTTCAACAAACAACTTTTGTATTCTAGACCTTTTTGCTTTGTAGTACTCATAATCAAGAAAACGATTAATATGTCTGCTTTCATCAAAAGAAAAGCGGAAAAAATCCATTTCAAATTTTCTATTGCCATTAAAGAACGTTTGAATATTGTATACGCCATTATAATTATTGGCTAAGTCTTGCTGATCGTAAGCCACAACACCAAAACCAATTTTTCCTATAGCTTCAATATTTTCAACAGTATATTCATTTCCTTTAGAAGGAATTAATCTTAATTCAGTTCTATTATTTTTACCATTAATAAAAGAGTTTTCATCTTTAGGGTATGCAAAAACAGCACTAATTAATGGCGATTTAGAATCTTTTACATTAATACCAAATAACAGAGGATTAATTGGTCGTTCTTCATTATCTCTAATTTCAAAATGTAAATGTGGTCCACCAGAACCACCTGTGTTGCCTGAATAGGCAATAATTTCGTCTTTACTAACAGCTAAATCTGAAGCAGAAGGAAATACCTCAATTTCATAACTTTCCTTTTCATACTGTTTAGCTTTTATATAAGCTTCAATTTTTGGAGAAAAACTTTGTAAATGACCATAAACAGTAGTGTAGCCATTAGGATGAGTTACATATAAAGCCTTACCATAACCATAATGCTGAATTTTAATTCTACTTACATAACCTTCAGCAGCAGTGTACACATTTTTACCAACTTTTTGCTGTGTTTTTATATCTAAACCAGAATGAAAATGATTAGTTCGTAACTCGGCAAAAGTTCCAGAAAGCACTAGAGTAATATCTAATGGGCTTCTAAAATAATTTTGAGGATATTCAACTTGAGAAAAACTTAATTGGGTTATTAAGAGGGAAACTAAAATGTATTTCATCTGTAATATTAGTTGTTTTTAAAGGTCAGATGTTATGTCTAAAGAATGTTTAAAATTAATATTATAAATATTGTTTTAAACATTTCATGTATATAACGTTAGAAAGTCTAAAAATATTAAAAAAAGTTAATAAAGCTTAAAAATTGCAAAGAGTAAAAATTAAAAATAAATCACATAACTTCAATATTTACAGTTATATTAACAGAGTTTATTCATCTAATAATTAAATATTTTAAAATTTATTGTAAAAGAATTGTAATTTTTGATTTGGTATGTTAACTTTGTTACATCAGTATTGAAAATTGTAAATGAGTAAAATTGAAGATATTGTTGATTCTTTAGAGAATAAAATCAGCAAAGTTTTGCATAAATATGAGGTTTTGAAACAAACCAATGCGAAGCTTTCGGATGAATTAGCTAACCATCAGCAAAAAATTATTCAACAACAAGAAGAAATAAGTACTTGGGTTGATAAATTTGAATCACTCAAAATTGCAAATTCAATGTTGGGCAGTGATGAAAATAAACGAGAAACAAAGCTCAAAATAAATACATTAATTAAAGATATTGATCATTGTATTGCTCAATTATCAGAATAATGTAAAGCTATCATAAATGTCAGAACAGCTAAAAATTAAGCTATCTATAGCTAACAGAGTATACCCTTTAACCATATCACCAGATCAGGAAGAAGGATTACGTAAAGCAGCTAAGAAAATTGAAACAATGATTAGCCAATTTGAGCAGAATTATTCTGTGAGAGATAAACAAGATGTATTAGCAATGTGTGCATTACAATTTGCATCTCAAGTAGAACAAAAATCGATAGATAAAGAGTATGTTAATGAAGATGTCAAAAACAGGTTATCTGCTTTAGACGATTTGCTTCATTCGCATTTAATCTCTTAACGTTCTTTAAAATAAACATAGGTTACTGCCTACATTAGTTATTTTTTTTGATAAACTCAACGTTAATTCTTTAAAAAGGGTGAGTTTAAGTTGTAAAATCGAGCTGTCTTTGAACAGATTTTTGATCAGCTTGTTAGCCCTAAACTTGTTTTTAAGGAGTTTATACAAAATTCGAAACTGATGTAGGCTTTTTTTATACATTAAACTAAACTAAACATGGATACGAATACAATTTTATTAATTGTTGGAGGAGTAATATTAGGCGTAATATTAGGATATATTGTAGCTAAGGCATTAGAAAAAAGTAATGCTTCAAAACTTATAAAAGATGCACAATCTGAAGCTGCATCAATTTTAAAACAGGCAAATACAGAAGGAGAGTCAATTAAAAAAGACAAGCTACTTCAAGCCAAAGAAAAATTTATTGAATTAAAAGCTGAGCACGAAACAGTTATTTTATCTAGAGATAAAAAAATGGCTGAAGCTGAAAAACGTACTCGCGATAAAGAATCTCAAATATCTAGCGAACTAGGTAAAAACAAAAAGCTTTCTCAAGATTTAGAAGACAAAATTAAAGATTACGATTTTAGGCTTGAATTTTTAGAAAAGAAGAAAGAAGAAGTAGAAAAAGCTCACAAAAGCCAAATTAAGCAGTTAGAGGTTATATCTGGACTTTCGGCAGAAGAAGCTAAATCACAATTGGTCGAGTCGCTTAAAAATGAAGCTAAAGCAGATGCAATGGCATTTGTTCAAGGTTCAATTGAGGAAGCTAAACTTACAGCTCAGCAAGAAGCTAAAAAAATTATCATAAATACAATTCAGCGTATTGGAACAGAAGAAGCAATAGATAATTGTGTGTCTGTATTTAATATTGAATCTGATGATGTTAAAGGACGAATTATTGGTCGTGAAGGTCGAAACATTAGAGCGATAGAAGCAGCAACAGGAGTAGAGATTATTGTTGATGATACACCTGAAGCTATTATTTTATCTTGTTTTGACTCTGTAAGAAGAGAGGTAGCGCGTTTGTCGTTACACAAACTTGTAACTGACGGAAGAATACATCCTGCAAAAATTGAAGAAGTTGTTCAGAAAACACAAAAGCAAATTGAACAAGAAATTATAGAAGTTGGTAAGCGTACTGTTATCGATTTAGGAATTCATGGTTTACACCCAGAGTTGATTAAATTGGTAGGACGTATGAAATACCGTTCGTCTTACGGACAAAACTTATTACAACACTCGCGTGAAGTCGCTAAACTTTGTGGTGTAATGGCAGCTGAGTTAGGTTTAAACCCTAAACTAGCTAAAAGAGCAGGATTGTTACACGATATAGGTAAAGTTCCAGATTCTGAAGCAGACATGGAAACACCACATGCTATTTTAGGTATGCAATGGGCTGAAAAGTATGGTGAAAAGCCAGAAATTTGTAATGCTATTGGTGCTCACCATGACGAGATAGAAATGACTACGTTACTATCGCCTATTATTCAGGTTTGTGATGCTATTTCTGGAGCAAGACCAGGAGCAAGACGTCAAGTGTTAGATTCTTACATACAACGTCTTAAAGACCTTGAAGATGTAGCCTTCGGATTTAATGGTGTAAATAAAGCTTACGCCATACAAGCAGGTCGTGAGTTACGTGTTATGGTAGAAAGTGAAAAAGTAACTGATGAACAAGCGGCAAACTTATCATTTGAGATTTCACAAAAAATACAAACAGATATGACTTATCCTGGTCAGGTTAAAGTAACAGTGATTAGAGAAACTAGAGCAGTAAATATTGCTAAATAAAACTAAATAAACATAGTAAAATTAAAGCATCCTATTTTTGGATGCTTTTTTTATTTTCTTGGATGATACTTGGTTAATACTTCTTTTAAGTGAGACCTATCAACATGCATATAAATTTCGGTAGTTGTTATGCTTTCATGACCTAACATTAATTGTATGGCACGTAAATCGGCTCCATTCTCTAAAAGGTGAGTTGCAAACGAATGTCTAAAAGTATGTGGAGATATGTTTTTATTTAGCCCTATTTTTTCGGCTAGTTGTTTTATTATTGTAAAAATCATAGCTCGTGTTAACTGTTTTCCGCGTCTATTTAAAAATAAGGTGTCCTTATATAATGGAGAAATAGTTATATGTGAGCGTATCTCTTTTACATAAATAGTTATATACTTTTGAGTAGAAGGTCCAATTGGTACAAAACGTTGTTTATCGCCTTTACCAGTTACTTTTATAAAGCCTTCTTCAAAGAATAAGTCTGATATTTTTAGATTAGTTAATTCACTTACACGTAAACCACAACTATATAATGTTTCTAATATAGCTTTGTTGCGTTGTCCTTCAGGCTTGCTTAAATCTATAGCATTAATTAATGAGTCAATTTCTTCAATGCTTAGTGTATCGGGAAGTTTTCTTCCAATTTTAGGAGACTCAATTAAATCTAAAGGATTTGTAGTTCTGTAATCTTCAAAAACCAAATAGCTAAAAAAACTACGCAAACCTGAAATTAGCCTAGATTGTGATCTAGGATTAACATTTTTGGATACATCATAAATAAATGGCTGAATAACTTCGTTGCTAATATTAATAGGTGAAACAGTAATATTATTTGTTTCTAGATAATCTATAAGCTTGTTTATATCATACTCATAGTTAGTTATCGAATTTTTTGATAAGCCACGCTCTATTTTTAAATAATGTTTGTAATCTTTAAGAGCGTTTTGCCATTTCATGAGTTATATGTATTAAAAAATGTATACAAAATTGAAGTAAAAATAAGATTATTCATCAACTAAACATAATATAAACCATACGATAAATGTCGTATTTCAGCCTATTTTTGTTAATAACTAAAAATTTCAAGTACCTCAAAATCAATTATATAAATTCAAATTGTTAATTAAATTGTTAATAAGTAGTTAATAAAATTAGTACATTTAGAAAAAATGTCTTTAATTTGACTCAATCAATTTTAAAAACTTAAAAAAAATGAAAAAATTAATTTTATGTGCTGCAATCGCAGCTTTTGGATTAAGTAACGTTAATGCTCAAGAAGTAAAATTCGGAGCAAAGGCTGGAGCAAATTTCGCATCTGTTAATGGAGATGACTCTGATGGCCTTGATGGTAGAACAAGCTTTCATTTAGGAGCTGTTGTAAATATTGGAATATCTGAAAAATTTGCAGTTCAACCAGAGCTAGTTTATTCTTCTCAAGGATTTACTTTTTCTGAATCTGGAGTAGATGTTACAGGTAAACTAGATTACATTAACTTGCCTATATTAGCTGATTTCACTGTTGCTGAAGGGTTTAGCATTCAAGCAGGACCACAAGTAGGATTTAACATAACTGATAAAGTTGAAGCTGATGGAGAGTCTGAAAGTCTTGATGCAGAAAGTATCGATTTTGGTGCTGCTTTAGGTGCACAATACAAAATGGAAACAGGATTGTTTTTTCAAGCACGTTACTCATTAGGATTTAGTGAAATCATTAAAGACGTTGATGTTAAAAATAACGTAATTTCACTTTCTGTTGGATTTATGTTCTAACCGAAATTAATAACGATTATATAAAAGAGGAGGCTATTTAGCTTCCTCTTTTTGTATGCTTTAAAGTCATAAACTTGTTGTAAGTTTATTCATATAGAATTGCGATTATTTACTTGCTCAATCTAAAACTATAAAATATATTTGCCGCACAAATTTTAATAATTAAACTCAAATTTATTATGAAAAAAATATTATTACTTACTGCAATTGCAGCGTTTGGATTATCAAACGTTAATGCACAAGATTCAAAATTTGGTGTTACTGCAGGTTACACTAACATTACTGAAAAAGCATCTTTTGAAGGAGATTCATTTTCGTCAAGTGAATCAGGATTCTATATTGGAGTATTAGGAGATTTCACTATTTCAGAGAAGTTTCATATACAACCAGAAGTTCTTTATGCTAATGCTAGCGAGACTAATTTCTTGTATATTCCTGTATTAGCAAAATTTATGGTATCTGAGCAATTTGGAATATTAGCTGGTCCTCAAGCTAATTTAATTTTAGAAGATGTTGTAGAAGGTTTTAACACATTAGGAATTGACCTTACTTTTGGTGCAAATTACGATATCAACGAAAATTTCTTTATTGAAGCTAGATATGGTTTTGAGGTAACAAACCGAATTAAAGATGGTGGAGATCTTAAGGATAGAATTAATACTTTAAATGTAGGTATTGGTTATAAATTCTAAATTTAAAACAATCATATTTTAAAAAACCGAAGCTAATCACTTCGGTTTTTTTGTGCTTAATTTTTTGATATATTTACATTATGAAGAAACTAATGATTATTAATGGTCCTAATTTAAATTTACTAGGTACACGAGAGCCTGAAATTTATGGTAATTTGTCGTTTACAGAATTTTTAGATGAGTTAAAAGCGAAGTATACTAATATTCATTTTGATTATTTTCAATCTAACATCGAAGGAGAGCTTATAGATAAATTACAAGAGGTTGGCTTTAGTTATGATGGTATTGTTTTAAATGCAGCTGCATATACACATACATCTGTAGGAATTGGAGATGCAGTAAAAGCTATTAAAACTCCTGTAATTGAGGTTCATATTTCTAACACATTTGATAGAGAAAAATTTAGGCATAAGTCTTATGTGTCGCCTAATGCCAAAGGTATAATTATTGGTTTTGGATTACAGAGCTATGAATTAGCAGTACAGAGTTTTATTTAGAAAATAGATAAATTTTAGACATAAAAAAAGTTCCAGAAATTTCTGGAACTTTTTTGTTTTATCTTTTAGATTTAAGAGTATTTACAAGATTACAAGTGAATCACTTCTCCATAGGCATCAGCAACAGCTTCCATAACAGCTTCACTCATTGTTGGATGTGGATGTACAGCTTTTAATACTTCGTGTCCAGTAGTTTCAAGTTTACGTCCTAAAACTGCTTCAGCAATCATATCGGTTACTCCAGCACCAATCATATGGCAACCTAACCATTCGCCATATTTGGCATCAAAAATTACTTTTACAAAGCCATCTTTTGCTCCAGAAGCACTTGCTTTTCCTGATGCAGAGAAAGGAAATTTACCAACTTTTATATCGTATCCTTTTTCTTTAGCTTGTTTTTCAGTTAAACCTACACTAGCAATTTCAGGATAGCAGTATGTACAACCAGGTATATTACCATAATCTAATGCTTCAACATGCTGACCTGCAATTTTTTCTACACAAAGTATACCTTCAGCAGATGCTACGTGAGCTAAAGCTTGTCCTGGAGTTACATCTCCAATAGCATAATAACCAGGAATATTAGTTTGATAATAATCATTCACTAAAATTTTATCTCTATCTACAGCAATTCCTACATCTTCTAATCCGATATTTTCAATATTAGATTTAATTCCAACTGCAGAAAGAATAATATCTGCTTCAAGCGTTTCTTCACCTTTAGCAGTTTTTACTGTAGCTTTTACACCTTTTCCAGATGTATCTACTTTAGTCACTTCAGATGATGTCATAATATTAATTCCGCTTTTCTTGAACGATTTTTCTAATTGTTTAGAAACATCTTCATCTTCCACAGGAACAACATTTGGTAAATATTCAACAATAGTTACTTCTGTTCCCATTGAGTTATAGAAATATGCAAACTCAACACCAATTGCGCCAGAACCAACAACAATCATTTTTTTAGGTTGTTCTTTTAAACTCATTGCTTCTCTATAACCAATAACTTTTTTACCATCTTGTGGTAAACTTGGCAATTCGCGTGAGCGAGCTCCAGTTGCAATTATAATATGATCTGCACTGTATTCTTTTCCATCAACATCTACTTTTTTTCCAGCTTTAAGCTTTCCAAAACCTTCAATAACGTCAATTTTATTTTTTTTCATTAAGAATTGAACTCCTTTACTCATGCCATCTGCAACACCACGACTACGTTTAACAACAGCATCAAAATCTTTATCAAACCCTTTAACTGATAAACCATAATCTTCTGCATGTTTTAAATAATCAAAAACTTGGGCAGATTTTAATAAGGCTTTTGTTGGTATACAACCCCAATTTAGGCAAACTCCACCAAGGTTTTCTTTTTCGATCACAGCAGTTTTAAAACCTAATTGCGATGCTCTAATAGCAGTTACGTAGCCACCAGGGCCACTTCCGAGAACAATAATATCGTATTTACTCATGAGATTTTTTTAGTCTTTATTAGAAGCTACGAATTTACAAAACCTATTTTGAAAAATAAATGTATGATAGATTTTATTTAGGATAAATTATATACTATAAGTCGTCTGTAAAATGTCTGCGACCTTTATCTTTTGAAAATTTATCAGTATTGTATTTAATTGAATCACCTTTTGGAATTGATAATGATTGCCAGTTTTCCTTTTTAATTATAGTACCTATTAAAACAATTTGTCCAATATGATAGGAGTAATGAGCAAGTTGTCTGTTTATAGCTTCTGTAACAGTATGGCCTTGGTTTCTAATATATATAATACGCTCTAAATCTTCATTTTTTAATGGTTTTAAGGCATCAAACAAACAATTCCATCCTTTATTCCAGCTTTCAATTAAATCCGATTTAGTTTTATAAGTATCTATAAATTCTGAATCACGATGTCTCCATTCTTTCTCACCATCTTCGGTTAAAAAGTTTGTCCAACGTGATAGCATATTTCCAACTATGTGTTTTACAATAATTGATATGCTATTATGATGCTCATGTAGTTGCCAATGTAAGTCTTGGTTTGTTAGTTGGTTAAAAGTTTTATCACCTAAGCTTTTATAGTATTCAAATTGCTTAATGCTACTAGTTAAAAATGTATTTTCCATTTAAATAACCTTATAAATTATAAATAAAAATAGTGATACAAAATCGTTAAAACTATGTTTTATTATAGTTAGATTTTATATCACTATTCAAAAAAGGTTAAAGTGAAATCTTTATTCAGATTTTGGAATGAACTTTAATGCAACTCCATTAATACAATGGCGTTTACCTGTAGTATTTCTTGGACCATCATCAAATACATGCCCTAGATGTCCACCACAGGTGGCACAATGCTCTTCATCTCTGGTATAGCCCAAATTTGAATCTGTGCCATAAGCGACATTGCCTTTAATTTCTCTATCAAAACTTGGCCAACCTGTTCCTGAATCAAATTTATGTTCACTTTTAAATAATGGTGTATCACATGCTGCACAAACATAAACACCTGCTTTATAATTTTTGTTTAAAGGACTAGAAAATGGTCTTTCAGTTCCAGCTTTTCTCAATACATAATATTCATCTGAAGATAATTGAGATTTCCACTCAGCATCAGTTTTTGTGACTTTAAATTTATCTTGTGTTTTCTTTTGTTCTTTTTTTTGAGCAATTCCATTGCAACTATATAAGGCTATAACTAAGGTTAATAAGAAGAATTTTTTCATAATAACAATTTTTGTTTTTGTTTAAGTCGAATTAAGTATGAATAAATAACATTGTTGGGAAAAACTTTTTACAAGTATGGAACAGTTTTTGTATTTTTATAGAAGTTAATTTAAAACCCATCAACAATGAAATTTAAAAATAAAATTGTAGCATTTGGTGCAGTATTATTGTTTTTGTCTTGCGCAACAAATCCTTTTACAGGAAAGAAAACAATGGCATTAGTTCCAAACTCTCAATTATTTCCAACTGCCTTCCAGCAATATAATCAGTTTTTAACTGAAAATAAAGTAATAAAAGGCACTGCCGATGCACAAATGGTTACAAAAGTGGGTCAGAAAATTGCGGTTGCTGCTGAGCGTTGGTTAAATGCTAATGGATATCAAGGCTATTTAAACGATTACAAATGGGAGTATAATTTAGTAGATGATAAAACAGTAAATGCTTGGTGCATGCCTGGAGGAAAAATTGTATTCTACACAGGAATACTTCCAATAGCTAATGGGGAAGCTGGAATCGCAGCTATTATGGGACATGAAGTTTCTCATGCACTTGCAAATCATGGTCAGCAACGTATGAGTGCAGCAATGGCTCAACAAGGTTTGGCAATAGTTGGTAATGTTGCTATTAAAGACGAAAAAGACAGAAATACATTTAACCAATATTATGGTGTAGGTTCTAATGTATTAGGTATGCTACCTTTTAGCAGAAGTCATGAATCTGAGGCTGACGAAATTGGACTTTATTTAATGGCTATTGCAGGTTATAATCCAATGGAAGCTGCTGAATTATGGAAACGAATGAGTGCACAAAGTGGAGGACAAGCACCACCTGAGTTTTTAAGTACACACCCATCAAATGAAAGTAGAATTAAAAACATTACTGAGTTAGCTCCTAAGGCAATTGCTGAAGCTAAAAAATTTGGTGTAACTACATTTAAAGATTAAAAAACGTATAGTTTAAAATATTTATCTATTTTAGAAGCTGTTCTTCCTAAGCATGGAATTGAACAGCTTTTTTAATTTTAAACTATGGCAGAACTTCAAAAAGGAAGCAAGAAATTGCTTAACGCTTGGGCATTTTACGATTGGGCTAATTCAGTGTATACCTTAACTATTGCATCTTCAATATTTCCAATATTTTATTCAGCATTATTTCTTTCAGAAATCAAAAAAGTACATGCTTTTGGGTTTGAATTTAAAAGTACAGCGCTTATAACTTTTGTAACAGCTTTCACTTTTTTAGTTGTAACATTTACTTCTCCATTATTGTCTGGAGTAGCTGATTATGTTGGGAATAAAAAGGCATTTATGAAGTTTTTTTGTTACACTGGCGGAATAGGGTGCATTGGTTTGTATTGGTTTAGTCTTGATCATATTCATTTAAGCTTGTTGTTTTATTTCATGGGTTTAATAGGTTACTGGGGAAGTTTGGTGTTTTATAACTCTTATTTGCCAGATATAGCATTTCCTGAACAGCAAGATAGTATTAGTGCAAAGGGATTTTCAATGGGCTATATAGGTAGTGTTTTATTATTAGTCATAAATCTTATTATGGTTATGAGTCAAGAAAACGGGGAAGATAAAATGCAAATGATGCGTTACTCATTTATTACTGTTGGTTTATGGTGGATACTTTTTAGTCAATATACATTTTACATTTTACCGAAAGGAGTATCAACAGGACATAAAGTCACAAGAGCAGTTCTTTTTAACGGTTTTAAAGAATTAAAGCAGGTATGGAATCAATTGACACAAAACTTAAGACTTAAACGTTATTTAACTGCTTTTTTTGTGTTTAGTATGGCTGTGCAAACAATAATGCTTGTTGCAGTTTATTTTGGTGAAGAAGAAATTGCTTGGGGAACTGATGGAGAAAAAACTACAGGACTTATTACAAGTATTTTAGTTATACAACTTGTAGCCATTCTTGGGGCAATATTAACATCTAAAGCATCATCAAAATTTGGGAATATAAAAACTTTGATTTTTGTAAACTTTGTATGGATGGCATTATGTTTTTATGCCTATTTTATGGAAACACCTACTCAGTTTTATATTGCTGCTGCATGTGTTGGTTTAGTAATGGGAGGAATTCAAGCATTAGCAAGATCAACTTATTCTAAATTTTTACCAGAAACTGAAGATACAACCTCATTTTTTAGTTTTTATGATGTAGCAGAAAAAATTGGAATTGTTATAGGAATGGTAATTTTTGCTCTTATAGATCAGTTTACAGGTAGTATGCGAAATGCTATTCTTTTCTTATTTATATTCTTTTTAGTTGGTATTGTTTTGTTATTTAGGGTTCCAAAGGAAAATACTGTAATAGAATAATTTTATTATGTTTGTAAAAAAACAACTACATGAAAATCGCAAAAATCACATTTAAATTCTTATTAACAACATTACTTATTTCATTTTACGCTTGTGATAATGAAGCATTAGATAATGGACTTAGTCAAGGTAATGGAGATGGTGAAGCAGGAGGAGAGTCAACTGGAGATTATTGGCCAATGGCTGTTAACAATAATTGGATATATGATTATTCGTTAGATGGTGTTCAGCAAGAAGATTATAATATGACAATTGATGCATTAAGCACTTTTGAAGGTAACCAAGCATATTTATATTCTCAGTTTATGCCAACTGTTTCAGGTACAGACGGAACAGAGCTAGAAAGTTTTGATATAGATTTCTATACAAGAAAAAATGGAGGCGACTATATTGTTGGAGTAGGTGATTTAACAGCCGATTTTTTAGGCTTATTTCAACTTAGTCAAACAGGGTATAGCTTTATTATTTTAAAAGATTATTTGAACGTAGGAGAAACATGGACAAAAAATGTGCAAACGACAACTACATTTACATCCAGTGACCCTAACTTTCCAGATTTACCTAGCGTTACAACTGACTTAGTTTTAAACTTTGAAATTGTTGCAAAAGATTTAACTGTAGATGTAAATGGTACAAGTTATAGTCCTGTAATTAAAGTTAAATACGCTTTAGATTCTTCATCAGCAGATGCACCAGACCAAACTATTCAAGCAGATACATTCTATTATTTTGCTAAAGATGTAGGTATTATTAAAATTGAAGGGACTCAATACGATTCTGGAGATAATATAACATCCAATTCGTTGCAAGAGTTAAGTTCTTATACATTAAATTAGAATATATATATAAACAAAAAAGCCACTCAAAACCTGAGTGGCTTTTTTGTTTTAAAGCAGATTAATTAATTACTTATACTTCCAGATCCTGCTACTTTTGTGTCTTCAGTTTTCGGATTGCCTGTATATTTTATATCTCCAGAGCCAGCAACTCTAGCTTTTAGGCTTCCATTGCAAACAACTTGTGCATCACCAGAACCTGCTACAGATACATCAGTGTTGTTAGATTGCAAATCAAATCCATGAAAATCACCAGAGCCAGCTACTCTAGCTTCTAATGAATTTGTTTTTCCTTTAAGCGTTAAATCTCCAGATCCAGCTAAACTACTTTCAACGGTAGATGCTTCGATATTTAACACCACATCTCCAGAACCAGCTAATGCAACTTTTAAATTGTTTGAAGTGATTTTGTCTTCATTCCATAAATCGCCAGAACCAGCTAGTGACACCTGATTTATATCTTTAAACGGAATAGTGATTTTTACAGTCTTATTCCAGCTTGGACTTAAATTAATATGATTTTCTGTTTTTACAATAAGGCTACCATCTTTTACTTCGGTTATAATATAGTCTAGTAAGTTAGATTCACCTTCCAGAGTTATTTTTCCTTCTTCACCAGCTACAAGTACATAATCAAATGATCCTGCGCATTTAATACCTTCATAATCGGAAGTGGTTCTTGTTACTGTAGTAATATTTCCATTACCTTTTATCTTTTTTTGTGCTTGTATTGTACTAATAGTTAGTATTGCAATTAATAAGATTAATTTTTTCATGATTTTTAGTTTTTTGATTAATTTCTTTTGAATGATACACTACCATAGTTAGATTTTATTCTAATTAGGTTTGATGTGCTTGAATTACCATAATAACCTTGGTAATATTTATCTGTTGATTCTATTCTTTTTTTAGTAAACTGAAACCCTTCTGAGTCTCTTAATGAAGCATATTCTAAATCTAAATCAAATTTAAAATTGTATGAAGCATCAAATCCTATAGTAATACCAACATAATCTGATTCTATGTTTACATTACCAGCATTAGAATTCATTCTTTCAATTTTAATTGAACCATAATCTGCTTTTATATCAATATTTTTATAAACGTCTCCTATTAGAGTAGTAAGGTAATCACCATTTCCAGTTACATTATTTACATTTTCAACTGTTATTGAGCCATAATCACAATTGTAACTTACATTCTCAGCAATTTTAACTACCGACTTTGTGTAATCAGCAGATATTTCTAAATTCTTAGCTTTTGATACTATAAATCCACTATAATCAGCATTTATTTTTCCACTTTTTATGTATTCAAAATAACTGTTTTGTGTATAGTCAAATGATAGATAATTATTGTCTGCCATTAACTCTTTGGTTGTTATTTTTCCATAGTCACAATTTATATTAGCACGACCTTCTAACTTATCTAAATTAATACTACCATAATCATTACTTAGCTCTACACTGTTGGTTATTGGTAACTTAATAACATAATTAATTTCCATATTTACATTATTGTTTTTTCCCCAACTCCACCAAGAATCAGATTTATTTTTATCAAATATTGTTTTTGCAGACACATATTCTGAACTAGAATTAAACTCTACTGTAATTTCGTCTAATTTTTTTTGAGCTTTGTCTTCATCATTACTATTAGTTTTAATAGTAACTTCAATATAGGTTTTGTTTCCAGAATAAGTAACTATGTTAATGTTGCCATAGCTATTATTTACTTTTAAATTAGCATTGCTATTTACAGTAAATTCTTTTTTTATTGTTTTTTCTTTTGTGTGTTTGCCATTAAGACCATTGCTTCCTAAAACCATTGTAGGGATCAATAACAGCATAAATACTGCTTTATATAGTAATTGTGTTTTCATAATTATAAGGTTTACTATTTTCTCTTAAGAAGAAAATATGTTGTTTAGTTATATTGTTTCTTGATTGTACTGTTTTACTTCTTCAATATTTTGCATTACGTTTTGTAATATTTCAATTCTGTTTTGAAAATTTGTGATCATAGCATAAATAACGCGTTTATCATTGCCACTTTCGGTAAGGTCTATTTTTAGTTTATTGTAATCTTTTTCAAGAATGTCGAGTTGTTTTAAAGCATCATTAATTAAAGCTTCAGTTTCTGGTGAACGTTCGTTATTTAGTTTTGTTAATTCTAAAGCTATTGTAGATGTGAAAAAATCTTGAGTTTTTGATAACTCTGGCGATACACTTGCTAAATCTTTAACTTCAGGCTCTTGTTGAAACACTGTTATTAAGCTAAAGCATAGCACTATTGTTGCAGCAACAGCTATTAAAGGTTTCCATAACTTAAAGCCTTTAGCTTTTACCAAAGTTTTATTAGAATCGTTTGAATTAAGCTTAGATATAAAACGTTCTTGATGACCTAAATTAGGTGTTTCAACATCAAACTCATTTTTTAAGCTTTCAAATAGTGTTTCTAAATTTTCTTTTTCCATGGTCTCTTTATTTAAGCTATTGTTAATAATTTCTGTCTTAAACTCTCTTTTGCTCTCGATATGAGGGTTCTACAATTTGCGTGAGTTATATTCATAATTTCACAAATTTCCTCATAATCGTAACCTTCAATTAAATGCAGTGTCAAACCTAATTGATAACTGTCTTTTAAAGATTTCATAGTATTGATAATTTGAGAGGCTTTTATTGTAGCTAATTCATTATCTTCAATACCTTGATCATCTTCAACTTTGTATATCACATCATCTAAAGGCACATCTTTATGCTTATTGTTTTTATTATAATAGTAAATGCTATTATTAATTACAATTCGTTTTAACCAAGAACCAAATGTTGAGCTATCATTAAGACTGTCTAATTTTGTAAATGCTGCTAAAAACGATTCTTGCATAATGTCTTCTGCCTTAAAACTGTCTTTAACAATTCTAAAGGATGTGTTATACATTGCTTTGTAATATCTATTATAAACCTCAAGTTGCGCACGCTGGTTATTAGATTTGCAAAGCTGTAAGAGCTCTTCTATATTTTGATTGGTTAGTGTCAAAAAAACATTTGCTTTAGTATAGAGATGAAGTTAAACATTGTTTGTTACACTTTTTATAAAAAAGTTTTTTTGTAGAATGTAGACTAATGGCATAACTATTGAAATTATAGAGATAGAATTTACTCGATTTAAAGTGTAAACACTTGTTAATCAAAGGTAAATTAAATATTGTTAAATTAATTTATAAATTCGTTTTGTTATTTTAATGACAGAATGACCTAAATATATATATGGCTAAATCTAAATTTTTAAGTCTTGACAGTTTGTCATTTCAGGATTTTGATGAAAATTCAGAATTAATTCCTTTAATGACTCCAGAAGACGAAGCTGAGATAAATAATGAATTACTCCCAAATACACTACCAATTTTGCCTTTGCGTAATACGGTTTTGTTTCCAGGGGTTGTTATTCCTATTACTGCAGGTAGAGATAAATCAATAAAATTGATAAATGATGCTAATAAAGGAAGCAAAGTTATTGGTGTTGTGTCTCAAAAAGATGAAACAGTAGAAGATCCTATTGGAAAAGATATTTATAAAATAGGAACTGTAGCAAGAATTTTACGTGTGTTAAAAATGCCTGATGGTAACACGACTATAATTATACAAGGTAAAAAGCGTTTTGAGATTGATGAAATAATGTCTGAGGAACCTTATATTACTGCAACAGTTAAAGATGTAAAAGAAGCAAAACCTGCTGTAGATAATGAAGAGTTTTCTGCAATTATAGACTCTATTAAAGAGTTAGCGCTTCAAATTATAAAAGACAGTCCAAACATTCCTACAGAAGCAACGTTTGCTATTAAAAACATTGAAAGCAGCTCATTTTTAATAAATTTTGTGTCTTCAAACATGAATCTTTCTGTTGAAGATAAGCAAAAGCTATTAGAGATTAATGATTTAAAAGAGAGAGCTCTAGCGACCTTAAAGTTCATGAATGTTGAGTTTCAAAAGTTGGAGCTTAAAAATGATATTCAATCTAAGGTTCAAAGCGATATGAACCAACAGCAAAGAGAGTACTTTTTGCATCAGCAAATGAAAACCATTCAAGAAGAACTTGGTGGTGTGTCATATGACGAAGAGATTGATGAAATGAGACTGCGTGCTAAAGACAAACTTTGGGATGATAAAGTAGATGAGCATTTCCATAAGGAACTGGCAAAACTACAACGAATGAATCCTCAAGTTGCAGAGTATTCTATTCAGCGCAATTATTTAGACTTGTTTTTAGACTTACCTTGGAGTGAGTTTAGTAAAGATAAATTCGATCTTAAGCGTGCTAAGCGCATTTTAGATAGAGACCATTATGGTTTAGATGATGTAAAGAGAAGAATAATTGAATATCTAGCTGTATTGAAACTGCGTAACGATATGAAGTCTCCAATATTATGTTTATATGGACCTCCAGGAGTTGGTAAAACATCACTAGGTAAATCTATAGCAGAAGCTTTAGGGAGAGAATATGTGCGTATGTCGCTTGGTGGTCTAAGAGATGAAGCGGAAATTAGAGGACATCGTAAAACATATATAGGAGCAATGCCTGGACGTATTCTTCAAAGTTTAAAAAAGGCTGGTACTGCAAACCCAGTATTTGTTTTAGATGAAATTGATAAACTTTCTAACAGTAATCAAGGTGATCCTTCTTCTGCAATGCTAGAAGTTTTAGACCCAGAACAGAATGGAGAGTTTTATGATAACTTTTTAGAAATGGGATTTGATCTATCTAAAGTTATGTTTATTGCTACTGCTAACAGTTTAAGTAGCATTCAGCCAGCTTTATTAGATAGAATGGAAATTATCGATGTTACTGGTTATACTATTGAAGAGAAAGTTGAAATTGGTAAAAGACATTTATTACCAAAGCAATTAAAAGAGCATGGACTAGAAGATAAACACTTAAAAATTGCTAAACCACAGCTTGAAAAAATAGTTGAAGGTTATACTAGAGAGTCTGGAGTAAGAAGTCTTGAGAAACAATTAGCAAAAATGGTGCGTTATGCTGCAAAAAACATTGCAATGGAGGAGCCATATAACATTAAAGTTACAAATGAAGATGTTGTTGAAGTTTTAGGTATACCTAAACTTGAGCGTGATAAATATGAAAATAATAATGTAGCTGGTGTAGTTACTGGTTTAGCTTGGACTAGAGTAGGAGGAGATATTTTATTTATTGAATCAATTTTGTCAAAAGGAAAAGGAACTTTAACAATCACTGGTAATTTAGGAACTGTAATGAAAGAATCTGCAACAATTGCTATGGAGTATATCAAAGCTAATGCAGATGAATTTGGAATTGACCCTGAAATATTTGAAAAATACAATGTCCATATACATGTACCTGAAGGAGCAACACCAAAAGATGGCCCTAGTGCAGGTGTAACTATGTTAACATCATTAGTGTCTTTATTTACGCAGCGTAAAGTAAAAAATAGTTTAGCAATGACAGGCGAAATTACTTTAAGAGGTAAAGTATTACCTGTTGGAGGTATAAAAGAAAAAATATTGGCAGCTAAACGTGCTCGCATTAAAGAAATATTGCTTTGTGAAGACAATAGATCTGACATCGAAGAAATTAAACCAGATTATTTAAAAGGGTTAAAATTTCATTATGTAACAGATATGAGTGATGTTCTTAAGTATGCACTTACTGATCAAAAAGTCAAAAACGCTAAAACGTTATAATAGAAAACCTCAACAAAATGTTGAGGTTTTTTTTTCATTCAAAAATAAAACAAACTTACATTCGTTTTAAGATAGATATATTACTTTTGCAAGCCTATGCTTAAGAGGATTACCACTTTATTAATTATAATTTTTGCTTTACCAATGTACGCTCAACTTGGTGGTGAATCTACATATCAATTTCTTAATTTAGTATCATCACCACGTCAAGCAGCATTAGGAGGTAAAGTAATTACTAATTTTGATTATGATGTTGTTGGTGGCTTGTACAATCCTGCTGCGATTAATGTTGAAATGGATAATCAATTAGCACTAAACTATTCTAGTTATTTAGGAGGAATTAGTTATGGTACAGCTGCTTATGCCTATACTTGGGACAGACATGTTCAAACCTTCCATATAGGTATGACTTATATTAATTATGGAACCTTTGATGGCTATGACCAAAGTGGAAATTCTACAGGAACTTTTACAGGTAATGAAGCCGCATTATCTTTTGGTTATGCATACCAAGTACCATTTACAGATTTTTACTTAGGTGCTAATGGTAAAATTATCACTTCAAGTTTAGAACAGTATAGTTCAATTGGTGGAGCTGTTGATATTGCTGCCATGTATATTAATGAGCGATTAGATTTTCATGCTGCACTAGTAGTAAGAAATTTAGGAACACAATTTACCACATATGCAGGCATGCAAGAAAAATTACCTTTAGAGATTAATTTTGGAATGTCGCAAACATTAGAAAATGTACCTATTCGTTGGCATTTAACTTTTGAAAATTTACAACAGTGGCCAATAGGTGAATCTAATCCTGCTAGAGCAACAACAGACTTAGATGGTAACCAAACACAAGAAAAAGTAGGCTTTCTTAATGAAACACTTCGACATACAATAATAGGAGCAGAGTTATTTCCAGATAGAGGTTTTAGTATAAGAGCAGGTTATAATTTTAGAAGAGCTGAGGAGTTGCGTATTGTGGATCAACGTAATTTTTCAGGTTTGTCTTTTGGTATTGGTATAAAGCTTAATAAAATGAGATTTAGCTATAGTCATGCTCGTTATTCAGGAGCATCTAACACAAGCTTCTTTGGGTTACAAATAGATTTAAGATAATGCAAAAAATTACAATAGCTATAGACGGTTTTTCATCAACAGGTAAAAGTACAGTTGCCAAACAACTAGCTAAAGCTTTAGGATATGTTTATGTTGATTCTGGAGCTATGTATAGAGCTGTGACTTTATTCGCGATGCAAAATGGTTTTATTGATGAAAAACATTTTGATAGTGATAAATTGATAGCTAATTTAAATACTGTTGAGATTCTTTTCAAGTTTAATAATAAGCTTGGTTTTGCTGAAGTATTTTTAAATGATAAGAATGTTGAAAATGAAATTAGAACCTTAGAAGTTTCACAATTTGTAAGCCAAGTATCCGAAATTTCTGAAGTTAGACGCATGCTAGTTAAACAACAGCAGCAAATGGGTATAAATAAAGGTGTTGTTATGGATGGAAGAGATATTGGAACAGTTGTTTTTCCTGAGGCTGAATTAAAAATATTTATGACAGCTTCTGCTGAAACAAGAGCAAAACGTCGTTTTCAAGAATTGCTTGAAAAAGGCGCTAATGTTGGTTATGATGAAGTTTTAGAAAATGTTACTTCGAGAGATAAAATAGATACAACACGAGAAGATTCTCCACTTACAAAAGCAAATGACGCCATTGAGATTGATAATTCGTATTTGTCAATTGAAGAGCAATATAAAATGTTACTGGAACTAGCCGAAGAAACAATAAGCAATAAAGCATAAAAAAAGCGACTTAAAATAAGTCGCTTTTTGTTTTTAATTATAAGAAGATTATAAATTAGGAATAATCAATTCTTGATTTGGATGAATTAAATCAGGATTCTTTAAAATATCTGTATTTGCAGCAAATATCTTTTGGTATTTAGATGCATCATCATAATATTGCTTAGCAATTTTCCCAAGAGTTTCACCACTTTTAACAGTGTGTCTATGATATACAGATGTATCTGCTACTTTTATGTCAGCAACAATATCAGTAGGATTTACTCCACCTACTTCTTTTATTTTATCCCAAAGTAAGTTTTTTTCGTATTGAGTATTTGCAGTCCCTTTAATTTTTAAGACACCATTTTCTTCATTTACATCTCCGTTTTGAATGTTTAATTTTTGACCTAAGTCTAATACACTTTGGTATTTTGATTTAACCATGATAATTTTTTTAAAGTTTTAAATTAATACTGTTATAAAGATAACAATTATAATGCCGAAATCTTAACGTTCTGTAATTCAGTTTTTAACAAAATTATTTTTTTAAACTCAACCTTTAAATATTGAGGTGTATTTTTTGGTAATAAAAGTTAAATATTGTATTTTTGCGCTCCTTTTAGCGACGCCTTAGAAAGATAAGAGGAAAAAAACAAAATAATTATAACACTTCTGTGTGTTAGTCGCAAAAATCTTTCTATAACATACAGAATACAAATTAGTATTCAGCAAATGTCTGAAAAAGAAACAAAACAAGCAGAAGTAGTAGCTACTGAAGCACAAGAAACAGTAGTTGAAACTGCAACTGCAGAAGCTCCGAAAGAACAAGTATCGGAAGCTCAAGCAAACCCAGAAAAATTCTTAGCGGACTTTAACTGGCACAATTACGAAGAAGGAATTGAGCAAGTTGATGACAAAAAACTTCAAGAATTTGAAAAATTAGTATCAGAAAATTTCGTTGACACATTAGATGACGAAGTTGTAGAAGGAGAAGTTATTTTTATCTCTGATCGTGATGCTATTATTGATATCAATGCTAAATCTGAAGGTGTAATTTCTCTAAATGAGTTCCGTTACAACCCAAATTTAAAAGTTGGTGATAAAGTAGAAGTATTAATTGATGTTCGTGAAGATGCAACTGGTCAATTAGTATTATCTCACAGAAAAGCTAGAGTAATTAAAGCTTGGGATCGTGTTAACAATGCACACGAAACAGGTGAAATCGTTAATGGTTTTGTTAAGTGCAGAACTAAAGGTGGTATGATTGTAGATGTTTTTGGAATTGAAGCATTCTTACCAGGTTCTCAAATTGATGTTAAACCAATTAGAGATTACGATCAATACGTTAATAAAACTATGGAGTTTAAAGTTGTGAAAATCAACCACGAATTCAAAAACATAGTTGTGTCTCATAAAGCTCTTATTGAAGCTGATATTGAAGAACAGAAAAAAGAAATTATTGGTCAATTAGAAAAAGGTCAAGTACTAGAAGGTATTGTTAAAAACATTACTTCTTATGGTGTATTTATTGATCTTGGTGGAGTTGATGGATTGGTGCATATTACTGACCTTTCTTGGTCACGTATTAACCATCCAAACGAAATTGTAGAATTAGACCAAAAACTTAATGTAGTTATCCTTGATTTTGATGAAGATAAATCAAGAATCCAATTAGGTCTTAAACAATTAAGCAAACATCCTTGGGAAGCTTTAGCTGACGATGTAAAAATCGGAGATAAAGTAAAAGGAAAAGTGGTTGTAATTGCTGATTATGGTGCATTTATTGAAGTAGCTGATGGTGTTGAAGGATTAGTTCACGTAAGTGAAATGTCTTGGTCAACACATTTACGTTCTGCTCAAGATTTCGTGTCTGTAGGAGACGAAATAGAAGCAGTTATCTTAACTCTAGATAGAGAAGATCGTAAAATGTCATTAGGTATTAAGCAATTAACTCCAGATCCATGGACTGATATTACTACTAAATACCCAGTTGGTTCTAACCATACAGGTATTGTACGTAACTTCACAAACTTTGGTGTTTTTGTTGAATTAGAAGAAGGTATTGACGGATTAATTTATATCTCTGATTTATCTTGGACTAAAAAGATTAAACATCCAAGTGAGTTCTGTAATGTAGGAGACAAATTAGAAGTAGTTGTTTTAGAATTAGATGTAGAAGGACGTAAATTAAGTTTAGGTCACAAACAAACTACAGATAACCCTTGGGACAAATACGAAACTGAATTTGCTTTAGGTACAGTTCATACAGCTGAAATTTCTGAAATGGTAGATAAAGGTGCTACAGTTGAGTTTAACGAAGATATCGTTGCTTTTGTACCTGCTCGTCATTTAGAAAAAGAAGATGGTAAAAAATTGAAAAAAGGAGACTCTGCTGAATTCAAAATTATTGAGTTCAACAAAGAATTCAAGCGTGTAGTTGCTTCTCATACTGCTATCTTTAAAGAAGAAGAGATGGAAAATGTAAAAGCTGCTGTTGCTAAAGCAGAAGCTACTGCATCAGAAGCTAAGCCAACTTTAGGTGATGCTAACGATCAGTTACAAGCTCTTAAAGATAAAATGGACGGAAAGAAAGCAAAAAAATAATCTTTCTCGATATTTAATATATAAAAAGCCTTCAAATATTTGAAGGCTTTTTTATTTCTAACAAATTATTAACCTCGTTGTACACTATATTTTTTTACCTTAACTTTGTCAACCAAATACGTTTGGAAAAAATATGAGCCAAAAAGTTTTACTTAACGCAAAAGAGGTAAACATCATTCTTCACCGATTGGCTTGCCAACTTATTGAAAAACATAACGATTTTACAAACACAGTTTTAATAGGTATTCAGCCAAGAGGTAAGTATCTGGCAAATCGTTTAGCTAAAATGCTAAAAGAAGAATATAAAATTAAAAATATTCAATTAGGCTTTCTTGATATTACTTTTTTTAGAGACGATTTTCGTAGAGGAGAAAAACCATTAGAAGCAAATACAACAGAAATTAACTTTCTTGTTGAAGATAAAAATATTGTATTTATTGACGATGTATTATATACAGGACGAAGTATTCGTGCTGCACTAACAGCAATACAGTCTTTTGGAAGACCAAATGAAATTGAGCTTTTAACTCTAATAGATAGAAGATTTAGTAGACATTTACCAATTCAACCAGATTATAGAGGAAGACAAGTAGATGCAATTAATAAAGAAAAAGTAAAAGTAAACTGGAAAGAAAACACTGGTGAAGATTCAGTTTATCTAATAAATAATTAAACTCATGAGCGAATTAAGTGTCAACCACTTATTAGGAATTAAATATCTTAACTCACAAGATATACAGCTTATTTTTGAAACTGCTGATCATTTTAAGGAAGTCATTAACAGACCAATTAAAAAAGTACCTTCGCTAAGAGATATAACCATTGCCAATCTATTTTTTGAAAACTCTACACGCACAAAACTTTCGTTTGAGCTGGCTGAAAAGCGTTTGTCTGCAGATGTTATTAATTTTTCAGCTTCGCAATCGTCAGTCAAAAAAGGAGAAACCTTAATAGATACTGTGAACAATATACTATCAATGAAAGTTGATATGGTTGTAATGCGACATCCAAATCCTGGTGCAAGCGTGTTTTTGTCACAACATGTAAACGCAAGTATTATTAATGCAGGAGATGGTGCGCACGAGCATCCAACACAAGCCTTGCTAGACAGTTATTCTATAAGAGAGCGACTTGGTAGCGTAAAAGGAAAAAATGTAGTTATAGTTGGTGATATTTTACATAGTAGAGTAGCACTTTCTAATATTTTTGCACTTCAGTTGCAAGGAGCAAATGTGATGGTTTGCGGACCAAAAACTCTATTGCCAAAATATATTGATAAACTTGGTGTAAAAGTTGAAACAGATTTACGTAAAGCGCTTAACTGGTGTGACGTAGCAAATATGCTACGAGTGCAAAATGAACGAATGGATATTAGCTACTTTCCTTCAACTAGAGAATACACTCAACAATACGGAGTTAATAAAGCGTTATTAGATTCTTTAAATAAAGAAATCACAATAATGCATCCTGGACCTATAAATCGTGGTGTAGAAATCACGAGTGACGTTGCAGATTCTAAGCAAGCCATTATTTTGGATCAGGTTCAAAATGGTGTTGCTGTTAGAATGGCTGTAATTTATTTATTAGCATCTAAAATAAAACACTAAAATTATGATTTTCGATAAAGACGATAATATTACTATTATCATACAAGAAAAAAGTACTATAGTAGAATTAGTAAAGAAACTATATGCTACATATCCGAAGTTTAAAAACGATAATGTAATTGTTAATCTTTCGGTAATGAATAAGGTTACATTGCAAGATATTGTTGAATTTTTAGAGATATCTAATCAGCATCGTCATGCAAAACATTCATTTGTTATAGTTACAGATAAAGCAAACCTTAATGAAATGCCAGATGAAATTGTGGTTGTACCAACTTTAAAAGAAGCTTACGACATTATCGAAATGGAAGAAATGGAGCGCGACTTAGGATTTTAATATAATGAAGTTAACCATTCTTGGCTGTTATAGCGCAACTCCACGTACAGATACAAATCCAACATCACAAGTTCTAGAAATTAATAATCATATGTTTCTTATCGATTGTGGTGAAGGTACACAGGTAGAGTTACGTCGTAATAAAATCAAGTTTGCACGTATTAAACATATCTTTATTTCACATTTGCATGGTGACCATTTTTTTGGTTTAGTAGGATTAATTTCAACGTTTAGACTATTAACCAGAGAAACAGAGTTACATATTTATTGTCCAAAAGGATTAAAAGAAGTAATAACATTGCAAATGAAACTTGCCGATTCATGGACTAATTACCAGCTTATTTTCCATGAGTTAACCTCTACTGAATCTGAATTAATTTTTGAAGACGATAAAGTACAAGTATTTACTATTCCATTAGATCATCGTGTATACACTAATGGGTTTTTGTTTAAAGAAAAAGCTGGCGACAGACATTTAGATATGAATGCTGTATTAAACGCAAATATTAATGTTGCTTATTACAGAAAATTAAAACAAGGCTATGATGTTGTTAATGAAGATGGTGTTTTGATAGATAATAATAAAGTAACAACAAATCCAAATCCACCTAAAAGTTATGCCTTTTGTAGTGATACAGCTTATAATGAAGCTATAATTCCAATAATAAAAGATGTTGATGTGCTTTATCACGAATCTACATTTTTAGACCAACACGCAAGCTTAGCTCCAAAAACAAAACACTCTACAGCAAAAGAAGCTGCAACAATCGCAAAAAAGGCGAAAGTAAAAACATTAGTATTAGGTCATTTTTCAACACGATATGATAATTTAAATGACTTTAAGAGTGAGGCTCAAACAGTATTTGAATCTGTTGAGCTTGCTGATGATGGTAAGACATTTAATTTTGACTAAACTCTTTCAGATTTTTCACCCAATGGATTGCTTCATCTAAAGTAGTACATCGTTTTAAACTATTTTTAGTAAAGTGTTTTTCTATAGTTGCATTCATATAGTTAAAATCTGTGTAAGATATTACAGCACTTGCAACTATAAAATCATAGTCTTCATGGAAATTCATCCATAACTGTGGTTCTATTGAGTAAGATTCGACTCTATTAGATATGTATCCAATTTTAAAGTCCGATCCATAATAATCTAAAAGAACTCCAATAACTTCTTGAATTTTATCCCAATCAAAATGAATACCTTCATGTAATTCAGAAATAATAAAATTATCTAATAAATAGAAATCACCAAATGAAAATTCTACTTTTGAATGGTTAAGTAGATTAAAGTATTTACTTTGTTCAAATCGCATTTTAGGGGAATTTTTTTCATAAATTTATATGAATTTGTCGATAAGAAAAAAGAAAAAACAGTATAAATAATTGAATAATTTGTAATGAAAACAGACTTAAGCAATTACAGGAAATCTTATGAGAAGCAAGAACTTTTAGAATCTAATATAAGTGATAATCCATTAGAATTGTTTCAAAAATGGTTTCATGAAGTAGATGCTAACTTTAATGAAGGTGAGACTAATGCAATGACAATTTCTACAATTGGTCTGGATGGTTTTCCTAAAAGTAGAGTAGTACTGCTTAAGCAATTCACATATGAAGGTTTTATTTTCTACACTAATTATGATAGTGAAAAAGGAAAAGCTATAGCTGCTAATCCAAGTGTATGTTTATCCTTTTTTTGGCATGGTGCAGAACGTCAAGTTATTATTAAAGGAACTGCAGAAAAGATTTCTGAAAATTTAAGCGATGGTTATTTTGAATCGCGTCCTAGAGGTAGCCAATTAGGAGCTTTAGTATCTCATCAAAGTAAAATTGTTAAGAATAGAGAAGAGCTGGAAGCCGAATTAAAAAGATTAGAAGCAGAATATGAAGGAAAAGAAATACCTAGACCTAAATATTGGGGAGGATTTATTGTAAAGCCAATTGAAATAGAGTTTTGGCAAGGTAGGCCAAACAGACTCCATGATAGAATACGTTATACTTTAGATAAAGAGTATAATTGGACTATAAACAGATTATCACCATAAACACTTGTTTAGTTGAATAGAGCATGAGTTTTATCGATTAAATGCAATTTTTTATCGTTATAAAGCATTATTATTGCCTCGAAAAGTGCATTTCATCGATTATTTGCATAAAAATTCGACGAAATACATGTTTTTTATCGAATTTAACATTTTATTAACAGTATTTAACTTTCTATGAGGCTATTTTAGACATACCAAATCTTAAATAACCCTCTTATGAAACCTACTAAATTCTTGCCTATGATGGCATTAATGGCTTTGTTATCGTTTTCTTGTTCTACAGAAAACTTTCCAGATGAGACAATAGATGCTGTAACTTTAGCTAATGCACCAGCTGCAAAAGCTATTGAAATTGAAATTTTAGAGCTTATAAACAATCACAGAATTACTTTAGGTTTAAACCCTTTAAACAATTTAAATGTAATTAAGTCTGTTGCTTACACACATACAGATTATATGGTTACTATTAACCAAGTAAATCACGATAATTTTTATCAACGTAAAAACAGTTTAATGCAAAACGCTGCTGCAACAAAAGTATCAGAGAATGTGGCTTACGCTTTTAGTTCTGCCGAATCTGTTGTAAATGCCTGGATTAATAGTGATGGACATAGAGCTACTATTGAAGGAGATTATACAGACTTTGATATTTCAGCAGAGAAGAATGACGAGGGCAAATGGTTTTTTACAAATATTTTTATTAAAAGATAGTTCAAGAATAGTTATATAAAGTTAGTCATTAAGGCCACAACAATTGTTGTGGCTTTTTTATTTGCCTATATGAAGATTCTATAAGTAGATGTTTTTCATAATTTTAAGCATCCACTTTCAATTTTATTTTAGAGTGTTTTTGAGTTGTTTATTTAATATATCTATGTTACTTTTAAATTTTATCTTAAGAGTGTTTACCATGGGTTTTGCTTTCGTATTTAATAAAGGTAAATCCAATCTTATATAAATTAAAAAAGCAGGCTATTTAGCCTGCTTTTTTAATTATAATGAATATGTATACTAGTCTTTTAAAATATAGAAATATGAACGTCTATTTAATTGATGTTCTTCTTCAGTACATTTTACTTTATTAGCACATTTGTTTAACAACTGTGTTTCTCCATAACCAATAGCACTTTCTATTCTATTAGCATCTATTCCTCTTGAAATGATATAATCTCTTGTAGATTTAGCTCTTCTGTCTGATAGTTTCATATTATATGAATCGCTACCACGACTATCAGTATGAGATTCTATTTTTATAACCATTGTAGGATGTTCTCTCATAACATCTACAATGTTTTCTAATTCGTATTCAGCATCAGTTCTAATATTCCATTTATCAAAATCAAAGAAAATTGGATTAATTACAATTTGATTGTGATCAATTAATGGTTTTAAGTATAAATCAGAATTAGTTACTTTATTATTAGTTGTATCTGTTGTAATTTCTTTAAAATCATCTTTAAAGTCAGGTTTATTTGCTAAAACAGTATATTTTTTATCACAGTCTACAATAAATTCGTAACTACCATCAGCAGTAGTTGTATATGTTTCTACAATTTTACCATTTTCATTTATAAGTTTAACCGTTACATTGGCAAGTAACTCATTAGTTTTCATGTTTTTTACTAAGCCATTAATTTTTTGCTTGCATTGTTCAGCATTAAAACTATAAACATCATCATTACCTTGACCATCTGGTCTATTAGATGAAAAGTATCCTGTTTTACCATCATCATCCATAAAGAAAGCAAAATCATCATAGCCACTATTATATGGAGCGCCTATGTTTACTGGTTCTGCAGTTTCATCTTTAAGAATGTCAGAACTGTAAATATCTAAAAGACCAAGATTTAAATATCCATCTGAAGAAAAGTAAAATGTACTGTCTTTTGCGATAAAAGGAAACATTTCTCTACCTTCTGTGTTTATTTTTGAACCTAAATTTACTGGCTCACTGTAAGTGTTATTCCCTAAAATATCTACTACATAAATATCTGTCTGTCCGAAACCGCCTTCTCTATCTGAAACAAAATACAATTTCTTATTATCTACACTTAATGTAGGATGTCCAGTTGAGTAGTGATCATTGTTAAATGGAAGCTCAATAATATTATCCCAATTGTCTCCAACTAGTGTTGCTTTATATATTTTTAAGTTGGTTGTTCCTTTGTTATCGTAATTAAGCTTATTTTTCTTATTTACATTATCTCTTGTAAAATACATTGTTTTACCATCATTAGTGATAGCAACTGTAGCTTCGTGAAAGTCTGTATTAACTTTAGTTGCTTTTATTAAAGCAGCTTGACCATATTCTTTTCTACCATCTTTTTCGTTTACAGATACTTCATATAAATCTAGAAAAGGTTCATCATTCCAGCCATAAACTTTTTTATTATCAGATTTTTTTGCTGAAGCAAAAACAAGCTTATTATTATAAACAAAAGAACCAAAATCTGAATTTTCAGAATTGAAAGGCATATTTATAATTTCTACAACTACATCATTATTTTTAGTAGAAGCCAAATCTTCATACATTTTTATACTATTTGGATCGTAACCTTTAATCCTACTATCACCATTTTGTATAGCTTTAAATTTTACTAACCATTTATTAGCTTCTTCATAATTACCTAAACTACGTTGTGTTTGTATGTATTTAAAAATGTATTCAGGATTAATTTTGTCGTATTTTTTTATGGCTTTTCCATACCAAATAGCAGCATCTTTAGTATTTGAATTGTTATAATAACAATCTCCTATACGTGTTAATACATGCTCACTACTATCTCCTTTTTTAACCACTTCTTTATAAAGTTCAGTAGCTTTTATATATGAATAGTTTTCAAAAAACTTATCGGCAAGTTTTTCTTGAGCAACCATAAAAGTACTACTCAAAGCACATACGAATATTAATAATTTTGCTTTCATAATAGTATTTTTTAGAAGTATCTTGGGGATTTTACACGTTTACTTTTAAACACCTCAAACATAATTAGTACTTCATGAGTTCCACTAGTATAAGGTCTTAAATCTGATAAAGGATATTCATAAGCATAACCAATTCGGAATTGTTTAGATATTTGAAAATCTGCAATTCCTCCAATTGCTGAAGCTCTTTCATTAATTCTGTATGAACCACCAATCCAAAATACTTCATTAAATAGAAAGTTTGCGGTTACATCAAACGATAATGGTGCTCCATTTGTAGCTTTCAATAACATTGCTGGCTTAAATTTTGTTGATTCTCCTAAATCAAAAACATATCCACCAGTAAAATAGTAACTAATTCTTTCTAATGCTTGATAGCCTTCTTCACGATTGTTATTTGTAGTTAGAATTCTAGGTGCAGAAAGCCCTAAATACCATCTATTAGTATTCCAGTATACACCAGCTCCAATATTTGGACTCCAACGGTCTTCTATTCCTCTAATTGTAGGATCATCTATTTGACTTTGTCTATATTCTGGATCTAAGCTATAACTTGTAAAACCTGCTTTTAATCCAAAAGCCAATTTAGCTTTTTCACTAGTTTGAATAGTATAAGAAAAGTCTCCATAAATATAAGATAGGTTTTCGTAACCTAATTCATCATTAATTATAGATAGACCTAGACCAATTTTTTCGTTTCTAAGAGGCGTGTGTATAGAAAGTGTTTGAGTAGTCGGACCTCCTTCAAGACCAACCCATTGGCTTCTATGTAAACCAACTACACTTAATGTCTCTCTACTTCCTGCATAAGCAGGATTTATTGAGATTGTATTATACATATATTGCGTAAACTGTGGTAGTTGTTGGGCAACTCCAATCCAGCAATTGAAAAGTATAAATGCGATTATATTAAATTTTACAAACTTCATAGGTTAAAATTTATTTGGTTGCAACGTAGATTGGTCCTGTAAATGGTCTTAATCCACTATTTCTTAAATTAATAATGTAATAGTATGTTCCTGTTGGGACTTTATCAGAACTTCCTATTGAAGCTTTTGAAGCAAATGCGTTCCAATCATTTTGATAATTAAAATTCTCATAAATTTTTGCTCCCCAACGATTAAATATTTGTAGTTCGATTACAAACCCACAATCTTCTACACCTGTTAGTGTAAAGTACTCATTCCATTGATCACCATTAGGTGTTACAGTTGTAGATATAACCACATCTTCTTCACCACAAGGTAATACCACACAGTCGTCATGAACATTTATAGTTACCTGAGTTTCACTAGGACACTGACCATCACTAATTGTGTATTGGAAAATGTAATCACCTAATTCAACAGTAGAAGGGTCAAATATGCTGCCATTTAAAGTAGCTGTTCCAGATATAACTTCCCAAGTTCCGTTAGTGTCGAAATCTCCGCTCAATAAATCAAATAGATCAATTGGTAAATCCTCAATACATAAAGCAGTATCTGTAGGTTCAATTCCGTTTTCTAAATTAACATTTATAGTTTGAGTATATATAGCCTGATTACCACATTCATCTGTTACAGTCCATTCTCTAACTATAACATAATTACTTACATCACCAGTATTAGTTGATGTTTCATTAAACACAACAGTCATATTAGTTGAACATGCATCTTCAAATACAAGTTCTGGCCTTTCAGGTATCTCACTACAATTTACAGTAATTTCAGTTTGTAAATCTGTAATTAAATCTGGTGCAGTAGTATCAACTACAGTAATAGTTTGCACTAAAGTTGTTGTATTACCACAAGCATCTGTAAGTGACCAAGTACGCGTAATGATAGACTCATTAGGGCAGTTACCAGCAGCAGCAGTATCAGTATACGTAGCTTCTAATCCCGTAGCACAGTTATCGACTTCATCAGAGACATCGCCAGTAAGTGTTAAGTCATTGGCATCCTGATCACATTCGATAGTAATATCATCAGGCACACTAAATGTAGGCGCAGTAGTATCAACTACAGTAATAGTTTGCACTAAAGTTGTTGTATTATCACAAGCATCAGTAAGTGACCAAGTACGCGTAATGATAGACTCATTAGGGCAGCTACCAGCAGCAGCAGTATCAGTATACGTAGCTTCTAATCCCGTAGCACAGTTATCGGCTTCATCAGAGACATCACCAGTAAGTGTTAAGTCATTGGCATCCTGATCACATTCGATTGTAATATCATCAGGCACACTAAATGTAGGCGCAGTAGTATCTACTACAGAAATAGTTTGAGTATCAGAAGTAGTATTACCACACTCATCAGTAGCAGTCCATGTTCTGGTAATTGTTTGAGTATTACCACAAGCATCAACAGATGAATCCGCAAAGGTAATAGTGACATCACCACAAGTATCACTTCCAGTAGCCATACCAGTAGCAGAAGGGTCAGTACTTTGAGTACATTCCACAGTAGCATCAGCAGGAACAGTTAATGTAGGCGCAGTTGTATCGACTACAGAAATAGTTTGAGTATCAGAAGTAGTATTACCACACTCATCAGTAGCAGTCCATGTTCTGGTAATTGTTTGAGTATTACCACAAGCATCAACAGATGAATCCGCAAAAGTAATAGTGACATCACCACAAGTATCACTTCCAGTAGCCGTACCAGTAGCAGAAGGGTCAGTACTTTGAGTACATTCCACAGTTGCATCAGCAGGAACAGTAAGTGTAGGTGCAGTAGTATCTACTACAGAAATAGTTTGAGTATCAGAAGTGGTATTACCACACTCATCAGTAGCAGTCCATGTTCTGGTAATTGTTTGAGTATTACCACAAGCATCAACAGATGAATCCGCAAAAGTAATAGTGACATCACCACAAGTATCACTTCCAGTAGCCGTACCAGTAGCAGAAGGGTCAGTACTTTGAGTACATTCCACAGT